>JAESGQ010000009.1_pt1 | contig 525002 bp, 468 predicted proteins | sample 9266251 | NCBI WGS metagenome assembly JAESGQ01 (sample SAMN17056778, study PRJNA650883) | algae metagenome | isolation source: Kaiparowitsia implicata GSE-PSE-MK54-09C and co-occurring heterotrophs from... | place: USA: Kaiparowits Plateau, Grand Staircase Escalante National Monument, UT ...
TGCCGCTGCCGACGAGATTATCGGTGAGGATCGTGGCGTTCTGCTTGTCCGCGGTCACCGTCGTCACGATCTGCGCGCCCTCGACCGCCTTCTCGACGCTTTGGCAGGTTGTGATCTCGAAACCGAAACCATCGAGATTCCGGACGCATTTCCGGGTGGCGGAGGCATCGATGTCGAAGAGCCGCAGCCGATCGATGCCGGCGATCGCCTTGAATGCCAGCGCCTGGAACTCGGCCTGCGCGCCATTGCCGATGATCGCCATGGTGCGGGCCCCTGCTGGGGCGAGATAGCGCGCCGCCAACGCCGAGGTCGCGGCCGTCCGCAAGGCCGTGAGGATCGTCATTTCGGTCAGCAGCATGGGGTAGCCATTGCCGACATCGGCCAGGACGCCGAAGGCCGTGACCGTCTGGCGCCCCTCGCGAATGTTCTTGGGATGGCCGTTGACGTATTTGAAGCCGTAGGTCGTCCCGTCCGATGTCGGCATCAACTCGATGACGCCGTCGGCCGAATGGGAGGCGATGCGCGGCGTCTTGTCGAAGAGATGCCAGCGGTGGAAGTCCTCCTCGATATATACAGCCAGCTCCGACAGGAACGTCTCGATACCGATCGAGAGCACCAGCTTCATCATGTTGTCGACGCTGACGAAGGGCACGACGTTGAGTTTGGGCGGCATGGTTTTAGGAGACATGGCTTCGGGCGGCATGGCTCAGAAACTCCGGGTTGGGCGATCGAGGATCTTGCGGCCCATCAGGCTCGCGGCGAGATCGACCATCAGCAGCGCGGTGCGGCCGCGCTCGTCCAGAAAAGGATTGAGCTCGACGAGGTCGAGCGAGGAAACGCGGCCGCTGTCGTGCAGCATCTCCATGGCGAGATGCGCCTCGCGGAAGGTCGCGCCCCCCGGCACCGTCGTGCCGACGGCCGGCGCGATGTCGGGGTCCAGGAAATCGACGTCGAGCGAGACATGGAGAAGTCCGTCCGCCGCCTCGACGCGTTCCAGAAAGCGCCGCAGCAATGGCGCGATGCCGATCTCGTCGATCGCGCGCATGTCATGCGCGACGACGCCGGCCGCGGCCATGGCCGCCCGTTCGGCCGGGTCGACGCTGCGCAGACCGATGATGCAAACGTTTTCCGGTTGCACCGGCGCATCGAGGGGTGGAAGGGCGCTGTCAAATCCGCTCCGGCCGGTGACATAGGCCAAAGGCGTACCGTGGAGGTTGCCGCTCGTCGTGGTCTCCAGGGTGTGGAAGTCGGCATGAGCGTCCAGCCACAGGACGAAAAACGCGCGGCCATCTCGGCGGGCGCGACGGGCAAGCCCCGCGATCGAGCCGGCCGAAAGCGAGTGATCGCCGCCGAGGAAGATCGGCATGCCGTCGCCGCTGGCATCGTCCGCTGCCGCAGTGAGCGCGCGGACCCATGCATCATAGGCCGACAGGTTGCGGATCGCAGGATTGGCATGGGTGAGATCGCGCAAGGGGGCGGGCGAAACATTGCCCCGGTCCTCGACGACGAATCCGAGATTGGCCAGTGCCTCGCGCAGGCCGGCGGTGCGATAGGCGCTCGGCCCCATGTCGCAGCCCAGCCGCCCTGCGCCGTCCTGCGTCGGCACCCCCAACAATATGCAGCGTTCGGTCGTCATCGTCGCTCCGTTCGATCCGTCAGCGGAATCTACCGGGCCGGCGCGGCAGAGTGAACGAAGCATATTGGCAGATGTTGCAGATTGGCTTACCAATTTGATCAATCAATGCGATCATAATGGCGATCATGGACGAACTCGACCAACGCCTCCTTTCTATTCTGCGACATGACGGCCGCCGCCCCATCTCCGATATCGCTGGCGAACTCGGCCTGTCGCGCGCGACCGTGCGGGCGCGCATCGAGCGTCTCGAACAGCGTGGCGACATCATCGGCTACACGGTGGTGCTGCGGGCCGACGCCGTATCGATGCCCGTGCGCGGTCTCACCATGGTCGAGGTCGAGGGGCGCATGCTCGACCCCGTGGTGGACGCCCTCGTCGGTTTCCCCGAGATCGGCGCGGTCCACACCACCAATGGCAAATGGGATCTCATCCTCGAAGTCTCCGCCCAGAGCCTGACCGATCTCGACGCCGTCCTGCGGCGCCTGAGGATGGTGCCGGGGATCACGGCTTCCGAGACGAACCTCCTGCTTGCCACCCCTCGCAGTTCCCGCGCCCGGCTATGATGGCGGCGACCGCGAATTGAGCCGGCAGGGCTGATCCGACGCTGAACATATCGGCAGGCCTGCCGATTTATCGTGCAGCGCGCAAAAGAAACAAAGTTGACGATCGGAAACTTTTGGATGACGTTTGCCCGATGAACGGGGAGCGGCCGAGCGTCAATCATGGCTGATGGGGTTGCAACACTGGAGGCGAAGGGGCTCAGCCGCGAGTTCGGCGGGTTCTTTGCGGTCAAGAACGTCGATTTTCGTCTGGAGCGGGGCGCGATCCAGGCGGTGATCGGCCCCAACGGCGCCGGCAAGACCACGCTTTTCAACCTGCTGACGAAATTTCTGGCGCCTTCGGCGGGAGCGATCCTGCATGATGGGGAGGATGTGACGCCTCTCGCCATGCCCGCCATGGCGAAGCGCGGCGTCATCCGATCGTTCCAGATCTCAGCCGTCTTCTCCGGGCTCACGGTCCGCCAGAACCTCGAACTGGCGCTGCTGCGCGGTGCCGGAATCTCCTGGAATTTGCTCGGGCGCGTGGCCAGTCATCCGGGCGTTGGCGAGCGTGCCGATGCGCTGCTGCGCCAGTTCGGCCTCGTCGAAGAGGGCGAGGCGATGGCCGGCAACCTCTCCTATGGCCGCAAGCGCGTGCTGGAACTCGCGACGACGCTGGCGCTGGAGCCGAAGGTGCTGCTGCTCGACGAGCCCATGGCAGGCCTCGGCCGCGAGGACATCGGGCGCGTGACCGACCTCATCCGCGAGGCCGGTCGGGGCCGCACCGTCCTGCTGGTCGAGCACAACATGAAGGTCGTGGCGGCGCTGGCCGACCGCATCACCGTGATGGTGCGCGGCGAGGTGCTGGCCGAGGGGAGCTATGACGAGGTTTCCGCCCGCCCCGATGTGATGGCGGCCTATACGGGGCAGGCCCATACCGGACAAGCACATGGCTGAGGCTTTGACGATTTCGCGGCTCGAGGCCTGGTACGGCGAGTCGCAGGTTCTGCACGGCATGGATTTCAACATCCGTGCCGGCGAGGTCGTGACGCTGCTCGGTCGCAACGGCGCCGGCAAGACCACGACATTGAAGGCGATCATGGGGCTGATCGAGCGTCGCGAGGGCTCGATCCGGCTCGATGGTTCGGAACTCGTCGCGTCGCCGCCCTACGACATCGCACGCAAGGGCATCGCCTTTTGCCCGGAAGAGCGTGGCATCTTCTCGAGCCTGAGCGTGCGCGAGAATCTGCTGCTGCCGCCCACCATCGCAAAGGGCGGGATGACGGTGGACCAGATTCTGGAGCTCTTCCCCAATCTCCGCGAGCGCCTCGACAGCCAGGGCACCAAGCTGTCGGGCGGCGAGCAGCAGATGCTGGCGCTCGGCCGCATCCTGCACACCGGCGCGCGCATCCTGCTCCTGGACGAGCCGACCGAAGGGCTCGCCCCGGTCATCATCCAGCAGATCGGCCGGACCATCGAGAAGCTCAAGACGCTCGGCTTCACCATCCTGCTGGTCGAGCAGAATGTCGGCTTCGCCTCGGGCATCGCCGACCGGCACTACGTCGTCGAGCAGGGCCGCGTCGTCGACGAGATTCCGGGCCCCGAACTCGAGAGCCGCCTCGACACGCTCAAAAGCTATCTCGGCCTGTGACGGCGGAAGGACGCTCGCCATGACCATGATCCTCGGGGTCCCCTCCGCCGTCCTCTTCGGGCAACTCCTGCTCGGCCTGATCAACGGCGCCTTCTACGCCATGCTGAGCCTCGGGCTGGCCGTGATCTTCGGCATGATGAACATCGTCAACTTCGCCCATGGCGCGCAGTACATGCTCGGCGCGCTCACCGCCTGGCTGCTGCTGAACTTCCTCGGCGTCGGCTATTGGTGGGCGCTGGTGCTGGTCCCGCTCATCGTCGGCGCGAGCGGCGTGCTGATCGAGCGCTTCCTGCTGCGCCGGCTCTACAAGCTCGACCATCTCTACGGCATGCTGCTGACCTTCGGCCTCGCTTTGATGCTGCAGGGCATCTTCAGCAATGCCTTCGGCTCCTCGGGACAGCCCTATTCGATCCCGACCGAACTCACCGGAGGCCGCAATCTCGGCTTCATGTTCCTGCCGAACTACCGGGCCTGGGTGATCGTCGCCTCGCTCGTGATCTGCCTGACCACCTGGTACGTCATCGAGCGCACCAAGCTCGGCGCCTATCTGCGTGCCGCGACCGAGAACCCGATGCTGGTCCAAGCCTTCGGCATCCGCGTGCCGCGCATGATCATGCTGACCTATGGGGCGGGCGTGGCGCTGGCGGCGCTGGCGGGCGTGCTCGCGGCACCGATCTACCAGGTCAGCCCGACCATGGGCGCCGATCTCATCATCGTCGTCTTCGCCGTCGTGGTGATCGGCGGCATGGGCTCGATCATGGGCTCGATCGTCACGGGCTTCCTCGTGGGTGTGATCGAGGGGCTGACCAAGGCCTTCTATCCGGAAATGTCGAGCACTGTGGTCTTCATCGTGATGGCGGTGGTGCTGATGATCCGGCCGGCCGGCCTGTTCGGCTCCAAGCCCGAGGCGGTGCAGGTCCATCACGAAGGCGTCGCCGACACCGCGGTCTCATCCCGAGCCCAGAACATCGCCTTCGTGGCGATGGCCGTCTGTTTCGCCGCCGCGCCGCTCTTCGTCTATCCGGGCTTCATGATGAAGGCGATGATCTTCGCGCTCTTCGCCTGCGCCTTCAACCTGATCGCGGGCTATGGCCGGCTCGTCTCATTCGGCCACGCCATGTTCCTGGGTATGGCCGGCTATGTCTGCGGCCATGCCGCCAAGATCTGGGGCTTCACGCCCGAACTCGCCCTTCTCGCCGGCACCGGCACTGCCGCGCTGCTGGGCCTGCTCTCCGGCTGGCTCTCGATCCGTCGCAGCGGCATCTATTTCGCGATGGTGACGCTCGCCTTCGCGCAGATGATCTACTTCGTCGCGCTTCAGGCCCCCTTCACCGGCGGCGAGGATGGGCTGCAGGGCGTGCCGCGCGGTCATCTCTTCGGGCTGATCGACCTGTCGCGGCCGGGCAATCTCTACGCCTTCGTGCTGACGATCTTCCTCGGCGGCTTCTACCTGATCATGCGGCTCGTCGGCTCGCCCTTCGGCCTCGTCCTCAAGGGCATCAGCGACCATGAGCCGCGTGCGCAGTCGCTGGGGCTCGACACCACCCGCTACAAGCTCGTGGCCTTCACCATCTCGGCGGCGCTGTCAGGGCTCGCTGGCTCGACCAAGGCGATCAGCAGCCAGATCGCCAGCCTCACCGACGTCCACTGGTCGATGTCCGGCGAGGTGCTGCTGATGACCTTCCTCGGCGGCGTCGGCACGCTGTTCGGTCCCGTCGTCGGCGCCTTCGTCGTCGTGGCGATGCAGAACTATCTCGCTGCGCTCGGCCAGTGGGTCATCGTGATCCATGGCGCGATCTTCGTGCTCTGTGTGCTCGCCTTCCGCCGCGGCATCGTCGGCGAGATCGTCGCCCTGGCGCAGCGCCGGCGCGGCAGAACTCCCGTTCCGGCGCCCGCACCTGCGCCGGGTATCTAGGCCTATCCGACGACACCACGCCGAACGAGCCGCCATCGCGGCCGGTTTTCAACCAGAGGGCCCATCGGACCGGGTCCGGACAACGAGGGGAAAAGATCATGCGAAAGACCGCTTCCACCGTCGCGCGCGGACTGGCGACAGCTTTGTGCCTCGGAGCCCTCGCCGCAGCCGGCGCCGCCTCGGCGCAGGTCAGCGACGATGTCGTCAAGATCGGCGTCCTCACCGACATGTCCGGACAGTGGTCCGACATGAACGGGCCTGGCTCGCTCCTCGCCGCGCAGATGGCGGCTGCGGATTTCGGTGGCAAGGTTCTCGGCAAGCCGATCGAGATCATCGGCGCCGACCATCTCCACAAGGCCGATATCGGCGTCGGCATCGCTCGTCGCTGGATCGAGAACGAGAAGGTCGATGCGATCTCCGACGTCACCAACAGCGCGATCGCGCTCGCGGTCCAGCAATTGACCCGCGAGAGCAACCGCGTCGCGCTGTTCTCCTCGCCCGGCACCACCGACCTGACCGGCAAGCAGTGCTCCGCGACCGGCGTGCAGTGGGTCTACGACAATTATTCGAACGCGGTCGGTCCCATCAAGGCGCTGATCGACAAGGGCAACGACACCTTCTTCATCGTCACCGCCGATTTCGCCTTCGGTCATTCGCTCGAGAAGATCGCCAGCGAGGCGATCAAGGCCAGCGGCGGCAAGGTCGTCGGCACGGTGCGGCATCCCTTCGGCGCCAACGACCTCTCCGCCTTCCTGCTGCCGGCGCAGGCCTCCAAGGCCAAGGTCATCATGCTGGCGACCGCCGGTAAGGACATGACGACCGCGATCAAGCAGGCCGGCGAGTTCGGCATCACCGCCGGCGGCCAGATCCTGACCGCGCCGGTGATGTTCATCTCCGACGTGCATGCGCTCGGCCTGCCGACCGCCCAGGGCATCTCCTTCATGGAAGGCTTCTATTGGGACCAGAACGAGGAGACGCGGGCCTTTGCCAAGCGCTTCTTCGAGGCGCGCAAGGCGATGCCGACTGCACTCCAGGCCGGCGTCTATTCCTCCGTCACGCATTACCTCAAGGCGATCGCGGCTGCCGGCACGGATGAGGCCAAGGCCGTCTCGGCCAAGATGCGCGAACTGCCGGTCAACGACTTCCTGGCCAAGAACGGCAAGGTGCGTGAGGACGGCCGCATGGTCCACGACATGCTGCTCGTCCAGGTCAAGAAGCCTTCCGAATCGAAGGCCCCCTGGGATTATTACAACGTGATCGCGACTGTGCCGGGCGAGCAGGCCTTCCTGCCGCTGGCGCAGAGCGAATGCACGCTTGTAAAGAAGTGATCCCTGTGCGGGCGGCGGTCAGCCGCCGCCCGTTGCCGACCCTGCCGGAGAACCCTCGTGGAGAAGAAGAGCGCAGTCCGTAACGGCGTGAGCGAAGCGGTCTCGGCGGCGACGAGCCCGGTCCCGGCGCGCTTCGCGAACGCGGATTTTCCGGTCGAGGACAGTTCGGTCGATCTCGGGCTCAGGCTCAGGCGCATGCGGCTCGACAATGGCTGGACGCTGGAAGAGGTCAGCCAGCGCACCGGGGTGGCGCGCTCGACGCTCTCGAAGATCGAGAACGGCCAGATGTCGCCGACCTATGACGTGCTGCAGCGGATCACGCGCGGCACCGGGCTGGACATCGTCGAGCTCTTCGATGCGCGGCGCCAGAACGCGCCCTTCGGTCGGCGCAGCGTCACGCGGCGCGGCGAGGGCAAGCCGCATCCGACCGCGACCTATCATTACGAGGTGCTGGCCACCGACCTGTCGCAGAAGGAAATCCTGCCGTTCAAGGCGCGGGTCACGGCCCGCAGCCTCGACGACTTTCCCGGATGGGTCCGCCATCAGGGCGAGGAATTCGTCTGCGTACTCTCCGGCCGCATCCAGGTCTTCACCGAATTCTACGAACCCGTCGTCCTCGAGGAGGGCGACAGCACCTATTTCGACAGCAAGATGGGCCACGCCATCGTCTCGCTGAGCGAAGAAGACGCCGAGATCCTCTGGGTCTGCACCGGCATCACCGCCCTGAAGTGAAGCGAGCCGCAGGACACCGACCATGTTGCGCCATTTCACCGCCGCCGAAGTCGAAACCGGGCTCGACTACCCGCGCCTGATCGCAGCCCTCGACGAGGCCTTCCGCCGGGGCGGGGAGGCGATGCCGGTGCGCCAGACCTATGATGTCGGCTCCGGGGAAGCGCCCGGCCATCTCCTGACCATGCCGGCCTGGGATCGCGGGCGGGCGCTCGGCGTCAAGCTGGTCTCGGTCTTTCCGCGCAATGCCGACCGGGGGCTTGGGGCCGTCTCGTCGCTCTATGTGCTGCTCGACGGCCGCACCGGCCAGCCCAGCGCGCTGGTCGACGGCGAAGCCCTGACCAACCGACGCACGGCGGCGGCCTCGGCGCTCGCCTCGCGTTATCTGTCGCGGGCGGACAGCCGCACGCTGCTGCTCGTCGGGACCGGCCATGTCGCAGCCCATCTGCCGGAGGCGCATCGCAGCGAGCGGCCGATCGAAAGGGTGCTCGTCTGGGGTCGCAATCGTCAGCGGGCCATGGCGCTCGCAGGCAGCCTCGCCCGCAAGGGCTTCGATGCCAAGCCGGTCACCGACCTCTCGGCGGCCGTCGCCGAGGCGGACATCGTCTCCTGCGCGACCACCTCGCGCGAGCCGCTCGTCTTCGGCCGCGACCTGAAACCGGGGACGCATCTCGATCTCGTCGGCGCCTTCACGCCGCAGATGCGCGAGAGCGACGACGAGGCTGTGAGCCGCGCGCGCGTTTTCGTCGACACCTATGCCGGGGCTTTGGCGGAAGCCGGCGATCTGCTTCAGCCTGCTGCAGCCGGGGTCTGGTCGACGGCGGATGTCTGCGGCGATCTCCACGAACTCGCCAGCGGCGCGAGATCCGGGCGCCTCAATGGCGACGAGATCACCCTGTTCAAATCGGTCGGAGCGGCGATTGAGGATCTCGTCGCCGCGAGCCTTCTCGCCGGAGCCGGCCTGCCGGAGCACCACCGCGCCGCCTCGTGACGGAGCGGGGCAAAAGGAGTCGGGAATGGCGAGAATCGAGAAGCCAGGCTTCTGCACGCTCTGCCGCTCGCGCTGCGGGACGATCTATACCGTCGAGGACGACCGCCTCGTCTCGGTGCGGCCCGACCCGAGCCATCCGACGGGCAAGGCGATGTGTCCCAAGGGACGCGCCGCGCCCGAGATCGCCCATTCCGCCCGCCGGCTGACGACCCCGCTCCGGCGCACCGCGCCCAAGGGGGCGGCCGATCCCGGTTTCGTGCCGATCTCCTGGGACGAGGCGCTCAGTGAGATCGCCGAGAATCTCGGCCGCTATCGCGAGGAGACGGGCCCGGAATCCGTCGCCTTCGCGATCACCTCCGGTTCCTCCTCCTCGACCTCCGACAGCATCGACTGGCTGCAGCGCTTCGTGCGCGGCTTCGGCAGCCCCAACACGGTCTTCTCGACCGAAATCTGCAACTGGCACAAGGACAGCGCCCACGCCTTCACCTTCGGCTGCGGCTTGCCGACGGCCGAGTACCGCGCGTCCGACCTGATCCTGCTCTGGGGCCACAACCCCGCCAATGTCTGGCTCGCCCAGGCCGAGGCGATCGGTGCCGCGCGGGCGCGGGGCGCAAAGCTCGCCGTCATCGACCCCCGGCAGGCCGGCTCTGCACGCGACGCCGATCTGTGGCTGCGCATCCGCCCCGGAACGGACGGCGCGCTGGCGCTGGGGCTGGCGCGCTGGCTCATCGCCAATAACGCCTATGACGCCGATTTCGTCAGGCACTGGACCAACGCCACCTTCCTGGTGCGGGACGACAACGGGCTCTTCCTGCGCCCCTCCGATATCGGAATGGAGGGCGAGGGGTTCATCGTTTGGGACGAGGCGGGAGCCCGGCCTGTTGTGGCGGAGGGCGCTCTTGACGGGGCGGCGCTGGAAGGTCGCTTCGTCGTGGACGGGCCTGCCGGGCCAATCGACTGCCGCACCGCCTTCGATCACTACCGCACCGCCGCGGAGCCCTACGACCCGGCCACGGTCGAGCGCATCACCGATATCCCCGCCGCTCAGGTCGAGGCGCTGGCGCGCGCGATCGCCGCGGCCGGCAGCGTTTCCTATCATGGCTGGACGGGCATCGGGCAGCACACCAACGCCGCGCAGACCGAGCGGTCGATCGCCACGCTTTATGCTTTGACCGGCCATTTCGATGCGCCGGGCGGCAATGTCCGGATGCCCGCACAGCCGACGCCCGCCCTGCATTCGATGGCGATGATCCCGGCCGAGACGCGCAAGCGCGCGCTTGGCCTGGAGCAGCGCCCGATCGGCCCGCCCGCCGATGGCTGGATCACTTCGAGCGATTTCTACGATGCCGCCATCGCGGGCAAACCCTATCGCATCCGCGCGCTCTTCGGCTTCGGCTCCAACCTGCTCGTCTCTCATCCGGCGCCGGAGCGCGGCCGCGAGGCGCTGCAGGCGCTGGAATTTCAGGTCCACTGCGACCTGTTCCTCAATCCCACCGCCGAGATGGCCGACATCGTCCTGCCGGTGTCGAGCCCCTGGGAGCATGAAGCGCTGCGGCTCGGTTTCGAGCTCTCGCCGGAGGCGCAGGAGCTCGTGCAACTGCGGCCGCAGATGGTTCCGCGTCAGGGCCAGGCGCGCTCCGACATGTGGATCGTCTTCGAACTGGCGAAGCGTCTCGGCATGGGCGAACTCTTCTTCGATGGCGATATCGAGAAAGGCTTCGCGCATCTGCTGGCGCCGCTGGGGCTCGACCTCGCGACGCTGCGGGCGAAGCCCGAAGGCGTGCGGGTGCCGCTGAAGCATGCCTATCGGAAGTACCGGCAAACCGGCTTCGCCACCCAGACCGGCAAGGCCGAGCTCTATTCCGAGCTGCTGCATCGCCATGGCTATCCGGCCGTGCCGGATTTCGTGCCACCGGCCGAAGCGCGCACGGAGCGCTTCCCGCTGACGCTGTTCTCGGCGAATAGCGGCTATTACTGCCACAGCCAGCATCGCGGCATCTCCACCCTGCGCCGGCGCCGCGAGGAGCCGACCGCCGAGATTCATCCGGCGCTGGCGCGGCGGAAGGGCATTTCGTCCGGGGACTGGATTCTGCTGAGCAGCCGGAAGGGCCGGGTGCGGATGCGCGCCGCCCTCAACGAGGCGCTCGCCGAGGACGTCGTCGCCAGCGACTATGGCTGGTGGCAGCCGGCTCCCGATCTGGGCCTGCCCGGCTATCTCCCGGACGCGGCGAACCCGATCGGCTCCAGCTTCAACGCGATCATCTCGGAGAGCGAGCGCGATCCGCTCAGCGGCTCGCTGGCCCTGCGCTCCTTCGCTTGCGATGTTGCACTGCTGGATTCGGCCGGCTGGCAGGGCTGGCGCTCCTTCATCGTGGCGGAGCGGCATGAGGAAGGCAACGATGCGGTCGCGCTGACCCTGAAGCCCACCGATGGCGGCTCGCTACCGGGGTTTCGGCCGGGGCAGTATGTCGGGCTGAGGCTCGCCGACCAGATCCGCTCCTACTCGTTGACGGGGCCTGCCGTGCCCGAGCCCGATGCCTACCGGATCGCGGTTCGGGAGATCGCGGGCGGCCTCGTTTCCGGCGCAGTTCGCCGGGAGCTTCGGCCAGGCATGACCGTCGAGTTGCAGGCGCCGAAGGGCGGCTTCGTCCTGCCGCTCACGAACGAATTTCCAGTCGTGCTGATCGCAGGCGGCATCGGCATCACGCCCTTCCTTTCCTATCTCGAAACGCTGGAGGGACGGCCGGGCGAGCCGGAGATCACCCTGCATTACGGCTGCCGGGATGGGGCGCAACAGCCCTTCCGGGAGCGGCTGGAAGTCCTGCGCCAACGCCTGCCCAACCTGACGGTCATCACCTATCTGTCGCAGCCCCGACCCGGCGACCGCCACGACAGGCTCGGCCGCTTCAGCACCGACGAGATCGACCCGGCGCTGCTGGAGCGGCGGGCGCGCTTCTACATGTGCGCCTCCGACGCGATGATGGCCGACGTCACTGCCGCGCTGCGCGCCCGAGGCGTGCCGTCCTTCGAGATCTTCACCGAGCGGTTCCGTTCGCCTGCGCCACCCGTCCTCGACGGGCTCGCGCCGCGGCGCGTGGTTTTCGCGCGCTCGGGCAGGACGGTGATCTGGTCGCCGGAAGCCGGCGGCGGCGGCATTCTGGCGGCCGCCGAGCGCGAAGGCGTGCCGCTTCCCAGCGGTTGCCGCGTCGGGCAGTGCGAAAGCTGCGCTGTTCCGATCCGCGAAGGCGAAGTGCGCCACCTCGTCGAATGCGACGACCTTGAAGATGGGGTCTGCCTGACCTGTCAGGCCGTTCCACTGACGGATCTGGTGCTCGACGCCTGAGCGCGACGGGGTGTCGTCGCGAATGCTGTCGAATCGTCTGCGAAAGCATTCAGCCAAAGCGCGACCAAGGCGATCGGCTCAGGCCCAGCAAGATCGACATGCTGGAACGGTCGTTGTGGCGAATGACCGCTATTCCATATGATATGGCAGCTAAATCAAACACATAGGCATGGCGGACAGGGAGGGATTCGAACCCTCGATACGGTTTCCCGTATACACACTTTCCAGGCGTGCGCCTTCAACCACTCGGCCACCTGTCCGGCGCGCTGCTTATGACCGCCGAGCCGGCTTCTTTCAAGGGCGATCTGGTGCCTGTCGACAGATCGCGCGAAAACGACCTCCGGCGCGGTTGCAAAGCCACAGCCGAATGGGCACATCGAGGCGGCTAGGGCGCGGAGCCGGGCGGGTAACCTAAGCAACGCCGCCGTTCGAACCGGCTGCGGGCAAATCTCCCCATTTTGCCGGTGGATCGATGAAGGAGACGGTGTGGTGCGGTTCCTGCTGCGGCTTCTCGGCTATCTGCTCGTCGCGGCCGGCTTCGTCGCGCTCGTCATCGATGGAGCCCGGTCGATCGCCAATTCCGCCGTGCAATACACGCCGCTGAATCTGGCGCTGACGACGCTGTTCGGCGCGCGCATGGACACGCTCCAGCCGACGGTCGAGCGCAACATCCATCCCTTGCTGTGGGATCCGGTGCTGCTGAACCTGCTGTTGGCGCCCGCCGCGCTGATCGCCTTCCTGCTCGGCTTCCTGCTGTTGAAGCTCGGCACGCCGCCAGAGCCCAAGATCGGCATCGTCACGAGACGGTGAAGCCTGTCCACAGGCCGACGCCTGTCGAAATGCCACCGCGATACCTATATCCCCGCTCGAAACCAGCAATGGAGTCCGACATGTTCTTCCTGCGCAAGAAGACGGCCCTGCCTGAAGCCCACGAAGCGCTGCCCGGCCGGGCCGATCCGATCCCGACCGCCGAGCGCCACTTTCTCAACAAGCGGGCCTTGGCCGGCCCTTATCCCGAGGGTCTGCAGACTGCGGTCTTCGGGCTCGGCTGCTTCTGGGGCGCGGAGCGCAAATTCTGGCAGATCGGCGAGGGCGTCTGGATCACCGCCGTCGGCTACATCGGAGGCCTTACGCCGAATCCGACCTATGAGGAGGTCTGCTCGGGTCAGACCGGCCACAACGAGGTCGTGAAGGTGGTCTTCGATCCCAGCGTTCTCTCCTATGAGGTGCTGCTCAGGACGTTCTGGGAGAATCACGACCCGACTCAGGGCATGCGCCAGGGCAACGATGTCGGCACGCAGTACCGCTCCGGCATCTATGTCCAGGACGAAGCCCAGCGTGAGGTGGCCGAGCGCTCCCGGGCCGAATACCAGCAGGCGCTGCAGCAGCGCGGCTATGGCCCGATCACGACCGAGATTCTCGACGCCCCGGAGTTCTATTTCGCCGAGGATTATCATCAGCAATATCTGGCCAAGAACCCGGCCGGCTATTGCGGGCTCGGCGGCACCGGCGTGGCCTGCCAGATCGGCACAGGCGTCGCGGCCTGACGCCACACCCCTGAAGCGCTGAAAACAAGGTCTCCGAGCTTGGCCCGGGGACCTTTTCACATGCAGCCGAAAGTGCGGCGCTCTTCGGCACGCTCAGCGGAAGCGTCATTTTCAGTTGATCGCCATGACAAAGCTCGGGACAGTGGCGCCCGTCGTGGGAGTTTGATGCGATGGTCTCGCCTTTTCGATCGAAGCTTGTCGCAGCCGGCCTGGCGCTCGGCGGTGTTGCGCTCGCGGCCGGCATCGCCTTCGCGCAGGCTCCCGCCTTCCTCCGCATCGCGACAGGCAGCACTGCCGGCACTTACTACCCGATCGGCCGCCTGATCGCGAATGCGATCTCTGCGCCGCCGCAACTGGTCACGACGATCCTTGCGAGCAACGGTTCGGTCGCCAATATCAGCGCCATTGCAGGCGGCGCGGTGGAATCCGGCTTCGTCCAGGCCGACATCGCCTTCTGGGCCTATTCGGCGACAGGCGTCTTCGCGGGCAGGCCGAGGCTGGAGGAATTGCGCTCGATCGCCAATCTCTATCCGGAGAGCGTCCATCTCGTCGTGCGCAGGGCTTCCAATGTGACGAGCGTGGCCGATCTCAAGGGCAAGAAGGTTTCGCTCGACGAGCCCGGCTCCGGCACGCTGCTCAATGCCAAGGCGATCCTTGCCGCCTTTGGTGTCGGCGAAAAGGACATCCTTGCCGAATATCTCGAACCGAACCAGGCGGCCGAGAAGATGAAGGATGGCTCGGTCGACGCCTTCTTCTTCACCGGTGGCTTCCCGGCGGCGGCGATCTCCGAATTGGCCTCAACAGGCTCGGGTATCGACATCCTGCCCATCACCGGCGCGCCGGCCGAGAAGCTCGCCAAGGACTTCCCCTTCTTCGCCGCCGCCGAGATTCCGGCGGGTACCTACAAGGATGTCGGCGCGGTCAAGACGGTTTCCGTCGGCGCGCATTGGGTGACCTCGTCCCAGGTCTCGGCCGACACCGTCTATGCGGTCACGAAGGCGCTCTGGAGCGACAAGACCCGTGCGGCGCTCGATTCCGGCCACGCCAAGGGCAAGGCGATCCAGAAGGCGACGGCGCTGTCGGGCCTGCTCGGCGTGCCGCTGCATCCCGGCGCGGAGCGCTTCTACAGGGAAGCCGGCCTGCTGAAATAGGCCCGTCGGAATCACTTGAGTTCCTGATATGTTCTTGCGTCGCGGATAAAGCTCGGCTAGCCTCCCCTTGGGGAATGGGGTGGTGCTGATGGTGACGCGGGTCGCGACGGTGGCGTTCGAGGGGATCGAGGCGCGCGCCGTCGATGTTCAGGTGCAGGTCACGCCCGGCGGCGTCAATTTCATCCTTGTCGGCCTGCCCGACAAGGCGGTTGGCGAGAGCAAGGAGCGCGTGCGCGCCGCGCTGATCGCCTCGGGGCTTGCCCTGCCGGCCAAGCGCATCACCGTCAATCTGGCCCCGGCTGATTTGCCCAAGGAGGGCAGCCATTACGACCTGCCGATCGCGCTCGCGGTCATGGCGGCGATCGGCGCGATCCCGGCCGACGCTCTGGCGGGCTACACGGTGCTCGGCGAACTCGCACTCGACGGCTCGATCACCGCCGTTGCCGGTGTCCTGCCTGCAGCGATCGCGGCCTATGGCCGGGGCCAGGGGCTGATCTGCCCGCATCCGTCCGGCCCCGAAGCGGCCTGGGCGGCGGCCGATATCGACATCCTCGCGCCGCGCTCGCTGATCCAGCTCGCCAATCATTTCAAGGGCACGCAGGTGATGGCGCGGCCCGAGCCGGCGGTCGCGCGCCAATCCGGCCCGCTGCCCGATCTCGCCGACATCAAGGGCCAGGAGAGCGCCAAGCGCGTGCTTGAGATCGCGGCAGCCGGCGGGCACAACCTGCTGATGAACGGCCCGCCTGGAGCCGGCAAATCGATGCTGGCCAGCCGATTGCCCTCGATCCTGCCGCCGCTCAGCCCGCGCGAACTGCTGGAGGTCTCGATGGTGCTCTCCGTCGCCGGCCATCTTGCCGATGGCGCGCTGACTGACCGGCGGCCCTTCCGCGCCCCGCATCATTCCGCCTCGATGGCCGCGCTCGTCGGCGGCGGCCTGCAGGCCAAACCGGGCGAGGTCTCGCTCGCCCATCATGGCGTGCTCTTCCTCGATGAGTTGCCGGAGTTCCAGGCCCAGGCGCTCGATGCGCTGCGCCAGCCGATGGAGACCGGCGACGTTCTGATCTCGCGGGCCAATCACCGCGCCGTCTACCCGGCCCGCTTCCAGCTCGTCGCCGCGATGAATCCGTGCCGTTGCGGCAAGGCGACCGAGCCTGGTTTCGCGTGCCGCCGCCAGCAGAACGAGCGCTGCATGGCGCAGTATCAGAGCCGCATCTCCGGGCCGATGCTGGACCGCATCGACCTCACGATCGACGTGCCCGCCGTCACCGCATCGGACCTCATTCTGCCTGCGCCGAGCGAGGGCTCCGCACAGGTCGCGGCCCGCGTCGCCGCGGCGCGACGGCTCCAGACCGCGCGCTTCGAGGCTTTGGGCCTGCCGCACATTGCAACCAACGCCGCCTGCCCGGCGCCCGTCCTCGACGAGATCGCCCGGCCCGACAATGCGGGCCTGTCCCTGCTGCGTGATGCAGCGGATGCGATGCGTCTGACCGCGCGCGCCTATCATCGCGTGCTCAAGGTCGCGCGCACGCTGGCCGATCTCGACGGCGAGCCGAAGGTCGGCCGCATCCATCTGGCGGAAGCCCTGTCCTACCGTTCGCGCAGTGACCCAATGGCACAGGCGGCCTGACCCGTCTCCGTGCAGAGGGCATGGTTAACGGATTGCCTCACGCGATCGCTCAACTTCGCGGTTTCGTCCAACGGTTCCTCAACGCGCCCTTGCTAGATTGGCCGGATGGATCTTCTCTCATCCCCCTGGGCTGCGGTGCCAGTGGTCATGCTGGCGCTGTTTGCCGGCGTCGCCGCCCTGTTGCTGCTGCGGCAGCGCGACCGCATCGTCCGGCAGGCCGCCGAGCTGGCGGGGGATGTCGAGGCGCTGAACGACCGCCTCTGGGCGCTGGCCGACAGCGAGGAACATTATCGCAGCCTGATCGAGGCACAGGGCGACCTCATCGTGCGCCGCGACGGCAGCCGCATCGTCTATGCGAACGGCGCCTATGCCGCGCTGCTCGGGTTGGGCGAGGCGGAGGTCGTCGGTGCGGTCGCGCTGCCACGTCTCATCGCCAGCCGCCCGGCCCTGGCGCTGGATGGCGGCGCGCGCGTCTTCGACGAATGCCTTGCCACCCCGGATGGCGAGCGCTGGATCTCATGGGTCGAGACCGTCGTGCCGGTGGCGCTGGGCCGGACCGTGCTGCAGCGGGTCGGCCGCGACATCACCGCGCGCATCGCCGGCGAGCAGGAGCTGGTCGAGGCCCGTGCCCGTGCCGAGAGCGCCAATGAGGCCAAGTCGCGCTTCCTCGCCACCGTCAGTCACGAATTCCGCACGCCCCTCAACGGCATCCTCGGCATGGCCGATCTGCTTGGCGACACCGGGCTCGACCTGGAGCAGGCGACCTATGTCCGGGCGCTGCGGACCTCGGGCGAGGCGCTGCTCGGTCTCGTCGACGACATCCTCGACTTCGCCAAGGTCGAGGCCGGCAAGCTCGAACTTGCCAGCGAGCGCTTCGATCTCGGCCTGCTCGTCGAGACCGTCTCGGAGCTGATGGCGCCGCGCGCCCAGGCGAAGGGGATCGAGCTCGCCGCGCATCTCGCGCCGGAGCTGCCGACCCATCTCGTCGGGGACCGCGACAGGCTGCGCCAGATCCTGCTCAATCTCGTCGGTAACGCGATCAAGTTCACGGAAACCGGCGGCGTCGGCATCCGGATCGCCAGCGAAGGCGGCATGATCGCGGTCGACGTCGCCGATACCGGTCCGGGCATCCCGGAGGATCGTCGCCAGGCGATCTTCGAGGAGTTCGAGCAGGCCGACAACTCCGCCGCGCGTCGCCATGAAGGCACGGGGCTTGGCCTTGCCATCGTGCGCCGTCTCGCCGTTCTGATGGGCGGCTCGGTCGGCGTCGAGGCCCGGCAGGGCGGAGGCTCGCTGTTTCGCGTCAGGCTGCCGCTGCCGGTCGCGGCTGACGTTGCCACCCCCGCCTTGCCGGACTGGCAGGGCAAGCGCGTGCTGGTCGTCTCGGGCGCTCCCTTCGGCGCCGGCTTCCTGCGCGAGACGATTGCCGCCACGGGCGGTGGCGCCACCTTGGCCGTCGATGCCGAACAGGCCACGGCCTTGCTGCAAATCCAACCGCGTTATGATGCCGCCCTGGTCGATCAGTCGATCGGCCGCGATGCGGCCATCGCGCTCGCCGAGGCGGCGCGCGCTGCCGGCGTCGAGGATTGCCTGATCATGTTGTCGCCGCTGGAGCGTCGCCAGTTCGGCTCGCCCCGCGACGCCGGCTACACCGGGTTCCTGGTCAAGCCGGTGCGGGCTCGCTCGCTTTACGAGCGACTGTCGCCGCGCCCGGCGCCCGCGGCTGCAGCGGTGGAGACATCCAGCTCACCTCCCCACCGCTCGTCCCGCCCGCGGCTCAGCGTGCTGGTGGCGGAGGATAACGAGATCAACGCGCTGCTGGCGACACGGACGCTTGAGCGTTTCAACTGCGCCCCGGTCTGGGTCCGCGACGGCCGCGAGGCCCTCGCGACCATCGAGGCCGGCCTGAACGGAACCGGTCCGTCCTTCGACCTCGTGCTGCTCGACATCCGCATGCCTGAACTCGACGGCCTCGCGGTCGCGCGTGCCGTCCGGGCGATGGAGCGGGCCCGCCCGGGGCTTGTGCCGCTGCCGCTGGTCGCGGTCAGCGCCAACGTCGCCGAGGGTGATCGCGCCGCTGCGCTCGCTGCCGGCATGGATGATTGCCTGGCTAAGCCTCTCGATCGCACAGCCTTGCAACGCTGGCTCGATCGCGTCGGCGCACCGCAGACCCTGACGCTTTCGGCCTGAACGTCCGTCACCGCTTCGACGCAGTTTTGTCGCGATCCTGTAAGATGCTGCGCGCACAGGTTCCCGATTGCCAGAGACGGCGGCCTGGGGGACAAGACGAGCCATGGCATCTGACCTCCATGGGTATTCGGCTGAGCCGGCTCGGCACTGGCCGGCGCAGGCCTTGCTGTTCTCCCGGCTGTCGCCGCTCAGACTGATCCCCGGCGAGACGATGCGCCGCCTCGGTCGCCCGTCGGATACGCCCGATGCGCTGACCGGGACGCTCGGCCGCTGCGGTTCGCTCGAGGTCAGGCTTGCGCGGGGCCCGCGCGAAATCTGGCGCGCGCAACGCCTGCGCTATCGGGTGTTCTATCAGGAGATGTCGGCCAAGCCCGACGTGGTCTCGCGCATGTTCCGCCGCGATGCCGACCGCTTCGACGCTTCTTGCGACCATCTGCTGGTCATCGACCATGCCGCGCGCGGACGCTTCGGCGGCGTGAAGCCCAAGATCGTCGGCACCTACAGGCTGATGCGCCAGGGCGCGGCGATGCGGCTGGGCGGCTTCTACACGCAAGGCGAGTTCGATCTCGCGCCGATGATCGCCTCCCACCCCGGCCAGCGCTTCCTCGAACTCGGCCGCTCCTGCGTGCTCGAACCCTATCGCAGCAAGAAGACGGTCGAGCTGCTCTGGCACGGCATCTGGGCTTATATCCGCCACCACCGCATCGACGCGATGTTCGGCTGCGCGAGCTTCGACGGCACCGATCCCGACGCGCTCGCCTTGCCGCTGAGCTTCCTGCATCACCATGCCCGCTCGGCCGGCGAATGGAGCGCGGCGGCCCGGCAGGAGCGTCATGTCGCGATGGATCGTCTGCCGGCGGAGATGGTGGACGCGAAGCTCGCGCTGAAGCAGATGCCGCCTCTGATCAAGGGTTATCTCCGGCTTGGTGCCCGCTTCGGCACCGGTGCCGTTGTCGATCGCCAGTTCGGCACCACTGACGTGCTGGTGATCCTGCCGGTCTCCGCGATCGACCAGCGTTACGTCGCCTATTATGGCGATGAGGGGCAGCGCTACGCGGCGTGAGTGCTGCCCGGCTGTCTCAGTCCCCGTCCGCCAGCAGCACCGGCAGCGCCTCGCGATAGGTCGGATAGCGGAAGCCGTAGCCGAGTTCGCGCTTCACCAGCGCATTCGAGACGCGCTTGTTCTCGCCGTAGAAGCTCGCGGCCATCGGCGAGAGCTTCGCCGGGTCGAAGGGCGTCTCGGGCGGTGGCTCAAGCCCGGCAAGGCTGGCGGCGAAGCTGACCACATCCTGCGGCGGGGCCGGCTCGTCATCCGTGACATTGTAGACCGCGCCGTGGCGCGGACGCTCCAGCGAGGCCATCAGCACGCCGGCGATGTCGTCGACATGGATGCGGTTGAAGACCTGGCCGGGTTTGATCAGGCGCGTCGCCTTGCCTTGCCGGAGCTTGACGATCGGGTTGCGGCCGGGGCCGTAGATGCCCGACAGGCGAAAGATCTGCACCGCCTTGCCGCTGCGCTCTCCCAGCGCCAGCCAGTCCCGCTCGATCGCGAGCCTGACCTGCGAGCGAAAGCTCGGTTGCGGCGCGGTGGCCTCGTCGATCCAGGCGCCGCCATGGTCGCCATAGACGCCGATGGTCGAGAGATAGCCGATCCAGCGCAGGTCCGGCGCGGCCGCGAGATCCTTGGCGAGGCATTCGAGGACCGGGTCGCCAGCCTCTCCAGGCTGCACCGAGACGAGCACGGCCTCCGTCTCCGCGAGTGCCTTGGCGAGAAAGGAGGACACCGCGAAGCCGTCGAAGACCAGCGTGCGGATGCCCTCGCGGCTCAGACGCGTCGCTTTCTCGGCCGAGCGCACGGTGCCCGTCACCTCCCAGCCCTTCGCCAATGCGGCCCGCGCGAAGAAGCCGGCGGAGTAGCCGACACCGAGGACGAGGAGCTTCATGAGGCATGTTCCGGTTCGGCCGAGAGCGCCAGCCATTCGCGGCGGACGTCCGCGTCGTTTTCCACGGCGAGAGCACCGGGCGCAAGCGCGCGAGCCTGCGCGGGGGATAGCCTGATCAGGGCCCAGGCCGCCATGGCGCGCACCAGCGGCGAGGCGTCAGTGGCAAGCGCGGCGGCACTGGCCGCCAGTTCGGGTCGTCTGCTGTTGCCGATCGCGATCAGCACGTTGCGCACGAAGCGGTCGCGCCCCGTACGCTTGACCGGCGTGCCAGCGAAGAGCGCGCGGAAGGCGGCGTCGTCGAGGCGGGCGAGATCCGCCAGGGGCAGGGCATCGAGCCCGTCCCGCAGCGAGAGGCGCGTCTCCCGGGCGGTTTCCGCGAACTTGTTCCAGGGGCAGACGGCGAGGCAGTCGTCGCAGCCGAAGATGCGGTTGCCGATGCCGGCACGAAGGCCTTCGTCGATATGGCCCTGATGCTCGATCGTGAGATAGGCGATGCAACGACGGGAATCGAGCTGGTAGGGGGCCGGGAAGGCATCTGTCGGGCAGATGTCGAGGCAGCGCCGGCACGAGCCGCAATGATCGGTCTCGGGCGCATCGGGCGGCAGTTCGGCGGTGGTGTAGATCGCGCCGAGGAAGAGCCAGGAGCCGTGCTCGCGCGAGACGAGCACGGAATGCTTGCCTTGCCAGCCAAGGCCGGCTGCCTGTGCCAGCGGCTTTTCCATCACCGGAGCTGTGTCGACGAAGACCTTCACATCGACGCCGCCCTGCGCGGCGAGCAGGCCCGCGACGGTCTTCAGCTTGCCCTTGATGATGTCGTGATAGTCGCGCCTGCGGGCATAGAGCGAGATCGAGGCCTTGTCGGGCTGGCCCAGCGTCGCGAGCGGGTCGCTGTCGGGCGCATAGCTCATGCCGAGCATCACGACCGAGCGGGCCTCGCCCCAGAGCCGGCGTGGAGCGCTGCGTTCAGCCGTGCGCTCTTCCATCCAGCTCATATCGCCATGATGGCCCTGCGCCAGCCAGGCCGCGAGCCGGGCCGGCGCATCCGGAATGGCATCGATCGGGGCAATGCGCGCGACCGAAAAGCCCTCGGCGAGGGCGCGCGCGACGACCGCCTGCTTGAGGCGTTCGGTCTTCAAAGGTTGAGTGGCCTTCAGAAGTCGAGCGGCCTTCAAAAATCCAGGTTGTCGTAATGGGCGCTCGGCGCCATGCCCGGCATCCGGTCGCTCAGCAGGGGCCGGAAGCTCGGCCTCGACTTGATCCTCGCATACCATGCGCGCGCCGCCTCGTCCTCTTCCCAAGGCACGTCGCCGAGATAGTCGACGCAGGAGAGATGCGCCGCCGCGGCGAGATCGGCATAGCTCAGTTCCGAGCCTGCCAGCCAGTTCCGCTTGGCCGTCAGCCAGGCGATGTAGCGCAGATGATAGCGCACATTGGCGCGCGCGGCGCGGATGGCGCTCATCTCAGGCGGGCCGCCGCCCTCGTCGCGTGCCATGAAGCGCTTCATCACCTTCTCCAGCACGAGCGGGGTGGTGATCTCCTCATTGAACTTGAGGCCGAACCAGTCGAGCAGACGGCGAACCTCGACGCGCTCGCCCGGCCCTTCCGGCAGCAGGCGTCGCTCGGCCAGGGCAAGGCCGCGCGTCTCGTCGAGATACTCGGCGATCGGGCCGGCACCGGGGACGGACAACCCGTTCTCCTCGCGGAAGACCGGGGTGGTGCCGGCGGGGTTGAGTTCGAGGAACTCGCGCCGGCGTTCCCAGACGCGCTCCTCGACCAGCGCGGCCTCGAGCCCGTATTCGCCGAGCACGAGCCGGATGAAGCGGGAATGCGGGCATAGCGGATAGTGATGCAGGGTCGCCATGGCACTCATGAAGCAGGCAGGTGCGGCCGAAGCGGGGCCGCAGGATGAAACGCATCCCGATATGCGCCGGGCGCCCGCTATAAAGCCGGTTGGGAGGCGTCACAACCCGGCAGAGCGTAATGACCGCGATTCCCGGCGATCCGGTTCGGGATTTGGTAACCAATTTGCAAAGGGCTGGGTTTATCCAGTCTCGCGGCTTAAGGCATGCCGCGCCGGCCAGGCCTTGAGTCGCACGAGGAAGTCCACGCATGGAAAATCTGATCGAAGCGGCCATCCTCGGCATCGTCGAGGGGCTGACCGAGTTTTTGCCGGTGTCCTCGACCGGGCATCTCCTGCTGCTCGGGCATTTCCTCGGCTTCGAGTCGAACGGCAAGTCCTTCGAGGTCCTGGTCCAGCTCGGTGCGATCCTGGCGATCACGCTGGTCTATTTCCGCCGCCTGCTCGACATCGCGCTCAGGATCCCGACCGATCCGGCAGCACGGCGCTTCGTCATCGGCGTGCTCGTCGCCTTCCTGCCGGCGGCTCTGATCGGCGCGGTGCTGCACGGTTTCATCAAGGGCGTGCTGTTCAACCCCTTCATCGTCTGCTGCGCGCTGATCGCGGGCGGGCTGATCCTGCTCGTGGTCGACGATCTCGAACTCGAGGAGAAGCATCAGGATGCCACGGCCTTCCCGCTGCCGATGTATTTCAAGATCGGCCTGATCCAGTGCCTGGCGATGATCCCCGGCGTGTCGCGTTCGGGCTCGACCATCGTCGGCGCCATGCTGCTGGGCGCGAGCAAGCGCGCCGCGGCCGAATTCTCCTTCTTCCTGGCCATGCCGACCATGGCAGGCGCCTTCGCCTACGACCTGCTCAAGAGCTACAAGACGCTGACCGTCGACGATACGACGCTGATCGTCATCGGCTTCGTCTGTGCTTTCGTCTCGGCGCTGATCGTCGTCCGCAGCTTCCTCGATTTCGTCTCGAAGCGCGGCTTCGCGGTCTTCGCGTGGTGGCGCATCGGGGTCGGGCTGTTCGGCCTCGCAGGGCTCTGGATCGTCGGCTGATGATCTAGCCGGTGTGCCCTGTCGGCTCCGGTGGGTGCGGGTGCTGCATCGGCAGGCCGCGCGGCAAGGTCGCGGTCTCGCGCTCGATCATCCGGTGCACGACGGGCGGGTTCGGTCCCTTGTGCAGCGCTCTCACCCGGTCGCTGATCTCGGCGTCGGCCTGCGTCACCCGCTGCGCCTGCCGGACATATTCGACCCAGGTCGGGCTGTCGTAGCGCTCGACCCAGAGTTCGGGGTCGGTCAGGTCGCGCAGCAGCGTCCAGTGGCGGGCGCCGTCGCGGCGGCGGATGCGGCGGCGCTCCGCCATGGCTTTGAGGAATTCGACGACATCCTCTTCGCGGATCAGCCATTCGATCGTGACGATCACCGGCCCGCTGCGCGGCTCGATGTCGACGGCGACCTTGGGCTCGCGCCAGCGGCTTAAGGGGTCGAGGTTGAGTGCCTCCAGCGGCGGCAGTTCGTAGCGTAGGCCGAGCGCCGCGCCCGCCAGTAGGGCAAAGGCGGAGATCAGGAGGGCTTGTTCCGCGCCCCAATGCAGCGTCGCCTGACCCCAGGCCCAGCTCCCCGCCGCCATGCCGCCGAAGGTCGCCATCTGATAGAGCGCGAGCGCGCGGCCGACCACCCAGCGCGGTGCGGAGAGCTGCACGGTCGCGTTGAAGGTGGAGAGCGTCAGCACCCAGCACGCGCCCGCGACGGCGAGTGCCAGCATGGTCAGCCACATCGCAGTGCTGATGCCCATCAGCGCGGCGGCCGTCGCATAGGCCGCGAAGGTCGCGCGCACCAGCGCCTCGGTCGTCAGCATCCGGCGTAAGCGGGCGCTCATGAAGGCGCCCACGACCGCGCCTGCCCCGAAGGCGCCAAGCAGGACGCCGAAGACCAGCGGCCCGCCCTTGACGAGATCGCGCGCGATCAGCGGCAGCAGGGCCAGCGCGACGATGCCGCCGAAGCCGAAGGCGAAGGAGCGCAGGATGACGCTGCGGATGTTTGGCGACATCGCGACATAGCGCAGGCCCGCGCCCATCGCGATCAGCAGCGTCTCGCGCGGCAGCACGCGCTCGACACGCGGTGGCTGCCAGCGCGCCAGCACGACGAGAAGGGCGATATAGCTGAAGGCATTGACGACAAAGGCCGCGACCGCCCCGGCCGCCGCCACGATCGCGCCGCCGATCGCCGGCCCGACGCTGCGCGCGATGTTGAAGGCGACGCTGTTCAGCGTCACAGCCGCCGGCACGTCCCGGCGCGGCACCATGTCGCCGACCGAGGATTGCCAGGCCGGGTTGTTGAGCGCGTTGCCGCAGCCGATCAGGAAGGTGAAGCCGAGCAGGAGCCAGGGCGAGAGCAGCCCGTACCAGGCGAAGACCGCGAGCAGGATCGAGACGCCGAGCATGAAGACCTGCGCCGTCAGCATGATGCGGCGCCGGTCGTAATTGTCCGAGATCGCGCCGGCCGCCAGCGAGAACAGCATCACCGGCAGCGTCGTCGAAGCCTGGACGAGCGCCACCATGTCCGGCGAGGTGGCGATCGAGGTCATCATCCAGGACGCGCCGACCATCTGCACAAGCCCGCCGAAATTCGAGGCGAGGCTGGCGAACCAGACGGCGCGGAAGATCGGCTGGCGCAGCGGTGCGAAGGCCGAATAGGGCTCCGGCGCCGGTGCGATGCCCTCCGCAGCAAGCTCGGCTTGGGCTACGTCGGCTATCGGCTGGGCGTGCGGATCGTCAGGCATGCCATAGGGTTAGAGCCTATGATCTGGCCTGCCAACCGCGATTGCGGCCTGGGCCGGTCTTTGTCACGGTGTGGCGCTCGCAGGAGCGCCAGCCTGCGTCCGGCGCCCTTGTCGTGGCTTCGGCCGGCGAAGCGCGCGGCCCAGCGCAACCACGAGCCCGACGAGCGCGACCCAGTGGCCCGGCCGCAGCGAGGCGAGATCCTGATAGACCACGATGTCGACATTGGCCTGGAACACCAGCCAGGCCGAGGCGCCGGTCGCGAACGCATACCAGGCCGTTTCGCAGAGCGCCGTCACGAGCCCGGTCGCCAGCGCGGTTACGGCCAGAACCGGCGTCGTCGGGGCGATCTTGAGCTTGTCCAACCCGCGATAGGCCATCAGCAAGGCGAAGAGCCCGCTCATCAGCACGGGCTGCGTCACATCGATCTTCGACTGCAGGGCGAAATGCAGCAGGCCGAGCATGGTGATCGGATAGACGAGGTTGTGCAGGCGCTGCCAGTTGCGGGCACCCATTCGGCGGATCATGCCGTCGGTCGAGGTCATGCCGAGCGCGACCAGTCCCGTCAGCGCGGTGATGCCGACGATCAGGTAGAAGCGCTTGACGATCTCGGAGACGATCAGCCCCCAGTCGAAGGCGAGATCGATGCAGTAGAGCGTCAGATGCGCCGCGGCATAGGCCAGCACCGACAGCCCGAGCATGCGCCGGATGCCCAGGAGCTTGCCCCAGTCGAGGATGCGCCGCAGCGGCGAGACGGCCAGCGTGATCAAGAGCAGCCGGACCGCCCAGGTGCCGGTGTCATGCACGGCCCGCGTCCAGGGCTTCGAGCCGAGCTGACCCATCCAGGCCTCGGCGGCGAGAATCAAAGCCGGCAGCAGGACGAGCGCGAAGGCAGCCGCGCGCAGGCCCGAGAAGCGCCCCTGCCGGTCCAGCCATGGCAACCATTGCCTCATGCCGCTCTCCGCCGTTGCATTCCCCCCATCGGATACGCGAGAGTTCGCGCCTCTGTCTCGTGGGCTCGCACACAAGGGCGTGAACGCCTGCCGATCCCGCTGCCGCTTGAACCTGCCCGCTGCCACTTATCCGACGGAAACGAGCCATGCCTGCCACGATGCCCACCGTTGTCTTCGATGTCGGCAATGTCCTCATCCGCTGGGACCCGTTGCTGGTCTATCGCGAGATGATCCCCGACGACGAGAAGCGGGCCTGGTTCATGCAGAATGTCTGTACCGCCGCCTGGAACCTCGAACAGGATCGCGGCCGAAGCTGGGAGGAGGCGGTCGCCCTGCTCGTCGGCAGCCACCCGGAATGGGAAAGCCAGATCCGGGCCTATGACGAGCGCTGGCACGAGGCCGTGCCCGGCATCATCGAGGACAGCGTCGCGGTGCTGGCCGAACTCAAGGACCGCGGCGAGAAGGTCTACGCCATCACCAATTTCTCGCGCGAGAAATGGGCGGAATGCCTGATCCGCTTCCCCTTCCTGCAAAGCTTCGACGGCGTCGTCGTCTCGGCCCATGAGCGCGTCATCAAGCCCGATCCCGCAATCTACGAAATCCTGCTGCAGCGCTACGGGCTCTCGGCGTCCGACTGCATCTTCATCGACGACAGCGCCAAGAACATCGAGGCGGCACGCGGCGTCGGCATGAAGGCCGTGCATTTCGTCGAGCCGATCGACCTGCGTAGCGAGTTGACCGGACACGGCGTCAGGTTCTGACCGCATGCGCGTGAAGCGCAGTGCGGCCGGCTCCGCCGCACGCTAATATCGCCCGAGACAAAAACGACCCGAGGGAGCGGACGCAGCCGATGGCCAGCGAAACCAGATACGACCAGATGAGCTATAACCGCTGCGGTCGCAGCGGACTCAAGCTTCCGGCCCTCTCGCTCGGCCTCTGGCATAATTTCGGCGAGACGACCGCGCCCGATGTCGGTCGCCAGATCTGCCGGACGGCCTTCGACCTCGGCATCACTCATTTCGATCTCGCCAATAATTACGGGCCCCCGCCCGGCTCCGCCGAGACGGCGTTCGGCACGATCCTGCGCCAGGATTTTGCTGATCACCGCGACGAGATGGTGATCTCGACCAAGGCCGGCTACCGGATGTGGCCCGGCCCCTATGGCGAATGGGGCAGCCGCAAATATCTGCTCTCCAGCCTCGACCAGAGCCTGAAGCGGATGAAGCTCGACTATGTCGACATCTTCTATTCGCATCGTTTCGATCCGGGCACGCCCCTGGAGGAAACGATGGGTGCGCTCGATTCCGCCGTCCGCCAGGGCAAGGCGCTCTATGTCGGGCTGTCCTCCTATAATTCGAAGCGCACCCGCGAGGCGGCGGCGATCCTGCGCAGCCTCGGCACGCCCTGTCTGATCCACCAGCCCAGCTATTCCATGATCAACCGCTGGATCGAGGAGGACGGCCTGCTCGATACGCTCGACCAGGAGGGCATCGGCTCGATCGTGTTCTCCCCTCTGGCCCAGGGCATGCTGACCTCGAAATATCTTGGCGGCGTCCCCGATGGCAGCCGTGCGGCCAGGAAGGCCCCCTCGTTCCGCGATGGCTTCCTCAGCGACGACAATCTCCGGCGCATTGCCGCGCTGAACGAGATCGCGGCGGGACGCGGCCAGAGCCTCGCCCAGATGGCGATCGCCTGGGTGCTGCGCGGCGGCCGCGTCACCTCCGCGCTGATCGGCGCGAGCCGGCCCGAGCAGGTGGAAGATTGCGTCGCCGCGTTGAAACGCCCCGATTTCACCGTCGAGGAGCTGGAACTCATCGACAGGCACGCCGGCGAGGGCGGCGTGAATATCTGGGCCGCCTCTGCCGAGCGCTGACGCGGCGGGCGGCTGTCAGGTCCCGTCTTTCCTCCGATCAACCTCGGCGCATGCGCGGGTGGCGATAGGGGCGATGCCCATGGCTTCAGCCGTGGGGGCGCATCAGCAGTTGCACGAGAAGCAAGAGGTTCAGGCAGATGATCGTCGCTGCCATCGCCAGCGACAGCAGGAAGAGCCAGCGTGGCGCAGCCATGTCCCGCATCTTATGTCGCGATCCTGAAATGAGGATCAGGGGAATGACGGCGAAGGGCAACTGCAGTGACAATATCACCTGGCTGAGCACCAGCAGCTTGCCCGTCTGGGTTGGCCCGTAGAGCAGGATGATCATCACAGCCGGCACGATCGCAACCAGGCGTGTGGTCAGGCGCCGGAGCCAGCTCGGCAAGCGCAGCCTGACGAAGCCCTCCATCACGACCTGCCCGGCCATCGTCGCCGTGACGCTGGAGTTCATGCCGCAGCACAACAGCGCGATGGCAAACAGCGCCGGCGCCGCCGGGCTGTGGAGCAGTACTGCCAGCATGCCGTGAGCCTGCTCGAGGTCCTCGATGGCCGTGTCGCCGCTTTGCCCGTAGAAGGCCGCGGCGGCCAGGATCAGCAGCGAGGCGTTGACGAGAAGCGCGAAGCAGAGTGCCAGGGTCGAGTCGAGCGTTGCGAAGCGCAGCGCTTCTCGACGCGCCGGCAGGTTCGAGCCGAAGGCGCGCGTCTGCACGATGGCCGAGTGCAGATACAGATTATGCGGCATCACGGTCGCGCCGATGATGCCGATCGCGAGATAGAGCATCTCTGGCTGGGAGACGATCTCGCGCCTCGGCACGAACCCGCCCAGGACCTGCCCCCAATCCGGGCTCGCCATCCAGATCTGGATGCCGAGGCTGATCGCGATGACCCCGAGCAATGTCGCGATGAAGGCCTCGATCCAGCGGAAACCCTTGTGCTGCAGCCAGAGCACCACGAAAACGTCCAGTGCGGTAAGCACCACGCCGATCTCGAGCGGCAGTCCGAAAAGCAGGTTCAGCGCCAGGGCAGTGCCGAGAACCTCGGCTAGGTCCGTCGCGCAGATCGCGATCTCTGCGGTGATCCACAGCAGGCTTGCCGTCATCGGCGAGTAGCTGTCGCGGCAGGCCTGCGCCAGATCGCGCCCGGTGGCGATCGCGAGCCTCGCGCAAAGCGACTGCAGGACGATCGCCATCAGGCTCGAGATCAGGACGACTGCGAGCAGGAGGTAACCGAAGCGGGCGCCGCTCGACAGCGCCGTGGCCCAGTTGCCCGGGTCCATGTAGCCGACGGCGACGAGATATCCCGGGCCGGTGAAGGCGAGAATCTTCTTCCAGCGCGAGCCGGCATGCGCGACGGGCACCGAACGGAAGACCTCGACCAGCGAGCGGTCATCCCATTTGCGGGGCCACGCGGCGGCGCCTTTCCGCTGTTCGGCCTCGATGGACATGGCGGCAAACCCAGCCCCGCAGATTGCACCAATTTCTTAGGGTAACGTAGAGGTATGCCGCACGGAGACGCGCGCGCCGCCGCACCCTTCTTCAATCCGATCCCTGCAATCTTAACACAGAATTCACTATCTTGTTTACAGCGCTTCGCAACTGCGCGAGCGTGGGGGGCGGCAAAGATCGCAACCAAAAAAATGGGGAGGGAACGATGGCCGACACAGTAATTGCGATCGTTGACGATCACCCGCTGCTGATGGAGGGAGTCGCAGCCGTTCTTGGACGCAGGCCCGGCCTAAACGTCGTGGGCACAGGTAGCGCTGCTGCTGACATACTGCCTCTCGCAACGGCTCATCGTCTTGATGCCATCGTCGTTGATCTGAACATGCCGGGCGACACGTTTCAGGCGATCAAGGAACTTCACGCGGCAGTCCCGCAGACGCGGATCGTCGTCTTCACGGCTTCGACCAACACGGATCACGCTATTCGCGCCCTTGATGCTGGTGCCGGCGCTTATGTTCTCAAAGGCAGCCCCGCGGCCGATCTCGCAGAGGCGATCGAGGCCACGGGACGCGGCGAGATCTATATCACGCCGGCCTTCGCGGCGAAGGTCATTTCGGCCCTGCAGAGCAAGGCGTTGGAGAAGCGTAGCGCCGAGGCGGCGCGCCTCAGCGTCCGCGAGGAGCAGATCGTTCGCCTGCTGCTCTGCGGCAAGCAGAATCGTGAGATCGCCCGCGAACTGGCGCTCAGTGAGAAGACCGTCAAAGGCTACATGACCAATCTGATGACCAAGCTCCATGCCCGCAACCGGCTCGAGGTGGTGATTGCTGCGCAGCGGCTTCAGGTCGGCCGGCCTGGGCTTTCTTCTGGGGGCGTGGCCAGCTTGCCGGATTCGGCTTGAGGTCGGACCGGGATCTGGGCGACGACTTCGGTTCCACCCGATGAATTGCGACTGATCGACAGCGTTCCGCGCAGCGCCTGCACCCGGGATTCCATGCCGCGCACGCCGAGGGAGGTGGTTTGGGCCAGTGCGGAGCGCGGCGAGGGTGTCCCGCCGCTATCGCTGATCGTGAGCGTCACCATGTTGTGCCCGGCGTCGACCTGGACGAACTGATTGGCGCCGCCGGCATGTTTGTAGGCGTTGGTCAGCGCTTCCTGCGTGATCCGATAGGCGCAGACCTTGACCGCCTCCGAGGCCTGCACCGGGATGGCCCCGATTTCGCGGCGAACCATGGTGCCGGTCTGCTGCTCATGGCGGGTGATCACGAGCTCGATGGCTTCCGCAAAGGAGAGATGCTTCAGCTCCGGCAGGACGAGGCCGCCGGAGAGGTTGCGGAGATCGTTGAGCGTCATCTGGATCAGAATTTCGAGCTCGATTCGCTGGACGGCGAGCGGACGCAGGTCGGGCGCTGATGGGTCGGGCAACTTCAGCATCAGCAGGCTGAGCATCTGGATCGGCCCGTCATGGAGATCGGCGCCGATGCGGGCGAGATAGTTCTCGTTCAGCACGGCAGCCTTCAGCCGCGCGCGGTCGGCCGCGCGGCGCAGCGAGTTGTTGCGCTTGGCCAGGGCGGCTGCACGTTCAAGATTGCTTTCCAGCAGCCTTTGCTGGGTCGTGATGATGCGGCTGGCTCGCTTCACCGTGACGAAGAGAAGAACGCTGATGATGAGCGCGACGTTGATGATCAGGAACCAGGTCGCATACTTGACGCGTACGATCTCGGCTTCGAGTGTGCGGCTGAATTCGTAGAACTCGCCGATCGCGATGATGTCGCGTGTGCCGCGCTTGTACATCGGCGCATAGATTTCAAGCAGGGACGCCGGCACCGGGCTGTGATCGCCTTTGTCGTCGAATTCGACATCGACTGAAACCTGGCCGTTCTTGACCTTTTGCAAGAGTGATGAGGGGAGCGTCTCTGTGGCGTTGCTTCGCCCTGTGCTGAAAAGAAGTTCGCCCTTCATATTCCAGATCTTGATCATCGCGACGCGGCCGCTCAGGCGGGTGTCGGCGAGCAATGATGCGATGGCGGCACGCTCTGCCTCTGGCGGTTCGGCGGACGTGGCCAGGATCTGCAGATGCGGCGCGAGGATCGCCTCGAGATAGACCGCGCCCGTCTCGGCCATGCCATGCAGCCATCCCGAGCGGACTTGTTTCTCGACCCAATACCCCAGCGTCAGCATCGAAAGACCGACGGACAGCGTCGCTGCGATCAGAAAGCGGCGTTCGAGGCTCAGCCTGTTCCATTGCGTCAGGAAGCGGTCGAACAGCGCAGACGACTTGGGTCGGTAGTCTTCCTCGCCAAAGATCACGCCCTCTGCACCACCTTCAGGCGCAGATGTTCGGGCGACCTGTCCATCTACCGGCCTGCTCATTCGAGACGCACCATGGTCAACGGGAGGCTTCATATGCGGATCAGAATCTATTCGCTCACGAAAAGCGAGGCCGAATATTGAGCGCACGATCTTCGTCGGGAGCCAATTCAACGACCTCCAGAACAAATCGACCATCACGCAGGACGCCCGTTCGGCGAGTGGTGATTCGCTCGCCTCAACGCAGGGGGGCTGCTGGGAATACAAGGACGCCGACAAGGTGCGGGAGGGTGATTTTGCCCGGAAGGAAACTGCCTGCTTAACCATTGGCGCAATTGTGCGTAATTCGGAGGGATGCGGCGATCGACGAAAGCGACGGAGGGCTTCACATCGTCGAAGGTCTCGCGCAAGCGAGCGTGATTTGATCAATGACAGCGTGATCAACTCGGATCATCTGCTTCTCGTGGCGCAAAAAACGTCGCCGCTCCCGAATTAACCTGGCGCAATAGCAGTGTCAGAACGCTGCTTGCGCACTGGAGAATGCTGGATAAGGCCGCTACAGGTTGTATCTCTTCCCTCGGCACGAGCCGCTCAATCTGGTCGAACCAACCACCGGCGGCATTGCTTTATCCGGCATGAAAACTGACCCGACATGAAGCCTGTAATCCACCTCAGACGTAATCTGCCCATGTTCGTGGTCGTTCTCTGGCTTGTCTTCGTGGCATGGGCGGTTTGGCGGCATGTCCAGATCAGTGAACAGCCATTGGTCTATGACGCGATCACCTATTGGCTCAAGGCCCGCAATCTCTGGGGGGAGATCGCCCAGGGCCATTTTGTCAATCCCTTCAACATTGACCCCACAACTCGCCCGCCGGGAACGGTGCTGATGTCGTATCCGTTTGGATTCGACGCTTCAGTGAAAGGCTTCCTGTTCCGTTCGATTTTTCTTGGGATCGCACTGACCGTAGCCGCCGTGCTCGTCGTTACGCTGATGCCTCCACGGAACGCTCACTCCTGGAACGTCGCCTGTGTGGCCCTTTTTGCGGCCGCTTTGCCGATGTTCTATCATTTTGAGTACTCCGGCGTCGCACCGAGCTACTGGGGCCTGACCGACAGCTTTCTGGCCGGGCTGTCGGCGCTGGCATGCGCGGCGGCCATTCTGGGCGCGACTAGGCGGTCATGGGGCTGGACGGCGCTGGCTGCGCTTCTGGCCAGCGTGGCGTTCCTGACCAAACCCGCCGGTCTGCTCGTCATGGCCGCCGTCATCGGAACCTGGTTCATCTTTGCGGTGGCGGCGGGCAGCGCTGCGCAGAAAAGGCTGCGGCTCGGGTCCGGTGAGAGGCGAACCTTGTACATCGCAGCGATCGTCTTTGCTGGTCTTTGCGGCCCAGTGGTCCTGGCTGGTTTTCGATCGAGCTATTTCTCGGATGAGAACTTTAAATTCGGAGATGGCGCACTCAGGGAGCTCATGGAAAATTGGGCGACGCCACCCCTGCATTCCCTGATCCAGACGAGTTTCGGATACGGCCCGATCATCGCGCTCGCCGCCTGTGTGATCGCCGGGCTGTATTGGCTGCGGACGGCTAACAGGGCATCGGCATATGCAGGGCGGGCATTGATTGTCGCCGGGCTGCTCGCAACGACAATGCATATGACGGCTGGGCTTTGGTTCTTTGTCATCAAGACGGGTGGCTCGCAGATTCGCTACTTCTATCCGTTCGCATTGATGGCCATGATCAGTGTCCTCCCACTGGCCTTTTCTATACTCGATGCTGCGTCGCCGAAGACCCAAGCCGTCGTACGAGCCCTTCTGCTCGCGCTCCCGTTGAATCTGACAATTCTGCTGGCCCAATGGAGTCCGTCCTCCGAATGGCAGCGGATAACCGGCGTCACTCTCGCAGCACATCCAGCCGGCCCAGATTTCCGACTCGGACTCAAGGCGCTTGAGGCGGTGAGGCAGCAGGGGGCAGGCGCGACGATTCACTCGGTTTATTCCGCAAGCCTGGAAACGACTGGAGAAATAGACAGTCTTTGGATCTTCGAGCGGCGCGCGCATCCCGACCTGCCAAATTTTGGAACCACCGGGCCTATTGATTGGCAACGGTCGACCACATTCAGACTCAGAGAGATTGGCGCGGCTCGCTTTATCCTTTTCTTCCCCATTCGGGATCCACGCGAACGCGAGCGTCGTCTCGGCATGGCTTCGGTCGATAGCTATCCGGCCGAGAAGTCCTTCTTCGAGGCGTGGCTCTCCGGGCTTGGCGAGCAAGACGGTGTGCAGGTTTTTGGCGAGACAGACCGCGCACGATTGCTAAAGGTCGTCGATCCCGGTCGATTGGAACGAACTCTCGATACGTTGAGGCGCAGCCGGAAATGGCGGCCCGTATTCGAGGCTGCGAATCCGCAAATGTGGTGGAGCGCAGAGGAAGTATCGACGCGTTTTGCCGGTCAAAGCGCGGCTGCGTCCGATGTCGGGTTCGGTGGGTTTTTTCGAATCGCCGCACTCTCGCTTCGACGTGAAGGCGATAATGTCCAAGTTGAATTTTGGTGGGACAAGAACAAGGCTGCCCCTCCCGGAAACTGGTTTTTCTTTGCGCATGCAATCGATGCCAGCGGCGCAATGGTGGTGAATGCGAGCGTTCCGCTTACCGAGAACGACAGCTACTCGCCTCAGGCCCCACTGCGGTTCGACTCATTGTCGATACAAGTCCCGGCCATATCGGCAGCAAAGGCGGTGGCATTCGGCATCTATCGTGCAGAGGCGGACCGAGCCGATACTCTGGTCGCCGACAGCGGCAACCGGGACTGGAACAATCGTCGTGTCGTGGTCCCGCTGCCGTGACTTAAACGCGTTGGGCTCGGCGAGTGAAAAAGGCGAGCGCCACGTAGCACATACAATTGTCGCGTCGAACGCGCCTGATGCGATCTCGATCCTTGCATTGGGCCAAGCGGTCCTCCGGAGGCGCCGGAGCAAACTGTCATGCCTGGTCTGGACAACGGCGCTCATACATCTGGGCCAATGTGATCGAAGCGACTTATTTGGTGGCGAGGGCTGTTGAACTCGACCCACGCCCCGGTTACCCAATGGCGTGAATTATCCGAAAAACATCGGGGCAGGCGTGGCGAAACTTAACGCGTTGACAGGATTGCGCTTTGTCGCAGCCGCCATGATCTTGTTTCATCACGCTCCCGTGTTTGGGATACAACTGCCTCCGTCATTGAGGCTCGGCCATGGCGTGTCGTTCTTCTTCGTCCTCTCAGGTTTCGTATTGGCCTATGTCCATCCTTCCATCGGGAGCGCTTACGAACTTGGGGTCTTCCTCTGGAACAGAGTGGTTCGGATCTGGCCAGCGCATCTTGTAACGTTGTTTGCGGTCATCATCACGCTGAACCTACCGATCACCTGGGCGTTCCCGCTCAATTTTTTCCTTTTGCAAGCATGGGTTCCCGTCTGGGATTCGTATTTTTCCTACAATACTGTCTCTTGGTCAATTTCGACCGAGTTTGCGTTTTATCTCGCATTCCCATTTATTATTCACAGATGGCGAGAGACGTATTGGTGGAAGCTGCCCTTGGCGATCGGGAGCGTCGCTTTCGTCATTCATCTGTCCAATATCTATAACCTGATTTGGTACCGAGCTGGCACCGAAGTGACGTATCATGGTCTAATCTATATTTCGCCCCTAGGGCGAATTCTGGAATTTGTTGTGGGGATTGCCGGTTGCTCAGCGTACCGCTGGCTAAAGCCGAAAATGACCGCTGGTCTTGCTGTTGGAACAGGGCTTGAGATGGCTGCAATAGCCGCTTTCTTGTACACCGTGAACGACAACATTTTGGAATTATTCAAGCCTTACGCGTCAGCGCCAATGCGGGAGTGGCTCTTCCATTCTTCAAGCCTGCCGAGCTGCTTCTTAATTATAATAGTATTCGCTCTTGGTCGCGGCTATTTTTCGAGACTGGTCTCATGCCGGGTGGCCGTGCTCCTCGGCGAGATCAGCTATGCGCTCTACCTGACGCATCAGATCGTCTACAGCGTCTATCTCAGACATTTTCCGCTAGGTCCCAATCCGGATTATGTCGGCCTCTGCATGTGCATATTCGCCTCTCTGCTTATCGCCTACCTGATCTGGCGCTATGTCGAGACACCTGCACAAAAACTCTTCCGCATAAAAGCCGACCGGGTCGATCTGACTCGGCTGACAGGTTCTCAACGAGCCTGAAACAGTTGCCCGGCTCAGTCGAAACGAGACTGGGGGAAGCCTCGACGACGGTTGATTGGTTCCTAATGGGCCTTCTTTTCGATCACCAACAAGAGCCGGAAGCCGATCAAACGACCCAGAGCGCCCTCGATGCTGCGTTCCAATGCCATCAGCGGCCGAGCCAGCGACGTCGGCAGGAGCGACCAGCGCTTGAACCCCCCCGAAAGCGGATAGGAAACGGGTGAGAACCAGGTGACCTGCTTGATCGTCATATCCGGCATCAACTGGTGAAAACGGTTGCGGTGCCGGGTCGCGATCAGGCTGGGAATCGCCTGGTTGGAATCATAGGGATTGCGCGCCGGGTCAGGTGCGCCCGATGTGAGGGGGTCGGCGCTCATGATCACGTCTTCTTCGTGAATAAAGTTGAAGAATGCCCAGGAGAGCGGCGTGATGCCCGGCTCGATCATGACGACCCGACCGCCCGGTTTCAGCGCGCGAGCCGCCTCCCGGAAGAAATTCAGCGGGTGCTCGATGTGGTGGAGCACATCGACCATGACGATGTTGCCGAGCGTGCCATCGCCGAACGGCATCCGTTGCGCGTCCGCGACCAGATCGAGCCAAGGCCCGAACTGGATGTCGGAACCGATCACGTCGGGCAGCTTCTCCGGCAGATTTCCGATGCCTGCGCCGATCTCCAGCGTCGCGCCCGGCGAACAGACGGCGGCTATCCGATCATAGAAGTCGCCATAGACCGCCCGCAGGACCGGCTTGGTTTTCCAGACTGCAAGGTATTTGTTCAGCGCTTCGGGCGTCAGCTCGCCCACAGGGGCGCCGGAAGATGTCGTAGCCATGGTCAGAGAGCCTTGATCCGCAGGAATGCGAACATCACCATACGCAGCAGCATCACGCCATGGCGGAAACGGGAAATCTGCGTTTCGCCATAAGAGCGATTTGCATAGCGAATCGGGATCTCCACCACCTTCAGATTCAGTTTCGACGCGCCAAATATCAGATCGAAATCGCCGAACGGATCGAAGTCGCCGAAATAGGCACGCCCTGCCGTCAGCCGCGCATAGTCGTCGCGGGAAATCACCTTTGTGCCGCAGAGCGTATCGGTGAACCGTTGGTTGAGGAGCCACGTAAAGATGATCGAGAAGCTCTTATTGGCGATGAGATTCAGAAAGCGCATGGCTTCGTCCTCCATCGGATAGACCAGGCGAGAGCCGTTGACGAACTCCGCTTTGCCCGATGAGATCGCATCCCAGTATTTGGGCAACTGCTCGGGAGGCATTGTCAGGTCCGCGTCAAGAATCATCAAGACATCGCCGCGCGCTTGATCGAACGCGTGGAAGACGGCGTCGCCCTTGCCTTTGCCGGGCTGGCGCATGATTTTGATGTCGTATTGCGGATAGGCCTTCTGTACGCGCTCGATTTCTTCCCAGGTGCCATCTTTCGAGTGGCCTTCGACAAAGATAATCTCGAGATCGTCGCAGAAACGAGGTGTTCGCAGAACCGCGGCCTCGATGTTGCCTTTCTCGTTGCGGGCCGGCACGACGACAGTTGCGGAGGTGTAGCCGGGGTTAGCCTGCCGTAGCGATCGACAAACAGTATAGTGACGCAGCGCCAGGTTGCGGATGATCGGGAACGGAGCCACGAACCGGTTGATGAGCCGACCGAGACCAAGAAGGCGCGCAGGACTGAGCAGGCGCGTTTCGCTCTTGACGAATTCGAAGTCGGAAAGTTCGGCCAGGCCCTTCACGTCGGCGACGGAGAGGGCATTGACCTGCGGCACGGGAGCGCGCTGGCCCGTGGCCTCGGCCAGCTTCAACACGGGCCACCAGAGATGGGAAAAGTAACCGATAATGACTCGGGTATCGCGGTGGCATAGCCGGTGCAGGCTGGCGAGGAAGGCTTGGCAGTCGTCCATCTGCCCGATGCTGTCGACCACAAGGATGACGTCGAACGTACCTTCGACTCCCGCAAGCACCGCCGGATCCTCGGCGTCGCCAACCAGGAACTCGAGGCCGGGATGAGCGGCTTTGGCCTCGTCGACCATGCGCGAGCTGATGTCCAGACCGACCCCACGCGACGGTTCGAGCGCCGCCAGAAGATCACCGGTACCGCAGCCGACCTCGAGCACGCGCGAGCCGGGCGCGATCAGGAAACGGAGATAACGGAGATCCTCTTCGTGGAAGAAGGCATTCCGCTCGCGCCACTTGCGGCGATCGGGCGCCACCGCATCGGATACCGCGCGGACCTTTTGTTTGCGGGGGCTCAACGCGGCTGGCGCTTCGACATACGTCATTTGGTCGGACCACTCTCGAAAGATAACAGGCAAGCATCGGACATCACGCTGGCGCGCTCGTATTGCGTCGGAACAGCCAGTACAAGGCGCCCGGGACTGTCGCCAACACGACAACCAGACCGAACGTAACGGAAAAGACGACCGCCTCTTCGGCAGAAGCGCCGTGTCCGGTCAGGAGGGCTGTGGTAGCAACCTCGCGTACGCCCCAGCCGCCTATGGAAATCGGCAGCAAGGTGACGACGATCATGCAAGCCATCAGAACAGCGGCGTCCGTGAGGGGCAGGGCGAGTCCCAGCGAACGTCCCAGCGCATAGACAGACAGGATGGTCAGGCCATGCACTGCCAGGCTGATGGCGAAAATGGCTATTGCGTTGGGGCCCAGAAGCGCTCGGTGCGTTTCGACCAACGCGGTCCCGGCAAACCGCAAACGTGGGAAGCTCTCCATCCAGCGCCCAACGGGTTCCGAGAGCAAAAGCGCCACCGTGCCACCCGCGGTGGTCAATGCCAGCGTCATCAGAATCGGCTGACGATAGCCGCCTAGCGCTTCCAGGCCGGAAGGCAAAAGCAGTGCACAAAGGGCAACGGAAAACAGCAGGTAGACACCCATGGCGCGGTCGAGCAGGACGCTCCAGGCGGCGTGTGCCAGCGTCACACCATGGCCGCGCAGCATGATGGCCCGCGCTCCATCTCCCGCCAGATTGGGGAGGACTTGCCCGATGAACTGGCCGAAACCATTGGTGGCCTGGATGTCGGCTGCGGGCACGTTATACATGCCGTGGCCGAGAGACTGGACGATGAGCCGCCATCGTTGGCCGAACAATGGGACTTCAATGGCAATCAGCGCGACCGCCAGAATCAACCAGATAGGGTCGAACGTTGACAGCAACCGGCTGATTGTAACGGCATCGAGCTGCCGAGAAATCAGCCAGAAGCAACCCAATGTAACAGCGAGCTTGAGCCCAAGAAGTCCTGCATTTCGCCAGTGACGTCGGGACGCGTCGCGTGGCTTCGCCCTATGCGAAATGTCTGTGCCTTGAGTTGCCTGTTTGGTTCTGCCATCAGTCATGCGAGCGCGCTCTAGCAGCATCGCGTCGGATATGCGACCCGCTTTGCCTTTTTGCGATCCCAGCGCTCGCCGCGATGGAGTGCAAGGCTCTGCCTCATCATGCTGCTGCACCCGAAGTGATTGAGAGCGAAGCGAGGCCATCGGTTGCTGCTACTGGGATATCCATCAGCTTCGCTTCGAGCACGGCATTGGCATGCTTTCGAATTCGGAGGTCAGCGAGAAAAGGTCGAGCAGCCCAAGTCCGAGGCCGGATTCGCGATCGTACCGGGCAGCGGCAGGTCATGCTCCAACTCGCTGCTGCATGCTCCGGCAAGGAGAGGCTTGACGGCCTTCACCTGAAGGACGGACGAGGCCATATACTGTCAAACGCGAGCATCGGCGATTGCATAGACGTTGATGCTCGCCCCAACGGGGATCCTCTCACGTATTGCATTGACCTCTGAAGGCAAAGGCGCTCCGGTCTTTTCTTCAAAGAACCTGTATCCGTAGGGCGCCAGCAACGCGAGTAACGTTTCGAGCGAAAAGCCTCGTTCATCAAGCACATACGGTGCCAGCTCCATCACGAATATCGGGTGGTCGCGAGAGATCATCGCTGTTGCGCCGCGTAGGACTTCGCACTCAAAGCCGTCCACATCGAGCTTGACCAAATCGACTTTTGACACGCCCTCACGTTGAAGCACGCCATCAACGGTCATGCTTCGTGCATGGTTGGTTTCTTTCAACTGACCGAGATGGTGCTCATGTAACTCACCGCCGGACGCGAGAGGCCAGCTTGAATATATGGCGGCGGGAATCGCCTCCTCGTCCTTATGCGTCAAAAATGCCTGAGTGAACGTGACACGCTTAGACAGCTCGGTATTGAGCGATAGATTCCGGCGGATCTTCGCGCTCGCATAGTTGGTCGGTTCAAAAGCAAAGACCCTGCCTGACGGGCCAACACATTGAGCGAGAGTTAACGTATGTGCCCCGATGTTGGCGCCGATATCGAGAACGGTCTGACCGGGCTTGATCATCCGGCGAAGGCAGTCAGCGGTCGATGGCTCGAATGATCCGAGTAGATAGATCGAAAAGTCGATTCCCTCGGACAAGTCCAGTTCGTATTTGACGCCCTTTCTCTCGGCGACAAAGCGGTCTGGCTTACCCATCAGACGTCGGGCGCCATGAATGAAAGTGTATGCGGTACGCGCGAGCGCGATTTTCGTGGCAGTTTTCATACGACTCTCAAGTGCTGCTTATGCTGCTGAATTCGCGCCGGAGCCTTAGATTTCAATCTGTGCTCGCAAAGCCTTCAAGCCGTCGGATCAATGGCGGCACGGTGACTTAGTGTCAAGGCGCGGACAGCCGGCTGAGAGCTATACCGCTACCTCTCCGAGAGGGCCAAAAATGCAGAACGGCAACCCCCTCTCGCAACGCCCCAAAACGACAGGGTCGAGAATCCTGTTCCAGGCCCGGTGAGGCTGTGAGCCCTTTTTGGGATGGAACGCCGCTCTTTGAGCTTGGCGACCTCACGCCGGAACCGCTCAATCTCGAGCTGCTTCGGTTTCATCTGGTCTCACCCGGGAAAGACCTGGTCGGATCGGCGGCAAAGCATGTTCTCATGAACATCTGGATCCGCCTGCGCGACGCTCACCCCTCGATGCTTGATCGGGCGAGCGTCTCGATCTTGAACTCATGCCCGCACGTTCGGCGCTGCATACATCACCTCAGGCTTCATGCTCCACCCAATCGCGGTGTCTCCGAAACCGACAGCAAGCCATCTCTTGGTTGCCGTCCCGAAGAGAAAACGCCGTGGCGACCTCCGGTCAGGAGCTTGATCGTTAGCCCTGCCGCTCCGCCAGCAGCCTCGCATAGAGCGCATCATAGCGTTCGATCATTGTCTCCACGGCAAACATCGTCGTAGCCCGCACGCGGTTGCGCTCGCCCGTCTCTACCAGGCGCTCTGGCGCGTTCAGAAGGTCGACGATGATGCGAGCTGCATCTTGCATCTCCGTGGCGAAACTGTCCGCCCGACCGACGATTTCCGGCAGCGCGCCGACGGCATAGCCCGCGACCGCAAGCCCCTTTGCCATCGCGAAGGGCGAGACCTGGCCGAAACTCTCCTTCCAGACCGGCGCGACGAAGATCGAAAATGTATCGTAGAGATCAGGAAGGTCGTCGTAAGGAACATATCCGGTAAACCGAAAATTTTCGCGAACGCCGGCTGCTATCGTGCGCTCGATATATCCTTCCAAGAAGGACCCGCCCCCGACAATAACTGCGTGTGTGTGCGGCCTTAATTTGATTACCTCGATGAATAGATCAATGGCATCTTCACGAAGCTTGTCGCTTTCAAGCCGGTAGACCATGCCGATGGCGTTCTTTGCGTCTTCGCCGTCGTATTGCTTCGAGAAACGTGACAGGTCGATGCCTGGATAGATGATGGATGATGCGTCTGGATCGGCAACCGCTGAACCGAATTGAGCCCGTACATACTCGCTGACAAAGACATAGTGATTGACCCGAGGCACGACCATCGGAGCCACAGGCGTGTTCACGTTCTCGACAACCTGAGCGCCGGGAATCGCGTCCAGCGCGTCGAATGCAGCCTTGTACCAAATATCGTCGGTCAGGCCCCAGTAATGGACATGAACGATGTCGGGGGAATAACGGCGATAGACATCCCGTATACCGTCCGAAGTAGGCTGCGCTACACAATGAGCCGTCATGCCCAGATGCTCGCCGCCACGCCACAGCGCCGACGTCAGCACCTCTTGTTGATAGTGGTGCGACAGATGCTGGATGATGTCGATGATCAGTTGTGTCGACCCGCCGACGAAGACATTCGGGATGACATGGAGGATCTTGGGGCGTCGAATATCCGGTGGTATCGGCCTGAGCGGCGAAACCTCGTACGGCGCGATGAGCCCTGCCATATTGGCCGGCAACGTGCGTCGCTTCAGCAACGTCTCCTCGTCGAGGCGAAGCCGGTATCGGCCTTCGGCTTCGTGCCATTCCGGAACCCGGGACGTCTCGATAGCCAGATCCAACGAGGGCTTTTTGACCGCGGCAGGAGCCTCGCCAGGTTGGGCACGCCGCAGCCGTCGTCCCGCTGCGGTCAACTGCCGGGCGGTGCTGACCATCGGACGCAGGACCGGCCGCGCCAGTCGGAGGAGCGGCATCAGCCTCGTCATTACCCGCCAGCTCGTCGACGTCTCGATCATGCGCAGCCGGTTCGCCAGGCCTTCACACTCTACCAGGTTCCGCTCCGCCTCAGCTTTCGAATGGTCCAGCGCGCGCGCCAGTTCCGACTGGAGCGTCGACAGCTCCGCTTCTCGGGAAATCAGTTTCCTCTCGACCTCGTCACGAGCCTGGGCATCGGCCTCGGCGCGATCTGCCGCAGCGACTTTCAGGTGATGCAGTTCGTAGCGCCCCAGCAGTTCGCGATTGCGACCTTTGATGGCTTCGGTTCGCATGGCGACATAGTCGAGTTCGGAGTCGAAAAAGATGGGCCGGGGCAGTGCAGCGACGGGCTTCGTCCCGCAGACTGCCACGAAGACGGCGGGTTCCGGCCGAGTCTCCCCCGCGAGCGGCTGATAGCTGAATGGGGTCCGAGCATCCGCATCGTCCGGCAGGAAGGTGACGGCCGGTGCGATCACCTGGCCTAGGAATCGGACTTGCGGAAAGGCGGACGTCAGGGTCGTCCGGAACTCCGCTTCGGACATCTCGTGCAGATGGAAGGGATTCTCGCCGTAATTGGCCGTGGCGGCGGGATTGGGCGTCGAAATCAGCAGCAGCCCATCCTCGGTCAGAAGCCGCTTCAGGCTGGTCAGCAGTCGCATTTGGTCGGCGCGCGCGAGGTGCTCGACGAGCTCGAAGCATGTGATCAGATCGAAGCTCGCCGGCTCAAGCCCTTCCGCCAGGTCGTCCCGCTGCGCAAAGACCAAATTCGGGGCCTTGTGGTGCTCGCGCGCATAGCCGAGCGCCTCTTCGCTGATGTCGATGGCCGTGACATGCGACGCCACCTTGGCCAGATCTGCGGCTCCGTAACCACTGCCGCAGCCAAAATCGAGGACGCGCTTGCCGGCAGCGAGAGAGCTGGCGAAAGCATAGCGTGGACGGTGCTCGTAGGCGGCGATTTCGGACCAGGTGCCTGGAACATAGCGCTCCTGCATGAAGGCCGCGAAATCGCTTCCGCTCGCGATGGCCAGCAGGCCTTCCTGTGAGACGATCGAAGCGTTCAGGTCCGATGTCTCGTCCTCGAACGGGGCGACGACATTGGGCGAGCGGAGCGCATGCTGCCCGGTAATTTCGACATTGCCGAACCGCAACCGACGAAACAGGGTCGCGAAGGTTTCGCCGGAGTAGAACGTCAGATGGGACGGAGGATGGCGGTACTTCCAGCCGATCGGATCCTTCAGCGCATCGGCGGAGCGCGCATTCGGCGTCGTGACGGCGACCACGGTTTCAGGGCCGATCGCCCCTTTCGCCATCAGCTCGTAGAAAAGGCCATAAGGCTCCGCCAGGTGCTCGATCACGTCCAGCAGCAGGATGAGATCGAAGCGATGCGGAGGAATTTCCTCAAGCGTTTCCGTGAAATAGATTCCAGGGTGCCGGATTATGGCGACGTCGCGCGCATGCTTGGAGGGCTCGACGCCGAAGCAGCGCCAGCCCCGCGACTTGGCCAGTCCGAGATGCGTGCCATAGGCGCAGCCGATATCGAGCATCGAGGGCGAGGCCCGCTCGGAGCCGATCCGCTCGAACAGGGCTGTCAGCCAAGGCGGCGAGCTGTCGGTCTGCGCATCATAGGACGCATAGCCGCCGTGCTCTCCCCCCTCGAACCAGTCCTCGCGATCGTAGAGCGTCTTGAGCTGCTCAGGCGTCGGCCGGGGATGGACGAAATCAGTCGCGCAGGTGGTGCAACGCCAAACGCCGTAGTCGCTCGCCTTGCCCAGCCAGTTGGCCGCGGGAGACCCGCAAACAGGGCAGGCCGGCCCGGTTCGAGTCGCTTCGGGGCTGGACTGATCGATCGACATGGAGGTTCCTTTTTGACAGGTTTCGGTATCGTCGAGCGATCCCAATAGAGTCCTTTGGATCGAACTTCGGCGCGCCAGATGCCTTCAAGCAGACCGCTAATCAAGCGGCTGCCACACAATAGGATGAATTATCCTGCCCCAAGTAGGGTATGCCGTTCGGACTGAGAAATATACGTTAAGTTCAGTCATGGCATACAGAAAAGATAAATCAGCGCTGTACGCGGCTATGGCCGCAACGTATTCTCCAGGTCCCAGTACTGTGGATTTTAGAATTACGGTGCCTTTAGCCGCATTCCCTGCCGTGGTGGGTGCCCATACGGCGCTTGATTCTTTGTTTGTCTGCCCGATTATCCAATCCCCGTCTCGGCGGTACACGCTAAGGCCAAAGACAACGCCATCGACGTCTTCAGCTACCATCAGCGCGAATTCAAAAGCGATGTCGTCTCCAGAGAAGAATTCTGAGCCTCCAGCGCCTCTCAATTTGAATGCCGTAAACTCGCCGTGCTCGGTGATCTGCTGCGGAACCGATGGGCCAGGGCGCGCAAGCGAGCCTGCCACCGTTACCTGCCCGTCCGGCTCGTCGCCGCCCAGCATGAAAGCATGGAAGTCCTGTGTGATCTGCACCGGATTGCCGATCGCCTTCACTCGGCCGTCGTTCAGCCAGATCGCGCGGTCGCAGATCATCTGCAATGTGCTCAGATCATGGGAGACGAACAGGATACTGACGTTCTTCGCGCGCAACTCGTTGATGCGTCGCATGCATTTGTTGCGAAAGGCGATGTCGCCAACGCTCAAGGCCTCGTCGACGATCAAAAGATCGGGGTCGACGCAGGTTGCGATCGAGAAAGCCAGGCGGACATACATGCCGCTGGAATAACTTTTGACAGGCTGGTCGATGAACTCGCCCAACTCGGCGAAGGCCAGGATGGCAGGCATGCGATCGCGGGTTTCGGCATCGTCCAGGCCAAGGATGGCCGTGAGCAAGCGGATATTCTCCCGGCCCGTCAGCTCGGGATTGATCCCGGATCCCAGTTCGAGCAACGCCGCCACACGTCCGTTGACGGTAACCTCGCCCGCGGTCTCCTGCAGCGTTCCGGTCAAAATCTGCAGCAAAGTCGATTTTCCGGCGCCATTTCGCCCCACGATACCGACCGTTTCGCCCTTCGCGATCGAAAACGAGATGTCCGCGAGCGCGGTGTAGTCGCGATAATAGCGCTTGAAGCCCCCGAACAGAATCTGCTTCAGGCGGTCGCCGGGCCTATCGAAAATCCGATAAACCTTGGAAAGGCCGCGAACCTCGAGCAGGGGAGCATCGACGGTCGGATTGTCAGACGACATCTGCAAAGCCGCGGCGTGTGCCGGAAAACCAGAGATAGCCGAGCCAAATCGACATCATTCCCAACACCCACAGACCCGCGACCGACATCATCGCCGGCCATTGATCATAGATGACGATGGCCCGCACCTGCTCGATGACAGGCACGAGAGGGTTAAGCGCAAAAATCCAGGCGAACTGAGGCGGCAAGGCGGAGGCAGGGTAAAAAACCGGGCTGAGGAACATCAACAGCGACAGGATCGGGCCCACGGCGTAGCGGAGATCGCGGATGTAGACGCCGGTTGCGGCCAGAAACCAGATCAGACCGCACAGAAGCAGGAGGAAGGGGATCAGCACCAGTGGCAGCGCAACGATCGATACTGGCACCACCCCCGTGAGTACGAGCTTGAACAGAAGTAGGATCGCCAGTGAAATCAATGCATTTACGAGCGCCACGCAAAGCGCGCTGACGCCTAGCAGTTCCACAGGGAACACGACCTTCTTCAGGTAGGACGGGTTCTCGAGCAAGAGCATCGGAGCCCGGCCCACGGCCTCGCTGAACAGTCCGTAGATGATCAGGCCAGCGAAGAGCACGAGGGCGAAATCTCCTACGTTGTTGCTGTTGCCGCTCCAACGGCTTGGAATCACGGACGTGAAAACGAATGTGAAGACCAGCAACTGGCTCAATGGCACCAGCACGGACCACAGAAAGCCAAGGAGCGAACCGCGGTAACGGCTCTGGAGCTCCTGTGCAACAAGACGACGCAGGAGGTGCTTGTTCTTCCAAACCACGATAAAGGGCGTCAGCGGGGTTACCCGCAACGAAACCAGCGCTTTCAGCCTCATTGTCTGTCTTGCAATCAAAATTTCGAACCTGGCTGCGATGAACGCACAAGGAGAGCCGACATCACAAACCCACCTCGATCCCGACATAGCTCGGGAGCGAGGTTTTGACGTGTGCGGTTCGTTTACGGACTAGGCGCGCACGCTGTCAATCGGCGCGGCGTCGCGCGCACCAGCCCGACAATCATGGCCTCGAAAAGGCGACCGCGTCGATTATTGAGTGTGATAGGACGGGCCGAACTAATACCGCCCCTGAGAGCTGATAAGGTCAATGGCAACGAAGGAACCACGCTTGCAGGCCGCTACCCGATTGGGCCTGCGATCACACGCATTCTTGCGGCATGTCTATCAGAAGATCGCTGCTTTGACGGTTGGAGCGCTCTTCGTCTCCAGCCCCGGCAAGCGCTTGCGGGCGTTTGTCGCCCGGCGCCACGCTCCTGTCGAAACGCCGGATGTGAAAGTCGCCGTCGTCGCGCATGTCTACTATCTCGACCTGCTCGACGAGATTCTCGAGTGCCGTTCGATGCTTCCGGGAACAGTCCCCTTGCATGTGACTGTTCCTTCCGACCGGCTGAAGGAAGCGGAGCGCCTGCTGGGCCACGTCCCCGGGGTTACCATCCATCCCTGCGAGAACCGAGGCCGCGACATCGGGCCCTTCGTCATGTTGCTACAAAGCGGCGCTTTGGACGGCTTTGATGCGGTTCTGAAGCTGCATACTAAACGCAGCCCGCATCTCCTTGACGGGGAAGTCAGGCGTAAATTGCTGTTCGCGATGCTTTCCGGCGAGCAAAATGCTGCGACCCGGACGGTAGCGATGTTCGAGGAACCCACCACGGGGCTCGTCGGCTGGGAAGCGTCCTACCGTACCGCGCCGCCGTATTGGATGGCGAACGAGGCGCGCGTGCGGGAGGTCTCGGCCCGAATGAACGCCGCCGCGTCGGTTCACCTTGGCTTCTTCGAAGGCTCGATGTTCTGGTTCAGGCCGTCGGCATTGGCGGCGCTGAGCGATCTGGCCCTATCGATGGATGATTTCGAATTCGAGAACGGGCAGGTCGACGGCACCCTGCATCATACCCTCGAGCGCTGTTTTACGATCGCGGCATGGTCGCGTGGTTTTGTTGTCCGCAATCTGCAGGGGCGCGTGTTGCCGTAACGCCGGATGCAGTGCGGCGCCGGCCGATCGACCCGCCAGATCCGTCGAACTGAAATCAGGCTAACGCGCCGCCCGCAATCATCATCAACCCAAATCGTGCCCCCGACCCGGAAGCCAAGCTCAGGGCGGGGGCACGTCAAACAGACGCAATCAAATCCGGCGACGCGCTCGGGCAGCCTACTGCGGCAATCAATGCCACCGCCAGCATACAGCGCGTCCAGGACGTCATTTCATCTCCAGCCGCTCAATTTCGAGTCAGCGCGACGATATCCTGAAAGTCGTGGATGGCGCCCGATATAACGCGGTCAACCTGGAACCGTTTTGCCCACTCCGACCGTATGTAGTCCTCACCGGTAAAGCTGATCCCGTATTCGTAAGTCTCGGAGGTGAGGTGGCCCTGCTGAAGAATGAAGGTAAATCCCGGCATTCTGACGCGCGCCGACTGCATTCCCTGCCGAGGCACGGAAAGCATGTCGAAGATGGTCTGTTCTGTTTCCGCCCGTTTGAGGGCTCTCTCACCATGAACGGTCAGAAATAATTTTCCGCCAGGCTTAGTCACGCGATGCAGTTCGTCGAGGTAGAAGAGCGAATCTGCTTCCGACATATGGGTGAAGACAGAGATCGAAATCACACCATCAAATGATGCGTCGGCGCAGGGCAATTTTGCCTTGGGTGTCGTTGCCAGCGGCGTAACCCAAGGCAGTTGCTTTCCAGCCCACTCCAGCAGTTCGTGATCGATATCGGCGCCGGTATATTGACCTTTGAAGCCCTTGAACATGCGGGCAAGCCGGCCGGAGCCGACACCAAAATCCAGAATGCTGCCGTAAGCAGAGAGCGGGTCGGGGCTTGCCGAGCTCAGAGCCAGAAATATGTCTTTGCCGTGGCTGGCGAAGTCGCTCGGACTGGTTAGTCCGGACACTCTCTGCATCAATTGACGGGGAGGAAATGGCGCGACATCGCCGGTGCGCGCTAACTCTTCCACTTTCGGAGAGGTATTGTAAGCCGCCCATTCTGAAGCGGGCGAATTAACATCAGGCGGAATGGTCTCGGACTTCAAAATGAAACTCCCCTACGTTCGAAATGCGGCGTCCCGTCGGGCCGCAACATAAGGCTATGGCCGCCGCCGACAAGGCCGCATACGAGAATGCTGGCGGGTTTTTGCCACGCGCAGCGCATGTCGGACGTCCGCAACGAATTGAGCAATCCGATGCCGCAGATCGTCCTTACCGCGGGATCTGCGCGAATCCTTGGCCAAGATCGAGACGAACCTCCAGTTTTCGCGGCGACGGGCAGGCAGATACCGGTCAATCAAAGCTTTGGTCTACTGTTCACCAACCTGCCATAAATTGCCTCGACCTCGGCCGTCATCGATTGCGTCGTGCGTTCATAGGACGTGTTGGCGCTGGCTGCCCGAACCGCCGCGGGATCAGCCGCAAGTTTGCTCATGACCCTCGTCAAATCCGCCAGATCGCCGCGACGAAAACTCCAGCCATCGCGGCCTTCGGTAATGAACTCGGTCAAACCCTGCACGTCGGACACAAGGACCGGGGTATGGGTGGCTAGCGCGTTCAACAACACAAGCGGGCTGTTTTCGTACCAGGTGGACGGGATGGAGAGGACATCCATTTCCGCCAGAACCTCGGCCATTCGCTCGGGCTTGAACGTACCCCGAAACTCCGTCTCGGGTCCGGCTGCTTCCCGCAGCAGGCGCATATACTCTTTGTCCTGATCCTCAGGCCCATAGATGATCAGACGCACGCTTCCCGGCGGCATTGCGCGTGCCGCTCGCACGATGAGCGACGTGCCTTTATGGGCGGCGATCTGGCCAATGAATCCAACCGTCAGAGGTGTGTAGGGCGCGCGTGTCGGCTTGGGCGACCGATCGATGTCGATGCCGAACCGGCTCAGGCTCAGACGCGGTTCGCTGAAGCCATTGCGGATATATGCGTCGCGCAGGAACTGGGTGGGAGCGATCATGGCATCATAGCAATCATAGGCGAGCGCCAGAATCTGGGGACGCTGCACGATGTCGGGAACGATTGCCTCGGCTCCCGCGATGCGGGGCCAGCCGAACGCCTCCGCCGCGCGCAAGGCTACGCCTCCCAGACGCCACCCGTACGGAATGCCGGCGAGCTTTTTCGCGCGAGGCTCTCCGCCTGAAGCCGCAGCTTTTAGATGACAGGCGATACAATTCGAACGCCAGCGATCGGGCCCGGCGCAAAGGGAGCCATCCGCCGCCTCGAGCTTGTTGTTGTAGCAGAAGCCGAAGAAGTCCGTGAGCGTTGCCACCAGGGGCAGCCCGAGTTCCTTGACCGTTTCGAGCAGGACCGCAGTGTGATTGATGAGATGCGTCACATGGACGATATCGGGCGATAGCTCGCGCAGCACGTCTGTCAGGTGCGGCCGCATGGCTTCGTGAAAATAGGTCTCGCGCACTCGCGCATGCGGTTCGTAGTTCTTGTCTATCGTGACGACCGGCACACCTTCGTAACTGGAACGCGTAATGATGGCTTCGCGACGTGGCTCGCCCTGGAAAATACCCGCGACGACGGTAACTTCGTGACCAGACGACTGGAGATTCTTCGCCAGCCCCAGCGTGTACGTTTCCGTGCCGTAGAAGTGTTCGGGAAAGAAGCAATGGACGAACAGTACGACTTTCACCGGGGGAGAGCCACATTCAATGATGACATCAGGGTATTTCCGCTGCTCAGATCGGCGATCGCCCTGCGGATGCCTTCTTCGAAACTCAGGCGTGCGGACCAACCCAGCCATTGGCGTATGCGGGATACGTCGAGCACATTGACCGGGACATCGTAGGCGCGCCCGGGCGTGCGTTCGATATCGAGTTGCCGACCCAGGCAATGCGCGAGCACATCCAGGATCTCGTTCAGGCTGACGCCCACCCCGGTCCCGATGTTGAACACATGCGGGGCCTCAGGCGGCAGGTCCAGCGTCGCCAGAGCCACCAGCGCGTCGGCGGCATCCGCGACGTGTATGTAATCGCGCACAACGCTTCCGTCGCCGAAAATGCGGATCTGCTCTTTGGCAACACTGCGATGCAGGAACATCGTTGCAGCGCCCTGATTGCCCGCCAGATTCTGGCCCACGCCGAAAGGATTCGAAAGTCGAGCGATGCGGGCGTCGATATTGTGTTGGTTTCTGTATACCGACAGATACCGTTCGACCGTCGCCTTGCCGACACCGTAGATCGATATCGGCTCGACAGGCTGGTCTTCATTGGCTGGAATCTGGCGCAGGAGGCCGTAAACCGTCCCGCCGGAGGAAGCGAAGATGATGCGCCCGCCACCTCGGGCGCGCATGGCCTCCAGCAGCGCGAGGGTGGGGCGAACGTTACCATCGAGATCCCCGACGGGGTCGCGATCCGCGCTGCTGGGGACTGTCGACCAGGCGTAGTGGTGCACCACATCGACACCATCCAGCAGCCGCTCCCAGTCCGCATCGCGGAGGTCGCCAAATACCGTGGTCATGCCTTGGGCCAGCACGGCGTCAATCGTTGCGGTCCGGTTCCGGATGGCAAGGCGCACATTCTCACCGCGCATGGCAAGCAGCGCAGCCACATGTCTGGCCACGAAACCGCCTCCGCCAAGAATCAAATGACTAGCCATGCATCCGAACCGATCCCGCTCTTGAACAGCGCTTGTTATTCGCTGCGGGTCGGGTGCGCAACCTCACGGTAAATCGCCTGTAAGGCATCTATATATGACTCCATTCGCATGGGCCGTCTTGGATGATTAGCTAGATGTTCACGTAGACTAGTGTCTTCAGCCAATCGATATAGAGATTTGGCCAGAGCATCGGCATCGTCAGGAGGCACGATCAAGCCATTTTCGCCGTGTACAACCTCGCAGGTGAGGCCGGGTTGATCGGTAACGACGACGGGCTTGCGCGCAAGCAGCGACGAAAGCAGGACCAGCGGACGGTTTTCCATCCAGAGCGAAGGAACCACGACCACATCGAGACCTGCCAGAACGCGCCCAAACCGGTCTTCGGTGAATGCCCCTTCGAATGTCACGGGTACCGCGGATGCGCGAGCCAGCTTGTCGAGGCTCTCCGCATAGGCAGGATCGGTCGCGCGATCACCGTAGATCTGTATCCTGGCCTTGGTGCCGGCAGGCAGGCGGCTCGCGGCTTCAAGGAGGAAATGCGCCCCCTTGTGCGAGCGCAAGGTGCCGATGAAGCCGATTGTGAACGGGCGCGTGGGATCTTCGGAGCGGCACGCTTCGGGGGCGTCGATGCCGAACGGCAGCAAGCGTACGCTGTGGGGGTGGAATCCGGCCAGGAGCATTTCTTCGCGAACCGCTGCCGTAGGAGCGAGAGACAGCCCGATGCGTTGCGCGTAGCGGCGCAGGTGGTCCTGGCGGCGCGAAAGCGCCGCGGCCCGCCTTGCCAATGGCAGGAACGACGAAACTGCCCGTGCCATCAGCAATGGGAATGCATAGAGCCATGACGGGACCGACGCGTAAACCCGCGCAGCGAGCGTTCTCTGGCTGGAGCCGAGCACAAGGCGATGCCGAAGGCATCGTGCCCCGAACAGTCCGGGGCCGTCGCAGCGCCGGCCTTCGGTCAGTTGCAACCGCTCGAGCGGGCAGCGCCACCAGAAGTCTGTTGCGGTGAAAACCATCGGCAAGTGCAATGCATCCACCACGTCGATGACGCCGACGCCGACATGGCTGAAGTGGAAAACATGGACCAGATCGGGCGATACGCGCTCCAGGGCTTCACGCAGGAGCCCGTCTGCCGTGGGATTGCGGATGCTGACGAAGGGGTCGTGGATGGCGACGCCCTGCAGCCGCAATACCGGCACGCCATCGATGCTGTCTTGTGTGATCGTCGGGGCTGCGTTCGACGTCGGCTCCGCCGTTACGATAACCACATCGTTCTGACGTGCGCGCAAGGCTTGAGCGATCTTCAGCGTCAACTGCTCAGTTCCTGCAGCATGACGCGGCAGGAATTGATGGACGATTAGGGCTATCCGCAAACCCAACGCTTTATGCCCTCCACCGTCTCACGGGGCCTCGTCTGCCTAAGTCGCGCGCCGGGTTCCACAAGGCGGTCAAGATCCCGGGTCGTCAGGCTCAAGCTTGCGGCATCCGGAACGACTTGTCGCGTCGGGCGTCCGATCAGGTCGCCTCTCGAACTGGCCCTGCGAGTGCCTCGGGACCAGACAGGTTGTGATTGCCGGCATGGGCGGTGCTACTTGTGCGTACCTGGCGGGTTAAGACAGCGCTGGAACCCCTAGCCGGCCGGGATGAAGTCATCGACGATTCCGAGCAGATAGCGCCCGTAATCGCTTTTCTTGAGCCTTTCCCCGAGCGTGGTTAGTTCTTCGACCGAGATCCAGCCCTGGCGATAGGCGATCTCCTCGGGGCAGGCGATACGCAGCCCTTGCCGCGATTCAAGCGTACGTACAAATTCTGCAGCTTCCAACAAGCTGTCGGGTGTGCCGGTATCGAGCCAGGCGAAGCCGCGGCCCATGGTCTCGACCGAGAGCTCGCCACGTTCCAGATAAATCCGGTTGACGTCGGTGATCTCGAGCTCGCCGCGGGGCGAGGGCTTGAGGTTCCTGGCGATGTCGACGACCTGGGCGTCATAGAAATACAGGCCTGTGACGGCCCAGTTCGATTTCGGCGCCTTCGGCTTCTCCTCGATCGAGATCGCCTTGCCGCTCGCGTCGAAATCGACCACGCCGTAACGCTCCGGGTCGCGCACATGATAGGCGAAGACGCTGGCGCCCTTTGCGCGAGCGCCGGCAGAGGCCATCATCTCCGGCAGCGAGTGCCCGTAGAACAGGTTGTCGCCGAGGATCAGGACGGACGGTCCGCCCGCGACGAAATCGGCGCCGATCAAATAGGCCTGCGCAAGTCCACCTGGGTTGGGCTGCTCAGCGTAGGTCAGCGCCATGCCCCAGTCCGAACCGTCGCCAAGCAGCCGCTTGAAATTCGGCAGATCGGTCGGTGTCGAGATGATCAGTACCTCGCGAATGCCGGCCAGCATGAGCGTGGTCAGTGGGTAATAGATCATCGGCTTGTCGTAGACCGGCAGAAGCTGCTTCGACATGGCCAACGTCATCGGATGGAGCCGCGTGCCGGAGCCTCCGGCCAGAATGATGCCCTTCATCGTCGTCTATCCCGTCTGTTCGCTGGTCAGGAGGCGGCGCACGCAGGCCGCGAGCGCACCCTGCCACGGGGGCAGCCTGACGCCATGGATTTCGGAGAGCCTGGAGGAGTCCAGGCGCGAATTCGCCGGCCGCTGGGCCGGTGTTGGATAATCTGATGTCGCGATGCGTTTGACCACGACCGGGGCGCCACCAAGAGCCTGGCGCTCGAGGAAGATCGCTTCCGCGACATCGGCCCAGACGGCTTGCCCCTGCGCGCCCATATGGAAGACGCCGCGCAGGGCCGCATCATGCGGGCGCTGGGTGAGGTTGCGGGCGACAGCGACGATCGCATCGGCGATGTCGAGCGCACTGGTCGGGCAGCCGGCTTGATCGGCGACGACGCCGACCTCGTCGCGGGTTTCCGCCAACCTCAGCATCGTCTTGACGAAGTTCTTGCCGAAGGGGCTGTAGATCCAGGCCGTGCGCAGGATGGCATGATCGGACGTCGCGGCTGCGACCGCGCGCTCGCCCTCGAGCTTGCTGCGCCCATAGGCCGAGATCGGAGCGACTGCATCGTCCTCGCGATAGGGGCGCCCCAATGAGCCGTCGAAGACGTAATCGGTCGAGATCTGGATGACGGGTTTGCCGAGCGCGGCAGCGGCCTTTGCGACTTCGCCGGCGGCTGTGCCGTTAACCCGTCGCGCAGCCTCCTCCTGGCTCTCGGCCAGATCGACGGCGGTGAAGGCAGCGGCATTGACGATGACATCCGGCCGGTTGGCGATGATCGCAGGCGCGATCGTCTCCAACTGCTCCAAATCGAGCTGCGGGCGCCCGACCGGGATCACCATCACGCCTTCGGGCGCGCGTTCCAGCATGGAGAGCACGACCTGGCCTGACTGTCCTGTCACTGCGATCCGCATGGTCGTCAGTCGAAATAGTACGGCAGATCGGCGAGGCGGGGATGCTTGCGATCCTTGTCCGACAGCACGAGTTCGCCATGCGGCAGACGCCAGTCGATGCCGAGCGCCGGATCGTCGAAGGCGAGACCGTGATCGTTGGCCGGTCCGTAGGGTGCCGTGACCTTGTAGAGCACCTCGGTATCCGGCTCGAGCGTGACGAAGCCGTGAGCGAAACCGATGGGCACCAGGATTTGGCGCCAGTTCTCCGCCGACAGCTCGACCGCGACATGCTGTCCGAACGTCGGCGAGGAGGCGCGGATGTCGATGGCGACGTCGAGAATGCGCCCCTTCGTGACGCGCACGAGCTTGTCCTGCGCGAAAGGCGCGGACTGGAAATGCAGGCCACGCAGCGTGCCGACCTGCGCCGAAAGCGAATGGTTGTCCTGGACGAACGTGAGATTGATTCCCGCCGCCGCCAAGTCGGACTGCTTGTAGACCTCGGAGAAGAAGCCGCGATGATCGCCATGCTTCTTCGGGGTGAGGATCTTCACCGCGGGGATGGCCGTGGGCTCAACGCTCAACATGGTATGGTCGCTTCCGATCAAGCTGCGCCGAGGCGCTCGCCGCGATAGACGCCCGAGCGGATATCGCCCCACCAGCTCGGATTGGCCAGATACCATTCGACGGTGCGGCGTAAGCCGGTCTCGAAGGTCTCTTTCGGCGCCCAGCCGAGCTCGCGGCCGATCTTGCCGGCGTCGATCGCGTAGCGCGCGTCATGGCCGGGGCGATCGGTGACATAGCTGATCAGCCGCTCGCGCGAGCCGGCCGGATCGGGTCGCAATTCATCCAGAATGGCGCAGATGCCCTTGACCACATCGATATTGGCCATCTCGTTGTGTCCGCCGATATTGTAGGTGTCGCCAACGACACCGTTCGTTGCGACCGTCAGCAGCGCGTCGGCGTGATCGTCGACATAAAGCCAGTCGCGGACATTCAGGCCATTGCCGTAGACCGGCAGCGGCTTGCCCTCGAGTGCATTGATGATCATCAGCGGGATCAGCTTCTCGGGGAAGTGATACGGCCCGTAATTGTTCGAGCAGTTCGTCATCACGGTTGGCAGGCCATAGGTGTGGTGCCAGGCGCGGACCAGATGGTCGGAGGCGGCCTTGGATGCCGAATAGGGCGAGTTCGGCTGGTAGGCAGTGTCCTCGCGGAAAAACCCTTCGGCGCCGAGCGAGCCGAAGACCTCGTCGGTCGAGATATGGTGGAACCGGAAGGCGGCCTTTCGCGCCTCATCGAGCCCGCGCCAGTGGCGCAGCGCCTCCTGCAGCAGGGCGAAACTGCCGACGATATTCGTCTGGATGAAGTCGCCCGGCCCGTCGATCGAACGATCGACATGGCTCTCGGCGGCGAGATGCATGACGATGTCGGGATCGAAATCCGCAAAGATCGCGCGCATGCGATCGGCATCGCCGATATCGGCCTGCTCGAAGTGATAGCGGTTGCTGTGGGAGACAGGCGCAAGCGAGTCCAGGTTACCCGCATAGGTCAACTTGTCGACGACGCAGACGCTATGTTCCGTCTCGCCGATCAGCTTGCGGACGACCGCCGAGCCGATGAAGCCGGCTCCGCCAGTGACGAGGAATTTCAGTGACACGCCGCTTCGCTCCGGAGGGTCGAGTGTTGATGAGAACCGCTATCAGGCCGCAGGGAAGAAACAGTCCCCCTATGATCTGTCAAGCATTTGCCATGACGGCGGCTGGTGTCGGAGGTCCGTGACCAAATCCGCGGCCGCTCCTATTGCTGACCATTCAACAAAGCTCGAATGCGTCATTTCATGGTCGATCCTGGTGGCGCGCCGCATCGATGATGCTGCCGAGCACTGCGCCGATATGCTTCACACCATCCCTGCCGGGGCCGGTCCGAGCCGGCCGCTGACGCCGTCGAAGAGTCCGGCGCGAATGGGGTCCAGAGACCCTGCCGGCCCTTTGATGGCGAGCAGGCCGATCTGGGCGGCGAGCCCTGCACACGACCTGATCCGCCAGCGCAGCGGGATATGGGGAAGGCGGGCAACGGCGATCACATTGCGCGCGTAATAATAGTTCCGGATCGGCGTGTGCCGAAGGATCTGCGGCTTGCCCAGCTCGTCCTGGCTGACGGCCTCTCCCCAGCGATGCGGCACGGCGAGATCGGTCGCAATATACGAGCCCCAGCCCCGATCCCAGGCCCGAAAACCCCATTCGACGTCGATGCCGGCGATGAAGAAGTCGTCCCTGAAGGGGCCGATCTCCGCATAGGCGGCGACGCTGACCAGCGAGCCGGACGTCGGCGCGAAATCGACCGCGGCAAGGCCGTCCGAGCGGGGATCGCCACGCCATTCATAGCGGATCGGCTTGTAGAAGCCCTCTTGCGGCGGCACGAGGCGCGGGGCAAGGACCGCGATCTTTTCACCCTTGTGCTCTCGGGCGAGGCAGCGCTCGGCGAGGGCTTCGAGCACGCCGGCCGGCGGCTCGCTGTCCTGATCGAGCAGCATCACATGGGTGAAGCCTTCCTGGGCGGCCGCTTCCATCACGGCATTGAGGCCGCGCCCCAGCCCGACATTCTCCGGGCTCGACAACACCCGGAGCCGCGTCGGCGCCAGCGCCTCGATCGCCTCGGCATCGACAGGCCCGTTGGCAAACGCGAAGAAAGGACAACCCTGGAGGCCCTCGGCCTGCCGCGCGAGCAAGTCCCGGTTCGGCCGGTACAACACCACGGCCGCGCAGGCGCGCGCGCCTCGCTTCTGCACCTCTTGCAGTGTCATCCTGCCGCCATCCCTGTCGAGAGCGGTGAGCGATAGCGTCAACCGTTCCATCATATCAACCTTGCCGCCGCCGAGAGTGGCGGAGGCCTCCGACCAACCCGCCGCATCCGGTCGGTCTACCGGCAAACGGCGGCGAGCGGTCCGGGCTCCATCTGAACGGCCCGGCCATCCTCGAAGACGAAGACGCCCTCAAGGGGGCCGTCCGAGCAGCGCAGATCCTTCGGCAGATAGAGCGTGTAGCCGAACCGGAGGCTTGCGAGGTCGGCCCGGCCCAACTCCTTCGCCGTCTCGGCGCGCATCCTCCGCATTGCCACGATGGCAAGCACCTGGCCGTTCTGTTTCACGGCGAAATGCGTCAGGAGGCCGGGCCGCTGCAGGTCGATCCCATAGCCGCGCACCACCCATGTGCCATCGGGCAGGTGCTGGGTGCCGTCGATCGCCGCCCGCACGGTCTCTCCCGCCGCCTTCGGCGGCAGGGAGGCGATCTGTTCGGCGTTGCGCAACGCGGCGGCGGCCTGGCGTCCGTCATATTCCGTATAGACCGCGATGCCGATGAAGGCTGCGGTGAACGCGTAGGCGATCGCCTTCAATCGGGAGGCCGGCGCCGCATTGATCAATCGCTTCAGCCGGCGATGCAGCGCCAGATCGGCCGGCCCCAGCGCCAGCGACAGGCCGATGGCGAAAACGACGAACAGCAGCCAGAGGATCCAAGACGGCAGGGCCGGGCTGACCAGCGACGCCGTCATCAGGATCACCGGAACGTGGCAGAGATAGAGACCGTAACTTGCATCGCCCAGCCTCACGCCCAGCCGCCCGAGCCAGCGGGGCTCGGCATCGGGTGCCCTGACACAGGCCGCCACGAGGAAGCTGGCGGAAAGCCCGCCCAGCAGCCGAAGCATGTCGAGACGATCGGTCATGACATAGGCTGCGACCGCAAGAATCGCGGCCGGAATGATCAGCGCTCCGGGTAGCTGGTTCCGGCGCTGCGCCACCGATATCAGGAAGCCGAGGGCGAACGGCAGATTGACGATGCCAAGCGGAACTTCGCTGAGATAGGGCAGGGCCTTCGAGGCGCCGTGGCCCAGCACGAAAGCGATGCAGATCGCTGCGAGCCACGCACCGACCGCCGCCGTCCGGAAGCGCGAAAGGCCGACGAAGCCGAGAGCGGAGAGGCCGACATAATAGGTCATCTCATAGAGCAGGGTCCATTCGACCTGCAGGAAGTAACCGCGTGGGCCGGTCGGTATCAGCGTCAGCGAGAGCGCATTGATCCCTACCGGGCGGATGAAGAGCCAAAAAAGCAAAGTGAACAGCGCGACCATGAAAAGCATGGGCGGGTAAATTCGTACGAGCCGGCTGATCAGGAATTTGGCCGGATCATCACGCCTTGCGATCTCCGCCATCAGATAGCCCGACAGAGCGAAGAAGATGGCGACGCCATAGCCGCCGAAAAAACCGCTGAAAACGGTCAGGAAGCGATTGTCGCCGCGGAGTTCCGCCAGGTAGTGCGAGGCGTGGTAGAGAACGACGGCGACAGCGGCAAATGCTCGCAGATGCTGCAGCCGGACGTTGCGATAGTCGGAAATGGGCCGGCTCACCCCTGTCGCGTTTGCGTTTTGCGATCCCGACGGGCTTCCGACATTTCCGTGCAACGGACGAACTCCTGGCAGCTTGAAGGCCCTTGGACATCGAGCGGCCCGTATTCCGCCTGCATAGGCTCCTTGCATTGCCGGCGGCGCAAGGACGCGACAATACCTTTGTCGCAGAAAAAGATGGACGCCGCCGTCGACGAACAAGCCATCATCGATCCGTTATCATGTCAGGCGCCGGGGCGTACACCACGCTCCCGCCCTTGCCCGGTATGCGTTGCCTGCGCGATAAGTGCTCAGGCCTTGGCTGTCTGCTATGGCGCAACGGGACGTCCACGAGCCTCCTCAGCATGACCTTTTCCAACATCCACACGCACGGCCTCATTCGCCTCGCCTGCGCTGCGCCGCGCCTCCGCGTCGCTGACCCCGCCTTCAACCTCTCCCAGACGCTTCCCTTGCTGCGCCGAGCCGACGAGAATGGCGCCTCGATCGTGCTGTTCCCGGAACTTGGCCTCAGCGCCTATGCGATCGACGATCTGCTTCTCCAGAGCGCGCTGCTGGATGCGGTTCAGGCGGCGCTCGCGAGCCTGGTCGAGGAGAGCCGGAGCTTGCGCGCCGTTGCGGTCGTCGGCGCGCCGCTGCGGGTCGAGGGGCGGCTGTTCAACTGCGCCGTGGCGATCCATCGCGGCCGCATCCTCGCTGTGGTCCCCAAGACCTATCTGCCGAACTATCGCGAGTTCTACGAGCGCCGGCAGTTCGCCTCCGGCGAGCGGGCTGGCGTGACTTCGATCCGGCTTTGCGGACAGGACGTGCCCTTCGGCACCGACATCCTGCTGACCGCCTCCGACGTGCCTGATCTCGCGATCCATATGGAGATCTGCGAGGACGTCTGGATGCCGGTGCCGCCGAGCTCCTTTGCGGCTTTGGCGGGAGCGACGGTGCTGCTCAACCTTTCGGCTTCCAACGTCACCATCGGCAAGTCGGACTGGCGCCATACGCTGTGCAAGGCTCATTCCGGCCGCTGCATCGCGGCTTACGCCTATTCGGCGGCGGGAACGGGGGAATCGACCACCGATCTCGCCTGGGACGGGCAGGCGATGATCTATGAGAATGGCGCGCTGCTGGCGGAAGCCGAGCGCTTTGCGCCTGAGCCACAACTGATTCTCGCCGATATCGACTTGGAACGGCTGGCGCTCGACCGGATCCGCATGAACACCTTCGGCGACAATGCCGATGCCTTACGCGACCGGCTCGACTTTCGACGGGTGTCCTTCGCGCTCGAACCGGATCGCGCGTCCGATCTCGGCCTGATGCGCGAGGTCGAGCGCTTCCCCTTCGTACCCAGCGACGATGCCCGGCTGAACGAACTCTGCTTCGAGGCCTACAACATCCAGTCGCACGGCCTGCGCAAGCGCCTGGAAAGCGCCCGCGTCGAGAAGATCGTGATCGGCGTCTCCGGCGGCCTCGATTCGACGCAGGCGCTGCTGGTCGCGGCCGACACGGTCGATGCGCTGGGGCTGCCGCGCGAGAACATCCTCGCCTATACGCTGCCGGCATTCGCGACCAGCGCCGGCACCAAGACCAATGCCTGGCGGCTGATGAAGGCGCTGGGCGTCACGGCGGCTGAGATCGACATGACGCCGGCCTGCCGGCAGATGCTGGTCGATATCGGCCATCCCTTCGCGAAGGGTGAGCCGGTCTACGACATCACCTTCGAGAACGTGCAGGCCGGTGCGCGAACCTCGCTGCTGTTCCGCCTTGCCAACAAGAACAATGGCCTCGTGCTCGGCACGGGCGACCTCTCGGAGCTGGCGCTCGGCTGGTGCACCTATGGCGTCGGCGACCACATGTCCCATTACAACGTCAACGGCTCGGTCTCGAAGACGCTGATCCAGCATCTGATCCGCTGGGTGGCGCAGTCGGGCCGCTTCGGCGCCGAGGCTTCCGCCGTGATGGAGGACATCCTGGCGACCGAGATCTCGCCCGAACTCGTGCCTGGCGACGGCGAGGGGCCGAGCCAGAAGACCGAGGATTTCGTCGGCCCCTATGCGCTGCAGGATTTCAACCTGTTCTACGTCACGCGCTACGGTTTTTCGCCGAGCAAGGTCGCCTTCCTCTCCCACCACGCTTGGTCGGACGCGGCACGCGGCGACTGGCCGCCGCATATGGAGGCCGCCAAGCAGGTCGCCTACGATCTGGCCACGATCAAGAAATGGCTGCGCGTCTTCGTCCGCCGCTTCTTCGAGACGAGCCAGTTCAAGCGCTCGGCCGTGCCCAACGGCCCGAAGGTCTCGTCCGGCGGTTCGCTCTCGCCGCGCGGCGACTGGCGGGCGCCGAGCGACGCCTCGGCCGCGGCTTGGCTCGCCGATCTCGATCGCATTCCGGATTGACGAAGGAGCATCCCGGGTCGCCGCTTCGCTGCACTCGGACTGATGGTGCTTCCTAGCCGTCGCTGCATCCACGAACATCTCCCTTCACGCGACGCCTCGCGACAGCTCCTTTGGTCGGGAGCAATTAGGCATGGGCGCGGGCTACGGGGATAAGCCCGGCATCCTGTCCCCGCCACCCTCAGACGCCCTCACCCTTCCGTCCGCGCCGCATGGGAGGGGCGCGGACGATGAAGGCGACGGCCCTCAACGAGCATTGGCATCTGAAGCTTAGCCTGCTGCGACTGCGCATCGGGCTGATCGCGTTGCGTCGCGACCTCCATCGTCGGAGCCGACGGCTCACGACCCGGAAGTATCGCCCGGATCAGCCGCGGGTTCCCGCGGGCAACGCCGATGGTGGGCAATGGACGGACGGCTCGGGCGGTTCCGGCCCGATGAGCTTCGAGGAATGGCTTGCCGGAGGCTGGGCCAGCGGTCTCGGAGCGGTCGATGCCGAGGACGGCCTCGGCGATTGGCGCCTGCGCGACGACCAGGCGCCGATCGAGGATATCTGATATCGTCCCCGCGGCGGCGCAGGCCGTTGGCCCGAGGCGACGCTCGGCCAGCAGGCAAGGCTCGCCGCGAGCGAAAGCCAGGCGCAATCCGCGATCCGGCGGGTGCAGGAGATCGATCCGCGCTGGCAGCCGCCGGCGAGCATGTCGCAAGGAATCGAGGGCGCGATCCTGAGCAATCAGGCCGCGCTCCGGCAGGCGGAAGCGCGCCTGCGCGAACTGAGCAGCAGAGGGATCGGCGAGGGGCCGTTCGCACAGGATTCCATTCCGGCGCGGGGTCCCGGAAGATTGCGTGAAAGCGAGCAGCGGCAGGTCGACGCCATCGGCCGCTTGTTCGGCTGCCACACTTGCGGCACGACTGAACCAGGAACGGGAAGCGGCCGCTTCATCGGCGATCACCAAATCCCCAGTGCGCTCAATCCTGCGGGGCAAAGCCAGCGGCTGTTTCCCCACTGCTTGTCGTGCAGTCTGAGACAGGGCGGTTCTGTTCAGAACCTCAGAGGTCGTCGATGATCAAGATCCAGAGAATACAGCCGTCCAATTCGATGATCTTCCTCACCGGCGGTGGCGAACTGATCGAGCATGGCGGTTACGTCGAGGTTCCCGTCGACCATATCGATCCCAGCAAATCGCTCGTCGCGGCTTCCCGCACCATGCTGATCGTTTGCGTGCGTCCCGAGGTCGATGGCGAGACGGAACTGACCTTCGGGCGCAGCAGCGAAGTTGATCCCAGGTGGCCGCCCGGCTTCGTCGGGGCGATCGCAACCCCAACTCGCGAGCTGATCATCCACGACGTGGCCGGCGACATTCTCGCGCAGCAGTCGGACGTCCCCGACATTACGCGTCTGCGTATCTGGTTCAGCCATCCGCTCTGGCCGGAGCGGGTGCTGATCGGGATCGATTGACAGTCCGCCGGGCCTCAGGATCGCCCGCCATCCACCGACAGAACCTGCCCGGTGATCCAGCCGGCCTGTTCGCTCAGGAAGAACAGCGTTGCGGCGGCGATGTCGGCCGGCGTGCCGAGCCGGCGGGTGTGGATGCTGTCGACAAGCCGCTTCTGCCCTTCCGGACCGTAGCTCTCCCATTGCCGCTCGGTCGCGGGGTTGGAGCGCACGAAGCCGGGCGCAACCGAATTCACCGTGATGCCGTGCGGCCCGAACTCCCAGGCGAGCTGCTTGGTCAGCCCGACCAGCGCATGCTTGGCGGATGAATAGGCCTGGATGCCGGTCAGGCTCGGGCGTAAACCCGCACCCGACGAGATCGTGACGATCCGGCCATGCCCCGTACTCTTCATCGCGGGCGCCGCCGCCTGGGCCAGGAAGAAGGCGGCATCGACATTCGCGGCGAAGATCACTCGCCAGTCGGCTTCCGAAATCTCCTCGATCGGCCGCCCGACCTGTCCGCGCACGCCGCCGGCGGCATGGACGAGAAGCTCCAGCCGGCCGCCTTGGGCGACGATGGCGTCGATCAGACCGGCCGCGCCCTCGGGCGAGCCGAGATCGACGGCATGCGGGATGGCGCCGATCGCGGCTGCGGTGGCGGCGACGCCTTCCGCGTCGATATCGGCGAGATGGACGGTCGCACCCGCCTCGACCAGGGCAATGGCGATGGCGCGGCCGATGCCCTGTGCGGCGCCGGTGACGAGGGCTACGCGGTTGTCAAAACGGATTTGCATCGGTCAATCAACACTTTCTGGGTCTCGAAGGATTGCGGCCGCGCGCCGTCCTCGATGTCGTGGATCAGGGTGACCAGCGTCTCGATCGCAGGCGTCGGCACGCCGGCTTCGGCCCCGAGCTTGGCGATGATGCCGATCTGCGGATCGACCTCGGTCTTGCGCTTGCGCACCGCGAGGTCGCGCCAGATGCCGGAATGGGTCTTGGCGGTCTTCGAGGTGTAGTCGGCGAGCCAGGCGATGGTCTCGATCTGCGGGTATTCCGGCTGACCCGGCGCGAATACCATCGGGTCGAACTCGCCGAAGCCCAGCGTCGAGACGCCGCGCGCGGCGGCAACCGCGGCGACCTCTTGGCCCAACGCCAGCCAGACGACGAGGCGCTCCGGATCGGCGAAATTGGCCGACATCGAATCACCCGTGAGCGCCGTGCCGAACAGCATCGCGCCATAGGAGAGCTTGCCCCAGAGATAGCCCCAGATATTGGTCGTCAGGATCGAGGCCGGCTCGAAGCCGAGCAGCAGCTTGTGCATTTCGACCGCGCGCGGCGTGATCTGGCCGTCGATCTCGCCGACCACGACGGCCCCGGCATTGCCGTAGAGGATCTCGCCCGGCCCATGCCAGTCGGCACCGAAATTGACGAAGCAGCCCATCGTCCGCTCCGCGCCCACATGAGCAGCAATGGCGATCTCGTTGAGGCCGTTCTGGGCCGAGAGCAGGAAGCCGTCGGGGGCGAGGTGGGGAGCGAGCGCAGCCGTTGCGGCTTCGGTCGCGCCGGCCTTCACCGCCAGCACGATGCGCTTGTACTGGCCCGTCAGTTCGGCCGGCGTCACGGCCGGAATCACCTGCCTGAACTCTTCGATCGGCCCGGTAATCGAAAGACCGGTCGTGCGGCATGCCTCGACATGCTCGGGCACGATGTCGACGAGCAGGACGGGGACGCCCGCGCGCGCCCAATAGGCGCCGAGCGTGCCGCCGATCGCGCCGGCGCCCCAGATCAGGATCGGTTCGTTCGTGCTCATGCCTGCCCCGCGACCTCGACGTCACCATGGGTCGCGACATGGATGAGCCCGTCCGGCGTCACCCAGCCGCGATACATGCCGTCCGTGTTGTAGGGCGCGACGATGGTGCCATCGGCATCAACAGCGACGAGCCCGGCGCCGATCTTGTGGGCGGTGAGCTCGCCCAGAACCGTCTGGCTGGCCTCTTCCAGCGCCAGGCCCTTATAGGCGATCAGCGATGCCAGTTCGTGGCCGACGCAATAGCGGATGAAATACTCGCCCTTGCCGGTACCCGAGACGGCGCAGCGCCCGTCGCGGGCATAGGTGCCGGCGCCGATGATCGGCGAATCGCCGACGCGTCCGACCGGTTTGTTGGTGTAGCCGCCGGTCGAGGTCGCGGCCGCGAGATGGCCTTGCGCGTCGCGTGCGACAGCGCCGACCGTGCCGTGCTTTTCCGCCTCGCTCGCCTGCGAGGCCGTGCCGACCAGTTCGCGGATCTTCATCGAGGACAGGTTCTTGCGGCGACGCTCCGTCGAGAAATGCGAATTCTCGACGGTGTCGAGCCCCTCCTGTGCGGCGAAGGCGTCGCCCGCCGCGCCCGCCAGCAGCAGCGGGTCGCCGCGCAGCATCAGGGCCTTCGCGGCGCTGACGGGATTGCGGATGCGCTTGACGCCGGCGAGCGCCCCGGCCGCCAGCGTCGCGCCGTCCATGATCGAGGCATCGAGCTCATGCTCGCCATCGGCATTGAAGGCGGCACCATGGCCGGCGTTGAATTGCGGGGAATCCTCCATTACCCGCACCGCGGCCTCGACCGCATCGACGGCGCTGCCGCCCTTGGCGAGGATCGCCCAGCCGGCGCGCAGAGAAGCCGCGAGATCGGCTCGGGCCTCGGCCCATTCGGCGTCGGTCATCTCGGATTTGGGCAACGTGCCGCAGCCACCATGGATGGCAAGAGCGATGGTCATGAACAACCTCTAGGGAGGAATCCTTCTCCCCTCGGGGGAGAAGGTGTCTGCGGAGCAGACGGATGAGGGAAGGACGCGCGACGGTGCAAGACGTCCCTCATCCGTCAGCGCTTCGCGCTGCGACCTTCTCCCCCGAGGGGAGAAGGTCTCTCAGGTCGAGCCTGTCACTTCTTCGCGGGCTTGATGTCCATCGCCAGCGTGTCCTCGTCGACGCGCGGTGCGATCGTGACCTTGTCCTTCTGCATCGCCCAGGCCGAGCCGACCGCGACGATCGGCAGGCGCGGACGATCCTTGGCGACGATGGCGTTGGCGTCGGAGAGGAACTTGTTGCGCTTGGTCTCGTCGAGTTCGACGGCAGCGTCCTCGATCAGCTTATCGAGCTCGGCGTTCTTGTAGCCGAGCACGTTGAAGGCGCCGAGCTTCTTGGCCGGATCGTTGGAGTGGACGACCGAGGACAGGGTGTAGTTGGCCTCGCCGGTCAGCGTGCCCCAGCCGGACATCGCCAGCGAGTATTCGGCGCGGGTGCGGGCGGGGAAGAACACGGCTGCCGTCTGGGCGTTGGCGGTCACGTCGAGGCCGATCCGCGCCAGCATCTGCGCGACCGAGGTGCCGACCTGGCGGTCGCCCGGCAGGCGGTCATTGGTGAAGGAGAAGGTCGTCTTGAAGCCGTTGGGGTAGCCGGCCTCCTCGAGCAGCTTCTTGGCCCTGGCGATATCGACCTTGAGCGGCGGCAGGCTCTTGTTGAAGCCCGCGATGCTTTCGGTAACGAGCTGGTTGACCGGAGCGCCGAGGCCTTCCATCGCGATCTCGACGAGCGCGGGACGGTCGATGGCGAGGTCGATCGCCTCGCGCACCTTCGGATCCTGCAGCGGGTTCTTAGGCAACGGCGCACCGTCCTTGGCGCTGACCTGCGGGGACTTGTCGCGCAGGTCGATCTCCATGTTGAAGACGTAGACCGTGTCCATCGTCGCGACCGAAAGCTTCGGGTCGCGCTTCAGCGTCGCGACGTCCGAGGAGGGTGCCCGCACGATGATGTCGACCTGGCCGGCCTTGAGTTGCGCGACGCGGGCGGCGTCGTTCGGCAGTTCCTTGCGGACGACCTTGGCCCAGGGCTCCTTGGGGCCCCAATAGCCGTCGAAGCGGTCGAGCACGAGCTGGTCCTTCGGCGTCCAGGAGACGAACTTGTAGGGGCCGGTGCCGATCGCGGCCTTGCCCGAGTTGAAGGTCTCGTTGGCATTGTCCTTGGTCAGGCCCGCGGCGGCCTTGGCCGAGACGATGAACAGCCGGATGAAGTCGTTGGGCAGGTTCGGGGCCGGGCCGTCGGTGACGATATGGACCGTCAGCGGGTCGACGATCTTCACTTCCTTGACGCGGCGGACATAGATCGTCGTCGGATTCGGGCCGGACACCACCGGAATGCGCTCGACCGAGAACTTCACGTCCTCGGCAGTGAAGTCCGAGCCGTCATGGAACTTGACGCCCGAGCGCAGCTTGAACTCCCAGACGTCCGGCGCGATCGCCTTCCAGCTCGTCGCCAGCCGCGGCTCGATCTGCAGCTTGTCGCCGGACCAGGTCAGCGTGTCGAAGACGTGTTTCAGGGCTTCGGCATGGGTGCCGGTGGCGGTGAAATGCGGGTCGATCGAATCCGGGCCGGCGCGCACGCCGATGGTCAGGTTCTGGGCCAGGGCCGCGGTCGAGACGGAGGCGCCCAGCAGCAGGGCCAGCGCGGCGATGCGGGTGATCCGAGTTGTTGTCATGATGCTGTTCCCTCTTTTTCGAGATCTGTCGGCCAGGTCGGAGATGCGATGACCAGCTTGTCCATCAGTTCGCAGAGCTGGCGCTGTTCGGCTTCGCTGAGGGCCGACAGCATGGCCGTCTGCTGCTGCACCATCAGCGGCATGGTTTCCTTGAAGATCGCACGGCCCGGCGCGGTCAGGTACAGGACGAAGCTGCGCAGATCGTCGCGGTCGGTCTCGCGCCGGAGCAGGCGCCGCTGCAGCAGCCTCTGGATCGAACGGCTGAGCGTATTCTTCGGCAGGCCCGACGAGGCGACGATGTTCTTGGCCGCGACGCCGTCCCGCAGGCCCACCGCATAGAGCGCGACGAATTCGGGCCGGACGAGGCCGTAGCGGGTCTCGATCCAGCGATAGACCGGGTCGTTGAAGCGGAAGGCGATGAAGTTCAGGCGGAAGGACAGCCAGCAGGGATTGTCCCACAGCTTGGTGACGGTCAGCGGGTCGAGATCATCAAGCGCCTGCTCGCGCTCCGGACTGACACGCGAAAGGGCTGTCGGCGCGCGCCGCATCCCCAGGCCCTCCCTGCTTCCAATTTAGTTCCAAATGGAACTTGACGCTGTCCTGGGCGAGAGTCAAGGATGCTGGGATTGAGGATGATGGAGCATCGGCGGTCCCGCAAACCGTTTCTCTGCGGATGGCCTCGCGATCACCGCGAAACGTCCCGAAATGCCGAAGTTGTTTCAAGCCAAGCTTTACTAGCAAGGATCAGGCCGTGCGTGTCGCGCAGATGAACTGGATGCAGATCGAAGCGCAGGCGAAGCGCGACGACCGCTGTGTCCTGCCGTTGGGCTGTGTCGAGCAGCATGCCTATCTCAGCCTCGCGACCGACGCGATCCTGGCCGAGAAGGTCGCGAACGACGCGGCCGAGCCGCTCGACCTGCCGGTCTTCCCGGTGTTGGCCTATGGCATGACGCCGGGCTTCGCCGCCTATCCCGGCACGGTTTCGCTGCGCATGAGCACCTATGTCGCCGTCATGGAGGACCTGCTCGACGCGTTCTATCGCTCGGGTTTCCGTCGCATCGTGCTGGTCAACGGCCATGGCGGCAATTCGCCTGTCATGACGCTCGCGACCGAGTGGATGGGCAAGCGCAGCGATGCCAGCGTCCGGCTGCATAATTGGTGGGCGGGGCCGCGTTTCCAGGCGGCGGTGCAGGCGGTCGATCCGGCGGCCTCGCATGCCTCCTGGATGGAGAATTTCCCCTGGACGCGGCTGGAAGGCGTCGCCATGCCCGATGCGGTCAAGCCGCCCTTCAATGCGCCGGCCTATCAGGCTGCCGGTCCGGCCAGGAAGCGCGAGATCCTCGGCGACGGAAATTTCCACGGCCGCTACCAGCGCTCCGACAACGAGATGCTCAGCCTCTGGCAGGTCGGCGTCGAGGAGACGCGCGCCGCGATGACGGAGAACTGGCCGTGAGCGGACCTTCGTCATTGCGAGCGCAGCGAAGCAATCCAGAAGGGCTCGCTCGACGGCTCCTGGATTGCTTCGCTGCGCTCGCAATGACGGTGGAGGACGATTCCCTGACGGCGATGCACTCATGCTAGGCCACGTCCTCGGCAGGCTGGGGCAGGCGCTCGTCGTCATGCTCGTCATGTCGGCCCTGGTCTTCGTCGGCGTCTATGCCATCGGCAACCCCATCGACGTGCTGATCGGCCCGGATGTAAGCCAGGATATCCGGCTCGACACGATCGCGCGCTACGGGCTCGACCAGCCGCTCTGGCGCCAGTATTTCACCTTCCTCGGTCGCATCCTGCAGGGCGATTTCGGCCGGTCGTTCGTCTTCGGCATGCCGGTGCTGGAGCTGATCCTGTCGCGGCTGCCGGCGACGCTGGAGCTGACGCTGGCGGCCGTCTGCGGCGCGGCGCTGATCGGCATCCCCGCCGGCATCTATGCGGGCTATCGGCCCGACGGCCTCGCCGCCAAGGCGATCATGACGATCTCGATCCTCGGCTTCTCGGTGCCGACCTTCTGGATCGGCCTCGTGCTGATCATCGCCTTCGCTGTCGAGCTGCAATGGCTGCCGGCCGGCGGGCGCGGCGAGACATTCGCGGTCTTCGGCGTCGAATGGAGCTTCCTGACCGCCAACGGCCTCAGTCATCTGCTGCTGCCGGCAGCGAACCTCGCCTTCTTCAAGCTCGCTTTGATGACGCGCCTGGCACGAGCCGGCACCCGCGAGGCCATGCTGTCCGACACCGTCAAATTCGCCCGGGCCGCCGGTCTCTCCGAATGGACCGTGCTGCGCCGGCATGTGCTGCGGTTGATCGCGATCCCGCTCGTCACCGTGTTCGGGCTCGAATTCGCCTCGACGCTGGCCTTCGCCGTGGTCACCGAGACGATCTTCTCCTGGCCGGGCATCGGCAAGCTGATCATCGACTCGATCACCTCGCTCGACCGGCCGGTGATGGTGGCCTATCTGATGCTCGTCTCCTTCGTCTTCATCATGATCAATTTCCTCGTCGATCTCGCCTATGTCGGGCTCGATCCACGCCTGCGCCGGGCGGGCTCGCGATGAGCCAGATGCCTCCGGTCAAAGAAGTCTCGCCCACCGCCCGTTTCTGGGCCGAGTTCCGCGAGAGCCGGGTCGCTGTCGCGGCGCTCGTCGTCGTCGTGCTGATGCTCGGCGTCGCGATCTTCGCGCCGCTGGTCGCGCCGCAGAACCCCTACGATCTCGCCAATCTCGTGCTGATGGATGCCCGCCGCCCGCCGGGCTATGTCGGCAGCAATGGCTACACCCATATCCTGGGCACCGACGCACAGGGGCGCGACCTGTTCTCGGCCATCCTCTACGGCCTGCGCATCTCGCTGCAGATGGGGTTGATCGCCGGATCGCTCGCCTTCGTCGTCGGCGTGACGCTCGGCGTCGGCGCGGCCTATGTCGGTGGCCGCTGGGAAGCCTTCATCATGCGCGTCGTCGATCTCCAGCTCGCCTTCCCGGCGATCCTGCTCGCGCTCGTCCTCTCGGCGCTTCTCGGCCAGGGCAAGACCCAGCTCATCGCGGCGCTGGCGGCCGCGCAATACGCCTATTTCGCCCGCACCGCCCATGGCGCCGCCTCGGCCGAACGCGGCAAGGATTATGTCGAGGCGGTGCTCTCGACGCCGCTGCCGGCCTGGCGGGTGGTGCTGAAGCACATCTTCCCGAACTGCTTGCCGCCGCTGATCGTGGTCGCGACGGTGCAGGTGGCGAACGCCATTGCGCTGGAGGCGACCCTGTCCTTCCTGGGCGTCGGCCTGCCCGTCACCGAACCCTCGCTCGGCATGCTGATCTCGAACGGTTTTCAGTACATGCTCTCGGGCCGCTACTGGATCTCGATCTACCCCGGCATCGCGCTGATCATGCTGATCGTCGCCATCAACCTCGTCGGCGACCGCATCCGCGATCAGGTCAATCCGAGGCTGAAGCGATGAGCGCCGAGATGCAGTCGCTGCTGCAGGTCACCGACCTCGCCACCCATTTCCACGCCCGCGCCGGCGTGGTGAAGGCGGTCGATGGCGTCTCCTTCAGCCTGGAACGCGGCGAGGTCATGGGCCTGGTCGGCGAGTCCGGCTCGGGCAAGAGTATCACCGGCTTCTCGATCATCGGCCTGATCGATCCGCCCGGCCGTGTCGAGCACGGTTCGATCAAGCTGGAAGGGCGCGAACTGGTCGGCCTGCCGCCGGCCGAGCTGCGCGCCATCCGCGGCAAGAGCATCTCGATGGTCTTCCAGGACCCGATGATGACGCTGAACCCGATGCTGACCATCGGCGACCAGATCGGCCTGGCGCTGGAGGCGCATGAAAGCGTCTCGGGCGCTGAGCGGAGGCAGCGGGCGATCGCAGCGCTGGCGCAGGTTCGCATCCCCGACCCGGCAACCAAGATCGACTTCTATCCGCACCAGTTCTCGGGCGGCATGCGCCAGCGCGTCGCCATCGCGATCGCGCTCCTGCACCGGCCGAGGCTGATCATCTGCGACGAGCCCACCACGGCGTTGGATGTCTCGATCCAGGCCGAGATCCTGGCCGAGATGAAGGAGCTCGTGGCCGAGCTTGGCACCGCCCTGATCTGGATCAGTCACGACCTTGCCACCGTCGCCTCGATCGCCGACCATGTCTGCGTCATGCGCTACGGCAAGATCGTCGAGGCCGGGCCGGTGCTCGACGTGCTGACGAAACCGCAGCACCCTTACACCCAGGGCCTGCTCGACTCGCTCCCCTCGCGCGCCAAGCCCGGCGCCTTGCTGGCCCGCGGTGCCGGCACCGATGCTGCGCCGCCGCCGCGTCTGGTGCGTCAGGCGGAATCTGGCCGGCGTAGCGCCGATGTGCCCTATGTCGTCATTGACGATGTCGGCAAGCGCTTCCAGCGCAAGTCGGGCGTGCTGCACCTGCTGGCGCAGAAATTTGGGCTGGCCCGGCCCCTGCCGCTGGTGCAGGCGGTCGATGCCGTCAGCCTGTCCATCTCGCGCGGCGAGGCGCTCGGGCTGGTCGGTGAATCCGGCAGCGGCAAGTCGACGCTCGGCCGCATGGTCGCCGGCATCTATGCGCCAGACAGCGGCCATGTCCTGCTCGATGGCGAGCGCGTGATGAGCGAGGGCGAACGCCCCCACAAGATCACGACACGCATCCAGACGATCTTCCAGGACCCCTTCGCCTCGCTGAACCCGCGCATGCGGATCGGCGACAGCATCGCCGAAGGGCCGCTCGCCCACGGCCTCGTCAGCCGCGCCGAGGCCGGCGGCTATGTCGCACAATGGCTTGCAGCGGTCGGGCTCGATCCCGCCTTCGCCGGCCGCTATCCGCATCAGTTCTCCGGCGGCCAGCGCCAGCGTGTCGCGATTGCCCGCGCGCTCGCCATGCAGCCCGATCTCGTCGTCTGCGACGAACCGGTGGCCTCGCTCGACGTCTCGATCCAGGCCCAGATCATCAATCTGCTGATCCGCCTGCGCCAGGAGCTCGGCCTGACGCTGCTCTTCATCTCCCATGACCTCTCGGTCGTCCGCCATCTCTGCGACCGCGTCGCGATCATGCATCGCGGCAAGATCGTCGAGAGCGGCCCGGCCGGAGAGGTCTACGACAATCCGCGCGACGCCTATACGAAGCGCTTGCTGGCGGCGGTGCCGGTGCTGCCGGTCGCTTGAACGTTCCGTCATTGCGAGCGGAGCGAAGCAATCCAGCCGCGCGCCCGACGACCCCTTGGATTGCTTCGCTGCACTCGCAATGACGGCGAAGGCAGCAATGGAGACTGAGCGATGAGCGAACCCGAACTCCTCCCCTGGCAGTGGCCCGAAGAGACTTGGCGCGCCAAGGTCGATCGCGTCCGCGCCGGTCGAAATCTCAAGCCGGCGAAATGGAAGAACGGCGCCCGTTGCGCCGTGGCGCTCTCCTTCGACGTCGATCACGAGACCAATGAGTTGCGCGATGGCGGCAAGTCGGTTGGGCGGCTCTCCTGGGGGCAGTACGGCAACCGCGTCGGCATGCCGCGCATCCTCGATCTGATGAAGAAGGAGGGCATCCAGGCGACCTTCTTCGTCCCGGCCGTCACCGCTTTGCTCTATCCCGACGAGCAGCGTCGCGTCATCGCGGAAGGCCACGAGATCGGCCTCCATGGCTGGATCCACGAGGTCAACACGGCAGTCCCCCCGGACGCCGAGCGCGAGCTGCACCTGCGTTCCGCCGACACGCTGGAGAAGATCACCGGCGTCCGGCCGGTCGGCATGCGCACCCCGTCCTGGGATTTCTCGGAGGTGACGCTGGCGATCGAGCGCGAACTCGGCCTGCTCTATGACTCATCCCTCTTCGCCGATGACGATCCCTACGAGATCGTCGAGAAGGGCGAGCCGACCGGCATGGTCGAGCTGCCCGTGGAATGGATCCGCGACGACGCGGTCTATTTCAACATGAACCGCTTCCAGGCGCTGCGGCCCTACACCGCGCCTGAGGTCGTGTTCGACATCTTCCGGCGCGAGTTCGACCGCGCCTATGAGGAGGGTGGGCTGTTCCTGCTGACCATGCATCCGCATGTCATCACCTACCGCTCGCGCATCTGGATCCTCGAGAAGCTGATCGCCCACATCAAGGAGATGCCGGATGTCTGGTTCGCCAGCCATGCCGAGATCGCCGGCTTCGTGAAGGCGCAGTCCGGCATTTAGAGAAGCGGCGAAGCCGCGCCGATCCGGGACCCATTCCTGAACGGTTCAGGCATGGATCCCGGATCTCCACTTCGCTGCGTCCGGGATGACGGCGAGTGTGGGTCGTTGGAGCAGGCTACGCCTCCTTCGGCGCTCCCGCGATGGTCAGACCGGCGCGCTGGGCGAAGAGCCGCGCCAGCGGGCTTTCATGCTTGGCGGCCAGCCGCTCTCCGGCCAGCGCACGCGACAGCGGCTCGTCCCCGGCGCGCAGCGCAGCCTCGATCAGCGTCAGCTCGATCACGTCGCGCTGGGCGTTGCTGCCGCCGAAGCGTGCCGCGATATGGCGAACCGGCCGGATCAGCCTGACCGCCTCGACATAGCGCCCGTCTCCGAAGGCGGCGAACGCCTTCATCAGGGGATAGCCGACATCCTGGCTGAAGCCGGCATTGTCGCTGGCCGAGAGCGCCGCGATCGGCTGTTGCGCCAGCACCGCCTCGATGAGGTCGCGACGTCCCGCCCCGATGAAGGCCATCAGCGCATGCAGGTCGTTGAAGGCATAGAGCCCCGCCGACCAACGCGCCTGATAGTGTTCCGCGAGCCTGCTCCAGCGCTCGCCGACATCGATGCCGCACAGATGCAGCCGCCACAGCATGGCGGAGGCATCGATCAGTTCGAGCATCTGCACCGGCATGCCGCCGCAGATCGGTCCGTCGACCAGTGCCAACACCTCGTCGATCTGGCCGAGTTCGAGGTGATACAGCGCCAGATGCCACCAGTTATGGACCGCCAGGAAGCTGCCCTGTGTCCAGGTCGCGATGTCCTGGCGCATGAACGCGATGCCCTCGTCATGGCGCCCCTGCATCTCCAGCACATGCGCGACCGCATGACGGGCCCAGCCATCGGCCGGCGCGGCCGCGAGCGCGGCGCGGCCTTGGCTTTCGGCCAGCGCGTATTCGCCGTTCTCCTCCAGCCCGAAGGCGTGCATGCCGAGCATCGCATGGTGGGAGCCCATGTCGGGCGACCAGGCCGGAAGCGCCCGCGCGATGCGGTTCTTCAGCAGCCGCGTATTGCCGGTGAAGAAGTCGAGCTGGTGCCCGGCGATCAGGGCGAGGAGGTCGCGCGGGTTCTCGATCGCGACATCCTCGATGACACGCGAGGCCTCGTGCCAGCGGCCTTCGCAGAGATGGGACAGCGCTGCGAGATGGCCGCGCTCGCGCGCCGTGGCCGGCAGCGTCAGGGCGCGCTCGATCGTCTGCCGCGCAACCGGGATGGCGGCCGGCTCGGTGCCGAGCAGATAGAGCCAGGCATGCAGCGCATGCGCCATGACGAAGCCGGGCTCCTCGCGCATCAGCGTCTCGGCGCCGCCGACCGGATCGCCCGAAAAGATCGCGAACTGGGAGACCGCCTGCGAGAAGGCGTCGGCGGAAGCGCGGTTCGCGCCGGAAAGCGCATTGCCGTGGTGGTCTTGGGAAAACATCTGTCTGATACCTTGTGAATGTCTGGGAAATGCGCGGCGGAGTGCCGCCTCAGCGCCCGCCGCGCTGCGCCCTGGCGATGGCCGCCTCGATCTCGGGCCGGCTGATGCCGATGTCCCGCAGCGTGCGGTCGTCGAGCCGCGACAATTCGAGGGCGATCTGGCGATTGCGCCGCCGCTGCACCGCCCTTTCGCAAAAGCCTGCGAAGCCGGCTTTCAGGCGGGCGATCCAGTGGGCACGCTTCGGTTCGGCATTGTCGCCGCCGAAAGGCCCGTTGACCTCGAAGCGAAGTTGGTCGCCGAGCAGCGCAGCGGCATGTGCTGTCGTTTTCGGGAGGGTGGGAGAGAGGGGCCGGATACCGGGCCGGTCTTTGCACGTTTGCCGCGTCGGCCCCGCGCAGCCCGTGCAGTCGTCCTGTCTGAAAGCATGCATCTTCGTGGTCCTCGAAACGACCCGCGCCCCGGAATGAGGCGTCGCGGTCGGAAGGAGGGTTTACGGGTCGGCCAGCCGCCCGGCTGTTCCGTAGGGGACAGCCGAAAACACAGCGGAGGACCGTCCGTGGCCTTGGTCCGCCGAGGTTCCATGCCGCCGCGATAATGGCGTCCGGGGAGGAACAAGGCCCGATTTCCGCCGTTTTTGGTTCAGGGCGGGTTCAGCGCATCGGGCGTGTTCTCGCTCGCAGTTGAACTGGAAAACGGATCTCATGACGCGTACCAAGAACTGGCTTCTGGTCGGTACCATCCTTCCCGCCGTCGTCCTGTCGCAGGGCGGTTACGCGGCTCGCGCGACGACGCTCCCCCCATCCTTCGACCTCGCCCAGGCGCCACCTTCGGCTGACGACCAGCCCGGCCAGCCGCGCCGCGAACGCGCGCCCGGCGCGCCGCGTGCACCAGGAGCCCCTGCAGCGCCGGGCGCGGGTGCTCCGCGTGCTCCCGCGCCCGCCAGTCCGCCGCCGGCGGTACAGCGCCCGGCAGTTCCTCCAGCCCCCTCTGCTGCTCCGCCCGTAGCGCCGCGGCCTCCGGCGCCGGCTCAAGCCGCACCGCCCCAAGCCGCACCGCCCCAGGCCGCGCCGCGCCCGGCTGCACCCGAGCCACGGCGCGATCCGCCGATGCCGCGCGCGGCGCCACCGATCACCGCACCGGCAGCCCCCGCGCCTGGCCAGCCCGCGGCACGCCCCGTGCCCGTGCCGCCGGTGACCGGCGTGCCCGCTGTCCGGCCGACGCCGCCGCGTCCACCGGGCGCGGATCCCGCAAGGCCAGTGCCTCCCGCAGCTGCACCCGCCCAGCGTGCGCCGATACCTGCGCCCGTTCCGTCCGTGCCGGCGCCGACCACAGCCCCGCAGCCGGCGCCGGCCCAGCCCAGCGCTCCGGCGGCGCCGCGCACGGCACCCCAGACGCAGTCGGCACCCGCGCCCGCAGCCCCCTCGCAGGCTGCTCCTTCGGCGGTGCCCGCTGCGCCGGCGCAGCCCTCGACCGCGCCCGCCCCGGCACCCCAGGCCGCGCCTGCGGCCCCGCCGGCCGGCAGGGCCGCAGGCGCTCCGCCCCCGCCGCGTGACGGCCAGCCTCGCCCCGGCCAGACTCAAGCCGTGCCGCCGGCAGCCCCTGGCGCTGCTCCCGGCCAGCCGCCTGTTTCCGGTCCTGCGCTGGCGCCCGGTCAGCCGCCCGCCCCGGGCCAGCCTCCCGCGCCCGACCAGCGTCAGGGCCGCCGCGGCGGCATCGGGCTCGGCGGTGCCGCTGCGATCGGTCTCGGTGTCGGCGCTCTCGGCGGCATCATGGCGACGCAGGGCGCCGATCGCTTCGAGGATGTTCGCGGCCGCCGCGAGGAGCGTCGCGAAGGTGATGTCACCATCATCCGCGAGCCCGGCCGGACCATCCTCCGCGACGACGATCGCACCATCATCCGCCGCGACGAGACGCAGCGTTTCCGCGATCTCGGCCTGCAGGGGCGCACCGAGCGGCGCGGCGACGAGAACCGCACGGTCTTCGAGCGCCCCGACGGCACTCGCATCGTTACGGTCACCGATGAGGATGGCCGCCTGATCCGGCGCACGCGGCTCGATCGTGATGGGCGGGAGATCATCATCATCGACAACACCCGCCGCGACCGGCCACGCGACCGCTTCTCGGACGAGATCGTCGTGCTGGAGCGGCCGGCCCTGCGCATCCCGCGCGAGCGCTACATCGTCGATGCCGACCAGGCTGATGAAAACCTGATCTACGAGACGATCATCGCGCCGCCGATCGGCCCGATCCCCCGCCGCTACACGCTGGACGAGGTCCGCTACTCGCCGGATCTGCGGGCGCAGATGCGCAGTGTCGACATCGACACGGTGACCTTCGAGACCGCCTCCTGGGAGGTGGCGCCCGGTCAGGCGCAGCGGCTCGCTGTCATCGCCGAGTCGATCCGCAAGGCGCTGCAGCGTTCGCCGAACGAGGTCTTCCTCGTCGAGGGCCACACCGATGCCGTCGGCCCCGAGATCGACAACCTGTCGCTGTCGGACAGCCGGGCCCAGTCCGTCGCGGAGATCCTGACGAAGAATTTCGGCGTGCCGCCGGAGAACCTGACGACGCAGGGCTATGGCGAGCAATATCTCAAGGTCGCGACGCAGGAGGCCGAGCGCCAGAACCGGCGCGTCACGCTCCGTCGCATCACGCCGCTGCTGGCGGGGCAGGGTGGCTGATCACGCGGAATCTGCAGAACAAGGAAAAGGCCGCCGAAAGGCGGCCTTTTTGATGTCGTGCCTTGGAACCACAAGGGGGGCTCGTCGTTTCCTGCAAAACAGGCTCGTTTTAGGGCTAGGGGCGAGACGATAAGGAGCAAGGCGATGCGCATTCGAAGCAGTCTGTCGATCGGTCTTCTGTTGGCCGGGGTTTTCGTCGTTCCAGCCATCGCCACCGCGCAGTCCGTCACGTCGGAGCAACCGATCTCCCGTCAGCGCGCTCCGGGCGTCCCGATGGCGCCGCGGCCCACCTCGATCGATCCCGGCATCGCCGCGCGCGAACGCGCCGCCGACCCGGCGCGCTTTAATCGTCAGCAGGCTCAGAGCACGTCCAGGGTGGACCGCGACCTGCCGATGCCCCGTCCGGTGCCGTCGATCATCGCTCCATAACTTCCAGGAGGTCGCGAGGGTCAGGCAGGCCCTGTTGCGCCTCCGGATTCACGATCGCTCAAGGTTCTGCCCCTATGGCTGGGGCAGGAGGCGCCCTTCATGAGTGATTCCCTCGCCATCGCGCAGAGCCTGGCCGCCATGCAGGCCAGCACCACGCAGCAGGCCCTGCAGACCGAAATGCTGCGGCAGCAGACGCAGGCCGATCAGGCCGTCGTCGCCCTGCTCCAGCAGAGCGCCGATCAGATGCAGGCCACCCTGCCGGTCGGGCAGGGGCAGTCGGTCGATATCACCGCCTGAGGCGGTTGCGCATCGTCATTCATCCGCCTAACCTCGCGATCGTTCCGAGGGGTGCTCGCAAGAGCTGAGATGGCCTGATGGCCGAACCCATCGAACCTGATCCGGGTCATACCGGCGGAGGGACTGGAACGCGGCGCCGGCACTCTTGCGTCCGCATCACAGCGACGAACCGCTTCGACGCCGGATCTCCTGACCCTTGAACCAAGGCGGAGATCCCCATGAACAGCCATACCGAACGTCCCAAAGACATTACCCAGGCCGCGCGAAAATTTGGCACGCCGACCGGCGTCACCACCGGGCCGATCATCGGCTCGCGCAAGATCTATGTGCCGACGCCGCAGGACGCAACGATCAAGGTGCCGTTCCGCGAGGTGGCGCTGACGACGGACGCTGAGCCGGCGGTTCGCATCTACGATCCGTCGGGGCCCTTCACCGAAACCGATGCGAAGATCGACCTGAATGCCGGCCTGCCCCAACTCCGGCGCGACTGGCTTAGCCGCCGCGGCTTCGACACCGTGCCGGGGCGGGCGGTGACGGCCGCCGACAACGGCAACATCTCGCCCGATCAGATGGTTCCGGCCTGCCCGGCGGAACGTCCGGTGCTGACGGCGCGGCCCGGCCAGATGGTGACGCAATACCAGTTCGCCAGGGCCGGCATCGTCACGCCCGAGATGATCTATGTCGCGCATCGCGAGAATCTCGGCCGCGCCGCGATGCTGGACGGTGCCCGCGAGCGCCATGCCGACGGCGAGAGCTTCGGCGCGAGCGTCCCGGACTTCGTCACGCCCGAATTTGTACGTGAGGAAATCGCACGCGGCCGCGCCATCATCCCCGCCAACATCAACCATCCCGAGCTGGAGCCGATGGCGATCGGCCGCAACTTCCTGGTCAAGATCAACGCCAATATCGGCAATTCGGCTGTCACCTCCGGTGCGGCCGAGGAGGTCGAGAAGCTGGTCTGGGCGATCCGCTGGGGCGCCGACACTGTCATGGACCTCTCGACCGGGCGCAACATCCACAACATCCGTTCCTGGATCCTGCGCAATTCGCCGGTCCCGATCGGCACCGTGCCGATCTATCAGGCGCTGGAGAAGGTCGGTGGCGATCCGGTCAAGCTCGACTGGGAGGTGTTCAAGGACACGCTGATCGAGCAGGCCGAGCAGGGCGTCGACTATTTCACCATCCATGCCGGCGTGCGGCTGCCATATGTGCCGCTCACCGCATCGCGCGTTACTGGCATCGTCTCGCGCGGCGGCTCGATTATGGCGCGCTGGTGCCTGGCGCATCACCGCGAGAGCTTCCTCTACGAGCGTTTCGACGAGATCTGCGAGATCATGCGGCGCTACGACGTCTCGTTCTCGCTGGGCGACGGCCTGCGCCCCGGCTCGATCGCCGACGCCAATGACCGCGCCCAGTTCGCCGAACTGGAGACCTTGGGCGAACTCACTAAGGTCGCCTGGGACAAGGGCTGCCAGGTGATGATCGAGGGCCCCGGCCATGTGCCGATGCACAAGATCAAGGAGAACATGGACAAGCAGCTCCGCGAATGCGGCGAGGCCCCGTTCTATACGCTGGGACCGCTGACGACGGACATCGCGCCGGGCTACGACCACATCACCTCCGGCATCGGTGCGGCGATGATCGGCTGGTATGGCTGCGCCATGCTCTGCTACGTCACGCCCAAGGAGCATCTGGGTCTCCCGAACCGCGACGACGTCAAGACGGGCGTCATCACCTACCGGATCGCGGCCCATGCCGCCGACCTCGCCAAGGGCCACCCGGCTGCGAAGATCAGGGACGACGCGCTCTCCCGCGCCCGCTTCGATTTCCGCTGGGAGGACCAGTTCAACCTCGCGCTCGACCCCGACACGGCGCGCAGCTACCACGACGAGACCCTGCCGAAGGACGCCCACAAGGTCGCGCATTTCTGCTCGATGTGCGGGCCGAAATTCTGCTCGATGAAGATCACCCAGGATCTGCGCGCCGAGGTGCTGGCGATGAGCGACAACGAGCGCGCCAATCTCGAAGCCCTGGCTTCCGAAGGCATGGCGTTGAAGTCGAAGGAATTCCTCGACAAGGGCGGCAGTCTCTATCTACCTGCGGCGGAATGAACACCGATCGTCACAAGCTCGACGCGGCTACGGTCGCGTCGATCCTCGCGCGGGTGGCGGAAGCCCGCCCGCGCATCCACTGCCTCACCAACACGGTGGCGCAGAACGTCACCGCCAACATGCTGCTCGCCTTCGGGGCCATTCCCTCGATGGCTGTCCATCCCGACGAGGTCGCCGCCGTGGCTGCCGGCGCCGGCGCGATCCTGATCAATCTCGGCACGATCAGCCTGGAGGGCGAGCGCGCCGTGCCGAAGCTGCTGGAGGTCGCGCGCGAGCACGGCAAGCCGCTCGTGCTCGATCCTGTCTTCGTCGAGCTCTCGCCTTTGCGCATGCGGCTGGCGGAGGAGGCGCTGCGCTTGCCCGGCATCGTCGTGCGCGGCAATGGCGCCGAGATGCAGGCCCTTGCGCCGAGACTGGCGGCGGCGCCTAGCGCCACGCGCGTGACCACCGGGGGCATCGACAGGATCGAAGGGCCTTCGGGGGCGTTCGACATCGCTCATGGCGATTCGCTGATGACGAAGGTCACCGGGCTCGGCTGCGCCTCCAGCGCCCTCGTCGCCGCCTGCTGCGCCGTCGAGCCCGATCCGGTGCTGGCGGCGGCGGCTGCGCTCACCGCTTATGGCGTCGCCGGCGAGATCGCGGCCGAGCGCAGCAACGGCCCCGGCAGCTTCGCGATGCATCTCGTCGATGCGCTCGCGAACCTCGACCTGGCCGGTCTCGCCGCCCGCATGGGCTGAAGGCGGCGAAGGCCCTTCCGCATCGGCCGCGAATCTCGCACAATCGCAGCCGATGCGGGTCTCCCTGTTCAAGCGCAAGCCCGATCCCGAACGGATCGAGGTTCCCCATGGCGGCATGCTCTATCCCGTGATGGTGAAGCGGCGGGCGAGTGCGCGCCGGATGACGCTGCGCGTCTCGCAGGCCACCGGAGAGATCACGCTGACGCTCCCGGAGCGCGCCGATTTCGCCTCGGGCCGGCTTTTTGCCGAGAACCATGGCGGGTGGATTGCTGCGCGGGTGGCGAAGCGCCCGCTCTCCGTGCCGTTCGAACCCGGCGAGACGGTTCCCTTTCGCGGCCAGCCGCACCGTATCGTGCACTGGTCGAAGGCGCGCGGCGTCACCCATGCTACTGTCGACCCGGACGGCGCGCCGATCCTCGCAGTGGCCGGCGAGGGGGCCCATGTCTCACGCCGCATCAAGGATTTCCTGCGCCGGGCCGCGCTGCAGGATCTCGAGGAGGCGGTGCGCCGGCATACGGCCGCGCTTGGCATCCCCGCCCGCAAGATCACGATCCGCGACACCACCAGCCGCTGGGGCTCCTGCTCCTCGCAGGGACACCTGAATTTCTCCTGGCGGTTGATCCTGGCCCCGCCCTTGGTGCTGGACTATCTCGCCGCCCATGAGGTCGCCCACCTCAAGGAGATGAACCACTCGCATCGCTTCTGGGCGCTGACCCACAAGCTCTGCCCGCGCACGCAGGAGGCCGAGGCCTGGCTCAAGCGCCATGGTGCGGGGCTGCACGCGTTCGGGTAGAACGCCGGCCCGAGCTACAGAGGCTGTACTGCCTGCAGCGATGCGGCGATGTCCTGTAGTGATCGGGACAGCATCAAGGGGTCGTTCGGCGACGGGACGAAGCCGCGCCGAAGCCAGAATCGGCGCGCCTCGTCATCGATCGCGCGTACCAGCAACGCTCGGCCCCCGATCAGGCCGGCGACCTGAACACAACGTTCCAGGGCATGCCTGACGAGCCCCGTGCCGATGCCGCGTCCGACCCCGTGACGGTCGGTGGCAAGCTGTCCCAGCAGCAGGCAGGGAATGGGATCGGGTGGTTGGCCGGTCCGAATGGAACGCGGCAGCGCGGCGGGAGTGATCGCCGTCGGCGCAAGCCCATAATAGGCGACCACGCGATGCTCGGCCTGGACCACCATGACGGCCGTGAAGCCCTTGCGATGGTTCGATAAGGCACGCTGCTTCAGCCAGAGATCCAGCGCCGGCTTGCCGGAATCGAATGCCGACAGATCATGTTTGTCCGATAGCGGCTCCGGCGCGGATATCGCCAAGTCTAGCGGCCTTCGGCAGGTTCGACCTGGTCCCAGGGGGCAGGCCTGCGCAACAGTTCGACGATGGCCGGCACGCTTTCGGGCGGCTTGGCCAGCATGGCGACGAACATTTCGAAATCGTCGGAGCCCATGCGGATCGGCAAGGTCTCCATGACGGCCTCTTCGGCCGCGCGAACCGCCGAGTCGCGCACGAATTGGGTCCTCGAATGTCCGCGCAGCTTGGCTGCCCTGTCGATGATCGCGATGTCGGCTTCCGGCAGCCGCATTGAAAGCGGGTGGTCCTTGCGAATGGCGGTGCGCGTCATCAGTCCATACTCCTCCTCAGCGGCAGGATTGTAGCGCGTTTTGCGCTACAATCCTAGATGTCATGGGATGGAGCGGCTTGATCCCGCCACCGCCGCGCTTCACAAGGGATTTCCGTCCCGATCACGCCGGCTGCCATGAAACTCCGCCCCGACACGCTGGCGATGACCGCCGTCCTCGCGATGCTGACGGCGCTCGGCCCGCTCTCGACCGATTTCTACGTGCCGTCCCTGCCTGACATCGTGCGGGTGATGCAGACCGATGTCGCCGGCGCGCAGGCGACGCTCTCGGCCTTCCTGTTCGGCTTCGCCGCCGGGCAGATCCTGTGGGGCCCGCTCTCCGACCGGCTCGGCCGCAAGCCGGTGCTGCTGGTCGGACTCGGCATCTTCGTCGTGGCGACGCTCGCCTGCGCCTTCGCCCCTTCGATCGGGGCATTGACCGCCGCCCGCGCCGTGCAGGCGCTGGGAGCCTCGGGCCCGATCGTGCTCGGCCGGGCGATGGTCCGCGACCTCTATGAGGGCCCCCGTGCCGGCCGCGAACTCGCCCGCATGGGCATGATCATGGGGCTGGTGCCGGCCGTCGCACCGGTTCTCGGCGGGGTGCTGCAGCAGGCCTTCGGCTGGCGCTCGACCTTCGTGGCGTCGCTGGCCTTTGCCGCGGCGCTGGTGGCGGTGGTGACATTCCTCCTGCCCGAGACGATCCGGAGCCGTTCGCGCGAACCTCTTTCGCTGCTGGCGATCATCCGCGGCTTCGGCACGCTGCTCGCGAACCGGGCCTTCCGCGTTTATGTCGCGCTGACGGCGCTGGCTTATGGCGGGCTCTTCGCCTTCATCTCCGGCTCCTCATTCGTGCTGATCGGCATTCACGGCCTGACGCCGGTGGAGTACGGCCTGGCCTTCGGCTTCATGGTGCTCGGCTTCATCCTCGGCACGGTCATCGCCCAGCGCCTCGTCGCCCGGCGCGGCATGGACGGCGTCATTGCGCTCGGGGTGCGCTGCCTGGCCGGAGGCGGGCTTATCATGCTGCTCTGCGTCCTGACGGGCTTTGGAGGCCCCTTCGGCGTCGTCGTGCCGATGGCGCTCTATGCCTGCGGCGTCGGCCTGACCATGCCGCAATCCCAGGCCGCGGCGATGATGCCCTTCCCGGATCGTGCCGGTGCCGCCTCATCCTTCACCGGGCTCTGCCAGATGCTGTTCTCGGCCTGCGTTGGCCTTCTCGTCGGCCATGCACTGAAGAGCGGGGCGCTGCCGCTGCCACTGGTGATGTCGGCGATCGGCGTCGCGGCGCTCGGGCTGTTCAGGGCGAGCGCGGCGGTCAGGGCTGCGAAGGTCTGAGATCAGCCGCCGAACAGGCGTTCCAGGAAGTTCTTCTCCTGCGGCGCCGGCGGGATCCAGGCGCGGTCGCTGTCGGCAGTCTGGGTGTTGGCGGGCGGCCGCGTGCCGGCGACGGGCGCGCCGCCGTCGAAGATCGATTTCGGCGTACCGCGCCAGAGCCCGCCCGGCAGCGGGGCCGGCTGCATGCCGGCATGGGCGGAACGCATGTACTTGGCCCAGATGTCCGCGGGCAAGCCGCTGCCGAAGACACGCTTCATCGCGCTGTTGTCGTCATTGCCGACCCAGACGGTCGTGACCAGCCGTGCCGTGAAGCCGACGAACCAGGCGTCGCGGAAGTCCTGCGTCGTGCCGGATTTGCCGCCGACCTCCCAGCCGGCGATGTTCGCCTTGCTGCCGGTACCGCTGGTCATCACCTCGTGGAACATCGCGTTCATCATGGAGAGCGTCTGCGGCTGCACCACCGCACCGAAGCCCGTCCCCTTGCGCGCATAGATCACCTTGCCGGAGAGCGACTTCACCTCGCGGATGACATAGGGCAGCACCGCCTGCCCGCCATTGGCGAAGGTGGCGTAAGCCGTGGTGAGCTCGACCGGGGTCACCTCGGAGGTGCCGAGCGAGAGCGACGGATTGGCCTGCAGCGCCGAGGAGATGCCGAGCCGCTGGGCGGTGCGCACGGCCTCGCGCGGGGTCACCTCCTGGTTCAGCTTCACCGCGATGGTGTTGAGCGAATGGGCGAAGGCGGTCTGCAGCGTCACCGGGCCGCGATAGGTCCGGCTGTTGTTCTCCGGTGTCCAGCCCTTGATCGTGACGGGTGAATCCTCGCGGATCGTGTCCGGCGTCAGCCCGTGCTCCAGCGCGGCGAGGTAGATGAAGGGCTTGAAGGACGAGCCCGGCTGGCGCCGTGCGGCGGTCGCACGGTTGAACTGGCTCTTGGTGTAGTCGCGCCCGCCGATCAGCGCGCGCAACGCGCCGTCAGGCGCCATCGAGACCACCGCGCCCTGGCCGGCGTGGAGCTTGGCGCCCTGCGCGGCCAGCGCCTCGACGAGGATCGTCTCGGCCGAGGATTGCAGCTTCGGGTCGATCGTGGTCAGCACGGTGACGTCGCCTTCGACCGCGCCGATGAAGTCGTCGAGCACGTCCATCACATAGTCGGCGGCATAGTTCACCGAGCCGGCGCCGATGCGTTCGGAGGCTTCGGCCGGGGCGACCAGCGCCGTCTTGGCCGAGGCCTGCGAGATCAGCCCCTGTTCGGCCATCGCCGCGATCACGAGCTGGGCGCGCTTCTCGGCGGCGTCGGGATTGCGATTGGGCGCCAGGCGCGAGGGCGCCTGCACCAGGCCGGCGAGCATGGCGGCCTCGGCGATCGTGACCGAGCGCGCCGATTTGTTGAAGTAGCGCTGGGCGGCCGCCTCGACGCCATAGGCGCCGGAGCCGAAATAGACCCGGTTGAGATAGAGTTCGAGGATCTGGTCCTTGGAATAGGTCCGCTCCAGCCAGAGCGCCAGGATCGCCTCCTGGATCTTGCGCGCGGCGGTGCGCTCCTGCGTCAGGAACAGGTTCTTGGCGAGCTGCTGGGTCAGCGTCGAGCCGCCCTGGACGCCGCCGCTGCGGCGCAGATTGTTGACCATGGCACGCGTCAGACCGATCGGGTCGATGCCGAAATGGTCGTAGAAGCGCCGGTCCTCGATCGCCACAAAAGCCTTGGGCAGATAGGGCGGCACCTCACCGATGGTGACGGTGCGCCCGCCGGTCTCGCCGCGATTGGCCAGCAGCGAGCCGTCGGCGGCGAGGATCGCGATGTTCGGCGGCCGCTTCGGCACGGTAAGCTGGTTGATCGGAGGCAGTTGCGCGGCGTGATAGGCGATCAGCCCGCCGAGACCGATGGCGCACCACAGGCCGAGCACCAGTGTCCAGTAGAACAGCCCGCCGAGGAAGGAGCGGCCTCGGCGCCCACGCCGCCGTCCCCCACCCCCGCCACCGCTGCGCTTGTCGCGGCGGGGTGGGTTGCGCGGTTCCTGGCGCGGTGGCGCGCGATGGCCACGGACGGGGCGGTCGTCATCTGAGAGGCGCATGTCGAAATCGTCGCGGCTTTCGCCTCGTCCTTGTTCGAAAGAGGGCTCGCGCCGCTCAGCCCGTCTCGTCCGGTCGTTCATCCTGCCCCGTCACGCCGATCGCCGCGCCGTTCGTGAACATGCGGCCAAGGCTCCACACAGGAGTGAAACATGGCGCTTTTAAGGGTTGGTTAAGCGTGGACGGGCCCCGTCGCCCGAATTGGTCGCGGCAACGTGAAGATGTTGCAATCCTGCAAGCGCTGCTCTGCCGCCTGCTCGTATTGCGCAGCCTGCGACAATCCGTCATCAAGCTAGAAAAGCCGATGCTGCGAAGCGCAGGGCGACAGGAAACGCATGATGTGTCGGCTCTCGGGCCGATCGAGGAAGCTACCCCGCCGTTTTACAGAAGAGAGACCCGATGCCGACTTTCAACTTCCTCGACCGCTATTCTCCCTATGCGTTGGGCCTGCTGCGCATCGTTACCGCGCTGATCTTCATCGCCCATGGCACGCAGAAGCTCTTCGGCTTCCCCGCCGCCCCGGCCAGCGGCCTGCCGCCGCTGTTCAGCCTGTTCTGGTTCGGCGCGATCCTTGAGGCCTTCGGCGGCCTTGCGATCCTGCTCGGCGTCTTCACCCGCCCGGTCGCCTTCATCCTCGCGGGCGAGATGGCCTATGCCTATTGGATGTTCCATGCGCCGCGCAGCTTCTACCCGCTGCTGAATGGCGGCGATGCGGCGATCCTCTACTGCTTCATCTTCCTCTATCTCGTCTTTGCCGGCGCCGGCGCCTTCAGCATCGACAACCGCAGGAACGCCTGAGTTTCCGCCGCCTGGCGGCACGTCAGAAACAAGAAAGGCCCGCCATCCGAGGGGATGGCGGGCCTTTTCGCTATTGCAGCCGTAATCTCAGACGGAGCCGGCTATCCAGCGCGACAGGTCGCTCTTGGGCGCGGCGCCGACCTTCTGGGAGGCCAGCTTGCCGTCCTTGAACAGCATCAGGGTCGGGATCGAGCGGATGCCGAACTGGGCGGGGATCGCCTGATTCTCGTCGACATTCATCTTCACGATCTTGACCTTGCCGTTCATCTCACCGGCGATCTCTTCGAGCGCCGGTCCGATCATGCGGCAGGGCCCGCACCATTCGGCCCAGAAATCCACCACGACCGGCTCAGCTGAGTTGAGGACGTCCGCCTCGAAGCTCGCATCGGTCACCTTGGTCGTCGCCATGGCTTGTTGCCTTTCACAGATGTTTGGCGGCAGCGCCGCCTTCATCCGGCAAGCTATGAACGCATAGGGTCGGGGTCAAGGCGCTGCCATCGCAGGGTCTGCTCTGTCCACGGCACATGCTCGCGCCGTTCACGAACCGCCCGACACCAGGCTGGCGCCGACATTGATACCGAGCGCGAGGATGCTGGTGTTGAAGATGAACGCCAGGATCGAGTGGATCAGGACGAGCCCGCGCGCCCCGCGCGTGGTCACGGCGACGTCGGAGGTCTGCGAGGTGCAACCGATCGTGTAGGCGAAGTAGAGGAAATCGACATAGTCGGGGTCGCGTTTGCCGGGAAAGTCCAGGCAGGGCTCCTTCGCCGTCTTGGCGTAATAGGCCCCGGCATAATGCAGCGTGAAGAAGGCGTGCAGCAGCGTCCAGGAGCACAGGATCGTGAAGCCGCCGAGCGCCAGATGCAGGCCCCGCTGGCCGGCCGGCAGGCTGCCGATACCAGCGAGCTGGAGGCCGATGGCGGCTATGCTGGCCGTGGCTGCGAGGCAGACGATGACGAGGATCGCGACCGCGCCCTCGTCCTGGCGCTCGGCGCGGGCCCGGATCTGCGCGACCGTCTCGCTGAGCATCGTCGCCGACAGCAGCGCGAGATAAAGCACCGCCCCGGCATCCCAGGCGATCATCAGCCGCGTCGTCCAGCGCCAGTCGCCGGGCAACAGCAGCGCAAGCGCGACGATGGCGCCCAGCGCGACCAGCAGGCGTGGCCGCAGCAGCAGGGAGCGCGGCAGCAGTCTCATGGGACATCGGCGGGCAGTAGGCCCGTCCCTGTGGCGGCAACCGGCGGGCTCGCCGCACCGAGCCGGGCCATCACGGCGTCGAGACGTGCCGGGTTGGGCTCAAGTCGGGTCAACGTCGCCGTATAGACCAGCAGCGCCCGCACCCGCCGGCCCGGATAGATCTGCCCGATCAGCGCGCGATAGACCGCAAGCTGCGCCAGGGTGGTCTCGGGGATCGATGCCTCGTCGTGCGGCGGGCGGGCCGTCGTCTTGAAATCGGCGATGACGACCTCCTCCGCCGAGATCGCCAGCCGGTCGATCTGGCCCGAGACGGGGCGCCTTTCGCCAAGGCCCAGTTCGACCGTGCCGGCGATCGGCACCTCGGCGAGCGATCCCCCTCTGAACAGCCCGGCGAGGGCCGGATCGGCGAGCAGCGCCAGGGCGTCGGCGATGATGGTCTCGCGCCTCAAAGCCGTGACCGCTCCGGCCCGCGCCAGGCCCAGTGCCCGCGCCACGGACTCGCGCTGATCGGGCGCGATCTCCGGCAGCATCTGCAGCAAGAGATGGGCGAAGCGCCCGGCCGCAGCAGCTTCGGCGAGGAAGGGCCCGTCGGCCGGTCGGTCCGGCGCATCGGCTGCGGCCAGCGCGCTGGAAGGCTTCAGCGGAGGCGCAGGCTCGGCCTCCCGGCGCGGCGGCGTCTGCAGCCAGCCAGGGATCGGCACGGCGGCCGCTGCTGCCGGCGGAGCCTTGACCTCCTGCGGCTGCGGCAGCGAGGCCATGAAGCGCCGGATCGCGCTCTCGCCTTCGCCGATCTCGGCCAGGCCGGTTCCGGAAGCGGCCAGGCCCGCTTCGACCATCGCATACCAGCTTCCCTCGGGCGCTTCGCCCTTCGCCTGCGCCCCGCAGACGATCAGCCGGTCCTCGGCCCGCGTCATCGCGACATAGAGCAGCCGGTGATGTTCCTCGACCATCTGGTCGACCACCCTTGCCTTCGCGGCGGCCGTGGCGCTGGCGTCCTCAGCGCTGGCGGGCGGCCAGATCGGCACCGCCTGCCGGCGTGGCGGCTCGATCGCCAGGATCTTGGGCAGGCGCTTGGCTCCAGGCGCCGGTGCGAGATCGGCAAGGATGACGATCTTCGCCTCCAGCCCCTTGGCCCCATGCACCGTCATGACGCGCACCTCACTGGTGCTCGACGACAGGTCGCGCTTCACATCCGTGGCCGTGCTGGCGATATGGGCGAGGAAACCGGCCAGCGAGGGCCCGTAGCGGCGCTCATGGTCGAGCGCCGCGGAGAGGAAGGCGTCGAGTGCGTCTCCGGCCTCGGCACCGAGCCGCGCCAGCGCCAGATTCCGGCCGCCGCCCGGCCCGAGCAACCCGGCGAAGAAGCGGAACGGCCCGCAGCGCCCGGCCTCTGCCCCAAGCTCCGTGAGGTGCCTTTCGACGGACGCATAGCGCGGTTCCGTCGCTCCCGCTTCCCGGAGCGCCGCCCGCAGCGAACCGGTGCGCCCCGGCGCCAGCCGCAGCAGGTCGTCGTCGTCGAGCCCGATCAGCGGCGTCTTCAGCGCGGTCGCCAGCGTCAGATCGTCCTCCGGCAGGAGCAGCGTCCGCCCGAGCACGACAAGGTCTTCCACCGCCGGATGCTCGGCGAGCGTCAGCCGGTCGCGCCCGGTGACCGGAACGCCGGCATCTTTCAGCGCCTTGACGATGTTCTCGAACAGCGCGCCGCGCTGGCGCAGCAGGATCATGACGTCGCCGGGCGAGAACGGGTTGCCGAGGTCGTCCACGCCCCGGCGTCGCCATTCTCCGAGCGTCGCCGCGATGCGCTGCGCCAGCTTGGCGGTGCCGCTGCGCCGCCCCGGCGCATCGACCGGCGTCGTCCAGGCATCGGGCGGCTCGGCTGTGTCGTTGGCGCAGAGCGGCCAGAGATCGACGCAGCCCATTGCCCCCCGACGCACGGTGTCGTGCGTCTCCGGCCTGTCCGAGCCGTCGAAGACCAGCCCTCGCGCATGCTCGGGAAAGGCGAAGACCGCATCCACCGCCTGCATGATGTCGGGCGCCGAGCGAAACGAGGTATTCAGGCTGATCGGCTCGAAGCGCTGCTCGGCTTGCGTGATGCGCTGCCCGAGCTGCCGCCTCTGCTCGTTGAAGGCGGCGGGCGCGGCTCCCTGGAAGCCGTAGATCGACTGCTTCTCGTCGCCCACGACGAAGACGGTGCGCGGCTTCGGATTGTCCTTTTTCGGACCTTCGGCGCCGCTGCTGAACTCCTCTGCGAGCTTGCGCAGGATCGCCCATTGCGCCTCGCTGGTGTCCTGCGCTTCGTCGAGCAGGATGTGGTCGATGCCGGCATCGAGCTTGTAGAGCACCCAGGCCGCCTCGACCCGCGTCAGCAGCGAGCGCGTCTTGGCGATCAGATCGTCATAATCGAGCAGCGAGCGCTCGCTCTTCTGACGCTGATAAGTGGCGAGCATGCGCGTCACCAGCAGCGCCAGCGCGTGACTCCGGTCGCGGATCGCGATGGCGTTGAGCCGGTCGATGGCGCCGCACAGCTCGGTTTCGAGAGTGTCGAGCGTGTCGCCGGCGGCCGGCGGCAGGCGCGTCTTCTCGGAGCGTCCGCGGACGTCGGCGTGAACCGCCTGCGCCTTGGTCAGCAAGCCCGAGCGGCAGAGTTCCACGGGGTCGTCGCCCTTGCCAGCCAGCGCGCGACGCAAAATCCCGGCGGCGTCCTTCTGCGTTTTCGATCCGCCGGACAAGGCCTCGACGAGGCCCGTCATGCCCGAGGCTTGGGCAAGCCAGCGCTCGAAATCGCTGCGGACCGCCTCCGCCGAAAGATCAGGCGCGATCCCGAGAACCGCCGCGATCCCCTCGCGCATCTCGCCCGGATCGCGGGCGCGCCCTTCGGCGTCGTTGAACAGGGCGCGCTGACGCAGCGCCTCCTGCATCATCGCATCGAACGTATCCTGCGCCGCCTGTCGGGCGAGCAGGTCGAGCGCCCCGGCCTCGGCTCCTTCAGGATCGGCCGCCACGGCCATCAGCAATTCGCGTCGCGCCTCGCGCAGCATATCGGCCTGGGCGAGGTCGTCGGCGACGTCGAAGCGCGGCGGCACGTTGGCCTCGAATGGCGCCGATTGCAGCACGCGCGTGCAGCACGCGTGGATCGTCTCGATCTTGAGGCCACCCGGCGTCTCCAGCGCCTGCGCGAACAGCCGCCGGGCATCGGCGCGCTGGCCGGGCGAGGGCGCCTCGCCGGTCAGCTTCTTCAGCGCCTCGACGAGGGCGTCCTCGGGCAGCGTCGCCCAGGCGCTGAGCGCCGCGAAGACGCGGTTCGCCATATTGGCGGCGGCGGCCTTCGTGTAGGTGATGCAGAGCAGCCGGCTGGGCGCCACGCCATCGAGCAGCAGCCGCAGCACGCGGTTGACCAGCACATGCGTCTTGCCCGAGCCGGCATTGGCCGAGACCCAGGCGCTGAGGCGCGGGTTCGCGGCGAGCGCCTGACGCTGGTTCGTCAGAGGCGGGACGATCCAGCCGTCGTTCATGCCTCGCCCCCCTCGTCGCTCTCGGAGGCGGCCGACCATTCCTTCACCCGCGCGAGATGGTCGTAAGGGCTGGCATAGCGGATGTAGTCCGGCGCGCGCCGCGAGACATAGGCCTCGCGCCCGCTTCTGAGCGCGCCGAGATGCTCCAGAAGCCGTTCCAGATGGCGTGCCGCGACATCGGCCAGCGTCTCGCCGTGGAACTCAAGCGGCTTGTCCCTCGCCCAGCCCTTCGGGTCGTGATGAAGCTTGAGATAAAGCAGCGCCTCGACCGGCGACGGGCCGGCCAGCGGCGGGAAGCCCGCCCGCGCCGCAAGCTCGGCCTCCAGCGTCAGTTGCGGCGCAAACCCCTTCTCGACCTGCGCCTTGCTCGGCGGCGCGCCGGTCTTGAAGTCGATGATGCGCAAGGCGCCCGCCCGGGTCAGCTCGATCCGGTCGGCCCGGCCGCTGAGCCTGAAGCGGGCGCCGTCGGTCAGGGCGAAATCAGCGCCCGTGCCGAGCTCGACGCCGATCCGTGCAAGTTCGCCGCGCCGCCGCTCCTCCCAGGCGATGAAATGGCCCGCCGTGATCAGGAAGCGCGGCCACCAGAATGCCCTGACCTCCGGCGCGTCGTCGAACTGCCGGAACTTCAACGCGCCGATCGCTATAAGCCGGCCGAGCGCATCGGCCGGCAACTGCTCCGGATAAGTTGTGGCGAAGTCGGCGACGATGTCGTGCAGCAGGTTGCCGCGATCCTGCGCAGTCGGATCCTCGATCAGCGCCGGAAGCGCGTCGAGCTTCAGAATCCTGCGGGCATGGATCTGGTAGGGGTCGCGATAGAGCGTCTCGACATCGGTGACGCTGAGCGAGAGCGGCTGGAGCGCGCGCGGCGGGCGGGGGGCAGGGCGGGCAATCGGACGAGTATCGGCAGGGGCGGAGAGCGCTGCCGCCATCTGCGTCAGCCGTGTTCCGCGACGAAGCGCTTCCGTCCAGACCGGCTCCGGCGTCACGGCCTTGAGCCGCTGCCAGAAGCGCGAGGCGATCGTCTCGGCCTCGCCGGCCTTGCGCGCGCGGGTCAGCGTGACGCGCGGCGCCGACAGCGCCATGACGAAGTCATGAGCCGTCTGGCCGATGCGCCGTTCCGGCGGCGACAGGCCCAGTTCCGCCCGCATCGGGCGGTTGATGAAGGAATCCGTCTTGGTCTCCGGCGGCCAGACCGTCTCGTTTAGTCCGCCCAGCACGACATGGTCGGCCTCCAGCAGGCGCGCTTCGAGCAAGCCCCAGATCTTCGCGCGCGGATGGCCAGCGCCCGATCGCCGCACCACCCGCTCGGCCAGCATCCCGTCGAGGATGGCGACGAAATCGCGCGGCCGTCCGCCTGCGGGCATGTCGGGCTGTGCAGCGTCGAGATCGTCGAACAGACCCGCCAGCGCCTCGCCGTCAGGACCGGCAAACGCGCAAGCGTTGCCCCCTTCGTCGTGGCTCATCGCCTCCACGGCGGCCCTGGCGGCCTGCGTCACCCGGTCGAGGGCGGGTTCGTGCAGGAACAGCGCCTCCAGCAAAGGCGCGAGAGCGCCGCCCAGTGCGTTCAGCACCTCGGTGGCCGCGGCTTCGTCGCTGGCTTCGAGCCGCCGCCGCGGGCGCGGCGCATGTGGCGCGCTTCGCAAATCCGCCCATTGCGCCAGCCCCTCATGCAACCCGGCCAGGCCCTTGCCCACGGATATGCCGCGCCACAGGCCGATCTCCAGCGCCGAGGCCCCACACTCGACCTGTTCGCGCGACAGCCCGAGGCGGCAGAGCGGATGCGCCAGCAGCGGCACGAGCGCGGCCGGCGTCATCTGCGCCAGCGCCGCTTCCAGGATCAGCCGCAGCAGCGAGCCCGCGGGCCAGCGCGCCAACGGCAGCCCGGCGGAATCGTCGACCTCGACGCCCCAGCGCTTCAACTCGACGGTGACGCGCTCGGCAAGGCCCCGATCGGGCGTGATCAGCGCAGCCTGCCGGCCGGGTGTCTCAAGCGTCTCGCGCAAGGCGACCGCCACCGCGAGTGCCTCCTGCCGCTCATCGGCCGTCTCGACGAGGCGCAAATCCCGGAAGCCAAGCCCGGCCTCTCCCTCGTCGAGACGTTCGCGCAGATCGGCCCAGCTCTGGGTGACCGAGGCCGGCAGCAGCGCCTCGCGCAGCAGCCGGGAGCGGGCGGCGCGCTCAGCATCCGGCTCGGCCAGCGTTCGGACATCGTCGCGGGTTGCCTGCAGCGTCTCGAGCAGATGATGCAGCGCCGCCTGAGGATGCGAGGGAGCCGGCTCCGCCGTGATCGCGTCCCAGGCCGGCTCGGGCAAATCGAGATCGAGGCCGGGCAGCACCACGGCGCCGTTCGGCAGGCGCGAGATCGCCGCCAGCAGCTTTGCGGTCGCGGGCACGGTACCTGTCGAGCCGGCGGCTATGATCGGCCCTGTTGCAGCGCCTGCCAGCAGCCGCTCGCGCTCGGCGGCGAGCATGCGGTTGCGGAAATCGGCGGGGTCGCAGGCGCCGCGCTCGGCCAGGATGCCCGGCCAGGCTTCACCCAGAATGGCGAGGAAGCTGGCATTGAGCTGCCAGATCCGGTCGAAGCGCGTGGCATCGAGCGCGCCCAGCCGCTCGACCGCGACACCTTCCGTCTGCATCTGGTCGAGCAGGGCCGCGAGATCACCGGCCAGCCCATAGGCTTCCGAGAGCGTGGCGGGCACCAGCGAGGGTTCCGACGGATCGAGCCTGAGATGGCTGCGATTGGCGGTTCGTCCCCAGGCATCCACCAGACGCGTCAGGATCATGCGCCGCGCCAGCGGGTCGATCGGTCCCAGGCGCTCCTGTGCCCAAGCGCCGGCTCCGATCAGCGCGGTCTCGGCATCGTCGACATCGCCGAGCGGCATGATGCGCGGCAGCAGCAGCGGCCGCCCGTCGAGCTTGTCCGAGAGGCAGGCGGCGAAGGCGCGCGCCGCCCGCCGCGTCGGCAGATAGAGCGTCGTGCGCGCCATCGCTGCGGGATCGTCGGGGTCGTGGATCGTGCCGAAACGGCCCTCCAGCATCGCCTGCGCCAGCACCTCCAGGAACGGGGCGCCGGCCGGGATGGTGAAGAGGTTCAGCTCAGGCATGGACTCTCAGGCGTGGAATTTGGGCCGCCGCCGCGAAAGCGGCCTCGGCCGGGGCAATAGCCTCGGGCGTGCCGACATGCAGCCACTGGCCTTCGAGGACGAGGCCGAGCAGCCGGCCGGCGGCGATCGCGCGGTCGAACAGCAGGTTGAGCGAGAACGGCCCCTCCGGCGTGTCCTCGAACAGCTCAGGCTTCATGATGGCGACGCCGGCATAGACGTAAGGTGCGCTCTCGGCGCTGGCACGCCGCGTCAGCAGCCCATCGTCGCCGAGGAAGAAATCGCCGCGCCCGTCGAAACCGACGCTGCCCTCGCGCTGCGCCAGCAGCAGCAGCATGTCCATCCGCGTTGCGTCCCAGGCCTTCGCCATCGCGCTCATGTTGGAGCGCTCGGTCTCGCTCCAGAGCGAATCCGAATTGACGTGGAAGAACGGCTCCTGGCCCAGCAGTGGCAGAGCCTTCTTCACGCCGCCGCCCGTTTCCAGCAGTTGCGCCCGCTCGTCCGAGATCGTCACGTGCGGCCGTTCCCGTTCGGCGAGATGGTGCTCGATCTGCGAAGCGAGGTGGTGGACATTGACCACGGCCTGCTCGACCCCGGCCTCGGCCAGCCGGTCGAGCGCATGGTCGAGCATCGGCTTGCCGCCGATCGCGACGAGCGGCTTGGGCAGCGTGTCGGTGATCGGGCGCATGCGCTGGCCGAGGCCGGCCGCCAGAACCATGGCCCGGCGGATCGGTCGAAAGCTGGCCTGCGTCACGCGAATCTCCTGTCTTCCGGTCCGGACCCTATCAGCGATCCGATGGCCAATCACGCGCCGTCATTCCGGGCGCAGCGAAGCGGAGACCCGGAATCCATCGTAGAGCGCCGAGGCCTCCGATGGATCCCGGAGCTGCGCCGCTGCGCGGCTTGTCCGGGATGACGCGGCGAGCGTGACAACGCGGCGAGCCTTACCCCACCTCGAACAGCTTCGGCAGATGCGCCTGGTACCAGCCCTTCAGCTCTTCGAGCGCGGGGTGTTCCAGGTTGCGGCGCAGATAGGCCTCGATCCGCGGCAGATGCTGCAGATAGGCCGGCTTGCCGTCGCGCTTGTCGAGCCGCGCGAAGATGCCGGCGATCTTGGTGTTGCGCTGCGTGCCGAGGATCGCATAGGCGCGGGCGAAGTCGGGGAGGTCGAAACCCGGATCATCGTTGCGCCGCGCCGCGCCATAAGCCGCGAGCAACCGCAGTTCCAGCGTGGCCGGCACGTCGATACGCGCATCCTGCCCGAGCGAGGCGAGGTCATAGGCGGGGTGGCCGATCACCGCGTCCTGGAAGTCGATCAGCCCGAGCTTGGCGTGGCCGTTGCGGGCCGGCAGCCAGATCAGATTGGGCGAGTGGAAGTCGCGCAGCGTCCAGGTGCCCGGTGCCTCAAGGATCTCGTTGAAAAGGCGGTTCCAGATCCGCGAGAATTCGGCCTGGGTCACCGCCGGCAGGGTCACGCCGGCGATATGGGGCGCATACCATTCCAGGATCAGCTCGGTCTCGATCGCCAGCGCACCGCGGTCGTAGTCGGGCACGACATGGTCGCGCCCTTCCGTCACCGGCAGGATCGACGGCAGGGTGTGGCGGTGCAAATCGGCGAGCAGGCGCGCCGCAGCTTCGTAGCGCTCGGGGATCGGCTCGCCGGCATCGACCACGCCCTCGCCGCCCAGATCCTCGATCAGCAGGAGGCCCGTCGAAAGGTCCTGCGCGTAGATCTCGGGCGCGGAATAGCCCAGCGAGTGCAGGCCGCGGTCCATGGCGACGAAGGCATCGACGGTCTCGGCCAGATGCGCGATGGCGCTGTAGGGCTTGCCGAGCCGGATCGCCGGGCCGTCCGGGCGCGGCGGCGAGATCATCAGCACGGCGCTGCTGCCGTCGGCTTGCGTCAGCCGCTCATAGGCGCGGCTGGAGGCGTCGCCCTGCATGTAGTCGCGTCGGGCTTCGCCCCAGCCGGCGTCGTCGATCAGGCGCCGTGTCGCAATGGCGATCGCAAGCCGCTGGCGCCAGAGCACGCCGCCGGAGAGATCGGCGATGCGGCCAGTCTCGGGATTGTCGGGGTCAACGTCGAGCACGATGTCGAGCCGGCGGCCGCCCGGCAGCCGCGCCCCGGCACGGTCGGGCCATTCGACCAGGGTGATCAGGCGGTCGAGATCCTCGACGAGGCCGATGTCGTCGAGCTCGTCGGGGGAGCGGACGCGGTAGAGATCGGCATGGAGCACGGCGCCGCGCGGCGTCTCGTAGCTCTGGACGAGCGTGAAGGTCGGACTCGGTGCTTCGAGCGCCGGATCATCGGCGAGTTCGCGCAGGATCGCGCGCGCCAGCAGCGATTTGCCGGCACCGAGATGGCCCGACAGCGCGACGATGTCGCCGGGCCTGAGGATCGCGGCGAGATCGGCGGCGAGCCGCAGCGTCGCGGCCTCATCGGCCAGAACGAGCCGGTGCGTGCCGGACTTGCGGGCCTCGTCGGTCATTCCGCCGCGTCCGACATCCGCACGCCTTCGGAGGGGAACACCGCCGTCACGCGCGTGCCGCGCCCGGGCGCCGAGTCGAGCTCGACATGGCCGCCATGCAATTCGACGATCGAGCGCACGATCGACAGGCCCAGGCCCACGCCGCGATGATTGGAACCGAGCGAATGGCTTTCGAAGCGGTCGAACACCTTCTCCTTGACCTCGGCGGGGATGCCGCGGCCCTGGTCGGCAACGGTGATGCGGACATCGTTCCCGCTCCGCGCGGCGCTGACCGTGATGGTCTGGCCCGGCGAGGAGAAGCCGATCGCGTTGGAGATCAGGTTGAACAGCACCTGGCGCAGCCGCTTGCCGTCGGCGCGCAGGGGGCCGGCCTGCGGCGCGATTTCGACCTTGAGCTCGAGCTTGCTGTCGGTCAGGCGGTCATGCAGCCCGGCTGCCGCCTGGGCGATGGTCTCGGCGACATCGACCTCCTCCAGCTCCAGCGTCAGCGCGCCATTGTCGATCGTGGCGAGGTCGAGGATGTCGTTGATGATGGCGAGCAGGGCGCCCGACGAGCGCACGATGTGGGAGGTGTAGTCGCGCTGCTTCTCGTTCAGCGCGCCGATCGCCTCCGTGCCCAGCAACTGGGCGAAGCCGATGATGTTGGTCAGCGGCGAGCGCAGCTCGTAGGAGACGTGGTGGACGAAGTCCTCGCGCAGCCGCGAGACCTTCTCCAGCGCCTCGTTCTTCTCGGTCAGGGCGCGCTCGACATTCACTGATGCGGTGACGTCGGCGAAGGTGATCAGCGTCGCGCCGTCCGGCAGCGGCGCTGCCGCGCAGTCGAGCACCGTGCCGTCGCGCCGTTCCATCCGGCAGCCATAATCCTCGCGCGCGTCGCGCACGCCGGTGACGACGCTGTGCAGTTCGCTCCAGATCTCGTCCTGCGGGAAGAGCGGCCGGCACAGCCTGACCACCTCGTCGATATGCGGTGTGGCGCTGGTGAGGTCCGCCTGGATCTTCCAGGACTGCGCGAAGGCGGGATTCGAGAGCTTGAGCCGCCCGTCCGAGCCGAACACGGCGACGCCCTCGCGCAGCGAGTCGAGCGTCTCGCGCTGGGTCCGGGACAGTGCGTTGAAGCGCGACTCCAGCGTGAACCTCTCGGTCACGTCGTCGAGCAGATAGGTCACGCCGCCCTGCGGATTGGGACTCGCCACGACATGGATGGTGCGCCCGTCGGGCAGGTACCACCAGTCCTCGTTGGCGCGTGTCGAGGTATAGGCGGCCTGGACGCCGGCCTTCCAGCTCCGGTAATCGCCGAGCTCGGGCAGGCGCCGTTCTGAGCGCAGGCGGTCGAGGATTTCGCTATCGCTCGGCTGGCCGTCGAGGAAGCCGGAGTCGAGCGACCACAGCGTCTCGAAGCCGGGATTGCGATAGACCAGCCGCTGCGAGGCGTCGAACACGGCAACCGCCGTCTTGAGCCGGTCGAGCGTGCGGATATGGGCGTCCATCTGGCGCTGCAGATCGGCCCGCACCGCTTCCAGCTCGCTCATATCGGTGGCGATACCGGCAAAGCCCGTCGGCGTCGGCAGTTCGAGGATGTCGAGCGTGCGGCGCTGCCCGGCGACGACGGCAGGCGCCCGCACCGAGAAGGGCTGGCCCTCGCGTCGCGCCCTGGCTGCGCCCTCGCGCTCGCTGCGGTCGAGCAGCTCGAGTCCGTTCTTGACGGCTTCGGTGCCGTCGGCGGCCTCCACGGCGCGCGCATAGGCGGGGTTGCACCAGCTCAGGCGTCCCTCGGGCGTGCGGGTCCAGGCTGGCTGGGGCAGGCCGGCGAGAAGTCCGGAAAGCGTCTTGTGGTCGCCGCTGACGCGCTCCAGCTCGCTGCGCACCGCCAGCACCTGGGCGCGCTCGCCGGTGACCTCGCGGAAGCGGATGACGGCGCGGCCGGCCACGGGCCGCCCTTCGACATCGATGAAGGGGCCTGTCTTGCTGCGCAGCGTGAAGCCGAAGGACTCGCCGCGTTCCTTCAGGGCATCGGTCGCCAGTTCGAGCTTCTTGGCTTCGGCCGGGGGCGCCCAGGCGCCATAGGCGAGTGCAAGCGTCGCGCCGGGTGCGCCCAGGAAGCCGCTGTCGCCCTCGAAGATCGGTTCGGCATTGCGCCCGTTCCAACTGACGACGACCTGCGGATCGGCCGCCAGCAATGCCGACAGCCGGTCCTGCTGCCCGCGTGCGGTTTCGAGTTCGCGCGCAAGCTCGTTCTCGCGGCGCTGCCAGCGCGAGCGCTCGCGGACATAGACCAGCGACGTGGTCGCGGCGAAGACGGTGAGGCCGGCGAGGACCACGGAGAGGGCGCCGGTGCTGAAGAGGTCGGGGCGCAGGGGGGCCAGCCATTCGCCCTGTGCCAGCGCCACTGAGGGGGACTGGCTGGCGGCGAGGCCCGGCAGAAGCGCGTGCCGGCGCCAGCCACCGCTGCTCCGTTCCTGTCGGCTCGACCGTTTCATCCCGCGTCCGTCTTCCTCGTGGGCAGCGCAGCGCCGCCGCATGTTCGGTGCACTCGAAACCGGGCATTGAACGGCGTTCCGCCGTCCAGGGAGGCCACCTCGTAGGGCACCCGACGCACACCTGCCACGACACCGATCACTGTGTGTCGATCCGGTTCGCGCAAGGGCGCTGGGGCCGAATCAGCTTCACTCTACTCATCCGCTGAGTCCGGCAGGAAGTGCTTAATCGCAGGTAAATCGGGCGAATTTTGAAACCGGCGGGCTGAAAGCCGCCGGCGATCAAGCCATAGCGGTCGCAATGGCCTGCGGGGCTATTAGTAGGGGCTGGTGCCGGAAAGACTCAGCCTCGCGACAAAGAAAAAGGCCCGGCGCGAATGCCGGGCCTTCTCGCATTCGGACTGTGCCGGATGTCAGTAGCGGTAGAGCTCGGGCTTGAACGGGCCGGTCGGGGCGAGGCCCAGATACTTGGCCTGCGCATCGTTGAGCACGGTCAGCTTGGCGCCGACCTTGGCCAGATGCAGCGCCGCCACCTTCTCGTCGAGATGCTTGGGCAGGGTGTAGACCTTGTTCTCGTACTTGGCGTGGTGGTTCCAGAGTTCGACCTGGGCCAGCGTCTGGTTCGAGAACGAGCACGACATCACGAAGGACGGGTGGCCCGTGGCGTTGCCAAGGTTCACCAGACGGCCTTCCGAGAGCAGGATGATGCGCTTGCCGTCGGGGAACTCGACCTCGTCGACCTGCGGCTTGACGTTGTCCCACTTGAAGTTCTTCAGGCCGGCGACCTGAATCTCCGAGTCGAAATGGCCGATATTGCAGACGATGGCGCGGTGCTTCATCGCGCGCATGTGTTCGACGGTGATGACGTCGAGGTTGCCGGTGGCGGTCACGAAGATGTCGGCGCGCGGGGCGGCGTCTTCCATGGTGACGACCTCATAGCCCTCCATCGCCGCCTGCAACGCGCAGATCGGGTCGATTTCGGTGACGAGCACGCGGCAGCCGGCCTGGCGCAGCGAGGCGGCCGAACCCTTGCCGACGTCGCCATAGCCGGCGACGCAGGCGACCTTGCCCGACATCATCACGTCGGTGCCGCGGCGGATGGCGTCGACCAGCGACTCGCGGCAGCCATAGAGGTTGTCGAACTTCGACTTGGTGACGCTATCGTTGACGTTGATCGCCGGGAACGGCATGCGGCCGGCCTTGGCCAGCTCGTACAGGCGATGAACGCCTGTGGTGGTCTCTTCCGAGACGCCCTTGATCGCGGCGCGGGTTTTGGAGAACCAGCCCGGATTGGCCTTCAGCTCGCGCTTGATCAGCGCGAAGAAGATGGTCTCCTCGTCATTGGACGGCTTGTCCAGGAACTCGGCCTTGCCGGCCTCGGCCTCTGCGCCGAGGATGATCAGCATGGTCAGGTCGCCGCCATCGTCGAGGATCATGTTCGGCGTGCCGCCGTCGCCCCAGGTCGCGGTCTTCAGCACATATTCCCAGTACTCTTCCAGCGTCTCGCCCTTGATGGCGAAGACCGGCACGCCGGTCGCGGCGATCGCGGCGGCGGCATGGTCCTGGGTCGAGAAGATGTTGCAGGAGGACCAGCGCACATCGGCGCCGAGTTCGGTCAGCGTCTCGATCAGCACGGCGGTCTGGATGGTCATGTGCAGGCAGCCGGCGACGCGGGCGCCCTTGAGCGGGAACTTGCCCTTGTGCTCGGCACGAATGGCCATCAGGCCCGGCATCTCGTCCTGGGCCATATTGATTTCCTTGCGGCCGTATTCCGCGAGGCTGATGTCCTTGACGATGTAATCGGTCTTCGACACGGGGCGTGCTCCACTGCTCGTTCTTGCAAAGGTGGTTCTTGCAAAGGGTCTGATTGCAAGGGTCGGCTTGAATGACGGGCGGGTCTTTAGCAGCGCTCGGCCCCAAGCGCAATCAAAGATATAAAGATGTCTTTATGTGTCGGTTGTTCCAGTCGTTCCGGAACCACCGCGTCATCCCGGACGGAGCGAAGCGGAGCTCCGGGATCCATCGAAGGCCTCCGGTGCCCTACGATGGATTCCGGAGCGGCGCCGCCTCGCGGCTTGTCCGGAATGACGGACTGGCTCTACGCAAAATCAGCGTGCGCAAGTGACAAGCTCGCTGTTCAAGCTATGGCCTTTCCATAGCGGCGAGGTTCATATCCTTCGGAAGATTGGTCGACGCGTCGAGCACCTCAATTCCAACAAGGCGCCCTTCGGCATCAAGATCAAAGACGATGCCGGGTCGAACTTCCGCACTTTCGACAATTTTTCCGTCACCCAGATAGAGGTAGAACGCATCGACCTCCGGATCGTAGGTGGTTCTCACTCCCCCTCGCCGAACCTGTCGGCCACGAGCGCTTCCAGCGCCTTCAGCGCTTCCCTGGCCTCGCGGCCCTTGGCCACGACCGTGATGGTCGAGCCGATGCCGGCGCCCAGCGTCAGGATGCCCATGATCGAGGTCGCGCCGACCGTCTCGCCGCAGCGCGTGACCGTCACGTCGGCGTCGAAGCTTGAGGCGCATTGCACGAATTTCGCCGTGGCGCGGGCGTGCAGGCCCTTCTTGTTGACGATCTGGAACTCGCCATAGAGCGCACCGGCGGGAACCTCGACCTCGGGGCAGTCGCAATCCTCAGCTTCGTGCCTGACGTCCACGGACGGCCCCTATTTGCCCGCCAGCACCCGGCTGGCCACGGTGATGTATTTGCGGCCCGCATCCTGCGCGCTGGTCACGGCCTCGTCGAGGGTCTTCTCCTCGCGCACGCTGGCGAGCTTGATCAGCATCGGCAGGTTGATGCCGGCGACGACGTCGATGCGACCGGGCTCCATCACCGAAATGGCGAGATTGGAGGGCGTTCCGCCGAACATGTCGGTCAGGACGATCACGCCGCTGCCGTTCTCGACCTGCTCGACCGCAGCGATGATGTCGCGGCGACGGCTCTCCATGTCGTCATCGGGGGCGATGGCGATGGTGGCGAGGTTCTGCTGAGGGCCAACGACGTGTTCGAGCGCGGCACGGAACTCCGTGGCCAGATGCCCATGCGTCACGAGGACCAGTCCGATCATTCAACTCTGGCACCGGAGAGCACCCGAAAGCGCCCAGACAAGGTCGCGGTTTATGCGGCAGGTGCGAAGGATAGGCAAGCGGGCCAGATGGAAACTCGACGAATTATCGACATCAAGCGCCATCCATGAACAGGCGCAGCGCCGCCAGCACCATCCGCTCGTCGCCGGCGCGCCCCATCACGGTCAGGCGCGGCAGGTCGATCCCCGCCAGGCTCTCGACCAGTTCCTCGGGCTCCGGCATGCGCGTCGGCTCGGTCCCGCTGAGGTCGACGATCAGGCGCACGACCACGGCTGGTTGATGCGGCTCCGGCGTCAGTCCGAGGCCGCGGCGCTCGATCAACCCTTCCAGGGGCGGGACGGGCCGCGCAAGCAGCCGCCCGCTGCGCGCGCTGAGCGCGGTTCGGTCGTCGGCGACAAGCTGCGCGAACTGGCCCGCCATCTGCGCCTGGGCGATCAGCGCGAGCGCCAGAACCGACTTTCCGGCCCCGGATGGGCCGCGGATGAGCACTCCGGCCTCGCCGATCGCGACGGTCGTGGCGTGAATGGCGCTGTCGCTCATGCTGACCGCTCAGGCCGCCTGCGGCACGGCCGGCAGGCAGACGATGAAGCGCGCGCCGAGCCGCGGCTGCTCGCCATCGGGGCCCGGCGGGCCGAGCCGGTTTTCCGCGCGGATCGTGCCGCGATGCGCCTCGATGATCTGGCGCGAGATCGACAGCCCCAGCCCCGAGTTCTGGCCGAAGCCCTCATTCGGGCGGTCCGTGTAGAAGCGCTCGAAGACCCGCTCCAGCGCGTGCGGCTCGATCCCCGGCCCGTCATCCTCGATCGTGATCAGCACGTCATTGGCCACGCGCGACAGCATGACGCGGACCGGCTTGTCGGGCGGGGAAAAGGAACGGGCATTGTCGATCAGGTTGACGATGACCTGCCCGAGCCTGGAATCATGGCCGATCACCAGGAAACCGTCGCGACCGCTGGGCCGCTGGCCGCGCCGCTCGGTGACGAGTTCGATCTTGGGCTGGCCCTCGCGGCGGGTCTCGTTCTGCACGGAGACCACGGCTTCGAGCACCTGTGCCAGATCGACCGGCCCGGAATCGTTACGGGCGAGTTCTGCATCCAGCCGCGAGGCGTCGGAGATGTCGGAGATCAGCCGATCGAGGCGTCGGACATCGTGCTGGATCACGGCGAGCAGGCGTCCGCGCGACTCGTCGGACTTGGCGCGCGGCAGCGTCTCGACCGCGCTGCGCAGCGAAGTCAGCGGGTTCTTCAACTCATGGGCGACGTCGGCGGCGAAGCTCTCGATCGCCTCGATGCGGCTGTAGAGCGCCTTGGTCATGTCGCGCAGCGAACCGGAGAGGTGACCGATCTCGTCATGGCGGCTGGCGAAATCGGGAATCTGCTCGCGCGCCTTCACGCCCCTGCGCACGCGCTGGGCGGCATCGGCGAGCTTGCGGATCGGCTCGGCGATGGTGCCGGCGAGCAACACGGAGAGCACGATCATCACGGCGGCCGAGACCGCGAAGACCTGGAAGATCGCATAGCGCTCGGAGGCGATGACGGTGTCGATGTCGCCCCCTTGCGTCGAGAGCAGGAGCGCGCCCTTGACCGCCCGGAAGCGCTGCACGGGCACGGCGACGGAGACGATGGTCTGGCCGCGCGCATTCACCCGCACGACGCTGGCCGGCATGCCGTTCAGCGCGCGTGCGACTTCCGGGTAGGACTTGCCGTTGGCGTTCTCGAAATCATCGTAGACCGGCATGTCGGCGCGGCCGAGCCGGTTGCGCAGCAGGTTCCAGGTCCGCTCCAGCAGGGGTGCCTCGTCCGGCTCGCCGACGCGCGGCAGTTCGAGCCGCAGGACGTCGCCGCGCGAATAGAGGCTGCGGGAATCCAGCGTCAGCAGCCCGTCGCGGTCATAGATGCGCGCCCTGGTCTTGGTCGGCGTCACCAACCGGCGCAGCAGCGGCGCGACTTTTTCCGGATTGATCGAGAAATCGAGCGGGTCCTCGGCGATGCCGGCGCTTTCGCCCGCCTGGAGCTGCAACAGCTTGTCGGGATCGATGGTGATCGCGTCGGTCTCGACGGTCGCCGACGCCGCGATCGCGCCGGCGATGATCTCGCCCTGCGTCAACAGGCTCTGTACCCGGGACTCGATCAGCCCTTCACGGAACTGGTTGAGGTAGAGGAAGCCGACCAGCAGCGCGACGAGTCCGCCCAGATTGAGGACGACGATGCGCCGCGTCAGGCTCGATGCTGCCCGCGACGAGATCGCGCGCAGGCCGCGGCGGGTGACCGCCCGCAGGCGCTGGCGCAACGCCGGCCAGCGCGCGCTCCTGCTGACCTCCGCCCTGCGTTCCTCGTCGATCGTGGCCATCGGGTCCGTCGTGCTCTGTTCCCGTCATTGCGAGCGAAGCGAAGCAATCCAGGGGCGCCTATGCTCCGCTGGATTGCTTCGCTTCGCTCGCAATGACGGCGGGAGGTCAGCCTTCCTTGAACCGATAGCCGACACCGTACAAGGTCTCGATCATGTCGAAATCGACATCGACCTGGTTGAACTTCTTGCGCAGCCGCTTGATGTGGCTGTCGATCGTGCGGTCGTCGACATAGACCTCGTCGTCATAGGCCGCGTCCATCAAGGCGTTGCGGCTCTTCACCACGCCGGGCCGCTGCGCCAGCGACTGCAGGATCAGGAACTCGGTGACGGTCAGCGTGACCGGCTCGCCCTTCCAGGTGCAGGTGTGGCGCTCGGGGTCCATCCGCAGCAGGCCGCGCTCGAGGGCCTTGGCATCCTCGCTGCGTGGGGCGGCGGCCGGGTCCTTGGCGCCGGCGCGGCGCAGGATCGCCTTGACGCGCTCGACCAGCAGGCGCTGCGAGAACGGCTTCCGGATGAAGTCGTCGGCGCCCATCTTCAGGCCGAAGAGCTCATCGATCTCCTCGTCCTTCGAGGTCAGGAAGATCACCGGCAGGTCGGACTTCTGGCGCAGGCGGCGCAGCAGCTCCATCCCGTCCATGCGCGGCATCTTGATGTCGAAGATGGCGAGGTCGGGCGGGTTCTGCTTCAGCCCATCCAGGGCCGAGGCACCGTCGGTATAGGTCATGATGCGGTAGCCCTCGGCTTCGAGCGCAATCGAAACCGAAGTCAGGATGTTGCGGTCGTCATCGACCAGCGCAATGGTTGGCATAAGCTCTTTGTCTCTTGGCCGCGTTGCAATAGCTGGGTCACTCTCGCGAGAGAGCGGCTAAACCGTGGCCGTAATCTAGCGGTGCCATGGCGGTTTGCCTATGTCCCCGTCACAGAAAGACCCGAAAGGCCCGTAGGTTCCATGACCACGTCGCAAATTGAGGCATCGATGCCGGCCGAGCCGCGCCAGGATTCGACGCGCACGGATCCGATCCGCCCGACCGACGACCAGGCGCGCGAACTGGGCAGGCGGCTGCTGCGCAGCGCCCGTTCCGGTTCGCTCGCGACGCTGGGACAGGATGGCCATCCCTCGGCGAGCCTCGTCAGCTTGGCCACCGACATCGACGGCACCCCGCTGATCCTCGTCTCGGCGCTGTCCTCCCATACCGGCAATCTGGAGGCCGACCCGCGCTGTTCGCTGCTGCTGGCGCCGGGCGGCAAGGGCGATCCGCTGGCCCATGCACGCATCACGTTGAAGCTGCGGGCCCGCAAGGTCGAGCGCGACAGCGAGGCCGGCGCACGCATCCGCCGTCGCTTCCTGGCGCGCCAGCCGAAGGCTGCGCTCTATGCCGATTTCGGCGATTTCTCGTTCTTCGCGCTGGATCTGGAGAACGCGAGCCTGAATGGCGGCTTCGGCCGGGCCTATGAGCTCACGCCTGCCGATCTGCTCGGCGAGGCGGCGGCGGTGCAGGCCGTGACGGCGATGGAGGAAGGCGCCGTCGCACATATGAACGAGGATCACGCCGATGCGATCCAGAACTACGCCACGGCCCTGCTCGGCGCGGAGCCGGGAGCCTGGCGGATGACCGGGCTCGACCCCGACGGGGCGGACCTGATGCTCGGCGACAAGGTGCTGCGGCTGGTGTTTCCCAGGACGGCGGGGACGTCGACTGAGGTCCAGAAAGTGCTGGTCGAATTGGCGATCGCAGCCCGCAAGGCCAGCTAGCGCCATGATTTACCAAGTTGATTTGATTTAATCGATTTAAGCGCGATTGTTCGGGTCGGCGTCTTTCTGACGCCTTGAGCCGGTGCCATCATAGCCTTAAGGGACGGTTATCATCGCTACCTGGTTCATCGGCGCGGCTTCGGCTTGCGCGCATCTTGCAGATCAGGCGGGTCGTCATGCGGCTCCGCCTTGGGAGGTTCCTGTGAAAACCATCGGTCAGTTCAACGCCGCCCAGGGGGCGGAGACGTTCGGCTTTCGCAATCTGAAGACCGTCTACTGGAATCTCGAGGCGGCGAGGCTCTACGAGGAATCGCTGGGGCGCGGTGAGTCCCAGATCTCGCGGGACGGCGCCATCGTCGCCGACACCGGCACCCACACCGGCCGCTCGCCCAAGGACAAGTTCACCGTCCGCGATGCGCTGACCGAGAACTCGGTCTGGTGGGACAATAACAATGCGATCACGCCGGCACAGTTTGAGACGCTGCTGGCTGACTTCATCGATCATGCCGAAGGCAAGGATCTCTTCGCCCAGGATCTCTATGGCGGCGCCGATCCCGTCCATCGCGTCAAGGCGCGCGTCTACACCGAGATGGCCTGGCACTCGCTCTTCATCCGCAACCTGCTGATCCGCCCGGCCGCCGACGAGATCGCCGGCTATGTCCCGCAAATGACGATCGTCGACCTGCCGAGCTTCAAGGCTGATCCGGCGCGCCATGGCTGCCGCAGCGAGACCGTGATCGCGATCGATTTCACCCGCAAGATCGTGCTGATCGGCGGCTCGGCCTATGCCGGCGAGATGAAGAAGTCGGTCTTCACCTATCTCAACTTCGTCCTGCCGACGAAGGGCGTCGTGCCGATGCACTGCTCGGCCAATGTCGGCCCCAAGGATGATTCCGCGATCTTCTTCGGCCTCTCGGGCACCGGCAAGACGACGCTCTCGGCCGATCCCGACCGCACGCTGATCGGCGACGACGAGCATGGCTGGTCGAAGGATGGCATCTTCAATTTCGAGGGCGGCTGCTACGCCAAGACGATCAAGCTCTCGGCCGAGGCCGAGCCGCAGATCCATGCCGCCTCGCTGCGCTTCGGCACGGTGCTCGAGAACATCGTGATGGACGAGGTCACGCGCGAGGTCGATTTCGATGACGGCAGCAAGACCGAGAACACCCGCTCGGCCTACCCGCTCGACTTCATCCCCAACGCCTCGCGCACCGGCCGCGCCGGCGTGCCCAAGAACATTGTTATGCTGACGGCGGATGCCTTCGGCGTGATGCCGCCGATCGCCAAGCTGACCCCGGCCGAGGCGATGTACCACTTCCTCTCCGGCTACACCGCCAAGGTCGCCGGCACCGAGCGTGGCCTCACCGGCGTCGAGCCGGAGTTCTCGACCTGCTTCGGCTCGCCCTTCCTGCCGCGGCACCCGTCGGAATACGCCAATCTGCTGCGCGATTTCATCGCCAAGCACCACGTCGATTGCTGGCTGGTGAACACCGGCTGGACCGGCGGGCAGTACGGCACCGGCCGGCGCATGCCGATCCGCGTCACGCGTCGCCTGCTGACGGCCGCGCTCGACGGATCGCTCAACCGCGCCGATTTCCGCCGCGACCCCTATTTCGGTTTCGCCGTGCCGACCTCGGTTCCCGGCGTCGAGCCGCACATCCTCTATCCGGTGAAAACCTGGCAGGACAAGGCAGCTTTCGCCGAGACGGCGAAGAACCTGATCGGCATGTTCGCCAAGAACTTCAAGAAGTTCGAGGACCATGTCGACGACGCCGTGAAGGCGGCGGCGCCGGTCAATTCGCTGGCGGCTTGAGGGTGTTCGTCATTCCCGGGCGAGGCGCAGCGCAGACCCGGGAATCTCCTGCCGGAGATGCTCGGGTCAAGCCCGAGCATGACGCGCGATGACCATCCTGATCCTCGGCCTCCGTCTGCTGGCCACGCTCGTCATTCTCGGCGCGACGGCCTGGGGCTCGGGCCTTCTGTTCTTCCGCCTGACCGGCACGACCGCGACCATCGCCGCGATCGGCTTCGGCATCGCCGGACTTGCCGGCGCAATCGGGCTCTGGACCGGGGCGGCCAGGCTGCCGCTCTCCTTCGCCGTGCTTTTCGTCGGCCTGCTCGGCTGGTGGAGCGGCTTTGCGCCCTCACATGACCGCAACTGGATTCCCGAACTTGCCCGGCTGCCCTCGATCACCCGCCAGGGCGAGACGCTGACCGTCTCCAACCTGCGCGATTTCAACTGGCGCACGGAGAGCGACTACGATGAGCGTTGGGAGACACGCAGCTACGATCTGACCAAGATCGAGGGCGTCGACCTGTTCCTGTCCTACTGGTCGGGCGAGGCGATCGCTCATCTCCTCGTCAGCTTCCCCTTCGCGGACCAGCCGCCACTGACCTTCTCGATCGAGGTTCGGCGCGAGAAGGGCGAGGAATGGTCGGCGCTGGCCGGTTTCTTCCGCAGCTACGAGATGGCCTATGTCGCCGCCCCCGAGCGCGACCTCGTCGGACTGCGCAGCCACGCGCGCAAGGAGGATGTCCGGCTGTTCCGGCTCGCGGCGACACCGGCCCGCGCGCGCGACATGCTGCTCGCCTATGCTGCCGACGTGAATCGCCTCGCGGCCGAGCCGCGCTGGTACAACACGCTGATGACCAACTGCACGACGGTCGTCTACAGGCTGGTCGACTCTGTCGCGCCCGGCTGGGGCCTGTCCTTGCCGCTCGATCCGCGCGTGCTGCTTTCGGGTTTCCTGCCCGGCTATCTCCAGCGCATCGGCGCGGTCAGGAGCGACATCCCGCTCGAGGAACTCGTCCGGCAGGGCCGCATCGGCGAAAAGGCGAGGGCGGTTTCGCTGGACGATCCGGACTTCTCGAAGACGATCCGCGAGGGCGTGCCGACGGCGCGGCCGTAAGGCTCAGATCGCGGCGCCGTCGCTGACCGTATCGGCGCCGAGCCCCAGCCTGATCGCGCGCACGATGTCCGCTTCCGCCGCCCCGCCGCGCTTGCGCGGATGCGATTCGGAAATGCGGTGCTCGGCGATGATCTGGCCGGGTGCACCCGACAGGATCACCACCCGGTCGGCGAGATAGGCTGCCTCGTCGATGTCATGGGTGACGAAGAGCACGGTCTTGCCCGTGCGCTGCCAGACCCGGATCAGCTCGTCCTGCAGGCTTTCGCGCGTCAGCGCGTCGAGCGCCGAGAACGGCTCGTCCATCAGCAGGATCTCGGGCTCGACCGCAAGCGCACGCGCGAGCGAGACGCGCTGCCGCTGGCCGCCCGACAACTGGTGCGGCCAGCGCTGCGCCAACGGGCCGAGCCCAACGAGATCGAGCACCTCCTGTGCCTTCGCCTGCCGGGCGGCGCGTGGGGCCTGACCCTCGAGGCCGAAGCTGACATTCGAGATCACCTTGCGCCAGGGCAGCAGCCGCGAATCCTGGAAGACCAGCGCGACCGGGCGGCGCGTGGTATCGGCGGCATGGATCACCACCTCGCCGCCGCTCGGCCTGGCGAGACCGGCGATGACACGCAGCAGCGTCGACTTGCCGACGCCGGACGGGCCGACGATGGCGAGAAATTCGCCGCGCTCAACCGAGAGGTCGAGCTTGTGCAGCACCTCGGTCGCCTCGCCGTCGCGGGTGAAGGTCAGCGACAGGCCCTTGATGTCGATCACGCTTTCCAACGCAGCACCCATCTCTGGAAGGCGACGAACAGGGTGTCGAGGAACCCGTAAAGTCCGGCCATGGTGAGCATGTAGACCACGACAATGTCGGTCGCGAGCAGGCTGGAGGCCTGCATCATGCGCTGGCCCACGCCTGCGACACCGAAGATCTCGGCGGCGACCACGGCCATCCAGGCCTGGCCCAGCGCCGTACGCACGCCGACGAGGATGCCGGGCATCGCGGCCGGCAGCAGGATCTTGGTCAAACGCTGCCAGGGTGAGCGGAAGCCGAAGGCGTCGGCGACCTCGATCAGGTCGCGGTCGACGCCGCGGATCGCGCCCTGTGCCGCGAAGAAGACGATCCAGAACACGCCGATGGCGATGATGAAGACGGCGGCGGACGGGTTCACGCCGAACCAGATGATCGCGAAGGGCACCCAGGCGAGGCCCGGAATCGGCCGCAGCACGCGCACCACCCAGGCCGTCGCCTCCTCGGCCGTGCGCGACATGCCGACGAGCACGCCGAGTGCGGCGCCGAGCACCGAGCCGGTGATCAGCCCGGTGAAGTAGTGTCCCAGGGAGCCGAGAATGGCGGAAAGCCAGGCGCCCGAGGTGACCTCGCGCCAGAAGGCTTTCGGCAGCGCGCTCGGTCCCGGCAGGAAGGCCGGGTTGACGACGCCGAAGAACGGGGTCGCCTCCCACAGCAGCAGGAAGGCGACGAGGCCGGCAAGGGCGAGGGCGGGTGCCCGGAGGGAGTGCAAAGGCGATACTCGTGCGTGGCCGCGAGGCTGCGTCATGGTCGGGCTTGACCCGACCATCTCTTCGACCAGAAGGAAGGGGTCAAGCGATTCTCGGGTCGAGCCCGAGAATGACGCTCTGGCAAGGGCGGCCTCAGCCCGCCGCCTTCGCCGCCTTCTCGTAGAACTGGGTCTCGAACAGCCCGTCGAAAGGCAGCTCCTTCTCCAGCGAGCCGAGCTTGACCTGGTAGGCCTGCATGGCCCGCGACGGCTCGATGATCTTGCGCGGGTCGATCTCGAACGTCGAGGCCGGCGAGACCAGCGCCTTGCGGATCAACTCGGGATCGACGATGCCCTTGCCGAGCGCCGCGCCGACATGGGGCGCAGCCTTGTCGGGATTCTTCGCGATCAGATCGGCCGCGCGCACGAGGCTGTCGACCAGTTTCTGGACGGCTTCGGGGTTCTTCGTCACGAAGGCGCCCGAGCCGGCGACGACCGTGCCCGGCTGGCCGGGGAAGAGTTCCTGTCCGCCGGCGATCAGCTTGATGCCGGGGTTGCGGGTCTGGACGATGGTCAGCGCCGGCTCGCGCACGATGCCGCCCTCGACGGCGCCGGCCAGCACCGCCTGCTGCGTCGCATCGATGCCCATCGGCACCACCTCGATATCGCCCTTGTCGGCCTTGGCGACCTCCCAGAGCCAGTATTGCAGCACGGTGTTGGGCACCGAGCCGGCCGGCTGGGTGGCAAGCCGCGCCGGCTTGCCCGTGGCCGCCTTGTGCGCCTTGAAGGCGGCGGCCGGTGCCGTGCCCGGCGTGAAGAACTTCGCCAGAGCCGGCGCCGCGACGAAGACATTCTCGGCGATGGCGGTGGCGGCGACGACGCGCACATCGACGCCGCGCGAGCGCGCCACCGCCAGCGGTGCGATGCCCGCGACGTAGAAGTCGATCGTGCCCGAGGCGAAGGCCTGGATCATGTTCGGGCCGGATTCGAACACGGTGAAGCTCGGCGCGATCCCGGCCTCCTTCAGCCAGCCCTCGCCATGGGCGACGAAGATCGGGGCCGTGCCGATGATCGGGATATAGCCGATGCGGGCGGCGACGGGTGCCTGAGCCAGTGCGGGCGCGAACGGCGCGGAGGCGAGGAGCGAAGAGCCGGCGAGCAGGAACTGGCGGCGATCCATCGGTCAAATCCCTTGTGAAAACAGCGCGAGATGGAGCGCCTTGACAGATGGAGAAAAGGATTTTCTACCTGAAAACAAGTGGCGCCGGTCAAAAAGAAGAATATTCTATTTGATCTCGGATGCGTGGTATCAATCTTCTCTTTATGGCGGATGTCAGAGAATGGACGCGATCGACCGGAAAATCCTGACGGTGCTGCAGGGGGACGCCAACATCTCGATCGCCGAATTGGCCGATCGTGTCGGCCTCTCGCAGACGCCGTGCTGGAAGCGCATCCAGAAGCTGGAGCAGTCGGGCGTCATCCTGAAGCGCGTCGCGCTGGTGGCACCGGAGAAGATCGGGCTGGGGCTGACGGTCTTCGTCCAGATCGAGACGGCCGACCATTCCGGGCCCTGGCTCGAGAAATTCGCGCAGATGGTCGCCGCGATGCCGGAGGTGATGGAGTTCTACCGCATGGCCGGCGATGTCGACTACATGCTGCGCGTCGTCGTCGCCGACATGGCGGCCTATGACGGCTTCTACAAGAAGCTGATCGAGACGATTCCCTTGAAGAACGTGACCTCGCGCTTCGCCATGGAGCGGATCAAGTCGACGACGGCCTATCGCGTGCCGGACCTGCCGAAGCCGTAAGGCAACACGTCATTGCGAGCGCAGCGAAGCAATCCAGGGCTCGCTCGACGGCGCCTGGATTGCTTCGCTGCGCTCGCAATGACGGCTCAGGCCGCGGCGACAAGCGCCGCGGGACGGGCAAGGCGGCCGCGACGATGCGCGGCGCGCCTGCCTGGTGGGTAACAGATCAGGCCGCGACGGCCTCGATCGTCTTCTTCTCCCACTCCTCGCCCCAGATCATCACGGCATGACCGGGCGAGACTTCGCGGAACTGGCGGATCGGCGGGACGAAGTCAGGCGCGCGCACCGGGCTCTTGATCTCGTCGTTGGAGGGCGGGGTCCGCTCGTGGCGACGCGTCGGATCGGCGATCGGCACGGCGGCCAGCAGGCGCTTGGTATAGGGGTGCTGCGGATTGCCGAAGATCGCCTCGCGCGGGCCGATCTCGACGATCTCGCCGAGATACATCACCGCGACGCGATGGCTGACGCGCTCCACCACGGCCATGTCATGCGAGATGAACAGGTAGCCGAGCCCCATGCGGGCCTGCAGCTCCAGCATCAGATTGACCACCTGCGCCTTGACCGAGACATCGAGCGCCGAGACGGCCTCGTCCGCCACGATCAGCCGCGGCTCGACCGCGAGCGCGCGCGCGATGCAGATGCGCTGGCGCTGGCCACCCGAGAACTCGTGCGGGAAACGGCTGGCCATGTCGGGTTGCAGGCCGACGCGGCGCAGCAACTCCGCGATCTGGTCGCGGGCTTCCGAACGGGTCGCGAGCTTGTTGATCAGCAGCGGCTCGGCGATTGCGGCACCGACATTCATGCGCGGGTTCAGGGACGCGAAGGGGTCCTGGAAGATCATCTGCATGCGCTTGCGCTGCTCGCGCAGGTCATGCTGGTTGAGCTTCAGCACATCGACGCCATCGAGCAGCACCGAGCCGGAGAGCGGCTCGATCAGGCGCATCACCGAGCGGCCGGTGGTCGACTTGCCGCAGCCGGATTCGCCGACCAGCGCCAGCGTCTCGCCGGCCTGCACGCTGAAGGAGACGTTCTCGACGGCGTGGACCCGGCCCTTGACCGAGCCGAGCAGGCCGGAGCGGATCTCGAAGCGCGTGGTCAGGTTGGAGACCTCGAGCACCGGCCGCTCTGCCGCCTTGACGGTGTCGGGAGTCTCTGTCGGCACGTCGGACTCGCCGGTGGCGCGGTCGACGACCGGGAAGCGCATCGGGCGCTTGCGGCCTTCCATCGAGCCGAGCTTCGGCACGGCCGAGAGCAGCGAGCGCGTATAGGGGTGCTTGGCGCGCGCGAAGATGTCCTCCGTCTCGCCGGTCTCCACAGCCTGGCCGTTATACATCACGACCGTGCGGTCGGCGATTTCGGCGACGACGCCCATGTCGTGGGTGATGAAGAGGACGGACATGCCCTCCTCCTCCTGCAGCAGCTTGATGAGCTGCAGGATCTGCGCCTGGATCGTCACGTCGAGCGCGGTCGTCGGCTCGTCGGCGATCAGGAGCTTGGGCTTGCAGGCCAGCGCCATCGCGATCATCACGCGCTGGCGCATGCCGCCCGAAAAGCGGTGCGGATACTCGTGGAAGCGCGACTTCGCGGCGGGGATGCGGACCTTTTCCAGCAGGCGGACGGTCTCGGCCTCGGCCTCCGAACGCGACATGCCGCGATGCAGGATCAGCGCTTCCGCGATCTGGAAGCCGATGGTCAGCACCGGATTCAGCGAGGTCATCGGCTCTTGGAAGATCATCGCGACGTCGTTGCCGCGGATCTTGCGCATCTGCGGCTCGGGCAGCGTCAGCAGCTCCTGGCCGGCGAGCTTGATCGAGCCCTCGATCTTGCTCGAGCCCGGAGGCGTCAGGCGCATGATCGACAGCGCTGTCACGCTCTTGCCCGAACCGGACTCGCCGACGACCGCGACGGTCTCCTTCGGCTTGATGTCGAAGGAGACGTTGCGGACGACCGGCTTCCACAATCCCTCGACCCGGAAGGAGGTGGTCAGGTTGCTGACGGAGAGGATGGGTGTGGTCATGCGGATGCCTTCCGAGGGTTCAAGGTCAGATGACACGGCGCGGATCGAGCGCGTCGCGCAGGCCATCGCCGATGAAGTTGATCGAGAGCACGGTGAGGAAGATCGCCGCGCCCGGGAACAGCGCCCAGTGCGGGGCCGAGTCGAGATGATCCTTGGCGTCGAACAGCAGGCGGCCCCAGGTCGGGATGTCCGGCGGGAAGCCGAGGCCGAGGAAGGAGAGCGTCGATTCCGCGATGATCGCCGAGGAGACCTCGATCGTCGCCGCGACGATCACGGGGCCGATCGCGTTCGGCAGGATATGGTGCACCATCTGGCGAAACTTCGTCGCGCCCGACGCCTTGGCCGCCTCGACGAACTCCTTCTCCCGCAGCGAGAAGAACTGCGCCCTGACCAACCGCGCCACCGGCATCCATTTCAGTCCGCCGATGACGATGACGATCAGCACGAAGACGCCGCCCTCGACACCGAAGGCCGCCTTGAGCTGTTCGCGGAAGAAATAGATCACCAGCAGCAGCAGCGGGAGTTGCGGCAGCGACAGGAACAGGTCCGTCACCCACATCAGGAAGTTGTCGACGGCGCCGCGCGACATGCCGGCGACCGCGCCGATGACGATGCCGAAGAAGGTCGCGACGAACATCGCGGCCAAGCCCACGGCCAGCGAGATGCGTCCGCCATAGATCATCCGCGCCAGCAGATCCTGGCCGAGGTCGTCGGTGCCGAAGGGGTGGCTCCAGGACGGCGTCTGGAGCTGCGCCGAGAAATCGATCTCGTTGATCGCCACCGGCCAGAGCCAGGGGCCGATGACGACGCCGAGGATCAGCGTGGCGAGCACGAAGCTGCTGGCCATCGCCAGCTTGTGCCGGCGGAAACGCTTCCACGTCTCGCGTCCGGGCGAGGCCGCAGCGCTCGTCTGGGCTGGGCCCGACACGGGCTCAGCTGAAGGAGATGCGAGGGTCGAGCCAGCCATAAAGCAGATCCGCAATGAGATTGAACAGGACGACGAGGCAGGCGAAGACGAAGGTGACCGCCATGATGACGGGCGTATCGTTGGCCAGGATCGCGTCGATGAGGAGCGAGCCGATCCCGGGGATGCGGAAGATCTGCTCGGTGACGATGGCACCGCCGAACACCGCCGGCATCTGCAGGGCGACGAGCGTGACGACCGGGATGAGGGCGTTGCGCGTGATGTGGCGCAGCGTCACGGTCTTCTCGTTGAGGCCCTTGGCGCGGGCCGTGGTGACGTAGTCGAGGCGGATGACGTCGAGCACGGCCGAGCGGACATAGCGGGTGTAGGACGCCGCCTGGAACAGGCCGAGCACCGTGATCGGCATGATCGCCTGGCGGAACATCTCCCAGTACCAGCGCCAGCCGGTCGCGGCGATGTCGGAGCGGTAGACGAAGGGGAACCAGTCGAGTCCGACCGAGAAGATCAGGATCAGCAGGAGGCCGGTGAAGAAGGTCGGCAGCGAGAAGCCGACGAAGGCCAGCGTGTTGGCGACCTGGTCGAAGATCGAATAGGGCCGCGTCGCGGCGTAGATGCCGACCGGCAGGGCGATGCAGAGCGCCAGGATCTGCGACGAGCCGACGACGAACAGCGTGGTCGGCACGCGCTGCAGGATCAGCTTGTCGACATCGATGCGGCTGGCGAAGGAAAAGCCCCAATCGCCCTGCACCATGGCTGCGAGCCAGCGCAGATAGCGCACCATGATCGGATCGTTGAGGCCGAAACTGGCACGCAGCGCCTCGCGGACTTCCGGCGGGACGTTGGGATTGGTCGCCATCTCCGAAAACGGATCGCCAGGCGCCATGGCGAGCACGGTGAACAGGATCAGGCTGATACCGAGCAGGCTCGGAATAGCGATCAGCAGTCGCCTCAGCAGGTAAGCGCCCATCAAACAGACTCTTTTCGAACGCGGTCTTGCGCCGCCACAAACAACGGACCGCCGGTCGCGCGAACGACGGCGGATTCCGCTCGGTCAAAAACGAAGAGGGAGCGGAGCCTCCCCGCGCGACCTGATGCCGCGCGGAGCTGTCCGCTCCCTCTGATCTTAGCTGCGATACCAGGCAGCGAGGTTCCAGGTATCGACGTCCCAGCCGCTGTGATCATGCGACAGGTTGTTCACGGACGCCGCGACGCGGGTGCGTGAGAGCAGCGGCAGGATCACATTGGCTTCGCAGAAGATCTCGTTGACCTTGATCAGCAGCGCGGCGCGCTTGGCCGGGTCGAGCTCCTTCTGGGCCGCCTTGTAGGCCTCGTCGGCTGCTGGATCGGTGTAGCGCGAGACGTTGCGGCCGAGCCACTTGTTCTCCTTGGTGGCCACCTCCCAGGAGGTGAACTGGTTCAGGAAGCGCTCCGGATCGGGCTGCGGCTGCGTGGTGGTGTACATCTCCATGTCGACATAGAGCTTGGTGTAGGTGTCGGGGTTCGCCACGTCCGAGGAGAAGAACACCGAGGCGGTGACCGACTTCAGCTCCAGATCGATGCCGGCGCGCTGCGCGGCCTGCTTGATGATCGCCTGCGTCTTCTGGCGCGGGGCGTTGATCGAGGTCTGGAAGACGTATTTGAGCTTCTTGCCATCCTTCTCGCGGATGCCGTCGGCGCCCTTCTTGTAGCCGGCGTCGTCGAGGATCTTGTTCGCCTTGTCGACGTTGAATTCGTATTTCAGCTTCGGCGACTTGAACTGCTTGGGCTCGTTGACGAAGCTCGCGGTCGCGATGCCGCCACGGCCGTAGATGAACTTCTGCACCGAGTCGCGGTCGATCAGCAGGTTGATCGCCTCGCGGACCTTCGGATCCGACAGGGTCGGATGCTTGGTCTTGACGCTGGAGCGCTCGCCATCGACCTCGGTCCACGGGTCCGTGGTGTTGAGGATGATGAACTCGATGTCGCCCGACACCACGGCGCTGATCTTGCCGCGACCGCCGGTCTCCATGCGCTTGAGGACTTCGTCCTCGACCTGCAGGTTCCAGGCATAGTCGTATTCGCCGGTCTGCAGAACCGCGCGCGCCGCCGAGACCGCATCACCGCCGCCCTTGACTTCGAGCGTGTCGAAATGCGGCTGGTTGGGGATGTGGTATTCGGTGTTGCGCTCGCCGGTCAGGATGTCGCCCGGCTTGAAGTCGACGAACTTGTAGGGGCCGGTTCCGATCGGCTTCAGATTGGCCGGCGCCTCGCGCGACTTGGCGCCCTTGTACTCGCCAAAATGATGCTTGGGCAGGATCTGGCCGGTGACGCCGACGAAGGGATCGGCCCAGAACGGCGTCGGCTCTTTGAAAATCACCTTCACGGTCAGGTCGTTGACCTTCTCGACCTTGATGTCCTTGTAGGCGCCGGTGGTGTAGGCGGCGGTCGCCGGATCGGCGGCATATTCCCAGGTGAAGACGACGTCGTCGGCGGTCAGCGGCTTGCCGTCATGCCATTTCACGCCCGGCTTGATCTTCCAGACCACTTCCTTGCCGTCGGCCGAAAGGCCGCCATTGGCCTTGGAGGGAATCTCGGCCGCGAGCTGCGGAATCAGGTTGCCTTCCTTGTCCCAGCCGGCGAGCGGCTCGAAGAAGATGCGCGAGGCGATCTGGTCCTTGGTGCCCGAGGCGAAATGCGGGTTCAGCAGCGTCGGGGCCTGCCAGAGCAGCACCTTGAGCGGGCCGCCGCCGCCGGCCTTGGTCGGCTTGTACGGCAGTGTGGCGTTCGCCATCGCGACGTCGTTCCAGACGAGAATCTGGCTCGCGATCGGAGCGGCGATACCGACCGCCGCCATTTTCTGCATGAAGGAGCGTCGCGACAGCGTGCCTTCCTTCACATCCGCGACCAGGCCGCGGATTTCCTGCTCTTTCATCGAATTGCCTCCACCTTGAACTAAAAATCGCCCCTCGACGCTTGCGCGCCGTATTCTGTTAAGGGGCTCAGCAAGGCATGTGCCAACGAAAGCGTCAACTGTGCAGCGCAGAGCAAATACGCGCCCATCGCAGGGCGGAGTGCCCGGCGTCGGGAGAAAATGAATGATTTTGTCTCCGATCGGCGTGTGCTAACAATTTTATGCCGGTCAATCCGGAAAGACGACCGTTTTCTTTCCGTTGAGGACGACGCGATCTTCAAGATGATGCAGCACCGCGCGGGCCAGCACCCGTCGCTCGATGTCGCGGCCCTTGCGTACGAGATCGTCGGGCATGTCGCGATGCGAGATGCGCTCGACGTCCTGCTCGATGATCGGGCCCTCGTCGAGGTCGGGCGTGACGTAGTGCGCCGTCGCGCCGATCAGCTTCACCCCGCGCTCATGAGCCTGGTGATACGGCTTGGCACCCTTGAAGCCGGGCAGGAAGGAGTGATGAATATTGATGCAGCGCCCAAGCAGCTTGGCCGAAAAACCATCCGACAGGATCTGCATGTAGCGGGCGAGCACGACGAGATCGGTCTTCGTCTCCTGCACTAGCCGCCAGAGTTCCGCCTCCTGCTCCATCTTGCTCTGCCGCGTCACGGGCATGTGGTGGAAGGGCAGGTCGCCGAGATCGGTCGAGGAGAGGTGCTCTCGTCCATGGTTGGAGACGACAGCCGTCACCTCCATCGGCAACTCGCCGATGCGCCAGCGATAGAGCAGATCGGTCAGGCAGTGGTCGAACTTCGAGACCAGCAGCATGACGCGCTTTTTCGTCGCGCGTTCGCGGAGGGCGAAGGTCATGCCGAAGCGCTGTGCGAGATCGCCGACGGAGGCCGCGATGGCATCGTGCGAGCGGCTCTCATCGAGACGTTGGAACACGACGCGCATGAAGAAGCGCCCGGTTTCGATGTCGTCGAACTGCTGGGCGTCGAGGATGTTGCAGCCGCCCTCGAACAGCAGCGTCGAGACGGCGGAGACGATGCCGGGGCGGTCGGGGCAGGACAGGGTCAGGATGGCGGTGCGGTCGGACATGGCTGACGCCGCCGCAACGGGCGGCCCTTCGATGGAATGAAGCTGGAGACGGGGCGAAAAAAGAAGCATGCGCGCGACGCGCTGCGCTCAACCTCGCTTGGTCGACGTTCCATTCGTGACGACCTCGCAGCCGAACTCCGCCGCCGAGGCGGACAGCCAGGACCAGAAGCTGCCGGCAAAGCTGCGTGCCACCATGATCTCGAAGACCGCTCCATCCGGACCGTCCTCGGCCCGCCAGAGATGCACGCCGATATGCGCGATGCTTGTCAAGGCGGCCATGCCGACCGGAAAGGCATTCGGGTGCAGATCGAGCATGCAGCCCTTGGCCAGGGCGTCGCGGACGCGAGCGCCCGACAGCCTGAGCACGGCGCGTCCGGAACTCTGGTCGGCGACGGCGGCGACGACCGAAAGCGGCGCCAGGGCGTCCGCGAAGCCTGCGCGATCCTCCGCGATGAGCAGCCATTGGCCGGGTCCGGCCCAGACGGCGGCATGTGTCTCCGACCGGGCAATGGCGGGCTTGGAAGGCAGGTCGAGCCCGAAGCTGTTCTTCACGGCCGCGACCAGCGCGGCCTCGCCCGCGGCCGGGGCGATCAGGCTGGCGATGCCGAGCCCGTCGCGCGCTGTGACCCGCACGCCGGTCGTAGCCGGGACGCCGAGATGGCCTTGCTGGAGAATTCCGGCCCAGGCGCCGCGCGGCGCCCAGGTCGCGTTCGTCGTCGCGTCAGCCATGGAGGCGCGCTCCTTCCGGATCGAGGAAGACGGGCGAGCAGATCTCGACCTCGATATCGCCATTGCGGACCGGATCGACGGCGCGGATGCGCTCGCCGATGCGGGCCTGCCCGTTCTTGAGCAGGCCGAGACCCATCCAGTGATCGAGATGGGGCGAATAGGCGACGGAGGTCATGTAGCCCTCGTCGTTCTCCATGGTGGCGGCCTTGCCGATGCCGATGAAATGCGCGCCGGCGCGCAACCTCTCGCTGCGATTGACCGGGCGGAAGCCGACGAAGATCGGCCTGTCGGCCTCGACCAGCGCTTCGCGCTTCGCCATCAGCCGTCCGACATAGTCCTTCTTGGATGACGCCATCTTGCCGAGGCCGAGATCGCGCGCCGTGGTTTGGCCGCTGAGCTCGTTGCCGGCGACATGGCCCTTCTCGATCCGCATCACGCCGAGCGCCTCGGTGCCGTAGGGCGTGATGCCATGCTCCGCGCCGGCGGCCATCAGTGCTCGCATCATCGCATCGCCCTGATCGGCCGGGACGGCGAGCTCATAGGCGAGCTCGCCCGAGAACGAGATCCGGAACAGCCTTGCCGGGAGCCCGCCGCCGACCGTGACGGCCCGCGCCGCGAGATAGGGGAAGGCCTCGTTGGAGAGGTCGTGCTGCGGATCGACCACACCCTGCAACACGGCGCGCGCCTTCGGCCCGGCGATCGAGGCCTGCGCCCATTGCTCGGAAACCGAGACCATCGCCACGTCGAGATCCGGCCAGAGCACCTGATGGCAGAATTCGAGATGCTGCATCACCTTGCCGGCGTTGGCGGTGGTGGTGGTCATCAGGAAATGCGTCTCGGAGAGGCGCGAAGTCGTGCCGTCATCCATGACGAAGCCGTCCTCGCGCAGCATCAGCCCGTAGCGGGCCTTGCCGACCGGCAGCGCCTTCCAGCCGTTGATGTAGACCCGTTCGAGGAATTCGGCGGCGTCCTTGCCCTGGATGTCGATCTTGCCCAGCGTCGAGACGTCGCAGATGCCGACGCCGCTGCGCACGGCCAGGACTTCGCGGTTGACGGTCGTCAGCCAGTCGTTCTCGCCGGGCTTGGGATAATACTGAGCGCGCAGCCACTGCCCGGTCTCGACGAAGACGGCGCCCTGCTGCTTCGACCATTCATGTGTGGGCGCAAGCCGCGTCGGCCGGAACTCCCTGCCGCGATGATGACCGGCGAGAGCGCCGATCGCGACCGGCGTATAGGGCGGCCGGAAGATCGTCGTGCCCGTCTCCGGGATCGTCCTGCCGGTCTGCTCCGCCATGATGGCGAGGCCGGCGATGTTGGAGGTCTTGCCCTGGTCCGTGGCCATGCCGAGCGTGGTGTAGCGCTTGAGATGCTCGACCGGCTTGAATCCCTCGCGGGCCGCGAGCTCGACATCACCGTCGGTGACGTCGTTCTGGAAATCGACGAAGGCTTTGCCCTTGCCGCCCTTGACCCGCCAGACGGGGCTGAGGCCCACGCTTTCGGGGTCGGTCTTCGACGGCTGCATCACAGCCTTCGCAGCAAAGCCGCAATCGGTCGCGGCCTCGGCGCCCAAGCGCGCGCCATCTTCCAGCGCCTGCGCCAGCGAGAGGCGCCCCGCAGCGCTGCCGGCGACCGAAAGCCCCGCCGGCAGCGCATCCGGCACGAAGGCATGGATGCCCGCATCCCAGACCGGCCGCGTATTCTGGTGCGAGGTCAGATGCAGCGTCGGGTTCCAGCCGTTCGAGACGGCGAGCAGATCACAGGCGATACTGTGCTCGCGGCCCGAGGCCTCGCGCACCGTGACGGAGCGCAGCGCGCGGCCACCCGAGGCGCTGGCGACGACGCCGGTGACGTGCTTCGCGCCGATCTTGCCGGCGAGCAGGGTCAAGGCGGTGTCGACGCCTGGGCGCGGGTCGACGATCGCGGCAACGGTCACGCCGGCCGCGGCGAGGTCGCGTGCCGTCGCCCAGCCATCGTCGCCGGTCGTGAACACGACCGCCTCGCGCCCCGGCTTGACGCCATAGCGGTTGAGATAGGCCCGTACCGCGCCGGCCAGCATCACGCCGGGCGTATCGTTGCCGGCGAAGACGATCGGCCGTTCGATCGCGCCGGCTGCGAGGATCGCGCGCCTGGCATTGATCCGCCAGGCGCGCTGGCGCGGCTGATGCGCAGGCGGCACCGGCAGATGGTCGGCGACGCGCTCGACCAGGCCATAGATGCCATGATCATAGACGCCATAGACGGTGCTGCGCGGCATGATCGTGACATCGGGCATGCCGGCCAGTTCCGCCAGCGCATCCGCGATCCATTCGCTACCGGCCCGGGCGTCGATCTCGCGCTTCTCGGTCAAAAGCTTGCCGCCCAGCCGGAAATCCTCGTCGCAGAGGATGACGCGGGCGCCGGCCCGTCCGGCCGCCAACGCCGCCGAGAGGCCGGCAGGTCCACCGCCGATCACCAGCAGGTCGCAGAAGGCGAAGGCCTTCTCGTAATGGTCGGGGTCCTCATGGCCGGCCCCGCGGCCGAGGCCTGCGGCGCGCCGGATCAGCGGCTCGTACAGCTTCTCCCAGAAGGCCGCCGGCCACATGAAGGTCTTGTAGTAGAAGCCCGCGACCAGTGCCGGCGAGACCAGCGAGTTGACCGAGAGCAGATCGAAGGCGAGCGAGGGCCAGCGGTTCTGGCTGCGCGCTTCGAGCCCGTGATAGAGTTCCGTGACCGTCGCGCGGGTGTTGGGCTCGCGCCTTGCCCCGGCCCTGAGCTCGACCAGCGCATTCGGCTCCTCCGGTCCCGCAGAGAGGATGCCGCGCGGACGATGATATTTGAACGAGCGTCCGACGAGGCGCACGCCATTGGCGAGCAGCGCCGAGGCGAGCGTGTCGCCGGCGAAGCCCTCATAGCGCTTGCCGTCGAAGCGGAATGACTGCGGCTGCGTCCGGTCGATCAGGCCGCCGGAGCCGAGGCGGAAAGGTTGCGTGCTCATACGGCCGCTCCCGACCTGGTCTTCTTGGCGACTTCGATGGCCTCGATCGCATGGGTGCGGGTGTCGCGCGTCACCACCAGCCAGGCATGGCAGCCGGCGCCGTGATACCAGAGCTCGCGATGCCGGCCGGCCGGATTGTCGCGCAGGTGGACATAGTCGAACATGGCGGCTTCCGTCGCTTCGAGCCCATCGGGACGCTTCGGATTGGCGTCACCGAGATAGGTGAATTCCTGGGCGTCGCGGGCGCCGCAATGGGGGCAGGTGATGCGCATGGCAGTATCCTTGAGCCGGGTGCCTGGGCCTGATCAGTGCAGGTTCGGCTGGGCGCCGACGCCCTTTTCGTCGATGACGCGGCCGGTCGCGAAGCGGTCGAGCCGGTAGGCGGCGGCGACCGGATGGGGCTCGTCCTTCGCGATCAGATGCGCGAAGCAGAAGCCCGAGGCCGGCGTCGCCTTGAAGCCGCCATAGCACCAGCCGGCATTGAGATAGAGGCCCTGGACGGCTGTGTGGTCGATGATCGGCGAGCCGTCCATCGACATGTCCATGATGCCGCCCCAGTGCCTGAGCATCCGGATGCGGCCGACGCCGGGCCACAGCGCCATCGCCGATTCCATCACGTCCTCGATCACCGGCAGGTTGCCGCGCTGGGCGTAGGAATTGTAGCCGTCGATGTCGCCGCCGAAGACCAGCCCGCCCTTGTCGGACTGGCTGACATAGAAATGGCCGGCGCCGAAGGTGACGACGGTGTCGATCAGCGGCTTGACGCCTTCCGAGACGAAGGCCTGCAGCACATGGCTCTCGATCGGCAGCCGCAGGCCCGCCATCGCCGCCACCCGCGACGAGTTGCCGGCGACCGCGACCGCGACCTTCTTCGCCCGGATCGGCCCGCGCGTCGTCTCGACGCCGGTGACCCGGCCATTTTCGATGCTCAGCCCGGTGACCTCGCAGTTCTGGACGATATCGACGCCGTTGCGGTCTCCCGCATGGGCATAGCCCCAGGCGACGGCATCGTGCCGGGCACTGCCGCCGCGCTTCTGCAGCAGCCCGCCCTGGATCGGAAAGCGGCCATTCTCATAATCGAGGAAGGGCAGCATGGCGCGCACCTGCTCGCGGTCGAGCAGCTCGGCATCGACGCCGGCCAGCCGCATGGCGTTGCCGCGCCTGGCATAGGCGTCGCGCTGCGCGTCGGAATGATAGAGGTTCAGCACGCCGCGCTGGCTGACCATCGCGTTGTAGTTGAGGTCCTGCTCCAGCCCTTCCCAGAGCTTCATCGAGAGCTCGTAGAACGGCGTGTTGCCCGGCAGCAGGTAGTTCGAGCGGATGATCGTGGTGTTCCGCCCGACATTGCCCGAGCCGATATAGCCCTTCTCGATCACCGCGACATTGCGGATGCCGTGCCGGCTCGCGAGGTAATAGGCGGTCGCCAGCCCGTGCCCGCCGCCGCCGATCACCAGCACGTCGTATTCGGGCTTGGGCGCGGCGTCGCGCCAGGTCGGCTGCCAGCCCTTGTGGCCCCTGAGCGTCTGGGCGAGCAGCGAGAAGACGGAATAGCGCATCGGCGGTCCGGTTCGGGTGAGAGAAAGCAGCATTGGCCTTGTCACCCGGAGATTGGCCGACATAGGCTGCCGGACATGACTCCGGGCGACACGAACTTATCCACGGACGACAAGGATGAAGAGCGCAGGCCGGCCCATGTCGGCTTCCTGTTGGTTCCCGACTTTGCGCTCCTCGCCTACGCCTCCGCGGTCGAACCGCTACGTGCCGCCAACCGCTTGTCGGGCCGCGATCTCTATCGCTGGAGCCATGTCTCGATCGACGGCGAACCAGCCACGGCCTCGAACGGCGTCAGCATCCGCGCCGACCACGCCGTCGGCGCCGAGATGCGCTTCGACTATGTCGTGGTCTGCGCCGGCGGCAATCCGGCGGTTTTCCATCATCCGCCGACCTTCGCCTGGCTGAGACAGCTAGCGCGGCACCGGGTCAGGCTCGGCGGGGTCTCGGGCGGTCCCTATATCCTCGCCCGCGCCAATGTTCTCGACGGTTATCGCTTCACCATCCATTGGGAGCATGCCCCGGCCTTCATCGAGGACTATCCCGACCTCGACCTGCGCCGCTCGCTCTACGAGATCGACCGCGACCGGCTGACCTCCAGCGGCGGCACGGCCCCACTCGACATGATGCACGCCGTCATCGCCCGCGAGCATGGCAGCGAACTCGCGCTCGCCGTCAGCGAGTGGTTCCTGCAGACCCATGTCCGCGAGGGCGCGGGGCCGCAGCGCATGCCGCTGCGCGAACGGCTTGGCATCAGCCATGCGCCCTTGCTGCGCGTCGTCGGGCGCATGGAGCAGAGCCTCGAAAACCCGCTCTCACGTGCCGAACTGGCGCGGACGGCCAATGTCTCTTTGCGCCAGTTGGAGCGCCTGTTCCGCCATCATCTCGGCCGCTCGCTCGGCGAGCACTATCTGGCCTTGCGCCTCGACCGCGCCCGCGACCTGCTGCGCCAGACCTCGCTCTCTGTGCTGGAAATCGCGCTCGCCTGCGGCTTCGTCAGCGCCAGCCATTTCTCGCGCGGCTATCGCCAGCGCTTCGGTCATCCGCCGCGAGCGGAACGCGAGCCGCCGGCCGGTCGTTCGGGGCGTTGAACCCCGGGCAGCCTTGACTTGCGGACTCGAAGAATGGAATGATTATTCCATAAAGCGCGAAAATCAAAGAAACGTGCCGTCTGTTTGGGAAGCAATTCAAGTGTCTGAAGCCGCGTCGGTCAGCCGGACGCTCGCCGGCCAGGTTGCCATCGTCACCGGCGCGAGCCAGGGGCTGGGAGAGGCGGTGGCACGCGAACTCGCCGCGCGGGGCGCGAGCGGCCTGCTGCTGACCGGGCGCAGTCGCGAGCGGGGCGAGGCCGTGGCGGCGAGCCTGCGGAGCGCTGGCTGCGATGCCCGCTTCCAGAGCGTGGATCTCTCCGATCTCGCGGCCGTCAAGACGATCGTGCCGGCGGCCGAGGCTGCCTTCGGTCGGCTCGACATTCTCGTCAACGCAGCCGGCGACACCGATCGCGGCACGGTCTTCGACACCACGCCGGATCTCTATGAGCGCATCATGGCGGTCAATCTGCGCGCGCCTTTCTTCCTGATCCAGGATGCGGCCGAACTGATGCGCCGCAAGGCGATCACTGGGGCCATCGTCAATATCCAGTCGATGTCGGCCCATGGCGGCCAGCCTTTCCTCTCCGCCTACAGCGTCTCGAAGGGCGCGCTGGCGACGCTGACGAAGAACGCAGCCTTCGGCCTGCTCGCGCACAAGATCCGGGTCAACGGCCTGAACATCGGCTGGATGGCGACGCCCGGCGAGGACGCGATCATGCGCCGCCGCCATGACGCACAGGATGGCTGGCTCGATGAGGCGGCTGCGCGCCAGCCCTTCGGGCGCCTGCTCGACCCGCGCGAGGTCGCGCGCGCCGTCGCCTATCTGGCGTCGGCCGAATCCGGGCTTATGACAGGCTCCAATATCGATTTCGACCAGACGATTCTCGGCGCGCACGACTGAGGCGCGGCATGACTGACACGAAGGTCCGCGAGACTGCGGTCCACAAGACGATCGACGACGGGACGAGCCACGAGATGACGACGGGACAGACGAGAATGCGGGTGGGATTGCTGGGCGCCGGACGGATCGGCCGCATCCATGGGCTGAACGTCGTGGCGCGCCCCGATGCCGAACTCGTCGCCGTCGCCGACGCGCTGCCGGACGCCGCCGCCTCGCTCGCCGCCGCCAGCGGCGCCAGGCCTGCGACGGCCGACGCGATCCTGTCGGATGCCACGATCGATGCCGTGCTGATCTGCACGCCGACCGATACCCATGCCGACCTGATCGAGGCCGCGGCCCTCGCAGGCAAGGCCGTGTTCTGCGAGAAGCCGGTCGATCTCGACGCGGCCCGCATCCGCCGCTGCCTCGCCACGGTCGAAAAATCCGGCCGGCCGCTGATGATCGGCTTCAACCGCCGCTTCGATCCGAACTTCGCCGCGCTCGAAAGCCGCTTGCGTGCCGGCGAGGCCGGCGCGATCGAGATCGTCAGCGTGATCTCGCGCGATCCCTCGCCGCCACCGGTGGATTATGTGAAGCGCTCCGGCGGGCTCTTCCGCGACATGATGATCCACGACTTCGACATGGCGCGCTTCCTCCTGGCCGAGGAGCCGGTCGAGGTCTTTGCGCTGGGCTCGGCGCTGGTCGATCCGGCGATCGGGCAGGCCGGCGACGTCGACACCGCCGCCGTGCTGATGAAGACGGCCTCGGGCAAGATCGCGCAGATCTCGAATTCGCGCCGCGCCACCTATGGCTATGACCAGCGCATCGAGGTCCACGGCTCCAAGGGCATGCTGCGCGCCGGCAACATCCATGAGACGACAGTGGAGAGCGCGACGGGGCAGGGCTTCCGCGCGGACCCCGTTCAGAACTTCTTCCTCGAGCGCTATGCCGCCGCCTATCGCGCCGAGCTCGATGCCTTCTTCAGCGCCTGCAAGGGTGGCAAGGCCCCGACGCCGTCGGGCCTCGACGGGCTCAAGGCGCAGATCCTTGCCGACGCCGCGACGGAATCGGCGAAATCGGGCAAGCCGGTCGCCGTCTCGCTGACGGAGGCCTGAGCATGACCCCGGCGGAACTGGAACTGCGCTACTATGCCGTGCTCGGCCTCGTCGCGGAGGCGAGCCGCAAGGCGCTCGACTATTTCCAAAAGAGCGACAGCCTCGGCGTCACCATGAAGGGCGCGCAGGACTGGCTGACCGTCGCCGACGGCGCCGTCGAGGATTTCCTGCGCCAGCATCTCGGCGTGATGTTCCCGTCGGATGCGATCATCGGCGAGGAGGGTGGCGGCAAGGCTTCCGATGCGGTGTGGATCATCGACCCGATCGACGGGACCTCCAACTTCGCCCGCGGCGACCGCAACTGGTGCATCTCGATCGGCTTCCTGCTGAACGGCGTGCCGGAGATCGGCATCATCGCTGCGCCGGCCATGGAGGAGGTCTACTGCGCGCGGCGCGGGCAGGGCGCCACCATGAACGGCCAGCCGATCAAGGTCTCCGGCGCGACAGACATCACCCGCGCCTATGTCGAGCTGGGCTGGTCGACCCGCGTCCCGGCCGCGAACTACCTCGCCGTGATCGAGCGCGGTTACAAGGCTGGCGCTTCGATGAAGCGCTCGGGCTCGGGTGCGCTCGGCATCTGCCACGTCGCCATCGGTCGCAGCGAGGCCTATGCCGAACTGCACATCAACGCCTGGGACGTCGCGGCAGGCCTCGTCATCGCCAGCGAGGCGGGCGCTGCGGTCAATGATTTCTTCGCCGGCGAAGGCATCTCGAAGGGCAATCCGGTGCTGTGCTGCACGCCGGCGCTGAGGGCAGATATCGAGGCGATCACCGGCATTCGTTAGCCAGCGCGATATGCGTTGATCTTTCGGGGAAAGTCGTCTCAGTTTCATACCAATCACAGAAGAACGAATGTTCTCATCAGGGAGGTTACGATGCACACCAGTTCCAGGCTCAAGGCGAGCCTCTTCGCTCTCGCCGCCACGGCTGCCACTGCCTTTTCCGTCGCTCCGGCCAGCGCCCAGAACGCGCTGGTGATGTATTGCGGCGTGCAGGAGGAGTGGTGCCGTGCGATGTCGAACGCCTTCGAGAAGGACACCGGCATCAAGGTCGCGATGACCCGCAAGTCGGCGGGCGAGATCTATGCCCAGCTCAAGGCCGAATCCTCCAATCCGCGCGGAGACATCTGGTGGGGCGGCACCGGCGATCCGCACCTGCAGGCGGCCGAGGAAGGGCTGACCCAGGACTATGAATCGCCGAAGAACGCCGAGCTGCATGGCTGGGCTCTCGACCAGTGGAAGGCCGCCAAGCAGCGCTCCGTCGGCATCTATGCCGGTGCGCTCGGCTTCGGCTTCAACACCGAGCAGATCAAGTCGAAGGGCATCCCCGAGCCGAAATGCTGGGCCGACCTGCTCAACGCCAAGCTCAAGGACGACGTCCAGGTCGCCGACCCGAACTCCTCTGGCACCGCCTACAACCTGCTCGCCACGGTCGTGCAGTTGATGGGCGAGGAGAAGGGCTTCGACTATCTGAAGCAGCTCCACAAGAACGTCAGCCAGTACACCAAGTCGGGCGCTGCGCCGGCCAAGGCCGCGAGCCTCGGCGAGACCGCCGTCGGCATCGTCTTCATCCATGACGCCGTGGTCTTCGCCGTGCAGGGCGACCCGATCAAGCCGATCGCCCCCTGCGAGGGCACGGGCTACGAGATCGGCTCGATGTCGATCGTCAAGGGCGCGCGCAATCTGGAGAACGCCAAGAAGTTCTACGACTGGGCCCTGACCCCCGCGGCCCAGGCGCTCGCCGCCCCCGCCAAGTCCTATCAGGTGCCGTCGAACAAGGCCGCCCCGGTGCCGGCGCAGTCGCCGAAGATGGATCAGATGAAGCTGATCAACTACGACTTCGTGAAATACGGCTCCTCGGCCGAGCGCACCCGCCTGCTCGCCAAATGGGACAAGGAAGTGAAGGCGCTGCCGAAGTAATCGAGCAGTCCGGCTAAGGAAACGCGACGATGCGCTCCGCCACGAAGCTGGTGCTGCTACTCGGCTGGCTCGGCTATGCCGTGCTGCCCTGGTACTTCGTCGAGGGGATGAGCCTGACGCGCCTGGGCTGGCTCGCAGGCTATCCTTTCGGCAAGGCCGGCAGCGCGCTGGCGCTCGGCCTGTCCGGGCAGGCGCCCTGGCTGCTGCCCATCGGCGCGGCGCTGGCGGCAGCGAGCGCCTTTGTCGCGAGCCGGGACGCTGCCCGGACCGCGACGGTGCTGATCGCGGCGGGCGCGCTCGGCCTCGCCCTGCTCTTCGCCCAGGGCTTCGCCATCGCGCTGGAGGGCCAGGGCATTCCCTGGCTCGCGGCCATTCTGGGCGGCGGCGGCGCGGTCCAGCGCGGCATGGGCGGCGGCGCCTTTCTCGTCGTCGTCGCGCTGTTGCTGCTGCTCTGTCACGGCCTCGCCTATCGCGGCATCTGCCGGGGCGACCTGTTCACGACCTCCTCGATCGGCATCGTCATCCTGCTGATCGGGCTGTTCATCTTCTATCCGGTCTGGATGATCCTGAAGAGCGCACTGGTCGACCAGAGCGGCGCCTTCGCGCCATCCGCCTTCATCGCTCGGTTCTTCGATAACTCGATCTGGGGGCTCGGCTGCCTCAGCGCCAACGTCAATTGCGGCGTGGCCTGGAACACGCTCGTTCTCGCCGTGCTCTGCGGCGTCATCACGACGCTGCTCGGCCTCGCCTGCGCGCTGCTGATCCTGCGCACCGGCATGCCCGGCAAGCGCGTCATGCGGGCGCTGACGATCCTGCCGATCATCACGCCGCCCTTCGTCATTGGTCTCGCCCTGATCCTGCTCTTCGGCCGCGCCGGCGTGGTCTCGACCTTCCTCTACGAATGGTTCGACATAGCCCGCTCGCGCTGGCTCTACGGCCTGCCCGGCGTGCTGCTGGCGCAGGTGCTCGCCTTCGCGCCGATCGCCTTCCTCGTCCTGATCGGCGTGGTGCAGGGCATCAGCCCGAGCCTCGAGGAAGCCTCGCAGACGCTCGGCGCCAAGCGCTGGCAGACCTTCAGCACCGTGACCTGGCCGCTGCTCAAGCCCGGCATCGCCAACGCCTTCCTGCTGGGCTTCGTCGAAAGCATGGCCGATTTCGGCAATCCGCTGGTGCTGGGCGGCAATTTCGAGGTGCTCTCGACCAAGATCTTCTTCGCGGTGGTCGGCGCGGCCTACAACCAGGGCCAGGCGGCGGTGCTCGCCATCATCCTGCTCGCCTTCACGCTCGGCGCCTTCTGGGTGCAGCAGCGTTGGCTTGGCGGCAAATCCTACACGACCGTCACCGGCAAGGGCGATGCCGGCCTCCCCGTCCCGCTGCCGCGCCGCATCACCTGGCTGGCTGCGGCGGCAATCGTGCCCTGGGTCGTGCTGACCTTCGTGATCTACCTCGTCATCCTGGTCGGCGGCTTCGTCAAATCGATGGGCCGCAACCACACCCCGACGCTGGAGCACTACCTCACCGGCTTCGCCATCGACTTCAGCAACGGCATCTATTTCCAGGGCTCGGCCTGGAACTCGTTCTTCACGACGATCAAGGTCGCGGCGATCTCGGCCCCGCTGACGGCGGTGATCGGCCTGCTCACGGCCTATCTGCTGACTCGCCAGAAATTCGCCGGGCGCGGCACGCTGGAATTCGCGACGATGCTCTCCTTCGCCATCCCCGGCACGGTGCTCGGCGTCGCCTATATCCTCGCCTTCAACGTGCCGCCGATCGAGATCACCGGCACGGGGCTGATCCTGATCATCGCCTTCGTCTTCCGCAACATGCCGGTCGGCGTGCGCTCGGGCATCGCCGGCCTGTCGCAGATCGACAAGAGCCTGGACGAGGCCTCGACGACGCTGCGCGCCCGCAGCTTCACCACGCTCTGGCGCGTCGTGCTGCCGCTGCTGCGGCCGGCGCTGGTCTCGGCGCTGGTCTATTCCTTCGTCCGCTCGATGACCGCGGTCAGCGCGGTGATCTTCCTGGTCTCGGCGGAATACAACCTCGCCACGGCCTATATCGTCGGGCGCGTCGAGGCCGGCGAGTTCGGCCTCGCCATCGCCTATTCCTCGGTGCTCATCGTCTTCATGGCGCTCGGCATCGGCCTGATCCAGCTCGGTGTCGGGGAGCGCAAGCTCGGCCGGCGCAAGGTCGTCGCGCTCTCCAGTTCCGTCTCCGACCCCATCACCCAGGGAGCAGCGAGTTGACCAAGGCCGGTCCCGCATCCGTCGAATTCCGCAACGTCTCCATGCGCTATGGCGCAGTGACGGCCGTCGACAATGTCAACTTCACCGTCGAGGCGGGCAAGCTGGTGACGCTGCTCGGCCCCTCCGGCTGCGGCAAGACAACGACGCTGCGCATGATCGCCGGCCTCGAGATCGCCAGCGCTGGCCAGATCCTGATTGGCGGGCAGGATGTGACGAAGCTCTCGGCCGCTGACCGCGACGTCAGCATGGTCTTCCAGTCCTATGCGCTGTTTCCGCATATGAGCGTGCTCGAGAACGCGGCCTATGGCCCGACCGTCAAGGGTCTCGGCAAGGAGAAGTCCCGCGAGATGGCGCTCGACAAGCTCGCTCTCGTCGGCCTGAAGGGCTTCGAGAACCGCTATCCCTCGGAGTTGTCCGGCGGCCAGCAGCAACGCGTCGCCGTGGCGCGCGCCCTCGTGCTCGAGCCGCAGGTCCTGCTCTTCGACGAGCCGCTATCCAATCTCGACGCCAAGCTGCGCCGCCGCGTCCGCGAGGAAATCCGCGAACTGCAGCAGGATCTCAACCTGACCGTCGCCTATGTCACGCATGACCAGGAGGAGGCGCTCGCCGTCTCCGACAAGATCATCGTCATGTCCAATGCGAAGATCGCCCAGCAGGGGGCTCCGCGCGCGCTCTATGAAGAGCCGGCCAACGCCTTCGTCGCCGACTTCATCGGCGACGCCAACCTGATCGACGTCACCATCAAGGCGGTGGCCGATGGCCGGGCGCAGGTCGCGGTCGGGCCCGCCAGCATCTCCCTGCCGGCGCGCGGGCTCGGCACTGGGCCCGCCAAGGTGGCGATCCGGCCGGAAAGCCTGTTGCTCTCGCAGGAGAGCGGCCCGGCTTCGCTCCCCGGCAAGGTCGCCAAATGCGCCTATCTCGGCAACCATCTCGACATCATGGTCGAGACGCCGGTCGGCGAGCTGTTTGTCATCCAGTACGGCCATCACGCCATGCTTGAGCCGGGGACGCCGGTCCGGCTGGCGTTTGCGGACTCGGGCGTGACGCTGATTCCGCCGGCCTGAACCGGCGGAGACGCCGAATCTGCGTAAAAACCAACCGCCCTGCCCTAAAATCAGCACGTTTTGCGCGCAAGAGTGATAAGTTGGCTAATAAAAAAATGACGATTCAGAGGTAGTTTGACGCTCTGACACGGAGAAAGATTCTGCGGCGATGAGCACGAGCGACAGCGCGACCACGATTCTGATCCACCTTGCCGGCGGCGTCGCGCTGCTGATCTGGTCGGTCAGGCTGGTCCGCACGGGTGCGATGCGCGCGTTCGGCTCCTCGCTCCGCCAGGCCCTCCAGACCTTCACCAAGAACCGCTTCGCGGCCTTTGGCAGCGGTGCGGCGGTGACGATGGTGCTGCAGAGTTCGACCGCGACGACGCTGCTGGTCTCCTCCTTCGCGGGCCAGAGCCTGATCGTTCCCGCCATGGCGCTGGCCGTGCTGCTCGGTGCCAATTTCGGCACCTCGCTCGCGGCCTTCGTCATTTCGCTCGATCTCGGCTGGCTGTGGGGGCTGTGCCTGGCGATCGGCGTCGGGCTCTATCTGTCGAACGAGGCCATGGACCGTGCCCGCAATATCGGCCGCGTGCTGGTCGGCATCGGCCTGATCCTGCTTTCGCTGATCGAACTCAACACGGCCGCGGCTCCGCTGGCCCAGTCCGAGACCTTCCGGGTTCTGCTCGGCGCCATCGGCAGCGAGCCCTTGCTCGCCGTGCTGGTTGCGGTGGCTGCGACCTGGCTCACCCATTCCAGCATCGCCGTCATCCTGCTGATCGCGACCTTCGCATCGTCCGGCCTGTTTCCGCCTTCCACCGCTCTGACGCTGGTGATCGGCGCCAATCTCGGCAACGCCCTGATCCCGGTGCTGGACCAGCTTGGCGCGCCCGCAGGCCAGCGTCGCGCAGCCGTCGGCAACCTGCTGACGCGGCTGTTGCTGGCGCTGGCGGTTCTGCCTTTCGTCGGGCCGCTATCCGGCTGGCTGCTGACCTTGCCGTCGCCCGATGGGCGCCTGGCGATCGAGTTTCACGTCGCGCTGAACTTCGTCGGTGCCCTGGTCTTCCTGCCTTTCGTCGGGCCGGTCTCGAAGCTGGTCGAGCGCTTGATGCCGGGCAAGGACCCGTCCGCCGAGGCTCTCGCCCCGCGCTATCTCGACCCCAACGCCCTCGACAGCCCCACCGAAGCGCTGGCCGGCGCGATGCGGGAGGCCCTGCGGCTCGGCGATCGTGTCGAGGCGATGCTGCGCGACACCATGACGCTGCTGGAGAAGGATGAGCTCAAGCTCTCCCGCGCCATCGCCGCTGCGGATGACGGGGTCGACACCATCCACGAGTCGATCAAGCTCTATCTGGTCAAGGTCTCGCGCAACGAGCTGTCCGAAGAGGAGAGCCGCAGGCTCTTCGAGATCATCACGCTGATCACCAATCTCGAGCATATCGGCGATATCATCGACAAGAACCTGCGCGAACTGGCCGAGAAGAAGATCCGCAAGCGCTATGCCTTCTCGCCCGAGGGGCTGGCGGAGATCCGTGAGTTCCACCAGCGCGTCTCATCGGGGCTCGCGCTCGCCCTGAACGTTTTCGCGACGCGTGATCTCGCGCTGGCGCGCCAGCTCTTCGCCGAGAAGGCGACGATGCGCGATGCCGAACGGCGCGCCACCGACAGCCATTTCCAGCGGCTGCGCAGCGGCCGACCGGAATCGATCGAGACCAGCGCCATCCATCTCGACATCATCCGCGATCTCAAGCGCATCCACGGCCATATCGCCTCGATCGGTTATCCGATCCTTGAAAGCGCCAATGCGCTGCGCGAGAGCCGGCTGATGGAGACCAAGGAGGCGCGGGCGCGCCAGGAGCGCGAAATGCTCATGCCGTCGCCGCAAACGGGTCACTGAGCGAGCTTCGGTCGGTCGAAGTTCAGACGGCGCAGGGTTCAGACGGCGAAAGCGGCCGTCAGGTTGCGGATTGCGGTCGCAAGTTCGGGCTCGTCGACAAGATCGGCCGCATCCTCGAGCTTGAACCATTGGCTGCGGCGCTGGGCCTGCTCCGCCCAGGTGTCGAGCTGGCGTTCGACCTCCAGCAGATAGAGCGTCACCTCGCACAGAATGAAATGGTCCGACATCCGCTTCCAGTAGGTGTAGCGGCCGGCCGGCTCGGACACGATCCGGCCGACGACGCCGGCCTCCTCGAAGGCCTCGCGCGCCGCTGCCTCGGAAGCCGTCAACCCCTTGATCGGCCAGCCCTTGGGCACGATCCAGCGCTGCGTCGTGCGCGAGGTCACGAGCAGGATCTCCATCGAGCCGTCCGCCGAGTGCCGGATCGGCATGGCCGCGATCTGCGCCCGGATCTCGCCGGGGACGCGCTTCATCTTCTTCATCGAACGGTCGTGCCCTTGCCTCCAACGGCCGTCGTCGGGCCGATTCGCTCAGCCCCTCGGCGATTCAAATATTGCGCCGATGCAGCCGTATGGAAAGAGCATTCCACATAATACCGTGTCGCAATTAAGGGCTGATGCCGATGAAAGAGCGGGCGCGCCGGCTTGGGGCCGGCCTCCGTTAGCCGGACAGGCTTTCCACGCCGCACCACTCCGCGACGAACAGTGCCATCGCGCCAGTGATCCGCTTGACCGAGGCCACGCTGACCCTCTCGTCGAAGGCGTGGATGGCCTCCCCCATCGGGCCGTAGCAGAGCGCCGGAATCTTGTCGTAGAGCGCATGCACGCGGGCATCGAGATAGGCCGGCGTCATGAAGCTCTCCAGCGGCTTGCCGAGCGCCGCCTGATGCGCCCGACCGAGCACCGCTTCCGCCTCGCTGCCCGGCTGCAGCACATAGCCCTCGGCCCAGAAGCCGTTGAAGGTCACTTTTGGCGGATTATTGGCGAGGAACGTGTCCGTGCGTGAGGCCGTCCGGATGCAATCCTCGATGCGCTGCGCGATCTCCTGCGCGGTGAGACCCGGATACAACCCGACGCGGCAATCGACCTTGCACCAGCACGGCACCGAAGAGGCCCAGTCGCCACCCTCGATCTTGCCGATATTGAGGTTGATCGGGTGGTCCTGGTCCTCGAAATGCTCGCGGCCGGCCTTCTCGGCGTTGAATTCCTCCTCGAGCTTGCGCAAAGCCGCGATCACGCGATAGGCGGCGTCAATGGCGTTGGCCCCGGCCCCCATCTCGCGGACATGCACCGGCACGCCGCGCACCTCGAACTGGAACCAGATCACGCCGGCATTGGCGCGGCACAGCATTTCGTATTCCGGCTCCGGAATCAGCGCCGCATCGGCGCGATAGCCGCGCAGATGCGTCATCAGCGCGCCGTTTCCGGTCGATTCCTCTTCCACCACGGATTCGAGATAGAGCGTCGCGGCGGGCTGCAATCCGATGCGCTTCAATGCTTCCAGGCAATAGAAATTGGCGGCCGCCCCGGCCTTCATGTCGGCGCTGCCACGTCCGTACAGCCAGTCACCCTCGATGACCGGATCGAACGGCGCATGCGTCCACTGATTGACAGGGCCGGTCGGCACCACGTCGACATGCGCCTGCAGGATCAGCGAACGACCCTTTTCCTCGCGCGGATGGTGGATGCCGACCACGATCGGCGCGTCGGAATGGAATTCGGAGAATGGACCACCGCCGGGATGCGCCTTGATCGCGGCTTCGTCCATCTTGAAGCGGTCGATGGTGAAGCCGCGTTCCTTCAGGGCGCGGAAGACGAAGTCCTGGCAGGCATGCTCGTCGCCGCGCAGCGAGGGGAAGCGGATCAGTTCCTGGGTGAAGGCGATCTGCTCGGCGAAGCCGGCCTCGACGGAGGCGAGGATCTTGTCGCGAAGGGCGGGGTCGAGAGGCATGGTCTGGTCTCCTTGGGCGCGAATGTAACAGGTCGGCTCAGGCTGCCGTCATGGTCGGGCTTGACCCGACCATCTCGGAAACCAGCGTCTTATCCGGCGAGAGATTCTCCGGTCTGCGCTTCGCTTCGCCCGAGAATGACGTCGTGCGTCTCAATGTCCGAACCGCCCGCCGCCCGGAACCGCTGCCAGCAACGCTTGCGTATATTCATGCTGCGGGGCGGCGAAGAGCGCGGCTGTCGGCCCGGTCTCGACGATCCTGCCGCGCTGCATCACCGCGATCCTGTCGCAGATCTGGGCGGCGACGCGCAGATCATGCGTGACGAACAGGATGGCGAGACCGAGCCGCTGCTGGATCTCCTTGATCAGGGTCAGGATCTGCGCCTGCACGGAGACGTCGAGCGCCGAGACAGCCTCGTCAGCGACCAGAACATCGGGTTCGAGCGCGAGCGCCCGGGCAATGCCGATGCGCTGGCGCTGGCCGCCGGAGAATTCATGCGGGTAGCGATCGATCGCGTTAGTCGACAAGCCGACCAGTTCGAGCAATTCGCGCGCCTTGGCCAGCGCATCCTTTCGCGAGGTGCCATGCGCCACCGGCCCGTCCGAGATGATGCGGCCCACCGTCTGACGTGGATTGAGCGAGGCGAACGGATCCTGGAAGACCATCTGGATGCGCTTGCGCTGCGCGCGCAGCGCGGCGGGTTTGAGGTCGCTGAGCACGAGGTCGCCCGCGGCTGCGCTGCTCAGGGTGATCCGCCCGGTATCGGGCTCGATCAGCCGCAGGCAGCAGCGTCCGACCGTCGACTTGCCGGAGCCGGATTCGCCGACGAGGCCCAGCGTCTCGCCCCGGACCAGCGAGAACGAGATTTCGTCGGCCGCCTTGACCTCGCGCGCGGCGCCGAAGAAGGCGCGCTTGCGATAGACCTTGCCGAGCTTTTCGACGCTGAGCACGGGGGCCGTCGCTGGCAAGGGCGGGCGGTTCGGCGGGATCAGCGAGGGCACGGCGGCGAGCAGTTTCTGCGTATAGGCGTGGCGGGGTGCGCCCAGCACCTGGTCGGCCGTGCCCTCCTCGACCAGCACGCCTTTTTCCAGCACGGCGATCCGGTCCGCGATCTCGGCGACGACGCCCATGTCATGGGTGATGAACAGCACGGCGGTGCCGTGCTTGTGGCGGAGATTGTCGATCAGCTTCAGGATTTGCGCCTGCGTCGTCACATCGAGCGCCGTGGTCGGCTCGTCGGCGATCAGGAGCTTGGGTTCGAGTGCGAGCGCCATCGCGATCATCACGCGCTGGCGCTGGCCGCCGGAGAGCTCATGCGGATAGGCTTTCGCCAGCCGTGGTGGATCGGGCAGGCCGACCTCAGTCAGCAGATCGACGGCGCGCTTGTAGCGTTCGGAGCGGCTGAACAGCCCATGCGCCTCGAAGGTCTCGACGATCTGCTCGGCGACCCGCATGACCGGATTGAGCGAGGTCATCGGCTCCTGGAAGATCATGCCGACCTCGCGGCCGCGCATGTCCTGCATCGCCGCCTCGTCGAGGGCGAGCAGGTCGCGCCCGGCGAGGCGGATCGCGCCACCGGCCGGCTTCACCGCCTTGGGCAGGAGGCCCATCACGGCATGGGCGATCATCGACTTGCCGGAACCGGATTCACCGACGACGCAGAGCGTCTCGCCAGCCCCGATCGTCAGCGAGACGTTCTCGACCGCATGCGCCCGGTCCGCCAGCGCCGGTAGGGTCAGCGTCAGGTTTTCGATCGAGAGGACCGGCAGAGGCACTGACGATGGCGCGCTCATTCGCGACCCCTCGCCAGGCGCGGGTTCAGCGCGTCGTTCAGCCCCTCGCCGGCCAGGTTGAGCGCGAGCACGGTCAGGAAAATCGCGAAGCCCGGGAAGAAGCTGATCCACCAGGCGTCGAGCAGTCGGGTGCGCCCGGCCCCGACCATATAGCCCCAGCTCATCAGGTTCGGGTCGCCCAGGCCCAGGAAGGAGAGCGAGGATTCGAGCAGGATCGCCGAGCCGATCATCAGCGAACCCATCACGATGATCGGCGCGATGGTGTTCGGCAGCACCTGGCTGAAGATGATGCGCGGCGTGGATTGGCCGATGGTGATCGCCGCCTGGACATATTCGCGCGTTTTCAGGGAGAGCACCTCCCCGCGCACCAGCCGCGCCACCGGCGGCCATGACACCACGCCGATGGCGAGCACGATCGAGCCGAGTTGGGGCTGCAGGATTGCGACCAGCACGATCGCCAGCGCGAAGGAGGGGATCGTCTGGAAGAATTCGGTGAAGCGCATCAGCGCGTCGTCGACGAAGCCGCCCGCATAGCCGGCCGCCGCGCCGAGCGGCACGCCGATCAGCAGTGCCACCAGCGTCGAGACCACGCCGATCATCAGCGAGACCCGCGCGCCATGAACGAGCCCTGCCGCCAGGTTGCGGCCGAGCGTGTCGGTGCCGAGCGGGAAGCGCTCCATCGTGAACGGGGCGAGGAAGGGCCGCGCCACCGGCCGCCAGGGCGACTGCGGAAAGAGCGTCGGCGCCAGCAGCGCGAAGGCGACGACCGCGAGCAGGATGACGAGGCCGAGCACGGCGCCGCGATTGCGGCAGAAGCGCTTGAGGAAGTTCATGAACGGAAACTCACGACGTCGCCTCGATGCGCGGATCGGCGATCCGGTAGACCAGGTCGGTGATGATGTTGAAGCCCACCACCATGGCCGAGGACATGAAGAAGACGCCGAGCAGCACCGAATAATCGCGCTGCACCAGCGCATCGAACATCAGCCGGCCGATGCCGGGCCAGGCGAAGACCGTCTCGGTCAGCACGGCGCCGCCGACGAGCTGTCCCGCCTGCAGGCCGGCCAGCGTCACCACGGGCAGGATGGCGTTGCGCGCGACATGGCGCCGCGAGACGATACCGGGAGAAAGCCCCTTGGCGCGGGCCGTCTTGACGAAATCGGCGCCGGCGACTTCCAGCATTGAGGCGCGCATCATCCGGGCGTAGAGCGCGGTGAAGAACAGGCCCAGCGTCATCGCCGGCAGGATCAGATGGTGGCCGATGTCGAGCGCCCGGGCGAGCCCGGTATAGTTCGCGCCGATGGTCTCGTAGCCAACGTTCGGAACGAGCCCGAATTTGAGCGAGAACACGATCTGGCTCATCAGCGCGATCCAGAACAGCGGCGTCGCGTAGAACACGAGCGAGAGCGTGGTGATCAGGCTGTCGGACCAGCGCCCGGCACGGCGCGCCGCGAGCGCGCCCATCATCACGCCGAGCGCGAGCGAGATGACGAAGGCGGCTCCCGTCAGCAGGAGGGTCGCGGGCAGGCGGTCGAGCACCAGCGTCAGCACCGGCTGCTGCTGCCGGTAGCTGAAGCCGAGATCGAAGGTCATGTAGCCCTTGATGTAGATCCAGAGCTGGGTGGTGATCGGCTCGTTCAGCCCGAAGCGCTCGCGCAATTGCTCCAGGAGCTGCGCATCCGCCGCGCCCGCCTCGCCAGCGAGCACCTGCGCCGGATCGCCGGGCGCCGCCCGGATCAGGAAGAAGTTCAGCACGGCGATGGCGAAGAGCACGAGAATGCCCTTCACCAGCCGGCCTGAGAGGAATTGCAGCAGGTTCATTCAGTCGTGTCCGGGAGAGCGGGCTCCCCTTCTCCCCTCGCGGGAGAAGGTGGCGCGAAGCGCCGGATGAGGGGGCGCCGTGTCCTTGGTCGCTGATTCATGGGGAATGTCGCGCCCCCCTCATCCGTCAGCGCTTCGCGCTGCCACCTTCTCCCGCAAGGGGAGAAGGCAGGAGCCCGCCTCACTCCTTCCACGCATCCTTGAAGCTGTCATTCACGCCGATCGCCGTTGTCACGAGGTTCTTGACGTTGCAGCGATAGATCGTCGGGAAGTCCATCTCGAGCTGCCACAGCACCGGCACCTCGTCGGCGAGGATCTTCTGCACCTTGGTGTACAGCTCCTGTCGCGCGGGATCGCTCGGCGCGATCGCGGCGTCGGCGAAGAGCTTGTCGACTTCCGGGTTCACATAGGCGCCCTGGTTGCCGAAAGGGTTGCCCTTGACGATGTTGGTCGAGATGTAGTTGCGCGCCACGCCGGTCGCGGGATCGCCGAGCTGGTAGAGATAATTGAAGGTCATGTCGAAGTCGCCATTGCTGGCCTTCTGCGTCCAGCCCGGCACGTCCGTGGTCTCGATCGCGACGTTGATGCCGACATCGGTCAGGTTCTGCTTGATGGCTTCCGCCCAGCGGCTCCAGACCTCGCCATAAGGCAGCGCAAGGAGCTTGAGGGGCTCGCCCTTGTAGCCGGAGGCCTTGACCAGCTCCTTCGCCTTCGCCGGGTCGAAGGTGTATTTCGGCACGTCGGCGGAGTAGAACTTCGTCTTGGACGAGATCGGCCCGGTCGGCAGCTTGCCGAGACCGCCCCAGACCACGTCCTTGCCGAATTCGCGGTCGATCGCGAACATCATCGCCTGGCGGAACTGCTTGTTGGCGAGCGGGCCGCCCTTGGCGATGTTCGGGGTCACCCAGGCATGGGGCGCGAACATCTCCCAGCCCTTGGTGGTGACGCAGGTATTCGGCAGCTTGGAGAGACGGGCGACGTCGTAGACGTCGACGGAGCCGCCGGTCAGCACGTCGACCTTGCCGGTCTCGTAGGCGACGGCGCGGGCGGCGGCGTCGGGGATGATCTGCCAGTAGATCTCGGCGAGGTGCGGCTTGCCCTTCTGCCAATAGTCCTCGTTCTTCACGAGGTGGATATAGGAGCCCTTCTTCCACTCCTTTAGCTTGAACGGGCCGGTCCCGATCGGCGTGTTGTTGGCTGGGTTGGCGCGATAATCGGTGCCGTCATAGATGTGCTTGGGGATCATCGGCGCGCCGGCGACCTCCTGCGACAGGATCAGCGGACCGAAGGGCTGCTTCAGCGTGATCTTGACCGTCAAATCGTCGATCTTCTCGATCTTCTCGACCTGGCTGTTGGCGATCGGGCGCCAGCGCGGATGGACCTCGCGCAGGAACTTGTCGAGCGAGAAGACGACGTCGTCGGCGCTGAAGGGCTTGCCGTCATGCCATTTCACGCCTTCCTGGAGCTTGAAGGTGTAGACCTTGGCGTCCGCCGAGATTTCCCAGCTCTTGGCGAGCGAGGGGACCGGGGTCAGCTTCTCGTCATAGCGCAGCAGCGACTCGTAGATGTTGCCGGCGACCATGTTGGTCGGGCCGTTCTGGTTGAGGCCCTGCATCAGCATCGGCGGCTCGGGCTGGACGACGACATGCACCGTGCCGCCCGCCTTCGGGGCCTGCGCCAATGCGGCCAGCGGTGCCAGGCTGAGCGCGGCAAGGCCGAGCGCGCCCATGGCCGTCGTCAGGGCAAACTGTCGGCGGATCGCTGAAGTCATCGTCGTTCTCCCGTTAACCTGGAACAGTCACGTGCTCGGCGGCGCCCCCTCAGGCACCGTTCGACTCGAATAGATCACAGCCCGGCGCCGCCGCACAGGCTGTTGCCATCGCGGGGGCACTCGGTGTCGTCTCCGGCAAATTTCGGGCCATTATGGCGCTCGTTGTCTCGCGCTCGGCTGATGCGCGAGAACCTTGCCGGACGAAACGATAGGAAGGAAGCGGGCGCCCGGTCCAATAGGCTGTGCCTATGCCTGAGATAGGCTGCGGCGAGGCAGGCGACGGGTGGCGCGCTGCCTCGGCTGCATTGATGACAGGCCGCGGCGCGGGTCAGAGCTTCTTGCCGTCCTTGTCGTACTGCTTGAGGAAGGCGGTCAGATCCTGGATTTCCTTGTCGTTCTTGATGCCGGCGAAAATCATCTTGGTGCCCGGAATCTTCGCCCTCGGATCCTTGATGTAGTCGGCGAACACGGCCTCGTCCCAGGTCAGGCCCGAATTCTTGTTGGCGGCCGAGTAGCTGTAGCCCTCGACCGAGCCGGAATGGCGGCCGAACAGCCCGTTCATCTGCGGGCCGACGAGGTTCTTGGCGCCTTCGCCGATCTGGTGGCAGGCGCGGCACTTGTTCCAGGAGCGTTCGCCGGCGGTGATGTCCTGGGCGAGGGTGGGCAAGGGAGCGATCACGGGAGCGATCAGGGCGGTCAGAAGCGCGATGCGGGCAATGGCGTGCATGGGAGAAGATGTCCTTGCTGCGGCATGGACCCAACGCTGCGGCGTCGAGCCCTCGAACTGGAATAATGCAACATCGGGCTCTGCCCATGAGCCAATTCGACGCGGGCGCCGCCGACGCGTTCACAATCAGTCGAGCCGGCTGATCCAGTCTGCCACGGTGGAGGTGAAGGCGTCCGGCCGCGACACCGGAAAGAGGTGGCCGCCCGTGTCGAGCATGGTCTTGGCACAGCCCGGCAGGGCTGCGGCAAGCTCCTCCTGCAGGAAGGCCGGCACCACCATGTCGTCGCGCGCACCCAGCACCAGTATCGGCATGGTGAGGGCGGCCGCCTGCGCGGAGCCGTCGAAGGCGAGCAGCGCGTCGATGCGCTCGCGCATCACGGCCTGCGCCGCCGCCGTGGTCGGGGCCGCCGCCAGCGCCCCCTCGAAGACGTGCCAGTTCGCCTCGATCCAGGCCGGCGGATAGGCGCAAAGGATGGAACTGGCGGCAAAGGCCTGCGGATGACTGTCGAGGATCTCGCGGCGTGCACCGAAATACCCGCCCATATAGCGGCTCTGTTTCAGCCAGCTTCCGCTCAGGATCAGCCCCTCGATGCGATCAGGCGCCTGTCGCGCGAGCGATTGCGCGATGCAGCCGCCGGTCGAATGGCCCAGCACCACGGCGCTGTCGACGCCCGCCTCGTCGAGCACGCCAAGGCAGTCCCGTGCCAGCTCGTCGATGGTGCAGGCGGCGCTGCCGCGCGTGCTGGCCTCGACGCCGCGCTGGTCGAAGCGGATCACGCGAAAGGAGCGCGCCAGCGTCGCGGCGATGCTCGTCCAGAATCCGGCGGTGCCGCTGAGCCCGCTGACCAGCAGCAATGTCCGTCCCCGCCCTTCCACGAAGGCCTGCAGGGTCGCGCCGTCGGCGGTGGCGATCTCGAAATGGGCCGGACCGGGGAGGTCGCTCTGGTTCGCGTTCATGGACAACCCTCCCGTTGCAGCGCCAGCGGCACACTTGGCCGGTAATGGCGGGAGGATGGCGCAGGCTGCGTGCGCCCGCCATGGCCGCAATGATGGGGGCGAGACGCAGTCGGCGCAGGGCGGTGGCACGCGCCGAAGCACGGCGCTTCTGCCTGCCTCGACCCGCCGGCTCCTGTTTCCCCTGTCACAGATCGCATGGCCCGGTCATGATAGCATGCCTTGACCTAACGGTACCGATCATGGGGATGATGCGCGCCGAAGCGAAGGCAAAATGGCGGAGGCATGCAGCGCGCGGAGACAGGGATGAGTTGCGATGATGGCTGTGCGATCGATCGCCGCCGCCTGCTCCGGGCAGCGTCGCTGTTCGGCGTGGCGGGCCTGCCTGCGGCGGGTTTCGCGCAGGCGCCGGCGGGGGGACTGACTCCGGCAGGCCTGGTGACCGACGTTCGCGGCGATGCGGTCGCCGAACTCCGGGATGCTCGACGCAGGCTCTCGACCGACGGCCCCGTCTTTGTCGGAGACCGTGTCGAGACTGGCGATGGTGCACGGGCCGGCTTCCGGCTCGGTCGCGCCACCGAGCTGCGCCTCGGCGAGAAGGCCCGCATCACCATCGATCGCTTCATCGTCGATGCCGGCGGAACCATCACGCTCGGCGCCGGTGCGCTGCTGGTCGACAAGGCACCCGGCAGCGAAGCGGGCGGGATCCGGGTGCGCTCCTCCTATGGGCTGATCGCGGTGCGGGGCACTCGCTTCTTCGCCGGGCCAAGCAACGGCGTCTTCGGCGTCTTCGTCCTGCGCGGCGAGGTCTCCGTCCTGGCCGCCGGCCAGGACGTGTTGCTTGCGGCGGGCGAAGGCACCGACATCGCGCGGCCCGGTGCCCGGCCCACGGCGGCCCGAGGCTGGGGGGACGCCCGTATCCGCGCTGCGATGGCGCAGGTTTCGTAAGCCGATGGATCATGCCGCCATCGCCGCGATGCTGGGCGAAGCGCCGTTGTTCGCGCGGCTCGCGCCCGAGGCTCTGCTGGCCTGCGCCGGGGAGTTCCGCGAGCAGCGTTTCGAGCAGGGCCAGATGCTGTTCTCGCGCGGGGACCAGGGCGATCAGCTCATCCTCGTCGGCGAGGGCCGCATCCGGCTGGCGGTGACCACGGAGGATGGGCGCGAGCTGAGCGTCCGCCATGCCGTGCGCGGCGATCTCCTCGGCGAGATCGCCGTACTCGATGGCGGCGAACGCAGCGCCGATGCGGTCGCGCTGACCCCTGTCGTCGCCCATGGCCTGAGGCGGGCGCCGTTCGAGCAGCTCATCTCCCGCTATCCCGAGCTCTCCGCCGGCATCATCGCCTTCCTGTGCAAGCGCCTGCGCCAGACCACCGACCAGCTCGAAGGCATCGCACTCTATTCGATCGAGGTCAGACTGGCGCGCTTCCTGCTGGTCGGGCTTGGCGGACGCCGACCGGCGCCGGGCAAGCGCGTGCCGCTCGACATGGCATTTTCGCAAAGCGAATTGGCCCAACTGCTCGGCGCCAGCCGGCCCAAGGTCAATGCCGCGCTCGGTTCGCTCGAACAGGCTGGCGCCATCCGTCGCACCTCGGACCGCATCTTCTGCGATCCCGACCTGCTGGCGAAATGCGCCGGGATCGGCGATGGCTGAGCGACGGCGGTGGCTCTCGCGCCCCGTCCTGGCTGGCCTATTGGCCGGGCTCGGTGTGCTGATGCTGGCGCTCGCCGCCCCCTCGGCCTGGCGAGAGACGCTGCGCGAGCGCGTCTTCGACGTGACGCTCCGGGGCGTGACCGGCTGGCGCGCAACGGCACCCGATACGAAACTCGCCATCGTCGCGATCGACACCGCCAGCCTCGAGGCGGTCGGCCCCTGGCCCTGGCGGCGCGAGACGCTCGCGCGCCTGGTCAATGTGGTGAACGGCGCCAGGCCGGCAGCCATCGCGCTCGACATGCTGCTGGCCGGCGAGGACACGCGCTCGCCCGCGGCGCTCGCCCGCCAACTCGCTGCGGAGACCGGCCGCGCGGATCTGGGCGCGCTGGCGCAGACGCTCATTGATGGCGACAAGGCGCTGGCGGAAGCCGTCGCGGCCGGCCCGGTCGCGCTCGGCTGGGTCCTCGATCCGCGCGGACGCGACGAGATCGCCGAGGTTCCGGTGCTGACGCGCGAGGGCGCGAAGCTCGGCCCGCTCTGGCGCGAGAACGGTGCGACCGGGCCGCCGCCCGCGCTGGCCTCCGAAGCGGCGGGCGCAGGCACCCTGTCGTTGCCGGGTGACGAGGACGGCCTCGTCCGGCGCGTGCCGCTGTTCGTGACGGTCGGCGACGAGGTCCGTCCCGGCCTTGCGCTCGAAGCGCTGAGGCTCGCCTCCGGCGCTTCGGGTTACCTGCTCTCGGGCGATCCGGCCCGCCTCGGCATCGGCGCTTTGGCACGCCCGCTGCCATCGTTCGGCCTACTTCGCCTGGTGCCCGGCGCAGTCGAGGTCGCGACGCTGCGCGCGTCCGATCTGCTGCGCGGCGGCGCCGATCTTGCGCCGCTGGCCGGCGCGATCGTCTTCATTGGCGGCTTCGCGCCAGAGCTCGGTGCGCTCAGGGCGAGTGCACGCGATCCGCTCACGCCGTCAGCCCTGCTCCACGCCGATGCCATCAGGCAGATCGCGGCCGGCGTGATGCCGGCCCGGCCGCGACATGGCTGGGCCTGGGAATGGGCTGCGGCGCTGCTGCTTGTGCCGGCTGCGATCGCTCTCGCCCGCCGGTTGCGACCCGCGCCGGCGGCTGCGGCGATGGCGGGGCTTCTGCTGGCACTGCTTCTCGGCGCTGCGGCGCTCGCGGCAATGGATGTCCTGCTCGATCCGTTGGCCCCGGCTGCGACCGGCGTGGCGGCCTTCCTCGCGACGTCGCTGGCGGCCTTCTCGGAGACGCGCCTGCGGGAGGCGCGCCTGCGCCACCGTTTCGAGCAGCATCTGGCCCCCGGCGTCGTCAAGCGCATCGTCGCAAACCCTTCGAGCCTCAAGCTCTCGGGCGAGCGGCGCGAGATCACCGCCCTGTTCACGGATATCGAGGGCTTCACCCAGACGACGCGCGACATCGGGCCGGAACAACTGGTCAGCGTGCTCGACGGTTATTTCGACGGCGTCACCCGCATCGTCGGCGAGCATGGCGGCATGGTCGACAAGCTCGTCGGCGATGCGGTGCACGCCTTGTTCAACGCGCCGCTGGACCTGGCCGAGCACCCGCAGCGCGCCGTCGCCTGCGCGGTCGCGATCCTGGCCTGGACGGAAAGCTATCGCGCCCAGGGGCTCGCTGCGACGATCCGGCTCGGCCGCACCCGGCAGGGCATCGAGACCGGCTTCGCCATCGTCGGCGATGTCGGCGTCGGCGCCAAGCTCGACTACACCGCCCATGGCGACGCCGTGAACACGGCGGCGCGGCTGGAGGCCCTCAACAAGGAGCTGGGATCGTCGATCTGCATCGGGCCGGTGGCAGCGCAGCGCTGCGGTCCTTCGCTGCTGCGCCCGCTCGCCCGCGTCGAGCTGCGGGGCCTGGGCGAGGTCAATGTCTTCACCCCGCTGGAGTCGTCGTGATGCGGCTGTTCCCTGCGGGACAGGCAGGCCCGCCGCCTTCGCGCATTCTCACGGCACGCGCTGCTCCGGTTGGCCCGGCGAGCGGATTGGTCAGAACAGGGAGATAACGTCATGGCCCAGCCTTCGATCCTCATTCGCCGGAGCCGCCGCACAGCCCTTCGGTCGCTGACGACCGCCGTGATGCTGGCTCTCGCAGCCGTCGGCAGCGCACCCGCCGCCATCGCCCAGCCGGTTGCGGCGACCAAAGCCCCGGCGCTTGTCCCGCTCGAACAGGCCTTCATGAAGGCCGCGACCGACCTCTTCGCCAAGGTCCCCGCCGGCGCCGGCGAGATCACCATGGTGATCGATCCGCTGATCGACGGCGTCACCGGCATCCAGTCGGCCGCGACGCGCGGCTTCGACAAGCGCATCGCCGAACTCGTCGCCGAGCGCTACCCGCATGTGAAAATCCTGGCCTTCACGCCGGCGAACGTCGCCAAGGCGCGCTTCGTCTTCATCGGCACCTTCAACACCATCAACAATGCCGGCCAGCCCGGGGCTGAGAAGGACGCCTTCTGGATCTGCTTTGCGCTGGTCGAACGCGAGGCGAAGACCGTCTACGCCCGCAGCGTCTCGCGCTCCGTCGTCAACAATGTCGACATCGCCCCGGCCGCCTCCTACGCCGACAGCCCGGTCTGGGGCATGGACGCGGCGACGCGCGCCTATATCGAGGCCTGCCAGAAGTCGCAGCCGGGCACGCCGGTCTCTCCCGCCTATCTCGATCAGCTCGGCGCTGCTGCCCGCATCCGCGAGGCGAGCGCCGCCTATGAGGCCGGCGATCACGCCAGGGCGCGCGACCTCTACCGCGAGGCGAAGGAGCAGCCGGGTGGCGACCAGCTCCGCGTGCTGAACGGGCTCTATCTGTCCTATGCCGCGCTGGGCGAGACCGGCGAGGCCGACCAGACTTTCGGCCAGATGGTCGAGCGCGGCTTCTCGCTCGGCCAGCTCGGGGTGAAGTTCCTGTTCGAGCCGAACTCCACCGCCTTCAACGCCGACCGCAAGCTGTCAGTGAGCTACCCCGCCTGGCTGCGCGAGATCGCGACGCGCGCCACCAAGGCGGGTGTCTGCCTCGAGGTCGTCGGCCATGCCAGCCGCACCGGCCCGGAAGCGCTGAACGACCGCCTCTCGCGGGACCGCGCCGAGCGCATCGCCTCGCTGATGGCGACCCAGGCGCCGGGCGTGTCGCAGCGCCTGCGGCCCTCCGGCGTCGGTTATCGCGAGGCTCTGGTCGGGCTGCCCCGCGACGATGCCAGCACGGCGGTCGATCGCCGCGTCGAATTCAAGACGGCGCCCTGCGCATGATCCCTCCACGCACCACGCCGGGCCTCACCGCCATCGTCATCGGCGCGGCCTTGTCGATGCAGCCCGCTCCTGCTCCGGCGCAGACGAAACCTCAGCTCGGAGCCACCTCCGCTGTCCCGACGTTGAAGCTGACCCCGCTGGCGCCGCCGAAGGACCCCGCCGTCGAGATGGCCGAGCGCATCGCCGCCACCACCGATCGCGCGGCGCTGCTCGAACTGCTGGCGGCCGGCGTCGACAACGCCCGGATCGCCACGCGGCTGACGGCTCTCGGCTTCGTCGATCTCGCCGCCGGAAGCACGCGGCTCTGGATCAAGCCGGGCTCTGGCGAGACCTTCCGGGACTGCGCCGATTGCCCGGAACTCGTTCTCGTTCCCGAAGGCGATGTCCGTATGCAGCTCTCGACCGGCGCCACGCCCCGAATCGTCGAGGCCAGCCTGCCGCAGCCCTTCGCCGTCGGCCGTTTCGAGGTGACGCGGGCGCAGTATCGCAGCTTCGTCCAGCAGTCCGGCCATGTCGTCGAACTGGGCTGCCATGTCCGCGCACCGGTCTGGAAGCTCGACCCGACGCTGTCGTGGCAGGACCCGGGCTATCCGCAGACCGACAACGACCCCGTCGCCTGCGTCAGTTACGGCGATGCCAAGGCCTTTCTCGCCTGGCTCTCGAAGCGCTCGGGACAACGCTACCGGCTGCTCACCGATCCGGAATGGCACCATGTCGCTGCAAGCTCCGTCAGGGAGATGGCCGACCCGGCGCGCCTCTGCGCCATCGGCAACGGAGCGGACGAGACGGCGAAGCTGGCCCACCCCGGCTGGACCGCCGCCCCCTGCCGCGACGGCTTCCGCACCACCGCGCCCGTCGGCAGCTTCGCCGCCAGCGTCTGGGGCCTGTCCGATCTCAGTGGCAATCTCTGGGAATGGGTCGAGACCTGCCCGCCCGATCCTTCCGTGCCCGGCCAGCCCTTTCCGCCGCCGATCTGCCGCGAGGAGGAAGGCCGCATCCTCCGGGGCGGTTCCTGGGCCGATTCGCCGGCGATGCGCACGCTGGATGCCCGTATCGTCAGCGAGCCCGGTATCCGCGATCAGGTCGCGGGCTTCCGCGTCGCCCGCGATCTGGGGAATTGATCGTCTCGCGCTTCACGCGATCCCGGGCGTCGTCCGCAGATTCCGCCGGCCGATCCACAGCCACGCCGTCACTGCCGCCAGCAGCGCGGCACCGGCGACTTGCGCCACCTCGAACGGCAGGAACAGGCCGATGCCGGCGGCGAAGAGCAGGACACGCTTCGGCAGGTCGAGCATCGTGACATAGTAGCCCTCGATCGCCGCGTTCAGCGCCAGCACGCCGAGCGCCACCGTCCCGGCAGCGATGGCGATCTGCCACGCCGTCCCCACCAGCAGCAGGGCCGGCTGGTACATGAAGACGAAGGGCAGGATGAAGGCGACCATCGCGATCCGGCAGGCGACGACCGCGATCATCACCGGATTGGCCTTGGCGATCGAGGCCGCCGCGAAGGCCGCGACCGCGACCGGCGGCGTGATCGCCGACATCGAGGCGATGTAGACGATGAAGAGATGCGCCGGCAGGACATCGATCCCGAGCGTGATCAGGGCGGGCGCGGCGAGCACCGCCGAGAGCGCATAGACAGCCGGCGTCGGCATGCCCATGCCGAGCACGATGATGACGAAGGCGGCGACGATGATCGTCAGGAACGGGCTGCCGCCGGCCATGTGGAAAAGGCCCGAGCTGATCTTGCCGGTGAGGTCCGTCATCGACAGCGTCCCGACCACGAGGCCGGCGATGGCGCAGGCGACGCCGACGCCGATCATGCCCCGCATGCCGTCGCTGAAGCCGAAGAACAGCGTCTTCGCCAGCCGCTTCGGGCTGCGGTCGTGCCACAGCGCGACGGGAACCAGCGAGGCCACGGCGATGGCGCCCGCAAAGGCCGGCCGGTTCAGGCTGAGCACGCCCCAGACCAGGAGTCCGATCGGGACGAGATAGGCCCAGTCGCGCCGCAGGATCGCGAGGATCGACGGCGCCTTGCCCTCCGACATCGGCTGGAGCCCGTCGCGATGCGCCTTGAAATGCACGGCGAGAAAGACCGACTGGTAGAACAGCAGGGCCGGCACCAGCGCCGCGAGCACGATCGTCGAATAGGGAATGCCGGTGAAATCGGTCATCAGGAACGCGGCCGAGCCCATGATCGGCGGCAGCAGCCCGCCGCCGGCCGAAGCTGCCGATTCGATCGCCCCCGCATAGGTCCGGCTCATCCCGGTCTTGATCATCAGCGGGATGCTGAAGGAGCCGGTGGTGACGACATCGGCGGTGGGCGAGCCCGAGATCGAGCCGTAGAGGCCGGTCGAGACGACCGCGACCTTGCTGGCGCCGCCGACCTGCTTGCCGACCAGGCTGTTGGCGACGTCATAGAAGAAATCGGCGCCGCCGACGCGGTCGAGCAGCGAACCAAAGATCACGAAGACGAAGACGAGGAAGGCTGCGACCTCGAGAGCCGGGCCGAACAGGCCGTTGGTCGAGAAGACGAGGTGGTCGACGATCTCCTGCGCGCTGAAGCCGCGATGCGCGAAGGAGCCCGACAGCTTGCTGCCGAAAATCGCATAGGCGAGGAAGGTCGTCACCAGCACCACGAGGATCATGCCGATGCAGCGCCGCGTCGCCTCCATGACGAGCGCGATCAGCACGATCGAGGCGACGATGTCGGCGCTGGAGAGATCGTCGATCATCGGCAGCCGCATCTCGTGGACCGGCTGCATGTGGACGAAATAGCCGCAGGACAGGATCGACAGCGCGACCAGCCCCCAGGCCAGCCAGGAGCGCCCGGTCTGCCGCAGCGGGTTGGCCGTGGTCGTCAGGAAGGCGAGCGAGAGCACCGCGCCCAGGAACAGGAACAGCGCGATCTCGCGGTTGACATACCAGCCGAAGGAGATCGCCAGCAGCAGCAGCCCGGTGGCGACGCCGACGATGTGGACGGTCCATTGCTCGGGCGCATCGAGCCGGCGCGACTGCCCCGGCGCGAGGATCTTCAGCAGGTAGGGCATCGGGACACCTCGCGACGGCGGCGGCTATCGGATCAGAGTCGAGGGGTGATAGTCACTTCAGGACGCCGGCCTTCCGAAAGGCCATCTCGGCGCCGGGGTGGAGCGCAAGCGGCGCGACCTGGGTCAGGTCGATGGGCTCCAGCCGCGCCAGCGTGGCATGGGCCTGCTTGAGATAGCCGAAATGCTTCAGCATCCCCTCGACGATCGCGGCCGCATCCTCGTTCTTCATCTCGGCTGCCGCGAACAGCACGACGCTGCCGGTGACGGTGGGGATCGCCTGGGGCTGGAATGGATAGGTGCCGGCCGGCACGGTGATCGCCGCCGTGCCGAGCAGGGCGCCAAGCTTGGCGCTGGCCTCCGGGCTGATCCCCAGCATCTTGACCTTCATTTCGCGGGTCGCGCTGTTGATCTGGCCGGAAGGGAAGGCGAGCATGTTGATGATGACGTCGATCTGGCCGTTCTTCATCATCTCGAGGCCGGCATTGTAGTCGACATGGTGGATGCGCCCGCCCCAGCCCTCGATGTCCTTGGGCGTGATGCCATAGGCCTTGAAGACCTCCTCACCGGTCACCGCCATCAGCGTGCCGCGCTGGTTCAGCGCGATGCGGATCGGCTTCTTGGCGGCCAGGATGGCCTCGAAGCTCTCGATGCCGGCCTCTTCGCGGACCAGGATCTGGACGGCGGCCTGCGGGTCGATCAGCGCGATGGCCTTGAGGTTGCTGATGGGCGCCTTGAACGGGTCCTCGCCCGCCTGCGCCCGCTTGATCAACTGCGCATGGGCGATGCCGAGCTCGACCTTGCCGGTCGAGACGAGCTGGATGTTGGCGGCCTCGCGACCCGGCTCGTAGCCGAAGGAGGCGCCGGGCGCTTCACGCCGGATCGTCTCGCCGATCGCATTGCCGATGGCACTCCAGGCGCCGCCGACGGAGCCGCCGGTCAGGGTGATCTTCTTGGTCGGAGCCGTCTGCGCCAGGCCGAGACCCGCGCAGAGTCCAAGCGATGCCGCCAGAATGGACGCGATAGCCAGTCTCTTCATGATCGCCCTCCCAGGCCTGTGTCGAGAGATGGCCCGCATGACGGGCCTGAAAACCCACGCTGTGCCGGTCGCGATGCGCGCCCGGCGATCTGCCGTAGCTGTCTATCCCCGGCGGCTTCAAGCCGCTTCGTCGCGTGCATGTCTTGTTTGTCGGGCAAAGCCCTGCGCAGCACGAGGGGAAGTTTGTTGGTATGCATATGGCTTGTCAATGCAGGTTTCCGCCCAATCTCGTAGCTTGCAGTGCAGCAATTGCTTGCGAAATAAGCGCTGCAACCATGGGTTAGGCCTGTATTTCGGCGTGGTTGCAGAGTTGACCTGAGATCGGCGGTTCCGTGATCTATTCCTTGCTTGACAGTCCGTGGCGCTGTCCGCATCGTTGGTACACAAACGGTAATAAAAACGGGCCATCCATGCTATTCGCTCTCCATGGCGAAGCCCGCGCCAAGGCTGCGGGAGCGCGTGTCAGGGGCTCAAGCATGTATGACCGTTTCTCCACCGGGCGGCTGATCGATCTCTGGCTGAGGGAAGACATCGGCGCCTGCGACCTGACCGTGCAGGTCATGATCGAGCCGACCGAGACGGGCTCCTTCCGCATGAACGCCCGCGAGCCGATGACTCTGGCCGGCATCGAAGTCGCCGCCGACGTGTTCCGTCGCTATGAGCCACGGCTGTCGATCAGGGTCGAGGCTGCCGACGGCGACCGGGTGGAGAAGGGCGCGACGCTGATCTGGGTCGAGGGCCCGGCGCAAGGTATCCTGACCGCCGAGCGCACGGCGCTCAACATCGTCCAGCGCCTGTCGGGCATCGCCACCGAGACGGCGCGCTATGTCGACATCATCAAGGGCACCTCGGCGCGGCTGATCGACACCCGCAAGACCACGCCCGGCCTGCGCATGCTGGAAAAGCATGCGGTCGCCTGCGGCGGCGGCCTCAACCACCGCCTCGGCCTCGATAACGGCGTGATGATCAAGGACAACCACATTGCCGTCTGCGGCGGCATCGCCCAGGCGGTCGAGCGTGCCCGCAGGAAGCTGCCGGTCCTGACCAAGATCGAAGTCGAATGCGACCGGCTGGAGCAGGTGCGCGACGCGGTCGCCGCCGGCGCCGACGTCATCATGCTCGACAACATGCCGGTGCCCGAGATGAAGGAAGCGGTCGCCTTTGTCGCGGGCCGCGCCAAGGTCGAGGCCTCCGGCGGCATCCGCTATGAGACCATCCGCGCCATTGCCGAGACCGGCGTCGACTACATCTCCACCAGCAAGATCACCCAGTCGGCGCCCGCCGTCGACATCGGGCTCGACGAGGCCTGAGGCAACACGAAAAAGTCATGCGGCCAGGCATTCTCTTCGTCGTCGTCGGCCCCAGCGGTGCCGGCAAGGATACGCTGATGGACGGCGCCAGGAAGGCGCTGGCCGATAGCGGACGCTTCGGTTTCGCCCGGCGCCTGATCACCCGCCCGGCCGACGCCGGCGGCGAGGATCACGAGGCGATCGACGAGGCCGGGTTTGTAGCGCTGGCCGCAGCCGGCGGCCTCTTGGTATCCTGGAACGCGCATGGCCTGCATTACGGGCTGCGCGCCTCGTTGCGCGACGAACTCGCACGCGGCCGACACATCGTCGCCAATGGTTCGCGGGGGGTGCTGGAGATGTTGGCTGGCGCGGTGCCACGCCTCATCATCATCAATGTCACCGCCTCGCCCGAGGTGCTGGCGGTGCGTCTCGCGTCTCGCGGCCGCGAGACAGCCGAGGACATCGCGGCCCGCCTGGCGCGCAAGCCGCCGCAATGGCCAGCCGGGATCGAGACGCTGATCGTCGAGAACAACGGCGCGGTCGAGGAGGGCGTCGAGCACTTCCTCGCGGCGATCGATGCTGCGACAAGGCGTCTTACACTCAAGCCCATCCCCATCGACGCCTGGCGCGACAACATCGCCTATCTGCCGGGTGACAGCCTGCTCGGCGTCGAGGATTTCGACGGGCCGGGCAAGGTCGATGTGGCCGGGCCGGTCGACGAACACGGGCAGCGCCGCAGCATCCGAGCCCGCATCAATGTCGTCGATTCCGGCTGGCTGCTGGAGCCGCACGAGATCGGCCTGTCGCGCGAGGCCTTCGCACTGCTCGCGCTGCCTGCGGGCAGCGAGATCACGCTGACGCGCACGCCGCCGCAGCACAGCCGCGACGCGCTGCGGGCCAAGATTCAAGGCGCCGAACTCGGCACAGCCGAATACGCCATGCTTCTGCGCGACATCGTCGAGGGGCGCTACCCGGAAGGCGAGATCTCGGCCTTCCTCGTCGCCGCGACCCGGTCGCTGAGCGATACCGAGGTCGGCGCGTTGGCGAGCGTCCGCGCCGGTTTCTCGACGCCCTTGCGCTGGGACGAGCCGATCGTCGTCGACAAGCACTCGATGGGCGGAATTCCCGGCAGCCGGATCACGCTGATCGTGGCGCCGATCGTCGCGGCCCATGGCCTCGCCATGCCGAAGACCTCGTCTCGGGCGATCACCTCGGCGGCCGGCACCGCCGATGCCATGGAGGTGCTGGCCAAGGTCGATCTCACCATGGACGATGTCCGCCGCACCGTCGCAGAGGCGCGCGCCTGCATCGCCTGGAACGGCCGCCTCAACCATTCCGCCGTCGATGACGTGATGAACGCGATCACGCGCCCGCTCGGCATCGATTCCAACCGCTGGTCGGTCGCCTCGATCATCTCCAAGAAGCTGACCGCTGGCTCCACCCATGTCGCCGTCGACCTGCCCTATGGCCGGCGCGCGAAGCTGCGCAGCGAGGCGGAAGCACAGGAACTGGCCGCGCTGTTCGAGACGGTCGGCTGCTCGGTCGGCCTGCATGTCGAAGCCTTCCCGACCTGCGGCGCAGGGCCGATCGGTCGTGGTATCGGGCCGGCACTCGAGGTTCGCGACGTGCTCTGGGTGCTGGAGGGCCACGACGAAGCTCCGGCCGATTTGCGCGAGAAGGCGCTCGATTTCGCCGGGCGCATCCTGTCCTGGGACCCTGCCATCGCGACGCCTGAGCGTGGGCGCGCACGGGCGGCGGCGCTGCTTGCCTCGGGGGCGGCCCGCCAGGCGCTGGACCGGATCGTCGCCGCACAAGGCCGGCGCGATGTCGTGTCCAAGCCGGCCGCGCTGTCCCATACCGTGAAGGCTTTTCGCCCAGGCCGGATCGGCGAGATCGACGGCTGGCGCATCGCCGGCATCGCGCGGCGTGCCGGCGCGCCCTTCGACAAGAGCGCCGGCATCGACCTGCTGCGCCGCGTCGGCGACGATGTGGCGGCGGGCGAGGGGCTCTTCACGATCCACGCTTCGGCCGGGCCGGATCTGGAAGCCGCGGTCGCCATGGCGGCTGGCGACGACGGGTTTCTGCTGGCTGAGGATGCGGCCGAGCAAGCCTGAACCTCAAGGCTTCGGCATCTTCAGCGGGTCGATCGAGATCGCCCGTTTCAGCGTTCGTAGACCGAAGGTCGTCCGGGTCTGCCGGATGCCGGGGATGCGGTAGAGCATCTCGCGCAGGAAGCGCTCGTAATGGTCGGTGCCACTGACCACGACCTTGACGAGATAGTCGTATTCCCCGGTGACGAGATAGGCCTCGACCACCTCGGGAATCCGCGTCAGCGCCTCGCCGAAATGGTCGAGGATCTTGTCGTCATGCTTGTCGAGCGTGATCTCGACGAAGACGACATTGTTGAAGCCGAGCACCTTCTGGTCGAGCACCGCGACGTATTTTGCGATCGCGCCGCTTTCCTCCAGCCGCTTGACCCGCGTCCAGCAGGGCGAGGGCGAGAGCCCGACCTTCTCCGCCAGCGCGTTCGTGGTCAGCCGACCGTCTTCCTGGAGCGCGGAGAGAATCCGCAGATCGGTCTGATCGGGTTCGTCCGGGCGCCTGCTTCGCGATATCACGGGAAATCATCCTGCCGAATTGTCGTATGGCGGAAGTTATTTCCGTTGTCGGTTCCGTTCGCAACCAATTTCGATAGAACTCTTTTTTGGAGCCGGGCTAGCTTGATCTCAAGAGGGCTGCGTTCGCCTGCGCCGTTCGCAAAGCGCGGAACCAAGGCCCCGTGACGAGGATACGGCTTGCCGTCTGGTCCATCAGGCGGAATGCTGCGGAACCCGGGATGGAGCGTGGCCAATGACCTCCAACAGCATGACATCTGACACGCCCCTTCGCTTTCATGTGCCGGAGCCGGCGAGCCGGCCGGGCGAGAAGCCCGACTTCTCCCATGTCGTGATCCCGAAGGCCGGCACGGTCGAGCGTCCGCCCGTGGATGTCGATCCCAAGGAGATCCGCGATCTCGCCTATTCGATCATCCGCGTGCTCAACAGCGAGGGCGAGGCGGTCGGTCCCTGGGTGCCCGATCTCTCGAAGGACGATCTGATCCGCGGCCTGCGCCATATGATGACGCTGCGCTCATTCGACGCCCGCATGCAGATGGCGCAGCGCCAGGGCAAGACCTCGTTCTACATGCAGCACACCGGCGAGGAGGCGGTGAGCTGCGCCTTCCGCATCGCGCTCGAACCCGGCGACATGAACTTCCCGACCTATCGCCAGGCGGGCTTGCTGATCGCCGACGAGTATCCGCTCGTCGACATGATGTGCCAGATCTATTCCAACGAGCGCGACCCGCTGAAGGGCCGCCAGCTCCCGGTGATGTACTCCTCCAAGGAGCACGGCTTCTTCTCGATCTCGGGCAATCTCGCGACGCAGTTCGTGCAGGCGGTCGGCTGGGCCATGGCCTCGGCGATCAAGCGTGACACCCGCATCGCCGCCGCCTGGGTCGGTGACGGCTCGACGGCGGAGTCGGATTTCCACGCCGCGCTGGTCTTCGCCTCGACCTACAAGGCGCCCGTTGTCCTCAACGTCGTCAACAACCAGTGGGCGATCTCGACCTTCCAGGGCATCGCGCGCGGCGGTTCCGGCACCTTCGCGGCGCGCGGCCTCGGCTTCGGCATCCCGGCGCTGCGCGTCGATGGCAACGACTACCTCGCGACCTATGCCGTGGCGCAATGGGCGATCGAGCGCGCCCGCCGCAATCTCGGGCCAACGCTGGTCGAATACGTCACCTATCGCGCCGGCGCGCATTCGACATCGGACGATCCTTCCGCCTATCGGCCGAAACATGAATCGGACGGCTGGCCGCTCGGCGATCCGCTTGTCCGCCTCAAGGAGCACCTCATCAAGATCGGCGCCTGGAGCGAGGAGCGCCACAAGCAGGCCGAAGCCGAAATCCTCGAGACGGTGATCGCCGCCCAGAAGGAGGCGGAGAGCTTCGGCACGCTGCATTCCGGTGGCAAGCCCTCGGCGCGCGACATGTTCGAGGGCGTCTATGCCGAGCTGCCGCCGCATTTGCGCCGCCAGCGCCAGCAGTTGGGGGTGTGACGACGATGGCTGCTGTATCCCACCGCGTCATTCTCGGGCGAAGCGAAGCGCAGACCCGAGAATCTCGTGACGAGAGGGCGATGGTTTCCGAGATGGTCGGGTCAAGCTCGACCATGACGTTGCCCGTCATTGCGAGGAGCGCAGCGACGAAGCAATCCAGGGGGACGTGGAGCGAGACGGCTGGATTGCTTCGCTTCGCTCGCAATGACGGTGGGAGCGCTTCATGCCACGCATGACGATGATCGAGGCGATCCGCTCCGCCATGGACGTCTCGATGGGGCGCGACGAGAATGTCGTGGTTTATGGCGAGGATGTCGGCTTCTTCGGCGGCGTTTTCCGCTGCACCCATGGCCTGCAGCAGAAATACGGCGTCAACCGCTGCTTCGACGCGCCGATCAGCGAGGCCGGCATCGTCGGCACGGCGATCGGCATGGCGGCCTATGGCCTGCGGCCCTGCATCGAGATCCAGTTCGCCGACTACATGTATCCGGCCTATGACCAGATCGTCTCGGAGGCCGCGCGCCTGCGCTACCGCTCGAACGGCGACTTCACCTGCCCGATCGTGATCCGGATGCCGACCGGCGGCGGCATCTTCGGCGGCCAGACCCACAGCCAGAGCCCCGAAGCCCTCTTCACCCATGTCTCCGGCCTGAAGACGGTGGTCCCGTCGAACCCCTATGACGCCAAGGGTTTGCTGATCGCCGCGATCGAGGATCCGGACCCGGTGATCTTCCTCGAACCGAAGCGCCTCTATAACGGCCCCTTCGACGGCCATCACGACCGCCCGGTGACGCCCTGGTCCAAGCATGAACTCGGCGACGTCCCCGAGGGCCATTTCTCCCTGCCGCTCGGCAAGGCGGTGATCCGACGTGAGGGCTCGGCCTGCACGATCGTCACCTACGGCACCATGGTCCATGTCGCCGAGGCGGTGGCGCAGGAGACCGGCATCGATGCCGAAATCATCGACCTCAGGAGCCTCGTGCCACTCGATCTCGACACGATCACGACCTCCGTCGCCAAGACCGGCCGCTGCATGGTGCTGCACGAGGCGACGCTGACGTCTGGATTTGGTGCGGAGCTGGCCGCGCTCGTCCAGGAGACCTGCTTCTACCATCTCGAGGCGCCGGTGCGGCGCGTGGCGGGCTGGGATACGCCCTATCCGCATGCCCAGGAATGGGCCTATTTCCCCGGTCCGGCCCGCGTTGGCCGGGCGCTTGCCGAGATCATGGAGAGCCGCTGATGGCCGAGCGCATCATCAAGCTTCCCGATGTCGGCGAAGGCATCGCCGAGGCCGAGCTGGTCGAGTGGCACGTCAAGGTCGGCGACATCATCCGCGAGGACGATCTGCTGGCCGCCGTGATGACCGACAAGGCGACGGTGGAGATCCCCGCGCCCGTCGACGGCGAGGTCACCTGGATCGGCGCCGAGGTCGGCGACACCGTCGCGATCGGCTCCGCGCTGGTGAAGCTCAAGATCGCCGGTGACGCCGGTGCGGTGGAGGCGCCTGCCGAGGCCGATGCGGCGGAGCCGGAACCGGCCGCCGAGGCTCCCCAAGCTGAAGCCGCGACGCCCGCGGCTTCGGAGGCCACCAAGCCCCCGCCTTCCGCCGAGCCGCCCCGCGCCATGACCGTGCCCAAGCCGACGCGCGCCATCGCCGCGGCGACGCCGCAAGCCCAGCCCGTCCCGCGCCGCGCGCCCGGCGACAAGCCGCTGGCCTCGCCGGCCGTGCGCCTCAAGGCGCGCGAGGCCGGTATCGATCTGCGCCAGGTCTCAGGGACAGGCCCGGCCGGACGCATCCTGCACGAGGACATCGACGCCTTCCTGCTGCGCGGCCCGGAGCCCGGCCATGCGCCCGGCCTCGCCGAGAAGAGCGGCGTCACCGAGGTCAAGATCGTCGGTCTCAGGCGCAAGATCGCCGAGAAGATGGCGCTGTCGAAATCGCGCATCCCGCACATCACCATCGTCGAGGAGGTGAATGTCTCACCGCTCGAGGATTTGCGCGCGACGCTGAACAAGAAGCCGACGCCCGAGCGGCCGAAGCTGACGCTCCTGCCCTTCCTGATGCGGGCCATGGTCAAGGCGCTGGCCGAGCAGCCGAACCTCAACGCGCTCTATGACGACGAGGCCGGCATCGTCCGCCAGCATGCCGGCATCCATTTGGGCATCGCGACGCAGACGCCGGGCGGGCTGATGGTGCCTGTCGTCAAGCATGCGGAGGCGCGCGACATATTCGGCTGCGCGCTCGAACTGAACCGGATCGCCGAGCGCGCACGCGATAGCACCGCGACCCGCGACGAACTCACCGGCTCGACCATCACCATCACTTCGCTGGGTGCGATGGGCGGCATCGCCACGACGCCGGTCATCAACCACCCGGAAGTCGCCATCGTCGGCGTCAACAAGATGATGGTGCGCCCGGTCTGGGACGGCACGACCTTCGTCCCGCGCAAGATGATGAACCTGTCCTCCAGCTTCGACCATCGCGTCGTCGATGGCTGGGACGCGGCCGTCTTCGTGCAGCGGCTCAAGGAGTTGCTGGAGAACCCGGCGACGCTGTTCATCGATGTCTGAGTCCGGAACCGCATCATGACCGAGATCATCTGCAAGCTGCTCGTCATCGGCGCCGGCCCCGGCGGCTATGTCTGTGCCATCCGCGCCGGCCAGCTCGGCATCGACACCGTCATCGTCGAGAGCGGCAAGCTCGGCGGCACCTGCCTGAATGTCGGCTGCATCCCGTCCAAGGCGATGATCCATGTCGCCGAGGAGTTCGAGAAGGCGGCCCATGCCGCTGCCGGCAAGACGCCGTTCGGGCTCACAGCCGCCGCGCCCGTGCTCGATTTCGGCAAGGCTGTGGCCTGGAAGGACGGCATCGTCGCGCGCCTCAACAACGGCGTCGGGGCGCTTCTGCGCAAGGCCAAGGTCAAGATCGTCCATGGCCGCGCCCGCTTCCGCGACGGCAAGACCGTGGTGGTCGAGACCGAGACCGGCCCGAAGGTGATCCGCGCGGAAAGGATCGTCATCGCCACCGGCTCCGTGCCGGTCGAATTGCCTTTCCTGCCCTTCGGCGGCCCGGTGATCTCCTCGACGGAAGCCCTCGCTTTGGCCGAGGTGCCGAAGAAGCTCGCCGTCGTCGGCGGCGGCTATATCGGGCTGGAACTCGGCATCGCCTTCGCCAAGCTCGGCAGCCAGGTTACTGTCGTCGAGGCGCAACAACGCATCCTGCCGCTCTATGACGCCGATCTGACCGCGCCGGTGGCGAAGCAACTGACCTCGCTCGGTGTCGAGGTCCTGCTCGGCGCCAAGGCGCGCGGCGCCGCGCCGAAGGGCGACGCCCTGCTGATCGAGACGGCAGACGGCCAGGAGCGCCGCATCGCGGCCGACAAAATCCTCGTCACCGTCGGCCGTGCGCCCGCTACCGCCGGGCTCGGCCTCGAGGAACTGGTGCTCGACATGGATGGTCGCTTCATCCGCATCGGCGAGCAATGCGAAACCTCGATGCGCGGCATCCACGCCATCGGCGACGTCACCGGCGAGCCGATGCTGGCGCATCGCGCCATGGCGCAGGGCGAGATGGTCGCGGAGATCGCAGCCGGCTTAGCCCGCGCCTGGGACAAGCGCGGCATCCCGGCGATCTGCTTCACCGATCCCGAGATCGTCACGGTCGGTCTCTCGCCCGAGGAGGCGCGCCGGGCTGGGCAGGACGTCAAGATCGGCCAGTTCCCCTTTGCCGCCAATGGCCGTGCCATGACCCGCGACGGCGAGCAGGGCTTTGTCCGTATCGTCGCACAGGCCGGGACACAGCTCGTGCTCGGCATCCAGGCGGTCGGCTCGGGTGTCTCCGAACTCTCGACCGCCTTCGGCCTCGCCATCGAGATGGGTGCGACGCTGGAAGATGTCGCCGGTACGATCCACGCCCATCCCACCCAAGGCGAGGGCTTCCAGGAGGCAGCCCTCAAGGCGCTCGGCCATGCCATCCATATCTGAGCGTATTGCCGCAGGCAGGCCGCTCGGATGCATACAATATTGACATTGTCTTGCTCTACTCCCATGTGAGAGCGGCGCCGGGATGCGGCGCGCTTTCAGGAGTCCGTCATGTCCGGCGAGCAATGGCCGTCTCTGTCGCCGCTCAAGACCGGCCTGCGCGGCCGCTGCCCGCGCTGTGGCAAGGGCCATCTGTTCCAGAGCTTCCTGAAATTGCGCCCCTCCTGCGAGGTCTGCGGGCTGGACTATTCCTTCGCCGATCCGGCTGACGGCCCGGCCTTTTTCGTGATGATGTTCGTCTGCGTGCCGGCCGCCGCCTTCCCGCTCTGGCTCGAGCTGGCCTACAACCCGCCGACCTGGGTGCATTTCGTCACCACGCTGCCGCTGATCCTGCTGACCTGCATCCCGCCGCTGCAGCCGCTCAAGGGCTGGCTCGTCGCCGCGCAGTTCTTCCACAAGGCCGAGGAGGGCCGGCTCGCCAAGCCGGTCATCCGCGAAAAGCCGCAGGGCTGACGCCTCTCAGACGACCGCGTGGTCCGCCACGCGCTCATGGCCGATGATCGCCGCCAGCGTTTTCAGCGCCTCGCCGAGACGCGCCCGGTCCGGCACGCCGCCGAGCGAAATCCTGACAGCATCGGGCGCCCGCCCCTCGACGCTGAACGCATCCGACGGCGTCACCCCCAGCCCTTCGCGACGCGCTGCCTCGATCAGGCGGTGGCGATCCCAATGCGCCGGCAGCGGTTGCCAGATATGCAGCCCGTTCGGATGGCTTCGGCCTGATTGCGGCAGGATCATGCGCGCGAGCGCCTGCCTGGCCGCAGCCTCCCGGCGCACGCCGTCGAGCAGGTCGGCTGCCGCGCCAACCCTGATCCAGTGCGTCGCCAGCGCGGTCATCAGCGGCGCCGGCATCAGCGTGATCGCGCGCAGGGCCTGGACCAGCGCATCGGGACTGACGCCCGGGGGAAGCACGATAAAGGCCGTGCGCAAGCCCGGCGTCAGCGTCTTGGATAGCGTCGCGACATGATGCGTCCGCTCCGGCGCCAGCTCCGCGATGGCCGGGGGAGCGTCCGGCACGAGTGGGCTGTAGGGATCATCCTCGATGATGGTGAGGCCCTGCGCCCGAGCGATCGCGACGATCTCGCGCCGCCGTCCCTCCGGCATCGTGATGGCTGTCGGATTCTGGATCGTCGGGGTCAGGCAGAGCAGTTTCGCGCCATGTTCGCGTGCCGCCGCCTCCAGCGCATCGGGGCGCAGGCCGTCATCGTCGCTGGCGACGGGCACGGGCCTCAAGCCCCGCTGCCGCGCCGCCGCGAGCAGCCCCGGATAAGTCAGCGGTTCGCACAGCAATACCTCGCCGGGACGCGCGAGCACGCTCAGGAGAGCGAGCAGGGCCGGCTGCGCGCCGGGCGCGACGATCAGGCGCTGCGGCTCGATCCGCCCCAGCACCGGCTCGAGCCAGGCGCAGCCCGCCGCCCGGTCGGAGAGCGAGCCCGGGCCGACATGGTAGGTCATCAGCAGATCGGCGCTGGAGCGCGCCAGCACCTCGGCGATGCCCCGCTGCATCAGCTCGGCGAGGCGCACGCCCTTGGGCGCCGGCGGGATGTTCATGCTGAGATCGACGGGAGGCCCCGACGGCTCCGGCTGCGCGGCGATGAAGGAGCCGCGCCCGGTCACCGCATCGAGCAGCTTGCGCTGACGTGCCTCGGCATAGGCGCGCGTCACCGTGGTCAGGTCGACATCGAGCAGATCGGCCAGCTTTCGCTGCGGCGGCAGCCGGTCGCCCGGCCGCAGCGCCCCTGTGGCGACGGCCTGCGTGATGCGATCGGCGATCTGGAGATAGCGCGGGCCGGCAGCAGGATCGAGGCGAACGATCCAGCGCGCGATGGGCTCATCCTCAGCCATTCCGAAAAGCTCCGCCGAGTTGGCCATACACCTGGTTATATTGTCCGGATCGGCAGAGCGGGCAAGCGCGGCCCGCTGCGGGCTGGCGCGCGCGGGTGGCTTGGCTTGACCTACTGGGCCGCCGCCGATTCGCGCAGGCTCTGAACGAGCAGTTGCGCCGGCAGGCTCAGGCCGCCCGGCCGCGTGCAGACGACGAACTGTCGCTTCGCCCAATCATTGCTGAGCGGAATGATCCGCAAGCCCAGAGCCTGGCGGATCGGCTCCGCCTCCTCGCGCGGCACGATCGCCAGCGCCAGCCGGGCCGCGACGATGCGGTAGGCGGCATCGACCGTCGAGACCTGGATGCGATAGCGCATCTGCTTGCCGGCGGTGGCCGCGGCATTGCGCTGCATCGTTTTCATGATGCTGCGGGCGACGATGTCGACATGCTCATGATCGATCGTATCCTCGAAGGCGACGGTCTCGCATCCGGCCAGCGGATGCTCGGGATGCACCACGACCGCGAGATGGTCGCTTGTGTAGGGAAAGGTCTGCAGGCCGCCGAACTCCACCGCATCCCAGCAGACGCCGATATCGGCCCGGCCCTCCTCGACGCCGCGCACCACCTCCCAGATTTCGCGCTCCTCCAGGCTGACGCGGACATCGCGATAGCGCTGGGCAAAGAGGCCGACATCGCGCGGCAGGATCTGCGCCACCGCCGATTTGCTGCCGAAGACGCGCACATGCCCCTGCACGCCCTGCGCGAAAACGCCAAGCTCCGCCCGCATCCGGTCGAGCAGGTCGAGCATGTCGCGCGCATAGCGGCAGAGCGTCTCGCCGGCCGGCGTCAGAGAGATGCCGCGCCGCCCGCGCTCCAGCAGCGCGACGCCGGCCTCGTCTTCCATCTGGCTGATGCGCTTGCTGACCGCGGAGGGCACGATCGCCTCGCGCCGGGCGGCGGCGGCGATGTTGCGCTCCTCGCAGACGGCGATGAAGAGCCGCAGCGAGACCGGATCGAAGCTGCGCATGGATCATCTCCCCGGCCAAATTCTGCCATCTCTGAAGGAGATGTTAGCTGTGAAAAATGACCATTCCTGCGATGGCTGACAAGGCGCCCGCTCTTCTTATGATCCGGCCGGCCACAGATCATACGGACAGGAACCGCCCTTCACATGCGTATCGTCGACATCCGGGAGCGCACCGCTCCGATCGCCTCGCCCATCGCCAATGCCTTCATCGACTTCTCGAAGATGACGCTCAGCCTCGTCGCTGTTGTCACCGACGTCATCCGCGACGGCAGGCCGGTGATCGGCTACGGCTTCAATTCGAACGGGCGCTATGGCCAGGGTGGGCTGATCCGCGAGCGCTTCGCCCCGCGCGTGCTCCAGGCCGCGCCCGAGAGCCTGCTAGACGCCGAGGGCGGCAATATCGACCCCGCCAAGGTCTGGGCGGCGATGTTCACCAATGAGAAGCCGGGCGGCCATGGCGAACGCTCCGTCGCGATGGGCACGATCGACATGGCGGTCTGGGATGCGGTTGCCAAGATCGCCGGCAAGCCGCTCTTCCGCCTGCTGGCGGAGCGCCATGGCACACAGGCCGATCCCAAGGTCTTCGTCTATGCCGCCGGCGGCTACTACTATCCTGGCAAGGGGCTCGAGGGGCTGGCCGCCGAGATGCAGGGCTATCTCGACCGTGGCTACACCGTCGTGAAGATGAAGATTGGTGGCGCGCCGCTCGCCGACGATTGCAAGCGCATCGAGACGGTGCTGCGCCTGCTGCCGGCCGGCTGCAAACTCGCGGTCGATGCCAATGGCCGCTTCGACCTGGAGACCGCGATCGCCTATGCCAAGGCGCTGCGCCAATACGACCTGTTCTGGTACGAGGAAGCGGGCGACCCGCTCGACTACGACCTCCAGGCCCGTCTCGCCGAACATTATCCCGGCCCGATGGCGACCGGCGAGAACCTGTTCTCGATGCAGGACGCCCGCAACCTGATCCGCTATGGCGGCATGCGCCCCGACCGCGACTGGCTGCAATTCGACTGCGCGCCGAGCTACGGCCTCGTCGAATATCTGCGCACGCTCGACATGCTCAGGCAGAACGGCTGGTCCTGGCGCCGCTGCATCCCCCATGGCGGCCATCAGATGTCGCTGAACATCGCCGCGGGGCTGGGGCTCGGCGGCAACGAATCCTATCCGGACCTGTTCCAGCCCTATGGCGGCTTCCCGGACGGGGTCCGTGTCGAAGCCGGCCATATCGTCATGCCCGATTTGCCGGGCATCGGCTTCGAGGGCAAGTCAGACCTGATCAGCGAGATGCGCAGCCTCGCCGCCTGAGGTGCGCGGCTCAGACCACCTGTCGGCTCGACCCCTCGACGAGGACGTAAGGCTCCCCGCCCGCGAGCACCTCGACGCGGGCGCGGACGCCGTAGACCTCGTCGAGCAGGGCCGGCGTCACGATCGCGCGCGGATCGCCCAGCGCGACGAGGCGCGCATGGGCCAGCACCATCACCCGATCGGCGAAACGCAGTGCCTGGTTGAGATCATGGATCGAGATCAGCACCAGCATGCCGCGCTCGCGCGCCAGCCGGCGCACGAGGCTGAGCACCTCGAACTGTCGGTGCAGGTCGAGCGCGCTCGTCGGCTCGTCGAGCAGGAGGATCTCGGGCTCGCGCGCCAATGTCTGCGCGATCGAGACGAGCTGGCGCTGCCCGCCGGAGAGCTCGCCCAGGCCCCGGAAGGCGAGATCCTCGATCTCGAGATCGCGCAGGACCCGGTCGATATGATGGAGTTCGTCGTCGCTGACCGACCAGGAACCGCCCTGCTTGAGCGCAAGCAGGATCGATTCATAGACCGTGAGCACCGCATTCACCGCCGTGTCCTGCGGCAGGTAGCAGCAGCGCGGAGAGACCCGCCCGGCGATCCGGCTTTCGCCGCTCATGGTGACCTGACCGTCGCCGCTGGCGAGGCCCGCGATGCGGCGGAACAGGCTCGACTTGCCGGCCGCATTGGCGCCGATCACGGCCACGACCTCGCCGCCGCGCAGTTCGGCCGCATCGACATCTTCAAGCACGCGCCGCCGCCCATAGGCGACGCCGACGCCGGCCAAAGAGAGCCTCACCATGAGCGCTTCCGGCTGGTCATGATCAGGCTGAAGAAGAACGGCACGCCGATCAGCGCGGTGACGATGCTGATCGGGAAGATCACGCCCGGGATCAGCGATTTCGAGACCACCGACGAGGCCGAGAGGATCGCGGCGCCCGCCAGCGCCGAGGCGGGCACGAAGAAGCGCTGGTCCTCGCCGATCACCATGCGCGCGATATGCGGACCGACGAGCCCGATGAAGCCGATCGTTCCCACGAAGGAGACCGGGACCGCCGCGAGCAGACTGACCAGCAGCATGATCTCGAGCCGCAGCCGCTTGACGTTGATGCCGAAGCTCGCCGCCTTGTCGTCGCCCAGCCGCAGCGTCGTCAGCGCCCAGGCCCGGCGCAGGAAGAAGGGCAGGGTGAAGGCGAGCACCGCGGTGGTGATCGCGAGCTTCTGCCAGCTTGCCTTGGTCAGCGAGCCCATCGTCCAGAACACGACGGCGCCAAGCGCCTGTTCGGAGGCGAAGAACTGCAGCAGCGCCAGCAGGGCGTTGAAGGTGAAGACGAGCGCGATGCCGAGCAGGATCACGGTCTCGGTGGTGACGCCGCGCGACTGGCTGAGAAGATGGATCAGCATGGCCGCGCCCATCGCCATGACGAAGGCGTTGATCGGCACGATGTAGTCGGCCGCGACAGGCAGGAGGCCGACGCCGAAGACCAGCGCCAGCGCCGCCCCGAAGCTCGCCGCCGCCGAGATGCCGAGCGTGAAGGGGCTGGCGAGCGGGTTGTTCAGGATCGTCTGCATCTGTGCGCCCGCGACCGCCAGCGAGGCGCCGGTGACGACCGCCATCAGCGCGACGGGCAGCCGGATGTCCCAGATGACGACGCGCAGCGCGGCGGGGGCCTCCGACGGGTTCAGCAGCGTCCGCAGGACCTGGCCGACATCATAGCGCGCCGGTCCCAGCATCATATCGACGACGAGGCTCGCCAGCAGCAGCCCGAGCAGGCCGAGCAGGATCAGCCGCCGCCGCAGCGTCAGCGAACGATAGGCCAGCCGGCCTGGCTGCGCCTCGCGGGCGGCGGTGGCGGTCATCGCCAGCTCACTTGTTCTTGCTGAGTCACTTGCGCTCGACCGTGACCCAGTAGCCGGGCTCGTAGGGCAGGGGCAGGAAGCGCTCATGCAGCGTCTTCAGCGTCGCGTCGGCATCCAGATCGGCGAACAGCTCGGGATGCAGCCACTTCGCGATCTCCTGGATCGCCACGAACTGATAGGGGCTGTTGTAGAACTGGTGCCAGATCGCATGGACGCGGCCATTCTTGACCGCCTGCGTCTGGCTGAAGGCCGGGCGCTTCGAGAGGCCGGTGAGCTTGCGGCGCGCCTCGTTCATGTCCGTACCCGGCCCGAGCCCGACCCAGGCGCCGCCCGGGACATAGGCGCCCCAGTTGCCGCCGGTGATGATGACGACCTCGGGGTTGGCGGCGACGATCGCCTCCGGATTGACCGTGCCAAAGGTGCCGGGGATGAGGTCGCCGGCGAAGTTCTTGCCGCCGGCGATCTCGACCATCTTGCCGAAGTTTTCGTTGCCGAAGGACATGCAGCAATCGTCGGAATAGCCACCGGCGCGCTCGATCATCACGAGCGGGCGCTTCAGCCCCGGAGCCCTGGCGAGCCGGTCGGTGACGCGGGCGATCTCGGTGGCGCGGAAGGAGATGAAATCCTCGGCCAGCTTCTCCTTGCCGAAGAGCTTGCCGATCAGCCGCATCGAGGGCTCGGTGTTCTGGAAGGGCTTCTCGCGGAAATCGACATAGACGACGGGGATGCCGACGGCGGCGAGCTTGTCGACCAGGCTTGCCTCGTCGCTGGCGACCTTCGCCTCGACATTCAGGAAGAGCACGTCGGGCTTCAGCGCGATCGCCTGCTCGATGTCGAAGGCGCCTTCCTTCATGCCGCCGAAGCTCGGCAGCTTGGCGATCTGCGGATAGCGCGCGACATATTGCTTGTAGCTGTCGGGATCGGCCTTGGGCAGGTCGTCGCGCCAGCCGACGACGCGCTTGAACGGGTCGTCCTTGTCGAGCGCGGCGACGAAATACATCTGCCGGCCTTCGCCGAGGATGACGCGCTGCACCGGCGCCTCGACCTCGACCTTGCGGCCGAGCACGTCGGTGACGGAGATTTTGTCGGCCAGAGCTGCGGATGAGGCGGCCAGCAGCGAAGCCGCCAGCATGGCCGTGCCGAGAACGGCGCGCAGGAACAGCATGGAGAGACCTCCGGACGAAGTCGCTGGCTCCTAGGTCCGGCCCCGGAAGTGGTCAAGGCTTATGTTTTAGAATTGTTTTAAAAAACAAGGAGATGAGGCGCCTGGCCGGTCTTGGTGACGCCCGGCGATCTGGGGCGCCTCTTGCCTTCCATCCGGATTCCGTGGTTCTCGAATCCGCATAGCTCCAACGGTAGAGCCCTGCGGCCATGACCACCCTGCATCACAATCTCAGCCTCAAGGACGAGATCCGCGACTTCTGGTCGATGCGCTCGGAAACCTTCGACACGCAGCCCGGCCATGAGATCTTCTCGGGTGAGGAGCGGCAGGCCTGGATCGCGCTGTTCGCGCGCCATCTCGGCGGCGGCGAGCCCGGCGCCAGGGCGCTCGATCTCGCCAGCGGCACCGGCGTGATCTCGCTGCTGCTGGCCGAGCTTGGCTATGGCGTGACCGGGCTCGACCTCTCGGAGGCGATGCTCGCCCGCGCCCGGGCCAAGACGGCGGGCAAGCCGATCAAGCTCTATGCCGGAGATGCCGAGGACACGCTGGAGGCATCCGACAGCTACGACGCCGTGGCGACGCGCCATCTGGTCTGGACGCTGCCCGATCCTCCGGCCGCCTTCCGTGAGTGGCATCGGGTGCTGAAGCCCGGCGGACGCGTCGCGATCGTCGATGCCGACATGACCAATCCACGCCCGGGCAATGGCCGGGCGCTGCGGCTGCTGGCGAAGCTCACCAAGCGTTTTTCCACTCCGAAGCCGCCGGCCCCCTATATGACGACCCATCAGGAAATCGTCTCGCGGGTCTATTTCTCGCAGGGCTGCCGGCCGGAGGAGGTGGCGCGGCTGCTTACGGAAGCCGGCTTCGTCGATGTCGTTGTTGACCGCGAACTCGGCGCGATCCACCGCGCGCAAGGGCGCTTCATGCCGCTCTATCAGCGGCTCGAGCGGGCGAGCCAGGACCGCTTCATCGTCTCTGCCCGCAAGCCGGGCTGAGCGGAACGGCCGACGCTTCTGGCTGTTCCGCTCTGGTCCGTCAGATCGACTTTGTGACGCCGCCATCGACCCGGATGTTCTGCCCGGTGATGTAGCCGGCATCCGCCGACAGCAGGAAGGCGATCGTCCCGGCGATTTCCTCACTCGTGCCATAGCGCTGCATCGGCACGCGCTGGCGGCGCTCGTCGGTCGCCGGCAGGCTGTCGATCCACCCTGGCTGGACATTGTTCATGCGGATGTTGTCGGGCGCATATTTGTCGACGAAGATCTTGGTGAAGGCGGCGAGCCCCGCCCGCGCCATCGCGGAGGTCGGGAACATCGCGTCGGGCTCGAAGGCCCAGGCGGTCGAGATGTTGACGATCGCGCCGGATTTCTGCGCCTGCATGATCGGCGTCACCAGCCGGATCGCCCGGACCGCGCTGAGGAAATAGACGTCGAGGCCGCGATGCCAGTCCTCGTCGGGAATGTCGAGGATGGCAGCCCGCGGCCCATGGCCGGCGCTGTTGACAAGCGCATCGACGCGGCCCCAGCGCGCGACGGTCAGGTCGACGAGGCGCTTGACGTCGTCCTGCGACAGGTTCGAGCCGGTGACCCCGAGGCCGCCGAGTTCCTTGGCCAGCGCCTCGCCTTTGCCCGACGAGGACAGGATCGCGACCTGATAGCCGTCCTTCGCGAGGCGGCGCGCCGTCGCGGCCCCCATGCCGCTGCCGCCCGCGGTGACGATCGCTACTTTTTGAGTCATGTCCGGTTCCTCGGATCGCTGGATTCGCAATCCTTCTAGAACCTCGCGGGTGGAAGCGGAACCGTCGCGCGCCTACGCGTCAGGCTCGTCGTCGGGATGGCCGAGTTCGCAGAACCAGCCGCCGAGATATCTGACCGCCGGTGCCTTGGGGTCCGGAACCGGCGTCCGCGCCTCGACGGCTGCGCGGAAGGGCTCGGTATTGTCCTGCGGCAGGAAGCCGAGATGGCCGGCGCCGCTGTTGTCGACCGGCTTCAGCCGATTGTCAGACATCCCGAACGCGATGCTGTGGCCGACGCGCGGCGCGGTCAGCGCCGCCTCGACCAGTCGCACACAATCGTCGAAGGAGAGATAAGACCAGAGCATGCGCCGGTCGGCCGGCTCCGGGAAGGACGAGAAGATGCGCAGGCAGGCCGTCTCGATGCCGAACTTGTCCCAGTAGAGCCGGCTCAGGCTCTCGACGAAGGTCTTCGACACCCCATAGAGCCCGTCGGGCCTGACCGGCGCATCGACGCCGATCTGGGCTTCCAGCTCGTGATAGCCGATCGCATGCACCGAGGACGCGTAGACCACGCGGCGCACGCCATGTTTCCGCGCGCCCTCATAGACATGGTAGGAGCCGCGGATGCTGGAATCGAGGATCGTCTGCCAGCCGGTCTCCACCGGCGCGCCGCCGAAATGCACGATCGCGTCGCAATCCTTCGTGGCGGCGATCGTCGCCTCCATGTCGGCGAGATCGAAGACGGCCTCCTCCTCGTTCTCGGCGAGAGGGCCGAGCGGCTCGCGATCCGCCAGCCGGATTTTGCGGGCGAGCGGGGCAAGGCCCCGGCGCAGCCGGGAGCCGAGCCTGCCGGCGGCGCCGGTCAGCAGGATGCGGTCATAGGGAGGCGTCGCGGGCAAGGAACCTTCTCCGAACCATCTCTGGCCGCCAGGGCATAAGCCATGGCTCATCCCGGCCGGTTTCCATAGCCGCCCGCGCGCGGCAGTGCCAGACCGGGATGCCAGCTGCAACCCCGGCGACGCCCGGCAGGGCCGCTGCATGGCCGATTCCGCGGGCGGATAGGCTTGGAACAACCCGCCGCCGGCTGCACGGCTTGCCATCCGGGTACGGTTTCCTTGAGTATCGAGCCGGGCTGGATTGCTTTTCCCGGAAGAGGCGGGGCAAGAACACCACGCCGAATCGTCGGAGCGGGCGCGATCACCGCGGCGATGAGCCGGCGGGCATTCGGAAGGTCAGATGGTCACACGCGTAGAGCTCGTATCGCGGCTGGAGCGGGCGTTCCTCGACCATGGCTACGAGCAGCTCACCATGACGGGCCTCGCCAAGGCGATCGATGTCACCCGGCGAACCCTGTACAATTATTTCAGCAGCAAGGAGGAAGCGTTTCGCTTCCTGATCGAGAGCGTCAATGCGCAGGCCGTCGAAGCCGGCATGGCCGCCGGGCGCGCGGCGCTGGCCGATGGCAGCGATGCGGTCGAGATCCTCGCGACCATCCTCGATACCCGCTACGGCAACAACCGCCGCCGGCTCGCGACATCGCCTCACGCCATCGAAATCAACGATCAGGCATTCCGGCGCTGCAGGGACCTGATGGTCGCGTCCGCGGTCGCGTTCCAGTCTGAACTGGCGGGCTTCGTCACGGAGCTGGAGACCGCGAATATCCTGCGCGTCAGGGCGGATTCCAGCCCCGATCACCTGGCCCAGTTGCTTGCGGACGGCGCACGCGGCACCAATCAGAGCCTGCCGCCGATCGCGCCGGATATGCTCCACCAGCGCTATCGCGGCATGGTCCATGCGCTGTTGCACGGCACGGTGGAGCGCATCGCGTGACATGGTGCGCGCTGCCGGCGAAATCGCGGTGATCAATCGGACGGATCGATCTCGGATTCACAGATTGCACTGTAATGTGCAATATGATCCAAAAATAGCCAAAACGGGCGGCGTCAAGCCAGGCTGTGGGGATCGGATGCAGATACTGGACTCAAAGATCGGACGGCTGCTCGCGCATCCGCAGTTCGATCGCGTCGCCCATGGTCTGGCAGGCGGCTTCCAGGCTTTTCAGGCGGCTGCGCCACGGCTGGCGTCGCAGTTCTCGACCCAGCAGCGCTGGCTCATGTCGCATGCGGCGCTGTCCCACTATTTCCGCGGGCGGCAGGCCGGTCGCATGGGAATCTCGCGCCGCGAATTCACCGACAAGGCGCTGGCTCATGGGCTGGCGAGCCGGAACACCGCCGCGGCCTTCTTCGACGAAGCACTGCATTACGGCATCATTCAGTCGCGGAAGCCTGTCGGCGGTACGATCGGCCTGGCCGAGCCTGCGCCCGCCACGTTGTGGGCACTGGGCGAGTGGTACGCTCTGCATCTGGCGGCGCTCGATTCCCTTGACGGCGGCGCCAGATCGGCACGTTTGCGGGACGCCGACACCACGCTCCTGATGCGCATGGAGCCGGCCGTTGCCGAAGGCCTGTTGTCCTGCGGCATCATCCGCAGCCCGGCGCCGATCTATGCCGTCTTCGCCTCGGTCGATGAAGGCGGCAGCCTGATGGATCGCCTCATCGCGGGGCTCGACATTGCCGAGGCGCAGCATCAGGAGAGAGCCGTCACCGACGTGACCTCGGTGTCGGCGCTTGCCCGCCCGCTCAACCTCTCGCGGACACATGCCGGCCGGACGCTGGCAGCGGCTGCGGCGATCGGTTGCCTCGGCTGGAGCGGCTCGACCGGGCGCTCGCCGATCTGGCTGTCCCGAGGCTTCCGCGCCGAGTATGCGCAGGTCCAGGCGGCAAAGCTTGCCATCATCGGCGATGCCTTCGACGCAGCGACCGGGATCGCCGAGCCGGATCTTCCGGCCATCCTTGTCCCGGCAGGGGCCGTCAGCGAAGCGTGGGACAGGCCGGCGTGCTGAACAGGACCGGTGTGCTGAACAGGACATGGGGCGAGGCGCCCCGGATCGAGGCCCCGCCGGAATTCACGATTGCCGAGCGTCTCGATGCGCTGCCCTTCTGTCGGCTGCGGCTTGCGATCTTCGCCGTCGCGACGCTCGCGCTCTTTGCCGACATCGCCGAGGTTGCCCTGGGCAACGCGCTGGGAGCGGTGTTCCAGGCGCCGCCGCGCAGCATGACGCAGATGGAGCTGTCGCTGTTCCTGGCGGCGATCTTCGCTGGCGGCGCCGCCGGCGCCCCCATCTTCGGCATGCTCGGAGACCGGGTCGGCCGCCGTCTGGGGCTGCAGGCCGCGCTCGTCATGGTTGCCGTCGGATCGATCGGTGCGGCCGCCAGTGGCGACGCTGCGACGTTGATCGGCTTCCGCTTCCTGTCGGGCTTAGGGATAGGGGCATGCCCGCCGCTGATCGCGGCCTATCTCGCCGATGTCATGCCGCCACGCTGGCGCGGAACCATGGTCTGCCTGTGCGCTGGCCTCGCCTTCCTGGGCGCGCCGGCCATCATCTTCCTGATGCGTGCGACCTCGCCGGCCGCGCTTGGCTTCGAGGGGTGGAGATGGGCGCTCGGCTCCGGTGCGCTGCTTGCGCTGCTCGCAGCAGGGCTGCTGGCCCTTCTGCCGGAATCCCCTCGCTGGCTCGCCGCCACCGGCCGGCTCGCGGAAGCTGAAGCGGCTCTCCTGCGCTTTGGCAGGCGAAGCGCCGGTCGGTCCGCGGCGCCGGCTTCCGCTTTGAGCATGGCTGGACAGGTGCACGAGGCGGCGCGCCATCGCGACCATCCCGGTGCCGGGGCTCCACTGCTCTTTCTTTGCAGCCTCTATGCGCTGGCGCCCTGGGCGACGATCGGTTTTCCGCTGATGAGCGGCGCCGTGATGGTGGCCAAGCGCTTCAGCGTCGGCGATTCGGTGGTAGCGGCGGGGCTGATCATGTTCGGGCCGGTCATCGGCAATCTGCTCGTCGCTCCGGTGATCGACCGGGTCGGGCGCAAAGCCAGCCTGATCGTCTGTGCGGTGGCGATGTCCTTTCTGGGGCTCGCCTTCGCGGCGGCCACCGAGTTCGTCGCGCTGGTCGGCATCGGCATCGCCTTCGCCTACTGCAGCGCCATCTATGCCAGCGTGCTCGGCGTCTACGCCGCCGAAATCGTCCCGACCGCAATGCGGGCGTCGCGGACATCCGTCGCCTGGGGACTGGGGCGGCTGGTCTCGGTCTTCGTTCCCCTGGCCTACTTTGCGATCATGCACCATGCCGGCGTCTGGGGGATGTTCGTGCTGATCGCGGCCGCCCTGAGCTTCAGCGCGCTGCTGATCGCGGTCGCGGGGCCGCAGGGGCGATCGCGGCAGGCGGTCGCCTGAGACCGCCATCTGAATCGGCAAAGCAGGCGACAGGCCACGCATCGGACGATTGTTCTCGGGAACGGTCCAGGCGATGTGACCATTTTTGATTCTCGTATTGCGCACAAGAGAGCATTCTGAGAAATCTCGGTTGTTCATTCGAACGGGGGAACCCGTTCGACGAGTGCCGCCATGTGCCACCAGCCGCGCCTTTCGAGCAATCGGGAGGCAATCGATGGGGCTCGGACACGGAGCCCGGAGTGAACGGCCGCAGCGCTCTTGGGGGGCGATCCGGCTTGGATCGAGATGGAGCGAGACGGCATTGCGAAAGAGGGTCGGCCTGGCGGCGCTGGGCATGTTTTTGATGGTCGCGGCCGGCCCGGCTGCGGCCCAGCCGGCCGCGCCTAAGCCGGCCTCGCCCGCCACGCCGGCCGCCCAGCCGGTTTCGGCGGAGCCCAGCAGCACGACCGCCAGCTTCGGCGACTGGACGCTGCGTTGCCAGCGCGCCAGCGATGCCGCCAAGTCCGGCCGCATCTGCGAGGTCGCACAGGTCCTGCAGGCGCAGGGGCAGCAAACTCCGATCGCCCAGGTCGCGCTCGGCCGGCTGGCCGCCGGCGAGCCGCTGCGCGTCACGGCGGTGATGCCGGTCAGCGTCTCCTTCCCGAGCAGCGTCCAGATCGTGATGGGCGAGAAGGATGCCAAGCCGCTCGATCTGCCCTGGCGGCGCTGCATCCCCGGCGGTTGCTTCGCCGATGCCGCGCCGGGCGAGGATTTGATCCGGCAATGGCGCAAGGCGAGCGAGCCGGGCCGCATTGTCTTCAAGGACGCCGCCGGCCGCGAACTCGCGCTTCCGCTTTCGACCCGCGGCCTCGACCAGGCCGTCGAGGCACTCGCCAAGGAGCGGCTCTAAGCCATGTCCCGCCGCCGCGCAGAGCATTCCCGATCGGCCAAATCCCTGGCAGCCAAGTCCCTGGCAGCCAAATCCCTGGCGGCTAAAGCGGCGAGCGGCGCAGCCTTGCGCATGCCGGCCGGCACACCCGTTCGCCGGTCCATCCTCGCCGGCTGGCGCCAGCGCTGCCTCGTCGGCCAGGCCATGGCGCTTGCGCTCTGGAACGCGCCGGCCTTCGCGCAGAACATCATCACCCCCGACGGGCGCACGCAGACCAATGTCTCGGTCAGCGGCGCGACGACGACGATCACGACGCAGACGATCTCCGGCCGCGCCGGCTACAACTCGTTCTCGCGCTTCGAGCAGGGCGCCGGCACGACCGTCAACATGCACCTGCCGCAGAACACGGGCGCGCTCGTCAACATCGTTCGGGACGGTCCCGTCGTCGTCAACGGCATCCTGAATTCCTATCGGAACGGCCAGATCGGCGGCCATGTCTACTTCTCCGACTCGGCCGGCTTCACCGTCGGGCCGAGCGGCGTCATCAACACCGGCCGGCTCACGGTCAATACGCCGACACGCGAATTCCTCGACCAGGTCATCGGCCCCAATGGGGTCGTCAACGAAGCGCTGGCGGCACGCCTGAGGGCCAATGACGTGCCGGTCTCGCCCGATGGCAGGATCAGCATCGACGGCACCATCAACGCACGCCGCGGCGTCACGCTGCATGGGCAGTCGGTCAGCGTCGCCGGGCAGATCCGCGCCAACGCGGCCCCCGTCGACATCGCCGAGCGGCGCGAGCGGCACCGCGCGGCCTTCTCCCAGAGCGTCAACACGGCTGGGTTGAGCCATGGCGGCGCGATGGTCGCGCGCAAGGGCGGCGGCATCGAGATCGTTGCCGCGGGCACCGTCAGCGTTTCGGGGCGGCTCAGCGCCAATGCGACGGCGCGCCGCGCCGCCGGAACCGTCGCCATTCGCTCGGGCAGGGGAACCACCATCGCGGCGACGGCGCAGATCAGCGCGACCGGCATGGCGCCGGCGGCCGGTCTCGCCAGCGCGAGTTCCGGCGCCGCAGCGGTCAATACCGCCGAGGGCGGCAAGGTCTCGATCACCTCGGAAGCCGGGATCGCGATCGCCCGCGGAGCGCTGATCGATGTCAGCGCGGCGCAGGCCGTGGCGGGGAAGGGCGGCTCGGCGATCGTCTTCGCCGACACCAATCTGAACGTCGAAAGCGGCGCGCTCTTCCGCGGCACGGCCGGAACGAGCGGCGATGGCGGCTTCCTGGAGCTGAGCGCCAGGGACACCGTCACGCTCGGCGCCATCGATGTCGATCTCTCGGCGCGCAACGGCAAGGCGGGCCTGCTCTATATCGACCCGGCCAATATCGTCATCGGCACGGGCGGCAGCGCCAACATGATCACCAACGGCACCAATGTGTCGCTGGAGGCCACCGACAGCATCACCATCGCCGGCAACGGCATCATCGATACGAGGCAGTTCAACAGGGCCAATGGCGAGCTCTCGGCCCTCAACCCCACGACCGGAAATTCGGGCAGCATCACGCTCACGGCTCCGAGCATCACGGTTCGCGGCAAGCTGCTGACCGACGTCGTGAACTCGGGCTTTTCCTACGCCGCCGGCGACGTGACGCTCACCGCCAGCCAGTCGCAGACGCTGATCGCCGGCATGGCCAGCGCCAGCGCCGGCATCAAGGTCTCCGGGACCATTACCGGCCGCGACATTACGATGACCGCCGATGCGCGGGCCGTCTCCTCCTACGCCGACCCGAACGCCGGGACGCTGGCCGCGCTCGCGGCCCAGACCGTCGGCGGCCTGATGTTCGGGCTGAACGGCTCCTATGTCGGCAGCACGATCAGCGCCAAGATCGAGATCGAGGACGGCGCCGATATCACCGCGACGCGCGACGTGAAGCTCCTGGCCAACGGCGTCCAGGAAGCTTCGCTGCCGGCCATCACGATTTCGGGCAATTTTCCATGGGGCGCGGCGGTCTCGATCGGCGAGATCTTGGGCGAGGTGAAGGTGGATGTCGCCTCCGGCGCCAAGATCACCATCGGCCGCAATCTCGACGTCAACGCCTTCAACGAAGTCAACCTGATGGCGACGGCGCTGACGGTGACGACCGGTTCAAGCCTCGTCGCGGCGACGGTCGCCTATGGCGCGGTCGATGTCGCGACCTCCGCCAAGGTGCATTCAGGCGCCATCATCACGGGCGCCGCCACCAGCAACATCAACGTCTCCGCCGGCAACTCGAACACCTTCTCGACATCGGCCACGGCGATGGCCTCGGCCGGCAGCGTCGGCGGCATCGCCTTCGCCTATTCCGACTACAAGGCGAGCGCCGAGGCGCAGTTCGGCGCGTCGCTCGGCTCCAGCGGTGCCAAGATTGGCAGCCTGACGGTCCAGGCGACGTCCGACACCGAAAAGAACGCGACGAGCGCCTCGACCACGGTCGGCAACAACGCGCTCTTCAATGCCGGCCCCGCCGGTTCGACCGTCTCGGATCTCCTGACCCAGATTTTCGGCAAGCTGAAGACCGGCAATTCCAGCGTTCCGGCGAAGGTCGGCAGCGCGATCGCCGTCGCCAACAGCAGCCTGAGCGCCAGTGCGGCGATCGCGGCCGATACGGGCGCCACCGCGCCGTCGATCTACGCCGCAGGCGACGTCGTCGTGGTGGCCCGCCAGCGCGATTTCGGGGTGCGGCTCATCGCCGACAGCTCGACCAACTCGAACTCCAAGGATCCGACGGCGGCGAACCCCTCCGCGCCGATCTCCGTCTCCCTCGGCATTGGCGTCGGCGACTTCAAGCACGAGGCCACGGCCTCGATCGGCTCCGGCGTTTCCGTCGATGCGCTGCGCATCGGCGTCGCCGCGCTCAACGAGATGCCGATTTCAAACACCTGGGAGAACTGGAGCGGGCTCGGCGAGACCTTCTCGCACGTCAACGGCAATATGGGCGTCGTCAACAATATCCTGACGACCTATGCCAACGCTTCCAGCCAGGCGTCGCAGCTCGGGCTCGCCGGCGCGATCAACTATTTCCGCGTCGACAACGAGACCTCGGCCTATGTCGCGAGCGGCGCACGGCTGAAGCAGGCCGGCTACACCGGCGCCTGGTCGACGCATCTCGACTACGCCTACGAGCAGGAGTGGGACAAGGCCGTCCATATCGCCGCCGACACGGTGACGCACAGCATCGACGTCGGCGGCAATTTCGCCTTCCTCGGCGGCACGACCGGCGGCGGTGCGGTCGGTGGCTCGATGCTGAACATCGGCCGCAGCAGCAACACCGTGGCGGCCGTCGCCGCCGGCGCGACCATCGAGGCGGTCAGCCTGGCCGTCACGGCCGCGACCAGCGACAAGATGTTCGTGATCGCCACGACGTCGGGCGAGTCCGCGGGGATGATCGGGCTTAACGGCATCGTCTCGGTCTCCGGTATCAGCAACCGGACGCTCGCCTCGATCAGCAACCTGGCGACGATCACGACCTCGATCCTCACCGTGAAGGCGGACCAGTTCGTCTCGGTCTTCGGGCTCAGCGGTGCGCTGACGGCGGGCGGCTCCAACGCCGTCGGGCTGTCGGTCGCGGTGCTCGACGCAGCCGCGGTGACGCGCGCCTATGTCGGCGACAACCGCGCCGACCTGTCCGACGACCGCCTGGCCGGCACAGCCGCGCAAGGCCTGATCACCACGGGCTTGCTCGACGTGACCGCGACGACCGATGGTCGCATCACGGTGGCGTCCGTCGCGGGCGCCGCCGCTGGCGTCGGCGGGGGCGGGATGGAGAGCTTCCTGCCGCCCGGCACGCCCGATTTCGTGCGCGATGCGATCGCCGCGTCCAATCGCAAGACGTCATCTTCCGTCAGCCTGACCGGTGCCGGCAGCTCCGCCGTGGCGCTGACCACGCTCGGCACCTCGGCCTGGATCGACGGCGCGGTCATCGTCGACAAGCCGGGCGCGGGGCTGACGACGAACGTCACGGCCCTCAACGCCACCATCGCCGAGATCGGCTCGGGCTCGGCCGCGCTCAACCTCGCCGGCAACAACAGCCCGTTCAGCGGCGCGCTCGCGGGTGCGGTCGCGATCGGCCAGTTCGACAACAGCACCGATGCCCGCATCGCCAATTCCCGGCTGACCGGCGTCTACGACACCACCGTGCAGGCTATCGCCGGCGGGCGGGCGACGGTCGTCGGGCTCGGCATCGCTGCCGCGAGCTCGAATGGCGGCGCGATCGCGATCTCGGCTGCCCTCGGCCTCGTCAGCAACCGCGTCGCGGCGTCAATCGAGGACTCGGTTCTGGCGGGCGTCGCCGGACTCAACGTTTCCCAGATCGCGCGGGTCAACGCCTACCAGACCACCGATATCGGCATCGGCGGCGGTGCCGGTTATGCCGGCGGCCAGGTCGGCGTCGGCATGGCGCTGACCTATGCCGACATCCGCGATCCTGACGGCGAGGAAGCGGTCAGCGCGAAGGTGACGCGCTCGAGCCTCTCCGGCCTCGACGGCCTGCAGGTTCGGGCGACCAACGCCAGCCGCATCGTCTCGTCCGCCGCAACGGGCGGGCTCGGCGGCAATGGGCTGGGCGGCGCCTTCGTCATCAACAGGGTGACGCCGACCACGCTCGCGACCATCTCGGGCGTGAGTGGTACGCTCGCGACGGTGTCCGTCTCGGGCGACGTCGTCGTCATGGCCGATGGCAGCCGCAGCGCCGTCTATGACGGCCTGATCAGCGGGCGTCAGGACGTCTCCGCGACCGACGCCTCGCAGGTCGATTTCTCCGGCAGCGCCACGAATGGCGGAACCGCCAACCCCGAAGGCGCAGCCGTTCTCGCCATTGCCGGCGCCGTGCAGGTCGGCCGTAACAATGCCGGCGTCTCGCTGCTCAGCAACACCATCGCGCAGTCGCATATCGCGACGATCGACTTCGCCACGATTACGGCCGGGGGCGATGTCAGCGTCGTCGCGCAGGACGGCGCCATCCTGACCGGCGTCGCCGTCGGGCTTGGAGCCGCGACCGGAGCGTTCGCGGGCGTCGCCTCGGTGGCGCTGCAGTCGATCGACAACACCGTTCGCGCCGCGATCGGCGGTGCCGGTACGGTCGTGACGGCGCGCGACATCGATATCGCCAGTGCGGCCGCCTCGACCGTCCGCGGCAGCGCCGGCTCGCTGGGTATCGGCTTCGGTGCGGCGGCTCTCGGCCTCGCGGTCGTCGAGAGCGATATCGCCAACACCGTCTCGGCCGAGGTCGATGGCGTGCAGCTGCGCGCGACGCGCGACGTGGTGCTGCGCAGCGGCTCGACCGCGACGATCGACACCATCGCCATCGGCATCGCGATGTCGCGCAATGTCGGCCTGGCCGGCTCTGTGGCCAACAACAGCGTCGCCACCGATGTCGGCGCGACGATCACCGGCGCCGACATCATCGCCGGCAACAATCTCGGCGTCTTCGCGACGAACAGCGACCGGATCACGGTCTCGGCCGGCGCGCTCGGCGCCACCGCCGCGGCACCCGGCGTCGCGGGTGGGCTCTCCGTCGTCAACAACACGGTCGGCGGCGCCACCACCGCCGCGATCGGTGGCGACAGCCTTGTCGATGCGCGCGCCAGTGGCACGGGGTCGCTGAGCTACAATGCGGGCCAGCTCGTCACGACCTTCAATCTGAGCACGGCCAACAATCCGAGTGCGGCCCAGCCCTCGCTCGCCATGGCCGACCGCAGCATCCACGGTCTCGGCGTCGTCGCGACCTCGCAGCAATCGGTTCTGGCGAATGCGGTGACGGGCGGCGTCGCGATCTTCCCGCTCACGGCGGCCGTCGCGATCGTGCCGATCCGCAATGTGCTCGGCGGCAGCACCGGCGCGACGATCGATGACAGCGCCGTCAACACCCGCCTGACCGGCACGGATTCGACGGCGGTCGAGATCGAGGCCGCCAGCCATTCCTACGCCGCGACCTTCATCACGGTCGGCTCGATCGGCGGCATCGCCGCTGCCGGCGCCGACGCCAATACGGTGATGGAACGCAGCACCCGCGCCGCGCTCACCAACTCGACCCTGGGCACGACCACGCCGGGCTTCACCGGCACCGGGGTCAGCGCGCTCGACATCGCCGCGAACGCCTCGCAATCGGCGGCGAGCAACGTGATCGGTTTCGCGGTCGGTTTCGCCGGCGCGGCGGCGTCCGGCGTCGTCAACAGCTTCGAGGCGCTGACCAGCGCGACGCTCGACCAGGGGCTCGTCACGGCCGGACGCGTCGGCGTCACCGCCGAGAGCCGCAACGGCTTCTACGCCCAGGCTGCCGTCGGTGCAGCGGGCGGCATCGGGCTCGGCAGCGCCTTTGTCGTCGGCACGAGCCGCAATGCGACGCTGGCCACGGTCGGTGGCGGCGCCGGCCAGACCACGCTCAACCTGAATGGCGGGCTCAATGTCGCGGCCACCAGCGGCAACGCCTTCACCACGCTGGCGGCCGGCGGCGCGGCAGGCGGTGCGGCCGGCGTGGCTGGCATGGTCAGCTTCGTCGATGTCGAGAACGAGACCCGCGCCGGCCTCTACGGCGTCACCGCGACGCTGCGCCCGGGCGCGACGCAGACCGTCAACGGTGCGACCGTGGCGGCCGGCATCAGCGTCACCGCCCGTGAAACGACGAGCATCACACCGACGACGGGGGCCGGCGCGACCGGCAGCCTCGGCCTCGGCGCCGCAACCAACATCGCGAGCCTCGACAGCCGCGTGCTGGCCGACATCCAGGGCTCCACGCTCGTCGCGCCGGGAGCGGTCTCGGCCTCCGCGACCTCTGATCGTTCGGTGGATGCGCGGACGCTGACCTATGGCGTCGGCGGCACGGCGGGCATCGGCGCCGCCGTCGCGCTGATCTCGGTCGGCACCGGCACGCCTTCCGGCGCGCAGGGCGGGATCAACGCCGGCGGCAACGGGACGCTCTCGCGCGTCGACCAGCTCACCGCCGGCAATGCCGATCTCGTGCTGAGCGCGACGGGTCTCGCGAGCTACCGCAGCTATCGCGGCACTGCCGGCTCCTCGATGAGCGATGCGGATCTACGCGACGCGGCGCAGGCGGACTACAACCAGCTCCTCGCCAACGGCACCGTCTCGGGCGGCGCACTGACGCTGACGAGTTCGGGGATCGTCGCCCTGCGCAGCACGGCAGCCACCGCGCTCGGCATCGCCAATCCCACCGATACGCAGGTGCAAAACTGGGCGGCGCAGCGCTATGCGGCGCTTAGCGGCGGCGCGGTCGGCTATCTGATGAGCGATGCCGGCGTCGCCGCCTATCGTTCGACGGTGACGGCTGCGACGCCAGGCGCCAGTGACGACCAGGTCCGCAGCGCCGCGAACGATGCCCAAGCGCGCCTCCTGGCCAACGGCACCGTCAGCAACGGTGTGCTGACACTCACCTCGGCCGGCATCACAGCCTATCGCAGCGAAGCGACGGCCAGCCTCGGCCACAGCGCAAGCGATGCCGAGGTCCGCGCCTACGCGGCGGAGCTATACGGCTTCTTCACCGCAAACCGCAGCCGCATCGTCGCGCCCTCATCGCAGAGCGCGTCGGCGCTGCTTGACAGCGCGGCATCCGCCACCACCGCGACCGTGACCGGCGGCAGCATCACGAGCGGCAGCGTCGTCGTCTCGGCGCTGTCGCGCACGACGACCAGCAACATCGCCAGCGGCGTCGGCCTCGGCAGCGGAGGCGCTGGTGTTGGTGCGGCGACCGCCTATACCGATGTCGGCGATCAGGTCTCGGCACGGCTCGACCAGATCATCGTGAACACCGGCTCGATCGCCGTGACCGCGAACTCGACCGATGGCACCGACTCCGCCGCCCGGGTCGAGGCGACCGCGGGCGCGGGCGCGCTGGCCGCTGCGGCTGGCGCGGCCGTTGCGGAAGGCTCTGTCGCCAATCGCGTCACCGCGACGCTGGGCGGCAATCTGACCGTGACGGGCGCGACGAATGTCAGCGCCGGCAACAGCCAGACGAGCCGGTCCGACGCCTTTGGCGCCACGGTGGCAGGCGGGCTCGCGCTCGGCGTCTCGCTGGCATCGAGCAGTGCCGACAGCATCGTCGCGGCAAGCTATGCCGGCGGTTCGACACTTACCGGAACGGGGCTTTCGGTTGTCGCGCAGAGCACGGGCGCGGCGCATGCGGCGGCGGTCGCCGGCGTCGGCGGCCTGCTTGTAGCTGGCGCCGGCGCAGAGGCCAACGCGACCGACAGCTCGGATGTCTCTGCGACCATCGCTGCCGGCGCCAGGGCGAATGTCGGGACCGGCACGATCAGCGTTGCGGCGACCGCCTCCCCGGATGCCAAGGCTTCCGCCCGCGGCGTCGCTATTGGCGGTGGCCTGGCGGTCGGCGCCGCCATCGCCAACGCCACGGTCAACCCACAGGTCCGCGCCGCCATCGAGGGCAATGCCGGCCTGATCGCGAACCAGTTCACGGCCGGCCTTCTCTCGGTCACGGCGACGGGCTCCGTGTTCGGGACGGCCGCGGGCGATGCCACGCGGCTGGCGGACTCCACCGACGACTTCACGCGCGGCGGGTTCTCCGCTGCCGCCACGGCCATCGCGGGTTCGGGATCCTATTACGTCAGCGCCGTCGGCACCGATGCGCGCGCTCGCAATACCAGCTCAGTCACCGCCTCGATCGGCGACTATGTCCGGCTGCCGTCCGGCGTCGTCACCGTCAGCGCGACCAACACGACGCTCCAGGGCGCAACGGCGAGCGGCATCGCGGTGGCGGGCACGGCCGCGATAGGCGTCGTCAATGCGCAGGCGGATGCAGACACGCAGACGGCAGCTTCGCTCGGCACCGGCGCCACCATGAACGGCAGCGGGACCGGCAGCGTCACCCTGACCGCGGCCGGCACGGACACGCAGATCGTGCATGCCGAGGCCGGCAGCGGCGGCCTCTATGCCGGCTCGGGCGCCACCGGCTCGACCTCCAACACATCGAGCGTCACGGCCTCGGTCGGTGGCAACGCCGTGATCGAAAGCGGCATCGTCACGATCGGCGCCAGCCATGCGACCCGCTATGCGGCGCTCGTCGACAGCCTTCAGGCCTCGGCGCTCGGCGCCAGCGCCTCGCTCGCGCGCAACAGCGCCGATGTCGACGTGCTGACCTCGCTCGGCGCCGGCAGCCGCATCACGGCGGCAGGTCCGAACACGGCCGGCTGCTACCTGTCGAGCTGCCTGCAGGCCATCTCGCTCACCAGCCGCAATGCCTTCACGCAGCTAGACCTCGGCGACTCCGTCCGCGCCGCAGCGGGTGGCGGCGTCAACGGCGCCGGCGCGACGTCGCGGACCGAGATCGACGGCACCTCGCGCGTGCTGCTCGGCGACACCGTCACCCTCGCCGCCGGCACGAGCCCCACGGCTGCGCCGGGGCCGATCCTGCTCCAGGCCTGGACCGAACTCGAAGGCGACGACACCGCGACCCTGACGACCGGCGGCCTGCTGCAGGGCGCGGGTGTGTCCGCGCGCTACCGCGCGGACGTGGACAATGCGGTGACGCTCGGCAGCGGCAATGTGCTGAGTTCATTCGGCGTCATCAATATCGGCACCTACACCACGGCCGCCGTCAGCGCGAATGCCTATGTCAGCACCTATGGTCTGGCCGGCGTCGGCCTCGCCGATGCGGACGTCACGATCATCACCAACAACAATGTTGCGGTCGGAGCCAATTCGACGCTGATCGGCCTCTACGACGTCAATGTGACCGCGGGCCGCGACGGCTCCGGCCTGCGCTTCAACAGCCTCTCGGGCACCGCGAATGCGCTCGGTTACGTCCGCGGCCTGATCGCCGTGCCCGACGCCGACGCCTCTACGGACCTGCAGAACCATGCCCGCCTCGAGATCGGCAGCGGCGCCACGATCTCCAGCGCCCAGAACGTCACGCTCGGCGCCTATGACGGCCTGCTCGACGCCGATGCCGACGGCACGGGCCATGGCTACCAGCTCTATTTCATCCCGGTGACGACCGGCTCGAGCAGCCCCGGAGCCTCCTCGACCTCGACGCTGGTGATGAACGGCACCGCCACCGCCGGCATCTACAACACGCAGCGCATCGAGATCGGCTGCGGCGCCGACGCCTCGCTGCAATGCGGGCCGAACGACACGCCGACGATCCGTTTCATCAGCGGCGCGCCGGTGACGGCGACCTACAGCCCGGCCTTCGACGCCATCGCCCATATCAATGCGCGCTATGACGCGGCGGTCGCCAGCACGCTGATCTCAGGCGTCAGCGCATCGCCGGTCAAGGCGGTGCGCCTCAGCCAGCTCTACGCGGCGGGCGGCAACGTGCTCGTCAATGCCGGCTCGATCCAGGGCGCGGGCACGCTGCGGGCCAATGGCGGCCCGTCGATCACCGTCCTCAACCGCAGCGCCGCCTATCTCGTCCTCGACGGCGGCGCCTACATCCCCGAGACCAGCGGCGGCCAGATCCTCGTCACCGGCGCGGCCAATGGCCTGAGCGGCCTGACGCGTCATTCGAGCCCCGATGCGACGCCGACCATCACCATCGACAACAGCTATGCCGGCGCACTCGACGCGAGCGGCCATGGGCCGGCGCTGCTGATCGCCAGCGACATCACCAATCTCGGCGGATTGGTCTCGCTCAACAACGCGCAAGGGTCCTTCGGCTTTTCCGGCCAGCGGATCGACGCGATGCAGTTCAACGTCACCGTGCCCAACGGCGCCGTCGCGATCTCGTCGAACGGGCCCAACGGCATGTACAATGCCGGCGGCTCGCCGCAGGCCGAATACGGTTACGCCATCACCTATCCCGGCGGCGGGCCGGGTTCCTCGAGCTTCGACGTCAACGAGGCGGTCTATGCCGCCGCCAACGCGCTCGCCGCCGCCGCCGGCCAGAGCGACCTCAACTATTTTCTTTACGGCCGTCAGAGCGAAGGCGCGACGCGCAACTTTTCCCTGCAGTTCTTCGGCAATTGCGCCGGCTACATCGCCGATTCCGGTTACAATTGCACCGGCGGCTATGACATGGGCAACAACATCCGGTTCATGGTCATCCCGACCGTCCCGACCTACCGGGAAAGCAACCCGGGCACGCAGGGCGGGGGCACGCAGATCTACGGCGCCCAGGTCGCGATCAAGGCGACGACGATCAACATCAACGCCTCGATCGAGGCCGGGCGCATCACCAACTGGTCGGGAACGGTCGATTCCGGCATGGCTGCCAGCCTCCGGAACTCGCGCCAATATTACCTTGATCGCGGCTATGTCGAAGTCGGGCTTAAACAGGCCTTGGGTGGCGCTTGGTCGAATGAGGGTGCGGCACCGCTATACTACGATCTCGTCAACGATCGACTGGTCCTATGGGACGTCAACGCCTCTTCGGGCGGCGGCTCGGTCCTGCTCGATGGCCAGATCATCAGCACGAACACGCTCGGCCGCATCAAGATCAATGGCGGCTTCGGCAATGTCAGCCTGGTCAACAATTCCGGGCTCGACCTCGTCACCAACCGGATCAACACCGGCACCGCGGCCGGCGTCAACGCCAGCGTCAGCAAGATCACGATCATCGACCGGCTGGTGACATCCGGCCAGAACACCACCGTCTACGCCTATACGCCCGGCTCCGGCATCGCGGTCTACAAGTCGAACAACGGGGCCCAGCCGATCCTGAGCGGCGCCGGCGCCTGGAGCCCTTTCGCGTTCATCTCGGGCGACACGACGAGCTACAACCCCGTCGCCGGCACCCGCTACGAGTGGACGCAGCAGGCCATCCTCCAGAAGGAAGGGCTGACCGATGCGAACCGCAACCAGCGCGACATCCCGGGCGTCTACTGGCGCTACGATTCGGGCACGACCGGAAACCCCTGGGTCTATGTCGACGCCCAGTCGCCCAGCATCGATCCGGGCCGGGAAGGCGAGTGGCAGAACTGGTGGTCGCGCAACGCCCAGGCCCCGAGCGCGACGGCAGTGTCGGGCCGGGTGACGAACGACACCGGGCTGACCCATGTCGGGATGACGCAGGAGATCACCGGCGGTCACCTCGACATGATCCACAACGAGGCGAGCTACGGCGGCTGCAACGGTCAGGCCATCAACCATTGCGACCGCGATTTCGTCGCCCAGCCGGGAGCGGCGCAAGCCAAGTGGGCCTACAACTATGCCACCCGGGCCTTCGTCCAGGTCACGGCCTCGGTCAAGGCCGACAACCCCTTCGCGATCAGCTTCGCCGGCAACGCCGCGGGCGTCGTCAACATCACCTCTAACAGCGCGATCCGGCAGAACGGCAACATCGTCAACCCGAGCGGAACGACGACGATCATCGCCTCCGGCGGCAGCTTCACCCAAGCGCTGAACGCCTCGATCCTCAGCAACAACCTGACGCTCTCCGCGCGCGATTCGATCGGCACGGCGGCCCAGGCGATCCAGGCGACGCTGACCAGCGGTGCCCAGCTCAGCGCCACCACCGGCAGCGGCGGCATCCATCTCGACATCACCGGTGGAGCCCGGGTCGTGGCGCTGCGCGCCGATGGGAATCCCAATGCCTATGGCGACATCAATGTGCGTGCGACCGGCAGCCTCGAGGCCGCAACCTCGGTCGCGACGCATGTCATCGGCCGCAACATCACGCTGGCGAGCGAAACCGGCGGCATCGGGTCGATTTCGAACCTGATGAAGATGCGGGCGGTGGCGACGCAGCTGCCGAACGGCAGCTATGTCGACGGCGTCGTCAATCTCTCGGCACGCGGCGACATCGGCGTCTCCCAGGTCGCCGGCGATCTCCGGGTCGGACAGATCGCGAGCGAGACCGGCGACGTCCGCATCGACGTCATCGCAGGCCGGCTCGTCTCGGCTTCAGGGCAGACGGCGGCGCAGGCGCTGAGCGCAGACCAGCTCTCGCAGGTCTCGCGCGCGCTCAAGCTCACCTCGGCGGACGGCGCCACCGCCGCTGCGCAGGCCAGCATCGCGGCTTTTGAAAAGCAGGTGACGCAGAGCTATGGGCTCTATTCGGCACTCATCGGCAACGGCAGCGTCAGCAATGGCGTGTTCACGCTGAATGCGAATGCGATCCCGCTCTATCAGGCTTTCGCGAATGCCGAGCTCGGTCGCACGGCCTCGACGCAGGAAGTCGCCGATTACGCCGCCCGCCGCTACGCGGCCTATGCGGGCGTGTTCGAGACCGCCTATGGCAGTGGCTGGGCGGGCCAGGCCCGCTTCAACCCGGCCACGCTGGTCAGCAACTACAGCTTCAGTGCGCAGGCGACGGATGCCGCAGCCGGCCTCGCCACGCGCATCGCCGGCGACGCGGTCTGGACCGACCGGCAGCTCATTTCGGCGATCAACCAATCGGCCTTGCAGCCGGCCTCCGGCGTCGTCGGCAACGGCACGGCGCTCGTCGTCGGCCATGACGTCACGCTGAACATCGCCGGCAGCATCGGTTCGCTCGCGCCCGACATGCAGGTGGCGCTGTCGGATATCCGCAGCGGTTCGATCAGCGATGCGCAACTCGCGGCGCTCTCGGTCGCGACGACGCCGGGCACCGTCAAGATCATGGGGCTGACGCAGGGGGGCGCGCTGGTCGAGGTGCAGGACCTCGCCAATGTGCCGGCCGGCGTCACGCTTACCCGTGTCGACGTCAAGCAGACGGCGCCGCTCTTCATCAACGCGACCGGCACCTTCTCCGGCTCGGCGCAGGGCGACGTCTATGTGCAGTCGACCGCGACCCCGCAATCGGCGGGCGGCACACTGACCATCGGCCGCGTCACGGCGACCGGCACGATCAACTTGCAGGCGCCGCAGGCGATCACGGTCGCGACCGGGGTCGATGGAACCACGCCGCGCAATACCATCCAGATCCAGACGAACGGCGATCTTGTGCTCGTCGCCGGCGGTGGCGGCATCGGCTCGGCCGCGACGCCGCTGACCTACCAGATCGGTGGCCGGCTGGTCTCCGCTTCGGCCGCCGCCGGCGACGCCTATCTCGTCGCCAATGCTGGAACGGCTGAGATCGGCCGCATCTTCGCCTCCGGAACGGCCTCGCTGACGGCGCTCAATGGCGGCATTCGGGGCTATCTCCCGGGCGTCGCGATTTCGGCGAGCTCAATCAAGCTGAACGCCTCGGGCGATGTCGGCACGGCTGCGGCGGCCCTCGGCCTGCAGGCCGGAGCGACCGGCGAGATTTCGGGCAGCATCGGCGGCGCCGCCTGGCTCTCCGGCCCGGCCATCGCAGGCCAGTCGCCCACCGCCTTCCGCATCGGCGCTCTCGCGGCCGAGGATGGCTTGAGCGTCGTCGCCGACGGTGCGATCGACGTACTCCGCCATGCGCGCTCCAGCGACGGCGCGGTCTCGCTGATGGGCGCCAGCATCGCCATGGCAGGCGGCGCCGACATCACGGCAGCCGGCCGCGTCGACCTCGCTTCCGGTGCCGACATCGTCTTCGGACGAATCGCCAGCACGCTTGCGGCACCGGTCGGCGGCGCTTCGATCGCGCTCACCGCGGCAGGTGCGATCCTTGGCAATGGCGACAGCGGCGCGCTGCTCGATGCCGGCCAGACGGGTGGCGTCATCGTGCTCTTCGCCGGCAGCGGCATCGGCACGGCAAGCGCAGCGCTGGCCTTCGCCGCACCGGGCCTGTCGGCGAGCAGCCTCGCCGGCGGCGTCTATCTGTCGACTGCAGGCGCCACGCACGCCACCAACCTTGCGGCCAATGCCGGGCCCTTGCGGCTGAGCGCTGGCGGAGACCTCACCGTCGATGCCGTGACGAGCGGCGGCGGCATCATGCTCTCGACCAGCAATGGCGTGCTCACCCTCGGCACGCTCGCGGCCGGTGGCTCCAGTTCGCTCGAGGCGACAGGAACGGTCACCCTCACCTCCGCCACAACGACGGCAGGCGACCTCGCCATCACCTCGACGGGCGCCGGCATCGGCGCCGACAGCATCAACGCCCCCGGAGATGCGACACTGACGGCCGCGGCCTCGGTTTCGGTGACGAACGCCCTGACCGCGGGCGGAGCAGCCAGCGTTACCGCCAGCGGCGGCACGCTCGGTCTCGGCAGCCTGAGCGCGGGCACGAGCGCGACGCTCGAAGCGACGGGCGCAATCACTCTCGGCTCTGTCGAAACGGCGGCTGGCGACCTGGCCATCACCTCGACAGGCGCCGGGATCAACGCCGCCAGCATCGATGCTGGCGGAGACGCGACGCTCACGGCTGCGACCTCGGTCTCGGTGACGAATGGCGCGACCGCGAGCGGCGCGGCCAGTGCCACCGCCAGTGCCGGGACGCTCGGTTTCGGCAGCCTGAGCGCGGGCACAAGCGCGACGCTGGCGGCGTCGGGCGCAATCACGCTTGGTCATGTCGACACGACGGCGGGCGACCTCGCCATCACCTCGACCGGCGCCGGGATCAGCGCCGCCAGCATCGACGCCGGTGGCGACGCGTCGCTGACCGCGGCGACCTCCGTCGCGGTGACGGACCTGCTTGCCGCGGGTGGTTCGTTGTCTGTCACGGCAAGCAACGGTGCGATCCAGGCTGGCGACTTGACCGCGGGCGGCTCGCTCACGCTGTCCTCCTCGGCGGCCCTCGCGCTGGATGCGGTGTCGAGCCGTCTCGGCAATGTCTCGCTCACCTCGACGGGAGCGGGTGTCAGCGCGACCTCCGTCGATGCCGCCGGTTCCGCGACGCTGACGGCCGCGACCTCGGTGTCCGTCACCGATGGCGTGACGGCCGGCGGCGCGGCGAACATTCTCGCCGCTGGCAGCACGCTCGACCTCGGCGGCCTGAGCGCGGGCGGGAACGCGGTTCTCGCAGCGTCGGGCGCGATCAGGCTCCGCAATGCCGGCACGGCCGGCGGCGACCTCGCCTTGACCTCGTCGGCAGGTTCCATCACCGCGACATCGCTTGCGGCCGATGGAGCGATCGCGCTGGCGGCAGCCGGGGCCATCGCTGCCGACATCGTGGATGCAGGCACGGATATCGCCTTGCGTTCGAGCGGTGGCGCCGTGACGATTGTCGCAGCGAACGCCGGTGCGCGCGGCACGGTCGAGGCTGCCGGTCCTATTTCTCTCGACACCGTCACGGCCGGCGGCGACGGCTTCCGGGCGACGTCGCTGACATCGGGAATCGCGCTGGGCACACTCGTGACCTCTGGCGACGCGTCGCTCGTCGCGTCCGGCGCCCTTTCGGCCGGCGCGCTGACGGCGCGCCATGTCGATGCGACCTCGGCGGCAGCGGCGCTCTCCCTCACGGCTGTCGACGCCAGCGGAAACGCGACGCTGCGGGCCGCGACCGATCTGTCGGTCGTCCGGCTCGCCAGCGGCGGTTCGGCACGGCTCGCGGCAGGCGGGACGATCGCAGCCGGCGGCCTTGCGGCAGAGCAGAATCTCGACCTCTCTGCCGGCGCGGGCATCGCCCTCGTCAATGGCTCGACGCGCTCGGGCGGCATCACCATGGCCTCGCAGGGCGGTGCGATCCGTGGCGACAACCTCGACGCGGCCGGTGCCGTCACCGTGCGTTCACCGGGCGATCTCGCTTTCGGCCAGGTGAGAGGCGGCACGGATGTCGCACTGCATTCCGCGGCCGGCACGGTCCAGATCGGGACGCTGACCAGCGGGCACGACGCGGAGCTGCAGGCGCGCGGCATCGGCTTCGGCCTGGTCGATGCCGGCCGCTCGGCCATGCTTTCGGCGGAGGAGGACATCGTCGGCACGCGGATCGTCGCGACCGATCTGCTGACGCTGCAGGCCGGCCGCAGCGGCCGGGGTACGATCAGCATCGGTATCGGCGCGGCGCGGGCGGCCGTCATCGGCGCTCCCGACGAGGTCCGCCTCGGCCGCTTCGGCGCGGGCGACAGCATCGTCATCCTGGGCACGCGGATCGCCGCCGACATCGTCCAGCTTCCCGGCGGCGCGGGGCTGCCGCTGGCGCTCGACATCGGCGGCTTCCGCGAGCGCACGGCCAGCCAGGTCGATCTCGGAATCGACGCGCAGCGCTTCCGGATCGGCCGCCTCGCCAGCGTCGACAGTGTGCTCGCGACGACGTCGAGCGACTTCGACATCGCCGAGGCCTTCATCCCTGGCGCCCTGAAGGTGACGACGCCGATCATGACCATCTTGGCCAACAACCGCAGCCTCGCTCCGGTCGGCGGTTACGACGTGCAGCTCTACGCGAAGGGGCGGCCCTTCTGGCTCGACGTCGACGGCAAGCGGCTGGCGACGAACGCCTTCATCATCGGCGTGAACTCCGATGTGGTCGACGTGCCGCCCTCCAGCGGTGGCTCGCTCACCCGCGACATGGCGCGGCTCGGCGTCGTGCTGCCGACGGGGCTCTCGCTCGGCGAGATCGCGCGCGGCTTCGTGCTGGGCGCGGATGGTCGCTGGCGCAGCGCCTCCGAAATGCGTGCCGCGTTGCCCGGCACGGGCGCGCCGACCGGCACGCTGGTCAACCTCGACGGTTTCGAGGAGCAGCCTTGAGCCGGACGAGACGTTTTGCCTGCTCGTTCGTTCTGGGTCTCGCCGCCGGCTGCCTGACGGGGCCGGCGGCTGCGCAGATCGTGCCGCAGACGCTGGAGAACGAGGCCGCGCGCCAGCGCCGCGAGATCGAGCGCCAGACCGCCCCGCAGCGCCAGCGTGGTCCCGCCGTGATCGCTCCGGCGCCGGGGCCGAGGCTCGAATTCCCGGCCGGCGGCGCGACCGTCGTGCTGAAGCGGATCGATTTCGACGAGTCGCATTTTCTCAGTGCAGCCGAACTCGATGCCATTCGGGCGCGCCATATCGGCCGCAGCATCGACCTCGCGGGAATCGGCAAGCTCGTCCAGGAGGTCAACGACCTCTATGCCGAGAAGGGCCAGATCACGGCGAGCGCCGTGCTGCCGCCGCAGAAGCTCGAAGGCGGCGTCCTGAAGGTCAAGCTCGTCGAAGGCCGTGTCGGCAAGATCGGCATCTCCGGCGCGGTCCAGACCTGGCCCTGGTACATCCATTCGCAGGTGCCGATCGGCGAAGGCGCGGTCGTCGACGCGCCGGCCCTCAATCGCTCCGTCTCGATCTTCAATCGGCTCAACGAACTGCAGATCCGGGCCCAACTCTCCGCCGGCGCCAGCTTCGGCCTGACGGATCTCGATCTCGCGATCACCGAGCCGGCGCGCAGCATCGTCCAGTTCTCCTATGACAATCAGGGCGTGCTTTCGACGGGGCGCTATCAGGGCACGCTTTTCCTGCGCCACCACAACCTGCTCGGCATCGACGACAGGCTGGTGCTCTACGGTTCACGGGCGCGCGGCAGCATCCTCGGCAGCGCCAGCTACACGCTTCCTGTCTCGCCCTGGGGCACGCGGCTCGGCGTCAGCTTCACGCGCTCGGGCTTCACCATCGTCAACGGCGCGATCCGCGAATTGCGGCCCGAGGGCATCTCCGAGAGCGGTTCGCTGACGCTGTCGCAGCCGGTTTTCGCCACGGACGCCATTCTCCTGCAGGCGACGGGCGCGCTCGGCCTTGGCCGCGGCCGCAGCAAGCAGCTCGACATCGCGACCGTCGAGAGCAGCTATACGCGGAGCATGGCCGGCGTCGTGCTGAACGTGACGCTGCCGAGCCTGACGCATTCCTCGACGGCGAACTGGACCCAGGTGGCCCATGACGACAAGATCTCCGGCACCAGCCGAAACTACACGATCTGGACCGGAAACACGGCCTCGGTCTGGCGCTTGACGGACGATCTCTACGGATCGCTCGGCGGCGCCTGGCAATACACCAGGGAGACGCAACTGCCCGGCGACCAGATCTTCCAGATCGGTGGGCCGACGACCGTGCGCGGCTACCCGATCGGCGCAGCCTTCGGCAATTCGGGCTTCTACGGTCAGGCCGAGCTGCATTATCTGCTGCCCGATCCCCTGCAGCAGTTCGAGGCCTTCATTTTCCTCGATCATGGCCGGACCTATCTCAACGCCTCGACCATCATGCGCGCCACCTCGGTCGGCGCCGGCCTGATCTGGCGCCCGATCGACTGGGCCTCGCTGGAGGGCGGCGTCGGGCGGCCGCTCGAACGTGTTTCGCCCGTGCAGCGCGACGTCGAGCTCTATTTCCGGCTCACGCTGCGCAAGACCATCTGAGCTTTCGCAAGACCATCTGAGTTTTCCAAGGAACCGATCATGGCGCCCCTGCCGCTCTTCTACTCCAGCATCGTCGTGCTCGACCGCAACACGCATCGCGAGGCGCGCGTCGCGCCCGCCGCGCAGCCCTATGCCTTTGCGGCCGGCGCGCATGTGCTGCCGGCGCTGATGCCCGAATTCGCGATGGGCTGTCGCGACATGCCGATCCTGTTCCTGGAGGAGGACGGTCGCCACTCGCCGCTGTTCATGGTCGGGATGCGCCCCGGCGAGAGCTGCCTCATTGATGGCGAGGGGCGCTGGCGCGGCCAGCATGTGCCCGCCTATATCAGGCGCTACCCTTTCATCGGCGGCGAAGTCTCGGCGCAGCATCAGGTCGTCTGCGTCGATGGCGGCTTCGCGGGCCTGGAGGGCGAAAGCGGCGAGCGCTTGTTCACGGAGGAGGGCGAGCCGGCAGAGGCGTTGCAGCGCGTGGTGGCCTTTGTCTCAGATTATGCCGATGCCGCGGCCCAGACGACCGTCTTCACGGCCGAACTCAAGGCCCTCGATCTCTTCCAGACGATCAATATCGAGATCCGCTCGCCCGATGGGGCGAATTCGAGCTTCGCCGGTTTCTCCGCCATCAGCCAGGAGCGCCTCGACGCGCTCTCCGACGAGGCATGGCTCTCGCTGCGGCGGAAAGGCTATCTCGGGCCGATCCAGGCCCATCTGATCAGCCTGACGAATTTCGCGCTGCTGGGGGAGCGCGCCCAGAAGCCTTGATCGCTGGCGCGATCGGCCGCTCGGCAGGCAAGCGCAGGCCGCCAGTGTAGGACGCAGGCTCTCGATGTGAGATCATGGCGGCATGATCCGAATCATCGCCGCAATGCTCGCCGCCGCCGTCCTGTTGACGGCGCAGCAGGCGCTGTCAGCAAATTCGTGCCGCCCGACCCGCGATGGCAAGGACCGGGTCGAACCGACCAAGGGCTGCCCGAGCGGATATGTCATGCGTGGCGCCTGCTGCGAGTCCATCAGCGCGATGCCGCAACCCAGCGCCGTAAAGGCGTGTCCGGCCGGTACGGTGGCGAGCCTCGGGGCATGTGTCGCCAGGAAGTGATCTGTCAGGCAGGATTTCGTCCGCCTGACAATCTCGAACCTCCGCGGATCAATCGCGATAGGCCGGCTCTTCGGCATCGAGCTGGCGGCGGATCGAGGCGAGGTGGAGCCGCGCCGATTCCGGATCGCCCTCGCGCATCTGGCGCGCGGCGGCCTCGGCGATCTCCTGCTTCACCGGCAGGACCTCGCGCCCGGTCGAGAGCGCGATGGTCTGCACCTCGCAGGCGCGCTCCAGATAGTAGAGGTCGTCCCAGGCCTCGGCGATGTTCGGCGCCAGCACCATGACGCCGTGATTCTTCATGAAGACGATGTCGGCGTCGCCGACCGCGGCGGCGATGCGGTCGCCCTCGCTCTCGTCGAGGGCAAGGCCGTTATAGTCGCGGTCGAAGGCCGTGCGGCCATAGAACTTCAGCGCGGTCTGGCCGGCGAAGATCAGCGGCTCGCCCTCGGTCATCGAGAGCGCGGTCGCATAGGGCATATGCGTGTGGAAGGCGACCTTGGCCCGCGGCAGGTTCTTGTGGACGCGGGCGTGGATGTAGAAGGCCGTCGCCTCGGGCTGGCCCTCGCCTGAGACGACATTGCCGTGGAAGTCGCAGACCAGCAGGCTCGACGCCGTCAGTTCGCGGAAGGCCCAGCCATAGGGGTTGACGAGGAAGAGGTCGTCATAGCCCGGGACCAGCGCCGAGAAGTGGTTGCAGATGCCTTCCTCGAAGCCATAGCGCGCCGCCATGCGGAATGTCGCAGCGAGGTCGCGCCGCGCCTCCCGGACGATGGCGGAATCGAGATCCGGCTGGTTCGGGCCGGGGACATGGGCAGGGCTTGTGGCAACTGCCTTCAGGGAATGGGCCATCGCAATCTCCAATCGAAGCGTGAACGCAGTGAAAGCAAAGCTCAGGCCGCGGGCAAGCGCCGACGCACGATTCCGGCATGGAAGCGCATGCCGTGGATCAGCCCGGCATCGTCGAAATCGTAGCGCGGGTTGTGCAGTGGCGCGCTGTCGCCGTTGCCGAGGAAGGCGAAGCAGCCGGGCACATGGTCGAGAAAGCGGGCGAAATCTTCCGAGCCCGTGAAGGGGGCCGAGACGACGGAGGCGTTACCTGCACCAAGCACGTTGCGCGCCGCGGCCAAAGCCTCCTCGGCCAAGGCTGGGTCATTCACGAGCGGCACGAATTCGCGCGTATAGGTGATGGAATGCTCCAGATTATAGGCGCGCGCGGTTCCCTCAGTGATGATCCGCATCTGCCGCTCGATCTCGGCGCTGACCTCGGGCGCGAAGCTGCGGGCATCGCCGAGGATCCTCGCTTCGCCCGGCAGGGCGTTGCGCGTGCCGTCGGTGATCAGCTCTGTCACCGAGACGACCGCGATGTCCGAGGGGCTGAGGCGCCTGGAGACGATGGTCTGGAGGCTGGTGACGAGCGCGCAGGCGGCGACGAGAGTCTCGTTGCCTGCATGCGGACGGGCGGCATGCCCGCCGATGCCCGTCAGCACGATCTCGAAATTGTCCTCCGCCGACATGATCGCGCCGGCTTTCGTCCGGAAATGTCCGATGGCGATTCCCGGTTCATTGTGCAGCCCGTAGATCTCCTCGAACGGGAAGCGCTGCATCAGCCCGTCCTCGAGCATGGCGAGCGCGCCGCGGCCCCATTCCTCGGCGGGCTGGAAAATGAAGCGCACCGTGCCGTCGAAGCCGGCATCCGCGGCCAGCAGTTTCGCCGCCCCGAGCAGCATGGCGGTGTGGCCGTCATGGCCGCAGGCATGCATGATTCCGGGATTCTGCGAGCGGTAGGATGGCTCGCCCTGTTCCGGAATCCGCAGCGCATCCATATCGGCCCTGAGCGCGATCACGCGGTTGCCGCTGCCGCGCTTCAGCGAGCCTACCACGCCGGTGCCGCCGACGCCCTCGATCACCTCGTCGAGGCCGAACTCGCGCAGCCTGGCCGCGACGAAGCCGCTGGTGCGCGCCTCCTCGAAGCCGAATTCGGGATGGGCATGGAGGTCGCGCCGCCAGGCGGTCATCTCCGCCACCAGCGCGTCATGGTCCAGAGGGGGCCTGCCCGCCATCACGCCCCCCTGCCCACGACCTCGGACGGCGTCAGCCCGACGAGTTCGGCATAGCGGCCCGGATCGGTCGCGCCTTCGGTGACGACCACGAAGATGCGCGAGGAGCCATCGAGCTTCAATAGGGCCCGCGCCTGCGGATCGCGCAGGGCCGCGATCAGCCCGGCGAGTCCGGCGACGCCGCTTTCCCCGGCGACGACCGCCGGATCGCCGCCCACCGGCCGGGCCAGCCGGTTCATGGTCTCGACCGCGACATCGTCCTCGACAGTCATGAAAGCGTCGGCGGCGCGCGCCAGCACACGCCAGGCGAGCGGCGACGGATCGTAGCATTCCAGCATCGCCATCACGGTCGGCTCGCCATGGTCGATCTTGGTCGGCCGACCGGCGCGGGCGCTCTCGAAGATGCAGGCGGCGCGCGCCGGATCGACCACGGCGAAGACCGGCCGCTCCTCGCCGAGCACCAGCGCCAGATGCGCCGCGATAGCCGCGGCGATGCCGCCGACGCCGGCCTGGACGAAGACATGGGTCGGCGGCGCCGGCAGTTGCGCGAGCGCCTCGCGGATGATCGCCGTGTAGCCCTGCATCACCAGACCCGGAATGCGCTCATAACCCTCCCAGGCGGTGTCGGAGACGACCGTCCAGCCGCGCTCAGTCGCGACACGCGCCGCCTCGACGACGGAATCGTCATAGGTGCCCGCGACCCGCACGATCTCGGCGCCGAAGCGCGCGATCGCCTCGGCCCGCGCCGCGCTGACCCCGCCATGCACGAAGATCACCGAACGTGCCCCGACCAGCGCGGCCCCCTGCGCAACCGAGCGGCCGTGATTGCCGTCGGTGGCGCAGGCGAAGGTCATGCCGGCAGCGACAGCCCTGACCTCGGGCGAAGTCAGCTCGGCCTCGTCGAAGGCGCGCCCCTGCCGCTCGCCGGCCGCCTCCAGCACCAGCCGGGAGACGGCATAGGCGCCGCCGAGCGCCTTGAAGCTGCCGAGGCCGAGCCTCTGCCCCTCGTCCTTGGCGTGGAGCGCGCCGACGCCGAGTTCGGCAGCGAGGCCGGGCAAGGCGACGAGCGGCGTCGGCCGGTGCTCTGAGCGCTCCGCCAGATGTCGCTCGATCGCGTCGGCCCCGGCGGCGCCCAGCGTCTCTGCGTCGGCAGGATGGAGCGGCTGCCGATAGGCGGCGAGCGAATTGAGCAGGAGCATGCGAGGCCTCTTATGGGTCAGGCCGAAAGGATATTGCGGCTGCGGCGAAAAAGGCGCTCCAATTGCCCGGCCGTTTTGCAAGTTTGTTTCAGGATGTCCCGCTTGGCCGAGCCGACCGCTATCGCACTCGACGCCTTCGACCGGGCGATCCTCGCCATCCTGCAGGTCGACAACACCACGCCACAGCGCGTCATTGGCGAGCAGGTCAATCTCTCGGCGCCGGCGGTGCAGCGCCGGATCCGGCGCATGGAGCGCGACGGCGTCATCACCGCGAATGTCGCCGTCGTCGAGCCGGCCGCGCTCGGCCATCCGATCACGCTGTTCGTCGAGGTCGAGCTGGTCAGCGAGACGGCGGCCGATATCGATGCCGCAAAGCGGGCCTTTCTCGCCGCACCCGAAGTGCAGCAGTGCTACTATGTGACTGGCGATGTCGATTTCATGCTGGTCGTGCTCGTGCCCAGCATGGCCGCCTATGAGGCGCTGACCCGGCGGCTGTTCTTCGCCGATACCAATATCCGCAAGTTCAAGACCTTCGTGGCGATGGACCGGGTCAAGACTGGATTGCGCGTTCCGATCGGCTAGGCAACGCTCGAACGTCGCAGGCCTGAAGCGAAAAAATTCACCCCTGGCGACTGCTTCGGCCAGCATCGGCCACAGCGAAAACGCCGCCCTGCCGCAGCAGCCCGAGCGGCGGCCGGATCGTCACGGGACGACCGCCCGACGTGTCATGACGCCATCGAAAAACGCGGCGAGAGCCGTGTAGCCATCGAGCGGCAGCACATGGGCGACGTATTGATCCGGGCGTACGATCACGAGGCAGCCGTTCTCCCGATCGATGCCGCGCATCTCGAAGATATCCTGGCCGCCCTGAAGGGACGGACAGAACATCTTTTCATAATCGATCAGGCCGAAACGGCCCTTACGCGGCAGCAATAAGCCGGGCATTTCAGCCACCGCAAGCTCGCGATGCCCTTGCTGTAAGATCGCGCGAACGTCGATGACCGCATCGATGTCGGCGTCCGGCGGCGTGTGGCTGCGGATCGGGGAGGAGGGCGCATCCGCGAGGAAGTCGCAGAGCGCGCGCAGGCGTGATGATGCAGACGTGGGATCGGTCCGGTCGGCAAAAGCGAAAAGGCGCCAACGCCCGTCGGCCAAGGCGACATGGCCGATCTGGACCGGCTTGGCGTCGGCGAGGCGCACCACCGGCGCCGAATGGAAGCGAGCGCCGATCGGCAGACCCTTGGCCAGATGGGCGTGCGTCGGCTCGCCGGTCAGTGCCGAGGGAGAATAGCGAGTGGCCGTCCCCGCCGTATAGCGTCCGTGCCTGACGAAATAGTCCTGCACCGCCTTGGGATCGACACCCCCGCCGTCATCTGAAGTCTTGAGCGGCGCGCTCAGCATCTTCGCCCATTCACGATCGAACGCGATCAGTTCCTCGGCGACGGCCTGCCGCTCGGCCGAATAGCTGTGCAGCAGATCCGGCGCCGACCGCCCCTGCAGAACGGCAGCAAGCTTCCAGCCGAGGTTGAAGCTATCCTGCATCGAGACGTTCATGCCCTGCCCGGCCTTCGGGCTGTGGGTGTGGCAGGCGTCGCCCGCGATGAAGACGCAAGGCAGGCGGCGCTCGACCTCTTCAGCGGGCACATCGTCGAACTTGTCGCAAAGGCGCTGCCCGATCTCGTAGACCGACCACCAGGCGACCTCGCGAATCTCGAGCGTGTAGGGACGCAGGATGCGCTGCGCCGCGGCGATGAGATGCTCGACGCCGATTTTGCGGTTCGCGACGCGCTCGTTCTCGCTGAGCTTGTCCATCTCCACATAGATCCGGATCAGATAGCCGCCCTCGCGCGGAATGATCAGGATGCTGCCTTCGCCGGCCGATTGGATCAGCGCCTTCAGCCGGACGTCGGGAAAGTCCGTGACGGCCAGAACGTCCATGACGCCCCAGGCCTTGTTGGCGGAATCGCCGTGCAAGGCGCGACCGATCGACTTGCGAACGGCGCTGCGCGCACCGTCACAGCCGACGACATAGCGCGCCTTCACGGTCTCGATTTCGCCGGCATGCGCCTGACCGAGGCGCTCCAGCCGCACGGTCACCGGATGCGACGCCACGCCGCCTGTATCGATCTCCAGTTCGAGCAGGCGCCGGGCATAGTCCGGTTCGAGTCGGTTTGGCCCGTTCCGCATCACCTCAAGAAAGAAGTCGTGCACCCGCGCCTGGTTGAGGATCACATGCGGGAACTCCGAGAGCCCGTCCTCGACGTCCTGGATCCGGCCATGGCGGATGATCGTCTCAGGCCGGGTTTCGTCGGGCTTCCAGAACGCCGTTTCGTTGACCCAATAGCTCTCCTTCAGCACCCGCTCCGAAAAGCCGAAGGCATCGAACATCTCGAGCGTGCGGCAGGCGATCCCGTCGGCCTGCCCCAATTCGAGCGGCCCGGCCTTCTGTTCGACGATCCGCGTCGTGATCCCCGGAAAGCTGGCGAGCTGCGCGGCGAGCGTCAGCCCGGCCGGCCCGCAGCCGACGATCAGGACATCGACCTCCTGTGGCAGGGAGTCTTGGCCTGGCAAATCGGGGCGATCGACGAGGGTCTCGGAGACGGCTGGATCGCCGGTCCGAAACCCATTGAGATGAAACTGCATGGGAAACCACCGTCAGCGGGGGAAGACTGATGCGGGTGAAGCGCCGGACGCTCTTCAGCGCCGGCGCGACTGCGCCTGCTCGAGCCACATGTCCCAGGGCCGCTGGACCTGACCCTCGATGCTCTCGACGCAGGATTGGCTCTCGCCCTCGGTGAGATAGGTTACCTCGCCGAGCTGCATCGCCTGCAACTGGTAGCGGGCGTTGAGCTCGGCATAGACGGCCCGGTAGACCGCCTGCTTGATCGAGCCGCCGACGACGGTCGAGCCATGGCCGCGCATCAGCACGATGTCATGGCCGTCGAAATGCTCCGCCAGCGCTGCGCCAAGATGGTTGCTGCGGATCAGGAGGTCGGTTGCATCCCCGCCGGCTTCGCGGATCTCGAAGACCGGCGCTCCCTGGCCGATGAAGCCGGCCATGTGAAAGACGGAGCGTAGCCGCATGCCTTTCACGACGCTCAGCGGCACGATCGAATGCGAGTGGCTGTGGATCACAGCCATCACATCGGGGCGCTTGCGGAAGATCTCGCCATGGATGAAGCGCTCCAGATAGACCTTGCGGCCACCGGCGTTCACGGCTTCGCCGTCCAGCGTGAATTCGACGATGTCTTCGGCGGTGACGCGGCTCGGCGCCATGTTGCGAGCCAGCAGGAAGCGGTCGGGCCGGCTATCGTGGCGCACGCTGATATGGCCGAAGGCATCGACGACGCCTTGATCGAACAGGATGTGATTGGCCGCGACCAGCTCCTCGATCATCTCCCGCGGCGGCGCCGGAGAGGGGAGGGCCGTGTCGGCCACCTCGACCGCGATCGGATGTTGTCCATGGTCTGCAGTGCACATGTTCCGTCCTTCCGAATATTGCGGGGTTCGAAGCGTCAAAGAGGTTAGAGAACGACCGATCGGAGGCCAGTGCCCGGGTCGGTGATGACGTCAGACCTGTGGGTCGGAGCGAGCTGTCGGGCACCGAAAGCAGGCGCCGTCACATGACGCAGCCATGGGCGCATCACCAGATTCATCCTCCCATTTGCCCGACCTCTGACGGATCGTCCGTATACTGAATAACAGGATACGCTCCGATTCCGGGCTGTCAACCGGGCCTGTGATCCCGGCGAGAATGGCGGGATGAATGACATGCCAGGAGCGAGGACGGTCGGAGTGATCTGCTGGGATGGCCGAGCTGCGATCCCGGCGCGCCACAGGGCGGCCGAGGGACGCCGCAAATATGCTGCAAGGCAGCATCGATTTGACAGCCTACAGAATGAAAGCATACAATCGATATTGCAGATCAGCCACCGGCCCGTGAAGTAATCGTATCCTTCAGGATGTCCAACCGCGGCGCGTATATTTGAAGCGGCCAAATTCCTGCTGTCGCGACACAGAGGCGAAAACGATGTCGATGGAAGATGTCTATCAAAAGCCGGGTCATCTCATTCGTCGTGCCCAACAGATCGCCGTCTCGATCTTCCTTGAGGAATGCGCGCCAGTCGACCTGACCCCGGTCCAGTATGCGGCCTTGGTGGCCGTCCGCGAAAATCCCGGCATCGATGCGACCCGGCTCTCGGCCCTCGTCGCCTTCGACCGCTCTACGCTGGGCAATGTCCTGGAGCGAATGGAGACGAAAGGCTTGATCCTCCGCTCTGGCAGCAAGGAGGACAAGCGCGTGAAGGCGCTGCACCTCTCGCCCAAGGGCGAACTCGCGCTCAAGGAGGTCGAGCCTCTGGCGCGCCGCGCCCAGGAACGCATCCTGGGTCCGCTTGCTCCGGAGGATCGCGAGATTTTCATGCGCATGCTCTCGCAGATCGTCGAGCTGAACAATGACGCCTCGCGTGCGCCGCTAAAGCTGGCTGCCTCGCGCGCGCCGGAAGCGGCCTGAGCGCTTCGCTTCAACCCAACCAAGACGCGCAACAGATAGCCGCCCAGAACTGAGCTGGCTACGTTACGGCGGCCCAAGCCTCGATTTGACAGGGCAAAAATACGAGGCATACTGATAATAAGTATGCGGCCTTGTTTCGAGGGCGCCCTGGCGAGAGCCGGGGGCTCCTTGTGATCCCCCGCGCTCGAAATCGAGGCCTAGACCGACGACGATCCCTTTCAAGCAGACCGAGAGCCGTAGCTGAAGCGGCCGCATTCTGGAGGAAATCTGGTGACCCTCACTCGACGCATTGCTCTCACGGGGCTCGCGGCCAGCGCCGTCGCGCCCCGCGCCGCTCTCGCTCAACGCAAGCTCGTCAGGCTTATCGTGCCCGCCGCGCCGGGCGGGGCGATCGACGTCATCGGGCGGCTCTACGCCCAGCGCGTCGCCCCTGCGCTCGACGAATCCTGGGTGGTCGAGAACAAGGCCGGAGCCAGCAACACGCTCGGCGCAGCCGAGGTGTCGAAATCGGCGCCTGACGGCACGACCTATCTGACGAACGCCGACATCCACATCATGGCCAAACATGTCATGCGCCATGTCCTCTACGATCCGCTGGCGGATTTCACCCCGATTTCGCGCTTTGCGACATCGCCGATGGTCTTGATCGGTGCGACCGCCAAGACGCCGGCGACGATGCCGGAGCTGATCGCCAGGATGAAGGCGGAACCGGACAAGTTCACCTTCGCCAACTCGGCGCTGGGCAGCATGGGCCATCTCGCGACGGAGAGCTTCAAGCGGCGCACCGGGACGACGGCGGAACTGGTCAACTATCGCGGTACCGCGCCGGCGCTGACCGACGTGCTCGCCGGCCAGGTGTCGTTGATGGTGGCTCCTCTCGGCTCGGCGGTGTCCTACGTCAATGACGGCACTGTTCGAGCTTTCGCCATCTTGGGCGCACAGCGCAGTCCGGTCTTGCCGAACGTGCCCACCGCGACGGAACTGGGGCTGGCCGATCTGAATTTCACTCTTTGGTATGGCCTATGGGGGCCCAAGGGCCTGCCGGCCGACACGGTGAAGCGCGTGAACGCGGCCGTGCAGGCGGCCTCGAAGGAGCGCGACATCATCGACAGGCTGACTGCACTTGGCGCCGAGTCCGTCACGGAAGATCCGGCGAGCTTCGCGAAATTTATCGAAAGCGAAGTCCAGCGCGCCAATCGCGTCGTGGAAGAAGCTGGCATCAAGCCGGGCTGACAAGCGCTTGGCCCCACTCCGGCGGTCCATCCCATGGACGGATCATGTCGCCGGACCGGCGCTAGCTCATGACTTGTCGATGACCTTGATCGTCCCGCTCGAACGGGGCTTTGGCTCGGTCGGGTCTGAATGAACAGCCGGCTCTGACCAGTGTTTTTCCGCCGCGATGCCTTGGCTGTCGCTATGCTCATAGGGGGCATGCGGCCCTGTCGGATGAGCGGAACGAGGATTGGGGCCGGCCCGATGCTCACCGTCTTCGCCCGACTGTCCCGGGCGTCGCGCTGTCCTGTAGGCGGCGGGTGCGTCGGTCAAACGATCGGGCGGGTTCGTCATGGCTGGATCCTCCTGCCATGGGAACCCAACGCCGGTCTTCAGGTTCCCTGATCCCGCGATAGTAGGGCGAAGATCGCGACTTGTCATTGCGCTCTAGCGGATAGCGAAGCTGAGCAGCAGCGCGACCTTTTCAGCGCCACATCCCTCGCATCTGAGCGCGGACGTCGATCCGGGGGCCATCGCTCGGTGTCCGCTTCGGCTCTGCTGCCGCGAGCGGCCAGGCCGTGCGTTCGAACTGGCCGAGCAGCGCGTTGGGGATGAAGCGCGTGCGCGACGCGTAGACGTGCCGGTCACCGGTCGAGTACTGGCCATGGGTGAAGAAGCGCTGCGGCACCATGAGATGCAGATCGTCCTTGGCGCGCGTCATCGCGACATAGAGCAGCCGGCGCTCCTCCTCGATCTCCTCGCTCGTGCCGACACCCAGATCCGAGGGAATGCAGCCATCGACGACATTCATGACGAAGACCGATTTCCACTCCTGGCCCTTGGCCGAATGAATCGTCGAGAGGATCAGATAGTCTTCGTCGAGCAAAGGCACGCCGGCCTGATCGCTGGTCGCGTCGGGAGGATCCAGCGTTAATTCGGTCAGGAAGCGCTCGCGCGAAGGGTATCCTCCCGCGATCTGTTCGAGCTGGACTAGGTCGGCCTGCCGCGTCGAGGCATCCTCGTGGATCCGCTCCAGATGCGGTTCGTACCAGAGCCGCGCCCGCTCGATCTCCGCCGGCCATCCGGCCCGGCCAGTACGCAATTCTTCGACTGCCCCCAGGAACGACATCCAGTCGTCGCCGGCCCGGCGCGGCGCGGGAGCCGACGCAAGCGCCTCCATCGGGTCGGCCGCCGTCGCAATGTATTCGAGCACGCGCTGGGCGGATGTCGGCCCGACGCCCGGCAGCAACTGCATCAGCCTGAACCCCGCAACCTTGTCGCGCGGGTTCTCGACGAAGCGCAGCAGCGCCAGCACATCCTTGATATGCGCGGCATCGAGGAACTTCAGGCCGCCGAACTTGACGAAGGGAATGTTTCGCCGCGTCAGCTCGACTTCCAGCGGGCCGCTGTGGTGGGACGCCCGGAACAGCACCGCCTGCTGCTTCAGGGTCGAACCCGCCTCGCGGTTTTCCAGAACGCGCCCGGCGATGAACCGGGCTTGGTCGGCCTCGTCGCGGACGTTCACCAGTTGCGGCGGCGCTCCCAATGAACGGTCGGTCCAGAGGTTCTTGGTGAAGCGCTCCATCGCCAGATCGATCACGCCGTTGGCCGCGCTCAGAATGGCCTGCGTCGATCGGTAGTTCTGGTCGAGCGTGATGATCTCGGCGGGAGGCGAGAAGGCGGCGGGAAAGTCGAGGATGTTGCGGATCGTCGCGGCGCGGAAGGAATAGATCGACTGAGCATCGTCGCCGACGACGGTGAGGCCATGTCCGTCGGGCTTCAGCGCCAGCAGGATCGAGGACTGCAACCGATTGGTGTCCTGATATTCGTCGACCATGACGTGGTCGAAACGGGCGCCGATCTCGGCGGCGAGATCCGGGTCGGACATGGTCTGCGCCCAGTAGAGCAGCAAATCGTCGTAATCGAGCACGTTCTGGCGCTGCTTGGCCTCGACATAGGCGCTGAAGAGTTCGCGCAACTCCGCCGCCCAGGCGACGCACCACGGAAAGGACCGCGTCAGCACGGTCTCGATCGGCGTCTCCGCATTGACGCAGCGGGAGTAGATCGCCAGGCAAGTGCCCTTCGCCGGAAAGCGCGTCTCGGTCTTCGAGAAGCCGAGCTCGTGCCGCACGAGGTTCATCAGGTCGGCCGCGTCCTCGCGGTCATGGATCGTGAAAGCGGCATCGAGGCTGATCTGGTCGGCATAATCACGCAGCAGCCGCGCGCCGAGCCCGTGGAAGGTGCCGGCCCAGCTCAGCGCGTCGGTCATCACGCTCGCGCCCTCGCCCATGACCTTGCGGGCGATGCGCTCGACGCGCCTGGTCATCTCGGCAGCGGCGCGCCGCGAGAAGGTCATCAGCAGGATGCGGCGTGGATCGGCCCCGGTGACGATCAGATGCGCGACGCGATGAGCCAGCGTGTTGGTCTTGCCCGAGCCCGCACCCGCGATGACCAGCAGGGGCGAGGCAACGTCGCTGCCGACACCGTGCGTGACGGCGCGGCGCTGCGCTGGATTCAGCGCGTCGAGATAGGGTGTGGCGAGCGGCGGCGAATCGATGGCGAGCATGAGCCGGATTCGACCAGTTTCCGGTTTTGTTCGCAATCGCCGATCATGCCGCAGGCCGGCCGGCAAGACGGCTCTTTGGCCGAGCGAAACAGACGCGGCCTCGCGGACCGCCAACGCCCTGCCGGGTCACCCTTTCAGGAAAAACCGGATCATCTCACGCGAGGCATCGGGCCCCGTCGTGTCGGTGAAGGTTCCCGAACGGTCACCGCCCGACCAGGCATGTCCGCCGCCCTGGATCATCCAATGCTCGGCGACGGTCTGGCCATCGGCCGGGCCCAAGAGCGTCCGAACCGAGCGCTTTCCGCCCGTCTCCATTTCGAACGTCACCTCTTGCAGGGCACCCGGATCGGACCGCGCTGTTTCGAGAACCATCTGTCCGTTGGACGGGTGGACAGTCGCATCGGCCGACCCATGAAAGATGATCTTCCGGCTGCGGGAACGCTTCTGCCCGACGGCCGGTCTCGCATTGCCCTTCATCGCGGCGAATGCCGTCATGACGTCGGTCGCCGCACCATGCGGCAGACCGGAGTGGACGCCGACCGCAGCGAAGATATCGGGATAGGCGAATGACAGGACATCGGCCATCGCGCCGCCTGCGGAGAGGCCCGCGACGAAGACCCGATCAGGCTCGATGCCGAATTCAGCCGCCAGCGCCTGCGCCATTCCCGCCAGGAGCGCAGGCTCTCCTCCCCCTCGCTGCTGGTGGCGCACATCAAACCAGTTCCAGCAGCCCTGGGCATTCGCCGAGCGCGGCTGGTGCGGATAGGCCACGATCAAGCCGAACTCCTCCGCCAGCGCATTCATCCGGGTTCCTCGCGCAAAATCATCCGGATCCTGCGTGCAGCCGTGCAGCATCACCACGAGGGCCAGTTTCCGATCGCCATGATCCGAAGGGACATAGAGCTTGTAGGCCAGCGATCCCGCCGCATCGCGAAACCGGCGGGCATGAAAGCGATCGTGCCCTTCGGCGGTAGCGTTTTCTGCAGGCTCAGCCGGATGTGGAGCAAAAGGCGCGCGATGCGCCTTGAGCGTCTGCAGGACGTCACCCAGGCGTCGGGGGATTTCTGCCTTCGCCCGCATCCGATCGCGCCCATGGCCGTTGGAGGTTTCGGGCGCAGCGGGGGGCTTGCCGGCGAGCGCGCGCTGGATCGCGTCGGTGGCGCCTGCGACGTCGGCCGCCTTGAGGCGTGACATGGCCTCGCCGAGGGCGGAGCGAAGGAACGTGGTCATCAAATGTCCTTGGGTCATGCCAGACGGTCGGCCAAGGCGGCCTTGACCTCTGGCGTTGCATGGAGAGCGCCGAGCACCGTCAAGGACGCAATCGTGTCTCTCGCGAGCTCGGGGGATATGTCGGCATCAATGATGGCCAGGCCGAGCACCCGTATTTCCAGCCGCTCGCCGGCGTTCCTGACATTTTCGAGGTCTGCGCGCGTGAACCGTCGAAGACCCAGTTCGAGTGATAGCCGGGTTGTCGCTTGGGCGGAGACATCGGCGTGGTTCGCAAGCTGGTTTCGGACCGCCGTGCGAATGAAGTCGGATCGGTTCGAATAAAATCCGTCCCGCACGAGGAGGTCGATGCGGCCCAGATCGACGAAGCCGAGATTGAGTGTGAGCTTCTCGCTATCGGGTGTCTTCATAACGTAATCCATATGCCATCCGGTTGGATGGCATATGGATGCGTGCGCTCCGACTTGCAAGCCCCCGTAGGCTCCGCCTAAAACGCTTGGCGGGGCTTGTAGCGTCCCCAGCACCTTCGTTGCCCGGTATCTGACCTGAGGTTTCGAGCCGACACTCTCAACCGCTGAAGCAACTTCGGCGCCGAACCACCGTCCTTCTTGACCTGCGCCGCATCGACCCTCTCGTCGATGCGCGATTCCGCGACGATCTCGTCGCCCTCCGCAATGAATGCAGGCTGCCGCGATCAGCCCGCATCCAGCCGAAAGGCCCGAGCGCGAAGGTATCCTTTGCTGGACCATCGCCAAAAAGGGAATTGCAGCGCCACATGTAGGTCTGATAAAATGCGATTACGGCGTATCCTAAGATAAAAATCGCGTGTGATAGCGTATCTAGATCGGCCCATTATCAGGAGTAAAATAAAACTCCAGTTTTGAGAATAAAAACTCCAGTTTTGAGAATAATAGTATACTGCTGCAAAAAACCATAAATGAGTAAATCAGCATATAAGATAAAATTAGAGATAAACAAAGTGACGCTCAAAGGAAAAGTAAAAAATGAATTCTTATTAGTGTAATTAATATCGGGGAGTTAGTTATGAATCTAATAGATGCAAGAGTAAAATTGTTCTATTTTTTCCTTAGACCGGTTTCAGATCATTATAGAAACAAGCGAATGAACAAGTTTTGCAATGTATTTAAGTTAAGCAATAGCACTACGATTCTGGATCTCGGGGGTCAGCCTACTATCTGGGACACGGTGCCTGAGTCGCTCGACATCATTATTCTGAATCTGCCCGGAAGAGCGGAGACGTTGCATTTAACGCATCACAAAATTCAATATGTCGAAGGTGATGCTTGTAATGTCGTTGGCATTGATGAAAGACAGTTTGATATCGTCTTTAGTAATAGCGTGATTGAACATGTCGGAAACGCCGATTTCCGTGCCCGATTTGCTGGTGAAGTGCGCCGACTGGGCAAGGCTTACTGGGTTCAGACGCCGTCACGATACTTTCCGATCGAACCGCATAATGGTATGCCGTTCTGGTGGTTTTGGCCGCAAAGCCTGCGGGCCGCGACGATCAGGAGATGGAAACGAACACTGCCAGCCTGGACGGAAATGGTGGAGGGAACCGATATCGTTTCAGAGGAAGAAATGCGTCGTCTGTTCCCCGAGGCTAAGATCTATGTCGAGCGGGTTTGGGGAATTCCAAAATCCTATACCGCAATTTCGGTCAGCTAGCCGCGCTAGCATCGATGCCTGCTTCGTTCTCTCTGCTTTGTTGAACCTGCGTCGAGCCAACGCAGCAATACCGCGACCCCATGTCGGCTGCTAGCTTGCAATCCAAGGTGGGATTAGCCTAACCGCCTGTCCACAGAACCGGTAGTGGAACGTGAAGTTCGCATCGAGCTCAGCAAGGCTTCGATAAACATCTCGGCGGCCGGTGAGAAAGTTTTTCCATCCCGAGTGACGACCGCTACGCGGCGCCTGATCTCTGGCTCCTCAACGGTCCGGAGATCGACGCCAGGATCGATCAAGCGCTCCACGGATCTAGGCAGGATGGCGACCCCCAGGCCCGCCTTGACCAATGCGATCGCCGTCCCCGCATAAGCGAGCTCATAGGCAGGTTCGATCGCAAAGCCCGCCTGGCTGAAGCCTGCATCCGCCAGATGGCGGAGCAGGCTGTTGCGGTTCAGCAAAATGGTCGGATATCCGACCAGGTCCCGCCAGCAAATGCGGGGAAGCGCACCCAGAGGGTGGCCCACCGGATAGACCGCTACGAGCCGCTCTTCGAAAAGTTCGGTCCAGACCAACCCCGGTTCCGGTCGCTGGAAGCTCGCAACGGCGAGATCCGCAGCGCCTCCACGCACCTGCGCGACGACCTCGTCAGGGAGCGAGTCGCGCAGCACCACCGCGATAGAAGGATGGCTTGCCTTGAACTCGCCGATGACCGGCGCGAGCACCGTCGTCGCGAGGATATAGGGCGCAGCGATCACGATCTTGCCGCGCTGCTTGGCTCCAAGATCCGCCACGTTCTCGATCGCGGCGTCGAAATCGTCGAGCAGCCGCTCGGCGCTGCTCATCAGCTCGAGCCCAATCGCGGTCGGTTCGACACGCCGGGTCGACCGCTCGATCAGTTGAACCTGCAAATTCTCCTCAAGCTGGCGGATGAGCAGGCTGAGCGCGGACTGGGTCAAATGCAGCCGCTCCGCCGCCTTGGTGAAGCTCTTGAGCTGGATCACGAAGGCGAAGGCCCGCAACTGGCGGATCGTGACATTCACGGTGCGCTCCACTCCATTTATAAGCAAAATCAATCATTCGATAGAAAATACTCGTTTGAATCATAAGTTCACAAGGGCGCAAATGTCGACAAATCAATATCGGAGGACATGCCGTGGACCGACGACAATGCCTTGCCGCCATGGCGGCGGCCATCGTTCCGCTCGATGTTTATGCGCAGGACAAGTATCCCTCCCGCCTGATCAAGCTCGTTGTCGGCTTCCCGCCCGGCACATCGACCGACGTCGCGACCCGTGTCGTGGCGGAAGCGCTTGCGAAGCGGGTCGGGCAGCCTGTCATCACCGAGAACCGGCCCGGCGCTTCGAGCAGCATCGCGGCGAGGGCGGTCGCGTCCTCCGAGCCCGACGGCTACACGGTCTTTGTCGGAACGGTCGCCAACGCGATCAACGCCGCCTTCCCGAACGCCTCGGGTCCGGATCTGACGAAGGACTTTACGCCGGTCGCCATGATCGGGAGCGTCGCCAACGTGCTGGTGGTCAACCCGTCGCTCGGCGTTTCCTCGGTCCCGGAGCTCGTCGCTGCCGCCAAGGCGAAGCCCGGCGCCATCACTTTCGCCTCCGCCGGGCACGGCACCTCGCCCCATCTTTCAGGTGAGCTCTTCGCCTCCAGGGCCGGGGTCAGGATGTTGCACGTCCCCTACCGTGGCAGCGCACAGGCCGTGACGGATCTTCTCGGCGGCCAGGTCCAGGTCATGTTCTCACCGGCCTCGAGTGTGCTGCCCCATATCCGGGCCGGCGCCCTCAAAGCCCTGGCGACGACGAGCGCCAAACGCACCGAGCTAACCCCCGATCTGCCGACCCTGCAGGAGCTCGGCTTCACCGATTTTGAAAGCTCCGTCTGGTTCGGCTTCCTGCTCCCGGCCGGCACGCCGCCCGCGGTCGTCGCGCGCCTGCGGAGCGAAACCGAAGCGGTGCTCGACCTGCCCGAGGTTCAGGCGCAGTTCCGAACGCAGGGCATCGACATCGTCAAGTCCACGCCCGACGGTTTTGCCAGCTACTTGCGCAGCGAAACCAGCAAATGGGCCGACCTCATTCGCTCGGCCGGCATCACCGCCCAGTGATCCACCCCATCACCGAAGGAGCATCAGCATGGCGAAGCTGACAGCCGTGGAATGCCGCGAGTTCATCAGTGTCGTCGCGGACAAGGCGGCCGAAATGGGCGTTCCGATCTCGACCGCTATCGTAGGGCCAGAAGGTCACCTCATCGCGCTTGAACGCATGGATGACGCGGGTTTCATCACCCCGGATATCGCGCGCGGCAAGGCCTTCACGGCCGTGGCCTTCCGATCGATGAGCCCGCGCTTTCCCGACGGGCAGGTCATTCAACAATGGTTCAAGGAGCGCAATCCGCAGATGCTGATGAACGCATCGGTCTTCACCAATGGACAGATCGTCGCGTCGGGCGGATGCGCCCCGATTTTCAAGGGTTCTGAGCTTGTCGGCGCATACGGCATCAGCGGCGCCACGGGCGATCAGGACGAGGAAATCGGCCGTTATGCACGCCAGAAACTAGGCTGGCGCCATACGCCCGAGGACGACACTACGCCTGACAGCGTCAAGCAGCACATCAACGAGATTTACGCCAAGGTCGGCATTCAGGACCGATCGGCGTAGCGCGCAAGCGCATTCCACCTCGGCAGCTCGTGCCGGGCGAAAGTAAGGCCGCTCAGAGATGGCCATCCAAAAAAACGGGAGGACAATATGCTTCGGAGGCAGTTCATCGCGATAAGCGCCGGTGCGGCGACAGGCTGGGTCGGCCTGTCGTGCGCCCGTGCGCAGGGCGCCTATCCGGCAGGGCCGATCAGGCTCGTCGTGCCATTCGCTGCCGGGGGCGTCGTCGACGCGGTCGCCCGGCACTTCTCGGAAAAGATGACGGCTCTCGTGGGTCCGGTCGTGGTCGAGAACCAGGGCGGCGCCGGCGGCCTGCTCGGGGCCGGCGCGGTGAGGCGTGCACCGCCCGACGGACAGATCCTGCTGTTCGGCGATACGAGCTCGCTCACCATCGCGCCGAGCATGAAGGAGAGCCCACCATACTCTTCGGCCGATTTCCAGCCGATTTCCATGCTGGCGACGTCCTCGACCTCCATCGTCGTTCACCCTGGCGTTCCGGCCCGGTCGCTGACGGAGTTTATCAGCTACGCCAAGGCGAACCGGGGCAAACTGTCCTACGGCTCTGCCGGTGTGGGCACGGTGACCCACCTCGCCGGCGAATCCTTCAAGCAGCGGGCAGGGCTGCCTGAACTCAGCCACGTCCCTTATCGGGGCGCCGGCCCGGCGCTGACAGATGTGATCGCCGGGATGGTGCCTGTGGCGACCCCCAACATTACCGGCCAGGTTCTCGAACTGCACAAGGCCGGCCAGCTCAGGATTCTCGCCGTTCTGGCGCCCCAGCCTCTGGCTGCGGCGCCAGATATCCCGACCGCCGGCGAAACGCTGCCCGGTCTCGTCGTGCGCCTATCCTGCGGGCTGATCGCGCCGACGGGAACGCCGGCGCCGGTCGTCGCGCAGCTGGAAGCCGCGTCGCTCAAGGTCCTGGCCGATCCGGATTTCGGCAGGATTCTATCCGCTTCGGGACTCGAGCCCTGGAAGGAGCCGGGGTCGGCGCAGGCGCGCGCCTTTCTCGCCCAAGAGCGCGAGCAGCTGTTGCCGATCATCAGGGCGGCGGGGCTGAAATCGGACTGACGCCTGGAATTTTCTCTACGCAGCGGCGGCCTGAGGCCATGGGACGCCTCAGGCCCGCATGATCGATCGACTGGAATCGGGAGTTACGAAGATATGACCGCGACGACCAAGGAAAAAGGGTTCGCCTGGCCGGACGGGTGCCGGATCGCGGTGGTGGTGACCTGCCTGCTCGAAAACTGGTCGGGCGACAAGGGTCCGCCCTTTTCGGTGCAGACGACCTCGCTGAAGCCCGGCACGCATGACCGCGCCGCGATGACGTGGGGGACCTATGGCAGCCGCAACGGCGTCTGGCGCCTGCTGAAGATCCTCAACGACCATCGGGTCGCTTCGACCTTCGTCGCCAACGCCCATTCGATGGAGCTGGTCCCCGACGCCGTCGAGGCCATGCTGAGGACCGGGCATGAGATCGCGGCCCACTCCTACACCCAGGATGCGCTGATGGCGTACCTGAACCCGGACGAGGAGAGGGCACTCATCGCCAAGTGCATCGACGTTTTCAAGAAGCTGACGGGAGCCCCGCCCAAGGGCTGGCTCAGCCCCGTGCTCGCGCCGACGGCCGATACGGAGCGGCTGATCGCCGAGGCCGGCATGCTCTGGTACGGCGACTACAACCATATCGACCTGCCGTTCTGCGTCGAGACCGGCTCGGGGCGGCTGGTGGCGATCCCGCACACGGATTTCGCCGATCACCGAGTCCTGCGCGCCAATCCGCGCGACTGGTTCGAGGTCTACAAGGACACGTTCGACTATCTCTACCGGAACGAACCGACTTCCTACATGAACATCACCCTGCACTGCCATTTCGGAGGCCGCCCGTTGATGGCGGCGCAGTTCGACCGCATCCTGCGCTACATCAAGGGTTTCCCGGGCGTCTGGATCGTCAGGCACGACGAGCTCGCCGAGTGGATCGCGGAGCGCGATATCACGGAATGGCACAACCGCGACCGCCTGCTCGGCGGCGGGCCGGTCTGCGCCTAGCGGCGCTGCCGCCATCATCTTTCCCATCCATCAGCGAGACAATCCAATGCTGAGCGAAGACGACCGCCGCAAGGCAGCCGAGGCCATTCTCAAGGCAGAGCGCGAGCGCGTCCCCTGCGTCCAGTTGTCGAGGACCTTTCCCGAGATGGAGATTGCCGACGCCTATCGCGTCCAGGATCTCTGGGCCGAGGCCCGGATCGCGGCGGGCGCGCAGGTCGCCGGCCACAAGATCGGCCTGACCTCGCGCGCGATGCAGATGGCGTCGAAGATCTCGGAGCCCGATTACGGCCGCATCCTCGACGACGCGCTCTACAACGACGGGGCGCAAATCAGGGCCGACAGCTTCATCAAGCCGAGACTCGAGGTCGAGCTCGCCTTCATCATGGGCGCGGACCTGTCGGGGCCGGGCTGCCGGATCTACGACGTGATGCGCGCGACGGAATGTGTCGTCCCGGCGCTCGAGATCATCGATTACCGGACCGAGGTGCCGCGGGCGATCGTCGACACCATCGCCGACAACGCCGCGTTCGGCGCGATCGTCGTCGGCGGCCGCACCATTCGCCCCTTCGACGTCGATGTGCGCTGGATCGGCGCAACGCTCTCGCGCAACGGCATCATCGAGGAATCGGGCGTCTCGGCGGCGATCATGGGCCATCCGGCTGCCGGGATCGCCTGGCTGGTGAACAAGCTCCACGATGTCGGGGCCGGGCTGAAGAAGGGGCAGATCGTGCTCGGGGGCTCCTTCACCCGGCCCGTCGACGTCAGCAGGGGCGACGTCATCCATGCCGATTACGGCCCTCTCGGCGCCATCGCCGTCTCCTTCGTGTGAGGTTCTGCGATGGAGATGCCCGCGAACCAATTCAAGCGCGCCCTGCGCCAGCGGCGCCAGCAGATCGGCCTCTGGTGCAGCCTGCCCGGCAGCTATGTCGCGGAGGCCGTGGCAGGGTCGCGCTTCGACTGGCTCCTTTTCGACACCGAGCACTCGCCCGGCGACCCGCTGACGGTCCTGTCCCAGCTGCAGGCGGTCGCTCCCTATGATGTCTCGGCCGTGGTGCGCCCGGCGAGCAACGACCCCGTGCTGATCAAACGCTTCCTCGATCTCGGCGCGCAGACGCTGCTGGTGCCCTACGTCCAGAACGCCGACGAAGCTCGCGCGGCCGTCGCGGCGATGCGCTATCCCCCCGAGGGCATCCGGGGCGTCTCGGGCCTGACGCGGGCGACGCGTTTCGGCCGGATCGCGAGCTACGGGCGGAAGGCGGCGGATGAGCTCTGCCTGCTCGTTCAGGTCGAGACGGGCGAGGCCCTCGCCGAGATCGAGCACATCGCGGCCGTTGACGGGGTCGACGGCATTTTCATCGGTCCGGCGGACCTCGCGGCGAGCCTCGGCCATGTCGGCGAGCCGGGCCATCCGGAGGTGGTGGAGGCCGTCGAGGATGCGATCCGCCGCATCGTCGAGACCGGCAAGCCCGCGGGAATCCTGACCCCCGACAAGGCGTTTGCCAGGCGCTGCATTGCGCTCGGAACCTTGTTCACGGCGGTGGCCATCGACGCAGGCATCCTCGCAAGAGGAAGCGAGGCGATTGCAGAGGAGTTCAGGGTTTCTTTATCTGGGCGATAAATCGCAGTGCGCGTGTATGGCACCAAGCCGCGAATGCCCGAGTTCGGACACCACACCGAGTCGGGTCGTGGCGCGGCGCGCGCCCGTGCTCTGGAAGCGCAGAAGGCCACCACCTTCATGGATGTGCCGTCCAATTCGGTTTCGCTCAGCGGCTCAGCAGCGAGCGGATACCACTCAGATTGTCGATGGTGTGCGACAGGTGCAGTCGCAGGCGCTCCGCCGCTTCCGATTGCCGCCCTCCCGCGAGGCTGTCGAGGATCGCGAGATGCTCCTCGCATTGCTGGCGGTAGCGCTTGCGGTCGAGCATGGAGCGGTAGGACAGCAATCGTCTCACGCGATTGATCCGGCGGATCGTGTCGAGAAAGAACGGATTGCCTGAGCCGGCCACGATCGTTTCGTGGAAGCGGACGCCGCGTTCGTGCAGGGCATCGGCTGTATCGGTCTCGATGGCGCCTGCGAGCAGGCGCTCCTCGGCAGCACGACACGCTGCAATGCTTTCGGGCGCCAAATGGTATCCTGGCTCGAGAAGCGCTGCGGGTTCGAGCGCAAGGCGCAGTCGGTAGGTCTGCTCGAGGCTTTCCGGCGTGTTCAACACCGGCGCGAAGGTCCAACCATAGCCGGCCCGCCGCTCTGCCCAGCCCTCCTGGCTGATGCGGGTCAGGACCGCGTTGAGTTCGGCACGGGTGAGGCCGTAGCTCTGCCGCAAGTCGGCTTCGCTGACCTGCTCCGGAAGGCTGCCGCGGAGATGGTCGTCCGCGATGCGGAAATAGGCCTGTGTCACCCCATCCGGCTCGGACAGCCCAAGTGCATCGCTCGAAGGCGGCGACGCCTGTTGGACGAAATAGCCCCGATTGCGCTCGTGACGCAGCACACCCTTATCAGCGAGAAGCTGGAGTGCCTGGCCAACTGGAAACCGCGACACGCCGAGGCGTGTCGCGATGTCCTGAGAGCGGAGATGGGTTCCGATGCCCATGGCGCCATCCCGGATCTCGCCGAGGATTCGCGCCGCGAGAGGTGTTGCGAGATCTCGTCTTCCGCTGCCAGCCATTACCTGCACCTCGGCGGCGTTCCCGCGCCCGAAATGTGGTCTATGGCCGGTATGGTCGCGCGGCAAGCGAGACCTATTTGGCGAGGCCGATGGTCTTGAGGATGTCGCCGACGCGGACCTGTTCCTCCTTAAGGAAAGCGGCGAAAGGCTCGCCGGCGAGATAGTAGTCGTCCCAGCCGCGCGCCTTGAGCAGGGCCTTCCACTCGCTGCTCGCGACCAGACCATCGAACAGCTTGGTCAATTGCGCCTTCTGATCAGCTGTGATGCCGGGAGCTGCCATGACGGCACGCCAGTTCACGACCTCGACGTCGTAGCCGAGTTCCTTGAGCGTGGGGACTTCGACGCCTTCGAGACGCTTGCCCGACGAGATTGCGAGCGCACGCAGCTTGCCGGCCTTGATCTGGCCTTCGAATTCACCGTAGCCAGAAACGCCCGCAGTCACGCGGCCACCGAGCATCGCCGCCAGCGCTTCGCCGCCTCCGGAGAAGGCGACGTAGTTGACCTTGCCGGCATCAGCTCCCGCCACCTTGGTGACAAGCGCAGCCAGGATGTGGTCGGCCCCACCGGCCGATCCACCCGCCCAGGTGACGCGCGCGACATCGGCTTTGATGGCTGCCACGAAGTCCTTCACCGTCTTGTGGGGCGACTCGGCCGGAACGACGATGACGAGCGGATCGCCGGTGAGGCGCGCAAGTGGCGTCACCTGGTCCAGGCTGACAGGCGACTTGTTCGTCAGGATGGCGCCAACCATCGTGATGCCGTTGACCATCAGCTGGCTGGGGTCGCCCTTGGCGTTGTTGATGAACTGCGCCAACCCGATCGTTCCGCCGGCGCCGGTGACGTTGTTGACCTGGACGCTGCGGACAGCCTTGGTCTCGGTCAGCACTTGCTGGATCGAGCGCGCGGCGCCGTCCCAGCCACCACCGGGGCCGGCCGGCGCCATGATCTTCAGTTCCTGGATCGGCGATTGGGCAAAGGTGAGGCCGGGCGAGATCGATAGAGCCGCGATGCTGGCGGTCAGGAACACTCTGCGGGTCGTCATGATAATCCTCCCAGGGATAACGGGTGATCGCGCTTTTGCGCTGTTCAGGCTTCCCGCAGGGCTGCGGGTGGTGTTTCACCGGTTGCGGTGAAAGGCGGAACGGGCGCAGCCAACAAGCGTCCGAGGATGAGGGAAATGATGCCGCCGGCACGCAGCGTCTCGCATTCGAGCGCGGTCTCCACGGCGGCCTGCAGCGGCAGCGGCTCGACCGAGCCACCCGCTCGTTGGATGCGCGCGGCGACGGCGCTGCGCGGGGTGAGCGCATCAGGCGCGGCCTCGATCTCGATGCTGTCGCCCGGCGTGAGTTCCAGCGAGCCCGACCCGGTTCCGGGCGGAAGCTGAAGCGGAAGAATCCCCATGCCGATCAGGTTGGATCGGTGGATCCGCTCGAAGCTCTGGGCGATGACGGCATTGACGCCGAGGAGCCCAAGCCCCTTGGCCGCCCAGTCACGCGAAGAGCCCGTGCCATAGCGCTCGCCGGCAACGACGACCATCGCATCTCCCGCTGCGCGGTAACGCTCCGCGGCGCGCCACAGCGACAGCGTCTTGCCGGTCGGCACATGCAGTGTCGAGCCTGCTGGCAGGTCTGCGGCAAACCTGTTCACCACCGTGCGGTTTGTGAACAGGCCACGCAGCATGACTTCCCAGTTGCCACGGCGCGAGGCGTAGACGTTCAAGTCCTGCGGGTCCTCGCCGCGCTCGATCAGCCATTGCCCGGCTTCGCTCGCCGCAGGCGTCTGTCCGGCCGGCGAGATATGGTCCGTGGTGATGTCGTCGCCAAGAACCAGCAGAGGGTGTGCGCGATAATGGCCAAGCCGAGGGGATTGGATCGCCTGGGCAAAGGGCGGCGGCCGCAGCGCGGTCGAGGCCGTGTCCCATGGGAACAGGGCTGAAGAGGGCGCGTCGAGTTCCGCCCAGTGGCGGCTCGTCGTGGCCTCGACGAAAGCCTTCTTGAAATCCGCCGGGTCGAGAGCTTGGGCCAAGGCCGTGTCGATCTCGGCGCCGCTTGGCCACAGCTCGGCCAGCATCACCGGTCTACCGTCTGCGGTCGACGCCAATGGATCGAGAAGGATGTCGCGATCAGCGGCGCCGGCCAGCGCGTAGGCGACCACCAGTGCAGGCGACGCCAGGAAGCTCGCATCGACCTGGCCATGTACCCGACCGGGAAAGTTGCGGTTGCCTGACAGAATGGCGACCGGAAGAACCTCATCGGCGCGCACAGCAGCATCCATCACCGGGAGCAGCGGTCCCGAATTGCCGATGCAGGTGGTGCAGCCATAGCCGACGATGCCGAAGCCGAGGGCCTCGAGATCGTCAAGCAGTCCAGCCCGCCGGAGATAGCGCTCCGCGGCTGGTGATCCCGGAGCCAGGGAGGTCTTGACCCAGGCCGGTGGCTTCAACCCGAGACCGCGGGCCTTGCGGGCGACCAGGCCGGCCGCCACGACGAGACGCGGATCGGAGGTGTTGGTGCAACTCGTGATCGCAGCGAGGGCCACGGGAAAGCGCGGCAACGAGGCGGATGGCGTTTTGGGTTGCGGCATCGCGACCAATGCCGGCAACACCGCCGCAGGGGCGAGCAGATCCTGCGGACGGCGTGGTCCGGCAAGGCTGATAGCGATCCCGGCGAGATCAATCTCGACAATGTCGGTGTATCGGGGCTGAGCCTGCGGATCGAACCAGAGCTGCTGCTCTTTCGCATAAGCCTCGACCAGAGCGATTTGGTCCTGCGGCCGTCCCGTTTGCGCCAGGTAATCCAGCGTCGCGTTGTCGATCGGGAAGTAGCCTGTCGAGGCGCCGAACTCCGGGGTCATGTTCGCGACCACTGAACGCTCGCCTGCCGACAGGCTCGACACGCCCGGTCCAAAGAATTCGACAAACGCACCAGTGACGTTTCGGGCCCTCAGGCGCTGCGTCACCGTCAGCGCAAGATCGGTTGCGCTGACGCCCTCGCGCAGCCGGTTCGTCAAACGCACGCCGATCACGTCGGGGATCCGCATCATCACGGGCATGCCGAACATGACGCTCTCGGCTTCGAGACCGCCGACGCCCCATCCGAGCACGCCGATGCCATTGATCATCGGCGTGTGGCTGTCGGTGCCGATCAGCGTATCGGGTATCGCCCAGAGCCGGCCGTCGATCAGACGCGTCGTGACGACGGTCGCGAGCTGCTCCAGGTTGATCGTGTGCATGATGCCGGTGCCCGGAGGATGGACCCGGACGCCCTTGAGGGCCTGTGTCGCCCATTTGAGGAAGCGATAGCGCTCGCCGTTACGACGATACTCACGTTCGAGGTTGACCCGCATGGCCTCGGGTGAGCCTGAAAGGTCGACGCCTAGCGAGTGGTCGACCGACACGTCCACCGGCAGGACCGGGCTGAGGCGCTCGGGGTCTCCGCCCGCTGCGGCAATGGCATCTCGCATGGCCGCGACATCAACGAGCGCAGGCGTGCAGGTCGTGTCGTGCATCAGAACACGGCCCGGCTGAAAAGCGATCTCCACCTCGGATGTGCCGCATTCGAGCCAGCCGCGAAGGGCCGACAGAGCCTTGTCGCGCTCCTGCTCGCCCTTGGATTTGCGCAGCACGTTCTCGGCGATGACGCGCAGAACGTGTGGCATCTTACAGAAACCGTCGCCGAACGCGGCCGTGAGATCGGCGACGATATAGACGCCGCCGGCGAGGCGCGCAGTTCGATAAGGCAATGCAACCGACAGGCTCATGCGCGGTGTATGCATAATAACGACAATAAATGCAATATGTGGAGATGAGCGGTTCGAGGCGAGGCGGTCATAGCGAAGCGGCTAGCGGCGCCCGCCTCACATTATGACGATGGTCGAAGCGGAGATTGTGAAAGGTCTGGATTTGGGAGGGTGGGCTCCGAACCGCTATCATTCAACAGAAGACCGGGCGCCGCTTCCGTTTGGCCTAGCGGATTCGACCCGAGAAGCACTTTCGGCTTGGCTCGGAAAGAGGGCTTCATCTTGGCCACACGAAGCAGGAAAGCACCGTACGCTACCTCGGTATCGGAGGTTGATGATGCGCCACTCCTTTCGCAGCGCACAGACCTCTGACCTCAGGCACGGCGGGCGACCGCCGTGCTCGCTCCGCCGTTCGGCCAACGGCAAGCTTGGGTCGAGAACTGACCTCGCCTTGGCGACTCCAACAGGATCTCCGATTTGGTGGTAGAAAAGTCAGGATCTTTCACTCAGTCCGGGTGCTTCCTGTAACCTCCCGGGTTGGCTGAATTGGGCCGATCGAGAATTGGAGTGGCTGGAGATTGCCTTGATCACGTCCAGTGGTTACGACGCATCAGGCAACCGTTAGGGTGGACACGTCTCTGGCACGCGATTTCTTCAAGCTTGAAGGTGATTTTGCCGAGGTCGACGAGACAGCGTTCGTGGCGCATATCGAGAGTGGACTCAAGCTGTGCAAAGATTGGCTTTACCGCCCCGACACGCTGAAAAATAAATATCCATCGGGTCGCCAACGTGTAAAGGGTATAACATTTCGTAACGTCAGTTTTAGTCGTACTCGGATCGTCGGATTTGAGTTTACTAATGGTATATTCGAGCGTTGCCTTTTATTATCGACCACTTTTGAGGACTGCCGATTTACATCTTGCAAATTCTTTGATTGCAATCCGTATCGATTAGAATTCGAAAAATGCTATGTTGATCCTGAATCGTTCGCGCACTGTATAATTGATATAAGTTATTCGAACATCGGCGTTTATCTCTTTCAGGAGTTGCTTCGTAACAGTCGTCAACAAGCGCAGCCCGATTTCTCAGATGGAGCTCAGTATCTATTCAGAAAGTGGCAACGTAATCAACTTCGTCAGGAACTTGTTGGAGGCGACGGCGTTTTGGGCAATTGGCGCACTAGATTGCGTCTTGTACACCTCGGAGCCTTTGAGTTCATATCGGGATCAGGTGTGCGCTTGGGGAAGCTTATGAGGCTTGCGCTGATTATTTTGATCTTCTTCACGCTGGTGAACTGGCTATTCGCAAACCAACTTGGCCTCATTCAGGAAAATAAGCCCTTTGCATTTGTGGACGCTCTCTACTTTTCATCGGTGATCGCGACCACGCTCGGCTTCGGCGATATAGCGCCAATCACTCCCCTCGGGCGGATCGTGGTAAGTGCCCAGGCCATCGTTGGGTTCGTGCTTTTCGCGCTAGTCACGTCAACGCTGTATCGTAAGTTCTCTTCTTAGGGGCGCGCCATGTTGAGCATCTGCATTTTCGGCTCACAGGCTCGTCGCACCGCGGACGCTCTTAGTGATCGCGACGTGCTTCTTGTTGGATTGCCGTCGCCTTCCCTTGATCTAGCGGTCACTGAATGGAGTGTGCGCAACTGGAATGTCTCGATTCTCGACCCCCGGGCGCTTGAGCGCCTCGCGGAAGTCAAAGCGCTTTTTATCCAGCATCTAAAGCAGGAGGGAGACCTCATTCATGACGACGGACACTTTCTTGCGTCTATTTTTAGTAAATACTTGCCAAAACTAGACTATTCCGCCGAAAGAAACGATGCAATTTCCCAAATTTCTTCATTGCCAGAAGATTCTGGGATTTATTGGCGCGATCTTTGTTTGGCTGATATCGCTTATGTCTTGTTTCGTAACGCATCGATACTTCATCTAGCATGCGATGGAGAGTACCAGTTCCAGTATGACGCTCTGGTAACACGGATGGCAGATTTGTTCGAATTGAACAAACAGGACCAACACGCTCTGCTGTTTCTGCGTGACCTCAAGCACGGCTATCGACGACGTGACCGCGGCTTGACAGTTCGCGAGCCGCTACAGCAGTCACTACGGGTCCTTGATCTAATTGCCGAACGGTTACCAAACCGGACCACCAGTAGTATCGGGATAGGCGCAACCACAGATGATTATTTCAAGCTGCGACTGACAGAGCTCGATCTTGTTACTGTGAGTGACCCGGAAGTGCTGGACGCACTCAGAGCGGACAGCGTGAATTTTGCTGTGTGGGAGCGCATTCGTCGAAGCGGTGGGTACCCGAAGCCGGGCGCGAGATTGCATTAAGTCCGCTGATCCTCCCACCAGCCAAGAGTGGTGCAAATCTCAATGATCTGGCTTGAAGCATCCGGACGAAGCGGAGAGGAACGATCTGCCTTCAGCTCGGACTGCCGAAAACGGACGTTTTGAACTTCCCCTACTGGTCCCATTTCGGACCTTCCAGGCCTCCGCGCGCGGAACCTATCGCGCCGGGCCGTGAAGAGCCCGGCGTTGGTCGCCAGCAGCGCGCCTACACCGGCGGCCGACAGCGATGCCAGAATGACGATGGCCGCCAGATCGCCGCTCAGGGCCAGGATCGCACGCCGCGGGCCATACATGATGCGCTGTTGAGCAGGAAGACGGTCGAAGGACCGGGCGTGCCGACCTGGGCCGCACAGATCAGCACGAAGGTCACAAAGGTCGTGAGGTTCATCTGGCGTTTATGCGGCTCGTAGCGCCGTCTATGCGATCGAACGCGCCGGCGGCATCTGTGCGATCTCCTGATCGCCACCAGTCAGTCCGGAAGAGGAATGTGCTCATCACGGTCGTTGATCGGGAGATCGAAGCGTCCCTTGCCCCAGTTCTGCGCACGCCATTCGGCTTTGGCTTCCTCGATGCGGTCCTTGGAGGACGCGACGAAGTTCCACCAGATGTAACGTGGGCCCGCGAGCGTCGCGCCACCGAGGATCATCAGCCGCGCGCCTCTGCCGCCGGCCGCGACCGTGATCCTGTCGCCGGGGCGGAAGACCATCATCTGGGGTGCCTCGTATTCCTGGCCGGCGATCGAGATCGAGCCCTCGACGATGTAGATTCCCCTGTCCTCGTGATCGTCCGGCATGGGCAGCCGGCTTCCCGCCTCGAGACTGACATCCGCATAGAACGTCTCCGAGAACATCGTCGCCGGGGCGTGCTTGCCATAGGCCCTCCCCAGGATGAGCCGAACCGAAACCCCCCGGTCCTCGATCACCGGCAGGGTTTCCTTGCCGTGGTGCTCGAACGCCGGCGCCACATCTTCGTGGCTTTCCGGTAGAGCCACCCAGGTCTGGATTCCCAGCAAGCTCTGCGGACCGCTGCGCCCTGCGGCGGTGGTGCGCTCCGAGTGCGTGACACCACGCCCGGCGACCATCCAGTTCACCGCGCCGGGATGGATCATCTGGTCGGCGCCAGTGCTGTCCCTGTGATGGAACTCGCCGCGGTACAGATAGGTGACGGTGCCCAGCCCGATATGCGGATGCGGTCGCACATCGATGCCCTGACCAGTCAGCAGTTCAGCCGGCCCGACCTGGTCGAAGAAGATGAAGGGCCCGACCATCTGTCGCTTTGGCGCCGGCAAGGCACGCCGAACCTCGAAGCTGCCAAGGTCGCGGGTGCGCGGAATGATGAGGGTCTCGATCGCATCGACGGACACATCGTCGGGACAAGCCGGTTCGATTGCGGGATTCCAACTCATGCGATCATCCTCTCCTGGGTGTCGGGAGCAACCTCGTCGAGGCGGGGGCATCGCCGAGGCTCGATGCGGGCCCGAGAGCGTCTGGTGCACACCATCCCAACGGAGTTCCCGACCTAGCGGGCGACCCCTGTCGAAACTAGCCATGCCCTGCGACTAGCTGTGTCGCGGAAAGCGGAACGCGGAGGGCCGATGCGAGGTCTCCGCGGCTTACCTGCTAGCGACTGCGCTCCCGGAAGCGCGGATCCTGTTCGAATAACTCGATCAGCAACTCGGTGAGGACCCGGATCTTCCTTTCGGGATGCTGGCCCGGCGGGCGCACGACAAAGGCGCCTGCCCGGGGCAGCGGGTAGCGAGGCATGACCGGAACAAGGGCGCCGGAGGCCAGATAGTCGTGGATGATGCAGTCGGGAAGGCGGGCGATGCCCAGTCCCGCCACAGCGGCGACGGCGAGCGCCGTGCCGTTATCGGCCTTGAAGTGTCCTCGAGGCTGCATCGTGATGATCTCGTCGCCGTCCATGAACCGCCAGGTTTCGGTGCCCTGCATGAGGACCCGATGGGAAACGAGGTCCTCCGGGGCCTCGGGTGAACCATGGGCCTCGATATAATCCGGGCTCGCGACCAGCGTTCCGGAGATCGGCCCGACGCGCCTCGCGACCAGATTGGAATCCTTGAGGGTGCCGACCCGGATCGCGCAATCGAAGCCCTCCGCGACGAGATCGACGAAGCGGTCGCTATAGGAAGCATGGATGTGGAGCTGCGGGTGCCGTCGCGACATCTCCGCGAGCATGGGCGTAAAATGGGTCGGGCCGAACGTGAGCGGCATGGCGATCCGCAGACGACCGCGGAGGTCGCCGTCCGGCACGATCGTTTCCCTGGCCGTGTCGATCTCGAGGCAAGCTCTGGCTGCATAGTCTCGGAACAACGCCCCGGCTTCCGTCAGCGCGGCGCCGCGGGTGGTTCGCGCGACGAGCTGCACGCCGACATCTGCTTCGAGGCGGATCAGTCGTCGGCTGACGATGGATTTGGAGAGGCCAAGCCGGCGCGCGGCAACCGAAACGCCCCCGGCATCCGCAATCTCGACGAATGTCTGCAGATCCTCGATGTCCACGTCGGCGTTCCCCATTGTGCGACACAGCTTCGCGCTCGGCGGCACTATCGTAACGCTTGAGGGAACGTCAGAACAAGGCCGCGTGCCCGGGGGAATCGCCTCTGAACACGCTCACGTTCACTGACGACATCAGAAAAGGATGGTCATGACCTTTCGCAACGGCCTGAAATCGCTCCTTCGTCCCGAAGACTCTGTTCTTGTTCTGATCGACCATCAGCCGTATCAGCTCGCGAATCTCAACAGCCACGATCCTCATATGGTGGTCAACAACTCGACTGCCCTCGCGAAGGCCGCCAAGGTCTTCGGCGTCCCCACCATCCTGACGAGCGTAATTGCTGATCGGGGCGGTCTCATCTTCCCGCAGATCACCGATGTGTTCCCCGGCCAGGAGGTGATCGACCGGACGTTCATCAACACCTGGGAAGATCCGAAGGTGGTGGACGCGGCGAAGAAGACGGGCCGCAAGCAGTTGATCATCGCCGGACTCTGGACCGAGATCTGCGTCGCGATGCCGGTGATCCAGGCCCTCGGCGAAGGCTGGGATGTGACGGTGATCACCGATGCGTCCGGCGCCGTCTCGGTCGAGGCCCACGAGGTCGCCATCCAGCGCATGATCGCGGCCGGCGCGAACATGATGACCTGGCTTGCCCTGGCGGCCGAATGGCAGCGCGACTGGGCTCGCGTCGAGACCGCGGCCGCGCTCACGGAAGTGATCAAGCAGCATGCGGCCGGCAGCGGCATTGCCTATCTGTGGGAACAGCAGCTGCTCAACACGCCAGTGCCGAGCGCTGCCGGCTAATCCAAGCGGGATGGCGAAAAGAGGCGAGATGCGTGGCGAGAAGGCGTACCTTGTGTCGCGCCTCGCCGTCCCCTTTCCAGGCGTCGCAAGAGTGAGGCGGGCTAGCCGCCGCTCGCGCGGACGCCTGCAACAGCTGTCGGCGCGGAAGTGGACCATCGCTTTCGTGGCGGCAGCGCTCCCTGTTCTTGCGGAGGCCCAGATCGCCACGGATATCGGGCGCGCGCCGACCCTGACGATCGAGCGTTACCCTGAGCGCTGGTCTCATCTTGCAGATCCCACGAAGCGGACGGAGCGGTGGACGGAGCGGTTCAAGTACATCCCCCTGAGCGCGGATGGATCGACCTATCTCACGACGGGCGTCGAATTCCGGTCGCGCTACGAGGGCTATGCCGACGTCAACTGGGGAGCGGCGCCGGACGATGGCTATGTCTGGCATCGCTTCATGCCTTACATAGATTTTCATGCGGGCAGGCTGCGCCTGTTCGCGCAACCCATGCTGTCCGGGATTTCAGGCGTTCGCCGCGCCAGGAGGCCTGTCGACACGACCGGTGCCGACATGCTGCAGGCGTTCATCGAGGTTGAGACGGAGGTCGCGGAGGCGACGTCGCTGCGGATGTCGGCGGGGCGCAAGCTGGTCTCTCTGGGCGCAGGACGCTTCATCGATACGCGCTATGGCCCCAACATCCCTCAGGCCTTTGACGGCTTCGACATGTCGTTGACGGGCAAGGACTGGCAGGTGACGGCACTCCATTTTCGCCCGGTCGACAACAGGCTCGACGATTTCGACGATCGGACGTCGACCCAGAAGGCACTCTGGGGCGTCTATGCGACGCAGTGGCTGAGCCAGAACCGGGCGACCGGCTTCGACGTCTTCTATCTCGGTCTGCGAGATCGCAAAGCGGTCTACGACCCGGGCACCGGGAAAGAGCTGGTCCACACGTTCGGCACGCGCATATTCGGAGACGACGGCTCCGCGTACTGGAACCTCGAAGCCGCCGTCCAGCACGGAACGTTCGCGGGCCATCGCAGGGCGGCATGGGGCGTCGGCGGAGAAATCGGCTATCGCTTTCTACAAGCCCCCCTGCAGCCCGATTTCAGGCTCACGGCCGATGTCATTTCGGGCGACGACGACCCGGACGATCCAGAGCTGGGAACGTTCAATCCGCTGTTTCCCAGGGGCAAGTATTTCGCCTCGCAATCTCCGATCGGGCCGCGCAACCTGATCCATGTTCGGCCTTCCCTCACGATCCGCCCGCACAGGCATGTCGAGCTGTCGCTGTCGGGCTCGGCCTATTGGCGACAGAGCACCGACGACGGCATCTATGCAATCTCGGGCGCCCTCGTGCGCAGCGGCAGGGCTAGCGATGCGCGCTTCATTGGAACGCAGGCCGAAATCGCCGTAGCTTGGCAGGCAACGCCAGAGCTTAACCTGTCGGCCTCGGTCGGCGCCTTCGACCCAGGAACGTTCATCAGAGAGACGGGACCGGCGCAGGTCATAAAACTGATCGGCGTCATGGCGAACTACCGGTTCTGACCATGCGGTCGTTCGCTGCTCCCGGACCCGTTTCCTCACTTCGCGCCGCCAAATCAGCTTGCAAGGATCATCCATGGAAATCGGCATCGACAGTTTTGCGGCGATCCTCCCCGATCCGGCGACGGGCAAACCTCCCTCGCCGACCGATCGCATGGCCGATCTCCTCGACGAGGTCGAGGTCGCCGACCGGGCCGGGCTCGATGTCTTCGGCATCGGCGAGCATCATCGCGCCGAGTTCCTCGATTCCGCGCCGGCGATTATCCTGGCCGCGGCCGCGGCCCGCACCAGCCAGATCCGACTGACCAGCGCGGTGACGGTGCTGAGCGCCGCGGACCCGGTCCGAATCTTCCAGGAGTTCGCGACGCTGGACCTGATCGCCAAAGGGCGGGCCGAGATCATCGTCGGCCGCGGCTCGTTCGGCGAGGCCTATCCGCTCTTCGGCGCGGACCCGCGGGACTATGACGAGCTCTTCGCGGAGAAGCTCGGCCTGCTCCTGAAGCTCAACGAGACGACCTACCCGATCTGGAAGGGGCGCTTCCGCGCGGCGCTGGAGGGTCAGGGTGTCTATCCGCGTCCGCATCAGCCGCACCTGCCGCTCTGGGTCGGCGTTGGCGGCACGCCGCAATCCTTCGCTCGCGCCGGCACGCTCGGCCTGCCGCTGATGGTGGCGATCATCGGGGGGGCCTTCGAGCGCTTCCGCCCGCTCGTCGATCTCTATCGCGAAGCCGGCATGAACGCCGGACACAACCCTGAAAAGCTCAAGGTGGGCGTCCATGCAATGGGCTTCGTCGGCGAGACCGACGCGGCGGCCAGGGAAGCGTTCTTCCCCGGCTGGGCGCATCTGACGGGAAGGATCGGCCGCGAGCGCGGCTGGCCGCCGCCGTCGCGCCAGCAGTTCGACGCCATGGCCAGCCCCGAAGGCGCGTTCCTGATTGGCGATCCGGCGACGGTCGCAGCCAAGATGCTCCAGGCGAGCGAGACACTCGGCGGCGTCTCGCGCATCACCTTTCAGATGAGCACGGCCTCGCTCGAAACGGCTGCGATGAAGCGTTCGATCGAACTTCTGGGCACCGAGGTCGCCCCGGTCGTGCGGGCGGCTCGGCGCCAGTCCATCGCAGACAGAACCGGAAGGACGATCTGATGGCTGAAGCTGGTTTGGGGCAGACGATCGCTCCTGCGATCGTCCTGATGGGAGTGGCGGTGGTTGCGGTGCCGCTGTTCCGGCGGCTCGGCCTCGGCTCGGTCCTCGGTTACTTCGCCGCCGGCATGCTGGTGGGGCCATCGGTGTTCGGGCTGTTCACCGATGCCCAGTCCATCCTGCATTTCTCGGAGCTCGGGGTGGTGATGTTCCTGTTCGTGATCGGACTGGAACTGCGCCCGCCCAAGCTCTGGGCCATGCGTGGCCAGATCTTCGGGCTGGGCCTTGCCCAGGTCGCCGGGGCGATCGCTGCGCTTTCGCTGACGGGCGCGGTGGTGTTCGGGCTGTCCGGTCCGGTCGCCTTCATCGCCGGGGCGGGCTTCGTCCTGTCCTCGACCGCCGTCATCATGTCGGTGCTGCAGGACCGGGGCGAGATGTCGAGCGCGGAGGGGCAGAAGTCGGTCTCGATCCTCCTGTTCGAAGACCTGATGATCGTGCCGCTTCTGGCGGTGGTCGCCCTTCTGTCGCCTCTCTCGCAAGGAGAGGCGGGATGGACCGGCATTCTGGTGCCGGTGGCAGCGCTGTCTGTGCTCCTGGCGGTGTCTCGCTGGGGTCTGAACCCGTTCTTCGCCCTGCTGGCGCAGGCGCGGACGCGCGAGGTGCTGACGGCGGGCGCGCTGCTGGTGGTCCTCGGTGCGGCGCTGCTCATGGAGGTCGCCGGGCTGTCCATGGCGATGGGCGCTTTCCTCGCCGGGGTGATGCTGTCGAGTTCGAGCTACCGGCACCAGATCGAAAGCGACATCGAGCCGTTTCGCGGCCTGCTCATGGGGCTGTTCTTCCTGGCCGTGGGCATGTCGCTCGACCTCGCCGTCGTCGCGGCCGAATGGCGGCTTCTGCTGGCCATGCTGGCCGCCTTTACGGTCGCGAAGGGCGTCGTGGTCTATGCGGTCGCCCGGCTGTTCGGCGGCTCCAGCCACCAGTCGCTGCACCGAACCTCGATGTTCCTGCAGGGCGGCGAGTTCGCCTTCGTGCTCTACGCCGCGGCGACGTCGGGCGGCGTGATCGATGCGCGGGAAAACGCGCTGTTCTCCACCGTCGTGATCCTGTCCATGGCCCTGACCCCGCTGCTCATGATCGCGACGGACAGGCTGCTTCGTGCCGAAGCATCGATGGACGGCGTCGACATTGCCCGCGACTTGAAGGGGCGGATCCTCCTCATCGGCTTTGGCCGCTTCGGCCAGATCGCTTCGCAGGCGCTGCTCTCCAGAGGCGTCGACCTTGCCGTCATCGACAAGGAGCCCGATCGGATCCGCGATGCGGAACGTTATGGCTTCAAGGTCTATTTCGGCGACGGCGCCCGTCTCGACGTCCTGCGCCACTCCGGCGCCGGAGTGGCGGATGCGATCATGATCTGCATCGACGATCCCAAGGCCGCGCTGCAGATCGTGGAACTGGCGCAGCACGAATTTCCTCAGGCCAGGCTCCTGGTGCGCAGCTATGACCGGGGCCATGCCGTGGATCTTATCCGCGCCGGTGTCGACTATCAGATCCGCGAGACGGTCGAATCCGCCTACCTGATGGGGGCGGAGGGCCTGCGGGCGCTGGGCTTTGCCGATGTCGACATCGAGGAAGCCGCCGAGGACATCCGCCGGCGCGATACGGAGAGGCTGGCCGAGCAGGTACAGGGCGACGCCATGTCGGGCAGCGACAGGTTGCTCCTCCAGCCCGTCCCGGAACCGTTGAGTGGAACGGCGGGCCAACGTGGCCCTCACAGCTGACGAGCCGCACGACATTCCGGATTCGACGGGAGCGTGTCGGTTCGCTTTGGCGCTAGGCAGGCGTCATCGCCTGCATGGTCTTACTAGCCCGGACGATGGCGGCGACCTGATTTCAGTGGACGCTTGCTCGGGATGCGCGGCGCTTGGTCGCGCGCTTGGGTAAGCAGTCGGTCCTACTGCAGGATGTCCGCTTTCCGCCAACGAGCGAATGTCAGCAACTGGCGCACTGCTGCCTTGAGCATTCGCATGACGGTCCTACCCGAATCGGGAGATGAGCGTTGCGGCCTTTCCGCCCGTTCACCGCTCTTCCAACTCGACAGGATATTGCTGGCTTAAGGCCTGCTGATCAACAAAGCTTTGCACGCGCCGAATTCGCACGAAAGTCCGTGGCGCCTAGGCTCAGGACTCATTGATCAGATCCAGAAGATGACGGCTGCGGCGATGCAGATGGCTGAGAAGAAGGTGTGGGCACATCGGTCGTCGCGGGTTGCGATGCGCCGCCAGTCCTTGAGCTTGGCGAAGAGGTTCTCGACCTTGTGGCGCTGGCGGTAGAGCGCCTTGTCGTAATCGAAGGGGATCTTCCGGCTCCGGCTCGACGGGATGCAGGGCTCGCTCAACAGAAACAAATCACCCATCACGGCGTCCTCCCGGATACCGTGAATCACATCTCAAACCAATTTAATAGGTCCTGAGCCTAGTTCTTCACGCAGCGCGTGATGGCCACTTTCCTGCTCGGCGTGGTGCTGTCGTTTCTTCCCGCGAGGCTTGGCAGGCTCGCGAGGAACTGAGCGAACACCTCTCTCCCCCGCACCGGTTCCGATGGCTGAGGGATCCTCAAACGGCCGTCGCACAAGCTGCGGGTTGTCTTGGCCGCACGGTCGTGCGCCGTCCGTCAGCGCCGGCCCGCGCGGTTCACCGGCCCACCCCTGTTCATCGGAGTGCCCGGACGCACGCCAACACCAGGAGCGCCCAAACCAGGCGTGACCACTGCGCGGCGGGCGATGGGCGCGCCAGGGCGAGCTACACAGCCTCTCGGCACGCCCACGGTCTTGCAGTAGACCACCGCTTCGGCGGGCTCTATCGGAGCGATGCTGAGCGTGCCCGCAAGCAGGGCCAAGGCGGGCAGGATTGAGAGCTTGATCGTCATGGTGTTCCTCCCTTTTGGTTTTCGTGTCGCCAGCGTCGATGCTGGTCTTGGGCCGGAGTAACCTTGATTGCTCTTCGCACGCCGGCCAGCGTGCCAAATGACGGAGCTAACGGGTGATAATCCTCAGCGGCAGGCCCAAAATCTTGAGAGGCGCGGTTACGATCGCCTCCAGCGATCCACTGGCGGCGTCCTGTGTCCCGCTACCGGGACTGGGCGCGCTGTGGACGCCACGCTCCAGCACACTTCGTAGCTGAGGCGCTATTTCGGCGAGTTGTGCGAACTTGGCGTGATTGCTCGAATCCGTCGCCTTGACGTCCGACATATCGATGACGACGGCGCCCAGCTCGGCGAGTTCGGCGGTGTTGCCCTCGGCACCAAGGCGTTCTTGTCCGCCGGCGATGAAACGAGAGGCGCCGAGCGCCTTATCGTCCTTGGACACCACGATGTAGAACGGCTTCCTCGGCTTGCCGAACCGGCGCATCTGCGACTTGAAGACGTCGACGTCGATGTCCGGCGCCGCGAGCACGATGGAGCCCAGCTTGCCGACCGGTGGCAGCTTGCCCGAGATCTTGATCTGCCGGAGTGCTTCCACAGTGACCCAGTTTCCCATCGAGTGGGCCAGGATGTTCACATGCTCGGCATTGCTGTCGAAGATCAGTCGGATGGTACGTTCGAGGTCATCTCGCGCCGTCGTCGCGCTATTGGTGTCGTAGACGTATTGCGTCAGCTCCCCGCGCGATGCCCAGGTGAACAGCACCGGCACGGCGGGCGCTCCAGCATCATGGATAACCTGGGCGAAGCGATAGAGCCCCTCGGCGAACATCGTGTTGTAGCCGTGGATAAACAGCAGCACCTTGCGGCTTCCGCGCGGGCGTAGCGCCAGTTGGGCGTTGAGCGACCAGACGAACTCCTTTTCGCTATCGAGATAGCTGGCCTGGCGAACGACGAAATCTGTCTTCGGGTTGCCAGGGGCGGTCGAGGCCCATTCAATCTCGCCGAGCTTATGCGTCGCCGGCACGGACATTTGGACCTTCGCGAAGTCGAGAGGCTTGGATCGTTCCCCGCTGAAGAGCGTGCCCGGTCGCGGGTCGCGCTTGCGTGTCGTCGCGATCAGGATGGTGTGATCGGTTGCTCCGGGAGCCGTTTCCTCGACCGCAGCGAGGAACCCAGTCTCAGGTCGCGTGCCGCAAGCCCCAGTCACCGATCCGGCTATAAGCGCGGCGACCAAAGCCAGTTGGCGCACAAGGGAAGGTGCCGGATCGAGGTGGGGCCGCCTTCGTGCAACCACGATCGGGAGTCGGGTCATCGGTCAGCTCCAGAAGCTCTCGATACGCGTGACCAGCCAGAGCATCGACATCGTGCCGATGAGATATGACGCCGCCATACGGACGGGCGTAAGCGGGATGGCACACAAGGCGGTCGCGGCCCTAACCGCCAGGAGGACGGCCGCGACGAACAGCAGTTGCCCGGCCTCGACGCCGAGATTGAAGGTCAGCAAGGCCAATGGGACATCGGTCTGCGGCAGGCCGATTTCCTTCAGAGCACCGGCAAAGCCAAAGCCGTGCAGCAGACCGAAGGCGAAGGCCACGAGCCAGGGATAGGTCTCCGACGTGCGCCGTTGGCCCGGTCTGGACCGGGCGAGTTCGCTCGCGACGAAGGCGATGCTGAGCGCGATCGTCGCCTCGACCGGCTTCTGCGGCAGGCTGAGATAACCCAGCGCCGCGCCAGCCAGCGTGATGCTGTGGGCGATCGTGAAGGCCGTGATTGTCGTCAGCAGCATCCAGCGGTCGCGGATGAGGAGCATCAGCGCCAGAACGAACAGCAAATGGTCGAAGCCGAGGAGGATATGTTCGACGCCGAGCAGGAAATAGGTTTTCGCCACCTCGAACGTCGTCTGTGAGGCAGTGACAGCAAGACTTGGCGCCTCGGGGGTCAGGCGCGCGACCTGTGTCGAGCCATCGGCATTGGCCAGGCGCACCAGCACGTCGGTCAGGCTCGTGCGCAGACCGTCGATTGTCAGACTGCGGCCTTTCAGGCCGCCAGGGCAGCTCGCCGTCCAGCGCTCGAAATAGGCGCCGGCCTCGAAGGAATTGACCGCCTCGCCCTTCGGCCTGCATGTCTCCGGCAAACGAACATAGAGCCCGAGCCTCATCTCACCCAGCGCGGGCGTTTTCCAGACGATGCCAAAGTCGCCGGCTGCCGTCTCACGGATGTCGAGATAGGCCGGGCGCAGTTCATGGGCCGTGGACGGCGCGGGCGAAAGCAGCGGCAGCAGGCAGACGAGCAGGGCGAGCAGGCGGATCACGGAACTCGTCCGGGCGCGGCGGCGTTGCCGGCTTGCGTCTCGATCCTCACCCGGTAACGCTTCAACCTCTCGGTGAGTTGCGCCTCCTCCGCTTGGCGACGCCGCTCGTTCGCCCATTCCCGCGCTACGCTGTCGCGGACCTCGACGAGTGTCGCCGTCCGACCCGGCTGGCTTTCGCCGACGTGAACGACATGAAGCCCGAAGCTCGACTTCACGGGCCCGGCCCACGCACCGGGCGGCGTCCGGGCCAGTGCTTCGGCGAAGGCCGCGCCGAAAATTCGCCCTATCGAGGCTTTTCGTGTCGGCGGCAGTTCGGGCGGCAGGATAGTCGGGTCGCCCAGCGTCGACATTGCGGTATCAGGATTCGCGCGCAGAGCTTCGAGCACAGACGCCAGGTCCTGCTCGATGGTTTCCCCGCGCCGTTCCGGGCTCAGGAAGACCTGGCGAAAGGACAGTGAGGGTTCGATCTGGAACCGGCGGGGGTTGGCCTCGAGGAAGGCCTCCAATTCCGCCTCGCTCGGCGTCGCCGCTTCGGCCTGCGCTTGGCTGAGAAACTCCATCTTCAGACCCAGGCGGCGGCGGATCACCGTGTCGTTCTTGTCGAGCCCAAGCGCGAGCGCCTCGCGGTAGAGGATCTCCTCCTTCACATGATCGTCGATCAGGCCTTTGATCTCGCTCGCGGACGGCGGGCGCTGCCAGGTCTTGGCAAAGAGGCCTGCAAGCTGTTCGATCTTCGCCCCGGTCACGACGATCTCGTCGGCCCGTGGTTCGTCATTCCTGTTGAGAGCTCCGTAGAGCGCGAAGATCGCCAGCGCGAGGCCGAGAAAATGTACCAGCGGTTCTTTGAGCAGACGTGCGATCATCGCAGAGCTCGGTTCAGAAGTTGGATGGCGTCAGCAATTCTCATCGGGTGCGGCCTTGGCCGTCATCGGTGCGGGTAGGCGTTCAAGCCAGGCTGAGATCCGATCTCGGCCTTCCTGAGGACCATAGAGGCGCAGCAAGCCCTGCTGACGTGCGGCGAGCGGCGTGATCAGCCCTGCGACCAGCGCGGCCACGACAGGCTCGTCTGTCACGATGACGATGTCGGATGTCTGCGGTCCGACGACATGCGTGACCATGCTCATCCCGTCCTGGGCGGGCGCAAACCGGGTCCAGAGCATGGGCCCCGATCAGCAAGATGGAAAGACCGGGCGCGGCTTCTCCTTTCATCGTCACGACAAGCCCATCACGAAGCTTGGCGAGATCGGCCGCCGCCTTGCGATAGCCCAGGAGGGCTTTGGCTGCCTCGGGCCGCTGGTCGCGCTGGATGATGCCCTCAAGTTGGGCCCTCCAGACCGCGGAGGTCACGTGCAGCGCTTCCGGGTAGATCCAGTTGAGTGCGCCGCGCGCCGCATCGGCCCCCTTCGGGTCTTCGAAGCCGCAGGCTGACGCAAGCGTCGTCCCGGCGACGAGGACAATCGCCGGAAGCAGGTCTCGGGCGCGGCGCCCGAACGTCACGGCGTGTACCAGATCGGTGAGGTGTAGGCGCGCTCCGTGATCGTCATCCGCGTGCCCGGCAACGGCTTCGTACCGAAGCGCTTGGCATCATAGGCGGTCCAACGCGGCGTCGGGATTTCGAGGACGCGGACATAGTAGAAGGCACGAAGGCCTGCGTCGAAATCGGGGTCCTTCCAGGTGGCGATGAGTTCGGGTGCGCCGATCGTGTTCGTCCACGAGGCATTCTGAATATCGACCGTGCTGCCGACCGAGGGGACCTTGCCGTCGGGGCCGGGCTTACGATCTCCGGACCAGACGACGTCGTAGACCTTTTCCTGCGTCTTCCCGTCCTTGCCAACCCAGCCCTTGATGATCTGGATCCGGTCCAGGTTGGCGCCGATGGCGTCCTTGAGCGCGGCCACGAGGAACGTCGGCGTCTTGCCCGCCGGCGCGCTCTTCAGGTCGCCGCCCATCGGCACGCCCTTGCTGTAGCCAACATAGGCCGGCAGCCGCTCGCGAGCGTCGGCCGCCTCGAACTCCCAGCCGCCGAAGAACCGCACCGCCATGCGCGGCCCGGTCGTCGCATAGGTCTCCTTGCGTTGCATCGCGTCCCAGAGCGCCTCGCGTGTATTATCCGTGGCCCAGACGGCGGCGTAACCGGAGGACGAGACCTCCCAGTCCATGATTTTCACACCAGTCTGCCGATTGTCGAAGAAGACCTTCATCATCCTTTCAGGACTCGGCTCTTGCGGCGTGGTTTTGCCGAAGAAGTTGTCCTCCTCCATCGCCGAAAGCCCGGTATGGGCGTCGGAACTGCCGACAAGCCCGAACTTGTATGGGTTCGTGCCGAGCTGCTGTTCCAGCACGAGGCCGTTCTTCAGCGCAGAGCGGGCATATTCGAATTCGAGCATGTCCTTCGTCTTGACGGCGCTGCCATCGAGGTTTCCCTTGTCCCAGGTCTCGAAATCAGCGAATTCGTCATTGGGCGACAGGAAGGGATGCGCTTCGCCGTCGCCCTTCGTCTGCGTCACCTCGTAGAGGCGCTCCCACTTTGCTCGCTCCTCAACGTATTCCTTGTCCACCGGCTTGCCGGTGAAGGACTCGATCAGTGGAAACATCCGGCCATTGCTGAGGTTGCCGTTATGGGCGATCGCCAGCACGCTGCCGCCGGTCTTCGCCTCGTAGCCGGCCATCCACTTCCAGAGATCGCGGGGATTGTCGCTGCCAAGAGGCGCCTGCGTCGTAAAGGGCTCGACCTGGCTGGCGCGCGCGGCATTGTCACGGAAAATGACGTTGCGATGCAGGTTGTTGCCGCCCGTATTAGAGGTCCATTCGTAGCCGATAAAGGCTGTGAAGCGGCCAGGCTCGTTGGCCTCCTCGGCCGCCTTGATCGTCTGCTGCCAAGCCGACTGGAAGGTGCGCGTTCCAGGCAACGGCATGATCTCCTTGTCGATCGTGCCCTTGCCGAAGCTCTGGATGATGTCGATCGCTGCCGCCGCACCCTGGCCAGCAAAGATCATGTCATGCCATTTCTTGCCCTGCTGGCTCGCCATGATCACGGGATCGCCGCCCACGATCAGGGGGAAGAAGCCCATCCCGTCCGAATGATCGGCGACGACGAGGAAATCCAGCGGCCGGGACAGCTTGGCCCGCTCGCCAGCGGAGGCGGTAATCTCCTCGCCGCGGGCGAAGCGATAGGCGTCTTTCGGCGCGAGACGGGCGCCGAAGGCGCCGGCATCCATCGAGAAGCCCGTATGGAGGTGCGTATCGCCGAAGAATGGCCGCGTCGGAAAATTGCGGCCGGCATAGGGCGAGTAGCCCGGCTTCTGCGCCAGGCGCTCTGCTGAGGATTGATCCAACGTCCCCGCATCCTGGGCAAATGGTACAGAGGGAAAACCGAGCGAAACGCCAAGGATGAGCGCACCGATCGCGGCAGAGACTTCGAGAGTCTTCAAGATCGCCTCCTATTTTGACGCAGGAAATTACCTCAAATCGGGGGCTACGTTCTTTGATGTCGGGCATTGGCTGAACCAATGCTCATGCAGGTCTCAGAAGTGGTAGGCGATGCTGGAAAATACGCCGTGCTGAGTGGCCCGGTAGCTGAAGCCGTCGTTGCGATAGTCCGTATAGATGGCCCGGTAGCCGAGAGCCGTGGAGATCGAATCCGTCCATCGGTAGCCGACGGAGGCGAAACCCTGCGTCGTGAACCGCGACCCGACACCGAAGCCGCCCACATCGGCAATCGCATTCACGAACCAGCGGTCGTTGATGCGCCAGGTAGCCGCCAGCCCGACAATTGGGTCTGCCCACTGCTCGACACTGCGGTTGCTGACTGTCGCCGGGATCAGACCAGGCGTCGCCTCGATCTTGCCGGTCATGCGCTGGTAACGAACGCCGGCGGTGGCATAGAGGTCGAAGTCGCTGCCGGCGAGCGGCAGGCGATAGCCAACGATGGCCGAGGCCATGAGCTGTCGCATCTGGAACTCGACCCGCGCGCCGGGTAGAAGCGTGGCCAGCGCCGGACGGCGGATACCGGGCGGTTTGACCACCGCGTCGGCCGAAATCTGAGCCCACGTCAGATCCGTCAAGATCATCCAGTTGTCGTTCTTGGCGAGGAACGCGCCCATCAGGGCACCATCAAGATTTTTCAACAGGTCGACGAAGCTCAGGTCGATGCTGACGGGAGGCAGATTGCGCACTCCGGATTCGCCTTTGAGCGCGGTCGCCCAGCCGTACCCTGTTGCCTGAAATTGCCAGCCCGAGGGCGAAGATAGCGCCGGGGGGGCTGGGGGCGTAGGGGCAGCCGCGTCTGCGGCCCAGGCAGCCGTGACAGGCAGCTCGGTTCCGAACATCGCACCGAAGCATCCGATCGTGAGAGCCTGCCGCATGGTGCGTCGCATGTCGCTTCCCCCCGCACCGCTAGGTACTATTTTGAATAATTCTTAACAGCAGCCTTTGCCCAATACACGAATAAATTTTGGTGCTCACGACTGCCTTTGGTGCGACATGGATAAGGACATGGATAAGTAAGAGCAGGCGCACAATGCGAGGCTGCCCATCGCGGCACAGCTGATGAGATTTCGCGCTTCCGTAGCGACAGGCGCATCGATTCTGTGTAGCGTCCAGCTAACGGCCAATATGAAAAAGGCCGGCAGGGAGCGAGCGATGAACAAAATGCTGATGGCGATCTGCCTGTTCGGCAGCTCAATGGCTTTCATTCCAACAGAGGCGAGTGCTGTCGTCTGCGCTCGCGGCGTCGTTCGCGCAGGCTGTGTTTCCGCTGGTGGCGCAGCCGTCGTCCGCCGTCCGGTCGCCGTCCGCCCGGTGGTCGTTGCCCCGCGAGCTGTGGTCGTCACACCCGGACGCGCCGTGGTCAGACGACCCGTTCGCTACTGATAAAACTGCTGTAAAAACTAAGGAGAATTCCGATGTTGAAGCAGATCAGCATGATCTTCGCGATCTTATTGGCGGCAGGAGTGGCAGGCTGTGCGACCTCCCCGACGGTGACCAGTCAAACCGTCATTGTCGCTGGCGTCGGCCCCGTCGAGGTCGAGCAGATGAATGTCGAGATCGTGGACGTGGAACCCGCCGAGCGCATCGTGCGCGTCCGTCAGGGCCGTAACACATGGCAGGTCGCGGTCCCGGAGGTGTTCGGCAATCTACAGAATATCAACGCCGGCGACCGGGTCGAGATTCGGCGCGTCGAAGGCGTGATCGTGGGCGCCAGGCGCGCTCGCAAGGGCGCCAGGCCAAGCATCATCTATACCGAAGCAGTTAGTGGGCCTCCCTTCCAGAACCTGCCGGACAAGTTTGTCGTTCGCTCGCTGACGCTAACAGCCAGGTTCGAGCGGTTCGATCCTGCCACCAGCATCGTAAACTATGTCGGACCGGCGGGACCACGCTCGCTGACGGTGGTCGACCCGATGATCAAGGAGGATCTCAGGCGCCTCAGGCGCGGCGACATGGTCGAGCTGACCTTCGCCGAGGGATTCCACTTTCAAAAATATTGAGTCAATTGCCAACGGGCGGCGGCGCACTTCATCGTGATTCGAGAGGAGCGAAATATGGCATCTATAAATCGACCTGTCTGGACGCCCCTGTTCTGCAAGATTATCTTAACAATTCTGCCTCACCCGCTTCAAGCGGAGCCATTAACGCTTGGCGCCATCCAAGGCGCTTGGATTCAACATGGATATAGTTGTTCTCGGACATTCGTGAGGACGACTAAGGCGGCAGAGTTCAAGAAACCAGTAAACGTCTTCGAGTCAGCAATTGTTATTTCCGGTTCCAACGTCACCACTCAAGGCGCGATATGCAGAATCCTAAAATCACAAATAACGTCAAGCCGTATCAATCTCTCCTTGTCTTGTAGAACAGGCTTGGGACTTGGCGCAGTAAAAGCCCAGCTATCAATTGCAGATGATGGAACGTTACGGCGTCATTTCGACGATACCGATGCCCATGGCAGCATCTATGAGCGCTGCAATATCTAACGTCCGCCGATCATGGGAGGTTACGATGGCAAACACGGGATCACCTCAAGTCAAAGCAGACGTGCTTACTGATGAAACTTTTATGTCAGCGGAAGATCTAAAAAACTATATGACCGAAATGGAGATGGCAAAAGCCTCCAAGTTCCTCAGCGCCATGGAGAAGGCCGACGACGCCCGCAACAAATTGCTCAAAGCACTTTCAGAAAAAGTCGAAGTCACGCCGGAGAAAATCGCGGAAGTTAAGAGCAAAATTGCCAGGCAAATCCGAGCCGCGGCAGCGAGAGGGGAGACCGAAGTTATGGTCATGCGCTTCCCCTGCGATCTATGCTCGGATAAGGGGCGGGCGATCAACAACTCCGAGCGAGATTGGCCAGAAACGCTAACGGGAAGGCCGCGTCAAGCTTACGAATTCTGGAAAGACAATCTGCAGCCTGCTGATTACAAGCTCAAGGCGATGATCATAGACTGGCCGGGTGGGCTTCCGGGTGACGTCGCTTTCTTCCTGAGCTGGTCCTAGGGGAGGATCGGGCACATGGCTGACAAGGAAGAGCCCCGCCTCACAAAAAAGGCATACGCGCGCGAGCTCAAGAAGCTTCATGTCGAGTTGGTGAAGCTCCAGGAATGGACGAAACACACCGGCGCCAAGATCTGCATTATTTTCGAAGGGCGAGACGGCGCCGGCAAGGGCGGGACGATCAAGGCCCTTACCGAACGCGTGAGCCCGAGGGTCTTTCGTGTCGTCGCCTTGGCCGCCCCCACCGAGCGCGAGAAATCGCAAATGTATGTCCAGCGCTATCTGCCACACCTTCCTGCAGCCGGTGAAATCGTGGTCCTCGATCGCAGCTGGTACAACCGAGCCGGAGTAGAGCGGGTGATGGGCTTCTGCACGGAGGAGCAGGCGAAGGGGTTTCTCCGGGTCGTCCCCAACGTGGAGAAGGCCATCGTTGATTCGGGCGTCGTACTCCTCAAATATTGGCTGGAGGTCAGTCCCGAGGAGCAGACGCGCCGTATCGAGGCCCGCATCACCGATGAGCGTAAGATCTGGAAGCTGTCGCCGATGGATCTGAAGTCATATAATCGGTGGTTTGATTATTCGCGCGCCCGCGACGACATGTTCGCTGCGACCGATACGGACTGGGCGCCTTGGTTCGCGGTCCGGTCTGATGACAAGATGCAAACCAGACTCAATATCATTGCCCACATTCTCGGGTCCATTCCCTACAAGGCGCCGAAACGGCCCAAGATCGAGCTGCCAAAGCGCCAGAAGCCTGACGGTTACAAGGAGCCTGAGTTCGCCCGCCATTGGGTTCCGGACGCCAGCTGACGGTCAAGGGCGAGCGCCAGGGTATTGCTCGCCCGGCGTTCGAGTATGAGATATCGGTCTCCGAGGCTGAGGAGATGCTGGAGGCCTTGTGCGTCACGCCGGTTCTGGAAAAAATTCGGCATCGTATTGAGCACGGCGGATTGATCTGGGACATCGACGCGTTCTCGGGTGCTGCCGAAGGGCGCGTCCTCGCGGAAGTTGAACCGACCGACGTCGACCAGCGCTTCGATCTTCCGATTCGGGCAGGCGCCGAGGTCACATTTGATCGTCGCTACCGCAACACATCGATCGCCAAGGAAGGCGCCCCACGGCGACCTACGCCTGAGCAGGCCTGCGCGCCCCGGAAGGGATGTTCTTCGTCAATGTTGGTTTGGCCGCGGAGCCCCTAACGTTCCGGGCGTATTTCGTTAGACCGAAGCCCTGGTGAACGGCCTTCTCATGTGGATTATTGCCCAACTGGCAGGAAGAAGAAGGAGAGGCCCAAAACGAGGTAAACCGCGAGGAGCTGAACGCCCTTGAGCCAATCGGATCTCCCGTCGCCGGCGACTTGGCCGGTGATCAGCACCGCGAGAAGCACGCTGAGGACGAGCCCGCCGGGAAATGTCAGATCCATTGGCCTGGGACCGAGGACGAGACTGAGGAGCACCAGCACCGGTGCTACGAAGAGCGCCACCTGCACGCTTGATCCGATTGCGATCGCGAGCGAGAGGTCCATGCGGTTCTTCCGTGCGACCGTAATCGCCGTGGCGTGCTCTGCGGCGTTTCCCAGGACTGCCACGATAAAGACACCGACAAAGACGTTGCTGAGGCCAAATGTATGCGCGGTGGGCTCGATCGCTCCGACAAGGATTTCGCTCACCCACGCAATCGCCGCGGTAGCCGCAACGAGCACCAGTACGGACCGCCCAATTGGCCACGGCGGGGCGTGCAGCTCTCCTTCCGCCGGCGCATAGGTCCCAGAGAAGAGCGAGGAATGGGTCACCAGCGTGAATGCGAGGTAGAGAAGGTATACGATCAAGAGCACGACAGAAATCGAGACGCTGAGTGAGCCTAGTCCGCTCGTCGTTTCGGTGCCCGGCGCGATCTGGTACGCGGCGGGAAGGATCAACGCGATGGCTGCAAGCGTAAGCATTGTGGCTTGGGAGCGTGCGCCTGCCGCATTGAAGTGCTGTTCCGGATAGCGCAGCCCGCCGGCCAGCATGGCGGCGCCGAGGACAAGTAAAATGTTACCGACGATGGAACCTGCGATCGACGCCTTGACGACGTCATGAAGTCCAGCCCGCAATGCGGCGAGAGCAATGATGAGTTCGGCTGCATTGCCGAAAGTCGCGTTCAAAAGTCCACCGACCCCTTCGCCCAAGCGCTCGGCAAGCTGTTCGGTGGCACGACCCATCCAGCCCGCAAGTGGCAGGATGGCAAGAGCGCAGGCGAGAAAAATGAGGAGATGGCGCTCTGGCGCAAGATGTTCCAGGCCAATTGCAATTGGGGTGAAAAGCAAAAGCCAACTGATCATGTTGCACCCTGTGATGCCATCAAAACTGGGTGGCGCGCCTACAATTTGGTAAGTCCAATGTTAGTCTGCTAGAACCACGTCGGGTTTGGCTGCTTATTTCGTATCATGCAGGTATTTTTTGACCGCGCTCTCAATCGTAGGGAAGAAGAAATCTCCCCCTATATGTGAGAATAGCCCAAATCTCTTGAGTTTGTCCTTTACGGGATCTTTCAGCTCGGCGAAAATTAACTTGCTTCCGTTGGCTTGCAGGGCATTGTCCAATTCGACCAAGGTGTCAGCTGCGGTGACGTCTACACTGGTGACCGGCTCTGCCGCGACGATCAGCCAGCGTACCGGTGTTGGCGAGGCCGCTGCCGCGGCCAGAACCCGCTCCTTAAACAATTCGGCATTGGCGAAAAACAATGGCGCATCCCACCGAAATAGGACCAGGCCTGGTAACTGCTGGGCGTCGGGATAGCGCGTGATGTCATGGTAACCCTCGACGCCATTGGCGTGCCCCAAGACGGCCGAGTGCGGACGCCAGCCGTCCCAGAGGAACTCAATGACCGCGATCCCGATTGCCAAACCTATGCCAGGGATTGCGCCCAGTACCGCGACGCCAACTGAGCAGACTATCGAGAGCCAAAACTCCCATGGCTGGATGCGATAGATGCGGCGCAAATCGGTGATTTCGATCAAGCCGATCGCTGCCGCGATCACGACCGCAGCCAATGCGCTGGTCGGGAGATGTTCGAGCAGGTCGGGCGCTGCCAACAGCAACAGAACAACCGCCAACGCTCCGACGACTCCGGCCAACTGGGTGCGGGCACCGGCAGCTTCCGCCACTGGGGTGCGTGACGAACTGCTGCTGATAGGGAAACCTTGAAAGAACCCGGCGGCCAGATTGGCGGCGCCCAGTCCCATCATCTCCTGGTTGGGGTTCACATATGAGCCCGTACGCGCGGCATAGGTTCGGGACAGTACGCTGGTGTCCGCGAACGAGACTAGGGCGACGGCAAGACCTCCAATCAGGACTGGCCCGATATCGGCCTTGGTGATCCATGGAAGGGAGAATGCTGGCAGCCCCCGGGGCAGCGGACCCAGAACCGAGACGTCAGCGCGCGTCCCTAAGTCCAGCACTCCAACGACCGCGGTCGCGCCGACGACAGCAATCAGTATGCCCGGCAGGCGCTTGCTACCCTTGAGTAACAGGATAACCGCCAACGTCCCTGCGCCCACGGCAAACGCCGTCCAGTTCGTTCTGCCACCAAGAATTCCCTCCGCGACGGCCCAGAGGTTTCTCAGCGGGCCGTCGCTTTCGATCGAGAAGCCGAAAAGCTTAGGTAGCTGGCTGATCAATACGGTCAGAGCAATTCCGTTCATGTAGCCATAACGGATCGGCTTGGAGAGAAGCTCGGTAACGAAGCCCAGGCGCGCTACACCCGCCAGGATGCATACGATCCCGGAAACGACCGCCATCATGGCTGCCAGGCTGACGGCTCGTTGAGGATCTCCAGCCGAGAGCGGAAGCACCACGGCAAGTATGATCGCGGCCAGCGAAGAATCGGGTCCTAGAACGAGAATGCGGCTCGGCCCGAACAGCGCATAAACGAGCAAGGGTATGATCGTTGCGTAGAGGCCGTTGATCCCGGGCAGGCCAGAGGCCACCGCATAAGCGATTCCGACAGGAACCAACATCGTTGCCAGGACAAGTCCCGCCACAACGTCATGCCCCAGCCATGCCCCCTCATAGCGACGCAGCGTGCTCAGGCCTGGCAACGCGGCGATCCATCTAGCTTGCCCAAACATCAGTGACCACCGTGGGTTCCGCGGCGCGACGATGCTCCCGTAAGGGAAGGTCGTCAACGACAGCGGCATATCGATACTGGGTGGTGTCTTGGCCGTGCATGGCCTGCTGGCCTCAAAACAAGACGTCGAGCAGACCGACAAAATGTTCGTTATTTCTGTTCAGGGGTATCGATCTCTGTGGCTCGCAGCGCCTGGACGCCGACCGCAGCAACCAGGCCCGTCAGGACAATTCCGGCCAGGCCGATGGCCACGGCAAGCAGGCGCGAACTGAAATGCTTCGGGGTGAAATCGCCATAGCCGATTGTAAAGCCGGTTACGAAGGTGAAGTAGAGAGCCTCGTCAATCCGCCAGCCCTCTATCTGCCCGATCACAATTCCCGGTACGATCATCGCAGCAAGAACGCCGGACAGAATTGGCCACATCACGCGAAACTGGCGGATAAGCGCGAAGAAGAAAGTGCGCCTCTTCTCTCTGGCTTCCATGCAATGAGACCGCTCCAGATTTTGCAGCTCAACTATAGCTTTTGACTGGCTCTGTAGCCAATTGTTCTGCAAACCCGTCAGGACGGATCGTGTCAGAGGGACGCCGAGAGAGCCCCACTAGGGTCCCACGCCCGCTGGCCAAGCCCCGTACTGGATTGCCGGAAAGCAGACCTTCCGGTTGTCGGGAATGGGCCATGAGCGCCAGTCGCCAAAATGAAATGGTCGCCACAATAGGTCTGCCAGCAGGTGAGTGCCGCACGACCGACAGCCGTTGTTGTCGGTCGTGCGTTGTCGCCAGATGACCTCTGTCAGACCTGCGCCTGGCCGCCATCGGCGAAGAGCTCGGCTCCGTTGACGAAGCTCGCATCATCCGAGGTGAGAAACAGTGCGGCCTTGGCGATCTCATACGGCTCGCCGACGCGGCCAAGCGGAATCCGGCCGCCGAGATAGTCGAGCATGCCCTTCTGCTGAGCGAAATCGTCGCCGGCGAAATCCATGAGAAAAGGCGTCCGAACCGGTCCAGGGCTCAGGACATTCACGCGGATACCGGTGTTCTTCAGGTCGAGCACCCAGCTCCGCGCGAGATTACGCACGGCCGCCTTGGAGGCGGAGTAGACGCTGAAGGCCGCCGTCCCTTCGATGCTGGCGCTGGAGCCAGTGAGGATGACAGACGCCCCCTTCACGAGAAGCGGCAGAGCCTTTTGGACGGTGAAGATCAGCGCCTTGACGTTCTGGCCGAACGTGTCGTCGATCTGCGCTTCCGTGATCTGGCCAAGCGGCAGCATGGTCCCGCCGCCTGCATTGGCGAAGAGCACATCAATGCGGCCCGCCTCGGACTTCACCTGCTCGAACAGTCGATCGAGATCGGCGCTCTTGCCTGAATCCGCCTGAATGGCCGTGACATTGCGGCCGATCGCGGCCTCGGCCGCCCGCAGCGCGTCCGCGCGCCGGCCTGTAATGTAGACGTGCGCGCCCTCTTCCGCGAAGAGCTTGGCAGCGGCTAGGCCGATTCCGCTGGTAGCACCTATGATCACTGCAATCTTTCCGTCGAGCCTGTCAGACATGGTCATTCTCCTGTGGCTGGAGAGGTCGATTTGAAGAGTTCAGATCGACATCCTGCCACTGAGGTAGGTCCGTGGATGATCCGGCAGAAGCTCGCGGGCATGGAGACATTATCCACGGGCATGGATAATTAGTCGGGATAACCACCAGGCACCGAGGCTTGTTTTGTGACGATCACAGGATCGTCCAAACTGCACCGACGTCAGTGCGCGCCGATGTCCGTTCTACTGAATATCTCGACGGCCCAATCTGCGAAGGCCCGCAGCTTTGCGCTTTGATGGCGCGTTGCTGGGTAGACGAGTTGCAGCGGGTGAGACGGCTGGATCCAGTCTTCCAAAATCGGAACAAGCCGCCCCGCGCTGAAGTGGGGACGGGCGCTGAAGCCAAAGATTTGACCGATACCGAGTCCGGCCAACAGCGCCTCGGTCAGCGCCGTGCTTTCGCTGACGCTGACCGCCGAGCGCGCACGGATCTCGTAGGCCTCTTCGCCCTTCCTGTAGTGCATGGACAATGACTTGCCCGTTTGGGGGAAGAAGTAGCCGATCGCGACATGCTTTTCCTCAAGCTGCGCCGGATGGGTGGGAGTACCGTGTGCCGCGAGATAGTCCGGCGTCGCGCACGTCACGTAGTCGAGAGTGCACAAGCGACGCGTGATCAGGGAGGTATCGGCCAGGGCTCCGCCACGGATCACACAATCCACCCCCTCGCCGATCAGATCGACGGGGCGGTCGCTCTCCCCGAGCAACAGCTCCAGAACGGGGTATCGGGCACGAAACTCTGGCAGTGCCGGAATGATGACGCGGTTGGCCAGCGACGAGCCGACGTCGACGCGCAGCTTGCCACGGGGGCTTGCTCGCGCCATTCCCGCCGCCGCATCCATCTCTTGCAGATCGGCCAGAAGGTTCAGGGCCTGATCCCGATAGGCTTCACCCTCCGGCGTAATCGTCAGCGCGCGCGTACTACGCTCGACGAGCTTCGTCCCGAGATGCTGCTCAAGATCCTGTAGAAGCTTGCTGACGGAAGATCGCGGCAAGTTGAGAGAACCTGCCGCTTTCGCAAAGGAGCCCGCGTCCGCGATGCGGACGAACACGCGTAAGGCGAGAAGTTGGTCCATTTACGATCCTGCGGGGATTGAGGACGAGCCTGGGTGCTCCGGGGGAACGGATCGGAAGTTCAGGACACGCGCCCGAGCTCAACCTGAACCTTCAGCGCATCCCTTGCTGGCGGCAGGCCGAAAAAGCGCGCGTACTCGCGGCTGAACTGAGAGGCACTCTCATAGCCGACCTCGAACGCAACCGCGGCCGCACTCTCCGCCCCGGCGATCAGCAGCGTGCGCGCTTGCAGCAGCCGGATCTGCTTCTGGAACTGGAGGGGGCTCATCGCGGTCGCCGACTTGAAGTGGCGATGGAAGGCCGAGGCGCTCATGGCCACCATCTCGGCCAACGTCTCGACGCGCATGGGCTTGCGGAAGTTGCTCCGGATCCACTGAATAGCCTGGCGCATCCGGGACAAGGCGGTGTCCGGCATGGCGATGTCCCGCAGCATGCCGCCATGCGGCCCTTGCAGGACACGGTAGAGAATCTCCCTTTCATAACCGGGAGCGAGGACCGGAATGTCGGCGGGCTGGTTCATCAGGCGCAGCATCCGCAGCCAGGCGTCGAGCAGGTCGGGCGTCACTGACGCGACGGAGAAGCCACCGCCGTGCGCGAGCGGAAAAGCCAGCGGCGGAGCGCTCGCCAGCACGGCCGCAACGATGTGTGGATCGATCGTCAGGCTGACGGCGAGATAAGGCTCGCCGGCCTCTGAGGCATGTATGGATCCAACCGCCGGCAGGTCGATCGACATCACGAAGTAGCTGGCCGGGTCATAGTCCAGGGTGCGATCGCCGATCGTCATCGATTTGCGACCCTGAAGGATAAGGTTGACCATCGGGTCGTACACGGCGGCCAGTTCATGTTCGGGGACCCTTCCCTGAACCATGGCGACCCGCGGGATGCCGGTCTCGGTCCGCCTGTTCTCGGCACGCGAGGCCAGGGCGCGCAATTCAGCCAATCGGGTTTCCATGACCGGAACCCTCGCAGTCGGTGCCGCTGCGCACAACCCGCAAAGCAGGAATAGGCAAGAACCCGGCAGGATCGGGCGCGATCTCCGGAGCCTGGCGTCGGTAGAAAGGAGCCACTGACCAACCGGAGAAAACCCATGAAGATCGCAGTCATCACCGGCGCAAGCCGCGGACTTGGCCGGAGCACGGCCCTCAACTGCGCCAAGCGCGGCACCGGCATCATCCTCACCTACAACAGCCATCCCGAGGGAGCAGAGGACGTTGTGCGGGAGATCGCATCCGAGGGCGGAAAGGCCGTGGCGCTGAAGCTGGACGTCGCCGATACCGCCTCTTTGTCAGCCTTCCGGGAGAGTGTGTCGACGACGCTGGCAGCAACATGGGGCCGCACCGACTTCGACCAGCTCGTGAACAATGCCGGCTACGGCCTCTACAATCCGATCGAGACGGTGACGGAAGCCGAGTTCGATGGTCTGTTCAACGTCCACCTGAAGGGCCCGTTCTTCCTGACCCAGGCGCTGCTGCCGCTGCTGGCAAGGGGTGGGCATATTGTCAATCTGACCAGCGCCACGAGCCGCGTCGCCACCGCGGGCGTTGCTCCCTATGCCGCCTTCAAGGGTGGGCTTGAGGTGCTGACGCGCTATATGGCGAAGGAGTTCGGTGCCCGCGGCATCCGTGCCAACGCGGTATCGCCGGGCGCCATCCGCACTGATCTCGGCGGCGGGCTGAACGACGCATTCGAGGCCATGCTCGCCGGACAAACCGCGCTCGGCCGTGTCGGCGAGCCAGACGATGTCGGCCGCATGATCGCCAGCCTCCTGTCCGACGACAATGCCTGGGTCAATGCCCAGACGATCGAAGTCGGCGGCGGCTACGTCATCTGAACCGCCCCTTTCCACCCGTCCGGAGTGCCCCCAATGCTCGACCACATTTTCATCTCGGTCAGCGACCTCGACCGCTCGATCGCCTTCTACACCGCAGCACTCGCCCCGCTGGGGATCAGCGATCGCGTCGACTATGACGGTGCGGAGGGCCCACCCGGCCACCCCGACCTCAAGGGTTTTGGCTGCCATGGCCGCATCTTCTTCTGGCTGCGGCCGGGGATCGTCGAGGGGCGCGCCGCGCATGTCGGCTTCGTCGCCGGATCCCGCGCCAAGGTCGATGAAGCCTATGCCGCTGCGATGACGGCCGGGGCAATCGACAACGGACCGCCCGCCGCTCGGCTCTACTACGACCCCCGCTACTACGCCGGCAACGTACTCGACCCCGACGGCTACAGCCTGGAGTTCGTCCACAAGAGCTGGCAGCAGCCCCCGCTTTGAGCACGCCCGCCATCCAACATCCGCAGCGACCTCAGTCGTTGCGCAGGAACAGGACTGAACCCATGACCAAGCTGCTGATCTACGGCGCGACAGGATACACGGGCCGATTGGCCGCCGAACGGGCAAGATCCGTCGACGTCGATTTCGAGATCGCCGGGCGCGATGCCGTCAAGCTGGCTGCGGCGTCGACAGAGCTGGGCGTCGCTCACCGTGTCTTTTCACTCGACGATGCTGCCGACCTGCCAGGCCATCTTGCCGGCTGTTCGGTGCTGCTGAACTGCGCGGGCCCCTTCGCCAAGACTGCTGAGCCGCTGATGCGCGCCTGCATGGCTGTCGGGGTGCACTATCTCGACATCACCGCCGAGATCAACGTCTACCGACTGGCGGAAGATCTTGGCGATGCGGCCGCTGCCGCTGGAACGATGCTCCTGCCCGGCGTCGGCTGGGACGTGGTCCCGACCGACTGTCTTGCCGTCCACGTCATGCGCAGGGTCGAGAACCCGCAGCGACTGCGGATCGCTCTCCAGGTCGCAGGCTCGATGTCGCGCGGCTCGGCGGTCAGTGCAGGCGAAATCATCGGCGCCGGGTTGATGGCCCGGATCAATGGCGTGCTCGTGCCGAAAGCCGATGCAGCCTTGGCCGCCTTCGATTTCGGCGAAGGCCCGGTCGACTGCGCACCGCTTGCTTTCGGCGATCTTGTGGCCGCTTGGCACTCGACGGGCATTCCCAACATCGAGATGTTCGTCCACGTTTCCGGTGATGCCTTTCCGGAGGGCGACCTTTCGTTGCTGCCCGATGGACCGAGCGCCGAGGAGCGCGATCGCCACCGGGCGCGGGCGGTGGCTGAGGTTACCGGAGCAGACGGTCGGGCCGTTCGCTCGATGATCGAGACGTTGAACGGCTATTCCTTTACGCCACTGGCCGCCGTTGAGGCAGCGCGGCGGGTTCTGGCAGGCCAGCATCGGTCCGGCTTCCAGACTCCGGTCACCATCTTCGGCCCAGGCTTCGCCGAGAGCATCGCAGATACGACGATTACCGACCTCTGACGATCCGGCGATCGGCCTATTCGGCCGGCCGCCATATTGCTGTCCTTGGACGGAGGGCCCGCCAGGCGATCATCGCCGCGACGAGCGCAATCGAACCTCCAGCGCCGAAGGCAGTCGGGAAGCCCGAGACATAGCGTCCCGGCTCAACGGCAGAGGTATAGATCGAGGTGATGATCGCGATACCCAACGCGCCTCCGATCTGTTGGTCCATCTGCAACAGGCCTGATGCCGCGCCGGCATGCTCGACGGGTACGCCTTCCATGATCGTCACTGTGCCCGGCGCAAAGACGAGGGCAATGCCGACTGCGTGAACCAGCAGCGGGATCAGGACAGCCGGGAAATAGCCGTCATCCTCGCCAAGCATCGCAAAGCCTAACAGACTGGCAGCGACCAGCGTGCTTCCCGCGACAAGCAGCCTGCGGGCGCCGAAACGGCCGATCATACGCGGCACGAAATGGCTGATCGCGAACACCGTGGCCGTCAGCGGCAGGTAGGCCAGCCCCGCGACGAGAGGCGTGTAGCCAAGGATCCGCTGAAGGTACTGCACCAGCATGAACAGGAGGGAGAAGTGCATGCCGACGATCAGGGCCATCACTGCCAACCCGCCAAGCCGGGACTGGTCCTGCAACAGGTGAAGGTCGAGCAGGGGCTCCTTGTGCCGACGTTCCGTCCGCACGAACATGAGGAAGAGAAGCACCGCCGCGCCCGACGACAGGATCGTGCCAGCAAAACCCCAACCGTTTTCAGCCGCACTGATGAAACCGTAAACCAGTGCAACAGATCCCAGCGTTGCGGTCACTGCGCCGACGACATCGAGATGCGCCTGTTTTGGATGTGTCTCGCTGACCAACCGCCCGATTGCGATGACCACAACGGCGCCGACGGGCACGTTGACGAGGAGCGACCAGCGCCAGGAAAGGTATTCGGTCAGCACTCCTCCAAGAACCAACCCGGCGGAGGCTCCGACGGAGGAGACCGCGATGAAAAGGGACATACCCCGGGCCTGCTCCGTCGCGTCGCGCGACATCGCCATCACGAGAGCGAGGACGCTCGGGCCGGCCAAGGCGGCACCCATTCCTTGCAGCACACGGGCGGTTACCAGCACGCTTGGAGTTTCGGCAAGGCCGCCGATAAGCGACGCCAGCACGAAAACGACAAGCCCAGCACGGAAGGCGCGAACCTGCCCCAGCATGTCGCCCAGCCGACCGCCCAGCAGCAGCAGACCTCCAAATGCCAGGCCGAACGCGTTGAGGACCCAGGTTAAGGCCGCCGGGTCGAACCCTAGATCCTGCTGGATGCGCGGCAGGGCCACGACCACGATCAGCAGATCCATAGCCAGCATGAATTGCGCTGTCAGAACGGTCAGCAAGGCGAGCGCGCGCCCCCCCCGATGTGGGAGCGACGCTCCCACGGTTCGAGCTTGCCATAACGGCATCCTTCGATGGGTGGTGTTAGGGTTTAGCCCGACTTATCGGGGCCGAGACGGCGTCCCACCTTTCAGCAGGACACCGCATATCGTGAGCGAAGGGGCGTAACCCCGCAGTTCAGTATCCGACGCCGCGCACGCCGCCTGCCGCCCGGATCGACTCGCCCGTCACCCAGTGAGAATCCTCGGATGCCAGAAATACCGCGACCGGTGCGATGTCTTCAGGCTCGCCGAAACGACCAAGCGGCGTGCCAGCAACCAGCTTCTCGCCGAATTCTCCGGCGAAATTGCCGTCGGTGGCCGGCGTGTTCGTGTGGCCTGGTAGGATCGAGTTCACTCGAATCTTGCGGGCTCCAAGTTCGCGGGCCAGCGCGAATGTCATCGTGTCCACGGCGCCCTTCGTCGATGCATAGACGCTGGAGGCCAGATAGGGATCGGTGCTCAGGATCGAGCTGATGTTGATGATGCTGCCGCCGCTCTCGCCGAATTGCTTCACCGCTTCCCGGATCGCCAGGAAGTAACCCAGCACGTTGACGTTGAACTGCTTGTGGAAGGCCTCTTCGGTCAGCTCAGTGACCATTTCGAAGACCGCGAGGCCCGCATTGTTCACGAGCACGTCCACCTTGCCGTAGTCGGCCTTGACCAGGTCGAACAGGCGAACAACGTCGGCCGATTTGCTCATATCCGCCTGCACGGCGACTGCGGTCCCACCTCCTGCTTTGATGGACGCGACGACGGCGTCGGCGCCTGTCTTGCTGGTTGCATAATTGACGACGACGGTCGCGCCCTCGGCACCGAGTGCCTTGGCGATGCCGGCACCAATGCCGCTCGACGCGCCGGTAACGACGGCAATTTTTCCACTCAGCTTCATGTTGGATCCTCACGGTTGGCGAATTGCGAGGCCGAGATCTTCGGCCTCGTCGATAACCGAGAGCTAGGTAGCCGGGGCGCCCATCGCGTGCCGGTTTCTCGCAGATCCTTGCCCAATCTTCTCATTTTCTTGTTGTGGCGGATCCGCGATGCTATGTGGCGGAACATGACCAATGCGATGGACGAACTGCGCGCGATCGTGATGCGCGCTGGAGACAAATGGACTCCGACGGGGCTTCCCCGCGTCTCGATGGTCAGGGCCGAAGCCTGTTCCAATCAGGTCTATGAGCCGATGCTCCATCTGGTCTTGCAGGGGACCAAGAGCCTTTCGATCGGAGACGAGATTCTACGTTTCGAGCCTGCGACCTATTTTCTGGTCCCGGTGGACCTGCCTGCGATCGGGCAAATCAGCTCTGACGCACCCGGCAGCCCATATCTCGCGCTGAGCCTGACGTTCGATCCAGCGGTGATCGCGGCCATGCTCGACGATCTCGATGACGTTAGCCAGGCACAGCCCGGCCCGGGATTTTCGGTCGCCTCGGCGTCGCCGGAGTTGATTGACGCCTGGCTTCGTCTGATGCGTCTGATTGATCGTCCAGACGAGATCGCGCTGCTGGCGCCCATGATCGAACGCGAGATCCTCTTCAGGGTCCTTCAGGGTCCGCTTGGCGATGTGCTTCGGCAAATCGCACGGCCCAACACTCGGTTGGGGCAGGTCCGCACGGCAATCGACTGGATCCGCACGCATTATGCCGAGCCGTTCCGCGTCGAGCCTCTAGCGGCAATGACGGGGATGAGTGTCGCGGCCTTTTATCGACACTTCAGGGCGGTCACCGCGATGACCCCGATCCAGTATCAGAAACGACTACGCCTGCTGAAGGCGCGGAGGCTGTTGCTGTTCGAACCCCGCGACGCTGCCGCCATCGGCTTCTCTGTCGGCTATGAAAGCGCATCGCAGTTCAGCCGGGAATATGCGCGCATGTACGGGATGCCACCGGTCCGCGATGTGGCGCGCTTCCAAACCCCGGCAGCCAAGCGTGCTTCGTCGGCCAGTTCCGGTATAGCGGCGGAAATGGCGTAACCGACATATCCCTCCCTACGTTGTCGTCGCCTGCCGGCGAGGGCATTGCCTGCTGGGCGCTGAACCGCATCTGCGAAAGCAACCGAGCCGCATCGCACGCTTAACAACGGACCAGAAAGCGGTCCTTCCGGAGGTCTGGAAAGGGCCAGATTCGGCTAGCGCCCGGGCCGCAATCGAATGTCTTGCCAGGGTCGATTTTGCTCCTTCGACCTCGGTCCGGAAGCCGACCTCCGTTCACGCCATGGCTGGGAACTCACCGTGCGCGCGCGACCTCATCCTGGCGGCGCGCGCGGTTCCGGAGCCGCGGCGTCAATCGTAGCCACTACCCGACGCTCCCTCGGCACATCTCAACTGTGCCGAAATTGTGCCAGCAATTCGCGAACGCCTGCAAGCCTCTCGCGAGACTTCAGCTAAGTACTTGATTTCTTGGGGGGTTTTTGGCGCGCCCGACACGATTCGAACGTGTGACCTTTGCCTTCGGAGGGCAACGCTCTATCCAGCTGAGCTACGGGCGCAAACCGTGGAAGGTGGATAGCTGATCGCGGGCGCTTCGGCAACGAGGGATTTGTGACGGAGCGAATGCGCAAGGTCGCAAGGGGCACGGCTGCGAACGCGTGTCGGGCGCGCCACTGTCGGGGTGGGGTATCCGGCCGCCTCCATGACCGGCTGATGATGGAATTGTGAGCGAAGCTGTCGCGAGTAGGGCTGATTGACCGGCCAGGGGCAACGGGATCACTGTTGCTGACCACGCCATGGCGAAGTCGGAGGCGCGATGCAGCCTGAGACACACTATGCGAAGAGCGGTGAGGTCCGTATCGCCTATCAGATGCTGGGAAACGGGCCGCTCGATCTCGTCTTCGTGCCTGGCTTCATCTCGAACCTCGACCACTACTGGGACGAGCCGACCCTCACGCATTTCCTGATGCGCCTTGCCAGCTTCAGCCGGCTGATCCTGTTCGACAAGCGCGGCACCGGCCTCTCGGACAGGATCGGGAATTTGCCCACCCTCGAGGAAAGGATGGACGACGTCCGCGCCGTGATGGACGCGGCCGGAAGCAAGCGCGCGGCGATCTTCGGCGTATCCGAGGGCGGTGCGATGAGCCTGCTGTTCGCCGCGACCTATCCGCAACGATGCGCTGCCCTGGCCCTCTACGGCACCTATGCGCATTTCTTCTCCTATGTCCTGCCTCCCGATCGCTTCGAGGCCTTTATTGCCCGCATCGACGAGCGCTGGGGCTCGGGCGCCAGCCTCGCGGCCTTCGCTCCGAGCAGGATCGGCGACGCGCGCTTCACCGCCTGGTGGGCGCGCTTCGAACGCCTGGGCGCGAGCCCGTCGGCGGCGATCTCGCTCATGCGGATGAACACCGAGATCGACGTGCGCCACGTCCTGCCGATCATCCGCACGCCGACGCTGGTTCTGCATCGGGTCGGCGACACGCGTGTGAGGGTCGAAGGGGGACGCAACATCGCGCAGGAGATCGAAGGCTCCCGCTATGTCGAATTGCCCGGGCACGACCATCTGCTGTGGGCCGGAGACGTCGATGCCGCGGCGGATGCAATCGAAGAGTTCCTCACCGGATCGCGGTCTCACATCGAGAGCGACCGCGTTCTGACGACGGTCCTCTTCACCGACATCGTCGATTCGACCAGGCGCCTGGCCGAGCTGGGCGACCACGCCTGGAAGGGGCTGATCGCACGGCACGACCATATCGCTCGGCAGGAGATTGCCCGCTACCGGGGCCGCGAGGTCAAGACGCTTGGCGATGGCTTCGTCGTGACCTTCGACGGGCCGGCCCGTGCCATTCGCTGCGCCGGTGCGATCACTGAGGCCATCCGGCCGCTTGGGCTCGAACTGCGCAGCGGCCTGCATACGGGGGAGGTCGAGGTCAAAGGCGAGGATATTGCGGGCATAGCGGTGAACACGGCGGCCCGGGTGTCAGCCCTGGCCGGCGCTGGGGAAGTGCTCGTCTCGGGCACGGTGCGTGATCTCGTCGCCGGCTCCGGCATCCGTTTCGTCGAGTTCGGGTCTCGTTCCCTGAAGGGGATCGGCGAGGAGGTCAGGCTTTTTCGGGTCGCGTGACTCGACTTGCAGGGGAGGGCTCTCCAAGCGGATGCGCGCGCCCCATATCGAGGCGCGCATCTCCTCGTCCCTTGCGCTATCATGCGGTGATCTGCCGAGCCAGCAGGAGGCGAGCATGATCCGCGCGGAGTGCCATACGGCCGATGAGGCGATGCGGGTCGAGTTCGATGCGACTCCCTGGTTCGAGAATGCCGATTGCCGCATGATCATCCTGCTCGCCAGGAAGGACTGGTCGGCGCCCTGGGTTGCCGATGCCCTGGAGGCGCGCCCGGGATATGAGGCGCTTCACGAACTGATCCGCTACGCGCGAGAGCGACTGGAGATGGAGACGAGGGAGGACCCATCCTGGGCGACGTTCGAGTGCCGCGTCGACGGAGCCGGGGCGACCGCATGGCTTAATCGACATCGATCCGACATCGCCGCGGACGTCCGCCGCTCCGCCTGATGCGTGGAGTGGGCCGGGCATCCGGCTCTACAGGCTCATATTCGCGCGCCGTTTCGCGAGCTGGCGGCAACTTTGGAGATCGATCATGGATGAAGACCGTTTCAACATGGCCGTCCGCAAGTTCCTGAAGGAGGTCGGCGTCACCTCGCAACGCGAGATCGAGCGCATCGTGAGGGAAGGCGCGCTGCAGGGGCGCAAGGTGCGCCTTCGCATGACGCTGACGTCGGAGGATGCGCCGACATTTCAGCACGTCGTCGAGACGAGCATCGAACTGCGCTGATCGTCGTCAAATCGAGGAACACCGCAGAGTTGCGGGCAAGGTCCAAGGTACGCCGGTTTCCGTCGGAAACACGCGGTCATCCTGGACAAGTCGCGTAGCGGCAGCTCCGGCATCCATCGTAAAGCTCCGGAGCCCTCCGATGGATCGGCGCGATTGCGAGCATGAGCGCGCTCCAGACGACGGCACGCCCTCGTGGGATTCAGAAATCCATCCCGCCCGGCATCGCCGGTGCCGCTTCCTTCTTCGGCAATTCGGCGACCAGCGCCTCGGTGGTGATCAGCAGCGAGGCGATCGAGGCGGCATCCTCGAGCGCGGTGCGCACGACCTTGGCGGGGTCGATCACGCCATTCGCCATCAGATCCTGGTATTCTCCCGTCGCGGAATTGTAGCCCCAGTTGTAGTCGTTCTTCTCGATCAGCTTGCCGACGATGACCGCGCCGTCGGCGCCGGCGTTTTCAATGATCTGTCGGGCCGGGGCCTGCAGGGCGCGGCGCACGATGTCGATCCCGGTCTTCTGGTCGCCATTGGCGGGCTTGAGCGCGGCCAGCGCCTTCATCGCCCTCAGCAAGGGCACGCCGCCGCCCGGCAGGATGCCTTCCTCGACCGCCGCGCGGGTGGCATGCATGGCGTCGTCGACGCGGTCCTTCTTCTCCTTGACCTCGACCTCGGTCGCGCCGCCGACGCGGATCACCGCGACGCCGCCGGCGAGCTTGGCCAGGCGCTCCTGGAGCTTCTCGCTGTCGTAATCCGAGCTGGTCTCCTCGATCTGCGCCTTGATCTGCGCGACACGATCCGCGATGTCCTTCTTCTTGCCGGCGCCGTCGATGATCGTCGTGGTCTCCTTGTCGATCGTGATCTTCTTGGCGCGACCGAGCATCTGGAGCGTGACGTTCTCCAGCTTGATGCCGAGATCGTCGGAAATGGCGGTGCCGCCGGTGAGGATGGCGATATCCCCCAGCATGGCCTTGCGGCGGTCGCCGAAGCCCGGCGCCTTGACCGCCGCGACCCTCAGCCCGGCCCGCAGCTTGTTGACGACGAGGGTGGCCAGGGCCTCGCCCTCGACATCCTCGGCGATGATCAGCAGCGGCTTGCCCGATTGCATGGCCGCCTCGAGCAGCGGCAGCATGCCCTGCAGCGAAGACAGCTTCTTCTCGTGGATCAGGACATGGGCGTCTTCCAACTCGACGCGCAGCTTCTCCGGATCGGTGATGAAGTAGGGCGAGATATAGCCGCGGTCGAACTGCATGCCCTCGACGATGTCGAGTTCGGTCTCGGCGGTCTTGGCCTCTTCGACGGTGATGACGCCTTCATTGCCGACCTTCTTCATCGCCGCGGCGATCATCCGGCCGATCTCGCTGTCGCCATTGGCCGAGATGGTGCCGATCTGGGCGATCTCGCTGTTGGCCGTCACCTTCTTGGCGTTCTTCCTGAAATCGGCCACCGCCGCCTCGACCGCCATGTCGATGCCGCGCTTCAAATCCATCGGGTTCATGCCCGCAGCGACCGCCTTGATGCCTTCCCGGACGATGGCATGGGCAAGCACGGTCGCGGTCGTGGTGCCGTCTCCGGCGACATCATGCTGTTTCGACGCGACTTCGCGCACCATCTGGGCGCCCATGTTCTCGAACTTGTCGGAAAGCTCGATCTCCCGCGCGACCGCGACGCCGTCCTTGGTGATGCGGGGCGCGCCGAAGCTCTTCTCGATCACGACATTCCTGCCCTTCGGGCCCAGTGTGACCTTGACGGCATTGGCGAGGATTTCGACGCCGCGCAGCATCTTGTCGCGCGCCTCCGACGAGAACTTCAACTCCTTGGCAGCCATGGGTCGGGTCCTCCTTTGACGGTGGCAAGCGAGCGGGAAATGGTCAGCCGCCCGCCTTGCAGGCCATGACGTCAAGCCCGTCTCCGAAACATCATCGCCTCATGAGCCGGACGAGAAGAAGGTCACGCGCGACAGGAGCGTGTATTCGGATTCGAAGATCATGATCCCAACGAAGACCAGCAGCAGCGTCGGCGGCAGCAGGATCGCGTAACTGAGCGCCAGCCGTTCCCAGGCCATGTGCATGAAGACGGCGATGATCAGCCCGGCCTTCAGCGCCATGAAGATCAGGATCAGCGACCATCGCAGCAAGCCTGTGAGGTGGAAGAGATCAACCATGTAGGAGCAGGCGCTGAGGATGAACAGCCAGACCCAGACCACGAGGTAGAGCTTGATCGGGTGGGCTTGCGCCTCGCCTTGGGGCGCGGGCTGGATGTCGGCGTGGATCGTCGGTTGCGACATGGCGGCCTCTCACCAGAGATAGAACAGCGCGAAGATGAAGACCCAGACGAGATCGACGAAGTGCCAGTACAGCCCGGTGATCTCGACGATTTCGTAATTGCCCTTCCGACTCGTGAAGAAACCGCGTCGGCCGCTGTCGAAGTCGCCGCGCCAGACCTTGCGGGCGACGATGAGGAGGAAGATCACGCCGATCGTGACATGGGTGCCGTGGAACCCGGTGATCATGAAGAAGCTTGCGCCGAACTGCTCCGCGCCCCAGGGGTTCCCCCAGGGGCGGACGCCTTCCTCGATCAGCTTGGTCCATTCGAAGGCCTGCATGCCGACGAAGGCCGCGCCGAGCAGGGCGGTCGCCAGCATCAGGATCGCCGTCTTCCTGCGGTCGCGGCGGTAGCCGAAATTGACTGCCATCGCCATCGTGCCGCTGCTGCTGATCAGGACGAAGGTCATGATCGCGATCAGGATCAGCGGCAGATGCTGGCCGCCGATTTCGAGCGCGAAGACCTCGCTCGGATTGGGCCAGGGCACGGTCGTCGACATCCGCGCCGTCATGTAGGAGATCAGGAACGTGGCGAAGATGAAGGTGTCGCTGAGCAGGAAGACCCACATCATGGCCTTGCCCCAGGAGACGTTCCTGAAGGCGCGCCGATCGGACGACCAGTCTGCGACGAGGCCGGGCAGGCCGGCGGAGGCGGCAGCTTCGGTATGCGCAGTGGATGGCAAGACCTCGTTCATCGCTCGCAACCTCGCTCGTCGCTAAGTCACCAATGCGCGGCAGATTTCGATCAGCTCGTCCGCCCAGCGCATCAGCAGGCTGAACAGCACGAGCCAGACCAGCAGCAGGAAGTGCCAGTAGATGGCGCAGAGTTCGACGCTAAGACGCAAGGCGCCGATCGCCTGAGGCGTGCTGCCCATCGGAATGGCGAAGGCTCTCGTCGTCGTGCGGTAGAGCGCCACGAGCCCGCCCAGCATGTGCAGACCGTGGATCGCGGTGACCAGGGCGAAGAAGGCGCCGGCCGGGTTCGAGGCAGCGAAATAGCCCGCCTCGGCGAGCTCGCGCCAGGCCAGCAACTGGCCGGCGAGAAACGCCAGCGCCGACACCCCCGCTGCCAGCAGGCCGGAGCGGATGCCGTCGAGCTCGCCGCGGCGCGCGGCGGTAACCGTCGTCTGCAGCGCGAGGCTGCTCAGCACCAGCAGGCCCGTGCTGAACCACAGCACGATCGGCATCGGCAGCGCGCGCCAATCGGCCATGCCCATGCGCATGAAGTAGGCGCTGACGAGCAGCGCAAACAGCGAACCGGCCACAGCGAGAAAAGCCGCGAGGCCGATCTTGGCCGTTGGCCGGAGCAGGGGGCCCGTCCAGTTGGCCTCGCCAGAGACGCCGACCTCGAGCCAGGGTTTGCTGGTGAGCCCCTGGCGCAGCAGCCACCAGCCGGCGAAGCCTGCCATCACGACCATGAAGGTGACGATCACGATCATGCCCGCGCTCCCTCCACCACTCCCTCTGTCACTCCTGGTTCGGGCGGCTGGTTCTGCGGCAGGAAATCCTGCGCGGCTCCCGGCACGCTGTAGTCATAGGCCCAGCGATAGACCACCGGCAGCTCCTTGCCCCAATTGCCATGGGCGGGCGGCGTCTGCGGCGTCTGCCATTCCAGCGTGGTCGCGCGCCAGGGATTGCCGCCGGAGGGCTCGCCGCGCTTCAGGCTCCAGAACAGGTTGAACAGGAAGACGAGCTGCGCCGCGCCGACGATCAGCGCGACCACGGTGATGAAGATGTTCAGATCGACAGTGGATGGCGGCACGAAGGCCATCGCGCCGAGCTCGTGATAGCGCCGCGGCACGCCCATCAGCCCGATATAGTGCATCGGGAAGAAGATCGCGTAGGCGCCGAGGAAGGTGATCCAGAAATGCAGCTTGCCGAGCGCCTCATTGAGCATGCGCCCGGTGATCTTCGGATACCAGTGGTAGATCGCGCCGAAGACCACGAGGATCGGCGCGACGCCCATCACCATGTGGAAATGCGCGACGACGAACATCGTGTCGGAGAGCGGCACATCGACCACGACATTGCCGAGGAACAGCCCGGTGAGCCCGCCATTGACGAAGGTGACGATGAAGCCGAGCGCGAACAGCATCGGCGAGGTCAGGTGGATGTCGCCGCGCCAGAGCGTCAGCACCCAGTTGTAGACCTTGATGGCGGTGGGAATGGCGATGATCAGCGTCGTCGTGGCGAAGAAGAAGCCGAAGGCCGGATGCATGCCGCTGACATACATGTGGTGCGCCCAGACCACGAAGCTGAGCGCCCCGATCCCGACCAGCGCCCAGACCATCATGCGATAGCCGAAGATGTTCTTGCGCGCATGGGTGCTGATCAGGTCGGAGACGATGCCGAAGGCCGGCAGCGCGACGATGTAGACCTCCGGATGGCCGAAGAACCAGAACAGGTGCTGGAACAGGATCGGGCTGCCGCCCTTATAGGCCAGCCGCTCGCCCATCGCGATGATCGAGGGCATGAAGAAGCTCGTGCCGATCAGCCGGTCGAGCGTCATCATCACGGCGCCGACGAAGAGCGCCGGGAAGGCGAGCAGCGCCATCACGGTGGCCGTGAAGATGCCCCAGATCGTCAGCGGCATGCGCATCAGCGTCATGCCCTTCGCGCGCCCTTGCAGCACGGTCACGACATAGTTCAGCCCGCCCATGGTGAAGCCGATGATGAAGAGCATCAGCGAGGCCAGCATGATGATGATGCCCCATTGCTGGCCGGGTGTATTGGCGAGGATCGCCTGGGGTGGATAAAGCGTCCAGCCTGCGCCCGTCGGCCCGCCCGGCACGAAGAAGCCGCCGACGAGGACCAGCACGGCCAGGAAATAGATCCAGAAGCTCAGCATGTTCACATAGGGAAACACCATGTCCCGCGCGCCGAGCATCAATGGGATCAGGTAGTTTCCGAAACCGCCGAGGAAGAGCGCGGTCAGGAGATAGATCACCATGATCATCCCGTGCATGGTGATGAGCTGGTAATAGAAATCCGCGTCGATGAAGGAGAGGTAGCCGGGGAAGGCGAGCTGCATCCGCATCAGCCAGGACAGGACGAGCGCGACCAGCCCGATCGCCAGCGCTGTCAGCGAATACTGGATGGCGATGACCTTGGCGTCCTGCGAGAAGACGTATTTCGTGACCCAGCTCTTCGGATGATAAAGCTCGACATCCTCGACGTCCCCGGCCGGAACCGGGCCTGCCACGCCAGCCGCCCCTGCCACGCCAGCCGCCCCTGCCACGCCATGCGTCACGTCCGCCATCAGGACACCCTTCCGCTCCCTGTCAGACCCGTCGGCCCGTCTCGGGGCTCGTCCCGGGCCCGTTCCTCGTTCTTCCCTAGTTCCTCGCCTGCGCCCTGGACGGCGCTTGCAGTTGGGCGAAGGTTTTTTGTTGCTGCAGCCATGCCTGGTAGTTGCTGCCCGGCTCGACCACGACGCCGCCGCGCATGAAGGCGTGGCCGGTGCTGCAGAGTTCGGCGCACAGCGCTTCGAACGTGCCGGTCCGGGTCGGAGTCAGCCAGTAATAGGTGACGACGCCCGGGATCATGTCCATCTTGGCGCGGAATTCCGGCACGTAGAAATTATGCAGGACGTCGAGCGAGCGCAGCAGCAGCTTGACCGGCTTGCCGAGCGGGAGATGGAGCTGGTCGCCCTGGATGATGACGTCGTCCTGCCCGTGTGGGTCGTTCGGGGCGAGGCCCAGCGGGTTTTCCGGGGTGACATGGGCGACGTCGGTCGCGCCGAGCCGTCCGTCCGCGCCGGGCAGGCGGTAGCTCCACTGCCATTGCTGGCCGACGATTTCGACAGTGGCAGCGTCGGCGGGCACCGTGACGAACTGCTTCCAGACGACGAGGCCGGGAGCGAGCATGGCCGCGACGCCGATGCCGGTGCCGATCGCGAGCCACCATTCGAGGCGTCTGTTCTCGGGCTCATAGGCGGCACGATTGCCCTCGCGATGGCGGAAGCGCAGCACGCAATAGGCCATGAACAGCACGACGGCAGCGAAGACGATGCCGGTGATCCAGAAGGTGATGATGATGGTGTCGTCGATATAGCCCCAGTTGGAGGCGATCGGCGTCCACCACCACGGGCTCACGAAGTGGAACACCACCGAGCCTACGACGACCAGAGCCAGTGCGACCGCGATAGCCATCCTCTGTCATCCTTGCCAGGGGCGGTGACGGACGGGAACCTGTGATCGTCGCGGCGCGAAGGCCACGTCGCGACGTTACGAAAACGAACTCTCGCTCGGCATGAAAACGCTGAAACGGCGCGGCCCGCGTTGGAGCCTGCCGCGGAAAAAAGGAGGAACGACGACGTGAGGCGCGGCGCATGACGGCCGTGGGGCGCATGCTCGGCGGAGCGCGCCCGCGGGTTTCGAACGTTGCTTTTTCCTAGCCATCGCCGAACCCCGGCTCGCCTGGATGACCAAATCTGGCCCAAAGAACATGCATTCGCTGCAAGGCATTCGCAGCCTTGCAACCTAGTCGCCGAATGTTGTCGTCCTGCTCGCGATCGTTGTCAATTGATGTCGCCTCGCGACGGGCTGCACAGAATCTGAATTCGCGCGACGTCTCCGCTATTTTTTCTTTCCGTCAGCGTCAAATTGCTTGAGAAAGGCAACGATGTCGTCGGTCTCGGTCTCGGATTTGAGGCCCGGGAACACCATCTTGGTGCCGGGGATTTTCGCCGGTGGCGCCTTGATGTAATCGCGGAACGTGGCTTCATCCCAAACCAGGCCGGAATTCTTGTTGGCGGCCGAATAGGTGTAGCCTTCGATCGACCCTGCCGGCCGGCCGAAAAGCCCGTTCAGCTTCGGCCCGACGGCGTTCTTCGCCGTCTCGCCGACCTGGTGGCAGGCCCGACATTTCAGAAAAACCTTCTCGCCCGCGGCGACGTCGCCGGCCGCTTGGGCAGGATGGGGCCATGCCGCAAGCAGCGACAAGGCGAGCACGGTCCAACGCGCCATCGGATATCTCCCCTCGAACGTGGAGGCGATCTTTCCGGGAGACCGGCGACGGAGCCGCGCAGCCTTTCGCCATATCCTTTACACCATCGCCGGCCACTCTCCAATCCGGCATCGCCGGGCATCGCAAGGGTCCGCCTTCGCAATCGGCTCATGCCGCCGTAAGTGTCGGTCAGAACCGACTGAGTCGGCGTGCTGGCCTGACGACGAGCCAATGGCGAAAGTTGCAGTGCTCGGCATGGTCGGGTGCGATGAAGACGCAGGCCGCGCGCAGGAGAAGGCATGAGACCGCGCGTCGACCTGAGCGCCATACCCGTCGAGATCCGCCGCGCCGCCTGTGCCTTTCACGAGGCCGGCCACATCGTCGTCGGCTGGCATCACCGGCGATACATCACCCATGCCTGGCTCCGGCCGCCCTATGGCTTCACGGGCGAGACCTGCTTCCTGCCCTATCCGCGCGGCTTCCAGACCGGGCGGAAGGAGGATGCTGCCCGCGCCGAGGTCGAGGTGGTGATCCTCTCTGCCGGATATTGCGGCGAGATGATCTACTGGAACGAGGGGGAGGGCCTCAAATGGTATCCGGGCTCGATCCATTCCCACGAGGACGATCTGGAACAGATGCGGCCCTACATCGCCTTTCTGCGCCCGCAGGACGAAGCGGCCTTTCGCGAGCGTTGCGCCAGGGCCGCCACCGCCATCCTCTATGCTCCCCGCATGATCGCGGCACAGAAGGCGATTGCCGATGTGCTGTTCGAGCGCAGGAGGATCGACGCGGAGGAGGTCGCGGCGATCCTCGCTGCTGCGGCTTAGATAGCTGGCGACTCAGAATTCTTCCCATCCGGCGTCGTTGGCGCGGCTGTTGGCGACCTTCTTCGCGGGTGTGCGCGGCGCCGGCGCGGTGGCCTGGGCCCGGGGTGCGGGCGCCTGAGCCCTGGGCTGAACGAAGGCGGCCTCGGCGAGCTTGCGCAGGCGCTCGGGCTCGGAGGCGGCCGGCGCGGCATGGCTGCTCGCATGGGCCCCGTCCGGCCCGGTCCTGAACGCCGCGACGAGGTCGTTGAGCTGTCCGATGCGGGAGGAAAGCGAGGCGGCGGACGCGGCGCTCTGTTCGGAGAGGGCGGCGTTCTGCTGGGTCATCTCGTCGAGATGGGCGACGGCCTGGCTCATCTCGTCGATGCCGTTGGCCTGTTCGCCGGCGGCCGACGAGATGTCGGCGATGGTCGCCGCGACCTTCTTCGAATGGCCGAGGATCTGGCTCAACTGGTCGCCGGCCTGGCGCACCAGCTTGACGCCCTCGCCGACCTCCATGTTCGACGACGAGATCAGGCCCGAGATGTCCTTGGCGGCGGCGCTTGAACGCTGGGCCAGGGTGCGCACCTCGGAAGCCACGACGGCAAAGCCCTTGCCGGCATCGCCGGCCCGCGCCGCTTCCACCGCCGCGTTCAGCGCCAGCAGGTTGGTCTGGAAGGCGATGTCGTCGATCACCCGGATGATGTCGGAGATCTTCTGCGACGCCGTCTCGATGCGGGCCATGGCATCGACCGCCTGGCCGGCGATGACGCCGCCGCTTTGTGCCGCCTGCATCGCATCATTGGCGATCCCGGCTGCGTCCTTCGAGGCCTGGGCCGAGGCCTTGACCGAGGCTGCGAGTTCCTCGGTGGTCGCGGCAGTCTCCTCCAGGCTCGACGCCTGCTCCTCGGTGCGCTTCGAGAGGTCGTCGGCACCCATATTGATCTCGCGGGCGGCGAGACCGACATCGGCCGAGGTCACCTGGATCGTGCGCACCGTCGAGGACAATCGGTCGACGGTCTCGTTGATCGCGCCCTTGAGCTCGGCGAACTTGCCGCGATAGGCCGCATCGACCCGCACCGTCAGGTCGCCGCCGGCGACCGCCGACAAGGCCTGGGCGAACTCGCTCGTCGCCGAATCGACCACGGCGTTGATCTCGTTGATGCCGGCGACGAGCTTCTGCATCTGCTCGTCCGCCTGCTCGATCTGCAGCCGCGCCGAAAAATCGCCCGCAGCCGCAGCAGCCACGACCTCGCCGACGTCGGAGACGACCAGAGCCATGCTTTCCGCCGCGCGCAGACGGCGCGACGAGGCCTCGCGCTCCTGTTCCTCGAGCGCGCGGATCTTCTGGAGATTGTCGCGCAGGATTTGCAGCGAGGCGGCCATCTGGCCGATCTCGTCGCGGCGCTCGGTGCCTTCGACGGCGCTGTCGAGATCGCCTTCGGCGATGCGATGCATCGTGCCGTTGAGGCCGCGCAGCGGCAGCAGCATGCCGCGGCGCGCGACGAACAGGCTCAGCAGAAGTCCGCCGAGGATGCCGATGATGGCGACGACGACCTGGATCAGGAGGAAGCGGTCGACGGAAGCGAAGGCGCTGTCGCGGGTCGCCTCGATCGTCTTGCCGGAATAGGTGGTATAGGCCTTGACCGCGTCGGTCACGGCCTTTTGCCCGTCGAGGCAGGCGGCCAGCGCGGCCTCGACCGCCGAGCGATCGGCCGTCGCGCTCCGGGACGCCGCCACCATCGTGCGGATCTGGTCGAAATAGCTGCCGAGCTTGGCGCGGACATCGCCGATCAGGCGCTTCTCCTCGGCATCGGCCAGCCCTTCTAGGATCGGCAGCCGTGCCAGCATCTCTTTCATGCGCCGCTCGGATTCGGTGGCGAACTCGGCGTGGTTTTCGGGCTGGCGCGCGAGCTGGTAGGTCATCCGGCTGATCGCGATGATGTCGATGCGCAGATCCATCGCTTCGCGCGCGACGCCCCCGGTCTGCTCGACATCGAGCATCGAGCGCTTGAGCTGCGTCAGGCCCGTCCAGCCGACCAGGGCGATCACGATGGCGACGACGCTCATCACGGCGACGACGCCGATGGATTTCGACACGATGGAGGCGTGCTTCAGCATGGGGAGATCAGCTTTCGGCGGCGGGGTTTTGCAGGGCGGCGCGGCGACGGGACGGGGAACTCGGTTCGATCGTCAGATCGAGGATAATGGTCCGGCCGTTTCCCCCATCGTCGGAGTCCGGGTTGCTCGCAACCCGACCGGTTGCGTCGCGCAGCGCCCTCGATCCGGGCCAGGCGTTCCGGTTTTGTGATCCGATCCGATGGTCATGACCTTAAAGACGCTGTCTTAACGAAGTTTTGCGTCGCCTCCCGGCTTTGCGTCGCGAGGAGGCATGGCACGGCCTTGGCCACAACGCGGCCGATGGGGCCTTCCTGCGCCACAAGTTCGACAGCTTGCTCGCGCAGTGAGGGCGCATCGGTCCATCTGGCCCCCTATCGGCCGCCGAGATTGACGGATCGGAAGAGACGCTTCATCCGGGCGTCGTAGACTCCGCTCTGTGTTTTGCCGCTGAGGAGGTTTGATGACATCCACCGTGAGCCCGCTTGCCGGGAAGCCGCTTGATCCCAGCCTCCTCGTGGATGTCGCCAAGCTGACGCAAGCCTATTTCGACCGTCCCGACCCGGCGGAAGCGGCGCAGCGCGTCGCCTTCGGCACGTCGGGCCATCGCGGCTCGTCCTTCCTGCTGTCCTTCAACGAGGCGCATATCCTGGCGATCGCCCAGGCGATCTGCCTCTACCGCCAGCAGAATGGCATCGACGGCCCGCTCTTCCTCGGCATCGACACGCATGCGCTGTCGCGCCCGGCCTTCGAGAGCGCTGTCGAGGTCTTCGCCGCCAACGGCGTCGTCAGCATGGTCGACGAGAACCTGCGCTTCACGCCGACGCCGGTGATCTCGCATGCGATCATCGTGCATAACCGCGGCCGCAGCACGGGCCTGGCCGACGGCGTGGTGATCTCGCCTTCGCACAACCCGCCTGCCGATGGCGGCTTCAAGTACAACCCGCCGCATGGCGGCCCTGCCGATACCGACGCCACCGGCTGGATCGAGCGCAAGGCCAATGAGCTGATGGCCGACGGGCTCGCCGGCATCGCGCGCATGCCCTATGCGAAGGCGCTGGCCTCGGAATTCGTCCGGCGCCACGGCTACCTGGCTGCCTATGTCGAGGATCTCGCTGATGTCGTCGACATGGACAAGATCCGCTCATCCGGCGTCAGCATCGGCATCGATCCGCTGGGCGGTGCCGGGCTCGACTACTACGCGCCGATCATCGAGCGCTATCGCCTGAACGCGACCGTCGTCGACACCACGCTCGACCCGACCTTCGCCTTCATGCCTGCCGATTGGGACGGCAAGATCCGGATGGACTGCTCTTCGCCCTATGCGATGGCCAGCCTGATCGGCATGAAGGACCGCTTCGACGTCGCCTTCGCCAACGACACCGACGCCGACCGGCACGGCATCGTCACCCGCAGCGGCGGGCTGATGAACCCCAACCACTACCTCGCGACCTCGATCGCCTATCTCTTCACCCACCGCCCCGGCTGGCGCAGCGATGCCGCGATCGGCAAGACCATCGTCAGCAGCGCGATGATCGACCGCGTCGCGGCCAAGCTCGGGCGCCGGTTGGTCGAGGTTCCCGTCGGCTTCAAATGGTTTGTGGACGGCTTGTCAGATGGCAGCTTCGGCTTCGGCGGCGAGGAGAGCGCCGGCGCCTCCTTCCTGCGCCAGGACGGCACGAGCTGGACGACCGACAAGGACGGCCTGATCCTCGGCCTGCTCGCCGCCGAGATCACCGCCGTCACCGGCTCCGACCCCGGCGAGCGCTATCTCGCGCTGACCAAGGAACTCGGCGAGCCGCTTTATGCCCGCGTTGATGCCCCCGCCAGCCGCGAGCAGAAGGCGGTGCTCAAGACGCTGTCGCGCCAAGAGATCAAGACCGAGACGCTCGCCGGCGAGCCGATCACCGCCGTCCTCAACGAGGCGCCGGGCAATGGCGCGGCGATCGGCGGCGTCAAGGTCGTCACCGGCGATGGCTGGTTCTGCGCCCGCCCCTCGGGCACGGAGGAGGTCTACAAGATCTACGCCGAGAGCTTCCGCGATGACGCCCATCTGCGCCGTATCCAGGAAGAGGCCCAGGCGATCATCAACGCGGCGTTTGCGGCGGCCTGAGCAGGCCGCCCCTCAGCCCTTGAGGAAACCCATTGCGGCGCGGGCGGCGCTTTCGACATGCCGCGTCGCGGCCAGCCTCGCGGCTTCGCCGTCGCCCGATTGCAGCGCCTCCATCAGCTCGGTCAGTTCGCGCATGCTCTCGCGGCTGCGGCCGGGCGCCTGCAGTGAGGTCGCCCGCAGCAGCATGATCCGGGCGTTGAGCATCTTCAGGCTGAGCCCCAGCGCGCCGTTTCCGGAGCCCTCGATCAGGCAGTCATAGAACTTGTTCTTGGCGTCGAGCCGCGCCATCGGGTCGGGGATGTCGAAGGAGGCGCGCAGCTTCTCGAAGGCCTGCTTCAGGGCCGCACGCTGCGCCTCCGTGGCCTTCTCGGCGAAGAGCTTGCAGGCGAGCCCCTCGAGCTGGATGCGGACCTCGTAGATGTCGCGGGCCTGGTCGGCGGAAAGCGTCGCGACGACCGGGCCGCGATGCGGCACGACCTCGATCAGCCCCTCCGATTCGAGCTGGCGCAGCGCTTCGCGGATCAGCGTGCGGCTGACGCCGGTGAGTTCGCAGAGTTCGCGCTCCGGCAGCCGTTCGCCGCCCTTGAAGCGGCCGGTGGCGATGGCATAGCGGATATTCTCGGTGACGCTGTGGCGCAGCGGCGCCGCCACGCGCTCGACGCGGAAGTCGCGCTCCGGAAAGCCCGCATCATTCATCACCGTTTCCATGCTCCCTGTCCCGAGGCTCCGATGGCCACTGTCACATCGGAGCCCGATATCCTAGCCCAGCCGCAGTCTTTAGCGCAGGCCAAAGATCGCGCATAATCGTGGCCTCAGCGGGCACAGGCCGAACACCGCTACCCGCTGACACGATCATGGCCGATCACTGCCTCGGCTTGCCGAGCGCCTGCCGGACCTGGTTGACATAGGCTGGCCCGTCGATGCCGACCTCCTTGGCCCGCCCAAGCCAGCTATCATAGGCGGCCTTGGCGAATTTCGGGTCGTTGAGGGCGGCGCGCTCCGCTTCCGAGGCGCTCCACGGCTCGACGCCATGCTTCTTCATGTTGTCGAGCGCGGCCTGGACGAAGGCGTTGTAGGTGCCGAAGGCGTCCTTCTGCAACTCGTCCATGGCGCCTTTCACCTGCGCGCGGACATCGGCCGGCATGCCCTCCCACTCCGCCTTGTTGATCAGGATGGCCCAGCCGGTGATCGCGCCGACGCCCCAGTCCTGCACGTTCTTGGCCAGCCGCCAGAACTCCATCGCGCCGCCGACGCAGGTCGAGATGAAGACGCCGTCGATGACGCCGCGCTCCAGCGCCGGCATGATCTCGGTCGTCGACATCGGCGTCGGCTTGGCGCCGAGCGCGTTCATCTGCGCCGCCGTCTGCGGGTTGTGGACGCGCAGGCGCTTGTTCTTGAAGTCCTCGACGGTGCGGATCGGCGTCTTCGAGAACAGCCGGGTCGGGCACCAGGCGCCCTCGGCGAGCACGACCGCGCCCCATTTCTCCGCCCAGATGCTGGCGACGTCCTTGGCCCAGAAGGCGTCGCGCACCTTCTGGTACTCCTCGATGTTGTTGATCAGCCCGGGCAGGTTGAAGATGCCCATGCGTGGCTCGTCGGCGGCGAGATAGGTGTGCAGCGAGGCCGACATCGGCAGGCGGCCGTCGCGCACGGCAGACGCGATCTGGGCGGGGGCGACGAGAGAATCGCTGACCGTCACCGAGACGCGGCCGTTCGTTGCCTTGGCGATGCGCTCGGGAACGCTTGCGGTCATCGCAGAATAGGCATCGCCCGGCGAGACGATGATGCCCATCGTCAGGTCGATCTTCTGCGCCTGGGCCAGGCCCGGGCCGCCGATGGCGAAGGCCGCACCCAGCAGGGCTGCGAGCAGGCTCCGGCTACGGCCTGGCTCGGCCGCCTTCGTGGAAATCAGCATGAAAACCCTCCCATGGGTACAAAAATTCGTCGGCGGAACGTCGCGCCCGCCTGCCGATGACGCCGGCCGGATCGATCATCGATCCTTGCGAACCGTCATCCAATCATACAATATGACAGTAGGATTGCGTGTCAATCAGACGCTGTGCTAACGCAGCTTCAACAAGAGAATTTCGGGGAGATACGCCTATGGCTGACGCGATGGTGGCGACGGGAACGCTGCATTCTGTATCGGAGCCGCGCTCCGCGGTGATCCGCGGCATCGACCGGCTGTCCGATCTCGGCGGCTTCATCGGTGCCCTGGCGCTCGTGTTGATGACGGCGATCGTCTGTTTCGAGGTGATCTCGCGCTACGTCTTCAACGAGCCGACGAGCTGGGTGACCGAGATCGGAACCTATCTCTTCGTCGCCATCGTCTTCTTCGGCATGGCGCCGGCCCAACGTGCCAACGCCCATATCCAGGTCGAGATCCTCGTCGATTCGGTCTCGAAGGGGTGGCGCACCCGCCTCGAACTGGTGACGCTCTGGCTCGGCCTCGTCTTCGTCGTGTTCACCGCCTGGCACACGGCGCGCTTCACCTTCCTCGAATATGTCCACGGCGCCCGCGACTGGGGCCTGCTCGGCACGCCGCAATGGCTGCCGCAGATCCCGATGACGCTGGGCCTCGTCCTCTTCGCCGTCGCGATCCTGCGTGACCTGCATGAACTGCGGCCGCCGCGCGCGGTCGTGGCGCAATGGGTCGTTCCCGTCGTGGCGCTGGCGCTGACGCTCGCCCTCCTGATGATGGGCCGTTCCGACTGGCGCATTGCCGGCATGCGCTTCGACTGGGGCTCGATCCTGATCTGCGCTTCCATCATCGTCGCGATGGTCGCCTGGAGCGGCTGGCGCATCGCGGCTGCCACCGTGCTCGCCTTCGGCGGCCTTGCCCTGATCTTTTATTATTCCCGCGGCACCTCGCTGCTCTGGCTCGGCAGCCTGCTCGGCCTGACCCTGCTGGTGCTGCTCTTCGCCGGTGTGCGCGTCGCTTTCGCCATGGGCATCGTCGGCCTGCTCGGGCTGTATTTCCTGCTGCCGCAGACGCAGTTGCCGGTGCTGGCGGACCGCTCCTGGACCAGCATCAACAGCTTCACGCTGACCGCCGTGCCGAGCTTCGTACTGATGGGCGCTCTGCTCGTGCGCAGCGGCATCACCACCGAACTGTTCGATGCGCTGGTGACCTGGTTCGGCAAGACGCCGGGCGGCCTCGCCCATGCCAGCGTCGCGGCCTCCGCCACCTTTGCCGCCGTATGCGGCTCCAGCCTCGCCACCGCCGCGACGCTCGGCTCGGTCGCGGCGCCCGAAATGGTCCGGCGCGGCTACAGCCCACGCCTGACCTATGGCGTCGTCGCGGCCGGAGCGACGCTCGGCATCCTGATCCCGCCCTCGATCGCGATGATCATCTACGGCAACGTCGTCGGCGTCGCGGTGACGCAGCTCTTCCTGGCCGGCATCATCCCCGGCCTGCTGCTGTCGGCGCTCTTCATGCTGACGGTCTTCGTCTGGGGCTTGGTCTCGCCGAGCGCGATCCCGAAGGGCGAATCCTATTCCTGGAGCCGCAAGCTCTCCTCCACCATCGGCGTGCTGCCCTTCCTGTTCCTGATCGCCGCCGTACTCGGCTCGCTTTATTTGGGCATCGCGACGCCGACCGAGGCCGGTGCGATCGGTGCCGTTGCCGCGCTCGGCATGGCGGTGAAGCGCGGCAAGCTCGATTGGGACGCCTTCTATGCCTGCCTGATCGACACCGTGAAGGTCACGGCCTTCATCATGCTGATCGTCGTCGGCGCCGCGATCATGAGCTGGGTCTTCGACTATCTGCGCTTGCCGCGAGCCATGGTGCAACTCGTCACCGACGCCAACCTCGCGCCCTGGCTCGTCTTCGCGATCATCGTCGGCATCTATCTGGTCCTCGGCTGCTTCATCGAATCGATCGCGATGATGCTGATGACGCTGAGCGTGACCTTCCCGGTCATCGTCTCGATCGGCCTCGACCCGATCTGGTTCGGCGTCGTGCTGGTGCTGCTGGTCGAGATCGGGCTGGTGACGCCGCCGGTCGGGCTCGTGCTCTTCGTGCTCAAGGGCATGAGCGGCAATGTGGCGTTGCGCGACATCGCGCTCGGCGTCATCCCCTATATCTTCGTCATGCTTGGCTTCATCTGGCTGCTCTATTTCTTCCCGGGAATCGTCACCTGGCTGCCGCGGCAGGTCGGCTGAGCAGCGATGCCCTATCGATAGAGAGCACCCGCATGATCTCCCGCACCCTCTCCGGCTTCGTCGTCGACTCCCAGTGGCCGGCGCTGCCCGAGGCGCTACGCCACGAGGCCAAGCGCTCCATCGTCAACGTCATCGGCACGGCGCTCGGCGGCTCGAGCGACGCCGCCACGCGCCGCACGGCCGAGACCCTGGCGGTGTTCTCATCGCCGACTGAAGCCACGATCATCGGCCAGCGCGAGCAGATGAGTTGCCTCGATGCCGCCTTCGTCAACGCGCTCGCCGGCAATGTCTTCGACTTCGACGACACCCATCCCGGCACGATCATCCACCCCTCCGCCCCGGTCGCGCCGCCGCTCTTCGCCTTCGCCCAGCGACGGCCGATGAGTGGCGCCGAATTGCTCCATGCCTTCATCCTGGGCGTCGAGATCGAATGCCGGCTCGGCAATGCCGTCTCGCCCTTCCACTACAAGAAGGGCTGGCACATCACAGCGACCTGCGGCGTCTTCGGCGCGGCAGCCGCCATCGGCAAGGTGCTGGGCCTCGACGAGACGCGGATGCTCTGGGCGCTCGGCAACGCCTCGGCGCAGTCCTGCGGGCTGGTCGAGACGCTCGGCACCATGGCCAAGAGCATCGGCGTCGGCCAGTCGGCGCGGGGCGGGCTTCTCGCGGCCCTGCTGGCGCAGAACGGCGTCGAGGGACCGGAATTGCCGCTCGAAGGGCCGCGCGGATTCCTTCAGGTCATGGGAAGCGACCCTGATCTCGCCGGTCTCACCGAGGGGCTGGGCGAGCGCTGGGAACTGCTGCGCAACACCTACAAGCCTTATCCCTGCGGCGTCGTGCTGAACCCGGTGATTGATGCCGTGCTCAGCCTGCGCGGGCAGAGCCACATCCCGGCCGAGCGCATCGCCGGCATCCGCGTGCTCGGCCACCCCCTGCTCGGCGAGCGGGCCGATCGCCCCGCCGTCACGACCGGCCGCGAGGCGCAGGTCAGTGCCCAGCATGCGGTCGCGGTCGCCTGGCTCGACGGGCGCGCCGGGGTCGCCGAGTTCAGCGATGCGCGGGTCGCCGCGCAGGACGTGCTGGCTCTGCGCGGCAAGGTTTCGGTGCATCAGGAGGGCGGCCACAGCGTCGATGGCGCCCGCGTCGAGATCACGCTGGCCGATGGCACGGTGCTTGACCATGTGGTGAAGGCGGCGCGCGGCAGCACCGACAATCCGCTGTCGGATGCCGAGATCTCGGACAAATTCCGGACTCTCGCCGCCCATGGCTGCCGGGGCTTCGACCCGGAGCCGCTGCTCGCCGCGCTCTGGCGCCTCGACGAGGCCCCCGATGCCGGCCGCGTCATCACGCAGGCGGCCTTCGGCTAGAGTCTACTGCCTGGTCTCGAACCCGCGCCCGTCATCCTGGACAAGCCGCGAAGCGGCGCAGCTCCGGGATCCATCATAGGACGATGTCGTGCCCGATGATGGATCCCGGGACTTCGCTGCGCGAAGCCCAGGATGACGATGTGTTTCCGAGCAAAGACATTAGGCTCCAACGTGTATTCTGGCAGGATGGGCGTCGGTTCGTGCCAAGAAGGTGCCGTGAACAAGATGCTCAAAAACCTCAGCGCGCCTGCCAGCCGCCATCGATCGGCAGCGTCGTGCCGGTGATGTCCTGCCCGGCCGAGCTGCACAGGAAGACGAGCAGGGCCGCGACGCTCTCCGGCGCGACGAAGCGCTCGGTTGGGTGGCGTGGCGCGATGTAGTCCTGCGCCGCCTGTTCTTCGCTGACGCCCTGCTCGCGCGCGATGCCGGCGATGCGGTCGAGAATCGCGGGCGAGGGCACAGTGCCCGGCGAGAGCGCGTTGCAGGTGATGCCGGTCCGCGCCGTCTCGATTGCGATCGCCCGCGTCATCCCGAGCAGCGCCGTCTTGGTGGTGACGTAGTCGATCCGGTTCTCGGCGCCGCGCGCGCCATAGATCGAGGACAGGTTGACGATCCGGCCCCAGCCCTGCGCGTTCATGCCGGGCAGGGCGAGGCGCACGGCATGGAAGGCGGCCGAGAGATTGACCGCGAGCGAGGCGTCCCACTGCGCCGCCGTGAAGCTCTCGATCGGCTGGAAATGCCGGATCACGGCGTTGTTGACGAGGATGTCGACGGGCCCGGAGCGCCTCTCGGCTGCCGCCATCATCGCCTCGATCTGCGGCACCTGCGCCAGATCGGCGCCGTCGAAGGCGATCGCGACGCCGGCCTCCTCGGCCAGCACTGCCGCCGCCGCCTCGCCGACGCCCGGCGCCGCGAGCCCGTTCAGCGTGACCGCAGCCCCCTGCAATGCCAGCCCGCGCGCCATTGCGTAACCCAGCCCCGCGACCGAGCCCGTGACGAGCGCATGCCGCCCCGCCAGCATCGCGCCGCTCATGGCAGCGCCTTCGGCGTCTCGTCGAGCCTGACCGCGATGTCGGCCAGCTCCGCCGAGACCGGCGGATAGATCGCCATCACCAGCGGGTCGTGGCCCGGCACGACATGCTCGGGCGAATCGGCCAGCCGATGGATGGTGCGATAGCCCTCCATCATCGCCCCCGCATCGTGCACGGCCGGGAAGGGCAGGCCCTTCTGCATGTTCATGTAGAGATGCGAGGCATCCGAGGCGATCACCACCCAGCCGCGCTTGGTCCAGACCCGCACGACCTGCAAGCCCCCGGAATGCCCGCCGGTGCGGTGCAGGCTCAAGCCATCGGCCAGTTCGACGGTGCCGTCATGGAAGGCCACGCGCCCGGCATAGACATGGCGCACGAAGGAGACGACGTCCTCGACATGGAAGGGGTGGCGCAGGAAGCCGTGGCACATGCAGCGCCCGGTGGCATAGGCGACCTCCGAGTCCTGGACATGGAAGCAGGCGCGCGGAAACGATCCGAGCGTGCCGGCGTGGTCGTAATGCAGATGGGTCAGGATCACCTCGTCGACCTTGGCGGCGTCGATGCCGATCAGGGCGAGCGCCTCATGCGGCTTGCGGATCAGGTCGCGCTTGCGGGCGACCGCCTGCTCCGTGTCGAAGCCGGTGTCGATGACGAAGGTCCGGTCGGAGCGCTGCGCCACCCAGACGAAATAGTCGAGATCGGAGCCCGCCTCATGCGGATCGCCGCCGATCATGTTGTCCCAGGCCTTGCGCCCGCCATGATTGGCGTAGCGCAGCGCATAAAGCGCGAAAGGTTCGGGCGTGCCGGCCCGGCCAGGCTGCGTCGTCGTCATTCCGGTCTTCTCCTCCCGTCGTCACACGCGCCGTCTCGCTTGAGGCGCTTGGCTACATATCAGCACACAATAATACCGTCATACAATCATTGACGCTCCGCCGGTCCCTGTCCTATGCATGGCTCCAGACGCCCCGCTGCCGCCCTGCCGGGCCAGCCCAGACAGGATAGCCGCTCATGACGATCCGCCCGGAATTCCAGGGAGACCAGTTCCAGAAAGGCCTCGAGATCCGGCGCGAGGTGCTGGGTTCGGCCTATGTCGACAAATCCGTCGAGGGCGCGACCGACATGACCGCGCCGCTGCAGAAGCTCGTCACCGAATGGTGCTGGGGCGAGGTCTGGGGCCGCCCCGGTCTCGACCGGCGCACCCGCAGCTTTCTCAACCTCGCCTTCCTCACCGCGCTGAACCGCCCCCACGAGATCAGGCTGCATGTCCGCGGCGCGCTCAACAACGGCGTTACCCGCGAGGAAATCCAGGAGATCGTGCTGCAGGCGGCGATCTATTGCGGCGTGCCGGCCGCGCTCGACTGCATGAAGGTCGCGGTCGAGGTCTTCAAGGACATCGACGAAGGCCGCTGAAGCGGCCTCGCATAACAAAATGGGAGTGAACGTCATGGCACAGCAAAAACATATCGGCTTCGTCGGGCTGGGCACGATGGGGCTGCCCATGGCCGAGAACCTCGTCTCGGCGGGCTTCAAGGTCACGGGCTTCGACCTGTCGCCCAAGGCCTGCCAGGCATTCTCCGCCTCGGGCGGCAGCATCGCGGCCTCTGCGGCCGCGGCGGCTGACGGGGCGGATCTCGTCGTCACCATGCTGCCCAACGCCTCGCATGTGCGCGGCGCGCTGCTCGGCCCGCTCGGCATCGCCGACACGCTCGGCAAGGACGCCGTCTTCGTCAACATGTCGACGATCCTGCCGCAGGAGACCGATGCACTCGCCGCCGACGTGAAGGCGCGCGGCCTGCGCATGCTGGATGCACCGGTTGGCCGTTCCGCGATCGAGGCCAGGCGCGGCGCGCTGCTGATCCTCGCCAGCGGCGAGCCCGAGAACATCCGCAAGGCGCAGTTCGCCTTCGACGTCATGGGCAGCCAGACGGTGGATTGCGGCGCGCTCGGCGGCGGTTCGCGCGCCAAGATCGTCAACAACTTCATGGGCATCTCGCTCAATGCCCTCACCGCCGAGGCGCTGACGCTGGCCGAAGCCGCGGGCATCACCATCAATCTCGCGCTCGATGTCATGCGCGGCACCATCGCCGGCCTCGGCCACATGAACATCACCTATCCCAACAAGGTGCTGCGCGGCGATCTCTCGGCCGGCTTCCAGGTCGATCTCGCCCATAAGGATCTGGGCCTCGCGATCGAGCTTGCGGCGCGCAACCATGTCCCGGTCTTCATGGGCGCGGCCGCGTTGCAGAGCTATTCGGTCGCCCGCTCGCTCGGGCGCGGCGCGCAGGACTACACCGCGATCTATCCGGTGATCCGTGAACTCGCCGGGCTGCCGGCCGAGATCCCCTATACGCCGACCTCCCAGCAGGAGGTCGATCCCTTCTCCCGCCCGAAAACCGCTTCGACCGGCTGAACGCCGGTTGAAGGCAAAGTCCGAAGGGCCGGCGTCCGGAGCGATCCGGCGGACCGGCCCTCGCATCAGGAGGAATGTCCATGTTGAAGTCGATCACGCTGGCCCTGTCGCTGCTCGCATCCGGAGCCGCCATGGCGCAGGAGTATCCGACGAAGCCGATCACGATGATCGTGCCGTTCTCGGCCGGCGGGCCCGCCGACATCATCGCGCGCCTGCTCGCCCAGGTGATGGGTCCCCGACTCGGTGGAACCATCATCATCGAGAACGCGGTCGGTGCCGGCGGCACGCTCGGCATGAACCGCGTCGCCAAGGCAGCGCCCGATGGCCACACTTTGCTGCTGATGCATACCGGGCACGCCACCGCGCCGTCCTTCTACGCCAAGCTGCCCTTCGATCCGGTCAAGGATTTCCAGCCGATCGGCATGGTCACGGACGTCCCCATGACCATCGTCGGCCGCAGCAATTATCCGGCGAAGGATCTCAAGGAGCTCGTCGCCGACCTCAAGGCGAAGGGCGACAAGGTCAATTACGCCAATGTCGGCCTGGGCTCAGCCTCGCATCTCTGCGGCGTCCTGCTGATGAGCGCGATCGACAAGCAACTGACCTGGGTTCCCTACAAGGGCGGCGCCCCGGCGCTGAACGACCTGATCGCCGGCCATGTCGACGTCTACTGCGAGCCGGCGACAGGCACCACGCCGCAGATCCAGGCGAACAAGATCAAGGGCTATGCCGTCACCACCAAGGCCCGGGTCAAGGCGCTGCCCGACCTGCCGACCGCCGACGAGGCGGGGTTGCCGGGCTTCGAGGTCTCGACCTGGTACGGCATGCATGCCCCGGCAGGCACGCCGCGCCCGATCGTCGACAGGTTGAGCGAGGCGCTGCGCGTCGCGCTGGCCGACCCGACGGTGAAGGCCCGCTTCGCCGAACTCAGCATGGAACCCGTCGACCAGGCGCGGGCGACGCCAGCGGCGATGGAGGCCTTCCTCGTCTCCGAGCTGGCCCGGTGGACGGCCCTGCTCGGCAAGGCCGGCATCAAGCCGGAATGAGACGGGCGCGCTCCTGCGGCACGCGCCCGATCGGCTGCGCCTCAGAACCGGTTGACCGGCAGCATCATCATCTCGGCGATCTGCACATGCGGCGGCTGGTCGAGCACGAAGAGCGCGCAGCGGGCGACGTCCTCGGGGTCGAGCGCCATCTTGAACTGGTCGAAATAGGCCTTTTCCTTCTCGGTATCGCCGCGATAGCGCGTCACGATGATGCCGGTGCGGGCAAGGCCGGGCTGGAACTCGGTGACGCGCAGCGCCGTCTCGGCCAGTTCCCCGCGCAGAGTCTGCGTGAACATGTGCACGCCCGCCTTGCTGGTGCTGTAGGCGGTCATGTCGGGGACGATCCTGACCGCATTGATCGAGCTGATGTTGAGGACATGGCCGCGGTTGCGCGCGACCATCGCCGGCAGGATGGCGCGGGTGACGCGCATCAGGCCGATCAAATTGGTCTCGATGATCGCGGTCCAGTCGTCCGGCGAGCCCTCAGTGAAGGCGGTGCGCCCGCCGATATCGTGGCCGGCATTGTTGAAGAGCACGTCGACCGGCTGGAACTCGGCCGGGATCTTCGAGGGCAGGGCGTCCACTGCGGCGGCATCGCTGATGTCGAGCACGATCGGATAGGTCGAAGGACCGAGTTCGGCTGCCAACTCGTCGAGCCGCTCCTTGTTGCGGTCGACCAGGATGACGCGCCGGCCGCTGGCGACGAGCGCTTTGGCGAAGGCGCGCCCCAGACCTCCGGCCGCGCCGGTCAGCAGGACGATGCGGGTGTTCTCGGCAGTCATGGCATTCTCCTTCGGCGGGTTCGCCTCCGGCGCCCCGCTCGTGAACGTTCCTCGGCGCTGAAACTGCCACAGCGGCCTTGGACTGTCCGCCGTCGCGGACGTGCTAGCTGTTATGCCGGATCCAGCCTCGGAGCAGGTGGACGATGATCGATCTCAAGCAGCTCAAGGCCTTCTCGACGCTCGCCGAGTTCGGCAGCTTCTCGCGCTCGGCCGGCGTGCTCGGCGTGGCGCAGCCGGTGCTCAGCCGCCAGATCAAGGCGCTCGAACAGGAGCTCGGCGTCGAGCTGTTCTACCGCAATGGCCGCGGCACGGTGCTGACCGAAGCCGGCAAGGTCCTGAACCTCTACGCCAAGGATCTGGTCGAGACCGTCGATCGCGCCGCCAGCGAGGTCATGGCGCTGAAGTCGAGCCCGCGCGGCACGATCGTGATCGGCCTGCCGCCCTCGGTCGGCATCGTGCTGACGGTGCCGCTGGTGCAGCATTTCCGCGAGGCCTTCCCGCTGATCTCGCTGCGCGTCATCGAGGGCTTCAGCGGCCATGTCCTGGAATGGCTTTTGACCGGCAAGATCGATGTCGCAGTGCTCTACAACGCGCCGCGCACCGGCAGCCTGCGGGCCGAACCGCTGCTGACCGACGAGCTCTTCCTGCTTGGGCCGGCCGAGGGCGGCATCCTGCCCGATGCCGAGAGCGTGCCCGCGCGGTTGCTCGCGGAGATCCCGCTGATCCTGCCCGCGCGCCCGCATGGGCTGCGCATGCTCGTCGATGCCAGGCTGGGCGAAGCCGGCATCGTGCCGCGCGTCGAGATCGAGGTCGAGGCGATGCCGTCGACGCTCGGCCTCGTCGAGAACGGCGTCGGCTACACGATCCTGTCCTACTCGACCGCGCATGCCCGCGTGCAGGCCGGGCGGATGCGCGCCTGGCGGATCGTCGAGCCCGGCATCACCCGCCAACTCATCCTGGCGACCTCGAGCCAGCGCCCGACCACGCCGGCGATGCGCTCGCTCGTCGCCATGGTGCGCCAGGAGGTCCGCAGCCTGACCGAGCAGGGGCTCTGGCTGCCGAAGGGCCGCTGAGAAAGCCGCCGCGATCGGCATGACTGAACCGACATGACTGATATTCGACCCTTGGCGATGCCGCTGGCTGCACGGTTTCGCTAGCGTAGCGACAACGAATGAAGACGCCGGGGCCGCAGCGCCCGGCGCAGGGAGATTTCAGGGATGGCACTTCTAGGCTTCGTCGGCGTCGGCCGCATGGGCGGACCAATGGTCTCCCGCCTCATCGAGGCCGGGCATCAGCTCGTCATTTTCGACACCCAGAAGCAGGCGACCGATGCGCTCGCCGCCAAGGGCGCCAAGGTCGTGGCCTCGCCCAAGGCGGTCGCGGACGAGGCCGAGATCGTGCTGGTCAGCCTGCCGACGCCCGACATCGTCAAGGCCGTGGCGCTGGGCCCCGACGGCGTCAGCGACGGCAAGCGCGTCCGCGTCATGGTCGATCTCTCGACCTCGGGCCCCGGTGCTGCGGTCGTCGTCGCCGAGGGACTTGCGGGCAAGAACATCATCTCGGTCGACAGCCCCGTCAGCGGCGGCATCAAGGGCGCGACCAATGGCACGCTCGCCGTCATGGTCTCCTGCCCGAAGGCGACCTTCGACGAGCTCGAGCCGATCCTGAAGACCTTCGGCAAGATCTTCTTCACCGGCGAGAAGCCGGGCCTCGCCCAGACCGCCAAGCTCGCCAACAACCTGATGGCGGCGGCGGCGCTGGTGATCACCTCGGAAGCGATGGCGATGGGCGTCAAGGCCGGGCTCGACGCCAGGGTGCTGATCGACATCATCAACGTCTCAAGCGGCCGCAACAGCGCCAGCGAGGACAAGTTCCCGCGCGCGGTTCTGCCCGGCACCTTCGATTTCGGCTTCGCGACGGGCTTGTCCTACAAGGATGTCCGCCTCTGCGTCGACGAGGCCGAGGCGATGGGCGTACCGATGGTGGTCGGCGCCGCCGTCCGCCAGATGCTCGCGGTAACGCAGGCAAAGTTCGGTGCGCAGTCGGATTTCACCAGCATCGCCAAGGTTCTGGAGGAATGGGCCGGGGTCGAGATCCGCGGCTGACCCCAACCCGATCAGGCCGGTTTCGGAAGGAGCGCGCCATGGCCGCTGTCCACGCCGATATGCCAAGTCCCTCTGCCATCTCGCTGACCCGCGTTCTCGCGCGGGCGGCGCTGGCGGCCGAGCCCGCGAGCTTCGGCCCGGAGGTCTCGGCCAAGCTCAAGATCTGCCTGATCGATTTCCTCTCCTGCTGCTTCGAGGCCTACGACCTGCCGACGAGTCGGCAGGCGCGGTCCATCGCCAGGCCGCGCGTCGATGGGGCGACGATCATCGGCTCCGACATGCTGGTGACACCGGGCGAGGCCGCCTTCGCCAATGGCACGACGGGCCATGGCCTGGTGCGCGAGGACATGCATGCCGGCAGCATCAGCCATCACGGCGTCGTCATCTGGCCGACCCTGCTCGCTCTCGCGCAGGACCATGGCTGTTCGGGCGCCGCCATGCTGAAGGCGGCGCTGGTTGGCTATGAGGGCGGCGCGCGTCTCGGCCGTGCCCTGTTCGACGCCGATCTCGCGCGCCTCTTCCGCCCGACCGGGACGGTCGGGCCCATCGGCGGGGCGCTCGCCGGCGCGGTCCTGCTCGGCTTGAGCGAGGACGAGGTCGTCGCGGCGCTCGGCGTCGCTGCCAATACCTCCGGAGGGCTCAACCAGTGGCCCCATACCGGCGCCAGCGACATGTATTTCCATCCCGGTCTTGCGGCCCGCAGCGCGGTGACTGCGGTCGAACTGGCGCTGGCCGGCGCCTATGCCTCGGAGACGATCCTCGAAGGCGAGGCCGGGCTTTTCGCCGCCTTCCGCCGCGGCCCGCCGCGCTCAGCCATCGCGCTCTTCGCCGACGGCAAGGCGGAGATCCTCGCCGTCTACAACAAGCCCGTCCCGGCCTGCAATTTCGCCCAGACCGCCTGCCAGGCCGCGTTGCGCGTCGCCGACCAGATCGAGGATCCCGGCGAGATCGAGACCCTGACCGTCGATCTGCCGGACGCCGCGATCCGCTATCCCGGCTGCGACTTCGCCGGCCCCTTCGCCCATGCGCTGCAGGCCAAGATGAGCATCCAGTACGGCGTTGCGGCCGCGCTCCGGCGCGGCGTCGTCGAGGAGGCGAATTACGCCCGCCTCGACGAGCCGGTGATCCTGCATCTGGCGCGGCTGGCCAGCCTGCGTCGCGATGCCGGTTTCACCGCCGCCTTCCCAGGGCGCCAGGGCGCCGAGGTCGCGGTCACCTTGCGCAACGGCACGCGCATCAACCACCGCCTGTCCGATGTCGTGCCGGCAACCGAATCCGAGATCCGTGCGCGCTTCCGCAATTCGGCCGGCGAACGCCTCGGCCTGCGCCGGGCCGACGAGATCGAGGCGCTGATCGACGGGCTGGAGACGCTCACCGATGCCGGGCGCATCGGCAGGCTCTGCCTGGCAGGCGAAAGCGCCGCGCCGGCACGCACGAAACGAGCAGCCGCGAAAGGCTGATCGCGCCCTGTCCGGGCGGAAGACCAAGGCCGGGCGAAACGATCCGGCGTGAACGAATGGGGAGTGAGGAATGCTTGTCGTGACCAGACGACCGCGCGACGCGGCCGCAGGGAGGGCCGTGAGATGACGGCGCAACTGATCGAGAACGTGCTGCAGGCGCTCGCCGCAGGTCTGCTCGCCGGCGCAATCTATGGGCTGATGTGCGTCGGCCTCGGCCTCATCTTCGGCGTCATGCGGGTGATCAATTTCGCCCATGGCGACTTCATGATGCTCGGCATGTACGCCGCCTATTTCTTGTTCGGCGCGCTCGGTATCCAGGCGCTGGCGGGCAGCCTGATCGGCCCCTATATCGCGATCCTGCTGGCCGGACCGCTGCTCTTCCTGTTCGGCTACGGCATCCACAAGGCGCTGATCTCCAGGGTCACCGGCACGCGCACCGCCCAGCTCGACGGCGAGGGGCACTACGCCCAGCTCATCCTGACGCTCGGTATCGCGCTCGTGCTCCAGAACGGCGGCATGATCGTCTTCGGCTCCGAGCTGCATTCGATCCGCACGCCGCTCTCCAGCAGCGCCTGGGAACTCGGCCCGGTCTGGGGCGATTTCATCAGCATCTTCGTAAACAAGTCGCGCGGCATCGCGGCCCTGTTCTCGATCGCGACCATCGTCGTGCTGGCGCTGATGATCGCCCGCTCGCGGCTCGGCAAGTCGCTGCGTGCTGCCGCCGACAACCCGGAAGCCGCGACCTATATGGGCATCGATGTCGACCAGGCGCACCGCATCGCCTTTGCGCTCGGCGTCGGCATCACCGCGATCGCGGGCGGGCTTCTCGCCACCAACTACCCGTTCCAGCCCTATATCGGGCTCGAATACGTCATCGTCATGTATGCCGGCGTCGTGCTCGGCGGCATGGGCTCGATCGTCGGCGCCTTCTGGGGCGGCATGACCATCGGCCTCGTCCAGCAGCTCTCGACGCTGATCCTGCCGACGCAGCTCCAGAATGCGGCGATCTTCGTCGTCTTCCTGCTGATCGTCTTCCTGAGGCCGCAGGGCTTCTTCGGCCGCGTCGTGGAGAGGACCTGACATGCGTCTGTCCTCGCTCCTGCCGGTCTTAGGTTTTGCGGCAGCCTATGCGCTGCTCTCGCTGCTGGTGACCAATTCCTACTACCAGCTCATGCTGACGCTGGTCCTGGTCTGGGCCTGCTTCGGCCTCTCCTGGAACCTGCTCTCCGGCTATACCGGCCTGGTCTCCTTCGGCCACGCGGCCTTCTTCGGGCTTGGCGCCTATACCACCGCGCTCGGCCAGATCCATTTCGACCTGACGCCCTGGCTGATGATCCCGGTCTCGGCGCTGGTCGGCGGCCTCGCGGGCTTAGCCGTCGGCTTCCCGACCTTCCGGCTGCGCGGGCACTATTTCGCGCTCGCCATGCTCGCCTACCCGCTGGCGCTGCTCTACGTCTTCGAATGGCTCGGCTATCAGGAGCTCACGCTGCCGATCAAGCGCGAGAACCCGGCCGCCTACATGCAGTTCGCCGACCACCGGGTCTACACCCTGCTGGCGCTCGGGCTGCTCGTCGCGGTGATGCTGTTCTCGCAATGGATCGAACGCTCGCGCTTCGGCCGCGCCCTGATGGCGATCAAGCAGAACGAGGCCGCGGCCGAGGCCGCCGGCATCGACACGCTGTCCTGGAAGCTCAGGGCGATCGCGATCTCGGGCGCCATCGCCGGCATGGTCGGCGGCTTCTATGCCATCGTCCTCTTGGTCGTGACGCCGCCCTCCGTCTTCGGCATGCTGGTCTCGGCGCAGGCGCTGACGGTGGCGATGTTCGGCGGCATCGGCAGCGTCTGGGGCCCGGTCATCGGCGCCGCCTTCCTGATCCCGGTCGCGGAAATCCTGCATGCCGAGCTCGGCTCGCGCTTCCCCGGCATCCAGGGCGTCGTCTACGGGCTCGCCATCATCGGCGTCATCCTGATCGCGCCCGAGGGCGTCTACTGGAAGCTGCGCGACCGCTTCATCAAGCGCGGCCGCGCCGGCGCTGCCGCGATCCTGCCCGTCGTCTCCACGCCCGTCGTGGTATCGGCCCGGGTCAAACCGGCTAAAAATGCCCCGGTCGCGCTCAGCGTCCGCAACCTCTCGAAGTCTTTCGGCGGCCTCAAGGCCAACCAGAACATCTCCTTCGACGTGCCCGAAGGCGCGATCCTCGGCATCATCGGCCCCAACGGCGCCGGCAAGACCACGCTGTTCAACCTGCTCAACGGCTTCCTCAAGCCCGACCAGGGCGAGGTCAAGGTCTATGGCCGCGAGACGGTCGGCATGAAGCCGCACCAGATCTGCGCGCTCGGCGTCGGCCGCACCTTCCAGGTCATGCGCCCCTTCCTGCGCATGTCGGTCGCGGAGAACGTCGTGCTCGGCGCCTATGTCGCGACACCCGATGACGAGGAGGCGAAGCGGCTCGCCGCAGAGGCGGTGGCACGCGTCGGGCTCTCCGATGTCGCCGACAAGCTCGCCGGCGAACTGATGACCAAGGAGCTGCGGCTGATGGAGCTGGCGCGCGCGCTCGCCGGCCAGCCGAAGCTCCTGCTGCTCGACGAGACGCTGGCGGGGCTGGGCCATGGCGAGGCCGACGAGGTCGTCGCCGTGATCCGGCGCCTCGCCGCCGATTCCGTCACCATCGTGATCATCGAGCACACCATGCAGGCCATGGTGAAGCTGGTCGATCACTTCCTCGTCCTCGATCACGGCGCCGTCCTCGTCGATGGCGAGCCCACCGCCGTGACGCGCGATCCGCGCGTGATCGAGGCCTATCTCGGCAAGAAATGGGTGGCCGATGCTCAGGCTTGAGAATGTCCTGGCCGGATATTCGGCCGTTCCCGTCCTGCGCGACGTCTCGCTTGCCGTCGATGCCGGCCAGTTCGTCGCGGTCGTCGGCCCCAACGGCGCCGGCAAGACCAGCCTGTTCAAGACGATCTCGGGCATCCTCCAGCCGCGCCAGGGCCGCATCACCTTCGAGGGCGTCGATCTCGCCAGCGTCCCGCCCTCGGGGCGCGCCCATCTCGGTATCGCCCATGTGCCGGAGGGGCGGCAGGTCTTCCCCTCGCTGAGCGTGCTCGAGAACCTCGAGATGGGCGCCTATACGGCGGCCGGCCAGCGCGACTGGAAGCACAATATCGAGCGCATCTTCACCTGGCTGCCGGTGCTCGCCGAGCGGCGCGGCCAGTTCGCCGGCACGCTCTCGGGCGGCGAGCAGCAGATGGTCGCGATCGGCCGGGGCCTCGCCTCCTCGCCGAAGCTCCTGATGCTCGACGAGCCGTCGATGGGGCTCGCCCCGGCGATCGCCGATTTCATCTTCGAGAAGCTGATCGAGATCCGCCGCGACACCGGGCTGACCATCCTTCTGGTCGAGCAGCGCGTCGCCGAGGCGCTGGAATCGGCCGACCACGGCTATGTGCTCGAGGCCGGCCGCGTCGTCCTCGAAGGCGACAACACGACGCTGCGCGCGGATGACCGCGTCCGGCAAGCCTATCTGGGAATGTGATCCACCTGACCGAGCCCCACCGACGACCCGAAAGCCGCGGCTACAGCGGCGACACCCTGGAGGAGATGACCATGACGACGAGACGATCCCTGATCCGCAATTGGGCCGCGCTGCCGGCGCTCGCGGCGCTTGGCCTGGCTTTTCCCGCCGCCGCCCAGAACCCGGCCGAGGTGAAGGTCGGCCTGCTGGTGCCGCTGTCGGGTCTCTATGCCCGCCCCGGCCAGGTCATGAAGATGGGCGCCGAGATGGCGGTCGAGCACATCAACGCGCAGGGCGGCATCAAGGCGCTCGGCGGCGCCAAGCTGAAGCTCGTTCTGCTCGATTCCGGCGACACGGTCGAGAAGGCCAAGAACGCGGCCCAGCGCATGGTCGCGCAGGAGACCGACCTCGTCGCCGCCAGTGGCGCCTATCTCTCCTCCTTCACGCTCGCGGCGACGGAGGTCACCGAGCGCGCCAGCCTGCCGATGCTGACGCTGTCCTATTCCGACCTGATCACCGATCGCGGCTTCAAATACGTCTTCCAGACCTCGGCGACGGCAGCCTCGCAGGCCGAGCAGTGCCTGCCCGAGGTGATGAAGGTCGCGGAGAAGGCGACGGGCGTTCGGCCCAAGACGGTCGCGATTATCACCGACAACACCGGCGCCTCGGTCGCCTCGGTCAAGCCGATGCGCGAGCGCCTGCTCAAGGAGCACGGGCTCAGCCTCGTCGTCGACGAGACCTTCACCCCGCCGCTCTCGGATGCGACGCCGCTCGTCCAGAAGGTCCGCGCGACGCGGCCGGACCTGCTGTTCTTCCTGCCGACGGTGATCTCCGACGGCAAGCTCATCCTCGAGAAGATGAACGAGTTCGGCCTCGGCCAGGCGCGCATCCCGACGATCTCCTTCGGCATCGCCATCGCCGAGCCGGAGATTCTCAAGACGATGGGCGGCGACATGCTGCAGGGCGTGATGACCTGCGTCGGAAGCTGGGGCTCCAAGGGCCATGAGCCGCTGATCGCCGAATTGAAGACGAAGTACGGCGAGCCCTGGATGACCCAGAACGGCATCTCGACCTATGCCGATATGTGGGTCGTGGCGGGCGCGCTCGAAAAGGCCGGCAAGGCCGACAAGGAGGCCGTCGCCCAGGCGTTGCGCACGCTCGATCTCGGCCCGTCCAAATACTACCCCGGCGGCCTGATCAAGTTCGACGACAAGGGCCGGCGCGTGAATGCGGGCCTCACCATCGTGCAGTGGCAGAACGGCGTGCCCAACACCGTCTTCCCGCCCGATCTCGCGATGGGACAGGCCATCTGGTCCAAGAAATGACGAATCCCGGCCGGCTGCGATGCCGGCCGCTCCCGCCCGGGCTTCATCCGGGCTTCGCTACCGCTCAACCTGGAGAATGACATGAGCAAGGACGTCTTCGACCGTGGTCTCGCCATCCGCAAGGACGTGCTCGGCAAGGAATTCGTCGAGAAGTCGCTGGCGACGGCCGACGAGTTCAACATGCCAATGCAGGAACTCACGACCGAGTATTGCTGGGGCGCCGTCTGGGGCCGCGACGGCCTGCCGCGCAAGACGCGCTCGATGCTGAACCTCGCCATGATCAGCGCGCTGAACCGCCCGCATGAGCTCAAGATGCACGTCAAGGGCGCGCTCCGGAACGGCGTCAGCAAGGACGAGATCCGCGAGGTCTTCCTCCAGGTCGCGATCTATGCCGGCATCCCGGCGGGCGTCGATTCCTTCCGCATCGCGCGCGAAGCCTTCGCCGAGCTCGATGCGGCGGGTTGAGGCCTGCCGTCAGGGATCTGGATCGCCACGTCATCGTCGAAACGCCGAACGGCCGCCGAGAGGCGGCCGTTCGTTTGTTTTGGCCTGATGATTTCGCGTGGAAACACGCCGTCATCCTGGGCTTCGCGCAGCGAAGTCCCGGGATCCATCGGAGGGCTCCGGAGCTTTACGATGGATCCCGGAGCTACGCCGCTTCGCGGCTTGTCCAGGATGACGGTGCGTTTCTAACGGAAGTCATCAAGCGCGAGGACGAGACGATGCCGGCCCTCGCGCCTCACTCGCCCGCCGCAGCCCTGAGCGGCGGTGCGTCATAGGCGTCCGGCCCAATGGCCTCGGTCGCCTGGCGGTTGCGCGACATCGCCTCGATGAGCTGGCGGTTCGAATGCTCCAGCGTCCCGACATGGTCGATATGATGGCGCAGATCGTTGCGGAGCTGGTGGTTCACGCCGGTCAGGAAGTCGGTCTTGGATTGCAGCGCCGAGAGCTTGATGTCGAGATCGTAGACGCTCTTGTCGCGCTGGGCGATGTCGTCGACGAGCTTGCGCTCGCGTTCAGCCGCAGAAGCAGCCTGGGCTTCGAGTTCCTTGATCGTCTGCAAGGAGATGGTGATGCGCGCCTGGGCCTGGCTCGCCGCCTCGTTGGAGGCTTCGCGCTCGCCGCTCATCTTCTCGGTCAGCGCGGCGATGTCGCGCTGCAGGCGCTGGTTCTCGCCGCTGGACGCCACAAGATCGGAGCGCAGCATCGCGACCTCGCGCGACAGGTTCTGCGTCGCGGCCGATTTTTCGAGCAGCTTCTGCTCGACGACCTGGCGCTCCTCGGAAAGGCGCTGGACCCGCGAATCGGTGCTGGAGAGCCTTTGCAGCAGGCCGTTGATCTCGCCCTGCAATTTGGCGTGCTCGATTTCGAGCATGGACAGCGAGTTCTGGGTCTGGTCGAGCGCGGCGCGGCTGCGATGCAGCTCTTCCTCATAGCGCATCGCCAGCGGGCGATAATGGCCCAGCTCCATCTGCAGGCCGTTGATCTCGCGGTCCTGCCGGCTGCAGACGCTGCTCAGTTCCTCGATCTGGCTGGCCTGGTCCTGCGAGGTCTGGATGAACTTCGGCAGGATCTGCTGCATGGTCGCGGTGCGCGTCATCAGCAGGTCGAGCTGGACGGACCAGTTCGAGATCTTGGCGAATTCGGTCTGGAGTTCGTTGGACTGGTCGCTGATCGCCGCCATCAACTGGCCGACCTCATGCGAGCTGCTCGGCTTCGGCGGAGCTTCCTGGACGGGCGCCGGCGGCTGTCCCGGCTCGTTGGCGGAGATCGCGGGCGCGTCGAAGGCAGGCGCGTCGAAGGTCTTGGGCAGCCGCAGTTCCGGCTCCTCGCTTCGTCCGCCCATCAGGCGCCTCAGACTTGCACCGATCATCGAAGCCACCCCACCTTGCCCCCATCGACGCGGGACGTAACCTCTTCCGCAACCCGGCCACGGGGGTGGCTAAGACTGCGCTGAAAGCGATGAGCCAGCAGACGGCGCGCCGTGCTTCATGGCAACATCCGAAGGCAGGCTTTGAAGAGTTGCGAACAACTTCTTTTGGTCAGGCCGGCGGGAATTGCTGCAGTAGCGCGACAGCGCAGTCTCGCAGCGATGCGGGGCTCAGCCCGGCCGCCCGGCTCCGCCCATCTGGCGCAGCTTCAGTTCGAGCATGTAGGCGCGCTGGACCGCCTCGCGTTCGCGCAGCAGAGCCTTCTCCAGAACGCTCTGCTGGGTCTGAAGCACCTGATTGGCCCGGTCGAGCGTCGCCTCGGCCTTCCGGGCGCGCTGGCTCCAGTCGTCCTTCTCGCGCGCGAGCACTTCGATCTCGTCCTGAAGCTGAGCCTTCTCCTGATCCGCATCCTGAAGCGAGCCCTTCGCCTTCTGCAGGAGGCTCAGCAACTGCAATTGCAGCGTCTCGAAGGCTGCGCCGGCATTCTCCACCAGCGCCAGCGTCTCCTGAGGATCCGGCCCGGTAGCCGTCCGGCGCGCATAGGCGCGCTGCGGCGCCGGCGTTGTGCTGGCTCCGATCCGCTCCGTACCCTCTCTCCAGCCCGGCGACCGAAGCATGGCGCGGCTGAGACTGGGAGCCTCCTGTGTCACGGTCAGCCGCGCGACGGCGAGCGGTTGGCCTGCGAGAAGGAGGTGGTCACGGCGTCATGCAGCCGGGCGAGCCAGGCTTCCGCCTCGACGGCGCGGGCCTCGGCCTGGCGGCCTCGCTCCTCGGAACGCCACAGCATCTCGTTGGCGGTCGCGATCTGGGCTTCCAGCTCGCGCATGTTGGCCGTCGCCTGGGAGATCGTCTGTTGCAACCGCTCCTCGAGCTGCGCATAGCGCAGGTCGCTGATCCGGATCGCTTCGCTGGTTTCCTCGATCAGCGCCAGCGCGGACGGCCAGTCGCGCTGCGGGCTGGCGGAAGCAGGCGCCGGCAGCGCGACGGACCTCGCGGCTTCCTGCTGGGCGGAAACCGCAGGAAACGCCGTGATCTTGTCGGAGGCGTTCAGGAACGGCTCCGAGGCCGGAGTGCTCTGGCGCAGGCTGGTGACGGTGGCGAGGTCGCTAATGGCTGGCTGCATGAAGGTGCTCCGTGAGAGCCGGACAGGATGGTGGCATCGACCCACCCTGTTCGAGGGTTTGAAAAGAAGGCAGGATGGCCGGAGGCAGGAGCTCGGCCGGAGGCAAAGCTTCGTTGGGACGCCAGGACATCGCGCCGGCACAGGACGGGCCGCGAAGCGCGATCCTATGGTCCGGCGGCCGGGGGCCTGCCGGTTGCTGCAACTGGTCCTGCAACGCGCGCCGGTTGGCGCGGGCGAGATCGAGCGCGCGCTGGAGCAGGACCTTGTCGCGACGTTCGCCCTGCAAGCTCTCCTCAAGGCGTAGGCATTCCCGCTGCAACGCATCGGACGCCGCGTTCTGCTTGCTCCGGGTCGCCCGCAGATCGGCCTCGACGCCGGCGCCGACATCCTTCAGCCGTTCGATCTCGGCGCTCTTGCTGGCCAGGGTGGCGGCGAGCGCGGCGATCTGATGGTCCTGCCGGGCCTTTTCGAGCGCTGCCTCATGCAGGCCTTGCTTCAACCGCTCGATCTCGCCGGCAGCGTCCTGACGATGCTGATCCGATGCCACGATGGTCTCGCGGTGCCGCTGCAGGGCGCGTTCCGCCACGGCCAGTGCCGTCTGCGCCTGGCGCGCATGCAGCCGCTCCGCTTCCAGCAGCGTCTCCAGCGCCGCCAGACGGCCGAGCGCGGCTTCGAGTCGCAGTTCCAGGAACTCATGCTGCGCCAGCGAAAACCTCTGGGCCGGGTCGCCATCGGGCGTGATCAGCTCGGCTTCCGCTGTGAGATGCGATGGTCCGTGACGCAGCGCCGCGACAGCGACGGGCTGTGCTTCCAGGCGCGATGACGGGCCCAGCCAATCGTTCGAACAGGCAACCGGGAGGGCGTTCAAGTGATGGCCTCGAAAATCGCGCTTGAGGAGCTTCGGGAACGCCAACGCGAATCAGTGAATCACCGTATCTACTCTTCGGGAATCGTATCAATACGAGATTTCGTGCCATTGCCGTTGGGATGCCCGGTGCCTCATTTTGGCTGGGGATGGCTCGCGTCAAGCGGCACGCTTACATTCCCGCGATGCGTCGCCCCATCTTGCGGGGACGCGCATTCCAGCCGAGGCAGGAAGCGGCCCCGCAAAGGAGTTCAGAGGATGTTTCCGAGCCGTCGCATGGTCGGTGCCGGCCTGCTGGCCGCCCCGGCGCTCCTGTCCGCCCGCACGGGCCATGCCGTCGGCCGGCCGGTGACGGTCGCCTCGCTCTTCGGCGAGGACAAGCCGGAGACGAAGATCTGGCGGCGCATCGCCGAAACCTTGAGCCGGACGGCGCCCGGCCGCTTCGATCTGCGCATTGTCGGCAATGCGGCGCTCGGCGGCGAGAAGGAGGTCGCCGAGGGCATGCGGCTTGGCTCGGTGCAGGCCTCGCTCTCGACCATCTCGGCGCTCTCCGCCTGGGTGCCGGAGGGCCAGCTCCTCGACCTTCCCTTCCTGTTCCGCGATCGCGGGCATCTGCGCCGCGTGCTCGACGGGCCGCTCGGCGCCGAGCTCAAGGGCAAATACGAGGCGCAGGGCTTCGTCGTGCTCGGCTTCATCAATTACGGCGCGCGCCATCTCCTCGCCAAGGAGCCGCTGACCACGCCGGCCGCCATCCGGGGCAAGCGCATCCGCGTCATCCAGAGCCCGCTCCACACCGAGCTCTGGTCGGGGCTCGGCGCCTATCCGACGCCGATCCCGATCCCCGAGACCTACAATGCCCTAAAAACCGGCGTGGTCGACTGCATGGACCTGACCAAATCGGCCTATGTCGGCTTCCGGCTCTATGAGGTCGTGCCCTGGCTGATCGAGACCGGTCATATATGGGCGAGCGGCGTCGTCATGGTCTCCGCCGCCTTCTGGAAGGGGCTGTCGGCTGACGAGAAGGCGGCACTCGCCGCTGCCGCAGCCGAAGGCACGGCCTATTTCGACGAACTGATCGTCGCCGACGAGGAGGCCTCGATGGCCAAGGCCGCAGCCGAGGGCGGCAAGGTCGCGCTGCCCGAGGACCGCCCTGCCTGGGAAGCCGGCGCCCGCAAGGTCTGGGCGTCCTTCGCGCCGAAGCTCGGCGGCCTGCCCCGCATCGAGGCCATCGCCGCTAGCGCCTGAGCCGTCTGCCCCATCCCTCTCATCCGCCTTGCCTGCCTCGGAGAACCGCCTTCATGCCGCAGTCGATCGACCACATCGTCATCGCCGTTGCCGATCTCGACCAGGCGGTGCGCGACTACGAGACGCTGGGCTTCACGGTCCTGCCCGGTGGCGAGCATCCGCGCGGCTCGCGCAATGCGCTCGTGGTGCTGGCGGATGGCGCCTATCTCGAGATCATCGCCTTCGCGCGGCCGGTGCCGGGCTTCCGCTGGTGGAAAGTGCTGGACGAGGCCGGCAGCGGCCTCGTCGACTACGCCCTGCTGCCGGCCGACAGCCTCGATGCTGATGTCGCCCGCACCCGCGCTGCCGGCATCGAGATCGACGGGCCGATCGACGGCGAGCGTCTGCAGCCGGACGGAACGCGGATCGCCTGGCGCTCGGCCCGCCCGCCCGAACCCGACATCCCCTTCATCTGCGAGGATGTCACGCCGCGCGCGCTGCGCGTGCCGGAGGGCAAGGCGCGCAAGCACGCCAATGGCGTCACCGGCGTCGCGGGCGTCACGGTGGCGGTGCGCGATCTCGCGGCCTCCGTGGCGCGCTATCGCGCGCTCACCGGGCGGGAACCCGTTGCCAGCGGCGCCGTGCCGGGCCTTGGCTTCGGCCTCGTCCAGTTCAGGATCGGCCGCCAGATGCTTTCGCTGACGCAACCCCGCGGCGAGGCCTGCGAGGGCCTGACACGCCATCTCGACCGGCGCGGGCAGGGCGCCTATGCGATCTCCTTCTTCGGGCCGGCCGATCGCTGCCTCGACCGCGCGCTCGCCCATGGCGCGAGGCTGGAGATCGTCCGGGAGATGTGAGGCAGTCAGCTTGAGTCGCGGCTCCCGCCTCCCTCCAAGGCCCGTGACTTGCATCCGGCACCTTTCACCAAAGGGCATTCCATGGCTTACGACCTGATCATCGCCAACGGCACGATCGCCACCGCCTCTGACGTCTTCTCCTGCGACATCGGCGTCCGCGACGGCACCATCGTGGCACTGGGTCATGATCTGGGCCGGGCCGCGGAGACGATCGACGCGACCGGCAAGTTCGTCCTTCCCGGCGGCATCGACAGCCATGTCCATATCGCCCAGCCGAGCGGCGAGGGCATCGTCATGGCCGATGATTTCGCCTCGGGCACGCTCTCGGCCGCCTTCGGCGGCAACACGACGGTGATGCCCTTCTGCATGCAGGAGAAGGGCACGAGCCTGCGCCAGACGGTGAAGGACTACCACAAGCTCGCCGAGGGCGGCTGCTATACCGACGTCTCCTTCCATCTCGTCATCTCCGAACCGACCGAGCAGGTGCTCGGCCAGGACCTGCCGGCGCTGATCGAGGACGGCTATACTTCCTTCAAGGTCTTCATGACCTATGACGGGCTCGCTTTGAACGATCGCGAGATGCTGGAGGTGATGTCGGTCGCCCGCGAGACCGGCGCGCTCGTCATGGTCCATGCGGAGAACTATGACGCGATCCGCTTCCTGACCGACCGGCTCGAGCGCGGCGGCCAGATCGCGCCGAAATTCCACGGAACCTCGCGGCCAATCCCGGTCGAGCGCGAGGCGACGCATCGCGCGATCAGCCTCGCCGAACTCGTCGACGTGCCCGTGATGATCGTCCATGTCTCGAACCGCGAGGCGATGGAGGAGATCGCCCGGGCGCGGTCGCGCGGCCTGAAGGTCTATGGCGAGACCTGCCCGCAATATCTCGTGCTCACCGAGAAGGACATGGACGGCCTCAACATGGAGGGCGCGAAATATGTCTGCTCGCCGCCGCCGCGCGACACCGCCAGCCAGCAGGCCTGCTGGGAAGGACTGGCGAACGGCATCTTCAACGTCTTCTCCTCGGACCACTGTCCCTTCCGCTATGACGACCCGGCCGGCAAGCTGACGCCGAAGGGCCGCACCTCCTTCCGCTGGGTGCCCAACGGCATCCCCGGCGTCGAGACGAGGCTGCCGATCCTGTTCTCGGAAGGTGTGGCTAAGGGCCGGATCACGCTGAACCAGTTCGTCGCGCTGTCCTCGACGAATCACGCCAGGACCTATGGTCTGACGAAGAAGGGCTCGATCGCGATCGGCATGGACGCGGACATCGCGATCTGGGACCCGGCGCGCGAGGTCACGATCAGCCAGTCGCTGCTGCATCACGGCAGCGACTACACGCCCTATGAGGGCATCAAGGTGAAGGGCTGGCCGGTCACCACGATCCTGCGCGGGCAGGTCCTGGTGCGCGACGGTGCGCTCGTGGGCAAGCCGGGCCAGGGCGGCCATGTCGCCCGCGAGCGCTCGGAACTGGCGCGCCCGGCGGGAGCGCGTACATTCGAATAGTTCTATTTAGTCAATAAAAACAAAGACTTGCTGATAGGTATATTCGCGCCTATCTGTTCGCCACGATCCGAATGAATCAGCGCGGATGGAGGTGCCGGTGGGTGGAGTCAGTGAAGCGGATGTCGCCGCCGCGATCGGCCGCATCGACGAGATCATCATCCGCGAGGTCGTCCGCACGCAAGCCAGCCGCCATGAACTGCGGCGCGCGCTCGTCCTGGTGAAGCAGCCGCTCGGTGTCGAAGCCGGGCGCGAGCTGCCGCCACGGATGCAGCGTCTCGTCGACCTGCTGATGGTGGCGCTGCCGGAGCCCGACCGGCAGCAACGGCGTCAAGGCGCGGCCGGTCGTCAGGGCGGCAACCGTCAGGATGGAAATTCGCGTCATGCGGCCTGAGCCCGATACGCAAATCTCGCTGGACGATGCTCGCGCCGAAATCCGGCAGGCCGTGATGAACGCCTTCTGCGGCGTGCTGCATGGGTCGCGGCTGTCGCCGATGGCGGTTCTGGAACTGGCGGCGGAGGCGGTCGGCTCCGTCTACAGGGAGGTCGCGGATGCTCATCTCGGTGATCATCCATGTCCATGCGGCTGGAATCCGTCACCTGCGGCGGATCTGGCGGCGCTTCAGGCGTCCCTGGCGCTGATCGTCGCGCCGCCACCGGGCATCGACCTCGCCCGCGCCGAGGTCGCCGGCCGCGCCTGAGCTCTATCCCTTCGCGCGGGCTGGCATGCTACACGCCGCGCTCCAGGGCGGTTGGCGAGGCGGAGATGCGGAAACTTCTGATCATCGGCATCGGCGCGGGCGACCCGGATCATATGACGGTCCAGGCGATCAAGGCGCTGAACCGGGCCGACGTCGTCTTCCTGCCGGACAAGGGCGAGGAGAAGGCGGCGTTGCGCCACCTGCGCGAGCAGATCTGCGCCCGCTTCATCGAGAAGCCCTACCGGACGGTGACGGTCGAAACGCCGCAGCGCGCGCCGGCCGGCTCCGATTATCGCGGCGTCGTCGACGACTGGCATGCGCGCATCGCCGACAACTACGAGCGCCTGTTCAGGGAAGAGCTGGCCGAGGGGCAGCATGGCGCCCTGCTCGTCTGGGGCGATCCCGCGCTCTACGACAGCACGCTGCGCATCGTCGAGCGCGTGCGGGCCAGCGGCCTTGCACTCGACTGGGAGGTCATCCCCGGCATCAGCAGCGTGCAGGCGCTCGCCGCGCGCCACAAGATCGCGCTGAACCGCATCGGCGAGCCGGTGATGATCACCACGGGCCGCAAGCTCGCGGGCGGCTTCCCGGAAGGTCAGGACAGCGTCGTCGTCATGCTCGATGGCGAGCAGGCCTTCGCGCGGATCGCGCCGGAAGATCTCGACATCTACTGGGGCGCTTATCTCGGTACGCCGGATGAAATCCTGATCGCTGGTCGTCTCGCCGATGTCGCCGCTGAGATCGAGCAGGTCCGCGCCGACGCCCGGCAGAGGCATGGCTGGATCATGGACATCTACTTGCTGCGGCGGAAGCAGGCGTAGCCGGTTTCCTTCGGAATCGCGCCGTCATCCCGGACAAGCGTCGCAGCCGCGCAGCTCCGGGATCCATCGAAGGGCCCCGGCGCTCTAGGATGAATCCCGGGTCGATCTTCGCTGCGCCCGGGATGACGGCGTGTTTCCGCGGATTCTTGTGGATGTCACCCGAACTCTTGCCCCGCGCCACGACCGCGTGTGAGATGCGCGTCAGGGAACGCAGGACGAGCCATGCCTTCGACGAAGCGCAACAGGGCCGCCGAAGATGGCGGCGAGCGGGAGGTTCTCGATCTCGGCGGCTATGTCCCGTATTTTCTGACGGCGATCTCCAACACCTGGTCGCGCAGCTCCTCGCGGCTTTATCTGGAACGCTTTGGCGTCGGCGTCACCGAATGGCGCGTGATCTCGCAGCTCGCCATCGAGCCCGGCATCGCCGCGCAGCGCATCTGCGAGGTCATCGGGCTCGACAAGGGCGCGGTCAGCCGCAGCGTCGCCGCGCTCGTCGCTGCTGGCCATGTCGCTGAGGGAGCGGATGGCCGCGACGCCCGTCGCCAGCTTCTGGAGCTGACCGAAAGCGGCTATGCCCTTCACGACCGGCTGATCGCGCTGGCCACCGCCCGCGAGCAGATGATGCTGGAGGGCTTCACAGCCGAAGAGCGCGCGCAGTTCACCGGCTTCCTGCGCCGGCTCCACGCCAGATTGCCGGAATTGCGCGATTTCCGGCCAGCCTGCGACGATGACGGGCTATAGCCTCCCGTCACCAGCGCTGGTAGCCGTAGCCGAAGCCATAGCCGCCATAGGGGCCGCTGAAGTCGCGATAGGCATAGGCCCGGCGGCTGTCGGCGCGGTCGAGGTCGATCTGCTGGAGACAGTTCGCGAAGGCGTCCGTGCCGGTACGGAAGCCATAGCCGCGGCACTGCTCGGCATCGAGCGCGCGTCGCTCCTCCAGGGTGATGCAGCCGCCGGCCGTGAGCGTCAGGGCCAGGGCTGCGAACAGCGCGATCTTCATATCCGTCATCCTTCAGCTTGCCGTCGCGGCGCTGTGAATCAAGGCCGCAAATGCGTCGAGATTGCGAGCGCTTCAAGCGTAGCGCCGCGACGCCGCCCCATGGGCCAGTCTGAGCGCTGCGACATCGAGCCCCGGCACCGCCCCGTCGATGACGCGCCAGCGTCCCGCGACCATGACCCGGTCGGCGCGGCTGGCACCGCACAGCACCAGCGCCGCCACAGGATCATGCGCGCCCGAGAAGCGCAGCTCGTCGAGCCGATAGAGCGCGAGATCGGCCTGCATTCCCGGCGCGATCCGCCCGATATCGGAGCGTCCGAGGCAGCGCGCCGAGCCTTCGCTGGCCCAGCGGATCACGTCGCGCGCGGTTACCGCGGTCGCGCTCTCATAGCGCAGCCGGTTGATCAGCAGGGCGTGGCGCAACTCCTCCATCAAATTCGAGCCGTCATTCGAGGCCGAGCCGTCGACGCCGAGGCCAACAGGCGCGCCGGCCGCCTCCAGTTCGCGCGTGCGGCAGAAGCCCGAGGCCAGAACCCCGTTGGAGGTCGGGCAATGGCAGACCCCGACGCCCGCCTTGCCCAGCCGCTCGCATTCCTCGCAGGAGAAATGGATGCCATGCGCCAGCCAGGTCTTCGGCCTCATCCAGCCGGTTTCCTCGAGCAGGTCGAGCGGGCGCTTGCCATAGACCTCGAGGCAATAGGCGTCCTCGTCCTTCGTCTCGGCGAGATGGGTGTGCAGCGGCGCATCGAACCGGGCCGCCAGCTCGGCGCTCTTGAGCATCAGCGCCGGCGTCACCGAAAACGGCGAGCAGGGTGCCAGCGCGATCTGAATCATCGCGCCATCAGCCGGATCATGGAACAGTCCGAGCACGCGCTCGCTGTCTTCGAGGATGGTGTCCTCGTCCTGCACGACACTGTCGGGCGGCAGGCCGCCATCCTTCTGCGACAGGTTCATCGAGCCGCGTGAGATCGTGGCGCGGATGCCGAGCGCGCGCGCCTCCTCGACGGCGATGTCGACCGCATTCTCCAGCCCCTTCGGGTAGAGATAATGGTGGTCGGCCGCCGTGGTGCAGCCCGAGAGCAGCAGTTCCGTCAGCGCCACCCTGATCGCCAGCCGCAGATCGTCCGGCGTCAGCCGGGCCCAGAGCGGATAGAGCGCGGTGAGCCAGGGAAAGAGCTCGCGGTCGATCGCGGCCGGATGGGCCCGCGTCAGCGTCTGGTAGAAATGGTGATGCGTGTTGATCAGCCCGGGCAGCACGACATGGTTCGAGGCGTTGAAAATCTCGTCGACGGGGAGGGCGGGGGAACCGCCTGTCGGCACGCATTCGACGATGACCGCGCGGTCGACGACCACGCCGCCGCCTGCGCCCTCGGCGACGATGCCGAGGGGGGTCTTGATCCACAGCCGCATGATCTCTCCTCAATCCCAGGGCGAATCCACCTTGCAGCGATAGCCGACGAAGCATTGTGCCGTGTCGCGGCTGGGAACCCAGGCCGGTTCGAGAAAATCGCCATGCTCGCAGAAGCCGCGGTCGCGCACGAAGCGGTCGTAGGTATGGCCGCCGGTGCCGAGCACGATCGCCCCGTTGGCAACGACGCTCTGCCGGTTGACGATGCAGGTCCTGTCGGGTGACGAGGGACGCGACTGGGCGAGCGCCGTTCCTGCCGCCAGCACCAGCACCAGGGACAAGGTGAAACGCTTCATGATGGCCTCCTGCGACGCTTGGGCTGCGATGCCATTCTAACACGGCGCGGGCGCTGTCGTTCCCTCGCGCGCGCCATGCCCGCATGGCCCGTCCTGCACGCGCCATGCTTGACGCCGCCGCCGCCATCCGCCATCGCTCCGGCCGTCATGCTCGGGCTTGTCCCGAGCATCCACGTCTTCCCCCTGTCCACGTCGCAAGACGTGGATGGTCGGCACAGGGCCGACCATGACGAGAGAGCCGCGCCATGACGAACCTCACTGATCTCGCCGCCACCGTCGATGCCGCCTGGGAGGCCCGCTCCGAGATCGGCATCAACACCAAAGGCGCGGTGCGCGATGCGGTCGAGCAGGCGATCGAGTTGCTCGATACCGGCGAGGCCCGCGTCGCCGAGAAGATCGGCAGCGACTGGGTCGTGCATCAGTGGCTGAAGAAGGCGGTGCTGCTCTCCTTCCGCCTGACCGACAACATGATCATCGCCAACGGCCCGGGCGAGGGCGTGTTCTGGGACAAGGTGCCGTCGAAGTTCGAAGGCTGGGGCGAGAACCGCTTCCGCGCCGCGGGCTTCCGCGTCGTGCCGCCGGCCGCCGCGCGCAAGGGCTCGTTCCTGGCGCCGAACGTCGTGCTGATGCCGTCCTTCGTCAACATCGGCGCCTATGTCGACAGCGGCACCATGGTCGACACCTGGGCGACGGTCGGCTCCTGCGCCCAGATCGGCAAGAACGTGCATCTTTCGGGCGGCGTCGGCATCGGCGGCGTCCTCGAGCCGCTGCAGGCCAACCCCACCATCATCGAGGACAACTGCTTCATCGGCGCCCGCTCCGAGGTCGTCGAGGGCGTCATCGTCGGCGAGGGCTCGGTGCTCTCGATGGGCGTCTTCATCTCGGCCTCGACCAAGATCGTCGACCGCGCCACCGGACAGGTCCATATCGGCAAGGTGCCGCCCTATTCGGTGGTCGTGCCGGGCGCGCTCCCGGGCAAGCCCTTCCCGGACGGCACGCCGGGCCCCTCGCTCTCCTGCGCCGTCATCGTCAAGACGGTCGACGCGCAGACCCGCTCGAAGACCGGCATCAACGAGCTGCTGCGGGATTGAACCACCCGTCATTCTCGGGCGAAGCAAGGCTTCGACCCGAGAATCTCAGGACGATAAGGCACTGGTTTCCGAGATGGTCGGGTCAAGCCCGACCATGACGTGCGCCCTCTCAACCCACAGGCGTCGGCGCACCCGCTTCGGGAGCCGCCGCGGTCACCCCCGCCAGCGCATCGCGCAACGCCTGTTCGCGGCTATGGTCGAGCGAGGTCTTCAGCACCACGCCGCCGGTGCCCTTGATCGCATCGAGCACCTTGTCGCCGGTCACGCGCTTGACCAGCACGAACAGCGCGGCATTGCCCGGCTGCAGGCTGGTCGACAGCTCCTTCATGAACTTGTCGTCGACGCCGTAATCGGTCAGCGCGCCGCCGAGTGCGCCCGAGGCCGCGCCGAGCGCCGCGCCGGCAAGCGGCATCAGGAAGATCGCGCCGATCAGAAGCCCCCAGAACGAGCCCGAGACCGCGCCCATCGCCGTGGTGTTGAGGAGCTGGTTCAGCTTCACCTTGCCGTCCTCATGCATGACCGCGATGGCGGCATCGCCGATTTCGATCAGGTATTCCTTCTGCAGGCCGAAGATCTTCTGGCGCATTTCCTCGGCGCGCGCTTCGGTCGGGTAGACGATGACGACGAGATCGGACATGGGGCTCTCCTGCCACGGCTAGGGGTAGAGAATGGGGCCGGTCGTGCGACGGCCCTGTGTCACGCTAGCCGAAAGTGCGGTGGCCGTCCTGACCTGTGTCAATCGCCCGCCAGCGCCTTGGCCGCGTCGGTCGCGCCGCTGCGCAGCGGCAGTTCCTTCATGCGCAGCAGGAAGAACAGCGCGCAGGCGAAGCCGATGCAGGTCGCCGCGAAGACATACTGGAACAGCCTGACCATCGTGTCGCGATCGACGGCATCGAGCTTCAAGGTCTCGTGCGACAGCCCCGCCCCGGATACGCCGACGCCGCCGAGCACGATCGCCCCGAACACCGCGACGATCAGCGCGCCGCCGATCTGGCGGAAGAAATTGGCCGTGCCCGTCGCCGTGCCGAGCTGATGCGGCAGGACCGCATTCTGGATCGAGACCGTGGCGACCGGCAGCATCGTGCCGAGCCCGACGCTGATCAGCCCGAGCAGCACGCAGAACGGCACCAGCGGCATCCGCCCGGCATAGACCGTGATCAGGGCGACCCCGCAAAGCGCCAGCGAAAGGCCGATCACCGGCACGCGCTTGTAATGCGTCAGCCGCGTCATCGCCCGCCCCGACATCGTCGCGCCGATCACGGTGCCGCAGGTCAGCGGCAGCAGGCCTAAGCCCGAATAGGCCGCGCTCAGTCCTGCGACGGTCTCGAAATACACCGGCAGGTAGATCGTCAGCCCGATGAAGGTGCCCATGCCGAAGCCGGCCGCGATCGTGCCCATCCGCACGACCGGATTGGCGAGGATGTCGAGCGGGATCAGCGGCTCGTCGGCCGTCCTCAGCCGCCAGGCGAAGCCGAGCCAGAGCAGGAGCGAAAGCAAGACCAGCCCGGCGATCGGAGCCGAGCCCCAGGGATAGAGCGTCCCGCCCCAGGACAGCGCCAGCAGCAGCGTCATGGTCGCGGCGGTGATCAACAGCGCGCCGAGTACGTCGAGCTTGTGCGGCCGCTCATGGCGCGGCAGCCGCTTCAGCGCCGAGCTCGTCATCCAATAGGCCGCCATGCCCAGCGGCAGGTTGATCCAGAAGATCACCGACCAGTGCAGCCGTTCCGCGATCACCCCGCCGAGCACCGGCCCGAGCAGCGAGGAGGCCATGAACACGGTCGCGATATAGACCTGGTAGCGACCGCGCTCCTTGGGGGGGACCATGTCGGCGACGATGGTCTGCGCCAGCGCGATCAGCCCGCCGCCGCCCAGCCCCTGGATAAAGCGTGCCAGCACCAGCAGCCAGAGCGAAGGCGCGATCGCGCAGGCGATCGAGCCCACGACGAAGACGACGATGCCCGAGAGCAGCACGACCCGACGGCCATGGATGTCGGCGAGCTTGCCGTAGAGCGGCGTCACGGCCGTGGCGGCCAGCAGATAGGAGGTCACCACCCAGGACAGATGCGTGACGTCGCCGAGCTCGCGCCCGATCGTCGGCATCGCGGTGGCGACGATGGTCTGGTCCAGCGCCGCCAGGAACATCGCCAGCATAATGCCAAACAGGATGCTGCGGATGTCCTCATGGCTCATCGGCGCATGGTTCACCGGCGCATGGTTCATGGGAACATGGGCAGGCGGCGCTGGATGCGCCTGCGTCTCGACCCGCTTATCCATGGAATCCTGCGACTGCCCGTGCGTCTTTGTGTGGGCTAAGACTAGAATATCCCCAATTCATGCGCCAGAGGCGGGACGAGCAAGGACGGTCTGGCGGCCATGCTCTGCCGGATGGAACCGGCCGCCGGGATGGTCGCTCAGTCCTTGCGCCGAAGCACCATGCCGGCGTGGTCAACGCAGGCGACGGCCGCGCGATGATCGCCCGATCCTGCAAAGCTCAGGCGATCGGGTCGCCAAACCCCGTCAATTTTCTGATGGAGCCCGCGCGGCCCTTATAATTGGCGGCGGCCTTCCCCATGTCCAAAACACGGTCGTCGAGAGCAAGCCGCCATTGCGGTTGATCTGCTCGGATATGGCCGGCCTCGAGACACTATCGGCACTGCACTGAAGCTCCTTCCGGAGCGGATCGCGCGTGCGGGCATGGTCGGCCGGCGTTCGCCATGCCGGGCCGATGTCGGTCGCACGGGCCGCGATCCTGGCATCCTGATCCGGCATCGAGAACGCAGGGACATCATGGCACTCAACTTTCCCAACCCGGTCCGCAGCTTCGATGCCGGCCGTTCCTGCATCAGCTTCTGGGGTTCGGACGCCTCGCTGGAAATCGCCTTCCAGATCGAGATCGATGCGCTGCGCAAGCTTGGCGTAGGCCCGGGCGATGGCGAGGCACAGATGCTGGCGACCTTCGACAGCCACCGCGACGCCATCCTGAATGCGGCTGCCACCGCCTATGGCCGCCGCAAGGGGGCCTACCACCGCATCACGGCGGCCGACGTGACCGGGAAAGGATGAGGATATGGCGCGCCCACCCTACAAGGCCGGTGACATGATCTACCTGACGGCCGGCTTCCATAACCAGGCCAGGCCAGGCCCCTTCGAGATCACGCGGCTGATGCCGCCGCGCGACAACAAGGAGGAGCAGTACCGCGTCCGCGGTCCCGACGGCCTCGAACGCGCGATCGGCCATCACGAGATCGAGGAAGAGATCCCGCTTCCGGGTGGGGCTCCGAGCTGACACGACGGACAACGTCATGCTCGGGCGGAGCGGAGCGCAGACCCGAGAATCTCCGGCCGGAGGAGGTGCCGGAGATGTCTGGTCCTGAGATGCTCGGGTCAAGCCCGAGCATGACGGCGCACTCTTAATCTTATCCCCGCCCAACAAACCCGCCGCTATTCTCCCCCCGCTCCGCCCGACCAAGGGGGCTGTCGCGAGGCATCGTGCGGCCGGGCGGAGTTTGCGGTGTTCATGGCCGGGGCCGTTGCGAGCCTCGACCCTGGAGGGGCCGCTCGTCGCCGGGGCCTTCAGCAATCCCGGTCATGCCCGACCTTAATGGGCGTCGAGCGGAACCAGAAGACAACCGCGCGCGGGGCGGGGTGGCGGCTGTTGGCGCTGCTTCGACTAAGACATCCGACACCGACACCGACACCGGCACGCAGTCGTCGGCTGCGACGCCACCAGGCCCCGCGCATCCCCTTGGATCGCACCAGCCCGAGAACCCCGCGGCACTCAGCCGAACGGGGCTTTCGGCGCGGCGCCGGCAAGCCCTATAAAAGTCTCAGGACATTTTGCGCCCTCATTCGGGAAGGCTTGGCCTCCATGCCCTTGCTCAACGCCAGCCATTCCACCCTGGTGATCATCGATTTCCAGGCGCGATTGATGCCCGCCATCCATGACGGCCCGCGCCTCGTCGCCAATGCGAAGCGGCTTGTCGATGCGGCCGGCCTGCTCTCCGTGCCGATCCTGATGACCGAGCAGAACCCGGCCGGCCTCGGCGGGACGGTCGAGGAACTGGCCGGCGCGGGGCCGGTCGTCAGCAAGATGAGCTTCGATGCCTGCGCGGAATCCGCCTTCCTCGAGGCGCTCGCGGGCGATGGCCAGCTCGTGCTCTGCGGCTGCGAGGCGCATGTCTGCCTCGGCCAGACCGCGCTCTCGCTCCTCGCCCATCGGCGCCGCGTCGTCGTGGTTCAGGACGCGACCGGTTCGCGCCTGCCGGAATCGAAGGAGGTGGCGCTACGCCGCCTGCAGCGCCACGGCGCCGAAATCGTCACGGCCGAGATGGCGATCTTCGAATGGCTGACGAGCGCCCAGCATCCCCATTTTCGCGAGGTGCTGAAGCTGGTGAAGTGAAGCGCTACAGCGGCTTCTTGATCCACTTGGCGATGACGCCGACGATGCCCTCGCGGAAGGTCATGACGCAGATCACGAAGATCACGCCCTGCACCACCGTGACCCAGGCGCCGAGGCTGGCGAGGTAGTTCTGCATCGAGACGATGACCAGGGCGCCCGCGATCGGCCCGAACACGGTGCCGAGCCCGCCGACCAGCGTCATCAGCACGACCTCGCCCGACATCGACCAGTGCACGTCGGTGAGCGAGGCGAGCTGGAACACGATCGCCTTGGTCGAGCCGGCAAGCCCCGCCAGCATCGCCGAGAGCACGAACACCGCGAGCTTGTACTGGTTGGCGCGGTAGCCGAGCGAGATCGCGCGCGGCTCGTTGTCGCGGATCGCCTTGCAGACCTGGCCGAAGGGCGAGTGGATGATGCGGTACATCGCCAGCAGCCCGGCCATGAAGATCGCCGCCACGAGCCAGTACAGGGTGCGGTCGTCGGACAGGTCGATCAGGCCGAAGAGCCTGCCGCGCGGCACGGCCTGGATGCCGTCCTCGCCGCCGGTGAAGCGCGGCGTCTGCAGCGAGAAGAAGAACACCATCTGCGCCAGCGCCAGCGTGATCATGGCGAAGTAGATGCCCTGCCGCCGGATCGCGAGCGCGCCGAAGACGAAGCCGAGCGCCGCCGAGACGGCCGTGCCGAGCAGGATCGCAAGCTCCGGCGTCAGCCCCCAGTTCTTGGCGGTGAAGGCGCAGACATAGCTCGCCATGCCGAAATAGGCGGCGTGGCCGAAGGAAAGCAAGCCGCCATAGCCAAGCAGAAGGTTGAAGGCGAGCGCGAACAGCGCGAAGCACAGCACCTTCATGACGAAGACCGGATAGGCGACGAAGGGCGCGATCACCAATGCGATCGCAAGCCCGATCATGATGGCGCGGTGCAGGCGCAGCGTGCCCTTGTCGGCCTCGCCCGGCAGGATCGCGGCGGGAGCGTCGGTGGCGGCGATGTCGGCCATGGTCAAATCCTCGTCTCGTTGCAGCGGGCCGCCATCACGCGGCCCGTCCGAACAGGCCGGCAGGCCGCACGAGCAGCACCAGCACCATGATGATGAAGATCACGGTGGCAGACGCCTCCGGATAGAACACCTTGGTCAGCCCCTCGATCAAGCCGAGCGAGAAGCCCGTGACGATGGCGCCGAGGATCGAGCCCATGCCGCCGATCACCACGACGGCGAAGACGACGATGATCAGGTCGGCACCCATGTTCGGGTTGACCGAGTAGATCGGCGCGGCCAGCACGCCGGCAAAGCCCGCCAGCGCTACGCCGAAGCCATAGGTCAGCGTCACCAGCAGCGGCACATTGATGCCGAAGGCCTGGGTCAGGGTCGGGTTTTCGGTGGCGGCGCGCAGATAGGCGCCGAGCTTGGTCTTCTCGATCAGGAACCAGGTCGAAAGGCAGACGACGAGCGAGGCGACGACGACCCAGCCGCGGTAATAGGGCAGGAACATGAATCCGAGATTCTGGCCGCCGCGCAGTTCCGACGGGATCTGGTAGGGCAGGCCCGAAGAGCCGTATTGGTTGCGGAACAGGCCCTGGATGATCAGCGCCAGGCCGAAGGTCAAAAGCAGCCCGTAGAGATGGTCGACATGGGCGATGCGCTTGAGCAGCAATCGCTCGATCGCGACGCCGGTCGCGCCGACGATCAAGGGCGCCAGCAGCAGTGCGGCCCAGTAGTTGATGCCGAGATAGTTCAGGCACATCCAGGCGACGAAGGCGCCCATCATGTACTGGGCGCCATGGCTGAAATTGATGATGTTGAGCAGCCCGAAGATCACCGCCAGCCCGAGGCTGAGGATGGCATAGAACGAGCCGTTGATCAGGCCGAGAAGGACCTGGCCGAACAGGGCTTGCGGGGGAATGCCGAGGAGTTCGAACATGCGGGGCTCAGATCGTTCTTGGGGATATCAATCGCGTCATGGTCGGGCTTGACCCGACCATCTCGGAAACCAGCGCGCGCTGGTCATGAGATTCTCGGGGCAAGCCCGAGAATGACGCGCTTCGATGGGTCACGAGACGCGCCGCGCGAAACCAGGCGCGCGGCGCGTCGAAGGCTCACTTCTTGACGAGCGGGCACTCGCTTTCGGCGAGCGGGCGGAAGGCCTGCTCGGCCGGCAGCACCGAGATCTGCTTGTAGTAGTCCCACGGACCCTTCGACTCGGCCGGCTTCTTGACCTCGAACAGGTACATGTCGTGCATCTTGCGGCCGTCGGCGCGCACCGAGCCCTTGCCGAACAGCGGGTCGTCCGTCGGCAGTTCCTTCATCTTGGCCATCACCGCAGCCGAGTCCTTGCTCTTGGCCGCCTCGACCGCCTTGAGATAGTGCAGCATGCCGGAATAGACGCCGGCCTGCACCATGGTCGGCTTCTTGCCGCCATTGGCCTTGGCGAAGCGGTCGGACCAGGTGCGGGTCTGGTCGTTGGTGTCCCAGTAGAAGGACTCCGTCAGCACCAGCCCCTGCGCCGTCGCCAGTCCGAGCGAATGCACGTCGGTGAGGAAGACGAGCAGCCCGGCGAGCTTCTGGCCGCCGGCGGTGATGCCGAACTCGCCCGCCTGCTTGATCGAGTTGATGGTGTCGCCGCCGGCATTCGCCAGCCCGATGACCTTGGCCTTGGAGGACTGCGCCTGCAGCAGGAAGGACGAGAAGTCGGTGCCCGGGAAGGGCGTGCGCACGGCGCCGATGACCTTGCCGCCGTTCTTGGTGACGATAGCGCCGGTGTCGCGCTCCAGCGCATGGCCGAAAGCGTAGTCCGCGGTCAGGAAGTACCAGGTGTCGCCGCCGGCCTTCACCATGGCGCCGCCGGTGCCCTGCGCCAGCGCATAGGTGTCGTAGGTCCAGTGGACCGTGTTCGGCGAGCAGGCCTTGCCGGTCAGGTCGGACGATGCGGCGCCCGAATTGATGTGGATCTTGTTCTTCTCGCGGGTGATCTGGTTGACCGCGAGCGCGACCGAAGAGGTCGGCACGTCCAGGATGATGTCGACGCCGTCCTGGTCATACCAGGTGCGGGCGATGGTCGAGCCGACATCGGGCTTGTTCTGGTGGTCGGCCGAGACGATCTCGACCTTGATGCCCTTGTCGGCGGCCTTGAAGTCCTCGACCGCCATGCGCGCGGCGATGACCGAGCCTTCGCCCGAGAGGTCGGCATAGAGTCCGGAACGGTCGTTGAGAACGCCGGCCTTCACGCTGATCTGCTGGGCGAGTGCGGGCGCCGCCATCAGCGCGGCGAACGCGGTCGTCGTCAGAAACGTCTTGAGTTTCATGGTCTCTCTCTCCCTGGAATGGCGTCGTTTTCGACGTGTTGTCCGATATGGATCGGATTGGGGGCCTTTGAATCAGACCCCGAGATAGCCGTGCAGCTTGCCGATATTGGCGTCGAGCTGGTCATTGGGGATCATGTCGATGACCCGGCCCTGCTCGACGACATAGTGCCGGTCGGCGACGGTGGCGGCGAAGCGGAAATTCTGCTCGACCAGGATGATCGTGTAGCCGTCCTGCTTCAGCTTGCGGATCGTAGCCCCGATCTGGTCGATGATCACCGGGGCAAGGCCTTCCGTCGGCTCGTCGAGCAGCAGGAAATGCGCGCCGGTGCGCAGGATGCGCCCGATCGCCAGCATCTGCTGCTCGCCGCCCGAGAGCTTGGTGCCCTGGCTCCGCAGCCGCTCCTTGATGTTGGGGAACAGCGTGAAGATCTGCTCCAGCGAGAGCCCGCCCGGGCGGACCCGCGGCGGCAGCATCAGGTTCTCCTCGACGCTGAGCGAGGCATAGATGCCGCGCTCCTCGGGCACATAGCCGATGCCGAGCCGGGCGATCGCGCGCGAGGGCAGCGAGATCGTCTCGGTGCCCTCCAGCACGACCGAGCCCTTGCGCTTAGCCAGGACGCCCATGATCGACTTCAGCGTCGTGGTCTTGCCGGCGCCATTGCGGCCCAGCAGCGTCACCACCTCGCCCGGCGCGACGTCGAAATCGATGCCGTGCAGCACATGCGATTCGCCGTACCAGGCCTCCAGCCCGCGCACCTTGAGCATCGGCGCGGCGGTGGCGGCTTTCGCGGGAGATGGGGCGGCCTCAGTGAGCATGGCCCACTCCCGAACCGATATAGGCTTCGATCACGCGCGGGTCCTTCGAGACATGGGCATAGTCGCCCTCGGCCAGCACCTGCCCGCGTGCCAGCACGGTGATGCGGTCGGACAGCGAGGCGACGACGGAGAGGTTGTGCTCGACCATCAGGATGGTGCGGTTCTGCGAGACCTTGCGAATCAGCGTTTCGATGCGCTCGACATCCTCGCGCCCCATCCCGGCCATCGGCTCGTCGAGCAGCATCATCTCGGGATCGAGCGCCAGCGTCGTCGCGATCTCGAGCGCGCGCTTGCGGCCGTAAGAGAGCTCGACCGCCGGCAGTTCCGCGAAGGCAGCCAGGCCGACGGCCTCGACCAGCCGCAGCGCCTCCTCGTCGAGCGGCTTCAGGACCTCTTCCGAGCGCCAGAAGTCGAATGAGTCGCCGCGCTTGCGCTGCAGCGCGATTCGGACGTTCGTCTTGACGCTGAGCTGAGGGAACACCGCCGAGATCTGGAACGAGCGCACCAGCCCCTGCCGCGCGATCTCGGCCGGCTTCTGGCGGGTGATGTCCCGGCCGTTATAGACGATCGAGCCCTTGGTGGGCGCAAGGAACTTGGTCAGCAGGTTGAAGCAGGTCGTCTTGCCGGCGCCGTTGGGGCCGATCAGCGCATGAATCGTCCCGCGCTTGACCTGCAGGTCAACGCCGTTGACGGCCGTGAAGCCGCCGAAGTCCTTGGTTAATCCCGAGGTCGACAGAATAATATCCTCAGGCATGCAGATCACTTGCGATCGTCATCTTGTTCTTTCTTGTTATTGCCGTTCTCCCTTGTATGGCATGCTGCACCGCGCTCATGGCATGAGTCAACGTCGCAACCGCGCGAAACGGCCTTGTGAAGCTGAGCTTATCCCTTCGTCGTAGACGCGGCCGTGCCGCTGCCGGGCCTCATGCAAATGCATGATGTGCGGGCCCTGGCCGCGGGCCAATCTGCTGCATTGTGCAGGATTGCTCGAAATGTCGGAATCGACGATAGGGAAGCTTGATGACCGTTGGTAAAAGCCGGTTTACGGACCGGGGCGGTTCGCGCTAATGTATCTGGCTATTTCTTGGCTTTCATTGGGCATTCCTGTGGCAGCATTCGCTGGTCGCGCGCATCCGCCCGCGCGTGATCGGATTTTGGGGCAGTGGCGGACTGATCAGGGGAGGGTACCTTGAGCTTCGTGTCCTTGGGTCTGGCGTTCCGCGCCCGCTTCGCCGCCGCACGCCATGTCGTGCTTGGCGCGTTCGGCGCCGGTGTGCTCGGTGTGGCTGTGCTGGCCTCAGTGCTGCCGGCGCAGGCCGCTCCCGATCGCCGCGTCGCCCTGGTGATCGGCAACAGCGCCTATACGGCGGTTCCCCGCCTGGCCAATCCGCAGCGTGACGCGACGGCGATCTCCGCCTCGCTGAAGCGGCTGGGCTTCGAGGTCGTCGAGGGCTACGACCTCAAGATGGAAGAGATGACCGGCATCGTCCGGGAATTCGCCCAGAAGCTCGACGGCGCCAAGGCCGGCGTGGTCTACTATGCCGGTCACGGCATCGCGGTCGGCGACGAGAACTATCTCATCCCGGTCGACGCCTCGCTGAAGTCGGAGGCCGATCTCGACTTCCGCGCCGTCAACGTCCACCTCATCCTGCGCCAGATGCAGCGCGATGAGCGCGTCAACATCCTCATCCTCGACGCCTGCCGCGACAATCCCTTCGCGACGCAGCTCGCCGCCAAGTCGCGCTCCGTCGCGCGCGGCCTGACCGCGATCGAGACCCAGTCGGCCTCGGGCATCCTGATCGCCTTCGCCACCGATCCGCGCGCGACCGCGCTCGACGGCGAGAAGGACGGCAACAGCCCGTTCACCTCTGCCCTGCTGAAGCATATCGAGACGCCTGAAGTGTCGATCACGACCGTGATGGACCGCGTCCGCGCCGATGTCTGGGAATCGACCGGCAAGAAGCAGAAGCCCTGGACCAACTCGTCGATCATCGGCGAGTTCAAGATGAACCCGACGCTGAAGCTCGCCGCGGTCGATCCGTCCGTGACGATCAAGGCGATCGACGGCGCCGTGCCGCTGCCGGCAGTGGCCGCGCCTGTTGGTCTCGACCGCGCCCAGATGGACGTCAGGATGTGGGAGACGGCCGAGCGCGGCAATTCGCCGGGCGACTACAAGGCCTATCTCGACGCCTTCCCGACCGGCCAGTTCGCTGCCTTCGCCAAGAACCGTCTCGCCAAGCTCGATCCGGCAGCCTCGTCTGCTCCGGCCGCATCGCGCGACACCGCGGCACAGTCCGCCGTCGTGAGCGACGAGGCGCTGAAGGGCGAGGCCAGCAGCGCCGAAACCGAAGCAGCGCTCAAGCTCTCGGCCGGCGATCGCCGCGAGCTGCAGAAGCGGCTGAGCCTGTCGGGCTTCAAGCCGGGCAAGACCAGCGCCAATTTCGGGCCGAGCCAGCGCAGCGCCATCAAGGAATGGCAGACGACGCGGGCCATCGCCGCGACGGGCTTCCTCGCCCCGCTGCAGCTCAAGGCGCTGCGTGCCCAGACCGATCCGGCCTATCAGCGCGCGCTTGCGGAGGAGTCGAAGGCTGCGGCCCGCACCCGTGCCGTGGCCAAGGAACAGCCCGAGGGCCAGCCGCGCACGCGTGGCGGCGTCGCCTATGAGCGTGATCCGGTGATCCGCCGCGACCTGGAGCGCGAGCGGGCCGGCAAGCCCGATCCGGGAGCCTCGTCCGCCGGCGCGGCCATGTTCGGCACGATCGTCGGCGGCGCCATCGGCGGCGTGCTCGGCGGTGGCTTCCGCCGCTGACGCCAGTCCGCAGCGACACGACTCCAAGGCAAGCCGGCCCCATGCGGGGCCGGCTTTCTCATATGCATAATGGGTTGTTGCCACCGCGCCGCCGGCTCGGCTAGTTCTGTAGCGAGCCGTCCGGCGACATCATTTCTCGGCAAAAGGCGATGCGATGAAGAAGGTTTTTCCTGACGCCACGGCGGCTCTCGCCGGCGCCATCAAGGACGGCATGACGATCATGGCCGGCGGCTTCGGCCTTTGCGGCATCCCCGACATCCTGATCGAGGCGGTGCGCGAGAGCGGTGCGAAGGACCTGACCTTCGTCTCCAACAATGCCGGCGTCGACGGCGCCGGCCTCGGCGTCCTGCTCGAGACCCGGCAGATCAGGAAGATGATCTCGTCTTATGTCGGCGAGAACAAGCTCTTCGCCGAGCTCTATCTCAGCGGCAAGCTCGAACTCGAATTCACGCCGCAGGGCACCCTGGCCGAGCGCATCCGCGCCGGCGGCGCCGGTATCCCGGCCTTCTACACCAAGACCGGCGTCGGCACGCTGGTCGCGGAGGGCAAGGAGGAGCGCGAATTCGACGGCGAGCGCTACATCATGGAGCGCGGCATCTTCGCCGATATCTCGCTGGTGCATGCCTGGAAGGGCGATACCGAAGGCAATCTCGTCTACCGGAAGACCGCGCGTAACTTCAATCCGATGATGGCGAGCGCCTCGCGCTTCACCGTCGCGCAGGTCGAGAACCTGGTCGATGCCGGCACGATCGACCCCGATCACATGCACACGCCGGGCATTTTCGTGAAGCGCATCGTGCACACGCCCCAGAGCGTCAAGCGCATCGAGCAGCGCACCGTCCGCAAGCGCGCGGCCTGAGGAGGACACCATGCCCTGGACCCGTGAACAGATCGCCGCCCGCGCCGCCAAGGAGCTGAAGGACGGCTTCTACGTCAATCTCGGCATTGGCATCCCGACGCTCGTTTCCAACTACATTCCCGATGGCGTGAGCGTTCAGCTCCAGTCGGAGAACGGCATGCTCGGCATGGGCCCGTTTCCCTTTGAGGGCGACGAGGATCCCGACCTGATCAACGCCGGCAAGCAGACCATCACCGAGCTGAAGACGACCAGCTATTTCTCCTCGGCCGATAGCTTCGGCATGATCCGCGGCGGCCATATCGACCTCTCCATCCTCGGGGCCATGCAGGTCGCCCAGAACGGCGACCTCGCCAACTGGATGATCCCCGGCAAGATGGTGAAGGGCATGGGCGGCGCCATGGACCTCGTCGCCGGCGTCAAGAAGGTCGTCGTCGTCATGGAGCACGTCGCCAAGAACAAGGACGGCACCGAATCGCCGAAGCTTCTCAAGGCCTGCGACCTGCCCCTCACGGGAGCCGGCGTGGTCGACATGGTGATCACCGATCTCGGCGTCTTCTCAATCGACGAGAATGGCGGCGGCATGACGCTGATCGAACTCGCCGAGGGCGTCACGCTCGACGAGATCAAGGCGAAGACGGAAGCCGAGTTCAAGGTCGCGGTGTGACGGCAAGGGCGCGGGGAACCCCTCTCCTGTACGGAGAGGGGTAGGGGTGAGGTGTAGGCCCTTTGACGTTGTGGCCGTGACCTCGCCGCTGCGATCGATCGCCCAACTGGTGTTCTGGCCGACCCCTCACCCTACCCTCTCCCTATGGGAGAGGGTTCCCCGCGCTCAACTTTCCAAAGGCGCAGTATCAGCGCCCTTCTCCCACCCACGCCGCACCAACTCCGGCACGTCGCTTTCCTCCTCCGGCCAACCGACGCAGAGCCAGGCGATTAGCTTCCACTCAGGAGGCACACTGAGCGCCTCGCACACAACCTCCGGCTCGAGGATCGAGACCCAGCCGACACCGATTCCCTTGACCCGCGCCGCCAGCCAGAACTGCGTGATCGCGGCGACCACGGAATAATCCAGCATCTCCGGCATTGTCCGGCGGCCCAGCCCATGCCCTTGATCGGTCCCATGGTCGCAGAACACGGCGATCTGCTCGGGCGCCTCGCGCATCCCCTCCAACTTCAGGCTGGCATAGAGCCGCGCGCGCTCGCCCTCATAGTCGCCGAGCGCCTGCGCATTGCAGCGTTTGAAGCTGTCCCGCACCGCCGCGCGCTGCGCCTCGTCGCTCACGCGCACCCAGCGCCAGGGCTGCGAATGGCCGACCGAAGGCGACAGAGCCGCCTGCGCCAGAAGCCGTTCGACCAGTCCCTCGGGCAGGGCGTCGCGCTTGAAGCGCCGGACATCGCGCCGCCAGGCCAGCAGTTCGGCGAACGCCGCGGCGAAGGCGTCGTCGAAACGGGGAGGTGAGCTCCCGCTCACCCCGCCACCGCAATCGCGTGGAAGAACGAACCTGTGACCAGCCCGCGCCGGCTGCCCGCAGGGGCGGGGGCCGAACCATGCGGGTCGGTCACCAGCGCCAGCGGCGGGTCCTCGCCCTGTGACATCACCGTCGCATAGTGGAACTCATGCCCCGTCAGCGCCTCGCCGGCGCGACCAAGCAGTCCGTCGGCCTCGAGCACGGCGCGGCGATAGCCGAGATTCATCTTCCGCTTGGCGAAGGAGGTCTCGACCGAAAGCAGCCCCGCCATCGCATGCGAGGCGCCGTCGGCATCGACCAGCGTCCTGCCCAGCACCATGTAGCCGCCGCACTCGCCATGCACCGGCCGCTCTTCCGCGAAGGCGCGCAACCCCGCCATGAAGCGCGTGGCGGCCGCGAGCGTGCCGGCATGCAGCTCGGGATAGCCGCCCGGCAGCCAGCAGGCGTCGCAATCCTCCGGGGGAGGCTCGTCCGCCAGCGGCGAGAACGGCACGAGCGTGGCGCCCGCCGCCAGCCAGCCGGCCTCGACATGCGGATAGACAAAGCTGAAGGCGGCATCGCGTGCGATGGCGATGCGGCGGCCGGGTGCGGGCAGCGGGGCGGCGGGCTGCGCCGTGCCGGGCAACCGTGTCGCGCCGGCGGCGGCGATGACCGCATCGAGATCGACGGCGGCCGCGACTGCCGCCGCCAGCGCATCGAGCCGCGCATGCAGATCGGCCGTCTCACCGGCCTGCACCAGCCCGAGATGGCGTTCGGGCAGGATCAGGCTGGCCTCGCGCGGCAGGGCGCCGAGCACGGGCAATCCGATCTTCGCCATGCCCTGCGCCACCAGCCGGCGATGGCGCTCGCTCGCGACCTTGTTCAGGATGACGCCGGCGATGCGGATGCGCGGATCGTAATGCATGCAGCCGAGCGCGATGGCAGCGGCCGATTGCGCCTGCCCGGAGACGTCGATCACCAGCACGACCGGCCAGCCCAGCAGCGCGGCGATGTCGGCGCTCGCACCCGTATGTCCCTCCGGCCCGGGCACCGCATCGAACAGCCCCATCGAGCCTTCCGCGATGACGATGTCGGAGGCGGTCGCGGCATCACCCGCGATTTGCCCGAGCAGCGCATCCGACATTGCGAAGGAATCGAGATTGGCGCTGGGTGCGCCGGTTGCGGCGGCGTGGAAGGCGGGGTCGATATAATCAGGCCCGCATTTCAACCCGCGCACGACGAGTCCGCGCCGCGTCAGCGCGCGCTGCAAGCCCAGCGTGATCGTGGTCTTGCCCGAGCCGGAGCGTGGCGCGGCGATCAGCAGTCCGCGGGCGGTCATGGACGGGCTCCACCGTCATTGCGAGGAGCGTCAGCGACGAAGCAATCCAGGAGGGCTCGCGGCACGTCTTTCTGGCTTGCTCCGCTGCGCTCGCAACGACGTTCGAGTGCAAACTTCATCATATCCCACTCCCCGGTCGGAACCGGCGGTCATAGCCAGCTGAATAGAGCGCGCTCTCGCCGAAATCCTCGGCGCCGAGTGCAGGCCCGACCAGGATCAGCGCTGTGCGCTCCAACCCCGAATCCCGGGCCTGCGCAGCGATCGTCGCAAGCGTGCCGCGTAGCACGCGCTCATCCGGCCAGGACGCCCGGAAGACGATCGCGACCGGGCAATCCGCGCCATAGAACGGCGTCAGTTCGGCCACCACCTGTTCGATCACATGGATAGAGAGATGCACGGCGAGCGTCGCGCCCGAGGCGGCGAAGGTCGCGAGCGTCTCCTTCTCCGGCATGGCCGAGGCCCGCCCCGAGGTCCGCGTCAGCACGAGCGATTGCGCCAGGCCAGGCAGCGTCAGTTCGCGTTTCAACGCGGCAGCGGCGGCGGCGAAGGCCGGCACGCCCGGCGTGACGCTGTAGGGGATGGCGAGCGCATCGAGCCGGCGCATCTGTTCGCCGGTCGCGCTCCAGATCGAGAGGTCGCCGGAGTGGAGCCGGGCGACGTCCTGCCCCGCATCATGGGCGGCCTGCATCTCCGCGATGATCGCGTCGAGATCGAGCGGGGCGGTGTCGACGATGCGGGCGCCCGGCGGGCACCAGTCGAGCATCGCCTTCGGGATCAGTGATCCCGCATAGAGGCAGACGGGACAGGCGGCGATGAGGTCGCGTCCGCGCAGGGTGATGAGATCGGGGGCGCCGGGGCCGGCGCCGATGAAATGGATCGTCACGATGGGTACTTCATGATGTTGTTCTGGCCAGCGCGCAGGTGACCCGGGCCGTCGCGATCCGCGGCTGCACTAGCGTCCCGCCCGGCCCTGCTGCGGCGAGCGCGGCGGCTTCCGCGACCGAGCCGACGCCATAGAGCGAGGCGATGCGGGTCGAGCGCGTGGCGCAGGCCGCCTCAAAACCCTTCAACGCCTCGTCCGGCACCGCGACTAGTTCCGCCCGGCGGCTGGCTGCGGCGGCGTTGAGCCCGGGCTCCCCCATCCGGCTCGACAGCGTCGCCAGGCGCGGTGTGCTCTCACCCGAAAGGCCCGCGATCGCCAGCGCCTCGTCGAGGCAGGCCAGGATGTCGGCTGCGCTCGTGCCGGGCCTCAGGCCCAGCCCCGCGACAAGGCGGCCGTTCATGGCGATGTCTCCATTCCCACCCGCGCCGTCATCCCGGACACAGCGAAGCGGAGATCCGGGATCCATCGTAGGGAACTGCGCTCTACGATGGATCCCGGAGCGGCGCGGCTTCGCCGCTTGTCCGGGATGACGGTGAGGATGGAAGAAGGGTTCAAGGCTTCTCGACCCGCCACTGCGTCACCGGCATCGCCGGGCGCCAGCCATGCTTGCCGCCGACGGGAGCGAGCCGGTCGATCGAGATGCGCCTGAGCGAACCGCCATGCTGCGCATGCAGCGCGGCGAGCTTCGCCTCGCCCTCGATCGTGACGACATTGGCCACGAGCCGCCCGCCGGGTTTCAGCGCCGCCCAAGCGGCCTCGAACAGCCCCTCCACCGTCAGCCCGCCGCCGATGAAGACGGCATCCGGTGCCGCACGCCCGGTGAAGCCTTCCGGTGCTGCGCCGACGACCTCGACCGAGAGGCCGCCGAGCTCGACCTTGTTTCTGCTGATCCGGTGTGCCCGCTCAGGCTTGGCCTCAAAGGCGACCGCACGGTTGCGGACATGGCGCTGGCACCATTCGACCGCGATCGAGCCCGAGCCCGCGCCGACGTCCCAGAGCAGTTCGCCGCCGCGCGGGGCGAGCGCGGAAATCGTGATCGCGCGGATCTCCGATTTGGTGATCTGCCCGTCATGGGCGAACCACTCTTCGTCGAGCCCCGGCGCCAGCGGCATGATGCGGGAATCGCGATTGGCCGCCACCTCGACCGCGATCAGGTTGAGCGGCACGACGTCGTCGAAAGAAAAGGCGTCGGCGCGGGTCTCGCGAACGCGCTCATCCGGTCCTGCGAGCTGTTCCATCACCACGATGCGGCTGGCGCCGAGGCCCCGCGCCGTCATCAACTCGGCGACGGCGCGCGGGGTCGTCTCGTCCCAGGACAGGGCCAGGATGCGCGCGCCCGGCTGCAGATGCGGCACGATCCGGTAGAGCGTGCGGCCATGCAGCGAGACCAGCGCGCATTCTTCCTGCGGCCAGCGCATCCGCGTGCAGGCCATCGAGAAGGAGGAGAGCTGCGGGATGATCTTCATCTCTTGCGCGGGAATGGCGCGGGCGAGGCTGTTGCCGATGCCGTAGTGGAACGGGTCGCTGGTGGCGAGCACGCAGACCTTGCGGCCGCGCTCGGCCAGGATCTGCGGCAGGGCGTTGCGGAAGGGCTGCGGCCAGGGCCTGAGTTCGCCGGGCACAGATCCGACCAACGCGATGTGGCGATCGCCGCCGAAGACGAACTCGGCCTCTTCCAACGCAGCCTTCGCCTCGGGGCAGAGACCGGCCGGTCCATCCTCGCCGAGACCGATCAGCGCGAGCCAGGGGGCGGGCGCGTCCGAGGGGCGAGCCTCGCTGCCGCTCGACAGCCCGTCATTTTCAAGCGTAACTAGTGACATGACCGTGCTCATCCTAGGTGGAACCAGCGAAGCGGCAGCGCTTGATCAGCATCTGGCTGATCAGGCTCCCGATATTCGCGCCATCATCTCCCTGGCCGGGCATACAGTCGATCCCCGCCCCTCGAACCTGCCGGTTCGTGTCGGCGGTTTCGGCGGCATCGAGGGGCTCAGGCAATATCTCCGTGAAGAGGGCATCATCGCCGTCATCGACGCGACGCATCCCTTCGCCGCGATCATGCCGTTCAACGCCGAGCATGCCTGCAAGGCCGAGAACGTGCCGCTGCTCGCCATCCGCCGCGAATCCTGGCATCCGCAGGACGGCGACAAGTGGAAGAGCGTGCCCGACATCGAAGCTGCCGTCACGGCGCTGGGGCGCGTGCCGCGCCGCGTCTTCCTCACCATAGGCCGGCTCGACCTGCCGGAATTCGCCGACGCGCCGCAGCATCATTATCTCGTCCGCGCCATCGAGCCGATCGGCGACCGCCTGCCCGTGCCGCATGTCACGGTGATCCAGCAGCGCGGGCCCTTCCATGCCGATGACGAGGAGGCGCTGATGCGCCGCGAGGGCATCGACATCCTCGTCAGCAAGAATTCCGGCGGCGACGCGACGGCGGGCAAGCTCGTTGCGGCACGCCGTCTCGGCCTGCCCGTGGTCATGGTCGAGCGCCCGCCCAAACCCGATGTCGAGACCGTCGCCCATGTCGATCAGGTTCTGCCCTGGCTGGTGGCGCAGGGGCTCTTCGTGACAGAGCGCGGCGTGTAGACCCAAGGCCTCTCGCCAGGACGCGTGATCAGCCGCGTGCCGGAGGCGCCGATCGTCACCAGCGTCGCCATGTCGGCACTGGCCGCGGCCGTGACAGCCTCCGTCAATGTCAGGATGCGCAAGCCCTCATCCGCCCGCCCGACTGCGCGCGCGAAGATCACTGGCGTATCGGCCTGACGATGCCGGGCGGCCAGCTCCAGCGCCGCGCCGAGCTGCCAGGGCCGCGCCTTCGAGATCGGGTTGTAGAGGCAGATCACGAAGTCGGCGGCGAGCACCGCTTCCAGCCGCGCCGTCACCACATCCCAGGGCTTGAGATTGTCCGAGAGCGAGATCGCGCAGAAATCTCCGCCGAGCGGCGCGCCAGCTTTTGCCGCCGAGGCCAACATGGCGGTGATGCCGGGCTCGACCGTGATCGGCAATGAAAGCCAATCCGGGTCGCCCGCTTCCAGCGCCTCGAACACGGCCGCCGCCATCGCGAAGACGCCGGGGTCGCCGCCGGAGACCACCGCGACAGTCCGGCCTTCGGCGGCGAGCCGCAGCGCATGGCCGGCCCGGTCGATCTCGACGCGGTTGTCGGATGCGTGCTTGGTCTGCCCTTCGCGTTCGGGAATCCGGTCGAGATAGGGCCCGTAGCCGATGAGGTCGCTCGCGGCGTCGAGCGCGGCCTGCGCGGCGGGCGTCAGCCAATGCGCCTCGCCGGGGCCCAGGCCCACGACGGTGAGGGAGCCGCTCACAGCCGCCGCCCCTCGCCGGGCACCAGCACCATCGAGAAATACGGCGCCTCGTCGTCGGCCTTGTCGGCAAGCTTCGCCACGACCTGCTCGGCCATGGTGGCGCGCTCGACATAGATCGCGCGATGGATCAGCCCGGCGGTCCGCAGCGCTCGGCGCACTTTCGGCAGGTTGCGGCCGAGCTTCATGATCACGGCGGCGTCGGTGTCGACGAGGCGCCGCGTCAGCTCGGCCTCCGGCAAGGTGCCGGGCAGCACGGTCATGATGTCGTCGCCCCAGGTGATCGGCGCGGCCGCCCTGGTCCAGGCCCCGGCCATGCCCGTGACGCCCGGCACCACCTCGGTCGGGAAGCGGGGGCTGAGCCGCCGCCACAGATGCATGAAGGAGCCGTAGAAGAACGGATCGCCGTCGCAGAGCACGGCGACCGTCCGCCCGGCCTCCATCTCGGCCGCAAGCAGCGCGGCGGATTCGTCGTAGAAGGCCGCGATCGGCCCGCTATAGCCTTCGTCCTCGACCGGCACCTCGATCGTCACCGGGAAGGCGAGTTCGATTTCGCGCGCGGCATCGGGCGGCACGATCGCATCGGCCGTGACGCGGGCATTGCCGCGCCGGCCGCGCTTGCAGAAATGCACCAGCCGGTCGGCGCTCATGATCAGGTCGCGGGCGCGCAGCGTCATGTAGTCGGGGTCGCCGGGACCGAGGCCGACGCCGAAAAGCAGGGTCTTGGTCGTCGCCGGTTCGATGCTCACCGGCTCATTCCTTCTCTTGCGCCAGCGCGTTGACGGCAGCCGCCGCCATCGCCGAGCCGCCGCGCCGTCCATGCACCACGAGGAAGGGCACGCGCCCGTCCTTCGCCAGCGCCTGCTTCGATTCCGCCGCGCCGACGAAACCGACCGGGATACCGATCACGGCGGCGGGCTTTGGCGCACCGGCATCGAGCATCTCCAGCAGCCGGAACAGCGAGGTCGGCGCATTGCCGATGACGATCAGCGAGCCCGCCAGCATCGGCCGCCACAGCTCCATCGCGGCGGCCGAACGCGTCGTCCCCATTTCCGCCGCAAGTGCCGGCGTGCGAGGATCGTCGAGCGTGCAGAGGACCTTGTTGCCGGCCGGCAGCCGCGACGGCGTGATGCCGTTGGCGACCATCTTGGCGTCGCACAGAATCGGTGCGCCGGCCCTCAGCGCTGTTTCGGCAGCAGCGGCGAAATCGGGCGACATCTCCACATCCCCCGGCAGGTCGGTCATGCCGCAGGCATGGATCATCCTGACCACGACATGCGCAGCCCGGCCCGAGAAGCGCGACAGGTCGGCCTCCGCCCGGATGATCGCGAAGGAGCGTTCATAGATCGCCGCCCCGTCCTGGATGTAGTCGTAAGCCCTCGTCAAACCCGTGATCCTGCCAGCCGGCCCGCCGCCACTAGGCGGGCGTGAATCTCCTGTCCGGGCTGCAATCGCGCCATGATCCCGCAAAGGTCAAGCTTGGCGATCGCGCCATCCCGCGTCGTGCCGTCGATGACGACGCCATAGCGCCCGTCGCGACCGACCAGCGTCAGGTCGGAGGCGCCGGGCCTCGCGCAGGATTTCACGCAACCCGAGACATGCAGGGTAACGCCCGCGGCGAGCAGGGGCGCGATCGCTTCCGCCAGTCGCGCGGCGTCCGCCATGGCCGGGGTCTCCGCCCGCAGGCAGGCCGGCGCCCCGGCGCAGGCCTGGACGGACAGGCGCGGATCGTCGTCCCGGACGATGAGGCCCAGCGATCCGGCAAAAGCAAGCAGTGCCGCAGCTTCCGCTTCGCCCATCCCGCGAAAGGCGATGCCGCGCCAGGGCGAGAGGCGGATGTCGGTGCAGCCATGAGCGAGCGCCGCGGCGCCGAGTCGGTCCAGCACTGCGGTATTGGTGCGGCCAAAGGGCAGGCCGATCAGCACCGCGAAACCGTCCGGGCCGAGCGCGAACAGCCCGGCGCGTCGAGGTGCGGGGCGGGGCGGAGGCGGCGCTGCATGCGGCAGTTCGCTCAGGGTTGCGAGGGCGTCCGGCGGCAGCTCGTGCAAACGGCGGACCGTGTCGGGCGCCTGCGCCCGCAGCGCCGCAAAGCGGCCGAGCACGCCTGCGGCGACCTCCCCGATCCGTTCGGCTGCCACCGGCCCCAGCCAGAGGCGATCCGCCAGGGCGATCACGGCCATTTCGGGGGCGCTCCCAACGACGCGCATATCGCCGGCGAAGGCATCGAGCGAGGAAGCTCCGCCGTCATCGAGGATGATGGCGAATTTGGCGGGCAGGCCGGGAATGCGCCGCGCATGGGCCTCGATGTCCGAGGAGAGAGCGAGGACGTCGATCAGCGCGCCGGCGCCGCCAGCCAGCGGCGACACGAGCGTCAGCCGCTGCGGGCCGTCGCCGTCATGCTCGTCGACCAGCCGCTCGGCCAGCAGCGTCGCGACCAGCGCCGGATGGCTCTGCGGGGTAACGCCGCGCAACTGCATGTTGCCGCGCGCCGAGACCTCGATCAGCCCGTTGCCATGCTTGCGCGCCAGCGTCGCGATGCGCTGGAGCTGCATCGGTGTGAGCCACGTGCCCGGCGGATGCAGGCGCACCAGCCAGCCATCGCCGGTCTCCATCGGCCGCAGCGTGCTCGGGCACCAGCCGCGCCGCAGCGTGTCTTTTGAAGGCGCGCTCATTCGGCGGCCTTCCGGCGCGTTTTGTTCGAAAGATCAGGCGCGGGAACCCCTCCCCCTCGTGGGGAGGGGTAGGGGTGGGGGGCGGGCGACTGGGTCAAGCGCTCACCCGGTCGAACGCCCCCCATCCCCATCCCTTCCCCACCAGGGGGAAGGGAGGAACCCGTCCTGGCTTGCGTCGCAGAAACACTCTCCTGCGCCAGAAACGCTCCGACCGAATTGCGCCGGCTGGTCCAGAGCCCGCGCCTTGCCGCCTCCGCCAGCCGCGATCGAATGGCAACGGCGGCCGGCGCATTGGCGGCCTCGATCGCGCTCCAGACGGCGGTATTGGCGCACCAGGCCTGGAACACCGCGTCGAAGAGCCCGTCGGGCACGGTATCCGTGCTCGCGGCGAAGACGAAGAGCGTGTCGATTGCCTCCGCCAGTTCCGCAGCGCCGCGCCAGCCATGGGCGAGATGGGATTCGATCCAGCGCGGATGCGTCAGCCGGCCATGCACGATGCGGGCGATGTCCTCAGGGACCGTGCGGGCCTTCGGCGCTTCGGGATTGGAGCTGTCGAGGCTGTAGAGCGCGGGTTCGGCGCCGAGCGCCTTCGCCGCCGCAGCCAGCCCACCGATGACGTCGGCCGCGCTGCTCGCCTCGAGAATATCGCGTCCGGCGGTGTCGCTGACATGCACGAAGGCGTCGGCGGCCCTGATCCGGGCCGCGAAACCGTCATCGGCGCTGGCTGTCCCGTCCGGGCCGCCATAGGCATGGCTGGAAGCCGCGAGATAGGCGGCGCCGAGTTCGTCGCGGTTCGACCAATCGCCGTCGAGTGCGCGGTCGGCCATCGCCGCGCCATAGCGGCCGGGCGCAGCGCCGAAGATGCGCGGCCCCGCCTCGCCGCGCCGGCGTGCGGCGGCGGGTTCGTTCGACTCGTCGGGTTCGTCGAGGGCGGAGACCGCGCGCGCAGCCGCGTCGAGCAGGGCGACCTGTCCCGGGAAGGTGTCGCGGAAGGCTCCCGAGATGCGCGTGGTGACATCGACCCGCGCGAAGGCGAGCTTCGGCTGCGGCGTGACCGAGAATCCCGTCACCCGCGTCGAGGCCGGGTCCCAAAGCGGGGCGACGCCCATCAGCGCCAGCGCATGGGCGATGTCCTCTCCGCCCGAGCGCAATGTCGGCGAGGCCCAGAGATCCATCACGATGCGCCGCGGCGCCTCGCCATGGTCTTGGCAGTGCCGCGCAATCACCGCCTGCGCCGCGAGCGCACCGAGCCTTGCCGCTGCGCGTGTCGGGATGGCGCGCGGGTCCAGCGTAGACAGGTTGCGCCCAGTCGGCAGCACGTCCGGCCGGCCGCGATGCGGCGAGCCCGCGGGGCCGGGCGGCACGAAGCGCCCGTCCAGCGCCCGCAGCAGGCCTTCGCGCTCGGCCTGCGCCGAGACGGGGTCGAGCTCCGACTGCCCGAAGACGTGCAAACCGTCGCGAAACGGCAGTTCCGCGATGTCGCAGAGATGCGCGTCGAGCCGCGTCAGCGCCTCGCTCATGGAAAGATCGGCGCTGACGCCGCAGGAGGCGGCGAGCCCGCTGGCCTCGGCGCGGGCGCGGATTTCGCTGGCGACGATGTCGGCCCGGCGCGGATCGAGCACCTGCGCCTGCGAGAACTCCTCGACCAGATCGCGCAGCAGCGCGGTCTCGCCCGAGGCTTCAGCGTCGGCCAGCGGCGGCGGCAGATGGCCAAGGGTGATCGCAGAGAGCCGCCGCTTGGCCGGCGCCGCCTCGCCGGGGTCGTCGACGACATAAGGGTAGATCACCGGCAGCCCGCGCGTGACGAGCCGGGGCCAGCAGGCGGCCGACAGCGCCACCGCCTTGCCGGGCAGCCATTCCGTCGTGCCATGGGTGCCGAGATGGAGCAGCGCGTCGATGCCGGCGGTTTCGCGCAAGGCGAGATAGAAGGCGAGATAGCCATGGCCGGGCGGCGCGTCGGGGTCATGATAAACAGCCTTGCGATCCGGCGTCGCATCGCGTGGCGGCTGCAGGGCGATGGTCAGCTTGCCGTCGCGGACGGCGCGGAAGCGGAAGGCGCTGTCGACGCATGCGGGGTCGCTTTCGGGCGCGCCATGGGCGGCGAGCAGGGCCTCGCGGGCGTCCCTCGGGATGGTCGCGAGCCAGGCGCGGTAGGTGGCAAGCGGCAGGGTGAAGTGGGCAGCACCGCTCGTAAGCGCCTGCATCAGCCTCCAGCCCTCATCCTGAGGAGCAGGCGAAGCCTGCGTCTCGAAGGATGCTCCAGCGGTCTCGGAGCCTCCTGGAGCCTCCTTCGAGACGCCGCTGCGCGGCTCCTCAGGATGAGGGCTCCGGGTGTGACGACACTTGCCGACCTCGTACCCCGCCTCTGCCAGCACCGCACGGATCACGCCCACGCTCGCCGGCGTATCGAGCCCGACCGCAAATCCGGCCCGGCCGCCTCGCGCCGGATAATCCGACATCACCAGCGCCAGCCTGCGCGCGCCAGCCGGCTTCGCGGCCAGCGAAATCCAACCGCTCGCGAGGTCGGCCAGCGCGGCGATGCCATCCGCATCCGGCATGAGCCGGCGAGTCGTCAGCCCCGTTGCCGCATCGGGGACCTCTGCCTTGAAGGCGACGGGCATGGCCGCGAGCCGCCCGTCGAACTCCGGCAGCGCGACCTGCATGGCGAGGTCGGCGGCCGACAACCCGCGTGTTGACGCTGCCCAGGCCTCACGGGCGCTGCCGACCGGCATCGCTTGCAGGACGGGGCAATCTGCGGCGTCGAGCACGAAATCGGCGCCCTCGCGGGCCGAGAAGGCCGTCGTCGTGACGATCAGCGAAGGCCGACGCGTCGCGATCAGCGCGGCGAGCTCGGCCGTGACGGCGGGGTCCTTCAGGCTGGTCAGGGCGAGAATGAGCGGGGCATGGCCGCGCGCCGCGAGAGATGCCGCCAGCGCCTCGCCCATCGCCGTGTCGCCGGCGCTGACCGCCGAGCGGTAGACGAGGACGGGGATGAGCGGCTTGTCGGGGGGCAGGGTGTCGAGTGCCTCGCGCCAGGGAAGCGGGGTCGCGTCTGGGGCCAATGCGAACAAGAAGGGAAGGCCGAGCGGCGGCGATGCAAGGAGGGTAGGGCACGGCGCCCCCTCATCCGTCAGCGCTTCGCGCTGCCACCTTCTCCCGCGGGGGGAGAAGGGAAATCCGGCTGCCGTCGCGCCCTTCTCCCACCCATCCCGGGCTTGCCCGAGATGGGCATCTCCAATTGCCAAAGTCGGCAACAGCCGACTTTGGTGCGGGCGAAGGTGGCCCGAAGGGCCGGATGAGGGGGCGCCGTGACCGTCGAGGTTGGCCCCGATGCAGGCGAGCATCCGCCGCATGTTCTCGGCCCCGCCGCCGGCATGGAAATAGCTGAGCAGCTCTTCCGCGAAGGCTCCCGGCACGGTGCCGTATTCGGCCAGGCGGTCATCGACCCGGTCGTCGCCCGGCAAGACCGCGAGCGCGAGGCTCTTCTCCCTGCAGGCCTCGCTGAGTTGCTCGATGCCATAGCGCCAGTAATCCAGTCCGCCGAGGCAGCGCACCAGCAGGAAGCGGCTCTTCGCCACCGTCTTCTCGATCAGGAGATCGACCGAGAGCGGATGCCGCAGCCGCCGCAGCGAAGCGAGGCGGACGGCAAGCCCGGAGCCCGCTGCAGCCGCAGCCAGCGCCGAGAGATCGCTGTCGGCATAGGAGAGCACGAGCACGTCGCCCGGCGGCAGACCAAGATCGACGGCGTCCTCGCCGTCGTCGAGCCTGATCTCGCTGGTCGGGAGCAGATGCATGCCGTTCCTCGAAAAGCGCTCGCCTCAGGCGCTGGCGAGCGCCGCCTCCACGGCCTTCAGGTCGAAGCCCTTGAGCCCGATCACCGTCAGCCGCCCCTCGCGTGCTTCACCCTCGCCCCAGGCCCGGTCGAAATGATGGCTGATGCGCCGGCCGACACCCTGCACGACGAGCCGCATCGGCTTGCCCGGGACGCTGGCGAAGCCCTTCAGCCGCAGCACGCCCTCGGCCTCGGCCGCCTTGGCGACGCGGGCGGACAGGGCTTCCGGCGTGAGCCCTTCCGGCAGCGAGACCGCGACGCTGTCGAAATCGTCATGGTCGTGATCCTCGCCCTCGCCGTGATGGGAGGGGCGCGAGGCCAGATCGGCCTCGGCCGCCGAGCCCAGGCCCACGATCAGCGCTGGCTCGACTTTGCCATGGCTGGTCTCGACGATCTTGATCGCCTTGGGCAGATGCTCGGCGATCTCGGCCTTGACGCGGGCTTTGGCAGCTTCGTCGATCAGGTCGCTCTTGTTGAGCAGGATCAGGTCGGCGCAGAGAATCTGGTCCTCGAACACCTCCTCGAGCGGGTTGTCGTGTTCGACCGAGCTATCCTGCGCGCGCTGGGCGGCAAGCGCCTCGGGATCATCCGCGAACTGGCCCTCGGCGACGGCCGGCCCATCGACCACGGCGATGACGCCGTCGACGGTGACGCGGGCGCGGATCGCCGGCCAGTTGAAGGCCTGGACCAGCGGCTTCGGCAAGGCCAGTCCCGAGGTCTCGATCAGGATATGCTCGGGCGGGTTCGCGCGGTTCAGGAGCTTTTCCAGCGCCGGCACGAAATCATCGGCCACCGTGCAGCAGATGCAGCCATTCGGCAGTTCGACGACATCCTCCTCGGTGCAGCCGGAGATGCCGCAACCCTTGAGGAATTCGCCGTCGAAGCCGAGATCGCCGAACTCGTTGACGAGCACGGCGAGCTTCTTGCCCTGCGCATTCTCAAGGAGGTGGCGCACCAGCGTCGTCTTTCCGGCGCCGAGGAAGCCGGTGACGATGGTGCAGGGAATCTTGCCGAGAGTCGGGTTCTGCGGAGCGTTCATGATGTCATCCTTGCTGGCGCGCCGGCATCGGCGGCACGCGTGCGACCACGCCCTTGCGGAAGCAGGGCGGGCGCTCTTTCCAGGGAACGATGCCGTTGGCGCTGGCGGCATAGGCCTCCGCCGCGCTGACGATGTCGTCGAGATGGGTGTCGGTGTCGAGGTCGCCGATCAGGTAGGTCCATTTGCCGTCGGCGGCGAGCGCGATGGTGCAGGGCCGCTTGCAGACGGCGAGGCATTCGGCCGTGACGACCGAAATGCCGTTCGCCTGTCCGGCGAGGCGCTGCGAAAGGGCTTCCGCCAAGGCGCTGCCCGGCTGGTCGAAACCATCCGGCAGATCCTCGCGGACACGCCTGCAGGCGGTGCAGACATGGATGGTGAGATCACCTTCGGACATGGTGCCCGTGTTCCCGCCGTCCATCACCGCGCTTCTGCGCGGCGCGTGAACCAGGGCCAGAGCCTGCCCACGGCAAAGCCGGTTGCGAGCCAGAGCGCGGCCTGGATCGCCAGCGAGAGCGCGGCGAAATGGGCTGCGACCTCGGCCGGCACCTTGCTCTCCGGCGCGGCCGGATGCGGCGCGCCGACGATGTGGGGTGCGAGGATCGCGAGCACGGCGAGAGCACGAAGCCAGGGCGCCTCCATGCGCAGGAAGACGAAGAGCCCGCCTGCCGTGATCAACGCGGTGACGATCCACCAGAGCTGGCGCTGTTCGAGCGCGGCCGAGGCGGCTCCCGGCAGTTCGGGCGCGAGCCCCGTCGCCGGCACGAGGCCGAAGGCGAGGAAGCCGCAGGCCGCCCAGATCAGCGCGCGGCGTTCGTCGATGCTGTCGTTGGCCGCGATCATGCCGGCGAGCAGCAGCGCAGCGAAGCCGATCGCGGTCGCGATCGTCACCAGGCTGGTGAACAGCGTGCGCTGCAGGCCGTCCTGCGGCTTCCACTCGGCGTGGTCGCCATGCGCTTCGGTGCCGTGGGCGAGGATGATCTTCGCCTCGCCCACGATATTGGCCTCACCGGAAAAAGCGGCCTGCGACGGCGCGACGGCGCGCAGCGCCGCCTCATAGGTTTCGGCCTTGAGGATCAGTGGGGTGGTGGTGACATGCTGGAGCGCGGCGACGATGAGCCCAGCCAGAAGCCCGGCCAGGAGACTGACCGCGAGAACACGATTGATCATGATGGCCTTCCCTCAGTGGCAGGGAAAGGCGAGGCCGTGGCGCGTGTCGTGGGCCGCGTTGTGCACACTGGCCGACGCCGCGAAACCGACCGTGTAGATCAGCACGAAGCCGAGCACGAGCGCTGCCAAAATGGCCTTAATGCGTTCGGCCTTGGCGCGTTCGGAAACGCTGGCCTGTTGGGTGGAAACCGAAACTGTCGTCATCATTGTCTCCTGGCCGCCCCGCCGGCGGCCTGTTGGATTGCGGATCAGACGACGGCAGGTCTCCTGGCTCGCGGGTCTAGGCATCCCGCACCGCCTTCCCGGGATCGCTCCCAGTGGCCGATGGCGCAGAACTCGCCGCTTACAGTTGCGGGGGCAGCCGCGGTATCTCACCGCGTTCCCTTTTCACCTCCTCGCGGAGGCACCGTCAGGCGAGATCATTAGCCATGTGGGCGGTGCTGTGCAATGGACCCTATGGACGGCGGATCACTTCGGCCGTCATTGCGAGCGCAGCGAAGCAATCCAGAGTCGCGGGCTCGACATCCTGCTGGATTGCTTCGCTGCGCTCGCAATGACGATCTACGTGACGAGACGAACATGACGTCGATTCCCCACCTCACCCTCATCCTCGGCGGCGCCCGCTCGGGCAAGAGCCGCCATGCCGAGGCGCTGATCGAGGCGCTGCCGCCGCCCTGGAGCTATGTCGCGACCGCGCAGGCCTGGGACGACGAGATGCGCGCGCGGATCGTCGAGCACCGCGACCGCCGCTCGGCGGACTGGATCACGCTCGACGCGCCGCTCGATCTGCCCGAGGCGATACGCGGACTTCCCCCCGGCCGCCCGGTTCTGGTCGACTGCCTGACGCTCTGGCTGACCAATCTCATGCTGACGGAGCATGATACGGCTGCGGCGGGCGCTGCCCTGATCGAGGCCTGTGCGCGGGCTTCGGGGCCGGTCGTACTCGTCTCCAACGAGGTTGGGCTGGGCATCGTGCCGGACAATGCTCTGGCGCGGCGCTTCCGCGACGAGGCCGGCCGGCTGCATCAGGCGATTGCGGCCCGCGCCGGTCGCGTGGTCTTCATGGTCGCCGGCCTGCCGATGCAGGTGAAGTGAAGGCGTGAAGTGAGGTCAATATGACAACCGAGATCGACGATGCCGCCCGCCACAAGGCGAAGATGGAGAAGCGCAAGGCGGTCCAGGATGCCGAGGTCGCTTCCAAGACGGTCGAGAAGGGCCTGCTGATCGTCAACAGCGGCCCCGGCAAGGGCAAGTCGACCGCCGCCTTCGGGCTGGCGCTCCGCGCGCTTGGCCATGGCTGGCGCATCGGCGTGGTGCAGTTCATCAAGGGCGCCTGGGACACCGGCGAGCGCAGGGCGCTCGAATCCTTCGGCGACCAAGTCTCCTGGCACAGCATGGGCGAGGGCTTCACCTGGGAGACGCAGGACAAGGCCCGCGACATCGCCGCAGCCACCCGCGCCTTCGACAAGGCGAAGGAACTGATGACGGATGAGAGCATCCGCCTGATCGTGCTGGACGAACTCAACATCGCGCTCCGCTACGACTACCTGCCGCTGGCCGAAGTGGTCGCGACGCTGAGCCAGCGCCGTCCGGATCTCCACATCATCGTCACCGGCCGCAACGCCAAGCCGGAACTGATCGAAGCCGCCGACTTGGTGACCGAGATGACGCTGGTGAAGCATCATTTCGCCGCCGGCGTGAAGGCGCAGGAGGGGATCGAGTTCTGAGGGCTGTCAGTTCGTCGGGATGGGGTGGAGCGCGGCTGAGCCGCCCTGGACGGCCGTCGCTGTCAAGCGCGTGTCGAAGGTTGCGAGCTGGCCGCCTTTCGAGACGGCGAGGGCCAGCAGGTAGGTGTCGGTGACCTGTCGTGAATGAAGCAATTGGGACAGATCGACGACGGCGGCGTCGAGGAGACTGACGGCGTCCGTCCAAAAGCATGGCCGGGAACGGTGCGCAGTTCGCCGAGGATTCTCGCCACTTCGGCCGGCGACGACTGCGCTTGCGGGAACGGGTAGCGCGGGTTGCCGAGGATTCGGACCACTCCATTCTCGACGATGGGGCAGGTTGCCCAGGATTGGTGTCCCGTTGATGAGAACCAGTCATGGGCGGCGTAAGAATGAGCGTGCTCGGGGTCGATCAGCGCAATCAAAACATTGACGTCGAGCAGGAATGTCACGGTTCGTCGTCGCGAAGCTCGTTCACCAGTTCCATGGTGACCACCACGCCGGGGCGCTTCGGCAGCAGCGGAAAGCCTTCTGGATACACGATTGCCGACTCCGCCGGCAGCGACTTCCGCGCCAGTTCGGAAATGACCTCGCCGACCGTGCGGTCCTGTTCCTGCGCCAGCTTCTCGGCGGCGCGGACGACATCCTCATCGATCGTCACATGCGTGCCCATGATCGCCTTCCATCGCGCGTGAAGCGGCATTCTAACCTATCGGCCGAACATCGGTAAGATGCGCGTCCTCACGCCTGCCGAAGCATCAGCGCAACCACCACGCCCGCCGCTGCCAGCCCGCACAGCAACCCACAAGCCCGCCGATACAGCCGCAGCGCCCGCCTGATGTCGCTGGCCGTCGCCTGCGTCCGCCCGTCGCCCATCCAGCCATCCTCGACCACGACCTCGCCATAGATTCGCGGCCCCGCCAGTCGCAGACCCAGCGCGCCCGCCATCGCCGCTTCCGGCCAGCCGGCATTGGGCGAGCGGTGGCGGCCGGCATCGCGCCGCACCGCCCGCCAGGCGTTGCCCGCATCGGCCTCGCGGTCGAGCGCGGCGGCGGCGATCAGCAGCAGCGCCGTCAGCCGCGAGGCCGGCAGGTTGACGAGGTCGTCGAGGCGCGCTGCCGCCCAGCCGAAGGCGAGGTGGCGCGGCGTCTTGTGGCCGATCATCGAATCGGCAGTGTTGATCGCCTTGTAGAGCGCGATGCCAGGCAGCCCGGCGACCCCGATCCAGAACGCTGGCGCCGCCACCCCGTCGGAGAAATTCTCGGACAGGCTCTCGATGGCGGCGCGCGACACGCCGGCTTCGTCCAGGCTTTCGGGGTTGCGCCCGACGATCATCGAGACCGCCTTGCGCCCCTCGCTGAGCCCGCCGCGCTCCAGCCCCTCGGCGACCGCGGCGACATGCTCGAACAGGCTGCGCTGCGCCAGCAGCGTCGAGGCGAGGAGCGCGAGCGGCAACAGCCCAAGAGGCCCGAGCGCCCGGCACAGCGCCGTCAGGGCCACTCCGGCCGCGAGTGTCACGGCCAGCAGGATGAGCAGAGCCACGATTCCCGCCGCCTTGCGCGCAGCGAAACCCGCATCCTCGCGGTTCAGCCCTCGGTCGAGCCACGCAATCAGGGCGCCGAGCCAGGTGACGGGATGGCCGATCAGCGCATACAAGCGCTGCGGATAGCCGACCGCCGCCTCGACGACGAGCGCGGCCAGCAGCAGAAGCAGGGTGTCGGGCCAGGGATGAGAAAAAGCCATGGGCGGGCGGGGCGCAACGTGCGGGGTGAGGCGTGAGTGACGGCATCTGGCATGGCGGCGATCTGGCCCGGGCGCGAACGCTCTTTCCGGATGCGCCGCAACCCTGGATCGATCTCTCCACCGGGATCAATCCCATCCCCTATCCGCTTCCGCCGCTGCCGTTAAGCCTCTGGCAGCGCCTGCCCGGCGCCGGTGAAGAGGCGGCGTTGCTGGCCGCGGCGCGCACAGCCTATCGCGTGCCATCCGAAGCCGGCATCGTTGCGGCGCCCGGCACTCAGATCCTGATCGACCTTCTGCCGCGCGTCTTGCCGGCGCTCGTTGCAGCCGGCTCCGTCGCCGTGCTCGGGCCGACCTATGCCGAACATGCACTCGCCTGGCGCAAGGCCGGCGCGGAGGTGTCCGAGCCGACGACGCTGACCGATATGGTGGCGGCCGCGACCGTCGTCGTCGTCAATCCGAACAATCCCGATGGCCGCTGCCTGTCGCTCGCAGACCTTGCCACCCTCGCGGTGCGCTGCGCTGCCCGTGGCGGCATGCTGATCGTCGACGAGGCCTTCGCCGATTTCACGCCGGAATCCAGCCTGCTCCCGGTCTTGCCCCCCGCGACGATCGTGCTGCGCTCCTTCGGCAAGACCTATGGGCTGGCGGGCGTCAGGCTCGGCTTCGCCATCGGCGAGGCGGCTCCGATGGCGGCCTTGCTGGCTGCGATGGGCCCCTGGGCGGTGGCCGGTCCGGCGCTGGCCATCGGGGTGCAGGCGCTGGCCGACACAGAATGGCTGGCAGAGGCGGGTGCAGCCCGCGCCGCCGATGCGGCTCGGCTCGATGCGCTGCTGGCGCCGCTCGGACGGATCGTCGGCGGCACGACGCTGTTTCGCCTGCTCGCGACCCCGCAGGCACCGGCGCTCTTCGCCCATCTCGGCCGCCACGGCCTCTATGTCCGGCGGTTCCAGAACGAGGCGTCATGGCTGCGCTTCGGCCTGCCGGGCGATGCCTCCGCCTGGGAGCGATTGGAGGCGGCGCTGTCCTCTGCGGTTTTGCGTTCGAAGCGAGCGCAGGCCTTGCATGGGTAACGTTCTTGCATGCGCGCCGGTCCCGCATGCACGCCATGCCGGGACGGCGCTGGAACCGCCGGCTAACCTGACAAGAAGCCTGAGCCAAACAAGCCTTGCCTGAAGGGAACGATAGACATGCCCGCATTGCCGCCGGAAGGCGACCTGACCATCTGCTTCGCCCATGCCGCCTATCAGTTGCAAGCCGAATTCGCGACGCGGGGACATGCCGCGAAGAGCTTCGAGGTGCGTTCGCTCGACGAGTTCAAGGCTCGCGCGCATGAAGCCGATGTGGTGGTGGTCTCGGGTCTCTGGCGCAACGAGCTGATCGCGACGAGCCCGAAGCTGCGCTTCGTCCAGTCGGTCAGTGCCGGCACGGACCAGTACGACAAGGCGGCCTTCGCCGCGGCCGGCATCCGCCTCGCCAGCGCGCAGGGCGCCAATGAACGCGCCGTCTCCGAGCACGCCATGGCGCTGATCCTCGGTTTGACCCGCCAGATCCACCTCGCCCGCGACAACCAGACCGCGAAGACCTGGCGGCCGATGATCGGCGATCGCGCGCGGCGCGAGGACGAACTCGGCGGCAAGACGCTGGTCATCGTCGGCCTCGGTCGCATCGGCCTGCGGCTGGCGACGCTCGCTGCCGCCTTCGGGTTGCGTGTCATCGGGGTGCGCCGCAGCCCCGAGCCGCAACCCGGCATCGACGCGATCGTGCGCCCCGACCAGTTGCACGAGGTCATGGCGCAGGCCGACATCGTCGCGCTGACCTGCCCGCTGACGCCCGAGACCGAGAACCTGATCGATGCCAAGGCGCTGGCTGCGATGAAGCCCACCGCGCTGCTGATCAACGTCGCGCGCGGCAAGGTCGTCGACGAGCAGGCCCTGATCGCGGCCCTGAGCGAAGGGCGTATCGCCGGCGCCGGTCTCGACACCTTCGTCGAGGAGCCGCTGGCCGCGACCTCGCCGCTCTGGGCGATGCCCCAGGTCATCGTCACGCCCCACAGCGCCGGCGAGACGCGTGCCTATGAGGGCAATGTCGTCGATCTCCTGGTCGAAAATCTCGGCCGGCTGGCGCGCGGCGAGGCGGCGCTGCGCAATCAGGTCGTCTGAGCGGCGCCTTCAGGCACGCAACGAACGCCACCACTGCCGGGCCGCGTCCCGGCTGCGCAGCGCGAACGCATAGGCCGCGCTGCTCCTGACCCAGTCCAGGGCCCGGCGCCGCAGCCGGTCGAGCAGCGCCATGCCCCAGGCGAGCCAGCCATAGGTCAGGAGCTTGTCGCGGCCGGCATGGTAGATTCTCTCGACCAGCAGGAAGCTGACCAGATGGGCGAAGCCGAAGACGATCGACCCGGTCCGCGCACGGCCATCCGCCATCATCAGCAGGCCCAGCAGCTTCAACGGCTCGGCAATGGCGAAGGGGATGGCGAGCAGGATCAGGATGCCGAGGCGCGGCAACCGCGCGATTCCCGCCTCGATCCGCTGGATGATGCGCAGCGAGGATAGCCAGCGGATCAACGGCCGACAGAGCGGCCGCGCGATCTCGTCGATGACGATCAGGACGGTGAGGATGCCCCGCAGGATCGCGAGCAGTGCCGCGGCGAACGAGTTCCTTTGCGGAGGCGGCACTGGTGGCTGCATCGCTCGTGGTTCCCGACCGGTTTCGCCCAGCTCTACCCTGTCCATTCGCCGTTGACTTCGCCGATGATGAGAGGAGGATGTTGTCTTCGCGTCACCACGCAACACAGGGGGCGCCTACCATGACGATTGCAAAGAAACTTCAGGATTATATCGACGGCGAGGGCATCGCCTACGACACCGTCGCTCATCATCGCACGCGAACCAGCAGCCAGTCGGCGATAGCAGCGCATGTTTCGGGCAACAGCCTGGCCAAATCCGTGGTCGTGCACCACGAGACCGGATACGCGCTGGCCGTCGTGCCGAGCACGCATCGGATCGAGCTCTCGACATTGCAGGATGTCATGAACAAGCGGCTCGGACTCGCCTCGGAGGACGAGGTCGGCTCGCTTTTCACCGATTGCGATCTTGGCGCGATTCCGCCGATCGGATCGGCCTATGACGTGCCGGTGATCCTGGATGAAAGCCTCGGCAATGCGAGTGATGTCTATTTCGAAGGCGGTGACCACAAGACGCTGGTGCGCGTCAGCGGACCCGACTTTCGCAGCCTGATGAAGGATGCGCGGGTCGCCCGCTTCAGCCACCCGTCATAGGCTCGCGATGCGAGGTGCGACCGCTGACGGCAGCCACGCCGTCAACGGCTGCGCGCGTCCTCCAGCATCATCGCCGCGCCCTTCTCCGCGATCATCATCGTCGGATTGGCGGTGTTGCCGGAGGTGATGGCGGGCATCACCGAGGCGTCGATGACGCGCAGGCCCGCGACGCCACGCACCCGCAGCCGCTCGTCGAGCACGGCTTTGGCGTCGTCCTCGCGGCCCATTTTCGCGGTGCCGACCGGATGGAAGATTGTCGTGCCCAGCCGCGCCGCCGCGTCCAGCAATTCGGCGTCGCTGGCGGCGGTCGGACCGGGCAGGTGCTCCTGCGGACGGAAGCGGGCGAGCGGCGCCTGGCCGACGATCCGGCGGGTCAGCTTCATCGCGTCGATCGCCACCTGCCGGTCGGCTTCCGTATCGAGATAGTTCGGCGAGATCGCCGGCGCGTTCTCGGCATGGGGCGTCTTCAGATGGATATGGCCGCGGCTGGTCGGGCGCAGGTTGCAGACGCTGGCGGTGAAGGCGTCGAAGGGATGCAGGCCGGAGCCCCATGAATCCAGCGAGAGCGGCTGGAAGTGATATTGTAGGTTCGCGGTCGCCTGCTCGGGTGAGGATTTCGCGAAGGCGCCGACCTGCGAGGGCGCCATCGTCAGGGGGCCGCTCCGCATGGCGGCATATTGCAGCGCCATCAGCGGCCGGCGCCAGAGCTTGGCGTAGTCGCTGTTGAGCGTGCGCACGCCCTCGACCTTGTAGACCGGCCTGATCTGGAGATGGTCCTGCAAATTCTCGCCGACGCCCGGCAGGTCGGCCACGGTTGCGATTCCCAGGCCTTGCAGGCGTGCGCCGTCGCCGATCCCCGAGCGTTCGAGCAGGGCGGGCGAGCCGACGGCGCCGGCGCTGAGCACGACCTCAGCCGTCACCTCGACGCGCAGCTTCTCGCCGCCATGCGTGAACTCGACGGCCTTGGCCCGGCCGTCCTCGACCACCACGCGCTCGACCAGCACGCCCATCTCGAGCCGCAGATGGTCCTCGCGACGATCCAGCACCGGCCGGAGGAAGGCGTTAAAGGTGCTGAGCCGCCGGCCGCGCCGCTGGTTGACCTGAAAATAGGACGAGCCCTCATTGTCGCCGGTATTGAAATCGTCGATCTTGGCGATGCCCGCTGCCGCCGCCGCCTCGCGGATCGCGTCCAGAATGGCCCAGCGCACGCGCGGATGCTCGACGCGCCATTCCCCGCCGGCCTTGTGCAGGCGGCCGTCGCCCGGTCCAATATGGTCCTCGTGCTTGAGGAAATGGGGCAGCACGTCGTCCCAGCCCCAGCCGGAAAGCCCGAGCTGGCGCCAGCCGTCATAGTCGGCCGCCTGCCCGCGCATATAGACCATGGCGTTGATCGCGGACGAGCCGCCCAGAACCTTGCCGCGCGGATAGGCCAGGGCCCGGCCACCGAGGCCCGCCTGCGGCTCGGTCTGGAACAGCCAGTCGGCGCGCGGATTGCCGATGGCGAAGAGATAGCCGACCGGGATGTGGAACCAGATCCAGTCGTCCCGCCCGCCGGCCTCCAGAACCAGCACCCGCGTCTTCGGGTTGCGTGAGAGCCGGTTGGCCAGGACGCAGCCGGCCGAACCGGCGCCGATGACGACGTAATCGAAGGTGCCGATCGTGCGGCGTCCGGTATCGTCTCGATCGGCCATGGCGTTCCCTGCTTGCGACGGCGGGTACGATCCCGCTCTGATCCGGCGAGGGATAAGGCGCGTGGGACGGCGCGGCAATGGAACTGTCGTCTATGATCCTCGCGCCACAGCACCTCGCCTCGGCCCGCGCCTTGCTAGGGCCGCGCCGAGAGGTTGATATGACGTCGTGGCTTCTGAGCCCTGCGTCCGGGAGACGATTGATGGGGTATCGCGTCGCGGTCGGCAGACAGACTTACGTCTTCGCCGATCTCAAGGAGCTGATGGCGAAGGCGACGCCGCTGCGTTCGGGCGACCGGCTGGCGGGGCTGGCCGCCGGTAGCATGGAGGAGATGATGGCGGCGCGGATCGCGCTGGCCGATCTGCCGCTGCGCAGCTTCCTGCACGAGGCGCTGGTGCCCTATGAGGAAGACGAGGTCACCCGCCTGATTATCGACAGCCATGATGCGGCCGCCTTCGCGATGGTCGGCTCGCTGACCGTCGGCGAGTTCCGCGACTGGCTCTGCTCGGATGCCGCCACGACGGAGGTTTTGCAAAAGCTCGCGCCGGGCATCACGCCCGAAATGGCGGCGGCGGTCTCCAAGCTGATGCGCAACCAGGACCTGATCCTGGTTGCGCGCAAATGCCGCGTCATCACGCGCTTCCGCAACACGCTCGGCCTGTCCGGCCGCCTCGCCGTCCGCATCCAGCCCAACCACCCGACCGACGATGCCGCCGGCATCCTGGCCTCGACCATCGATGGGCTCAGCTATGGCTGCGGCGATGCGGTGATCGGCATCAACCCGGCTTCCGACAGCACGCAGCGGATCGGCGACCTGCTGCGCCTGCTCGACGGTGTCATCGCCCGCTTCGACATCCCGACCCAAGCCTGCATCCTGACCCATGTCACCTCCTCGATCGCGCTGATCGAGCAGGGCGCGCCGGTCGATCTCGTTTTTCAGTCGGTGGCCGGCACGCAAGCCGCCAATGCCTCTTTCGGCGTGACGCTCGCCTTGTTGCAGGAGGGGCTGGAGGCCGGCCGCTCGCAGAAGCGCGGCACGGTCGGCGACAACGTCATGTATTTCGAGACCGGGCAGGGCGCAGCGCTCTCGGCAGGAGCCCATCACGGCGTCGACCAGCAGACGCTGGAGGCGCGCGCCTATGCGGTCTGCCGGGCCTATCAGCCGCTGCTGGTCAATACGGTCGTCGGCTTCATCGGCCCGGAATATCTCTATGACGGCAAGCAGATCATCCGCGCCGGGCTCGAGGACCATTTCTGCGGCAAGCTGCTTGGCGTGCCGATGGGCTGCGACATCTGCTACACCAACCATGCCGAGGCCGATCAGGACGACATGGACACGCTGCTCACCTTGCTGGGCACGGCCGGCGTCAACTTCATCATGGGCGTTCCCGGCGCCGACGACGTCATGCTGAACTACCAGTCGACCTCCTTCCACGATCAGCTCTACATCCGCGAGGTGCTCGGCCTGAAGCGCGCCCCGGAATTCGAGGACTGGCTCAGGCGGATGGACATCATCGACACGGCCGGCCGGCTGAGCGCCGGGCAGGGCGGGCAGGCGCTGCTCGCGGCCATGCAGGACCGTGCGGCATGAGCACCTCGGACAAGCCGCCCCCGACTACAAGCCGCTTCTCCGATCTCGCTCGGCTGACCCCGGCGCGGATCGCGCTCGGCCGTTGCGGCGCGTCGCTGCCGATGCGCGAGGTGCTGCGCTTCGGCCTCGCCCACGCCCAGGCGCGCGACGCAGTGCATGCGCGCTTCCGTCCCGACGAGGTCGCGGCCGAACTTGCGGCGGTCGGAATCGACACGCTCATGGTCGAAAGCGCTGCCCGCACGAGGGAGGACTACCTCCGCCGTCCCGATCTCGGCCGCAGTCTCTCGGCCGAGAGCGAGACCGCGCTGGCGGCGCGTCGCGGCGGCTTCGATCTCGCCATTGTCGTGGCCGACGGGCTGTCCTCCACCGCCGTGCATCAGAACGCGGCACCGTTCATCGCCGCGCTGCTGTGCTTCCTGCAGCGCCAGAAGCTGACGCTGGCGCCGCTCGTCATCGCCTCGCAGGCCCGCGTCGCGCTCGGCGACGAGGCGGCACAGGCCCTGGGCGCGCGGATGGTCGTGGTGCTGATCGGCGAACGCCCCGGCCTGTCCTCGCCGGACTCGCTCGGCGCCTATCTGACCTTCGGCCCAAAGCGCGGATTGACCGATGCCGCGCGCAACTGCATCTCGAACATTCGCCCCGGCGGGCTGAGCTTTCAGCACGCGGCTTTCAAGCTCGCCTGGCTGATCGACCAGGGCTTCAGTCGCGCGCTGACTGGCGTCGATCTCAAGGACGACAGCGACGCCGCGCTCGAGGCTGGCGAGGGGCCCGGGCTGATCGCGAGCCCCTGACCTCAGCCCGCGAAGCCGCCCCCGTCGATGAAGGCCTGCTCCTCCGCCGTCGTCTCGCGCCCGAGCAAGGTGTTGCGATGGGGAAAGCGTCCGAAGCGGCGGATGATTTCGCGATGGCCCTCGGCATGCTCGCGCGCAGGCCCGCCGAGCGGCGTGCTGAGCTCCACCGACAGATCCTGATCCGCGATGTCCTCGGAATGGCAGAAGGGCAGGTGCAGGAAGAGCCGCAGCTCCGTCTCGATCGCTTCGCCATGACCCATCGCCCGCGCCCGCCGGGCGAAATGCAGCGCCAGCGGGTCGGTGGCGTACATATGGGCCGTGCCGCGGAAGCTGTTGCGGGGAAACTGGTCGAGCAGGATCAGCAGGGCGAGCGATCCCGGCGCCGTTTGCGCCCAGTCGTCGAGCTCCCGTCGCGCCGCCGCAAAGTGGAGCGGCATGAAGCGCTCGCGGAACAGCGTGTCGAAGGCCGCATCCTTCTTGAACCAGCGCTCGGGGCCGGCATCGCGCCAGAAATCGGTCACCGTCTCCGCCGTGGCGGCAACGACGCGCTGCGGCTTGTCTGCGACGTCGAGCTTCATATGTGTATCTCCTATGCTGGCCTGCTGCTCAACAGCGCAGCATGCCGTTTGTTCATTCCGTGGTGGAGGGATGCGATGCGCGCCCTGCCGCCGCCCGGCTGGACGGTGCGCCCTCGATCCGTGCCAAGGCCTTGAACCATGCTAAGGCCTTGAACCATGCCAAGGCGTCGGGTGGGGGCGGTGGTACACCGCACTCGCGGCGATGGCGATCCGCTGATATAGACCCGTTCCAATGATGGGGGCTGGCACGGCCTCCAGGTTAGGTCGTTCTTCCATGCTCCTGAAAATCGGCACGCGCCGCAGCCCGCTCGCGATCGCACAGACAAACTACATTGCCGGCCTGATCAAGGCGAAGCATCCCGACACGGAATTCTCGCTGCACCCGATCGCCACGATCGCCGACAAGGACCGGGTCTCCGAATTCCATCAGTTCGGCATCATCGGCGTGTTCTCGACCGAGCACGAGGAGCAGTTGACCTCGGGCGAGGTCGACATCGTCGTCCATTCGCTGAAGGACCTGCCGACGACGCTGCGCGACAGCCTCGTCCTGGCCGCTGTCCCCGAACGCGCCGATCCGCGCGACGTGCTCTGCGGTTCGACGCTGGGCGAGCTGCGCCAGGGCGCGCGCGTCGGCACCGGCTCGCTGCGCCGGCGCTCGCAGATCCTCAGCCTGCGGCCCGATATCGAGGTCGTGCCGATCCGCGGCAATGTCGGTCCCCGCCTGGCCAAGATCAACGGAGAGGACGGGCTCGACGCCGTCATCCTGGCGCAGGCCGGGCTGCAGCGCCTCGGCCTCGAAGGCGCGACCTCCGAGCTGCTCGATCCCGTGCTGTTCCCCTATGCGATCGGGCAGGGCGCGCTCGGCGTGCAGGCCCGCGCCGCCGACACGGAAATCCTCGCCATGCTCAAGGATATCGAGGACCCGAAGGCGCGTGCCGAGGTCGATGGCGAGCGGGCGATGCTGCATGCGCTCGGCGCCGGCTGCAGCCTGCCTGTGGGAGCCAGCGCGACCTGGCGCGACGACCGCCTCGTCCTGCATGCCCAGATCACCTCCTTCGACGGCACCAAGCGCATCACCGCGAGCGACGAGCGCTCGGGTAAGGACGCCGTCGAACTCGGCCTGGCGATCGCCGAGGCGCTGCGGCTTGCCGGCGGCGTCGATGTCCTCGAAGCCTCCTATCGCAGCGTCGGCGCCCATTTCAAATATGTCGGCGCCTGAACGGCGGCCCGCAGTCTGGCCCACTTGATCGGGCGCGCCGCCCGGCCTCAGATGGCGGCATGAAGAGGCTCCCACCGAAGCCCTCTGAGTCGCGCAAGACCGGGCCCGGGCCGGCGCAGGCCGGTTTTGACTTCGTCAGCCACGATGTCGGGCAGACGCAGGCCTGGCTCATCGATCTGCTGCGCCGCGACCTCGTGCTCGAACCGCTCGGCCAGGCCAGCTTCGAGGCTTGCCTGACGGCGCATGGCTTCGCCTCCGCCCATCTCGTCCACGCCGCCTATCCGGGCGGCATGAGGCTCAGGCGCGGCGAGCCGCACGACAATCTGACCATTCGCCTCGTGAGCGCCGGCGGCACGCTCTACTCGGTCGGCCGGGAGACGCTCGCCGCCGTTCCCGGCCATGGCCTGATCCTCAACACCGCGTTGGCGGAGGGCGGCGAATATGCGCTGGGAAGCGTCCATTCGACCGTGACGCTTCATGCCGAAGAGGTCGCGCGGACGTTGCAGGATGTCTTCGAGCGCCCGGTGACGGAGCGGCTGGATTTCGCGATGCCGTTCGATGCCGGTTCCGCCACTGGTGCAGCGATCGCCGGGATCGTGGCGGCCATCGCGGCGGGGTTTCGGGGCGAGGCTGCGCTGGCGGACGCGCCTTATGCCGCCCGGATGCTGCGCAACGCCCTGATCATGCTGGTCCTGGAAAGCGTCCCGCATCGCTATTCGCAATGGTTCGAGCGGCAGGCGGCGGCACCGGCGCCCTGGCAGATCAAGCGGGCGATCGCCTTTATCGACGGGCACAACTCCGGCCCCCTCACGGTGCAGGATGTGGCTGAGGCCATCGGCATCGGCCTGCGCTCGCTGCAGGAGGGCTTCCGTCGCTACAAGCAGATCTCGCCGCATGACTACATCAAGCGGGCTCGGCTGAACGGCGTCAGGACGGAGCTTCTCGATCCGCTCTCGTCACGCTCGATCGAGGCGGTCGCCCGCCATTGGGGCTTCGTCAACCGGGGCCATTTCGCCCTCGATTATCGCCAGGCTTTCGGCGAGCAGCCTTCGCAGACGCGGCGCAGGCGCTGACGGCGGGGGCGGCCGACCTGTCCGCTTTTTGCGCTGCAACAACGAAATAATCAACGCGACCGGTTATGGTTACCGGAGTGCTGACACGCGCGCCGGAGATGACTCGCGAAGCGCAAGCCCGACTCCAGACACGCATGATAATCAACAAGCTCTGAATACAATCAACTCGAGTGTTAAGTGAATTATAAGTGAATTTGCTTATATATCTTGGAGTGAAGATCATCAGTTGTTGTGTTCATCGAGTTTTGGTGCGGTCGGTATGAGCAATATGGGTGCGCGAGCCGTCACGAAGATCGATCCAGGGTCGGATTGTACGCTTCGAAATTCAAGATCGGTGGCGGCTTCACTGGCCGGCGTGGTTAATTCGGGTTCCGGCGTCGAGATCGACTGTGTCGGTATCGAACAGGCCGACATCACCTTCGTCCAGACCATCGTCAGCGCGGAGCGCAGTTTCGCTGCGCGTGGCCTGCCTTTCACCATGGTTGCGGCAACGGAGAGCGTCCGTTCCGCCTTCGAGCGCGCCGGGGTGTCGCTGCCCGGCGCTTCGCATTTCGAACAGTCCGGGAACTGATCATGGCCAATATCCTCACCGTCGACGACTCCCCGAGCGTCCGGCAGATGATCAAGCTCGTGCTCGGGCCTGCGGGGCACAACGTCGTCGAGGCCGGCGACGGCTCGGAAGGCCTCGCCAAGGCCAAGGCGCAGGCCTTCGACCTGGTCATCACCGATCTCAACATGCCGGTGATGAACGGCATGCAGATGATCAAGGCGCTGCGCGCACTGCCCGCCTTCATGGGCGTGCCGATCGTCTTCCTGACCACGGAATCCGACGACGCGGTGAAGCAGGAGGCCAAGGCCGCGGGCGCGACGGGCTGGATCACCAAGCCCTTCAAGCCCGAGCAGCTTCTCGGCGTCGTCGCAAAGCTGGTGAGAAGCTGATGGAACTCGACCCCACAGAAACCTTCCGCCAGGAAGCCGCCGAGCTGCTCGATTCGCTCGAGACGGTGCTGCTCGACCTCGGCCAGACCCCGCAGGACCGCGACCTGATCGACGCCGCCTTCCGGGCGCTGCACACGATCAAGGGCTCGGGAGCGATGTTCGGCTTCGACAAGGTCGCAGCCTTCACCCATGATTTCGAAACGGCCTTCGATCTGATCCGCAAGGGCAAGATCGATGCGAACCACGACATCGTCACGGTCTCGCTCTCGGCCAGGGACTATATCCGCACGCTGATCGACGATCCCGATTCCACCGATCCGATCATCGGCGAGGCCATCGTCGAGGAACTACAGCGCCTGATCGGCGGCGGAGTATCCGGCGCCCGGCGCGATGCCGTGCTGGACAGCGAGGCCTCCGCGATCGGCGACAGCGATGCGCCCGGGCAGCCCGTCGCCGGCGGCTGGCACATCGAGATCGCCTTCGAGCCGGACATCCTGCGCAACGGCACCAACCCGCTGGTCCTGCTCGACGATCTGCGGGCGCTCGGCTCCTGCACCATCGCGGCCGATCTCGACAAGGTGCCCGAACTTGACGCGCTCGACCCCGAAAGCTGCCTGATCACCTGGACCGTGACGCTGCAAAGCGCCTGCTCCAAAGACGAGATCGAGGACGTCTTCATGTTCGTCCGCGACGAGATGAAGCTCGTCATCACGGCGCTCGAGGCGCCTGCCGCGTTGCTCTTCCCGGCGCTGGACATGTCGATGCCCGACGCCGTGCCGGAGCCGGTGGCGACCGCCGCCACGCTTGAACTCGCGGCCGGGGCTGCCGCCTCTGCCGTGCCCGAAAAGTCCGAGTTCAACCGTCGCGCCGACGACAAGGGCTCGACCGTCCGCGTCCAGGCCGAGCGCCTCGACGAATTGATGGACCGCGTCGGCGAACTCGTCATCGCCCAGGCCCGCCTCAGCCAGATCGCCCATTCCGGCACCGACCTCGCGATCAAGGCGATCGCGGAGGAGATCGAGCGCCTGGCCTCCGGCTTGCGCGATTCGACCATGGGCGTGCGCATGGTGCCGATGGGCTCGCTCTTCGGCCGCTTCCGCCGCCTCGTCCACGATCTCTCGCGCGATCTCGGCAAGCCGGTCGACTTCGTCACGGTCGGCGAGGACACCGAGATGGACAAGACCATGATCGAGCGCCTTGCCGATCCGCTGGTCCATCTCATTCGCAACGCCATCGACCATGGTATCGAGAGCGCCGAGGACCGCGCCAAGACATCCAAGGCGGCGACCGGCCGCATCGAACTCGCGGCGCGCTATGTCGGGGCGCAGGTGCTCGTCACCGTTCAGGATGATGGGGCCGGTCTCGACACGGCCCGCATCCGTGCCAAGGCCGAGGAGAACGGCCTGATCCAGCCGGGCGCGAGCCTGAGCGAGCACGAGATCCACCAGTTCCTGTTCCATCCGGGCTTCTCGACCGCCAAGACCATCTCGGCGCTGTCGGGCCGCGGCGTCGGCATGGATGTGGTCAAGCGCACCATCGAAGCGATGCGCGGCACCATCGACCTGACCACGATTCCCGGCCATGGCTCGTCGGTCACGCTGCGCCTGCCGCTGACGCTCGCCATCATCGACGGGCTGCTGATCCGGGTCGGCGAGGCCCGCTACATCATCCCGCTCTCGGCGGTGGAGGAATGCATCGAGCTGACCGCGGCCGACGAGGCCCGCGCCAAGGGCCGCAGCTTCCTCAACGTCCGCGGCGAACTCGTGCCCTTCCTGCGCCTGCGCGACCTCTTCGAGTCGGAAGGGCAGCCCGATCCCCACCAGAAGGTGATCGTGACCTCTATCGGCGACACCCGCGTCGGCCTCGTCGTCGATCAGATCATCGGCAGCCACCAGACGGTGATCAAGTCGCTGTCCAAGCTCCACTCCGACGTCACCATGTTCTCCGGCGCCACCATCCTGGGCGATGGTTCGGCCGCGCTGATCCTGGACGTCGCCCAGCTCGTCACGCTCGGCCAGGCCCGGGCCGAGAGCGACAGAACGCCGGAGGCCGCGTGATGAGCCAGGTTCAGATGCAAGCGAGCCCGCGAGAGGCTGCCGTCGCAGGGCTGCCGCCGCTTCAGCACACCAGCCTGCAGGTGCTGATGGTCGGTCTCGGCAACGAGATCTTCGCCGTCGAGACCGACATGGTCCGCGAGATCATCGATCCGGTTCCGGTGACGCGCGTCGCCGGCGCCCGCGCCTTCCTACCCGCGCTCATCAACGTCCGCGGCAACGTCATCCCGCTCGCCGATCTGCGCATTCGCTTCGGCATGTCGAAGACGCAAGCGACGGCCGACACCCGCATCGTCGTCGTCGAGGTCGAGATCGACGGCGATCCCGTCACGCTCGGGCTGCTCGCCGACAAGGTCTACGAGGTCACCGAGGTCTCGACCCGGCACGCCCAGCAGACGCCGCGCCTCGGCAGCCATTGGCGACCGGAGTTCATCCGCTTCATCACCAAGTGGAACGACGAATTCGTCATCGTTCCCGACATGGCCCGGATTCTGGGCTGAGCGATCGTTTGAGTTGGGGGCTATGAAGATGCGATTCACCATCAAGGCCAAGCTGGCTTCCACATTCGGCGTCATCATCGCCCTGTCGATGGCGGCGGGTGGCGTCGCCTATTACGAGCTCTCCGAACTGGCGCAGGCCGAGGTCCAGATCATCGATCAGGGCAATCGCGTCGCCAAGATCGCCGATCTCCAGAGCGAGTTGCAGGGCCAGATCCGGTCGGAGAAGAACCTCGTCCTTGCCAGCGACGACAAGGAGATCGAGACCACCGCGGCTGAACTGATGACCCGCCGCGACAACGCCCTCAGGATGACGAACGAACTCGTCTTGGCCGCCAGCGACCAGGGCAAGCGCCTGATCGATCAGGCCTTCACAAAACTCAAGGCGCTGAACGAGATCCAGGACGAGATCATCCGCAACGCCAGGCTCAACTCCGGCAACCGCGCCATGGCGCTGTGGCTCACCGAGGGCACGCCCGCCGTCGCCAGCCAGAACGGCGTCTTCGATGGCATCTTCGCCGAACTCGACAAGGCTCCCGACTCGGTCCAGCACGCCGTCGCTGCGCGCCAGCTCATGGCGACGCGCTACGAGACGGCCCGTACGCTGCGTTTCGTCGTCGAGTCGCTCGATGCCGACGCCCTCGCCGCTCTCGAGGACAGGCAGCGCCGCGCCGTCACGCAGCTCGACGGCCTGAAGGCCTCGCTTGCCTCTACGGTCGCAGCCCTGCGGCCGCTCGGCATCCCCACCCAGACCCTGGAGAGCCGTACCGACCAACTCGTCGGCATCGTCACCCGCGCGCTCAACATGGCCCGCGAGGCCGGCAACATCCGGGCCGAGGACATCAGCAAGGGCGAAGGTCGCCGGGCGCTGCAGGAGACGCTGACCGCCTACAGCGCCTATAGCGACTTCGCCGAACGCAGCATGACCGAGATCGGCCATCAGGCCGTCGCGGCCGCTTCCCTGGCGAAGACGCTGCTCATCGCCATCGTCGGCGCCTCGCTGCTGATCGCCATCGTCGCCGCGACCTGGATCGCGCTCAGCATCAGCCGCGGCCTTGCCGGCGCCGTCTCGCTGGCCAACGCGGTTGCCGCCGGAGACCTGACCCGGACGGTCGTGCCCAGCACCAATGACGAGGTCGGCGATCTCATGATGGCGCTGAACGGCACGGTCGAGAAGCTGCGCCAGGTCGTCGGTGACGCGATCCAGGCGGCCGAGAACGTCTCGTCGGGTTCGCAGGAGCTGTCGGCGAGTGCCGAGCAGTTGTCGCAGGGCTCGACCGAGCAGGCCTCGTCGACGGAGGAAGCCTCGTCCTCGATGGAGGAGATGGCGGCCAATGTGAAGCAGAACGCCGAGAACGCGGCGACGACCGAGAAGATGGCCGGCCAGTCGGCCAAGGATGCGGAAGCCTCGGGCATCGCCGTCGGCAAGGCGGTCGACGCGATGCAGACGATCGCGGCGAAGATCAACATCGTCCAGGAGATCGCCCGCCAGACTGACCTGCTGGCACTCAACGCGGCGGTCGAAGCGGCCCGTGCCGGCGAGCATGGCAAGGGCTTCGCGGTGGTGGCCTCGGAGGTGCGCAAGCTCGCCGAGCGCAGCCAGGCCGCGGCCGCCGAGATCGGCACGCTCTCGACCGATACGGTGAAGGTGGCGCAGGAGGCTGGCTCCATGCTGGCCAAGCTGGTGCCCGACATCAAGAAGACCGCCGAGCTGGTCGAGGAGATCACGGCGGCCTGCCGCGAGCAGGATGTCGGTTCGACCCAGATCAACCAGGCGATCCAGCAGCTCGACAAGGTCACGCAGCAGAACGCGGCCGCCTCCGAGCAGGTCTCGGCCACCTCCGAGGAACTCGCAGCCCAGGCCGAGCAGCTCCAGACCACCATCGCCTTCTTCAAGATCGACGACACGGACGCCAGGATCGGCGAGGCCGTCGTCAAACTCAAGGCCAAGGCTGCGCAGATGAAGGTCGCAGCCGCGCCCAGGAAGTCCAGGCCCGCGCCGGCCCGCTCCGCCAAGGGCAAGACCGGAGGCTTCGCCTTCGATCTGAACGAGGTGGAAGACGAGCACGACGCCCAGTTCCGCCGCGCCTCCTGAAGACCGCCTGCCCTCGCTGCGGGAGGGGCATTCACCCCTCCCCACACCTCGACAACCATCTCCTCCCAACGTGGATCAAGTCATGCGTTTCACCATCAAGGCTAAACTGGCCGCCGCCTTTGGAGTCGTCATCGTCCTGTCGACGGTCGCGGGTGCCTTGTCGTACCAGCAGCTCTCCAACATGACGGAAACGCAGGGCACATTGATCCGCTGGACCAATCGGCTCGACCTGATCGGCGACGTCAGGACCTTCTTCAACCGCTCGATCCGCGCCGAGAAGAACGCGGTGATGGCGTCAGCCGACAAGGACATCGCCACCAGCATCGAGAACGCCACCAATGCGCGCGCCGAGGCTCTGAAGGTCCGCGACCGGCTCCAGGCGAATGCGGACGAGGGCGGCAAGCGCCGCTGGGATGCGCTGGCACCGAAGATCGCGCACTTCGCGACGGTGCAGGACCAGATCCTCGGATACGCCAAGCAGAACTCGAGCGCCCGCGCCTTCGAGATCTGGACCAACGAGACGAACCCCCGCATCGCGAACATCACGGCGACGACGAATGCGATGCTCGCCGACCTCGTCAAGCCGGGCTCCTCGCCGGCGGCGCTCGCTGCTGCCTATGAATTCCAGAACGCCCGCCTCGAATGGCTGCGCCTGACCCGCACCGCGACCCAGCTCTTTGGCGCCGCGACCACGGACGACGTCCAGCGCCTGAGCAAGGCGACCATGGATCAGATCCAGACGGTGCGCGCGGCTCTCGCCAAGGCGGCCGGGCCGATCGCCGAAGCCGGCACCTCCACCGAAAGGACGCTGGCCGCCTTCTCGAGCGCCCTCGAATCGATCACCAAGGTCGCGCAGATCGCGGCGGAAGCCGGCACGATCCGCGCCGGCAACATGTCGATGGGTGAAGGCGCGGTCGCGGTCTCCGAACTGATGGCCCTGCTGGACGAGTATACCGACTACATCAAGGGCGCGGCTGCCGAGGCGGCAAAGGAAGCTGCGGACAGCGCCGCCTTCGCCCGCAACCTGCTGATCTCGATCGTGCTCGGCACGCTGCTCATCGCCATCGTTGCCGCGACCTGGATCGCGCTCAACATCAGCCGTGGCCTCGCCAGCGCCGTCGGTCTCGCCAATGCGGTTGCCATCGGCGACCTCAGCCAGACCATCGCGATGAAGAGCAATGACGAGATCGGCGATCTCGTGACCTCGCTCAACACCATGACGGCCAACCTCAACGCCACCGCCGCCGTGGCCGACGCAATCGCCAATGGCGACCTGACGGTCGAGGCCAAGCGTCTTTCCGAAAAGGACACGCTCGGCATCTCCTTGGAGAATATGCTGGAGAAGCTGCGCACCATCGTCACCCAGGCGATCCAGGCGGCCGAGAACGTCTCGTCGGGTTCGCAGGAACTGTCGGCGAGCGCGGAGCAGTTGTCGCAGGGCTCGACCGAGCAGGCCTCGTCGACGGAGGAAGCCTCGTCCTCGATGGAGGAGATGGCGGCCAATGTGAAGCAGAACGCCGAGAACGCGGCGACCACCGAGAAGATGGCCGGCCAGTCGGCCAAGGACGCCGAAGCCAGCGGCATCGCGGTCGGCAAGGCGGTCGACGCGATGCAGACGATCGCGGCGAAGATCAACATCGTCCAGGAGATCGCCCGCCAGACCGATCTGCTGGCCCTGAACGCGGCGGTGGAAGCGGCCCGTGCCGGCGAGCATGGCAAGGGCTTCGCGGTGGTGGCCTCGGAGGTGCGCAAGCTCGCCGAGCGCAGCCAGGCCGCGGCCGCCGAGATCGGCACGCTCTCGACCGATACGGTGAAGGTGGCGCAGGAGGCCGGCTCGATGCTGGCCAAGCTGGTGCCCGACATCAAGAAGACCGCCGAGTTGGTCGAGGAGATCACGGCGGCCTGCCGCGAGCAGGATGTCGGTTCGACCCAGATCAACCAGGCGATCCAGCAGCTCGACAAGGTCACGCAGCAGAACGCGGCGGCCTCCGAGCAGGTCTCGGCCACCTCCGAGGAACTCGCCGCCCAGGCCGAGCAGCTCCAGACCACCATCGCCTTCTTCCGCCTCGACGATCGCGGCGGACACCAGCCGCTGGCTCAGCCGATCGTCGTCAACAAGGCGGTCAGGCAGCTCCGCGGCAAGGCGGCCAGCATGGCTGCCGCCATCCAGCCGAAGAAGGCGCCGGCCCGCCCCGCCAAGAAGGTCGCCAATGGTGGCTTCGCCTTCGACATGGATGGCGGCGAGGACCAGGACGACGCCGCCTTCCACCGCAACTGACCGGGCACTCCCGGCTCCGCGACAGGCGGGGCCGGGCTGTTGCCTGTCGCCTTCACCGCGAGGTCACCATGGCTGATACCGCCCAATATCTGACGCTCGGCATCGACCAGGAGCTGTTCGGCATCGACATCCGCAATGTCCGGGAGATCCTCGACATGCGGCCGATCTCGAAGCTGCCGCATGCGCCGAACTTCCTGCTCGGCATGATCGATGTCCGCGGCACCGGCTACCCGATCGTCGATCTTCGCACCAAGCTCGGCCTGGTCCGCGCGGAGCCGACCGACGCCACCAGGATCATCATCCTCGACGTGCCGGTCAAGGGCCGCACGCTCGGCGTCGGCTTCGTCGCCGACCGCGTCTTCGAGGTGACCGGGCTCGACGACGACCACACCGAAGCCGCTCCCGATGTCGGCGGCCGCTGGCAGTCGAACTACATCGCCGGCATCGGCCGCAAGGGCGAGGCTTTCATCGTGGTGTTCGACCTTGAGCGCCTGATGGAATCCGACGATCTGCCGGCGCTGACCGCCGTGGCTCCGGAAAAGGCCGCCTGAGTCCATGAAGCCGTCAGCGCCCGAGACTTTCGACCATCTGACCGACAAGCATTTCACCGCGATTGCCAAAGTCATCGAGACGCGCGTCGGCATCAAGCTGCCGCAGACCAAGCGGACCATGGTGGAGGGCCGGCTGCGCAAGCGCGTGCGGGTGCTGGGCCTGTCGGGACTTCACGCCTACGGGGCGCATCTGTTCGAGCGCGGCGGCCTGGACGCCGAACTCATCCATCTGATCGACTGCGTCACCACGAACAAGACCGACTTTTTCCGCGAGCCGAGCCATTTCGAGTTCCTGCGCGACATCGCCGTGCCGCAGCTCGCGCAGCGCCATGGCGGGCGTCCGCCGAACCTGAAGGTCTGGAGCGCGGCGTCCTCGACCGGGGCGGAGGCCTACTCCGCCGCGATGGTGCTGCAGGATCTGGTCACTGCTGGCAAGGTGGCGCGCTTCTCGATCCTGGGCACGGACATCTCGACCGAGGTGCTGAAGGAGGCGCGTTCGGCGATCTATCCGCGCGCCTTCGTGGCGCCGGTGCCTTCGCCGATGCAGCAACGCTATCTGATGCGCTCGAAGGATCCGCGCGACGATGTCGTCAGGGTCACGCCAGAGCTGCGCCGGCAGGTCCATTTCGAGCGGCTGAACCTGATGGACGAAGCCTATCCTTTCGACCGCGACGTCGACGTGATCTTCTGCCGCAATGTGCTGATCTATTTCGACCGGCCGACGCAGCAGGCGGTATTGGCGCGTCTCGCCTCGCATTTGCGTCCGGGCGGCTATCTGATGCTCGGACATTCGGAATCGATGGCCGGGAGCGGCGTCGATCAACTGCGTTCCGTCGTGCCCACCGTCTACCAGGCTGGAGCCTGCCAGGCCGGAGCGGCCGCCAGCGGGAGGTCGGCAGCATGAGCCGCAAGCCCATCCGTGTCCTCATCGTCGACGACTCGGCTTCGGTGCGTCAGGTCCTCAGCTCGATCCTGGGCGAGGATCCCGGCATCGAGGTCATGGGTACGGCCGCCGACGCCTTCGCCGCCGCGCGCCGGCTCCAGACCGAGCTGCCCGATGTCATGATCCTCGACATCGAGATGCCGGGCATGGACGGCCTGACTTTCCTGCGCAAGATCATGGCGCAGCGGCCTATCCCCGTCATTATCTGCTCGACCTTGACCGAGGCTGGATCACGGGCCCTGTTCGATGCGCTGGAGGCCGGCGCCGTCGACGTCCTGCCCAAGCCGCGCATCGATACGCGCGTGGCGCTGATGGAGACCGCCGACCGGCTGCGCCATGCCGTCCGGGCTGCCGCTCAGGCGAAGCTGCGGCCGCGCGAGCCGCGCATGCCAATCGAGAAGAAGCTGACGGCCGATGCCATCCTGCCGCCGCCGGTGCTGGGCCGTGTCCGGCATGCGACCGACAAGATCGTCTGCATCGGCATCTCGACGGGCGGAACCGAAACCCTGCGCGAGGTTCTGGAGCAGTTGCCGGCGAACTGCCCGGGCATCGCCATCGTCCAGCACATGCCGGAGAAGTTCACGCTCGCCTTCGCGCGGCGGCTGAACGGCATCTGCGCCATGGAGATCAAGGAGGCCGAGGATGGCGACGAGGTCTCCACCGGCCGCGTCCTGATCGCGCCCGGCAACCGCCACATGCTGCTCCAGCGCTCCGGCCAGCAATACCGCATCGCGATCAAGGACGGGCCGCATGTCTCGCGTCACCGTCCCTCGGTCGACGTGCTGTTCCGCTCGGCGGCGCAATATGCCGGCGCCAATGCACTCGGCATCATCATGACCGGCATGGGCGACGATGGTGCGCGCGGGCTGCTCGAAATGCGTAAGGCGGGCGCACGCACGCTGGCGCAGGACGCCGAGAGCTGCGTCGTCTTCGGCATGCCGAAGGAAGCGATCGATCTCGGAGCGGCTGAACGGATCGTCAAGCTCTCGCGTGTACCGCAGGAGATCATGGCGTGGCCGCAGGCTGCGTCAGGGGTAGGGGCAGGGGGCGAGAATGCGCGCGGCGTCTGAGATCGGTGGGGGTGGGGGCGGTAGGGCGATGGACGGCAACGATCCGGCATTGCCGAGGCTGATCCAGGCGCTCGAAGGCAGCGCCCGCGAGATCGACGTCACCTTCGCCAGGGCCGGCAGTCAGCTCGGCGTGGGCTTGAGCCTGTTCGAGGGCTTGAAGGAGAAGCTTTCGACGCTTTCGGCCGAACTCTCGGGCGAAGAGATCGCCCATGCGGGCCGCACGCTGTCCGGTCTCGCCGGCGAACTGCGCGCCATCAATGACGGCCTGCATGACGAGACCGGCGTGCTGCAGGAACTCGCCACGCACAGCAAGGACGCCTCGCAGGCTCTCGATCGTCTGCTCGAGCATATGCGGCTGATCACGATCCTGGCCCGCAGCGCCCGCATCGAGGCCGTCTCCGTGCAGGCAGCCGGCCGCGATTTCGGCGATTTCACCAGCGAGATCGTCGCCCTCACCACCCAGGCCCAGCGCACCATCCAGAACTGCGCCCGCGACCATGACCATCTCAGTGACCTGCTCGGCACGGCGCTGGCGGCGCAGCGCGATTTCGAGGGGCGCTATGGCCAGGCGCTGTCGGCGCTCGCCGGCAATCTCGAGCAGACCCTGGCCGAGGTCGCGCAGCGCCAGCAGCGCAGCGTTTCGCTGACGAGCGACGCGGCACTGCATTCCGGCAAGATCGCCATGGCCGCCGGCGGCGCGATCATCGCCCTGCAATCGGGCGACAGCATCCGCCAGCGCCTGGAGCATGCGATCAAGGCCTTGCGCCTGCTTGGCACCGTCACCGCCGGCGAGGGGCCGGGCGCCGAGCTCGATGCGCAGGAGCGCGGCGCTGCGGCGCTGGTGCTGCGCCGGCTACAAGCGGCCCAGCTCGACGAAAGCGCACAAACGCTGTCCCAGGATGCGGATGCGATTGAATCGGCGCTGGCGCTGCTCGCGGGCGACACCGCTGGCCTGCTCGATCTGGTGCGCTCGCTCTATCAGGGCGATGGCAGCAAGTCCGGCTCCTTCCTGGCCGATCTGGAATCGGATTTGGCCCAGGCAGCCGACCTGCTCGCCAAATGCGACAGGGCGCGTTCCGGCGTCGACCGCGTCACCGACGCGCTCTCGACCGTCCTCGAAACCTGCCAGGAAACCGTCGCGGCTCTCGCCGACACGGTCTCCAGCATCGTGCTGATCGGCATGAATGCCGGCCTGCGCGCGGCACGGATCGGCACCGGCGGGCGCAGCCTCGTCGTCATCGCCCAGGAGCTGAAATTCGCGGCCGACCAGGTGGCGAGCGATGCCGCCGCGCTGACCCCGACCTTCGCCCAGATGCAGCAGACGTCGAGCGGGCTGAAGAGCGGCGGGCGCCTCGATGCGGCTCATTTCGCCGCCCTCGACGATGCGATGCGCGACTCGCTGGCTGCCATGCGCCAGACCGGCGATCGTCTCGGCGTGACGCTGGGCCAGCTCACCCGCGAGGGCGGCGGCTTCGGCGAAGTCGTCGCCCGGGCGCGGCTGTCCTTCTCCAATGCCGGCGCGATGAGCGATCTGATCGCGTCGGGCGCCGTCGAACTGACGCGCTCGGTCGCCGATCGGGAGATGCCGGCGCGGGCCGGTCTGGCCGAACGCGTGCGCGGCCTGATCGACGCGCATGTCTGGCCCAACTACACCATGGTGGGCGAGCGCACGATCCATCACGCCGTGGTCGGGCTGCTTCTGGCCGATGGAGTCGGGAGCGCTACGCCTGCAGTCGTCGTCCAGTCTGCCGACGATCTCGACGATATCCTGTTCTGAGCGGTGGCGGCGCTGTCAAAAATGCCCGCAATGCGCGCATTTGAATTGAATTTCATCGATCGAGTAGTGAATGTTCCGCCGTTGAGTCAGGTTTCGATGCATTTGCGATAGACATAGACCTGTCTTCGCCGTAATCCCGGTACAGTTCTCAACAGCAATGTCATTTTCTTCTCTCGATCGGAATATCCCATGGCAGACAATAACGAAGAGCTTCTCGATCTGACGACCTCGATCGTTTCCGCCTATGTCGCCCGCAACAACGTCCCGCGTGCCGATCTCGCCGATCTGATTGCAAGCGTCCATGCTTCGCTCGCGAAGCTTGGCGGCGAGCCCGAGGCACCGGCCGCCGCGCCGCTGGTTCCGGCCGTGTCGATCCGCAAATCCGTCACCCCGGATGCGATCATCTGTCTCGAGGACGGCAAGTCCTTCAAGTCGCTGAAGCGTCACCTCAGCAGCAAGTACGATCTGACGCCCGAGCAGTACCGCACGAAATGGGGCCTGCCGGCCGATTATCCGATGGTCGCCCCGGCCTATGCCGAGGCGCGTTCGGCGCTGGCCAAGTCGATGGGCCTCGGCCGCAAGGCCGCGGTGCCGGCTCCCGCCGCCAAGCCCAAGCGCGCCGCCCGCGCCAAGGCCTGACGCATCAAGGCCTGACGCATCACGGCCTGACGCGCCTCGGCGCGTGAAGACCGCAAGACGTGCCCGCCTGCCGGGCACGTCTCTGCAGCGCCTTGATGCCGTGTCAGCGCGGCGTCAGCAGGCTCTTCCTCAGCATGCAGTGTACGCCCTTGTGCTGGTTCACCGTCTGGGTGACGCGCAGATCCGCCGCCATCGAGCACAGGCCATAGGCCTGCTCGCGGGTGATGCCGGTGCGCTCGACGATCAGCACGATCATGTCGCGCAGCGCCTTCTCGGCGCAGCGGTCGAGGTCCGGATCCATGCCGCAGGTGATGACATGGCTCGGCGTCTCCGCCCGCGGATAGGTGAAGCGCAGATCCTTGCGCACGGTCAGCCGGAACGTGCCTGACAGCGCCGTCTCGATGGCGGTGACGTTGACCTCGCCATCGCCCTGGACGCCATGACCGTCGCCGACCGAGAACAGCGCGCCGGGCACGAACACCGGCAGATAGAGCGTCGTGCCGGCGACCAGCTCCTTGTTGTCGAGATTGCCGCCGAAGGCGCGCGGGATGATCGAGGTGCAGCGCCCCCATTCCGGCGGCGGCGCGACGCCCATCACCCCGAAGAACGGCGCCAGCGGCAGCTCCAGCCCCCAGGGCATCGTCCCGACCATGCGGCTTGCGTCGAGCGGGATGTTCATCAGGTGGAAGTTCGGGAAATCATCGGGCAGAGTGCCGGCGAGCGGTCGGTTGAGGTTGTAGCCCCAATCCTGCCGCAGCGAGACCTGCTCGATCTCGATCTGCAGCACGTCACCGGGCTCTGCGCCCTCGACCGCGACGGCGCCCGTCAGGATATGCGGCCCGAAGGGCGGGCCCTTCTGCGCGGCATGGATCGCGAGCAGTTCCGGCGGAACATGGAAGCCCGCCGGCGGCAGCACCTCGGCGGTGCCGCTGACCGATTCGATCGTGACGGTCTCGCCGCTGGCGATCGTCAGGGCCGGCGGCACACGGGCATCGAAATAACCCCAGTGACAGGTTTCGGGCGAGGCTTTCAGGTGATGGGGCATGAGCGATCCGTCGCGAGGGGATATCAGGATGGGATGCGCGCGCTTGGCCTGTCGAGTGCAAATTTGCGCTGCCCACCCGCCGCCCTGAGCAGGCTCGCCGGGCCGGCGCACTTCTTGCTGCCGCACGTCTTGTAGAGAGCCTCCCATTCCGGCATCTCCAAGCCAGCCCGTTCGACGGAGACCAACCCTTGCGCCAGATCACAGCCGGACATGCCTTCGATGCGCGCAAGAGCCTGTCGGATGTAACGCTCACGCTCGATGACGGGCGCATCGCCACCATCGCCCCGGCCATGGCCGCGCCGCAGGACGACGTCGTCGTGCTGCCTGCCCTCGTCAACGCCCATGACCACGCCCGTCCGATCAAGACAAGTTCGGTCGGCGGTTTCGGCAAGCCGCTCGAACTCTGGCTGCATAGGCTTTCGCTGTTTGCCCCGATCGATCCCTATCTCGCCACGTTGGCGCCGCTCGGCCGCGCCGCGCTGGGCGGGCAGGGCGCGGTGATGATCCACCATGTCCGCCCGATGGGGCTGACCGACCTTCCCACGGAGGCCGCGGCGATGGCCCACGCGGCGCGCGATGTCGGTGTCCGCATCGCCTTCGGTGTCGGCATGCGCGACCAGAACCCGCTGGTCTATGGCGATCACGGCCCGGTTCTCGATGCGCTGGACCCCGTCACCCGTGCCGAGATCGAAAGCCGCTATCTCGCGCCGATGCTGCCCATCGCCGAGCAGATTGCCCGCGTCGCTGCGGTCGCGGACGCCGTCGCCGGCCCGATGGTCGATGTGCAATACGCCCCCAACGGTCCGCAATGGGGCTCGGACGCGCTCTGGCAGGCCATCGCCGAGGCCTCGGCCCGGACCGGACGGCGCGTTACAACGCATCTCTTCGAGACGAAATACCAGCGCGACTGGGCCGACCGCACCTATCCGGACGGGCTGGTCAAGCGCTGGAAGGAGATCGGACTGCTCTCGCCGCGGCTGACGCTGGCTCATTGCGTCTGGGCCCGTCCCGACGAGCTGGAGATGATCGCGGAGGCCGGCTGCGTCATCGCCAGCAACACCTCCTCGAACCTCGCGCTACGCTCGGGCCTTGCTCCCGTCGCCGAGATGGTTCGGCGCGGCTGCAAGGTCGCGCTCGGCGTCGACGGGCAGGCCTTCGACGAGGATGACGACGCGCTGCGCGAATTGCGCCTGCTCTGGTCGCTACATGGCGGCTGGGGCTTCGACACCGAACTCTCGCCCCGCGACGTCCTCGCCATGGCGCTGGAGAACGGCCGCATCGCGCTCGGTGCCCCAGTGGGCGGGCAGCTTGCGGAAGGCCAGGCGGCCGACCTGCTGATCCTCGACCGCGCGGCGCTCGACGAGGATGCGCTGATGCCGGTCGATCCGCTCGACCTGATGTTCGCCCGCGCCAGCCGCCGCCATATCCGCGAGCTGATCGTCGCCGGCCGCAGCATCGTCAGCCATGGCCGCGTGCAGGGCGTCGATCTCGACGCGGTCCATGACGAGTTGCGCGGAATCTATCGCGCCGGCATCAGCGAGCGCGCCGGCCTTGCCGCCGCCCTGCCGCCGCTGGAGTCCGCCGTTCGCCAGCACTACCTGTCACGCCTTGGCTGCTGCTGAGTTCAGCCGGGCGGGGCGGCTCGGGCGAGACCGTGCAGGAAGATGTCGATGCATTGCTGGGCATGGGCGATGCGGTCCTCGCGCGTCAGCAACGCGTCGCCCGGGAAGCGCTTCACCAGAACGCTGAACACCATGTCCATCAGCATCCGCGCGGCTGCTTCCGGCGGGAAAGGCCGCAGGGCGCCGCGCCCCTGCTGCTGGCTGAGCCAGCCGGCGAGCAGGCGACGCGCCGGCTCCGCGCCTTCCAGCGTGATCGCCTCGCCGATCTCGGGGAAACGGTCCGCATCCGCCAGGGCCAGTCTGATGAAGGCCAGTCGCTCGCGGTTCTCGGCCTCGTCGATGTCGAGGCGGAAGATCGCGGCCAATGCCTCGGCGGGCGCCAGGTCGTCGTCCGGCCGCGGCAGCGCCAGCATCGTCCGGCGATGATCCGCGACCATGGCGCCGAACAGGTCCGTCTTGGCGGGGAACAGCCGGTAGAGCGTTTTCTTCGAGATGCCGCAGCGCGCCGCGACTGCATCCATCGTGGTGGCGCCATAGCCGACATCGAGGAACAGGTCGCAGGCGATGGCGATGATGCGTTGGCGCTCGTCGTCGTCGGAACGCTGTTTCGGCCGTCCGCGGACGCGCAGCGGCGCAGCAGCCATCGCATCCCCACAATTGTCGATCATTGGCAGTCACCCCTGGAAACATAATGCCGTTTGACAGGGGCAGAAATCAAGCGTTAAGAAACTCGCCAGTTTCCTAATGGGGTAACCGATGCCGATCAAGCGAGCCGATAATGTCCAGCGCCTCCTGCTCCTGGGGGGCGCCTTGATCGGCATGGGGCTGGCCGGCTGCAACAGCGAGAAGGCCGCCGCGCCTCCGGCGCAGCCGCAGGCGCAGGTGAGTGTCGTGGTGCTGCGTCCGCAGTCGGTCGCGATCACGGCGGAGTTGCCGGGCCGGGTCTCGGCCAGCCTGATCGCGGAGGTGCGTCCGCAGGTCAGCGGCATCATCAAATCGCGGCTCTTCAAGGAAGGCAGCGAGGTCAAGGCCGGGGATTTGCTCTACGAGATCGATCCCGCTCCCTATCAGGCCGCGTTCGACAGTGCCGTTGCGGCCGAGCAGAAGGCGGAGGCCGCCGCCGTCAACGCTCAGTTGAGAGCCGACCGCTATCGCGAGCTGCTGCAGCGCAATGCGACGAGCCAGCAGGATACGGACGATGCCAAGGCGACGCTGGCCCAGGCTCGAGCGGATGTCGCTGCCGCGAAGGCGAGCGTCGAGACGGCCCGGATCAACCTCGCCTATACCAAGGTGACGGCGCCGATCGGTGGGCGCGTCGACAAGTCGACACTGACCCAGGGCGCGCTCGTGACCGCCAACCAGGCCGCGGCGCTGACGACGATCCGCCAGCTGGAACCGATCAATGTCGACATCATCCAGTCGAGCACCAACCTTTTGAATTTCCGCCGGGCCGTGGCCGAGGGGCGCCTCAAGCTCAGCGGCAACAATGTCGCGGTCAAACTCAAGCTCGACACGGGGGTGGACTACCCGCCGACCGGCAAGATCGAATTCGCCGAATCAAGCATCGACACGACGACCGGCACCTTCACGGTGCGGGCCGAGTTCCCCAATCCGGACCGCTTGTTGCTGCCCGGCATGTTCGTCCGCGCCCTGGTCGAGGAAGGCGTCGCTCCGAACAACTTCCTGGTGCCGCAGCGGGCCGTCACCCGCAATCCCAAGGGCGAGGCCACGGCCAAGTTCGTCGGGGCCGACGGCAAGGTCGAGGAGCGCGTGGTCGCGACCTCGCGCAGTGTCGGCAACAACTGGCTCATCGATCAGGGCGTCAAGGACGGCGAGCGCATCATCGTCGAGGGCGGACAGCTCGTGCGCTCGGGCCAGACCGTGACGGGCAACGAGGTGACGATCGACGAGGCCAGCGGGGAGCTCAAATCCGCCAACCGCCAGGCCGCGCTCGGCGCCGCTCCGGCCGCGAAGAACTGACGCCATGCTCTCGCGCTTTTTCATCGAACGCCCGATCTTTGCCTGGGTCGTGGCCATCGTCATCATGCTGGCCGGCCTGCTCGCGCTGCGCACCCTGCCGATCTCGCAATATCCGCAGATCGCGCCGACCACGGTGCAGATCAGCGCCAACTACCCCGGCGCCGACGCGCAGACGGTGGAGAACTCGGTGACCAAGGTCATCGAGCAGGGCATGACCGGCGTCGACAACCTGCAATACATGACGGCGACCTCGACCTCGACCGGCAACGCCTCGATCACGCTGACCTTCACCAGCGCGGCCGACCCCGACGTCGCGCAGATGCAGGTGCAGAACAAGCTCCAGCTTGTCACGCGCCAGCTACCCCAGGTCGTGCAGAGCACCGGCATCTCGGTCGCCAAGGCCTCGACCGGCTTCCTGATGGTCGCCGCCTTCTTCTCGAAGGACGGTCGCATGAACACGACCGACCTCGCTGATTATGTCGATTCCACGCTGAACGACACGCTCAAGCGCGTCGAAGGCGTCGGCTCGACACAGCTCTTCGGTGCCGGCTACGCCATGCGCATCTGGCTCGATCCCGCGAAGCTCGAGAAATACGCGCTGATGCCGAGCGATATCGCGACCGCGATCCAGGCGCAGAACACCCAGGTCTCCGCCGGCCAGCTCGGCGGCCTGCCGCAGATCAAGGGCCAGCAGCTCAACGCCACGGTCACCGCCCTGTCCCGGCTGCAGACGGTGCAGCAGTTCGAGAACATCATCCTGAAGAGCGGCTCCTCGGGCTCGATCGTCCGGCTGAACGACGTCGCCCGTGTCGAGCTCGGCGCGAAGAGCTACGATACCGTCTCGTATTACAACGGCCACCCGACGACCGGCCTCGCCATCAGCCTCGCCACCGGCGCCAACGCGATCGACACGGCCAAGGCGGTCCAGGCGACGATCGAGCGCCTGAAGCCGACCCTGCCCGAAGGCGTCGAGGTCACTTACCCCTACGACACCACGCCCTTCGTCACCCTCTCGATCGAGAAGGTCGTGCACACGCTGTTGGAGGCGATCGTGCTCGTCTTCATCGTGATGTTCGTCTTCCTGCAAAACCTGCGCGCCACCTTCATCCCGATGCTGGCCGTGCCTGTCGTGCTGCTCGGAACCTTCGGCGTGCTGGCGCTGGCCGGATACTCGATCAACACGCTCACCATGTTCGCCATGGTGCTCGCCATCGGCCTGCTCGTCGACGACGCCATCGTCGTGGTCGAGAATGTCGAGCGCGTCATGCGGGAGGAGAAGCTCTCGCCCAAGGAGGCGACCATCAAGTCGATGGGCGAGATCACCGGCGCGCTGATCGGCATCGCGACCGTGCTCTCGGCCGTGTTCGTGCCGATGGCCTTCTTCGGCGGCTCCGTCGGCGTCATCTACCGGCAGTTCTCGATCACCATCGTGACCGCCATGGCCCTCTCGGTTGTGGTGGCGCTGGTGCTGACGCCGGCGCTCTGCGCCACCCTCCTCAAGCCCATCGACGATCACGGGCCGCGCAAGGGCTTCTTCGGCTGGTTCAACCGCAATTTCGAGCGCACGACGGAGGGCTACCGTTCCGGCATCGCCGGCATGATCGCGCGGCCGGTGCGCTTCCTGCTGGTGTTCCTGCTGATCACCGGCGGCATGGCCTATCTCTTCGCCCGGCTGCCCAGCTCCTTCCTGCCCGAGGAGGACCAGGGCATCCTGCTGACCAGCGTCCAGCTTCCGGTCGGCGCCACGCAGGATCGCACGCTCAGGGTCCTCGAAGAGGTGCAGAAGCACTATCTTGAGAAGGAGAAGGATCTGGTCGACGGCGTCCTGACCGTCGCCGGCTTCGGCTTCGGCGGGGCGGGGCAGAATGTCGGCCTCGCCTTCGTCCGGCTGAAGCCCTTCGCCGATCGTACCGGCAAGCAGGCGACGGCGCAGGCCATTGCCGGGCGCGCCATGGGCGCCTTCCGCTCGATCAAGGACGGCATGGTCTTCGCTCTCGCCCCGCCGGCGATCCAGGGTTTCGGCAACACGGCGGGCTTCGACTTCTACCTGCAGGACATCGCCGGCGCCGGCCATGCGCGGCTGATGGAGGTCCGCAACCAGTTGCTCGCCCTCGCGGGCCAGAGCAAGCAGCTCTCCGGCACCCGCCCGAACGGGCAGGAGGATACGCCGCAATATGCCGTCGAGATCGACCAGGAGAAGGCGAGCGCCCTGACGCTCTCGCTCGGCAGCATCAACGACACGCTGTCGACGGCCTGGGGCTCCGCCTATGTCAACGACTTCATCGATCGCGGCCGCGTGAAATCGGTCTATGTCCAGGCGGATGCGCCCTTCCGCATGCAACCCGAGGATGTCGGGCGCTGGTATGTCCGCAACCAGGGCGGCGAGATGGTGCCCTTCTCGGCCTTCTCCTCCGGGCGCTGGACCTATGGCTCGCCGCGCCTGGAACGCTACAATGGCTCGGCCGCCGTCCAGATGCAGGGCGCCGCCGCCGCGGGCGTCAGCTCCGGCGCGGCCATGGAAGAGATCGACCGGCTGACGACGCAGCTTCCGGCCGGGTTCGGCCATGAATGGACCGGCCTGTCCTATCAGGAGCGGCTCTCGGGCAGCCAGGCGGCGGCGCTCTACGCGCTCTCGATGCTGGTCGTCTTCCTCTGCCTCGCGGCGCTCTATGAGAGCTGGTCGATCCCCTTCGCGGTCATGCTCTCCGTGCCGATCGGCATCTTCGGCGCGCTCGCCGCCGCCACCCTGTTCGGCCAGTCCAACGACGTCTACTTCAAGGTCGGCCTGCTGACGACGATCGGGCTGGCGGCCAAGAACGCGATCCTGATCGTCGAGTTCGCGATCGAGCAGGAGGCGAAGGGCAAGGGCCTCGTCGAGGCGACGCTGGAGGCGGCGCGACAGCGCCTGCGCCCGATCCTGATGACCTCCTTCGCCTTCGTCCTCGGCGTGCTGCCGCTGGCGATCGCGACCGGCGCTGGCTCCGGCAGTCAGAACGCCATCGGCATCGGCGTGATGGGTGGCATGATCGCCGCGACCGTGATCGGCGTGTTCTTCGTGCCGCTGCTTTATGTGGTCGTGGCCCGGACGGTCAGGCGCTGGCGCAAGGCCCCTGTTGCGGCTCCGGCCGAGGCGCATTGAGTGAAACGGGGCGGCGCGGCCGCCCCGTAGACTTTGGCCCCGGCCGCTCAGCCGCCCGAGGCGCCGCCGGCGATGATCGTCGGCTTGCCTTCGACCGGAAGGTCGAGGGCCTGCTGCAGGCTCTCGAGATTGTATTCGCGGATCCGCCCCTGCGTCGGGTCGCTGACGAAGGCGCTGGCGCCGATCACGGCGAGGTTCGGGGTCGGAGTCTTCGCGCCATAGGCGCAATCGAAGGCGGGCACGGCGTCGAAGCTGGCGAGCTCCTTCCAGGCCGGGGCGATCTCGTAGATGCGCAGCTTGCCGTCCGCCGTGAGATTGGCGAGCCGCTTGCCGTTGGCCTCGACCTCGAACTGGCAGGCGGCTTGCTCGCCCGGCACTTTCAGCACATCGGCCTCTGACAGCGAGGCCGCCGCCGGATCAATGCGCAGGAGCGCATCGTAAGGTGACTTCAATCCGTAGTTGCCGACGAGATGGCGGCCTCCGCCACCCTTGATCGTGCTGGTGCGGCGCCCGTCCGGATAGGCCAGCTTGTGCGCGGCAAAGCTCCGCCCGTCCCGCCGCAGCACGAGGACGCCGCCGCCCTCACCTTCGGCGCAGCCGAAGACATGCGTGTCCTTGAGAGCGGCATGGCCGTGGAACAGCCGGCAGGAGGCATCGGCTTTCGCCGTGTCGTTGATCGCGAAGACGGGCTTCCAGCTCTCGGGCTTTCCGCTCGTGTCGAGAATCTCGAAACCGTCGGGTCGCGACGAGGCGCTCCTGTCCTCGCCCTTGGCATAGACCGGGTTGGGCACGGAAACGAGGAGCCGGCGCTTGCCGAGCGGGATCGAAATCCCGTGCTGGGGTGCCGGGCTCTTCCAGACGATGGATTTAGGCGACTTCGTCCCCAGGCTGGCGACATCGAGCAGGACGACCTTGGGGTCGCTCTTGCGCAGCCAGGGCCGGTCGCCGTCATAGAACAGCGCGATCTGCCCCTGCTCCGAGACGACATGGGCCGGCTTGTCGCCGGTCACGACGAGGTCGAGCAGCTTCGGCGTCAGCTTCTCGACGTCGTCATGGTCGCCATGGGATTCGCGCACCAGGCCACTGTCGAGAACGCGGATCGTCCCGGCCTCGTCGCCGGTCTTCACGACGACATGGCGGCCGTCCTCCGCGGTCGCGAGCCCGGCATTCGGCAGCGGCATGGGGAAGCTGTGAGTGGTCTCGCCGCTGTCGAGATCGAGGATGCGCAGCACCGGCTTGTCATGGTCGGCGAAGACCAGGCGCCCGCGCAGGACGGCGTGGTCATGGGCCTGGGCGGTGCTGAGCGAGAGGATCGAGCCGATCGCCAGCGCGAAGGGGTGGAAGGACTTGGTCACGGAACATCCTGTGCGTTGAGGGGGGCGTTGCGCGGCGGTCAGGGTCGATCGCCGCGCTGCGATCGAAACGATTTGCAATGTTATACTATAACAATTTTGTGTTTCAAGCTGGTCGGCTCGACTTTGTCGGGCGGGTACGCTCGCGGGCGGGATGAAAGACCTGCCGGCAGCTCGACGCTCCCGTCTGTCAGGGCACCCGCAAGCCGTCCGACGGATCGGCAGCGACCTCCTCGCCGTCGGCCATGGCCTGGATGGCGATCCGCACCTTCTCGACGAAGCCCAGCGCCAGCGGCGACCGGAAGCGACCGGCCGGCCAGACCACGCCGATGTCATAGAGGACGGTCGGCCGGAACGGGCGCGTGACGATGCCGCGGCCGCGATACTCGACGGCCGTATAGGGATCGACGATGCCGATGCCTGCGCCGGACGCGACGAGCGAACAGGCGATCATGGACAAAGGCGTCTCGACCCGCATCTGCCGCGTGACCCGTGCCGCCGAGAACAGCGCGTCGGTATGGAACCGCCACTGGGTCGAGCCCGCCAGCGAGACGAAGGGCTCGCCGATGAAGTCCGACGGTTCGAGCACCGCCTTCTCGGCGAGCCGGTGGCCTTCGGGCAGCACCGCGACGGCGGGCACGGCGGGCAGCGCTTCGACGTCGATATTGGGGAAGTCGAGCGGGTACTGGGCGAAGCCGATGTCGCAGAAGCCGGTGGCGACCCAGTCGACGACCTGCGAGGAGATGCTGCCGTAGATCGCGATGTCGAGGCCCGGCTTGTCCTTCATATAGGCCGCGACCAGGCGGGGCAGGAAGCCGACATTGAAGGTCGGCAGGGCCGCGATGCGCAGGCTCCCCGAAAGCCCCTCGCGGAGGTTACGTGCCGTGTTCTGGATCTGCTCCAGCCCGACGAATTGGCGCTCGACCTCGCGGTATAACGAAAGCGCCTCATTGGTGGGCACCAGCCTCGTTCCGCGCCGTTCGAAAAGCGTCAGCCCGAGCGTATATTGCAAGTCGTGGATCAGGCGCGTCACGGCCGGCTGGCTGATATGGAGCGCACGGGCGGCCGAAGTGACCCCTCCGGTGACGATGACGGTACGAAAGGCTTCGATCTGTCGGGGATTCAGCATGGTTTCCGGCCGATGAAAACCAACCATAACATTCTGGTATGGCTTCCGCGAATGATTCGATTTGACCCGTTCCAATCTGTCGCAGAACCTTCATGCATCACTCGCAAACGAGGAGGGGTCGATGAAATTCGCTTGGGTAGGACTGCTGCTGACCACCACGGCACTGGGCGCGGGGACCGCCGCCATGGCCCAGCAGAAGACGATGTTCGTCGCCGGCTATGGTGGCTCCTACGAGCAGACCATGCGCAAGGAGGTCATCCCGGCCTTCGAGAAGCAGGCCAACGTCAAGATCGAATACGTCGCCGGCAACTCGACCGACACCCTCGCCAAGCTCCAGGCCCAGAAGGGCAACCAGCAGATCGACGTCGCCATCGTCGATGACGGCCCGGCCTATCAGGCGGTGGCGCTCGGCTTCTGCGGAACGCTCACCGATGGCGCCGTCTACAAGGACGTGGCGCCGGTGATGAAGTTCAAGTCGAACAAGGGCGTGGGCCTCGGCCTCGTCGGCACCGGGCTGTTCTACAACAAGAAGGTCTTCGACGAGAACAAGTGGCCGGCCCCGACCTCCTGGAACGACCTCAAGTCCAAGGCCTATGGCAAGAAGATCGTCACCCCGCCGATCAACAACACCTATGGGTTGCATGCTCTGATCGCCTTCGCCCAGCTTGGCGGCGGCGGCGAGAACAACATCGAGCCCGGCTTCGAGGCCTTCAAGAAGGACATCAACCCCAACATCGTCGCCTATGAGCCCTCGCCGGCGAAGATGACCGAGCTGTTCCAGAACGGCCAGGCCGTGCTCGGCGTCTGGGGCTCGGGCCGCGTCAAGGCCTTCGCCGACACCGGCTTCCCGGTCGAATTCGTCTATCCGAAGGAAGGCGGCTATGCGCTCGGCGTCGCCGCCTGTCCGATCGAGGGCTCGAAGAACGCGGCCGAGGCCAACGCCTTCATCCAGTTCATGCTCTCACCCACGATCCAGAAGGTCATGGCGACCGGCGCGGGCTTCGGCCCCGCCAACACAACCGTGACCCTGACGCCCGACGAGCAGAAGGGCCTGCCCTATGGCGAGGACGTGAAGAAGCTCAAGGCCGTCGACTGGGACGTCGCCAACGCCAAGCGCGAGGAATGGACGAGGCGCTGGAACCGCGAGGTCGAGCGGTAAGGCGCATCGTCATTCTCGGGCGTCGCTCCGCGACGACCCGGGAATCTCGTGACGATAGCGCGTTTCTGCCTGAGATGGTCGGGTCAAGCCCGACCATGACATTCGCTATGCCCGGCTCCAATTCCCAGCCGTACAGAGTTCAAACACCCATGTCGCATCTCGTTCTCGAAGGCCTCGGCAAGTCCTATGGCGGCGCCGTTGCCGTCGACGGGCTCAACCTCTCCGTCGAGCGCGGCGAGTTCGTCTCGCTGCTCGGCCCCTCCGGCTGCGGCAAGACGACGACGCTGCAGATGATCGCCGGCTTCGTCGCGATCGATCGCGGTCGCATCCTGCTCGACGGGCAGGACCTCGGCCACGTGCCGCCGAGCAAGCGCGGCCTCGGCATCGTCTTCCAGAGCTATGCGCTCTTTCCCCACATGACGGTCGCAGAGAACATCGCCTTCGGCCTCGAGATGCGCGGCATCGACAAGGCGGAGCGCGAGAAGCGCACGCTCGAGGCGATGGCCCTGGTCGGGCTGAAGGGCTTCTCCGATCGCTATCCCCGCCGCATGTCGGGCGGCCAGCAGCAGCGCGTCGCCCTGGCGCGTGCGCTCGTCATCAAGCCGGCGCTGCTCCTGCTCGATGAGCCGCTCTCCAACCTCGACGCCAAGCTGCGCGAGGAAATGCAGGGAGAACTTCGCCAGATTCAGCGCTCGGTCGGCACCACCACCATCCTCGTCACCCATGACCAGCATGAGGCGATGGCGCTCTCCGACCGCATCGTCCTGATGAACCAGGGCCGCGTCGAGCAGATCGGCGCGCCCGACGCCGTCTATGGCGCGCCCTCGACCTCCTTCGTCGCGCATTTCCTCGGCAAGACCAATGTCCTGACCGCGAACGGGGACGGCACCGGCGCGATTGCGATCGAGTCGCTCTCGCTGCCTCTGTCGGCGGCGCCGCGCGGTCCGCTCCGCATCGCGGTCCGGCCGGAGCGGCTCGTCTTCGCGGCTCCGGGCGCACCGGGCTTCGAGGCGAAGATCACGACGCGCGTGTTCCAGGGCGCGCATTGGCTGCTCGGCGCGCAGAGCGCGGCCGGGACCCTCACGATCATCCGCAACAATGACGGCGCGGCGGTGCCGGCTGAAGGCGAGAGCGTGCGCCTCGCCTTCGCAGCGGCCGATGTCGCGGTTCTGCCCCAAGATCTGCCAGAGGAGGCGGCGCGATGACGTTCGCCATCCCGCAGCGGGCCACGCCCTATGCGCTGACCGGGCCGGCGCTGCTCGTCTTCCTCGGGCTCGTCATCATTCCGCTGGGCATGACCGTGCTGCTCTCCTTCTATGATTGGGGGCAGTACAAGGGCATCGTGCCGGAGTTCACGCTGAAGAACTGGCTGGAGATCGCGACGGATTCCTATTTCTTCGAGATCTTCATGCGGACCTTCCGCATCTCCGTGCTGGTGACGCTGGCGACGATCCTGATCGGCGTGCCCGAGGCCTATATCCTGAACCGGATGTCGCCGGCCTGGCGGAGCGCCTTCCTGCTCGTGGTCATCGGCCCGCTCCTGGTCTCGGTGGTGGCGCGGACCCTCGGCTGGGCCCTGCTGCTGGGCTCGACCGGGCTCGTCAACCAGGGGCTGATCGCGCTCGGCCTGATCTCGACGCCGCTCGAATTCATGTTCACCGAGACCGGCGTCATCATCGCGCTGACCCATGTGCTGATCCCTTTCATGATCCTCGCCGTCTGGGCCTCGCTGCAGCGGCTCGACCCCCAGGTCGAGAACGCGGCGGAATCGCTGGGCGCCGGGACACTCACAACCTGGCGACGGGTCATCCTGCCGCAGATCGTGCCTGGCATCCTCTCGGGCTCGATCATCGTCTTCGCTTTGGCCGCCAGCGCCTTCGCCACGCCGGCGATCATCGGCGGGCGCCGGCTCAAGGTCGCCTCGACGCTGGCCTATGACGAGTTCCTGAACACGCTGAACTGGCCGCTCGGCGCCGCCGTGGCGACCCTGCTGCTGGTCGCGCTGGTGCTGATCATCGTCGGTTCGAACCGGCTGGTCGAGCGCCGTTACGCACAGGTGTTCGAATGAAAAGGTCGTTCGAATGAAGCGCAACGGCCCTCTCGCGCTGGTCTTCCACGCGCTCTTCATCGTCTTCATGCTGGCGCCGCTGCTGATCGTCTGCATCGTCGCCTTCACGCCGGAAGGCTATCTCTCCCTGCCGACGCGCGGGCCGAGCCTGCGCTGGTTCAAGGCGATCTTCGACTATCCCGAGTTCATGCGCGCCTTCCGCGACTCGCTCTGGCTCGCGGCGCTGTCCTCGACCATCGCGATCACCCTCGCCGTGCCCGCCGCGCTCGCCATCGCGCGCTATCGCTTCCCGGGTCGCGAAGCGATGACGGCGCTGTTCATGTCGCCGCTGATGGTGCCGCATGTCGTGCTCGGCATCGCCTTCCTGCGCTTTTTCACGCAGATCGGCCTGTCCGGCACCTTCACCGGGCTGGTGCTGAGCCACGTCATCGTCATCCTCCCCTTCGCGCTGCGCCTCGTGCTGGCCTCGTCCTACGGCATCGACCAGCGCATCGAGCATGCCGCGACCTCGCTCGGGGCGGGCACTGCGACGGTGTTCCGCCGCGTGACGCTGCCGCTGATCCTGCCCGGCGTCGTATCCGGCTGGCTCCTGGCCGCGATCAACTCCTTCGACGAGGTCACGATGACCGTGTTCATCGCCTCGCCGCAGACCACTACGCTTCCCGTCCGGATGTTCCTCTACATCCAGGACAATATCGACCCGCTGATCGCCGCGATCTCGGCCTGCCTGATCGCGCTGACCGCGGTGATGCTGTTCGCGCTCGACCGGCTGTTCGGGCTCGACCGGCTGTTCGTTGGAACCGGAAAAGGCTGAGAAAACCGTGTCCACCCCTGTTCTCAAGGAGCCCGATGCGGTCGTCATCGGCGGCGGTGTCGTCGGCGGCGCGATCGCGCTGGGGCTCGCCCGCAGCGGCGCCAGCGTCGCCATTCTCGACGAGGGCGACGACGCCTTTCGGGCCTCGCGCGGCAATTTCGCCCTGGTCTGGGTGCAGTCCAAGGGCTTCGGCATGCCCGAATATGCTATCTGGTCGCGGCGCTCGGCCGATGACTGGAACGGGCTCGCCGGCATCCTGAAGGTCGAGAGCGACATCGATGTCGCCCACAGCCAGCCTGGCGGCTTCATGCTCTGCCTGTCGGATGACGAGCTGCAGAAGCGCGTCGACATGATGCACCGGCTCCACAACCAGGAGACGATGACGAACTTCACCTATGAGGTGCTCGATCATGCCGAGACCAGGCGCCGCCTGCCGGCGATCGGCAAGGACGTCGTCGGCGCGCTCTATTCGCCCCATGACGGCCATGTGAATTCGCTCAAGCTGTTCCGGGCGCTGCGCGAGGCCTGCATCCGTCGCGGCGTCGACTACCGGCCGAGCCATGGCGTCGAGACGATCGAGCCGCGCGAGGGCGGCTTCTCGATCCGCGGCCCCTGGGGCGAGATCCGGACCGGGCGCGTCATTCTGGCCGCCGGCCTCGGCAATGCCCGCCTCGCGCCGATGGTCGGGCTCGATGCGCCGGTGACGCCGAGCAAGGGCCAGATCATCGTCACCGAGAAGACCGAGCCCTTCCTGAATAACCCGATGGTGACGGTCCGCCAGACCGACGAGGGCGGCGTCATGATCGGCGACAGCCAGGAGGATCGCGGCTTCGACACCGTCGTTCGCCAGCCGATCCTTTCGGTCATGGCCGAGCGGGCCGTGCGCATGTTCCCCCGGCTCGCGGGGCTGAACGTCGTGCGCACCTGGTCGGCGCTGCGCGTCATGAGCCCGGACGGCTTCCCGATTTACGACCAGTCCATCGCCCATCCCGGCGCCTTCGTCGTCACCTGCCATTCCGGTGTGACGCTCGCCGCCAATCACGTCCTGACGCTCGCGCCCGCCATCCTCTCCGGCACGCTGCCGGATGCGGTCTCGACCTTTACCGCGAGGAGATTCCATGTTCCGGCCCATGCGTGAACGCGCGGCTGCGGCCGCGCTCAATTTCACCTTCGACGGCAAGCCGCTGACCGGCCGCGCCGGCGACACCGTGGCCGCCTCCCTGCTGGCCAACGGCATCGTCGCCTGCCGCGAGACGCCGGTCTCGGATAGCCCGCGCGCGCCCTATTGCCTGATGGGGGTCTGCTTCGAATGCCTCGTCGTGATCGACGGCGTCGGCAACCGCCAGGGCTGCCTGATCCCGCTCAGCGAGGGCATGCGGATCGAGACCCAGCATGGCCGCCGCCAGTTCGGGGAGGCGCTCTCGTGACGCCAGTGCCAAAAAATACCCCTGTGCAAGACATCGCCAACGTCGCGGAGCGCTACGATCTCGTCGTCGTGGGCGCCGGTCCGGCCGGCCTTTCCGCCGCCGCCCGCGCAGCCGAACTCGGCCTTTCCGTGCTGCTTGCCGACGAGAACCCCGCGCCCGGCGGGCAGATCTATCGCGCGATCACCACGACGCCGGTCACCGACCGCAGCATCCTCGGCGAGGATTATTGGCGCGGCAGCGGCATCGTCGCGCGCTTCAACGCGAGCGCGGCGACCTATGCGCCGGGCTGCACGGTCTGGTCGATCGGTCCCGACGAGGCTGCGCCCGGCAGCTTCGAGCTCGGCCTCTCGCTCGGCGGCAAGGCCCGGATGATCTTGGCCGCGCAGGTCATCCTCGCGACCGGCGCGCAGGAGCGGCCCTTCCCGATCCCGGGCTGGACGCTGCCCGGCGTCATGACGGCCGGCGCCGCCCAGATCGCGCTGAAGGGCTCTGGCATCGTGCCGTCTGGTCGCACGGTGATAGCCGGCTGTGGCCCGCTGCTCTATCTGCTGGCGAGCCAGCTCGCCGCCGCCGGAACCGAGATCGTCGCGGTGCTCGACACCACGCCCAGGGCCAACTGGGGCAAGGCGCTCGCCGCGCTGCCGGACTTCCTGCGCTCGCCCTATCTCGCCAAGGGCCTGAAGCTGATGGCGGCGACGCGGAGCAAGCTGCGCTTCCTCACCGGCGTCACCGGCCTCGCGGCGCAGGGCGAGACACAGCTCAGCGGCATCCGCGTCGAGCGCGGGTCGCGTACCGAGACGATTCCCTGCGACACGCTGCTGCTGCATCAGGGCGTGCTGCCGAGCGTCAACTTCTCCAACGCCGCCGGTTGTGAGCATGATTTCGACGCAGAGCAGCACGCCTGGTTGCCGCGCCTCGACGACTGGTACGCCTCTTCGGTGGCGGGCATCGCCATCGCCGGCGACGGCGCCGGCATCGGTGGCGCCGAGAGCGCAGCACTGCGTGGCGAGATCGCGGCGCTCGGTGCGGCGTTCCGGCTCGGCAGGCTCGGCGAGGGCCAGCGCGATGCGCAGGCCGCGCCCGTGCGCACGGAGCTGTCGCGCCGCCTGCGCGGGCGCCGTTTCCTCGATCTGCTCTACAAGCCGGCGCCGCAATTCCTCGCACCGCCGGATGATGCCACGATCGTCTGCCGCTGCGAGGAGGTCACCGCCGGGCAGATACGCGACGCCGCGACGCGCCTCGGCGTGAACGGCCCCAACCAGATGAAGGCCTTCCTGCGCTGCGGCATGGGCCCATGCCAGGGCAGGCTCTGCGGGCCGACGGTCGTCGAGCTGATCGCCCAGGCGCGCGGCGTCTCGCCGGCCGAGACAGGATACTATCGCCTGCGCCCGCCGGTGAAGCCGGTCACGCTCGCGGAGCTGGCTGCCCTGCCTTCGACGGAGTCGGCCGTCAAGGCGGTCGTCCGGTGAGGACGGGCCGCGACAGCGCCGATGTCATCGTCATCGGCGGCGGCATCCATGGCTGCTCGACGGCGCTGCACTGCGCGCTGCGCGGACTCTCGGTCATCCTGATCGAGAAGGACCATGCCGGCCGCCATGCCTCGGGCGTCAATGCCGGCGGGGTGCGCCAGCTCGCGCGCCATGTCGCGGAAATCCCGCTCTCGAACGCCTCGATGGCAATCTGGCACCACATCGAGGAACTCGTCGACGACGATTGCGGCTTCACCTCGGACGGGCAGGTCATGGTCGCGGAGGACGAGGCCGATCTCGAAGGCTGCCGCGCCCGCGTCGAGAACCTCAACCTGCGCGGTTTCCATCATGAGGAGATGATCGACGCCAGGGAACTGCGAGAGATCGTTCCCGCGGTCTCGGAGGATTGTCCGGGCGGCGTGATCTCGCGGCGCGACGGCGCGGCGATCCCCCTTCGCGCCACCCAGGCCTTCAAGCTCAAGGCGCAACGGCTCGGCGTCGATATCCGCGAGGGCGTGCGCGTCGCACGAGTCGAGCGCGACGGCGCCAACTGGCGCGTGGTGACCGATGCCGGCGCCTTCCTCGCGCCCCGCATCGTCAATGCGGCCGGCGCCTGGGGGGATCGCATCGCGGCCGATCTCGGCGAGCCGGTGCCGCTCGAGGCGGTCGCGCCGATGCTGTCCATCACCGCGCCGCTTCCGGCCTTCATCAAGCCGGTGGTGATCCTGCGCGGGCGCAAGCTCTCGTTCAAGCAGTTCGGCAATGGCACGGTGCTGATCGGCGGCGGCTATCTCGGCCGCGCCATTCGCGACGAGAACCGCACCATCCTCGACTGGACCAAGCTCGCCTCGAACCTCAAGACGGTCTGGGAGCTGTTCCCGATCATGCGCGGCGCCTCGATCGTGCGCGCCTGGGCCGGCATCGAGGGCCGCATCGCCGATGATCTGCCGATCTTCGGCAAGAGCGCCAGGCATGAGGGCGTCTACCACCAGTTCGGCTTCTCGCTGCACGGCTTCCAGCTCGGCCCAGGTGCGGGTGCCGTGATGGCCGAGATCATCAGTACCGGCCGCTCGAACGTCCCGATCGACGGCCTCGGCATCGAGCGCTTCGCTCGGCCCGCGTCATGATCGCCGCCCTTTCTTCATTGCGAGCGCAGCGAAGCAATCCAGCAGCCGTAGAGCATGTCCGCCCCTGGATTGCTTCGCTGCGCTCGCAATGACGGCGAACACACCCTTCACCACAGGAGAAGACGAAATGACCATCAAGCGCAGCATCAAGACCCCGATCCAGAACCGCGTCGTCGAGACCGGCAACCTCGTCTTCGTCGGGGGCTGCATCGCCGACGACACCACCAAGTCGATGGGCCCGCAGACCGAAAACATCCTCGGCAAGATCGAGGGCTATCTCGGCGAGGTCGGGCTCGACCGCAAGGCGATCGTCGCGACGCAGATCTACGTCACCGACCTCTCCCAGAAGAAGGAGATGGATGCCGCCTGGACCGGCTTCTTCGGCGACGACCTGCCGACCCGCGCGACCGTCGGCGTCGCCGATCTCGGCGGCGGCGCGATCATCGAGGTCGTCGTCACCGCCAGCCGCGGCTGACGGTTCTCTACGGCGCATCATGGCGGGTCGCTTTCGAGCGGCCCGCCTTTCTTTTGCGCTCACACCGCCACGACATAACCATCCCGGCGCGGATCCGCCGCGCCGGTCATCACCCCGGTGGACGGATCGACCGCGACCGCCTGCATGCCGCCGCAGCGCATCGTCCAGCCGACATCGAAGGCCGTGATGTCGTGGCCGCGGCGGCGCAGTTCGGCCAGCGTTTTCTCAGAGATCCGGTTCTCCGCTTCGATCGAGCGCCCGTCCCAGAGCCGCGAGCGCGGCGCCTCGATCGCCTCCTGCAGCGGCAAGCCGAAATCGAGATGCTGGACCATGGCCTGGGTCTGCGTCTGCATGATGCCGTAGCTGCCGGGCGTGCCGAGCGCGAGCACGGGCTTGCCTGCCCGCGTCGAGATGCTCGGCGACATGCACATCGGCAATTCGTCGCCGGGCTTCGAGCGGTTCGGGCTGCCGGTCTGGACATCCGACCAGTACAGGAAGTTGTTCAGGCAAAGCCCCGTGCCCGGCACCACGATGCCGCTGCCGAAGGGGCTGCCGAGGCTGTTGGTGATGCAGACGAGGTTCCCGTCGGCATCCGCCGCCGAGAAGGAAGTGGTGTGAGCCGGGTCCTCGCCGGCCTGCGGCGTCCATTGCTCGGTCGGACCCTCGACCGGCACGCCGTCACTGAGGCGCTGGCGCAGCTTCGCGAGCGAGGTTTCCGAGAAGATCTCGGCCAGCGCCTCGGGCGAGGGGTTGTTAGCAGCGATACGGACCCCGGCCGCCAGCCGGATCGCGCGATAGACCAGGTCGAGATGCTCCGGCCCCTCCTTGGCGAGGCCCGCGAGGTCGAAGCCCTCGATGATCTTGAGGCTGAGCAGGAACTGGAAGGCCTCGCAGGCCGGCGGCGGCACATGGATGTCTAGCCCACGATAGGAAGCCGTGAAGGGCTCGCGCCAACGCGGCGCGACCGCCGCCAGATCCTCCATCGTCATCAGGCCGCCGAGCGAGCGCAGATGCGCGACGATGCGCTCGCCCAGTTCGCCGCGATAGAGATGGTCCGGACCCTTCGCGGCGATCTCCGTGAAGGTTCGCGCGAGATCGGGCTGGCGCAGCACTTGGCCGAGCCGCATCGGCCCGCCATCGGGCAGATAGTTGGCGGCGAAGGCCGGATAAATCTCCGGCCAGGCTTCGAGCAATGGCGCCTGCTCGTTGAACTCCGCGACGCCGAATTCGGAGAGGGCGAAGCCATCCCGCGCGAGCGCGATCGCCGGGGCGAGAATATCGCTCAGCGGCTTGCGGCCATAGCGCGAGGCGAGTTCGCACCAGCCGGCGAGATTGCCGGGCATCGCCACCGCATGCGGCCCGCGTTCGAGGTCGGAGCGCTGCGAGAAGCGCTCCGCGGGAAAGCTCTTCTGGATCGGTGGCACGAAGTCGAGAACGCGCACGCGGTTCTCGGCGGCGGACCACAAGGTCGCCGAACCCATGCCCGACAGGCTCGACATGAAGGGCTCGACCACGTTCAGTGCCGCCGCCGTCGCCGCGATGGCGTCAAACGCGTTGCCGCCCTGGATCAGCAGCCGTGCCCCGGCTTGGGCTGCGAGGGGATGCGCTGCGGCGACCATGCCGTGGCGGGAATAGATCGTCGGGCGGCGGCCATGCATCGTCGGTCATCCTCGCAGCGCGGCCTCAGTGGCCGGTTGCGATCAGAGCATATCGAGTGCCGGCCAGGACAGGGCCTCAGCGCTGCATTTCGAGGGCCGCGGCTGGCGTCGCGCGCATGGCGGGCCGCCATGTCTCAAGTGCCGCAGAAGGTCGCCCTGACACGCTCCTCCGGCCTCGGCGGATTTTCGTACTCCGCGAAGGTGGCGCGCTCCTCGAAAGGCTGCGCCAATACAGCCATCAACTCCTCGAACGGTGCGAAGTCGTCATGATCCTCGGCCGCCCTGATCGCTGCCGCGATCCGGTGGTTGCGCGGGATATAGGCCGGGTTGACCGCGAGCATCGCGCCCGGCTCCGTGCCGGCGCTGCGCTCGCGCCAGCGTGCCAGCCAGCCGTCCAGCGCAGGATCGTCGCCGAGTGCCGCGCGCAACGGTTCCTCTCCCGCCGTCCCGGCATGCAGCCGGGCGAGATGGCGGAAGCTCAGCGTGAAGTCGGCACCGCGGGTGCCGAGCAGGCCGAGGAATTCCGCGCCGAGCACGGTATCGGCCTCGTTGTCCCCGGCCAGCCCGAGTTTGCGCGCGATGCCCGCGTCATAGGCAGCTTGAAAGCGCGGTGCGAAGGCGCCGAGCGCGTTCTGGGCGAGGGCGACGGCTGCATCGGTATCTGCGTCCAACAAGGGCAGCAGCGCTTCAGCCAGCCGCGTCAGGTTCCACAGCGCGATGCTCGGCTGGTTGCCATAGGCATAGCGCCCCCCGGTGTCGATCGAACTGAACACGGTCGCGGGATCATAGGCGTCGAGGAAGGCGCAGGGACCGTAATCGATCGTCTCGCCCGCGATCGAGCAGTTGTCGGTGTTCATCACGCCGTGGATGAAGCCGACCGAGAGCCAGCGCACGATGAGATCGGCTTGCGCCGCGATGATCGCGTCGAACAGGGCGAGATAGGGATTGGCCGCCTGCGCCGCCTGCGGATAGTGCCTGATGACGACATGGTCGGCGAGCGCGCGCAGCGCCTCGACATCCTGCCGTACGGCAAAGAACTGGAAGGTGCCGACCCGGATATGGCTGGTGGCGACGCGCGTCAGGATCGCGCCCGGCAGCGCCTCCTCGCGCATCACCGGCTCGCCGGTCAGGACGAAGGCGAGCGCGCGCGTCGTCGGGATGCCGAGCGCCGCCATCGCCTCGCTGACGATGTATTCGCGCATCACCGGCCCCAGTGCCGCCCGTCCGTCGCCGCCGCGCGAGAAGCGCGTGCGCCCCGAGCCCTTGAGCTGGATGTCGCGGCGCGTGCCGGAACGGTCCGCGACCTCGCCAAGCAGGATCGCCCGCCCGTCGCCGAGCTGCGGCACGAACTGTCCGAACTGATGGCCGGCATAGGCGGTGGCGATCGGCGTCGATCCCGCGGCCACGGCATTGCCGGACAGCATCGCGACGCCTTCGGGGCTTACGAGCCAGCCGCGATCAAGACCGAGTTCGTCCGCCAGCGCGTCGTTCAGGCGCACCAGCCGCGGCGCAGATACGGGCGTCGGCGGCGTCAGCGCGAAAAAGCGCTCGGGCAGCCGGGCATAGCTGTTGTCGAAGGCAATGGGCATGGCGTGTCTGAGCCTTGGCGTATGGCGGCTTATCCGTGAAAGCCGTTCGGGAGACAGATGGTGCTTCCACGGCGCCGAAACCATGCCTCATCGCGCCGCCGCTTTCTGATACGATGCTGCCATGGCGCCCGACAGATTGAAACGTATGCTCGAGCCCGGCTCCGTGGCCGTGTTGGCGCAGCCGGGCGCACTGACGGCGCCGTTGGCGAGGAACATCCGGGCTGGAGGGTATACGGGCCGGCTTTTTGAGCCTGCCATGATTGATGACCTGCCCGAGCCGGTCGATCTGGTCATCGCTCCAGCCCAACAGGCGACCGCGACTATCGCGGCCGCCGGGCGGCGCGGTTGCGCCGGCATCCTGATCGTCGATGGCGAGCGGGCCGGCGCCGGCGCGCTCGGCGAGGCCGCTCGCGCGGCGGGCATCCGGCTGATCGGGCCCGATTCGATGGGGCTCGTCGCGCCGCGCCTGCATCTCAATGCCAGCTTCGCGCCGGCCGTGCCCAAGGCCGGCAACATCGCGCTCATTGCCCAGTCCAGCTCGATCGCCGCCGGAATCCTGGCCTGGGCCGCGCGCCGCGATGTCGGTTTCTCCGGCGCCGTCACGCTCGGCGCGGCGGTTGATGTCGATCTCGCCGATTGCCTCGATCATTTCGGCCTCGACGGGCGCACGCGCTCGATCCTGCTGGCGCTGGACGAGGTCGAGGATGCCGCGCGCTTCCTGTCCTCGGCCCGGGCGGCGGCGCGCCTGAAGCCGGTTCTGGTGCTGAAGCCCTGGCGGACACCGACGGGCACGCCCGGCCTGACCCATGCGGGGCTGATCGTCACCGGCGACCGGGCCCATGACGCGGCGTTCCATCGCGCCGGCCTGCTCCGGGTCAACGATCTCGACGAACTCTTCGCCGCCGCCGAGACGCTCGGCCGCACGCGCCCGCTTGCTGGCGGCCGGCTGGCGGTCGTCAGCAACGGGGCAGGGCTCGCGGCGCTGGCGGCGGGGCGCCTGCGCCAGCTCGGCGGCGCGCTGGCGACGCGCGAAGGCGCCGAGGCCATTGTCGAAGTCGAGACGCCGGCGGATTATGGCCGGGCGGTCACCAGCCTGCTCGACGATGGCGGTGTCGATGCGGTGCTGGCCGTGCACGCTCCCCATCTGCTCGCCGAGGCGCAGGATTGCGCCGATGCGGTGGTCGAGGTAGCCCGCGAGGCCGGCCGCTCCAAGCCGGTGCTGGCCGCCTGGATCGGTGGGGACGACGCCATCGCGGCGCGCTTCGCCGCGGCCGGCCTGCCGTCCTTCGCGACCGGGGCCGAGGCCGTGCTCGGCTTCCAGCACCTGCTGCGCCATGCCCGCCTGCAGGCCGAGCTGATGGCGACGCCGCCCTCGGCGGAGGAGATGCCGCCGCCCGATCTGGCGCAGGCGCGCGCGATCGTGGCCAAGGCGTTGGCCGAGCATCGCGATTGGCTCGATCCCGACGAGGTCTCAGGCCTGCTCGCGATCTATCGCATTCCCGAGCTGAAGCCGGTGGTGGCCGCCGACATAGAGGCTGCGCTGGTCGTGGCGCGGCCCCTGCTCGCGCGTGGCCGGCCGGTCGCGCTCAAGATCGTCTCGCCGGACATCGTCCATAAATCCGATGTCGGTGGCGTCGCGCTCGATCTGGCAACCGAGGAAGCGATCCGCGAGGCGGCCGAGCGCATGCTGGCGCGCATGCGCAATGATCGGCCGCAGGCCCGGATCACCGGGCTTAGCGTTCAGCCGATGGCGCAGCGTGCCAAGGCGCGCGAGCTGATCGTCGGTTTCGCGACCGATCCCTGCTTCGGCCCTGTCGTCGTCTTCGGGCGTGGCGGCATCGCCGCCGATCTGATCGACGACAGCCACGCCGCCCTGCCGCCGCTCGATCTCGGGCTGGCCAGCCGGCTGATCGCCAGAACGCGCGTCTCGCGCGTGCTCGCGGCCTATCGCGATGTGCCCGCCGCGCGGCTGGATGCGGTCGCCGCCGCGCTGGTCGCAGTCGGGCAGATGGCGGTCGACCTGCCCGAAATCCGCGAGCTCGACCTCAACCCGCTGCTGGCCGACGAGACCGGCGTCACCGCGGTCGATGCACGCGTGATGCTGGAGCGCGTTCCGGAGCGTCGCCGCCGGCCGGCGATCCGTCCCTATCCCGCAAGCTGGCGTCGGCAGGTCACGCTGCGCGGTGGGCAGGGCTTCCAGGTCCGGCCGATCCGGCCCGAGGATGAGGCGGCGATCGGCGCCATGCTGCAGAAGGTGACGCCGGAGGATCTGCGCTTACGCTTCTTCGCGCCGCTGAAGGCCTTCAGCCACGCTTTCCTCGCCCATCTCACCCAGCTCGACTATGCCCGCGCCATGGCCTTCGTTGCCTTCGAGGACGCCACGGGCGAGGTCGCCGGCGTCGTCAGGCTGCACGCCGAGCCGGGGCTGGAGGAGGCCGAATACGCGATCCTGCTGCGTTCCGACCTGAAGGGTGTCGGGCTGGGCTGGACGCTGATGACGCTGATCATCGAATGGGCCAGGGCGGAGGGCCTGAAGACGATCCGCAGCCAGGTGCTGGCGGAGAATACGCGCATGTTGGCGCTGTGTCGCCAGCTCGGCTTCGAGATCACGACTGATCCCGACGACACGGCGCTGCGCGTCGTCACCTTGTCGGTGGAAAAGGCCGCGTCGAGCCTGCGGCCCTGAACCTGCCCGCCGTTGGGAAAGCCTGCTGCGTCTGGGGCGACAGCTCCCCGAGAGGAACGCTGCTCGGTCGTGAGGGTTGGATATCAATATTCGAGCCCGGCATTGCGGCCACAGTTCTGTGGCCTGCTGAGGATGCGGCTGGCGGGCCAACAGCACGAAATGGAGGACGTGCGATGAAAGGAATGACCGAGAAAGAGCTGAGCGAGATCAGGAAGATCGCGCACGGCCTGTGGGAGCAGGAAGGCAGGCCGGATGGCCAGGATCGGCGGCATTGGGATACCGCCAAGGAAATCTGGGCCTTCCGGCACAGTGGCGAGGATGCGCCGCAGCCGCAGGCACAAGCGGCAAGGTCGCCGGGCGCTGCCCCGTCGCAGGGGCGTTCCGGCCAGACGTCACGCCGCGGAGCGCCCTTCTAGAGCGGCCGCGATTCGAACGGCTGGATCAGCCTTCGGAGGCATCCTCCGGAGCCTCCGTAACTTGCGTCTTCGGCAGGGCGTCCGCGATGACCGCGGCCATGATCGCTGCGGTCTCCGGGCGGCGCTCCAGGCAGCGCGAGGTCGGTCCGGCGACGACGATCGATAGCCGCCGCGGGCCGATCGGCAAGGCCAGCGCGACGCCCGCCAGATCAGGGATGTATTCCGACGAACTCTGGTGATAACCGCGGGCGGCAGCCTCGCGCAGATCGGCCTCGATCCGCTCGACGCTCATCGGCGTCGTCGGCGAGAACGGCTCGAAGCGGATTTTCCGATAGATCGCCTGGCGCTCGTCGGGCGAGTATTGCGCCAGGATCGCCCGGCCGACCGAACTCGCATGCACCGGGATGCGCTCGCCGACCTCGACGAAGTAGCGCACCGAATGGCGTGATTCCGCCACCGCCATGAAGATCGCCGAGGTTCCCGCCAGAGCACCGACCGCGGTGGTCTCGCCGGTTTCCTCGGCGACCCGGGCGACCAGCGCGTGCACCGGCTCCGGCAGGGGCTCGGCATCGGCGACGATGCGCGCCAGCGTCAGCCAGCGCGGACTCGGATAATAGCCACCCCGCATGCGCGGCTCGTAGAGCCAGCCCTTCTCGGCGATCGTGCCGACGAGGTTGAAGGTGCTCGAACGCGGCCAGCCGAGATCGTCGGAGATCTCGGCCATAGTCGCCGGCCGCTTGCGCCGGGCGAAATACTCCATCAGCTCCAGAACATTCGCCGCCTGCCTGACCAGCATTTTCGACCCTGTCTCCCGCCCGCCCGGCGCAACGTCGCTGCGCCCGGGCCAATGCGGCCCATCCCTCTGGCTAGCCCAACCTCATCGACGCTTCGCTGGCAAGCCATCGGCGCGTCGGTCCGGGCATTCCATGCTTGACATATAATTCACACTCACGTTTTCTAAATTCACAAATAAGAATTGCTGCGCAGGCCTGAGCCGATATGCAGCGACACACGAGCCGCATGAAGACGGCTACGGGAGGAAGACATGACGGCACGCGCCTATGTGACGAGTTGCGCCTTTGCGCTTTCGACCTGTCTTGCGGCGGCTTCCGCCCAGGCGCAGCCAATTCCGGTGAAGCTCGGCGTCCTCGCCGACATGTCCGGTATCTTTTCGGACATCGGCGGCCCCGGCGCGACCGAGGCTACCAGGATGGCGGTCGAGGAATTCATGAAGCGGCCGGGCTCCGAGCGCTTCAAGATCGAGGTCATCGCCGCCGACGCCCAGAACAAGCCGGACATCTCCAGCGCCATCGCGCGCAAATGGTTCGACACCGAGGGCGTCGATGCGCTCGTCGACCTGCCGACCAGCGCGATCTCGCTGGCGATCGCACCGATCGCCCAGGAAAAGAACAAGGTCGCGCTGTTCACCGCCTCCGGCACGTCGGACCTGACCGGCAAGGCCTGTACGCCGAATTCGGTCCACTGGACCTACGACACCTGGGCGCTCTCGCATGGCACGGCCGACGCCATCACCAAGGGCGGCGGCAAGTCCTGGTTCTTCCTGACGGTCGATTTCGCGCTCGGTCATTCGCTCGAGCGCGATGCCAGCGCGGTGGTGAAGGCCACTGGCGGCACGGTCGCCGGCGCGGTGCGGCACCCGACCGACTCGAAGGACTTCTCCTCCTATCTGCTGCAGGCGCAGTCCTCGAAGGCGCAGGTCATCGCGCTCGCCAATGCCGGCGGCGACACCATCAACGCCATCAAGCAGGCCTCGGAATTCGGCATCGTGCAGGGCGGCCAGAAGCTCGCCGGCATGCTGCTCTTCATCTCGGACATCCATTCGCTCGGCCTGCAGACCGCGCAGGGCCTGCAACTGACCACGGCCTTCTACTGGGACCTCAACGACAAGACGCGCGCCTTCGGCGAGCGCTTCGCCGCCCGCAGCAATGGCCGCTTTCCCTCGATGAACCAGGCCGGCGCCTATTCGGCCACGCTCGCCTATCTCGACGCCGTCGCCAAGGTCGGCTCGACCAAGGACGGTGCGGCCGTGGTCAAGGCCATGCGCGAGGCCGGCATCTTCGACGACCCGCTCTTCGGCAAGACCTCGCTGCGCGAGGATGGCCGCGTACTGCACGACATGATGCTGGTCGAGGTCAAGAAGCCGTCCGAGTCGAAGAAGGCCTTCGACTACTACAAGGTCCTCGCCACCATTCCCGCCGAGCGCGCCTTCCGTCCGCTCCAGGACGGCAATTGCCCGCTGGTCAAGTAGCGGCGCGCCACAGCTTTCGTCGCTCCCCGTCGATCCGTCCCATGAGGCGGTCGGCCGGGGCGCAGGGCCGGCGGCACAGCCGCTCCGGCCTGTCCCGAACCCGGAAAGATCTAAGTCCATGCGTCTGCCCAACAAGCTCGCCATCGTCACCGCGGCCGCCTCCGGCATGGGCCGGGCCGGCGTGGAACTCTTCCTGCGCGAAGGCGCGAAGGTCGCGGCCGTCGATGTCAACGCCGAGGCGCTCGCCGCGCTCAAGGCCGATGCCAGCGCGAAAGGCCATGACATCGTGACGGTCCAGGCCGATCTTTCGCAGACCGAGCAGATGAAAAGCTCGATCAACGATGCGGCGGCCGCGCTGGGAGGCCTCGACATCCTCTGGGCCCATGCCGGTATTCCTGGTCCCGGCGGCATCGAGAATCTCGACCTGCCGGCTTACGATCAAGCGATCGCGCTGAACGTCACCTCGGCGGCGCTCGCGGCGGGCGAGGCGATCAAGCACATGCGCCAGCGCGGCGGTGGATCGATCGTCTTCACAGCTTCCGTGTCGGGCCTCGTTGGCTCGATGTTCTCGCCCGTCTATTCGGCCGCGAAATTCGCGGTGGTCGGCTTGACGAAATCGCTGGCCCAGACCTTCGCGCCCGACAATGTCAGGGTGAACGTGGTCTGTCCGGGGCTCGCCGACACGCCGATGAAGATCGGCTTCACCGGCCGTTCGGGTGACGCCCAGGTCGCGGAAGCCAATCAGGCCCGCCTTCTGGCTTCGGTCCCGATGGGCCGGCTCTGCAAGGCGGAGGAGGCGGCCCATGCCGTGCTCTGGCTCGCCTCCGACGACGCCTCCTTCGTGACCGGAGTGGCGCTGCCGGTGGATGGCGGCTTCACGGCACGCTGAGCGAGGCGGGACTCTTGAGGAAGGCAGGACTGTCATGGCCGGACCGCTGCAGGGCGTCAGGGTCGTCGATCTGACGACCGTCATCGCCGGCCCCTACGCCACGCAGACGCTCGGCGACATGGGCGCCGACGTCATCAAGATCGAGCCGCCGGGCGGCGATATCATGCGCGCGCCCGGTCCCGGCCGCTCGTCCGGCATGGGCGCGGCCTTCCTCAACTGCAATCGCAACAAACGCAGCATCGGGCTCGATCTGAAGCGGCCCGACGACGTCGCGACGCTGCTGGCGCTGATCGACGAGGCGGATGTCTTCATCCACAATATGCGGATGGAGGCTGCGCTACGCAGCGGCCTGGGCGCCGAGACGCTGCGTTCGCGCAATTCGCGCCTGATCCATTGCTCGATCGTCGGCTTCGGCCAGGACGGTCCCTATCGCGACCGGCCGGCCTATGACGACGTCATCCAGGCGGCTTCCGGCTGGGCGGCGCTCGAGCAGATGGCCGGCGGCGAACCGCGCTATGCCCCGACCATCATCGCCGACAAGACGACGGCGCTCTTCGCGGTCGGGGCGATCAACGCGGCGCTTTATCATCGCGCGATCTCCGGCGCGGGCCAGGCGGTCGAGGTCCCGATGTTCGAGGCGATGGTGTCGCTGCTGATGGTCGAGCACCTGGCGGGGCGCAGCTTCGTGCCGCCGCTGGGCCCGCCGGGCTATGGCCGGGTTTTGTCCCCGCACCGCAAGCCCTATCCGACGGCCGACGGCTTCGTCGCCGTCATGCCCTATACCGGCGCGCATTGGCGCTCCTTCTTTCGCATCGCCGGCCGGGACGACTGGGCGCAGGAGCCCGCGCTGGCGGTCGATGCGGAGAGGGCCGGCATGATCGGCGAACTCTATGAGCGCCTCGCCGCCTGCCTGCTGACCCGCCCGACGGCTGACTGGCTCGCGCTGCTCTCGGAAGTCGACGTGCCCTGCTCGGCCATCAACACGATCGATGATCTGATCGACGATCCGCATCTGAAAGCCGTCGGCTTTTTCGAGACCGTCAAGCATCCCAGCGAGGGCGAGGTGCTCAACATCCGCCCGCCCGTCCGCTTCTCCGGGACGCCGTGCGCCACCCGCAGCCTCGCGCCTTCGCGGCAGCAGGGCTGAGGGGCCTTTCAGTGTCGGGCTCGATCAGCTCGACGGAGCCGGATCGTGCCGGTTCTTCCCCCGCCCGACGGCCGCGGTCACGGCCGAAACGCATTGCGCCGGTCCTGCCGTCGCAGCCAGGGCACGCCCGACATAGCGCACGGGAAAGAGCATGGCGTCGCGATGGCTGTCGCCGAGCTGGTCGCGGCGGAGTTCATCGCCCGTCACCGCGCCCTCCGCATGGGCGAGCATCTCCTTGACGGCCTCCGGCGTCAGCACGCCGGCCTTGACCAACTGGCTCGTCAATTCGGAGACGAGCGCCAGAAGGCCTTCGATCTGCAGATTGGCGGGATGCATCGGTGGGGTCGCTCCTCATCTGGTCGCAGGCGCGCATCGCCCGCCGCGAGGCAGGCATCGGCAATCCGGTTCGGGGGAGGCGGAGGATGGCTGGCAGGCACGGCTGGCACCTCCATAGCTTGGAGACGATCCAAACTCTGCAAGTGATACGCTGCCCGCGGCCAAATGTTTAGATGCCTCGTGACGGAAGCTGCGGCGGTTCCGGGAAGGCGGTCAGCGACCGGCTGCTTCAATTGACCGAATAGAGGACGCTGGCCTGGCGGAATTGTCCCCGGCCGGCGCGCTTGGCTTCATAAAGCGCCGCATCCGCCTGGCTGAGCAGGGCGCTCGCGAGATCGTCGGCGCCCCCGACATGGCCGTTGAGCGTCGCGATGCCGACGCTCGTGCCGATGCGGACCGTTTGACCGATGACCTCGAAGGGCGCGCTCACGGCGGCGACGGCGCGCGCTGCGACCGAGTCGGCGAAGCCCGGGCCGACCTGGCCGCGGATCACGATCGTGAACTCGTCGCCGCCGACCCGCCCGGCGACATCCTCGGGCCGCATCAGGCCGCTCAAGCGCTTGCCCACCTGCCGCAGCAGATCGTCGCCCGCGGCATGCCCGAGCCTGTCGTTCACCTGCTTGAAGCCGTCGAGGTCGAGCATCAGCAGGGCGAGCGGCTCGCCGCTCTGGCAGGCTTCCGCCAGGATGCGATCGATACCACGCCGGTTCAGCAGCCCGGTCAACGTATCGTGCCGCGAGGCCAGGTCGAGTTCGCGCCGTGCGATCAGAAGTTCCTCGATCTGCCCGACCATGTGGTCGGAGCCTTCATAGATCGAGACGAGATAGACCAGCAGCAGAATGCTCAGCGCCTGGTAGAGCGGATCCCCGGAAAACAGGAACGCCGCCGCCAGCGTCCCGATCGCCACCGTCGAGAGCGTCGCGCAGATCCAGTAGCGCAGCGTGCGCAGACAGGAGCCGGCGGTCAGCGCCATCACCAGGCCGATGCTCAGCACATGGCCGCCCTGGTGATTCGAGCGGAAGGTCGCGACGACCAGCACCGCCAGGACGAGGGTGAAGGCGAAGGCCGTATAGGCGTATCCCTTCTCCCAGCGGCGCGCCTCGGCGAGCGAAAGCGGGACACGCGGGTCGCGGCGGACGAACGCAGCGATATTGATCAGCCGCAAGGTCGAGGTGACGACGCCGGCCGCCGTCAGGAATGTGAATAGCGGATCGCCGGTCTGCACCGCCATGATGGCTGAGCCGATGACGAGGCCGAGAGCGATGCAGATGATCTGGGGCGCCGCGCCGAAAAGGCGCGAGATGATCTCGATCTCAATGGCCGGCGGCAATGCCGGCGACCGCCGTTTTCTTCCGAGAATCATGCCCATACGGATGGGCTACCGCCGGAGACATAAGAGGCCTCTAAAGCGATCGGCACAATTTGAGCATTGGGCGCGGCCGGCCTGGCAAAGTCAGAAAAAGTCAGGTCCGAAGGTGAATCGCCAAACGGCCTCGAAAGCCGATCCGGGGGATTGCCCCGCGCAATCGCGTTGCCGATTACGCGTCGAGGCGCGGTCCGAAACGTTCGCGAAAGGCCGTGGCGTCAGCCGCGTCGGGGAAGCTGACGCGGATGCGGCCGTCCCGCGGTTCCATCAGGACGCGGGCCTGATGGGGGATGTCGCGCTCGATCAGCCAGAGCCCGATATCGAACAGGCGTTCGTTCAAGGTGCCGGGATCGAGCGGAAGGTCGACCCGGAAGGTCGTTTCCGCACCGCTGCGGCTCGCCGTCGCTATACTGCTTCTGTCCATGGCGCCGGTCCGTGCCTCGGCTGCCCCTGCCCGGAATCTAGGTTCGGCCCCGCGCCTCTTCAAGGGTGCTGCTGGCTCTTCTCGGCAGCCTGCGCAGCTTCGCATGACGGGCGCACGACGCCGGCACCGGCCCCATTCCAGAGGCGGCGACATGATCCCTATCACGTTGCTGTGAGACCGCCCTGCCGGTGCGGCAGTGCGTAAACCGCGGCAATCGTGCGGCAATAGCCGAGAAACAGGGTGCAACCGCCCGTTCTGGCGGGGGAATAGGCTCGCTGGTCGCCCCTCACGCTGCGTGATCGGCTGCTTTTGGGGCGTTGGCGGATCGCGCTGGCTGAGTTTCAATCCCCTCCAGTTAAAAACGACCGGCGCGCCTGCACGGCATGCCGGTTCTCCGGCGAGGCGCGTGGGCTCTCTCGCCGTCCTTTTTGATCGAAACCGGGAGGTTTACGGTGGCGAAGCTTAATGTGAACGGCAAGATGATCGATGTCGAAGCGGCCGGCGATACGCCGCTGCTCTGGGTCATCCGCGAACAGATCGGCCTGACCGGCACGAAATATGGCTGCGGCGTCGCCCAATGCGGTGCCTGCACGGTGCATATCGACGGCGTCGCGACGCGCTCCTGCGCGCTTCCGCTCGATGCGGTGACGGCAGAGCAGAAGATCGTCACGATCGAGGGCCTCTCGCCCGACGGCACGCATCCGGTCCAGCAGGCCTGGATCAAGCACGACGTGCCGCAATGCGGCTTCTGCCAGAGCGGCATGATCATGGCGACCGCGGCGCTGCTGCAGGCCAACCCGAAGGCAACCGAAGCGGATATCGCCAGCGAGATCACCAATATCTGCCGCTGCGGCACTTATGCGCGGGTCAAGACCGCGATCCTCGACGTCGTCGCCGGCGGGACGCTCGGCCGCGGCTGAGAACGCGCCTGTTTCGCATGCCCCGCGCGGGGTCGAGCGCGACGAGTCCCGGAAGGACCGCCGCCTCCCTCGCGTCCCCCCACGAACTTCGGAGGACGACATGACATCCGCCTCGACCACCTCTTCCAACGCTGCTGCTTCCGCGACCAGCCTGTCCCGCCGCGGCCTGCTCGCGGGTTCTGCCGCCGCGGCCGGCGCCTTCAGCTTCGGCTTCGCCATCCCCTTCGGGAGCGAGGCGCAGGCGCAAGGCGCCGTGCCCGAGATCAACGCCTGGGTCGTGATCCATCCCGACGACAAGGTGGTGATCCGTATCGTCCGGTCCGAGATGGGCCAGGGCACGCTGACCGGCCTCGCCCAGCTCGTCGCCGAGGAGCTGAACTGCGACTGGGCCAAGGTCACGACCGAGTATCCGACACCCGGCCAGAGCGTCGCCCGCAACCGCGTCTGGGGGAATTTCTCGACCGGCGGCAGCCGCGGCATCCGCGAGTCGCATGAGTATGTCCGCAAGGGCGGCGCGGCGGCCCGCACGATGCTGATCCAGGCCGCCGCCAACGAATGGAAGGTGCCGGCGGCCGAGTGCTCTGCCGACAAGAGCGTGATCACGCACAAGGCCTCGGGCCGCTCGCTGCGCTACGGGCAGGTCGCGGCGGCTGCCGCGAAGCTGGAGGCGCCCAAGGACGTCGCGCTCAAGGATCCGAAGGACTGGACCATTGCCGGCAAGCCGCTGCCGCGGCTCGACACCGCCGACAAGACCAATGGCAAGAAGATCTACGGCATGGACTTCAAGATGCCGGGCCTGCTCAACGCCGCGATCAAGGACTGCCCCGTCTTCGGCGGCAAGGTGAAGAGCTTCGATGCCGCCGCGATCAAGGCCATGCCCGGCGTCAGGCATGTGCTGCCGGTCGGCGACAGCGCGGTCACCGTCGTCGCGGACACATGGTGGCAGGCCAAGAGCGCGCTCGACGCGCTGCCGATCGTCTGGGACGAGGGCGAGCATGCCAAGGTCTCGAGCGAGAGCCTCGCGGCCTGGCTGAAGGAAGGGCTCGATGCGCCGGGCGCCGTCGTCGGCAACCAGAACGGCGACGTCAAGGCGGCGATCACCAATGCCGCACGGACGATCGAGGCGGTCTATTCCTATCCGTTCCAGAACCATGCCTGCATGGAGACGATGAACGCCACGGCGCTCTACACGCCGGAGAAATGCGAGGTCTGGACGCCGACGCAGAACGGCGAGGCGGCGCTCGCCGCCACCGCCGAAGCCTCAGGTCTGCCGATCGCCAAATGCGAGGCCTACAAGATCGATCTCGGCGGCGGTTTCGGCCGCCGCGGCGCGGTGCATGACTGGGTCCGGCAGGTCGTCGCCATCGCCAAGCAGATCCCCGGCACGCCGGTGAAGCTGATCTGGTCGCGCGAGGAGGACATGCTGCATGGCCGCTTCCACCCGCTGACGCAGTGCAAGATGACCGGCGCGCTCGACAAGGACGGCAACCTGACCGGGCTGCACATGCGCATCTCCGGCCAGTCGATCGTCGCCGGCATCTTTCCGCAGAACATCCAGAACGGGAAGGACCCTGTCGTCTTCCAGGGTCTCAACCCGCCCGGGCCGGAAGCCTCGATCGGCTATACGATCCCCAACCTGCTGATCGACCACGCCATGCGTAACCCGCATGTTCCGCCGGGCTTCTGGCGCGGCGTCAACCTGAATCAGAACGCGATCTATCTGGAATCCTTCATGGACGAACTGGCCCATGCCGCCGGCAAGGACCCGCTCGAATTCCGCCGCGCCCTGATGAAGGACCACCCCAAGCATCTGGCCGTGCTCAACGCGGCCGCCGAGAGGGCGGGCTGGGGCAAGCCGCTGCCTGCCGGCGTCTTCCGCGGCATCTGCCAGACCATGGGCTTCGGCTCCTATGTCGCGGCCGTCGCCGAGGTCTCCGTCAGTCCGGAGGGGCAGCTCAAGGTCCACCGCATCGTCGCGGCCACCGATCCGGGCCACGCCGTCAACCCGGCGCAGATCGAGCGTCAGGTCGAGGGCTCCTTCGTCTACGGCCTGTCGGCCTCGCTCTATGGCGAGATCACCATCAAGGACGGCCGCGTCGAGCAGGAGAACTTCGACACCTATGAGGTGATGCGACTGGAGGCGATGCCGGCGGTCGAGACGGTGATCGTGCCGTCCGGCGGTTTCTGGGGCGGTGTCGGCGAACCGACGATCGCGGTCGCGGCGCCCGCCGTCCTGAACGCGATCTTCGCGGCAACGGGCAAGCGCATCCGCAACCTGCCGCTCAAGAACGCCGATCTCAAGAAGGCGTGACGATCGTGCGCGGCTCTTGTCCCTCCCCCCGCTTGCGGTGGGGAGGGTCGGGGTGGGGGGGCGGAAAGCAGGTCTCGGCTAGTCCTTCAGCGGCGCGCCGAGCGGAACTGCCCCCCACCCCAACCCTCCCCACCGCAAGCGGGGGGAGGGAGGCGGTTGGCGTTGCGCTCAAGGCTGGATTGGTCCTGACCATGTCTTGGCTGATCGGAACTCATACTTCGGCAGCCGCCGCGCTCGAACCCTTTGCGGTCATCGACGACGCGATTCCGCGCCCGCTTGGCGGCCTTGCCGGCAATGCGGCGCGCGGCGAAGCGCTGGTGCGCGACCGCGAGCGCGGCAATTGCCTGATCTGCCATCAGGGCGCGGACCCGTCCGAGCCCTTCCAGGGCACGATTGGCCCGCCGCTCGCCGGGGTGGGGCTCCGCCTCGACGCCGGCCAGATCAGGCTGCGGCTGGTCGATGCCTCCAGGCTCAACCCGCAGACCGTGATGCCGCCCTATTTCAGGACGGAAGATCTGCATGATGTTGCTGCGCCCTATCGCGGCAAGCCGGCCCTGTCGGCCCAGGAGATCGAGGATGTCGTCAGCTATCTCGCCGCGCTCAAGACGTTCTGAGGCCGGTCTCGACCGTCGCCGCGTCGTCACGGGCGTGGCGGCTGGTCTGCTGGTCGCAGGCTTGCCGGGCCGTGTGACCGCGGAGACCGCGCCGGAACTCGCGCAGCTCATCTCACGCGTCACCGAAGGCGTCGTGCCGGAGCGCGGCCGCATCACGCTCGAGATTCCGGCGCTGGTCGAGAACGGCAACTCCGTCGATACGAAGATCGTCGTCGAGAGCCCGATGACGGATACCGATCATGTCCGCTGGATCCATCTGATTGCCGAGAAGAACCCGTTTCCGGACATGGCGCGGTTCACCTTGAGCCCGCGCGCCGGCCGCGCTGAGGTCACGACGACGCTGCGGCTGGCGCAGTCCCAGAAGGTGACGGCGGTAGCGGCGTTGAGCGACGGCCGCTTCGTCATGGCGGATGCCAACATCGTCGTGACGCTGAGCGCCTGCATCGACGGAGGTTGAGAGATGGCCTTCAATGCCCGCATCACCATGCCAGCCGAAGCCCGCGCCGGCGAGATCGTCGAGATCAAGGTGCTGACCCGCCATCCGATGGATCGCGGCGGCCAGTCCGACGGCAAGGGCGGCACTGTGCCGCGCAAGATCCTGAATCGGCTGACCGCGACCTATGCCGGCGAACCGATCTTCCGCTTCGACATGCACACCGGCGTGTCCGCCAACCCTTTCGTCTCCTTCACGACGCGAGCGGTCGCAACCGGCGACATCGTCTTCGAATGGCGCGAGGACGGCGGCGCGACCTATACGCGGACCGCCAGGCTGACCGTGACGTGAGCAGGCGCTGGCGTCCGCGCCGATGGGCCGTGGCGCTCGGGCTGGCGACGCTGGCCGTTGCGCCAGCCCTGTCGGAAATCAGATCCGGCAGCGACTTCCTCTCGCCCGAGATGCGCCGACAGCAGGCCGACGAGACCCGCAATCCGGCCTTCTTCTGGGTCGAGCAGGGCCGCGAATTGTTCAGCCGCAAACCCGCACCCGATGGGCAGGCCTGTGTCAGTTGCCATGCCGACCCGCAGCAGAGCCTGCGCGGCGCCGCGACGCGCTACCCGCAGGTCGATGCCGCGTCCGGCAAGCTGCTCAACCTCGAGGGCCGCATCGAGCAATGTCGGGTCGAGCGGCAGGGACAACCGGCCTTCGGCCATGAGACGCCGGAACTTCTCTCGCTGACCGCCTATGCCGCCTCGCTCTCGCGGGGCTTGGCCGTAGATGTCAGGATCGATGGCGCGGCGAAGCCCTATTTCGAGGCCGGCAAAGCCTTCTTCGAGCGCAGGCAGGGCCAGCTCAACCTCTCCTGCCGGCAATGCCATGACGATCTCGTCGGCCTGAAGCTGCGCGGCGACACGATCAGCCATGGCGTCGGAACCGGCTATCCGGCCTATCGCCTCGAATGGAACGATGTCGGCTCGCTGCATCGGCGCCTGCGCGCCTGCTCGCTTGGTGTGCGCGCGACCCAGTTCGACTACGGCTCGCCGGAATATCTGGCGCTGGAACTCTATCTCGCCGCCCGGGCGAAGGGGCTGCCCGTCGAGACACCCGGGATTCGACGCTGATGAAGGGCCTTATCGCGATAGGGCTGAGACCTGCGCTGCGGAGAGCGGCGCTCGCTTTATCGGCCGTGCTCGCCCTCTCGACGCAAGGAGTCGCGGCCGACTGGGAACTCGGGCAGCATCTCTCATCCGAATGCGTCACCTGCCATCAGACGAGCGGGCGCCAGCAGGGAGGCATTCCCGCCATCCTCGGTCTGCCGATGGACCAGTTCGTCGCGCTGATGCGCGCCTACAGCCAGAAGCAGCGCGAGAACCCGGTGATGCAGGCGATTGCGGCGCGCCTCTCAGCAGACGAGATCGAGGCGCTGGCGGCCTATTACGGCAGTCTCAAAGCGGCCGATTGAGACGCGCGAACAAGCGGAGAGAGCCATGCCAATCGATCGTCGGGTTTTCGTCACGTCCGCGCTTGCGGCACCCGCTGTGCTCGCCCTCGGCGCGCCGGCCGTGCTCGGCCAGGCGAAACAGCGTGTCGTCGTCATCGGCGGCGGGGCGGGGGGCGCCACCGCTGCGAAATACATCGCCAGGGACAGCCAGGGTGCGGTCGCCGTCACGCTGGTCGAGGAGAACGAGGCCTATCAGACCTGCTTCCATTCGAACCTCTATGTCGGCGGCTTCAAGGGCTATGACGAGATCGTGCATCGCTACGATGCGCTGGCCGCGAACCACGGCATAGCGTTGGCGAGGGCCCGCGCCACGGCGATCGATCGCGACCGGAAGGAGGTCGTCCTCTCGACAGGGCAGCGATTGCCCTATGACCGGCTCGTCGTCTCGCCCGGCATCGACCTGAAATACGATTCCGTCCCCGGCTGGTCGAAAGATGCCGAGGAGGCGATGCCGCATGGCTGGAAGCCCGGCCGCCAGACGCAACTGGTCAGGCAGCGGCTCGATGCCGTGCCGGATGGCGGCATCATCGTGATGATCGCGCCGCCCAACCCCTATCGCTGCCCGCCGGGACCCTATGAGCGCGCCTCGATGTTCGCCCACGCCCTGAAAAAGGCCGGCAAAACCAAGGCCCGGATCATCATCCTCGACACCAAGGAGACCTTTTCCAAACAGGCCGCCTTCCTGGCCGATTGGGAGAAGCGCTATGGCGGCATGATCGAATGGCTCGGCCCCAAGGTGCATGACGGCATCACATCGGTCGATCCGAAGACGAACACCGTCGTCACCGGCTTCGAGACCTACCGAGACTGCGCCTTCGTCAACGTCATCCCCGCCCAGATGGCCGGCGAGATCGCACGCAGCGCGGGCCTGGCCCCCGCCGGCGGTTATTGCCAGATCGACCCGGCGACGATGCAATCCGTCGCGGACCCGAACGTCTTCGTGCTCGGCGACGCCTGCATCGCCGGCGACATGCCGAAATCCGCCTTCTCGGCCAACAGCCAGGCCAAGGTCGCGGCCATGGTGATCCGCAGCGAGCTGACCGGCAGCCGCTCCTTCCCGGCGCGCTACATCAACACCTGCTGGAGCCTCATCGATACCGACGACGCGATCAAGGTCGGCGGCCGCTACGAGCCGAAGGACGGTCGGATCGCCGCGACCGAGACCTTCGTCTCCGCGCCGGGCGAAAGCGAGGAAGTACGCAAGCAGACCCAGGCCGAGAACATCGGCTGGTATGCCGCCATCACCGCCGACATGTTCACCTGACGGCTGTCGCTCGACCCTTCCTCCTGTGCAGAACGAAGAAATGGGGACGCCGGGACCGGTTTTGGGATAGGGCGCACTCCCCAGCACTGGCGCGGACCGACGTAACGGGCGCACAGATGCTGATGCGGCCGGACAGGACCAGACGAGATGCGGGTTTTTCTGCAGAAAGCCTTGAAGCGCACGGCCATCGTCGTCGTGATCGCGTCCGTCTCGCTGCTGGGCCTGCGCATCTACGACACCCAGCGCGGTGCGCCGCTCGAACCCTGGCACACCCATATCCCCAGGGAGCTCTCGATCGCCGAGCTCGATCGAGGCAGTTGGCAGGATTATCTCAAGGCCGAGAACGAGGCCTTTGCCGATGTTCGCGCCGAGGTGACGCAGAAGCTCGCGCCCGACGAGCGCGTCCCGGTCAACCGCTATTTCGATGGCAGCCCGATCTATCCCGGGCACTTCGCGCAGGACTGGAACCGCTCCTATGTGCTCCAGCCGGACGGTCCGCCGAAGGGCGCCGCCGTCTTCCTGCACGGGCTGACGGATTCGCCCTACAGCCTGCGCCATATCGCGCGGCAGTATCGCGAGCGCGGTTTCGTGGCCGTTGCAGTCCGCCTGCCGGGCCATGGCACGGTGCCCGCCGGCCTCACCGAGGTCGAATGGGAGGATTGGCTTGCCGCGACCCGGCTGGCGGTCCGCGAGGCGCGGCGCCTGGCCGGACCCTCCGCGCCCTTGCATCTGGTCGGCTTCTCCAATGGCGGCGCGCTCGCGCTGATGTATGCGCTGGAAGGCCTCGACGATGCGAAGCTCGCGCGGGCCGACCGTCTCGTGCTGATCTCGCCGATGGTCGGCATCACCGCCTTCGCGCGCTTTGCGGGCTTAGCCGCACTGCCTGCGATCCTGCCGGCCTTTGCCAAGGCGGCCTGGCTCAGCGTCCTGCCCGAGTTCAACCCGTTCAAGTACAACTCGTTTCCGGTGAATGGCGCGCGCCAGTCGCATCTCCTGACGGCGGCGCTGCAGCAGAAGATCCTGAAGCAGGCCCGCGCTGGGCAGCTCAAGGACCTGCCGCCGCTGATCACCTTCCAGTCGGTGATGGACTTCACCGTCTCGACGCGCGCGATCATCACCTCGCTCTATGCCCATCTGCCGGCCAATGGCAGCGAGCTCGTGCTGTTCGATCTCAACCGCAGCGCCAAGTTCGGGCCTCTGCTGAACACCTCGGCCGATACTCTGCTGACCCGGATGCTGCCGCCGGCGCCGCGCAACTTCCGGCTCTCCATCATCACCAATGCCAGCCCGGATTCGAGTGAGGTCGTGGAGCGGATGACGCAAGCCGGCGCGTCCGACGAGACCGTGCGCGCGCTGGGCCTGTCCTATCCGCGCGACGTCTTCTCGCTCTCGCATGTCGCGCTGCCGTTTCCGCTGACCGATGGCCTCTACGGCATGACGCCCGATCCGAAGGACGATTTCGGCATTGAGCTCGGCTCGGTCGCGGCGCGCGGCGAGCGCGGCACGCTGATCGTCAATCTCGACGCGCTGCTGCGGATGTCCTCGAACCCGTTCTATCCCTATCTGCTGGGCCGCATCGACGAGCGGCTCGGGCCCTCGGTGGGTGCAGCGGCGGAGAAGAAGACGGAATAGAAGAAGCCATTCGGCATCATTGCGAGCGCAGCGAAGCAATCCAGGGGCCGTCGAGCGAGCCCTCCTGGATTGCTTCGCTGCGCTCGCAATGACGCCGTTCCCGCAGAAATGTTCGGCTTCAAAACCGCCAGATCAGCGGCACGTAGAACACCGCCATGACGAAGAACCAGATCATCAGCGGCAGGCCGAGCTTCCAGTAGTCGCCGAAGGCGTAGCCCCCCGGCCCCATCACCATCAGATTGGTCGAGGTCGCGATCGGCGTCATGAAGGAGGCTGAGCCCGCGATGCACAGGCTCATCAGGATCGGCCGGGGCGAGACCCCCATGCTGGTCGCGGCCGCCATCGCGATCGGGATCACGATCATGGTGGTTGCCGTGTTGCTCATGATCTGGCCGAGGCAGGCCGTCAGCAGGAACAGCCCGGCGAGGAAGACGATCGGTCCGCCGCCGCCCGTCAGCGCCACGAGATGGCGTGCGACGAGTTCGGCCGTGCCCGACTGCACCATCGCAACCGACAGAGGCATCATCGCACCGATCAGGATGATCGTGGTCCAGTGGATGGCGCGGTAGGATTCCTCGACCGAGAGGATGCGAGAGCCGATCAGCCCGAGGGCGCAGAGAAGCGCGGCCACCGACGGCGGCACGATGCCGGTCGCGAGCAGGATGACGAGGGCCGCCAGTGCAGCGATCGCGACGCCCGCGCCCGCGCCCATCGGCACGGCCTGGCGCCGGACGAGATCGGGCGAATTCACCACCAGTACGTCCGGATCGTCGAGCCTGAGATCGAGCGCCTTCCAGCTCCCCTTCAGCAGGATCGTGTCGCCCGCCTGCAGGACGGGGTCCGCGAGGTCGAGATCGACGCCCCCGCGCTGGACCGCGAGCACGATCAGGTCGCCGCTCTCCGTGGTCGTGCCAGGATGCATGGCCTGCCCGATCAGCTTCGAGCGCGGTGGGATCACGACCTCGGCGAGGCCTGTCCGCTGGTTCAGCAGCGCCCCGGCGGCGTCGCCGTCGTCGGCACCGTCGCGCGGCGCGAGATGCTGCTCCGCGCAGAGCCGGGCGATGGCCTCACCCTCGCCCTTGACCAGCAGATAGTCACCCTCCCGGACCACCTCCGCGCCGCGCGGCCTGCCCGACGCGCCAGCCAGGGCCGAGACGAGCTCGATTCGGCCGTAGCGAAGCAGATCCAGCTCCGTCGAACTCAGGCCGATGCAGGGCGAGCTCGCCCGCACACGCAGATGGAAGAAGCCGTCGGTCAGTCCGTAATGCTCGACCAGCGTCTGGGCATGGCGGCTGAAATCTGCTGGCAGCCGGGCATTGCCCTGCGCGGGCAGCAGGCGCTTGCCGAGCAGCAGGATGATCAGCATCGTGCCGGCGAGCAGGGGTACGCCGACCAGCGCGAACTCGGCGAAGGCGAAGCCGGGCAGGCCGGCATCCTCCAGCGCCTCAGAGACAAGGATGTTCTTGGGCGCGCCGGTCAGGAGGATGTTGGCGCCGGCATGGGCGGAGAAGGCGAGCGGCATCAATAGTAGCGACGGCGACTGGCGCAGCCGGATCGCCGCCATCACCACCACGGGCATGAGGGCAGCGACCGCGCCGCCGCCGCTGATCAGCGCGGTCAGGCAGCCCGCCGCCGCCATGATGATGACGAGCAGGCGCGAACGGCTCTCGCCGGCCTTGGCGATCAGGAGTTGGCCGGCCCAGGCTGTGACGCCCGTCTTCTCCAGTGCGGCGCTGACGATGAACAGGCTCGCGACGAACATCACCGCCCGGTCGCCGAAGCCCGCCAGCGCCTGTTCCAGCGTGACGACCCCGAGCGCCCAGAGCGACAGCGCCGCGCCGATCGCGACCACCACGACCGGCAGCCGGTTCCAGGCGAACAGCGCGACCGTCAGCGCGACGACGAGGGCTGTGCTTTCGATGGCGTTCACGTTGGTATCCTTGAGGGCGATAGGTTGGAGTGGGATGATTTCGCGTCGAAACGCGCCGTCATCCTGGGCGACCGCAGGTCGTCCCGGGATCCATTGGAGGGCTCCGGAACTCTACGATGGATCCCGGATCTGCGCCGCTTCGCGGCTTGTCCAGGATGACGGCGTGGTTCCAGCTGAAGTCATCACGATCTCCAGGGCTTGCTACGGCCGACACCGCTTTATGCGGCCAGCAGGAAGCGTCCGCCAAGCAGGATCACGAAGCCGATCAGCACGAGCCCGGCAGCGGGCCAGCGCCGCAAGCTTGCGTCCAGCCGTTCGATCGCGGCCGGCAGGCGTGCGAAGCGCGGCGCCTGCCGCTCCGCCAGGACCAGGATGTCACCTTCCGGGACGCGGCCGGCGAGGCCCTCGAACCGTCTTGCGAGAGCGAAAACCGCAGCGCCCAGCAGCATCGGCCAGACCAGCTTCCAGAGTGAGCCGATCTCCCAGGCGCTCGCGAGCGCATCGCCCGACAGGGCTGGGTAGAGCCACCACGGGATCACGAGCGAGGCGATGGCGACTGCGAGGACGGGGATGACCTCGCCCTGCGGGGCGGCAGCATAGGGGTTCTCAGCGGTCTCGCGCAGCATCACGGCGATGAAGTGCAGCATCAGCATGGTGCTGCCGGCGGCTGCGAGCGAGACGGCGAAACTGAGCACGCCATAGCCCAGCATCGGCTTGACCGCGAGCTTGGCCAGCGCGCCGCTGGTCAGGGGCAAGCCGGCGAGACTGAGCGCAAGCAGGCCAGTCAGCAGCAGCGCCGGCCGCAGCTTTGTCCCTCCCGAGGCGAGGGCGACACCGACCGCGAGGAACAGCCCGCCTTTGACCAGCGTGTGATGCACACCGTAATAGGCCGCAAGACCCGGCGCCGACGGATCGCCCGCGGCCAGCCCGGCGCCGATGATCGCGGCGACGAGCCCCATCTGGCTGACCGTGGAATAGGCGAGGATCGTTTTCGGGCGGCGCTGCGACAGGCCGAGCGCGACACCGGCATAGGCGGTCAGGACGCCGGCGGTCGCGAGCACGGCGCCCCAGCCGGGCAGGGCGGTGTCGAAGGGCAGGAAGCGGATCAGCCCGATCACACCCGCCTTGACCAGCACGCCGCTGAGCACCGCCGAGGCCGGCATCGGCGCGGCCGGATGCGCCAGCGGCAGCCAGACATGCTGCGGCACCAGCCCCATCTTGAGCGCGAAGCCGAGGATCAGCAGCGCGACGATGCCGTCCCGCATGGAGGAGCCCGGCAGCGCCGCGACCGCATCCGCGATCAGCGGATTCGGATCGGGGTTGCCGGCGGCCAGCATCACGAAGGCGAAGAGCAGGAAGGCTTCGCCGAGCAGCGCCAGAACCATATAGACAACGCCGGCCCGCTTGGCCGCGGCGGTCTGCTCATGCGCGACCAGCCCATAGGCCGAGAGGCTCGCCAGCGTGAACAGCAGGTAGAAGCCGGCGATGTCGGCGACGATGAGGACGCCGAGGCTGCCCGCCAGCGTCAAAAGCCACCAGACGCAAAAGCCGCTCACGCCCGGCTTGCCACGCATATAGGAGGAGGCATAAGCCCCGGCCGCGCTCCACAGAAACGCCGCGCCGCCGAGCAGGATCGCGCCGGGCTGGTCGAGCGCCAGCATCATCCGGAACGGCACCGGGAAGGCGGCGGCTGTGCCGGCCTGCAGCAGCCAGGCCGCCAGCATCGCCGGGACTGGAGCCAGCCAGAGCAGCCTCGGCAGCCGTGCCCGGAACGAACGCGAAAGGCCGCCGGCCGCCATGGCCAGCGGCACCAGCAGGCAGGCGGCGAGGAGAAGGCCCGCGGCGCTCATGGTGAACCTGCGATGTCGGGGCGGCCGAGCTGCAGCAGCCCGAAGGGTTCGAGCGGCAGGAAGCCGAGCGCTACCGCCAGGATCGCCAGGACCAGCGGGACGAGTTCGAGCCGTAGCGGAATCGGCTTGCGCAGCACCAGCGGCTCGGCCGGCGCCGCCAGCGCCCGGTCCATCACGCGGAAGACATACCCGCCAGCCAGAAGCCCGCCCGCCAGGATCGTCAAAGCGAGCCAGAGATGCCCGCCGATGGCGGCAGCCGTCAGCAGCAGGCATTTCGCGATGAAGCCGCCGCTCGGCGGGATGCCCATCAGCGACAGGCCGGCAAGCCCGAAGGTCGCGGCGCTGAGCGGCAGCACGCGGCCGAAGCCGCCGAGATCGCGGATGCGGTCATGCCCGATCGCTTCCGTCACGATGCCGGCCGCCATGAACATCGCAGCCTTGGCGAGCGCATGCGAGGTCAATTGCAGCGCCCCACCTGTCCAGGCGATCGTGCCCCAGGGCGGCACGCCCTCGCCGCCGGCGGCGAGCGGGAAGACGATGAAGAGGTAACCGATCTGCGCCACGGTCGAATAGGCGATCATCAGCTTCAAACGCTCCTGCCGCAGCGCCATGACGCTGCAGAACAGGATCGAGGCGGCGCCCAACACGGCGAGCGTCTGTCCAGCGAAGGCCGCCGCCTCGGGCGGGGCGATGTCGAGCACAAGCCGCAGGATCAGGAAGACCGGGGCCTTGATCACCAGCGCCGAGAGCACCGCGCTGGCTGCGGCCGGCGCGCCGGCATGGGCCGGCGGCAGCCACAGATGCAGCGGGAGCAGCGCGGCCTTGGCGAGCAGCCCCGGGATCATCAGCGCCAGCGCGAGATGGATCGCCGCGCCGTGCTGGCTGGCGCCCGCGATCAGCCGGATGTCGAGCGTGCCATAGGCGCCGTAGAGCAGGCCCGCGCCGAGCAGATAGAGCAGCGAGCCGAGCAGAGCGAACATCAGGTAGCGCAGGGCCGCCGCCACCGTCTCGCCGCGCCCGTCGAGGCAGACCAGGGGCACCGCCGCGAAGGTCAGCAGTTCAAGCGCGACATAGAGGTTGAACAGGTCCTGCGAGATGAAGACGAGGTTGAGCCCGCTCCACAGCCCCATCAGCAGCATCCAGAAGCTCGTCGCGAGGCGGCCGTCGCAGGTTGTCTCGTCGAGTCCGAACAATTCGCGGGCGAAGAGGCCCGTCGCCATCATGACGGCAGCGGTCACCGCCAGCATCATCACCGACAATCCGTCGGCGCGCAGCGCGATGCCGAGCGGCGGCTGCCAGTTGCCGACGATGTAGATCAGCGCCGTGCCACTTCGGACGAGCTCAACGCCGATGGCGAGCGCGACGGCGAGACCGAGCGCCAACGTCACCAGCGCGAGGCGCCGCGTATGCCGGGGCCTGAGCACCAGCATCGCGAGCACGGCGACGGCCGGCAGCATGACGGCGAACACCAGCAGCAGGCCGCCCGGTGTCGCGGTGTAGAGCGGCGTCACGGCTCGCTCTCCGATCGTGTCTCGGACGGCGTCTCAGGCGAGGGGGCTTCGAGTGTGGCCCTGCCGGTCAGCGAGGCGAGTTGCCGCAGCAGCGCGATCGCGAGCGCGGTGGCGGCAAAAGCGACGACGATGCCGGTGATCACCATGGCCTGCGGCACGGGATCTCCGCCAAGCCCCATCGCCGCACCGCGGCGCGAGACGGCGCCGAAGACGAGGAAGATGCCGGCGCCGAGGATGTTGAAGCCGACGAGCCGGCGCAGCAGCTCCGGATGCGTGATGACGCAGAAAAGCCCGATGCCGACGAGCACGGCGCCGCACAGCCCGAACAGCGAGGCCGAGGTCAGGGCGACCGCGCTCATAGCCTGGGCGCCCTGTCGGGCGGGCCTGCGACGAGCAGGGCCAGCGTGCCGCCGACCGAGAGCGTCAGCGCGACCTCGATCGCCACGATCAGAGGCTTGGCGATCGCCGGTGGGTAGGACAGGAAACCCTCCGCGACGGCGACCCCGAGAAAGCCGACCAGCACGAAGAGCGCCGGTCCGCTCACCAGCATCGTCCGCAGCGCGGGCAGTCTCGTCTCGGGTGGGGAGCGCAGATCCGCCAGCATGACGAGCAGCCACATCGCAGCCAGGATCGTGCCGGCCTGGAAGGTCCCTCCGGGCGCGTCGGCTCCGACCCAGACCTGATAGACCGCGATCAGCACGCCGAAGGGCGGCAGCACGCGGGCCAGGAAGACGAGCGGCTCCGGCACGATCGCCGGGCGCAGATGCGAGGCCCCGCCCCAGGCGGGGTCTGCGGTCAGGGACCAGACCCCGATCAGCGCGAGGATCAGCACGATCTTTTCCAGCAGGGTGTCGATGGCGCGATAGGCGAGCAGCACGGCCGTGACCGGGTTGCCGAGCCCGGTCGCGTCGAGCGCGGCGACCGCCTCGCGCGCCAGGCTGGGCGCAGGGTGCGGAAAGGACAAAACGACATAGCCGAGGCCGAGCGTAACAGTGCCGCAGAACAGCGCCGGGATGAGCCAGCCCGGGCGGGGCGCCGGCATTTCGCGCGATGTCCGGCCCGCGATATGGGCGTGCGCGCGCAGCAGCAGCATGCCGGTCAGGCCGCCGCCGATGGCGGCTTCCGTCAGCGCGACATCGACCGAGGCGAGCCGGGCCCAGCCGATGCCGAGCAGCAGCCCGAAGGCGATGAAGGCGACAATGGCGCCCTTGCTCTCGCGGCTCACGACGATGTGCAGCGCAAGCGCGATCAGTCCGGCGACCAGCGCGATGTCGAAGACGAGGCTCATGCGTCGCGCTTCCGGCGCGCGACGATACCGGCGATCAGCTGACTCGCGGTTGCTGCCGACAACTGCGCCAGCAGCCAGATGCAGACGAACTTGACCCCGCCGGCCACGCTTGGCGTCTGCGGCAGCAGGCCGATGACGATCAGGCCGAGGCCGAGATTGTCGGCCTTGCTGAGCGCATGCAGCCGGCTCAGCGTATCGGGAAAGCGAAGCAGCCCGAGCGTCCCCGCCAGGAAAAGGAGGGCGCCGGCCACCACGAAGACCAGCGTGAATCCGTCGGCCAGCGAGATCATGACGGCTCGTCCGGTTCGTCCGGCGCGTCGGACGGCGCGGTCTCGCCGAGCGTGAAGGCAGCGCAGGAAAAGGCCGAGAGCAGCACGAGCAGAAGCGCGACATCGGTCAGGGCCGGGTTCGCGGAAGCCGTGCCGAGCAGGAGCAGCGTGGCCGCGCCCCCGGTGCCGAGCAGTTGCACCGCCATCATCCGTTCGATCGCGATGCGCGAGCGCAGCACCGCCACCAGCCCGGCTGCGCTGGCCAGCAGGACGAACAGAGCTGCAGCGGTCAGGCTCTCAGCCAAGAGCGCGCCCTCCCTGGCCGCGCCCTCCCTGCAGAATGCGCAGGAAAGCCGCTTCGTCGGCGGCGAGTTCGGCCGCCACGGGTGCCTCGGTGTCGAGGCAATGGACCAGCATGTCGCCGCTGGCCTGGCACCAAACCGGGAGCTTGCCCGGCTGGAGGCTCATCACTGCGCACATTGCGCCCTGCGCGAGACCGGGCGGAAGCGTCGCCCGATAGTCGACCAGGCCGGGATTCAGCGCGATGCGCGGCGCCATCGCGCGCCGGGCGATATCGGCGCCCGCGACCACGGACTGCGGCAGGAAGCGCAGGACGAAGCGGGCGAGCCCGGACAGCGACAACCTGCCATCCGGGGGCCAGAGCCGGGCGCTCGCCCATGTCGCCGCCATGGCGCCAAGGACGCCGAACGGCATGTCCTGGGGGGCGGTGCCGATCAGGGCGAGCCAGATCATGAAGAAGCCGAAGCCCCGTCCCAGAAGGGTCGCGGTAGGCACACGCTCGCGCGTCGGCGCGAGTGCATTCATGGCGAAGTGGCCCGTTCGATGCACGCGAAAGCATCAGTCGAACGCAGATTGAGCGAGCGCGGGCAAGCAAAATTGCGCCACGGATGGAACGAATTACTCAATCTGGAAGGATGACGTCTTTCCAGTTCCATTCGATGAGGGCATCTCTTGTTTAATTGATGGGTATGATCTTGCCTTGCGCGTATGGATTAAGGTAGCATCCGCTCTCAAGCCGGGCATCTGCCGCCTGTCTCAGTTCTGTGCCCGCCGTCCCATTTTGCGGGCGGGCCGTTTCAGGTCGCGTCGATGGTTCCTGCGAGACGTTTGGAAACGCCAGCGCTCTGCGAGGGCAGCCGCCGGTCCCGCCTTGCATTCCGCCCGATCGCGTCTCGCCCGATGGCACCTTGCCGATGCTGATCGAACCGCGCGACGGCGATGCGCAGGACGACGCCAGCAGCACGAAGACGCATTCGCTCATCGCCATCGCCGGCACGCTTCTGGGCGAAATCAACCTGCCCAAGCTCGCTCTGGCCTGGGTCATTCTCGCCTTGGTGCCGGGCATCCTGCTCGGCGTCGCGCCGCTCGTCGTCACCGCCTGGTTCGGCAATATCTCCGATCGGATCATGGCGCTGGCCGGCATCGGGCCGCTCCTCATCCTCGTCGCTGTCGGCGCCATCGGCTGGTTCGGATGGCGGCCGCTGTTCCGGGCGGCGGAGCGCAGCTTCTGGTCGCTCAATTCGCTGGCCGTCCAGCCGGGCTATGTCCTGTTCCGCGAAGGGCTGCGCCATTTCGCCGAGCGCTTTCTCTCGACCGGCGCGAGCGAATACAGCCGGGCGCGGCTGCGGGCGCTGACGGCCTTCGCAGCGGGACTAGGCGCGGCGCTCGTCGCAGGCGGCATCGCGATCGCCGTCTGGCCGGCGACGCGCTGGTCGGGGGACATCGCCGATCTCGCGCAGCCCTTGCGCTTGGTCGTGCCGGCGCTGGCCAACACGGCTGCCGTCATGAGCGCGTTCTTCGCGGTGGCCTCGCTGGTCTGGGGCATCGCCGACGCGACCATGGACCAGCCGCGCGATCTGGTGGGGTTCGACGATGGCGTGGCATCGGGCCGGCCATGGCGCGTGGCGCATCTCTCCGACATCCATGTCGTCGGGGAGCGCTATGGTTTCCGCATCGAAAGCGGACGCGCCGGTCCGCGCGGCAATGATCGGCTTGACCTCGTGCTGAAGCGGCTGGCGGCGATCCACGCCACTGAGCCGCTCGATGCCGTGCTCATCACCGGCGACATGACCGATGCCGGCCGCTCGGCCGAATGGGCCGAATTCCTCGACGCACTGACGCGCCATCCGGAACTCGCCGCGCTGACGCTGATCCTGCCCGGGAATCACGACGTCAACATCGTCGACCGGGCCAATCCGGCGCGGCTCGAACTACCGACGAGCCCGGGCAAGCGCCTGCGGCAGATGCGGACGCTCTCGGCCATGGAAGCCGTGCAGGGCGCGCGCGTCCATGTCGTCGACAAGGACGCCAGCGAGATCGGCAAGACCCTGTCGGAGCGGCTCGAACCGCATCGCCAGTCGATCGGCGCCTTCGCCGATTCAGGGGGCTTGCGTCTGTCGATGGGGCTGTCGGCGATCTGGGAGGAGGTCTTCCCGATGGTGCTGCCGCCGGCGCAGGCGGATGGGCTCGGAATCGTGCTGCTGAACTCGAATGCCGAGACGCATTTCTCCTTCACCAACGCGCTCGGCCTCGTCGCGGAGGAGGATATGCGGGCGATGCTGGCGGCGCTGGCGCAGTATCCGGAGGCGCGCTGGATCATCGCGCTGCATCACCACCCGGTCGAATATCCGCAGCAGGCCAAGGCCTTCTCGGAGCGGATCGGCACGGCGCTGATCAATGGCAGCCGCTTCGTGCGCCAGCTCAAGCCGCATGCGCGCCGGCTCGTCGCGATGCACGGGCACCGCCACATCGACTGGATCGGCCGCTGCGGCGATCTCAGGATCGTCTCGGCGCCGTCGCCCGTCATGGAGGCGACGAACGACGAGCCGACCGCCTTCTACATCCACCGGCTCGGGGCGGCCGCCGATGGCGGTCTTGCGCTTTTGGCGCCGGAGCGGATCGAGATCGCGCCGGGGCCGGGCGCCCTCACGCCCTGACGAGGTCGTTCGCCGGCACCGGCTCGCGCGGGGACGAACCGAGCAATTCCGCCACCCATTGGCTCGACGGATGCTGGGCGCAGAACGTCAGCAGGGCGATCGTGATCGGCACGCCGATGAAGGCTCCGAAGATGCCCCAGAGATAGCTCCAGAAGAACACCGAGAACAGCACCAGCGTCGGCGACATCGAGAGCGCGCTGCCGGCCACCCGCGGCTCGACATAGCTGCCGACGATGAACTGGATCAGGTTCAGGCAGGCGAAGACCGCGACCACCGCCTCCCAGGAGCCGAACTGCGTCATCGCGAACAGCGTCGGGAAGACGGTCGCGACCAGCGGCCCGAGGAAGGGGATGTAGTTCAGCGAGAAGGCGATGAAGCCCCATTCCGCCGCCAGCGGCAGGCCGACGGCTATGGCGAAGGCCCAGACCAGCAGGCCGGTGACGACGCTCATCGCGGTCCGCACCAGCATGTAGCGATGCAGCTTGGCGGCGGTCTGGGTGCTGCCGCCCAGCAGCACGTCGCCGATGACGCGGTTGCGCATGCCCTTGAGCTTGCGGCCGAAATCCTCGACCTCGAGCAGGCCGAGGATGACATAGACCAGCACCACCAGCCAGAAGCTCATCGTCGTGTTGAGACGGCCCGTCACGGTCTGCGCCATGCGCAGCATCCAGGCGACGTTGAAGTTTTCGGCCCAAAGTCCGGTCACCGCGATGCCGTGCCCTTCGAGCCAGGCGGTGGCCTGATCGTAGAACTGCTGGAAGCGGCCGGCGTCGCTGACGATCCAGCGCCCGACCCGGCCGAAGGCCCAGACGATCAGCGAGCCGAAGGCGAAGAAGGCGAGCACCATCACGACGATGCTGATCGCCAGCGCCAGCATGCGCGGCAGGAAGCCCTGCAGGGCCCGCTGCAGCGGCCAGACCAGCGCGATGATGAACAGCGCGAAGGCGACCGGGGCGAAGACGGAACTCGCCACCGACAGCGCCGCGACCACCAGGATGATCGCGATCAACACCTGTGCGCCTTGATGGATCTTGCCGCTCGTCATCTGTGTTCCTGTCGGCTGTTGCCGTTCAAGCGTTGAGGTCAAAGAACCGGTGCGTCATCCCGGACAAGCGGCGAAGCCGCGCAGATCCGGGATCCATCGGAGGGCGCCGCGCTCTACGATGGATCCCGGGACGACCTGCGGTCGCCCGGGATGACGGCGTGTTTCGACACGAAGACATCGAGCGCCGATGCGCTCAGACGCCTTCGGTCAGCTCGTCGAGGTCGAGCGTCGAGCGCTTGCCGAGTTCGTCCTTGTGCGCGCGGTAGAAGGCCTCCGCCGATTGCCGCCCTTCAGCCCGCAGCATCGTCAGGAACTCCCATTCCGCATTCAGCTTCGAGGAGTAGCCGAGCTCGGCCATCCTGTCGCTGGTGATGCGGTGGATGCGCATCCCAGCCCAGCGCGCGCCCTCGCGGTCTTTCGGATTGGCGCCGCGGCGCAGCATCGCCATCATCCTGAGTTCCTTGAGCAGGACGCCGTTGAACGAGACCTCGTTCAACCGGTTGAGGATGTCGCGCGCGCTCGTCGGCGTGCCCGGCCGTTCGACCGGGTTGATCTGGACCAGGATGGTGTCGAGCGCGTCGCTCTCGCGGATCAGCGGCGTCATCGTCGGGTTGCCGGAATAGCCGCCGTCCCAATAGCCGTCGCCATCGATCTCGACGGCCTGGAACAAGGTCGGCAGGCAGGCCGAGGCGAGCAGCACCTGCGGCGTGATCTCGGCATTGCGGAAGACGCGCCCACGCCCGGTGCGGACATTGGTGGCGGTGACGAAGAGTTTCACCGGCCCGGCCGCCAGCGCCTCGAAGTCGATCACCTCCGTCAGGATGTCGGCCAGGGGGTTCGAGCCGCCGGTGTTGAGGCTATAGGGCGAGACGACGCGGGACATCATGTCCATCGCGACGAAGAGCGGCGAATTGTCGAGCGTCCAGCGCCCGAGCAGGATGTCGAGCGGGCTGCGTTGGAACGGGCTGAACCGCGCGGCTTCCGAGGTCTTGCGCCAGAACGCCTCCAGCGCCTGCCTGGCACCTTCGCGGCCGCCCTTGGCTAGCCCTGAGGCCAGCACGGCTGCGTTCATTGCGCCGGCCGAGGTGCCCGAGATCGCGTTGATCGTCAGCCAGTCCTCCTCGAGGATGCGGTCGAGCACGCCCCAGGTGAAGGCGCCATGCGCGCCGCCGCCCTGCAAGGCCAGGTCGATGATCAGCGGCGTGCGGCCGTCGCCGCGCGCGGCAGGCGCCGCGCTGTCTTGTGCCTTCGGAGCCTTGCTCAAGTCTCACTCCTCATCATGCTGCATGCCGGCAGGGTCATGTCGATTTCACCAGGCCTGAGAAACCCGCAACGGCCAGCAGGCTGAGCGCCCAGCCGACGATCGCCTGGAAATAGAAGTAGTTGATCGCGACCCTGCCGATCACGCCGTTCGGATCCGGGCGCCAGAACGATTTCTGGCCGAGATCGAGCACCGGCAAAAGCGTGTCGAGCGAATAGAACCATGGGTTGAACGCGGGGTAGCTCGAAGCCTCGCCCTGCGCCCGGTAGCAGTCGAGCTGCGTCTGTCCTGGTGCGGCCCGCCCGCTCATTGACTGCGGCGGCGCGCCGACGAGCCGTTGCTCGGCGGTGGTCACGCCGCAGAGCGTCCATTCCGGCGAGCGCAGCACGACGGCGCTGTTGGGCTTGAAGGCGCCGCCGGCCTCCGCAACGCCGAAGACGGCGACGCCGGTCACCCAGAACAGAACTAGCCAGAGAAAGGCCAGCAGCGGTTGGCGGCCATAGCGGACGGTCACGGCGAGGAAGTTGTCGTTCGCCCGCAGCAGGGCACGCCAGAGCGGATTGCGGGTCCGCAACCGGCGTGCACGCCTTTGCAGCTTCTCCTTCACGATCAGGACGCTGCGCGCATCCTCGCCATGCCCCATTTCGCGGAAGACGGAGGCGAGCTGCTCATAGGGTTGCGGCCAGAAATCCTCGCCCCAGCGCTCGGGGGCCTGCCGGGACAGCCAGTCGAGCCGGCTCGTCGCATCGACGGGGGCGGCGATGAAGGCGCCATAGCGGCAGCGGTTGAGCAGGAGGTTACCGGGCGCCGGCCAGCACGCCGCCTCGTCATGGATGGTGCCGATCGAGGCGCCGGTCATCGAAAGTGCGCCGCCGATCCGGGCTTCACCGCGCAGGAAGAAGGCGCCCTTGATCTGGGCGCGGCTGACGTCGAGCGCCATCGCACCCGGCTGCTTCAGCTCTGTGCCGCTGACGTCGAGATCGCCGCCGATCACCGCGGCGACGAGCCGGACCTCGCCGGCAATCTGGGCCTTGCGGAGTACGACGCTGCCGCCGTTCTCGACCTCGGTGGCGTCGATCGCGGCGCCCTCCACCCCCTCGATGACGGCGCCCGCGCAATCGAGATCGGCCGAGATCCGGGCGCCCGCGACGGTGATGCCGCCGCGCAGCGTGGCGCCCCGCAGCAGGAGATTGCGCAGTTCGATCGCCGCAGCATCGATCGCATGACCGCGCGGCGTGCGGATGGTCGCGCCGTCGCATTCGAGGTTTCCGCCGAGGCGGGACTGGGCGATGTTGACCTCGCCCAGCACCTGCGCCCCGCGCAGATAGACGCCGCCGCGCGCTTCCAGACGCTCGGCTTCGAGGCCGGGCAGCGACGAGCCGTCGAGGTACAGCCGGTTGATGATCGCGGCGCGCAGGATCGGCGTCGCCTCGAAATGGCAGTCGATCAGTCCGATATCGCGGAAGACGTGGCAGGCTTCGAGATCGAGCGTCTCGGTGATCCAGGCTCCGGTGATCCGGATGCCCTTCTCATGCGGGCGGCAGCCGGCCTCGCCTCCCAGCAACAGGAAGCGCAGGAAGGAGGCGCGGATGACGCGGCTCGGATCGGGGGTTTCCGGCCGGGCGCCGTCGCCCAGCCGGTCATAGGTGCCGCTGAGCAGCCGGGCGACGACCTCTTCTTCCGCTGGCAATAGCGGCCGGAAGTCGTCGAGCCGTGCCGTCGCGAGCGCCCATTGCGCCCGCTCCGCCAACGGCCCGGCTGCCCCGGCGCCGCTCATGTCGCGGCAGGGGCCTGCGAAGTACCGGCAGCCGTCTCGCTGGGCGCCGCGGCTGCCAGCGCCTCGCGCAGGGCCGCTTCCTTGGTCTCGTCGAAGGAGGTGCTCATCAGCGTGCCGCCGCTGCCGCGCAGATCGGCCAGCACCTTGTCCGTCGTCATCTTGCGGATCAGCAGGAACAGCCCGGCCGTGTTCGGCTGGAGCGCGGCGGCCGTATCCTTCATGAACTGGTCGTTGATGCCGACATCGGTCAGCTTGCCGCCGAGCGCGCCCGATGCCGCGCCGAGCGCGGTCCCCAGCAGCGGCGCCAGGAAGATGAAGCCGATCAGTGTGCCCCAGAGCGCGCCCGAGGCGGCTCCCGCCGTGGTCAGGTTCATCAACTGGTTGAGCTTGACGTGCCCGGCCTCGTCCTTGACCACGACGACGGCGTCGCCGAGCTCGATCAGGTATTCGCGCTGCAGCGAGATCACCTTCTTGCGGACCTCCTCCGCTTTCGCTTCGGTCGGGAATGCAATGAAGACCAGATCGCTCATGTTTTCAGATCCTTCGGTTGAGGTTTCGGCAGTCTTCGCGGGCGGAAGCCCGGCTCGTGTTCCGGTCAGCCCGGAGTCTTGACGGCGTTGGCGGCCGCCATGCGCCCGCTCGCCGCAGGCAGCGGCGCCACAAGCTGGCCGGGATGGAGCGCCTGGACGCCGGCCGAGACGATGGTTTCGCCGGGCACGAGACCCTGCGAGACGATGATGTGGTCGGGGTCGAAGCGCAGGATGTCGATCGGGCGCAGGCTGACGGTCGAGTTGGCGGGGTCGACGATCCAGACCGCCGGCGAGGTGCCCGACTGGGTCAGGGCCGTCGCCGGGATCGACATGATCACGGCGGAGCTGGTCTCGATCGTGCCCACCACCGTCGAGCCCAGCCGCATCGCCTCCGGCGGATCCTGCAGCCCGACCCTGACCTGGAAGGTCCGCGTCACCGGGTCCGCTTGTGGCGAGACCTCGCGGACCCGTCCGATGGCGCTGACGCCGGGCGCCTCGGCCAGCGCGACGCGGACGGTCTGCCCGCCGGCCTTCGCTTCCAGGAGTCGGGCCGGCACGTTGAAGACGGCGTCGCGGCCGTCCTCGCGCGCGATCTGGACGATGGTCTGGCCGGGCTGGACGACCTCGCCGGGTTCGGCACTGCGCACGGTCACCACGCCGGCGACATCGGCGCGCAGATCGGTGAAGCCGAGCCTGTCCTGCGCCAGTTCGAGCTGCGCCTCGGCATTTTCGAGCCCGGCCTGGGCGGTTTCCTGCGCCTTCAGGGCGGCATCGAAGCGTGGGCGGGTGGTGAAACCCTGGCCCATCAGCCGCTCCTGCCGCTCGAAGCTGTTGCGCGCGGTCACGACCTCGCCGCGTGCCGCCTCAAGCGCGGCGCGGGCGGCGGTGACGGCATTGGTCTCGATCGTCCGGTCGAGCCGGGCGATGATCTGGCCGGGCGCGACACGGTCGCCGACATTGATCGGCCGGTCCGTGATCCGCCCGGCGATGCGGAATCCGAGCGAGACCGTCTTCTCGGCCTGGATCTCGCCGCTGAGATCGACGCCCCCGGCGAGCTTGCTCGCCTCGATCCTGACCACCTGCACCGGGCGGCCGGCCGTTGGCGCGGCCTTCTCGGCGCGGTCGCAGGCAGTGAGCGCGAGCAGGAGCGCGACCGCGAGCAGGGGCCGGGCAGGCGGAAAACGATGCAACTTCATGGCCGGGACGGGTCGGAGGGTCATCGTGCAGTCGCTCCCGCGGTTCGAGAGGGCTTGCCCTTGCTCTGGCCGTTGCCGTCGGGCCGGGTCTTGTCGGCGGCGGGCGATGTGCCGCCGAAAACGGTGACGTAGAGGACGGGCAGCAGGATCAGGGTCAGGACGGTCGCGACCAGCAGGCCGCCCATGATCGCGAAGGCCATCGGCCCCCAGAACACGGTCGGCGCGATCGGGATCATGCCGAGCACGGTCGAGACCGCCGTCAGCATGATCGGCCGGAAGCGGGTCGAGGCCGCGTCGAGGGCCGCCTCCGTGATGCTCTTGCCGGCCGCCCGCTCCGACTCGATCTGCCCGATCAGGATCACCGCGTTCTTGGTGATGATGCCGATCAGCGCGAGCACGCCGAGCAGCGCGACGAAGCCGAGCGGTTTGCCCGACAACAGCAGCGCGCCGACGACGCCGATCATCCCGAGCGGTGCGATGCTGATCACGATCGCCAGCAGCCTGAAGCTGCGCAGCTCCGCCATCAGCACGGTGAACATCAAGAGCAGCATCACCGGCACGACCGCGATGACGGAGGCCTGCGAATTGGCGCTCTCCTCGACCGTGCCGCCGGTGGCGATGCCGTAGGAGGGCGGCAGGGTCTTGCGCAGTTCCTCGATGGCGTGTGCCAGCGCCGTCACCACGGTCTCGGGCAGGACGCCCGGCTTGATGTCGGAGGCGACCGTCAGCGTCGGTACCCGGTCGCGGCGCCAGATCAGCGGCGCGGCGAGATCGTAGCTGAAGGTGACGAATTGCGAGAGTGGCACCGAGCGCCCGCCCGGCAATGCGACCTGCATCGTGCGCAGCGTGTCGAGCGAGATGCGGTCAGCGCCTTGAGCCCGCACGACGACGTCGACGAGATAGATGTCGTCGCGCATCTGCGTCACGACCGTGCCCGAGACGACCGTATTGACGATGCCTGCGAGTGTCGCCGAGCTCAATCCCAGACGGCGCGCCTCGTCCTGGTCGACGCGCAGCCGCAATTCGCGGGCGGGCTCGATCCAATCGAAATTGATCTGGTCGGTGTGCTGATTGCCGGCAACGACCTGCGCCAGCTTCATCGCGATGGTGCGGACTTCCGCGACGTCGGGCCCCGTCACGCGATACTGCACCGGCCAGCCCACCGGCGGGCCGAGTTCGAGCGGATAGACCCGCGCGATCAGGTTGGGGAACTCGGTGGCGAGCCGCGCCTCGAGCTTCTTCTGCAGCCGGTCGCGGGCCGCCACGTCCTTGGCGACGATCACGGCCTGGTTGAAGAAGTCGTTCGGCAGTTGCGCGTTCAGCGGCAGGTAGAAGCGGATCGCGCCGCGCCCGACATAGGTGCTCCAGCGCGCGACGTCGGGATCATCCTTCAATGCCGCGTCGAAGCGGTTCACCAGCGCCTCGCTGGCATAGATCGAGGCGTTCTGCGGCAGCGTCATGTCGACCAGCAGCTCGGTCCGGTCCGACGCCGGGAAGAACTGCCGCGGCACCAGCGGCAAGGCGAGGATCGAGGCTGCGAACAGCCCCAGCGTCACCGCGATCGTCAGCCAGCGCACCCGGATCGCGCCCGAGAGCATGTTGCGGAAGCCCTTCTCGACGCGCCCCGACTCGGCCGCCCTGGCGGAGGAATCCGGCGCCTTCAGCAGCGCCATGCCCAGCACCGGCGCGAAGATCACGGCCACGAACCAGGAGATGACGAGCGCGATGCTCACCACCGCGAAGAGCGAGAAGGTGTATTCGCCGGCCGAACTCGCCGCGAAGCCGATCGGCACGAAGCCGGCGATCGTGACCAGGGTGCCGGCAAACATTGCGACTGCGTATTTCTCGAAGGCGAAGGTCGCCGCCTTCTCCTTTGCGTCGCCGGCCGCGAGCCGCGTCACCATCGCATCCGTCGTCGTCATCGCGTCGTCGACGAGCAGGGCGAGCGCGATGATGAGCGCGCCGAGCGAGATGCGCTGCATGTCGATGTTGATGACGTTCATGACGGCGAAGACGACCGCCAGCGTCAGCGGGATCGAAAGCGCCACGACGAGGCCGGGCCGTACGCCGAGGCTGATGAAGCTGACGGCGAGGATGATCGCCACCGACTGCCAGAGCGAGGTCATGAAGTCGTCGATCGCCTCGTCGACCGTGACCGACTGGTCCGCGACCAGGCGCGGCTCGATGCCAACCGGCAGATCGGCCGTGATCTTGGCCATCGCCGCCTTGAGGTTGCGGCCGAGCGCCAGGATGTCGCCGCCATCGCGCATCGCGATGCCGAGCCCGATCGCCTCTTGCCCGTTGACGCGGAACATCGGCTGCGGCGGATCGGAAAAGCCGCGCCTGACCGTGGCGATGTCGGCGAGCCGCACCATGCGGTCGCCGACCGGGAAATTGATGTTGAGAAGGTCGGCCTCCGACTGGAAGGCGCCCGAGACCCGCAGCGAGAAGGTCTCGTCCTGCGTCTGCACGACGCCGGCCGGCCGCACCACGTTCTGGCTCTGCAGGGCGCCGAGCAGGGCGCTGCGGTCGATGCCGAGATTGGCCAGTTCGCGCACCGAGAACTCGATGAAGATGCGCTCGTCCTGCGCACCGATAATCTCGATCTTGGAGACGTCGGGCACGAGCAGCAGCCGCGAGCGGGCCGCCTCGACATGGTCGCGCAGTTCACGGCCGGTGAAGCCGTCGGCGGTGAAGCCGTAGATGATGCCGAAGGTGTCGCCGAAGCGGTCGTTGAAGAATGGTCCTTGCGTGCCGGCGGGCAGCGTATGGCGGATGTCGGCGACGAGGTTGCGGACCTTGAACCAGGTCTCCTGCACGTCGCGACCGGGAACGGACTGCTTCAGGTTGACGAAGATCGTCGTCATGCCCGGCCGCGTGAAGCTGCGCACGAAGTCGAGGCCCGGCGTCTCCTCGATCTGGCGCTCCAGCCGCTCGGTGACCTGGCTGAGCGTGTCTTCCATGGTCGCGCCGGGCCAGGCGGCAGCGACCACCATCGACTTGATGACGAAGGAGGGATCCTCGTTGCGGCCGAGCTTGACGAAGGCGAAGACGCCGGCGGCCACCGCCACGATCATCAGATAGATCACGACCGAGCGGTTCTTCAGCGCCCATTCGGAGAGGTTGAACGTCATCGTGCCTCGGCTCCGGACAGGCGCACGCGCTGCCCTTCCTGCAGGAGATTGGCGCCGGCGGTGACGACGATGTCGCCCAGCGCCAGCCCCTTGCCGACGAGCGCCGTCGCCGGGTCGCGCGAGAGCAGTTCGAGCTTGCGCAGCGAGACGGTCAGCGCACTCGGATCGACGACCCAGACGCCGGTGTCCTGGCCGCGCTTTGCCAGCGCGGTTGCGGGAATCGCGATGCCGGAAGCCTCGCCGCCGCGGATGCTGCCGGAGACCGCGGTGCCCAACCGGAAGGAGGGCGGCGGGTTCGCCAGCCCTACGCGCACCCGGAAGGTGCGCGTCACCGGATCGGCCTGCGGTGCGACCTCGCGGACATGGCCGCGCACGCTCACCGAAGGATCGCTGGAGAGCGAGACATAGACATTGGCGTCGGCGGGGATGGCGCGGATCGTCTCGGCGGGCAGCTCGAACACCGCGTCGCGTCCGTCGCGCCGCGCGAGCTGGACGATCATGCGCCCGGCCGCGACGACCTCGGCCGGCTCGGCCCCGACCCTCGTCACGATACCCGGCGCATCGGCCTTGAGCGTGGTGAAGGCGACGATGTCCTCGGCGCTCCGGACGCGGGCCCGCGCCGCTTCGACCTGCGCGCGCGCCGCGACGCGGCCCTGTTCGGCGGCCTCGAAATCGGCCTGGCTGGTGACGTTGCGCGCGAGCAGATGTTCCTGCCGCTGATGCTGGTTCTCGGCCTTGCGCAGAGCGCCCTCGGCGGCGGTGAGTGCCGCGCGGGCCGCGCGCAGATCGTTGAGTTCGTTCTCCGGGTCCAGCCGCGCCACCACATCGCCCTCGGCCACCGTGACGCCGACGCCGACGAGGCGTTCGGCGAGCCGGCCGCCGATGCGGAAGGAGAGCGCTGCCTGATCCTGCGCCTCGACATGGCCGCTGAAGCCGAGATCGCCGATCTGGCGCGGGGCTTCGACGGTGGTGGTGCGAACCGTCCGGACCGGCGGCGCCGGGGCGTTTTCGGCTTCGCGCTGGCAGCCACCGACCGCGACCATCATCGCCGCGAGGCAGCCTGCGATGCCAAGGCGCACAGGAATGAAAGCGCCGCGACCGCTCATGCCGCGCGACCCGTGTTCGGCGGCATCGTGGCCGTCATGGCGTCCTGGCTTCGGCAGCTGTCTTGGCGGCACGTATCTTGGCTTTCGCATAAGGCGTTCGCTCGCATCGCGACTGTCCAGTGGCGCCGCACGACCGAACCGGCCTCACCGGCAACACGGGCATGCGTCATCGCGCCCATTTTTCAGGCGGCTGCGGGAAGGCTAGCAACACTGCCCCGGAGCCGGATCAGCTCAGAATCCCAAAACTGGGCTGTTCATCCCATTCTCCGGCCGGGCCTCGTAATCGGCGTCGGGCGGCGCGAGGAGCGCGCGCTCGCGCGCCTGCGTCGGGCTGCAGCCATATTCCCGGCGAAAGGCCCGGCTGAAGGTCGAATGGTCGCGGAAGCCGACCTGATTGGCGATCGCGTGGACCGAGACGATGTCGCCCGGCGCGGTGAGATCGCGCCAGGCCTGGGTCAGTCTTTCGCGGTTGATGAAATGAGCGACGCCGCCATCGCCATCGAGCAGGCGGTAGAGTTTCGAGCGCGACATGGCGAGCAGGCGGGCGAGCTGCGGCGGCCCGAATTCGGGCGAGGCCATGTGCCGCTGCACGACGAGGCGAATGCGCTCCACGACGCCGGAGGCGATGCAGGGCGCGCACGGAGCGATATGCGCGCGTGAGGAGGCGGTGCAGGCGACGACCAGCGCACGCGTCGCAACCGCCAGCAGGTCCGCCCGATCATCCGGAAGATGGTCGAGCTGCCCCGCGAGCTGCCGCATGAAATGCGCCAGCAAAGCACCAGTGCCCGCTGCGGTGTCGATGCAGCGCGCACGCAGGGCTGCCTCCGGCTCCTTGCCCTCGAAGGCATCGATGGGCAGGAACAGCGTCAGCACCTCGCAATCCTGGCCGGAATGTTGTTGCGGCCATTCGCGTGCAGCTATGGCGAGGCCGGCGCATGGCGACACGATCAGCGTCGCGGGCGCTCGCTCGTTGGAGGCGCGAAGCAAGGTGACGCTGCGATGGCGCCGGGCGTGGTGTGGCTGTTGCGGCCAGGGCTCGTGCGGCCCGGCGCGCCGGACCTCGCGGGTCAGGGTGAGATCGCCGAAGCGCCATTCCGACAACGTGCCCGGTCGCTCCTCGCGAATCCTGGGCGCAGGGCGCGCGGCGCGCATTCCGGCGCTGGCGAAGATCCACTCGTCGATCGGATCGCCGGGCTTGTCTTGCTGGGTCGAGACCGAAGCGAAAAAGCTTCCCGACCGTTGTTGCGGGTGAGCGCTTGCGTGAGTTGACATAGTCGCCTCCGTCGGCTGCTTCTCATCAAAATCTACATCAAGGGTATGTGTTTTTCTTTTCAAGAAATGAGATGGTTTTTGTCGTGCTTTTCGCGCCTTGATTTCGGTCAATATCGCCGATTTCTCGTGTTCCCTTCGAGTGAGGAGCGGCGCCTCCTATCTCGTCGTGGCCGCGTCGAAAACGCGGATCGGGGCGGTGATGATCAGACCGGCGGCCGAGCCGAGCGTCTCCACCGCCGTCGACGTACCCGTCACATCGGAATCGGTGATGACCTGGCCTTCGATCAGCCTGTCGCCGATCAGCCGGACGATTTCGGGGCTGGAGGCATAGGTGTCGTGGTTGATGCGATCCCCCGCGCGGACGGCGCTGATGTCGACCACGGTGATTCCGGTGAGACCGCCCAGTTGTGCCTGGTATTCCTCGCGCGAGAGGTCGATCGCGCCCAGCCGCGTCGCGCCGCGGGCGAGGAACTGGGAGAGCTGCAGCGCCCGGTCGTTCTGCGAGGCGAAGATCGTGATCTGCGGACGCCGCGGCCCCATATCCTCGACCTGCCGGCGGAAGACCCCGATATCGAGATCGGGCGATGCCAGGATTAAATTATTGATCTTGGGCGGGATTCCGCCCTTCTTCAGGGCGATCTGCTTCAGCGCCTCGACCGCCAGCCACCCGCCCATCGAATGCGCGAGGACGACAACTTCGCCGACGGCGGGACTGCTCGCGGCCATCAGCAGGACGTCGGCGAGGTCGCTGCGCGAGAAGGATGCGTTGTCGAGGTCCAGCCGGTAGTCGAGCAGATGGCCGCGTGACGGCCAGGAGAACAGCACCGGCGCCGCATTCGCATCCGCGTCATGGGCGAGCTGGGCAAAGCGGAACACCGCGCGGTCGAACGGCGTGTTGAAGCCGTGGACGAAGACGAAGGCCCGGCGTTTGCGCCCGCCGGCGGCGGCGAACCAGCGCGGCAGATCGGGCCGATTCAGCGTCCGGGCGGAGCTGACGGTGAAATCCGTCGCAGGATTGCCGGGGGTGGTGCGGGGCAACTGGATCGTGCCGGCTGCCCGGTCGGGCGGGATCGAGACGACGATGTTGCTGAAGGAAACGCCCCTGCCGCGCTCGCCATTGTAGAGAACGCCCGGCTCAGGCGACGAGGCGCGCGTCGTCGCCGTCAGCATGTCGACCTTGTCCGTGCCGGCGATGGGCGCAACGGGCTGCAGCAATCCGCTGGGCGTCGAGGCGCATGCTGCCAGCAGCAGCGCCATGGCGGTCGGCAGGCCCGCGCGCGCTGCCGTTCCCGCGCCGATCCTCATCAACCGGCCTGCCGCGGACGCGTGGCGCAAACCGGCGCATTGCGGCCCTGCAGGAAGCTGCTGCATCCATAAGCGCACATCAGCGCAAGCTCCGGAGTCGTCCCGGACGGGACAGCCCGATCGGAGCCCCCCTCCGAACGATCCGGGCAGGATAGTGAAGCACCGTGTCGGCAGCAACCCGACATGGCGCGGGGCCACCTTTCTGAAGGCTGCGCCGAGCTGCCGCATTCCCGCCAACTTTGGGACAGCCGGCCCAAGCTTTGGGATTCTGTGCAGATGCTCTCCGGGCACAGGCTACTAAGTTCGGCGGAACGTCTCCGCTGCGATCACTTCGCGGCGGCTTGATCGTTTCGCGCCGGGCTTTGTCCCGGCCTGAGGGGAGACCGAGATGTCCACCATTGAAAGCACCGCACCCAAGACAGCGATGCAGCGATTTCTCGACGGCGTCGAGAAGGTCGGCAACATGGTGCCGCACCCGGTCGTGATCTTCCTGATCCTGATCGGCATCGTGATCGTGCTCTCGGCCGTGCTCAGCATCTTTGGTGCGGCCGTCACCTTCGAGCGTATCAATGCGGACACCCACAAGGTCGAGACCGCGACGACAGCGATCCGCAGCCTGCTCAATGTCGAGGGCATCCGCTTCATCTATTCGTCGCTGATCCCGAACTTCATGAGCTTCACCGCGGTCGGGTTGATGATCGTCGCGATGATCGGCGCCGGCGTCGCCGAGGAATCGGGATTGGTCACGGCGCTGATCCGCAAGCTCGTCATCGTCTCCCCGCACTGGGCGCTGACCTACATCCTCTCCTTCGTCGGCATCCTCGCGAGCATCGCGGCGGACGCCGGCTATCTCGTGCTGATCCCGCTCGCCGGCATCGCCTATCTCGCCGTCGGACGGCACCCTCTTGCCGGCCTCGCGCTCGGCTTTGCCGCCGTGGCCGGCGCCTTCACCGTCAACATGCTGATCAAGCCGCTCGACGCCGTCCTCGTCGAATTCACCAATGACGCGGCCCATCTCGTCGACCCGAACAGGTCGATCGGCCTCGCATCTAACGTCTGGTTCTCGATCGCGTCGGTGCTGTTCCTGACCGTGATCATCGCCTTCATCTCCGACCGCATGATCGAGCCGCGCCTGGGCAAGTACGATCGCAAGCTGGCGGCCGAAGGCACCGTCACCGAGCAGGGCGCCACGCTGTCCGAGCAGGAATCGCGCGGCTTGCGGTTCGCTGGTTTGGGCCTGCTTGGCCTGATCGCCGTCTTCCTCGTCCTGACGGTCCCCTCCTGGGCACCGCTGCGCAACCCGACGACCGGCGAGCTGATTGGCAATTCGCCCTTCATGAACGGCCTTATCGCATTGATCATGCTGATGTTCCTGACCACGGGCTGGGCCTACGGCATCGGCGCCGGCACCCTGCGTACGCTGACCGAGGTGATCGCGGCGATCGAGAAGTCGATCAAGAACCTCGGCGGCACGATCTTCCTGTTCTTCGTGCTCAGCCAGTTCGTCGCCTATTTCACCTATACCAACATGGGCACCGTGATGGCGCTTAGCCTCTCGGGCGTGCTGCAATCGGCCAATATCGGCGCGCTGCCGCTGCTGCTCGGCTTCATCGTCGTCGTCGCCATCATTGACCTGCTGCTGACCGGCGCGATCGCGAAATGGGCGATCTTCGCCCCCGTCTTCGTGCCGCTGCTGATGAAGCTCGGCGTCGAGCCCGAAGCCGTGCTGGCGGCCTATCGCGTCGGCGATTCCCCGATGAACGCGATCACGCCGCTCAACGCCTATTTCGCGCTCGTCGTCGGCTTCGCGCAGAAATACGACAAGACCGCGGGCGTCGGCACCATCGTCTCGCTGATGCTGCCCTACGTCGTCTGGATGTTCGTGCTGTGGACGGCACTCTTCGCCGCCTGGAAATGGCTCGGCCTCCCCTGGGGGCTGTAGGCGGCCGCGCAACCCTGAAGACAAGCCAGGGCCGCCCCTCGGATGCGGGCCCAATCTCTGATGCAAGACAACTTCGGATGGATGTCATGAGCACTGCCAATGTTCCGCTCGATGTCGAAGCGGCGATCGATCACCTGATGAACTTCCTCTCGGTCGAGGGTGTCACCGGCGAGGAGGCTGCCATCGCTGCCGCGGTCAGCGACGCCCTGAAGAAGATCGGCGTGCCGGCTTCCGCGATCCGCTTCGACGATGCCAACAAGCGCATCCCGCTGCCGACGCAAACCGGCAACCTGATCGTCGACCTGCCCGGCACCAAGCCGGGCCCGCGCCTGCTGTTCTCGACCCATCTCGATACCGTGCCGCTCTGCGCCGGCGCCAAGCCGAAGCGCGAGGGCAATCGCATCGTCTCCGACGGCACGACGGCGCTCGGCGGCGATGCCCGCACCGGCGTGGCGCTGCTCGTCGTGCTGGCCGAGACGCTGCTCAAGAACAAGCTGCCCCATCCGCCGATCACGCTGCTGTTCACGGTGCGCGAGGAAAGCGGCCTGCATGGCGCCCGCGAGCTCAACCCGGCCGATCTCAACGGCCCGGTGATGTGCATCAATGTCGACGGCCAGCTCGCCTCTGAGCTGATCATCGGCGCCGTCGGCCAGGAGAACTGGGAAGTCGAGATCAAGGGGCGCGCTTCCCACGCAGGCGTCGCGCCCGACAAGGGCATTTCGGCGACACTGGTCGGCGCGATCGGCCTCGCCGAGGCCAAGACGGCCGGCTGGTTCGGCAAGGTGGTCAAGGGCGCCGAGTTCGGCACCAGCAATATCGGCATCTTCGGCGGCAAGGGCGGCAAGCCGGCCGGCGACGCGACTAACGTCGTCACCGATTACGCCTTCCTCAAGGGCGAGGCGCGCAGCCCCGAATTGAGCTTCGCGACCAAGATCGTCGACGGCTACGAGGCCGCCTTCGCCAAGGCCAAGGCCGCCGTGACCGACCATGAAGGCGACACCGCCGAGGTCAGCTTCCGCCGCGCCGCAGCCTACCCGCCCTTCAAGCTGGGCGAGGATACGCAGGTCGTGAAGCGCGCCACCAAGGCGCTCGGACTGCTCGGTATCGAGCCGACCTACATCTTCTCCAATGGCGGTCTCGACGCCAACTGGCTCGACAAGGCCGGCGTCCCGACGATCACGATCGGCGCAGGCCAGGCCGAGATCCACACGATCAAGGAATTCGTGAAGCTCGACGAATATGAAAAGGGCTGCCGGCTCGGCATCCTGATGGCGACGCTCGAAGACTGAGGCCCTACGATTGGGGCAGTGGCCGCCGAACGGCGCCAGACAAGGAGCTGACGAGTGAGCCCGATCGCCTATACCGGCATCATCATCGCCGTTGCCGTCGTTCTGTTCGTCACGAACAAGGTGCCCGTCGTGCTCGTCGCGATGGGGGTTGCGCTCGCGCTCTGGGCCACCGGCGTCCTGACCCTGCCGCAGGCCCTGAGCGGCTTCGGCGATCCGGCGGTGATCTTCATCGCCTCGCTGTTCGTCGTCAGTTCGGGGCTCGAGGTTACCGGCGTCACGGCCTGGGCAGGCCAGCTCCTGATCAAGGGGGCGGGCGAGGAAAGCCGGACGCGCCTGCTGCTGATGATGATGGGGCTCGTCGCGCTTCTGGTCGCGCTGATCAGCCTGAACGGTGCCGTCGCGGCCCTGCTGCCGGTCGTCGTGGTCATCGCAGTTCGTCTCAAGCGCAACTCCTCGCAATTGCTCATGCCGCTCGTCTTCGCCGGCCATGCCGGATCGATGCTGGCCTTGACCGGCACGCCGGTGAACGTGCTGGTCTCGGAGGCCGCCATCGATGCGGGGGGGAACGGCTTCGGCTTCTTCGAGTTCGCGCTGGCCGGCATTCCGTTGCTGGCCGGGACGATGGCGATCATCGTCCTGTTCGGCGAGAAGCTCCTGCCCCAGCGCAACGGCGCGACGATGCCGACCGATTTCAGCCGCCACGCCAGGACGCTTGTCGAGCAATACGGCCTCGCCAGCGGCGTCTATCAACTGCGCGTGCGCGCCACCTGTCCCTATATTGGCCAGCCGACTTCGGCCGTCGACCTCGCGGCCTATCCCGGGCTTCAGTTCGTAGCGGTCCAGGAAGGCGAAAGCGGGGGGCCGCTGCGGCGGGGTACAATCGCCGAGGGCGACCACATCCTGCTGCGCGGCGATACCGAGGCCGCGGCGAATTTCGCGGCGGCCCTGCATCTCGCCTTCCGTGACGAGAGCGCCGCGACCGGCCAGGGCGAGGAGACGCTGTTCAATCGCCGCTCCGGCCTCGCCGAGGTGGTGATTCCGCCGCGCTCGGGCCTGATCGGACAGAGCGTCTTTCCGGGCATGGTCACGCAGAGCGGCGACCTGATCGTGCTGGCTGTCCAGCGCGGCGGCGGCGAGACCGCAGCCACGGTAGGCGCGGGTGCCGTCGTGCTCCAGGCCGGTGACACCATGCTTCTGCAGGGCACCTGGAAGGCGCTCGATACTCATCTCGACGATCCCGATGTGCTGGTCGTCAGCTCACCCGAACTCGTCAGGCGTCAGGCCGTGCCGATGGGGCCGGGCGCCAAGCAGGCGGTCGTGATCCTGTTCGCGATGGTCCTGATGCTGGCCACGGGCGTCGTGCCCTCGGCCGTGGCGGGGCTGCTGGCGGCCGGCGCGATCATCCTCTGCGGCATCATGTCGGTCGAGCAGTCCTATCGTGCGATCGGCTGGACGACCGTCATCCTGGTCGGCGCGATGATGCCGCTCTCGACCGCGATGATCGAGACCGGCGCGGCCAAGATGCTGGCCGATCGCCTCGTCTTGATGGTTGGCGATGCCGGCCCGACCGCGCTGCTGGCAGGCCTCTTCGTCCTGACCGCGATCATGGGCCAGCTCATCAGCAACACCGCGACGGCGCTGATCGTCATTCCGATCGGCATGGCGGCCGCGGCCAGCATGGGCATCTCGCCGCGTCCCGTGCTGATGAGCACGGCAGTCGCCGCTGCCGGCGCCTTCCTGACGCCGATCGCCACCCCGACCAACCTGATGGTGATGGGACCGGGTGGCTATAAGTTCAGCGACTACTGGAAGCTCGGTCTGCCGCTGCTGATCTGGTTCTTTATCGTCGCCGTCTTCATCGTGCCGCTGATCTGGCGCTTCTGAACGGTGGGCCGGATGGCCGGATGTCAAGGAAGGAAAACGAACATGTCCATTCGTCAATGCGCGCTTGCCGCTGGCCTGCTCCTGGCCGCTCTGGCGGCGGAGGGCGCGGTCGCCGCACCCGTGGCGTCGGCGCCGGCGCCGGACGTCACCGCCGAGAGTGGCGTCGAGCAGGCGCAGTGGCACAATCGTCGCCGCTGCTGGTGGGAGACGCGGCGTTTCCGCGACCATCGCGGCCGCTGGCAGACGCGCCGCGTCCAGGTTTGCCGTCGCTGAGGAGGCGATGGCGGGGCGTCTGCTTTAGCTGCAAAGGCTGAGACGGCGCAAAAAGAAGCCCGAACGCCGCAAGATCGCTCCGCGACTGGCGGCGCGGGCGCTTTTGTCTTGCGATTTGTGTCCATTGTATCAACGCGCCTGCGTGGCGTGTTACCGTGCGGCATCCTATGCAGTTCGGTGGCATGATGATTCCAGTCCGCTTCACCACGAATGACCTCCCGATCCGGGAACAGTTCGATGCGTGGCAGGGCTGGTTCGAAGGCGTGTTCAATGTCGCGCTGGCGGAAGGCAAGACCGGCTTCGCTGCCAGCAGCGTCGTCTGGACGCTCGACGAATTCGGCCTCAGCCACGTCAGGGCTCCGGCCCTCACCGCGGTCCGTGACACGGCGCTGCTGCGCTCGAACCCGATCGACCACTGGGTGATCACGCTCGGCCAACGGCGGACGATCGGCTCGAGTGGCGGGGGCATCACGCTCGATGTGCCGGCCTCCGTGCCCTATGTCGCCTCGCTCGGCCGCGAACTCGTCAGCCAGCGCTCGGATGACGAGCGGCTGCAGCTCTATCTGCCGCGCGACAGCTTCCGTGAACTGGCACCGCTGCTGGATGCAGCCCAGGCCCAGGCGTTGAACACGCCGCTAGGCCGGCTGCTGGGCGACTATATCGGGCTGCTGCAGCGCAGCTTCGTCGAACTCGAAGCCGGAGACATGCCGCGGCTGACCAATGCGGTCCGGGCCATGGTGCTCGCCTGCGCCGGCCCGTCCTCGGATCGTCTCGATCTCGCCTCCAGCCAGATCAACCTGACGCGGCGCGAGAAGGTCCGGCAGTTCATCGACATGAACCTGCGCGAGCCCCGCCTCGACGCCACGCTGCTCTGCCGTCAGGTCGGGATGTCGCGCACGCAGCTCTATAGGCTCTTCCACGACGATGGCGGCGTCGCCCGCTATATCCGCCACCGGCGCCTGCTGCGCGGCTATGCCGACCTGTCCGATACGGGGAACAACGCCAGCATCAACGCCATCGCCGATGCCTTGTGCTTCGAGGATGCATCGAGCTTCAGCCGGGCCTTCAAGCAGGAGTTCGGCCTGAACCCGCGGGATGTGCGCGCGGCAGCCGTGGCAGGCCAGACGCTGCGCATCAAGCCCGGCGAGCTGAATGCGGAGATGCCGTCGACCCTGCGGGAATGCCTGCTGCGGTTCTGATGTCGTGATGACTTGCGTTGGAAGCAGGCAGAGCACCAGTTGCGATGGCATCGGCTCTGGGTCCGGGCTCTTCGCTGTCGCGAAGCCCCGGAATGACGGCGCGGTGCCCGTAAAACCTTCCGACAATCCGCGTCGACGCCCCGGCCCGGATCAGTCCTGGATCTGCCGGATTGCAAGCCTGTTGAAGGGCAGGAGCTGGTTGCCGTCCTGCACCATGTCGATCTCGCCGTTGCGCACCAGGAAGCGGATCACCGAGGCGCCCGCACCGCGCCAGTCGGCGGTGTCGCCGTCATCTTCGTAAAGCTCACCGCGGGCGCCCTCGACCAGCCCGCAGACCAGGACCTCGCGCAGCTCGCTGATGCCGGTCTCGTCGCCGAGCGGGATCAGCGCGCCCGCCCTGACGAAGAGCGGCAGGCGTCCGAGCGGGGCCGCCACCGTCGCGACCGCGCCGCCGGCATGGTGCTTCTTCTCGTGCCAGTCATACCAGCCGCCGGGATGGGCCGGCAGGTAGACGCTGCGCTCAGTCGCGCCTTCCTCCAGCACCGGGGCGACCAGCACGTCCGGGCCGAGCATGAAGGCGTCGTCGGTCTTCACCGCCGTGGCGTCCTGCGGGAAGTCGTAGAGCAGCGGGCGCACCGCCGGGATGCCGTCGCGGCTGGCGCGCCACATCTGCGTGTAGAGATAGGGCATCAGTCGGTAGCGCAGCGACAGCGCGGCGCGCACCTGCGGCACCATCTCCGGATACATCCAGGGCAGGTTGACGACGCCGTCATCGTTCCAGGAGTTCATCACCATGCGCGGCCATAAGCTGCAGAACTCGTTGAAGCGCACGAACAGCTCGGGGCCGGGCGTCGGCCCATGGAAGCCGCCGACATCGTGGCCGATGCTGAACATCCCCGACAGGCTCATGTTGAGACCCTGGGTCAGGTTGTAGCGCAGCGTCTTCCAGGCGGTCTCGTTGTCGCCCGACCAGGTCTGGGCATAGCGCGAAATCCCGGCGCAACCGCCACGCGTGATCGCATATTGCCGCTTGCCCGGCTCGCGTGCGGCCTGCGCCTCGTGCGAGAGCTTGGTCATCAGCAGGGCTTGCGCCGGCCGCGCCAGCGACTGCCGGTAGGGACGGCCGTCGCCGTCGCAGACCGCGTCCTCGTCCCAGATCTCGTATTCGTTGTTGTCGTTCCAGACGGTGGTGAAGCCGTAGTCGAGCAGCGCCGTCTCGATGCCGTTGCGCCACCAGGCCCGCCCCTCCGGATGGGTGAAGTCGAGATGGAAACCCAAGCCATCCCAGAACTGGGCGACTGCTGGTTCCCCGGTCTGGCCGTCCTTCACCAGGAAGCCGCCATCGAGCGTTTCCTGCAGGCGCGGATGGTCGTCGAGCAGGCAGGGCTTGAGGTTGGCAACCGTAAAGATGCCGACATCGTTCAGTCGCTTCATCGTCGCCTTCGGATCCGGGAACTTCTGCCGGTTCCAGTTGAAGGCGTAGCGGCGATGGCCGATCTGCGTGTAGCCCGAGCCGAAATGGAACGAGTCGCAGGGGATGCGGTGCGTCGCGAGCTTGCCGATGAAGTCGCTGATCCGGGCGTCGGCATCGGGCGCATCGGCGATCGCCATCGAGGTCACGCCGAAGCCGATGGACCAGAGCGGCGCGAAGGCCTGCCCGCCGGTCAGCCAGGAGAAGCGCCTGACCACGTCGGGCACGGTCGGGCCGGCCATGACATAGTAGTCGAGGTCGCCGTCATCGCCTTTCCAGGAGCGGAACAGGCCGTGATAGTTGTCGAGCGTGCAGCCGAAATCGACGCTGCCGGTCGAGAGGTTGTCGTAGAACACGCCATGCGCGCCCGCCGGCCCGTCGACGATGAAGAAGGGCAGCATCTTGTAGAGCGGGTCCGACAGCTCCGCATCGAAGCCACAGGGGTCGACGGCATCGATGGCGAAGCGCCGTCCGGTGCGGTCGAGCGGGCCGGCCTTGTCGCCGAGGCCGTAATGCCGCTCGCTGTAGTCGCGCGCCATGAAATGCGCGACCGCGCCGGTGCGCGGCGACATCAGATAGGCCTGGGTGGTGCGATCCTGCAGGAAGGGCTTGTCCTCGCCGGCGCGGCGCCAGGCGATACCGAAGGGCGAGAGCGTGATCTCGGCGGTAAGGCCCGCGGCTGACAGGACGACCTTGCCGTCGCCTTCCGTCACGGCCGCTTTCGGAACGGTGAAGCCCGAGAGATCGTCGCGCGGACGCCCCTCATAGGCGGGCTCCAGCCCGCCGGGCGCGATCGACCAGCCGCGGTCGAGCCGGTAGCCATCCTTCGGCTTCAGTGTCACCCGGCCGATATCGCCTTCGAGAATGCGGACGGCGATCGTCGCCCCCAGTCCGATATCGAACAGGGCGGCTTCGCCGTCGCGGCCGAGATAGCGGCCTTGCGTGAGGGCTTTCATGGGGTCGTCTCCGAATACCTGGAATTCAATCGCGCGATCATGCCGGACGACCGCAGGGCTCTGCGCCGCGCTCCGGCCGCAATGACCGCGTCCTCGTTCAAACCCTGACCGCTTGGCCCGCCTCGTCGAAGAGGTGCAGGCTCTGCAGGGGGAATGCGAGCGCAACCGTCTCGCCGCGCTGATGCCCGCTCTGACCGTCGAGCTTGAGCGTGATCTGCGGCAGGCCGGGCGAGGCGCCGTAGAGATAGCTTTCGCCGCCGAGCCGCTCGACCAGATCGATCGCGAGCGGCAATCCCTGGCCATCGGAGAGCGACAGATGCTCGGGCCGGACGCCGAGCGTCACGGGGGCGCCGGTCGCCAGCGCGCCTGTCTCGCAGGCGATCTCGTGGCCGCCCTCGCCGAGCGTCACGATTCCGGAGCGCGCCACCGCTCCCGGCAGCAGGTTCATGCGCGGCGAGCCGATGAAGCCGGCAACAAAAAGATTGTCGGGGCGGTTGTAGAGGTCGAGCGGCGTCCCGACCTGCTCGATCCGCCCGCCATTGAGCACGACGATGCGGTCGGCCAGCGTCATCGCCTCGACCTGGTCGTGGGTGACGTAGATCATCGTGCCGCCCAGTTCGGCATGCAGGCCTGCGAGTTCCTTGCGGGTGGCGACGCGCAGCTCCGCATCGAGATTGGAGAGCGGCTCGTCGAACAGGAAGATCTTGGGATCGCGCACGATGGCGCGGCCGATCGCAACGCGCTGGCGCTGCCCGCCCGAGAGCGCCTTGGGCTTGCGCTCGAGATAATCGGTCAGGCGCAGCATGCCAGCGGCACGCCAGACGCGCATGTCGATCTCGTCGCGCGGCAGGCCCATGTTCTCCAGCGCGAAGGCCATGTTCTTGTAGACGCTCATATGCGGGTAAAGCGCATAGGACTGGAACACCATGGCAAGCCCGCGCTCGGAGGCCGGCAGGCCGGTGACATCGGCGCCGTCGATTGCGACCGAGCCCTCCGTGACCTCCTCCAGCCCGGCGATGACCCGCAACAGGGTGGACTTGCCGCAGCCCGACGGGCCGACGAAGACGACGAACTCGCCGTCGGCGACGGTGAGGTCGATGCCATGAAGGACATGCGTCGCGCCGAAGGATTTGCGGACGCCGGAAAGCGCTAGTTCGGCCATTGGACACCTGTTCGACGTAGAGGCCGCTCCCAAACGCGCTCCGGTGAGACGGCTGGCGTGGTTTTCGAGAACCGGAGCGGAGCGGACTTTTGTCCGTGAGCACCGGAAGCGCAGAAAGCCGCGTCAGACGGCCTCCGGAGTAGCGGTTCGGAGCGGTCTCTCATTTCATGCCCGTATTGGCGATGCCCGTGGTAATGAAACGCTGCAGGAAGACGAAGACGAGCGCGACCGGCAGCAGCGTCACCACCGTCATCGCAAGCAGGTAATGCCACTGCGTCTGGAGCTCGCCCTGGAAGGCGTTGAGGCCGATCTGCAGCGTGTAGGATTCGGTCTTGGTCAGCACCGCGAGCGGCCAGAGGAACTCGTTCCAGCGCCACATCACCGAGAAGATCGCCAGCACGGCAAGCGCCGGCATGGCGAGCGGCATCACGATGCGCCAGTAAATCTGCCACTCCGAGGCCTTGTCCATGCGCGCCGCCTCGATCAGGTCACGCGGCAGGGTCAGCATGTATTGCCTGAGCAGGAAGACGCCGGTCGGCGTCGCCGCGCCCGGCAGGATCACGGCCCAGAGCGAGTTCACCAGCCCCAGTTCGGTGACGACGAGATAGACCGGCACGAGGATGATGGTGATCGGGATCATCAGCGTGCCGATCACCATCAGCATCACCGTGTTCTTGCCGCGGAATTCGTAGATCGACAGCGCATAGGCCGCCATCGAGTTGATGATCAGCGTGATGATCGTCGCCACCACCGTCACAAAGACCGAGTTCCACAGGAAGCGCGTGAAGGCGAAGCGCTCCAGCGGCTCGGTGTAGTTCTCGGTCGCGAGCTTGAAGCCGCGAACCGGCGTGCGCTTGTCGATGGGAACGCGGATGGTCTCGGCCGGGTTGGCCGGATCGACCATCTGCGCCTGGATGCCGATGCGCCGGACCTGCGCGAGCACGCGCGTCGATCCGTCCGGCATCGTCACCTCGAACAGCGGCAGCGGCTGCGGGTGGCCTTGGACCGCGACCTCCTGCTGCGACATCGGCAGCAGCGATGGCGGGAATTCGAGCAGGCCGGCCTGCGTCTTGAAGGACGACAGCGCCAGCCACAACACCGGCCCGAACATCAGGACGATGCCAAGCGCGAGATAGGCATAGGCCGCGATATCGGTCCAATGCCAGCGGCCGGGGTTGCGGCGGGCGGTGCCGAGCTTGGTCACGAGGCTCATGCCGACCCCTTGCGGCTGCTGGCCGCGAGTTGCGCCAGCGTCAGCGCGAAGAGCACGATGCCGAGCACGACGGAGGCCGCCGCCGCCAGCCCGAAATTCTGGACCTGGTTCGAGAACGCCGTCTCGTAGATGTAGTGGACGACCATCAGCGTCGCCGTGCCCGGCCCGCCGCCGGTGAGCACGAAGACTTCGTCGAAGGTCTGCACGCCCTTGATCAAGGCGAGCACGATCACGACGATCATGTTGGGCCAGAGCAACGGCAGGGTGATGCGCCAGAACACGCGCCAGCGCGGCGTCGCATCCATCTCGGCCGCCTCGTAGAGATCGGCGGGGATCGCCTGCAGGCCGGCGAGCAGGATCAGCGTGTAGAAGCCCATATGGGCCCAGACCGAGACGAAGACGATCCAGAACATCGCCCAGCTCGGATCGACCAGGAACAGGATGCGCTCGCCGCCGAGCGCGGTGATCCCCGCATTCAGCAGGCCGTCGCGCTGCAGGATCCATTTCCAGGTCAGCGCCACCACGACGGGAGAGAGCAACACCGGGAAGAAGTAGACCGCCCGGAAGAAGCCGCGCGCCCGGATGCGCATGTTCAGGACCACGGCCGTCACCAGCGAGAACAGCACCATCGCGGTGACCTGGAAGACCGTGAAGCGGGCGGTGTTGGAGACGCCGCGCCAGAAATGGTCCTCGCGGCAGGAGTTCGGGTCGAGGAAAGAGCCGCAATCGAACAGATAGGAATATTGCTGGCCGCCGACGAAAGGCCGCTGCGAGGGGAACAGCTCGGCCCCGCCCGTCACCGAGAAGACCACGTTGATGATCAGCGGCAGGAAGACGAAGAGGCCGAAGAAGACGAGGTTCGGAAGCAGGAAGGCATAGGCCATCCGCCGCTCGCCGATGAGGCGCTGCAGCGCGCTCATCGGCCAGTCGATGAGCCGCATCAGCAGGGCGAGCGGCGCGGCGAACAGGCGCGCGGCGCCCGTGCCCTCGCCGCGCGGGGCGGCTGGTGGGGCAAAGGCCATTCGGCTTACTTCTTGTTGCGCTCGGCGATCTGCTGCTCGATGTCAGAGGCGATCCGCTTATAGGCCTCGTCCAGGCTGGTCTCGCCCGAGATCGCCTGGCCGACACGGCTGATCACCGCATTGAAGATGATGCGGTTGTTGACATAGCCCTGCAGCTTGTAGGCGGCCGGCGAGAGGTTCGCGACCTGGTCGGAGAAGACCTTGAGCGCGGCCTTGGCCTGGGGGCTGGCGTCCTTGTAGTCGAGACCCTTGGCGGCGATGCCGAGATGGCCGGGCACGAACAGCGAGCGGGCATAGAACTCGCTCAGCACCGGCTCGCTCGCCAGATATTCCATCACCTTGGCGACGGCTTCGGGGTTCTTCGTCGCCTTGATCGCGACGAGGCCGGCGCCGCCCGGCATGCCGGTGCACGCGGCCGCGCCGCAGGGCGACGGGACCGCGACCCAGTCGAAGGCGTTGCCGACCGTCTTGTCGAACTGCGCGATCTGCCAGGAGCCGGAGACGTACATCACGACCTGGGCATTCTTGAACTCGTCATTGGCGCCGCGATAGGCCGCGCCCGAGACCGAGCCCCAGAGCTCCTTGGCCATCACGCCTGATTTGTGCCAGTCGAAGACGAGCTGCGCCGCGCGCCTGAAGCCGTCGTCGATCACGGCAGGCTCGCCCTTGGCGTCGAACACCTTGGCGCCTTCCGAGATGGCCAGCCCGAAGAAGCGATGGCCGGAGCGGTCCATGGCGAGCGGGAAGGGCGCCTGCACCTTGGTGGCGACCTCCTTCACGGCTTTCGCCCAGTCGTCCCAGGTCGCTTTCGTGCCGGGCAGCGCGATGCCGGCCTGCTCGAACAGCGTCTTGTTGACGAGCGGCCCGGTCACGGTGAGCTGCGTCATGAAGCCGGTGATGGCGCTGTTGTCGCCCTCGGGCCGCATCCAGGGCAGGAACGGGCCGAAATTCTTTTCCCAGTAGGCGGCGTCCTTGAGATGCGGCCGCAGGTCGAGCGCATAGCGCGCGATGCCGCCGAGATCGACGACGCGGGCGATGTCGGGGCCTTGGCCGGAGGCGAGCTGGACGGGCAGGGTCTCGGTGATCGCCTTGTAGGGAACCTGGTCGAGGACGACCTTGATGTCCTTGTTATCAGCCTCGAAGCGCTTCAGCAGATCGGAGACGACCTCGCCCTCATTGCCGTCGGAATACCAGGCGATGCGCACCGTGGTCTGGGCGAAGGCCGTGCTGCTGGCCAGGAGGGCTGCCGACAGGCCGGCCGTGAGCGCGAGCGCCGAAATCCAGTGTCTGCTCTGCATCTGCGTTCATCCCTGAATGTTGCCCGGCGTTCCAGGACGCCTTGGCCGGCACTAAGGCAAACGTTTGCCTAGCTTGTCAACGCCCCCGATCGGTTGCATTGCTGCGCTGTTCGGCCTTGCGGGCCGGCGGGCGCCATGGCGATCAGGGAGATGTGAAGAGGCGATGACGGGCAAGCCGGCAAGACCGTTGCAGGGAGGGGCGCGCAAGCACGCGGCGTCGCTGGCGACGGTGGCGCGGGACGTCGGCGTCTCGGTCGCGACGGTCTCGCGCATCGTCAACGGCAAGACCGGGCGCGCCTCGGCGCAGACAATCGCGCGCGTCGAAGAGGCGATCGCGCGATTGAGCTATCGGCCCAACTCCGTCGGCAGGGCGCTGCGCCATCGCGCCAGCCGCGTCGTCGCGATGCTGGCGCCCAACCTCGACAACCCGGCCATGGCCGCGATCGCGGTTTCGGTGGAATCCGCGCTGCGCGACGCCGGCTTCGTCATGATCCTCTGCGACACCCATGACCGGGCCGAACTGCAGGACGATTACCTGCGGGCGATGCGAGACCAGCTCGTCGCCGGCTACGTCATGGTCAGCGCGGTCAGCAGCAAAGGGCTGGAGGAGACGCTCAAGCGCGGCGACCCGACCGTCTTCGTGGCGCGGCGCAACCCGCTTGGCGGCGGCGCCTATGTCGGCATCGACAACCGCCGGGCCGGCGCCGACGTCGCCGACTTCCTCCTTGCCAGCGGCGTCGATCGCCCCGCCGTGCTGATGGCGGCACAGAATTCATCAAGCACTTCGGAGCGCGCGGCCGGCTTCATCGAGCGGCTGGTGGCGCGCGGCGTCCCCGAAGACGCGATCCGAAAGGCGATCGGCCCGGGTCTGTCGCATATCGAGATCGGCTATGCCGCGGCCGGCATGCTCGTACGGGAAGGGGGCTGGCCGCGCGGCGCGCTCTGCGTCAGCGACATGATCGCCTATGGCGCCTATCGGCTGGCCGTGGAGCACGGCGTGCCGATCCCGCAGCGCTGCCGGCTCGTCGGCGTCGACGGCAATGCGATCAACGCCTGGATCGCGCCCTGGCTGACCTCGATCCGGATCCCCTATGAGAGCTTCGGCCGCCATGTGGTCGAGCAGTTGCGCTCGCTCTGGAGCGGGGCCGCGACCAGCGAGGTCCGTGTGCCCCATGAGGCCCCATCGGCCTGGGCCGGGCCGGGCGCGCCGGTGCGTCCTGCCGTCGGCACGGCCCAACTCGGCAAACGCTAGAGCGCTTCCTGTGACGCGAACCCATCGGTGATCGGGCGCTGGAGCCGCCACGTAAACCCCTCCCCCTTGTGGGGAGGGGAAGGGGTGGGGGGCGGAAAGCCAGAGAGATCTCCTTGAAGGATCGTCGAATCGTGACTGCTAGGCGCTTTTTCCGTGCGCTCACCAAGCGGAGCGCCCCCCACCCCTGCCCCTCCCCACAAGGGGGAGGGGTTCCCCGTCGCGCTTCTCACGTCTCAACCTGAATGCAGGAGGCCGTATCAGTCATCAACCTGTCATGAATCCGTCCGCAAAAGCGGGGCCTTCCACGGCATAGCGGGTTCCACCGGTCGATGTTCCAGTTCCTGGCCTTTCGCGTCGCGCGCGCTTTGCTGACCGTGCTGATCTGCGTCTCGGCCGTCTTCGTCGCGCTACGCATGGCCGGCGACCCCGCCGACATCATGCTCTCGATCGACACGCCGCCGGACGTGCGCGCTTATTATCGTGAACTCTGGGGCCTCGACCGGCCGTTGATCGAGCAGTATCTGCGCTATCTGGCGAGCGCCGCGCGGGGCGATTTCGGACTCTCCTTCGGCGATGACCGCCCGGCCTTCGAGGCGGTGCGCGAGGCGTTGCCGAAGACCTTCCTGCTCGGCTCCAGCGCGCTGATGCTCGCGCTCCTGATCGGCCTGCCGCTCGGCGTGCTCGCGGCCTTGCGCCACAACAGCGCGATCGACCGGCTCGCCATGGCCTCGGCCGTGTTCGGCTATGCGATCCCGATCTTCTTCCTCGGCATCCTTTTGATTCTGCTCTTCGCGCTCAAGCTGCGCGTGCTGCCCTCGGCCGGCTCTGAGACGCTGTGGCATCTGATCCTGCCCATGGTGACGCTCGGCCTGCCGCTGGCCGGGCGTCTGGCGCGCTTCGCCCGCACCTCGACGCTGGAGGTGCTGGGCAAGCCCTTCATTCGGGCCGCGCGCGGCCGGGGCGTGATGCCGCTCGCCATCATCCTGCGCCACGCCTTGCCCAACGCTTCTGTACCGCTACTGATGTTCCTGGGCATCGAGATCGGCGGCATCCTCGCCGGCAGCGCCGTGGTCGAGACGATCTTCGCCTGGCCGGGCGTCGGCCGGCTGCTGGTCGATTCGGTCTCGACGCGCGATCTCGCGGTCGTCCAGGCGGTAATCCTGACGATCACGGTGATCATGGTCTGCGCCAATCTGCTGGTCGACATCCTGCATATCGTGATCGATCCGCGCCTCGGCGGCTTCGCGCGCGCTTCAGGAAAGGCCGCGTGATGGCGAGCCTAGACGCTCTCTCCGCGCCGGCGCCCAAAGCTCTCGCGCCAAAGCCCCGCAAGCGCACCGGTAGGATGTCGCCCGTGGTGAAGCTTTCGGCCGGCTTCCTCGTCTTCGTCGTGCTCGTCGCGCTGCTCGCCGACTGGCTCGCCCCGATCCACTACACCACCCAGAACCTGGCGGCCCGGTTGAAGCCACCGCTGTTCGAGAGTGCGGGCACGACCTATTGGCTCGGCACCGACCAACTTGGCCGCGACATCCTCAGCCGGCTGATTTTCGCGATCCGGACCTCGATCCTGATCGCGGTGATGGGCACGCTGATCGGCGCCATCTTCGGCACGCTGCTCGGTTTCGTCGCGGCGCGCTTCCGTGGCATCACGGACCAGACGATCATGATGGCGGTCGATGCCCAGGCGGCGATCCCGGCGCTGTTCCTGGCGCTGACCATGCTCGCCTTCTTCGGCAACAACATCGCGCTCTTCATCATCCTCGTCAGTATCGATGGCTGGGACCGCTATACGCGGCTGGCGCGCGGCCTCGTCGTCTCCGAGCAGGAGAGCGACTACATCAATGCGGTCGAGGCGCTGGGCGCATCGACCTCGCGCGTCATCCTGCGCCATCTCCTGCCGAACATCGTCGCGGCGCTGGTGGTGCAGGCGACGCTGAATTTCCCCGGCACGATCCTGCTCGAAACCTCGCTCTCCTTCCTCGGCCTCGGCGTGCAGCCGCCGGGTACGTCGCTGGGCCTGATGCTGGGCGAGGGGCGGCGCTATCTGCTCAACGCCTGGTGGATCGCGGTCTTCCCCGGCCTCGCGATCTTCCTGACGACGCTGTCGATGAGCCTGTTCGGCGACTGGCTGCGTGACCGCTTCGACCCGACGAGCGAGCGGAACTGATCGATGGCGTTCGACGAGTCCGTCCCGGCAGGCGCCAAGCCTCTCGCCATCGCCCATCGCGGCGGTGCGCTGCTGGCGCCCGAGAATACGGCGGAAGCCTTCCGCGCGGCGGCCGCCATCGGCGCGGAATTCGTCGAGACCGATTTGAGACTAAGCGCCGATGGCGCACTGGTCTGCCTGCACGATGCCGATCTTTCGCGCATCGCCGGTGACCCGCACCTTGTCGCGGACACCGATCTGCCAACCCTGCGGGCGCTGGTGCCCGCGATGATGACGCTCGACGAGGCGATCGCCGCTTCCGCGCCGCTTGGACTGCTGCTCGATGTGAAGCTGACGGACCCGGCCGTGCTGCCGCGCCTCCTCGCGGCCTTCGACGTCGGCGGAGCCACGCGGCGCAGCCTGCTCGGCCTGCGCGAGATCGGGCTGATCGCGGCGGCGCGCGCCCTGAGCCCGGACATCGCCATTCTCGCTTTGGTGCCCGATCCCGATTCCGCCGAGGCGGCCCGCGCCGCCGGCGCGGACTGGTTCCGGCTCTGGCAGGGCGCGGCAACGCCGGAACGGATCGCTGCCGCCCGTGCCGCAGGGCTTCTTGTCGCGATCATGGTCGGCCAGCCGCGTTCTGTCGCCGAGCCCGGCTACCCGCCCTTTCCGGTCGGCCGCATCGACGCGGAGGGCATCGACCGGATTTTGGCGCTGCAGCCCGATGCCGTGATGCTCGACGATCCGCGCCTGCTTCTGGCGGCGCGCTCTGTCACGGCCCTGTCGTCAAGCTGAGGCAAGGCAGCCCTATTGCGGGGCGGTCCTTGGCCGGCTCCGTTCTTCGTCGTTGCGAGGACAGCCATGACCGTCATCTCCCGCCGCCATTTCCTGGAAGGCGCCGTCGCCACCTCGGCCCTGGTGGGGGCGCCGCAAGCCTTCGCCCAGGAGACCCGCCCGAACTTCACCGTCGCCGTCGCCGATCTGCCGGCGACGCTGGAGCCGGCGCGCGAGCTCTCCAATGTCGGCACCCGCGTCACCTACTCGATCTTCGACACGCTGATCCGGCGCGATTTCCTCGGCAGCGCCGATGGCGGCGGCTCGGAGCTGAAGCCGCATCTCGCGACGAAATGGGAGCGCATCTCGCCGCAGGAACTCGTCGTCACGCTGCGCCAGGGCGTCAAGTTCCACAATGGCGACGAACTCACCTCCGAGGACGTGGCCTACACCTTCCGCGACGGCCGCCTCTGGGGCGACAAGGCTCAGATCCCGGGCGGCAAGCCTTATTTCGGCGTGCTTGCCAGCGTCGAGCCGATCGACCGCTACACCGTCCGCTTCAAGACCAAGGTCGCGGATGTGTTGCTCGAGCAGCGCCTCGCCTCCTGGTGCGCCTGGATCGTCAACAAGCGCGCCTATGAGGCGATGGGCTTCGAGGCGTATTCGCGCAAGCCCGTCGCGACCGGCCCCTATCGCGTCGTCTCGCACTCCGCCGCCGAGGCGACCGTGCTCGACGCCTTCGACGACTACTTCATGGGCAAGCCGACCGCCAGGCGCGTCACCTTCAAGCGCGTGCCGGAACTCGCGGCCCGCGTCGCCGGTCTCGTCGCCGGCGATTACGACCTGATCACCAACGTCCCGCCCGACCAGATGGGCGTCGTCGGCGACTACAAGGACATCGACGTGCGCTCGGTCGTGCTGGCGAACGTCCATGTGCTGGCCTTCAACGAGCAGGACAAGGTGCTGGCCGACAAGCGCGTCCGTCAGGCACTCTCCTGCGCGATCGACCGCCAGAAGCTGGTCGATACGCTCTGGCAGGGCACGGCGCAGGTGCCGCAGAGCCATAATTTCCCGGAATACGGCCAGATGTTCGTCGAGGGCCGCAAGCTCGCCTATGATCCGGCGCGCGCGAAGGCCCTGCTGAAGGAGGCCGGCTACAAGGGCGAGCCGATCGTCTACCGCACCATGGCGAACTACTACACCAACGCGCTGGAAGCCGCGCAGATCATGGTCGAGCAGTGGAAGGCCGTCGGCATCAACGCTTCGCTCCAGGTGGTCGAGAACTCGGCCCAGCTCCGTGGCCCGGGCGTGCAGATCTTCAACTGGTCGAACTCGACGCGCCTGCCCGATCCGCTCGGCGCGATCTGGGTCGCCTGGGGCCCGGCCGGCGAGATACAGGTCTCGAAGTTCTGGACTTCCGCCGGCGCCTTCAACACCGCCGGCACCGCCCTGGAAGCCGAGACCGATCCGGCCAAGCGCAAGGCTCTGTTCACGCAGATGCTCGACATCTTCGAGGACGAGGCGCCGGCCACGATCCTCTATCAGCCGAGCGAGGCCTACGCGATCAAGAAGTCGATCGCCTGGCGGCCGACGACCTTCTACTTCATGGACCTGCGCCCGGATAATCTCGCCTTCGCCAAGCGCTGAGGGAGAAGCCTCTCTTCCTTCTCCCCTTGGGGGAGAAGGTGCCCCGGCAGGGGCGGATCAGGGCGCTGCGACCGGGTGAGCCATCCTTCCCTCATCCGTCAGCGCGGCGCGCTGCCACCTTCTCCCCCGACGGGAGAAGGGAGGACCTCACTGCCCGCCGCCCAGGATGAAGCGGCGGCCGTCCTGCTCGACGATGTCGACATGCTGGGTGAAGTCGCCGGCGCCGGCCGAATGGCGGCTGATGCGTGCTTCCTCGCGCGCAGGGCGCGCCAGATCGCGGCCGACCATGGTCGCAGCCGGGGCCAAGCCAAGCAGCCCCAGCACAGTCGGCGTGATGTCGATGATGCCAGCCGGCTCCTGCGACACTGCGCCCGCACCGTTGCCGTTGCCATCGGCGAGGATCAGCACCGTGTTGAGCTCGTGGCGGTTGATGCCGCCATGCATGCCGCCGCCGAGCGGCACGTCGCCCGGCGTCATCGCGCCCAGCCCCGGCAGCCCGTATTGGTCGGCCGCCAGCTCCGACTTGAGGATGAACATCAGATCGGGCTGGCGCTCGGCATGGCCGCTGCCCATCAGGCCGAGCGAAAGCGTCCCGGCGACCTCGCCCTCGACCTCGTTGGCCGCCCGAGAGAAGACATGGCCGATCGACGGTTGTTCCATTAGCCATTGCGCGATGCGCGCGACGTCGGTGTGGTCGCCCTCCCGCAGGCGGATTTCGCCGCTGATGCCGCCCGTCGCGATGAAGGTCGCGTCGCCGATCTCCTTGCTGGTGCCGACATCGAAATCGGCTTGGCGAGCCGCCTCGAACAGCGGCTCGATCGATCCCGTTGAGATCTGGCCATGGTCGGAGGCCGCGATCACGGCGATGCGCTCGGCATCGGGCTGGGCCTCGGCCCAGTCGAGGATCGTCCCGAAGGCGCGGTCCGCTTCCTGGAGGCCGGCCTTCGCCTCGGGCGAGCCCAACCCCTTGTAGTGGAAGGTGGTGTCGGGCTCGTTGAACCAGATCAGCGCGACATCGGGCTTAAGCTTCGGCAGCACATGCTCGACCATCAGCCGGCCGCCATAGCCGAGCTCGGCGATGCGCGGCAATTCGCGTTCCGGCAGCGGGCCGAGCAGGGTCAGCGCGGTTTCCACGGCTTCGGGCGTCTGCGTCGCGCCGGTGCCATGCATCGAGAAGGTCCAGTGTCCGTTGGCGCGGGCACGCGGATTGATGAAATGCGCCGAGCCGGCCGAGCCGGTATGGACCACGGCCAGCCGCTTCCCGGCGCCGGCAAGCACGTCGCCCAGCGTATCGACGGCGACGAGCCGCCCGTCGTGATGAGCCTCGGCCCGGCGGATCTGGGCGGCGTCGCTGGTGTCGAATATCCGGTCCGCGATGGCGGCGCGGTGATAGAAGGCGTTGCCGACGATGCCGTGGACGCCGGGCGGGGCGCCGGTCGCGATCGAGGTCGTCGCCACGCGCGTCACCGAGGGGAAGACGCTCCGGGCCTGCCGGAACCAGGTGCCGCGCGCCGCCAGCCGCAGGATGTTGGGCGTCAGCTCCGGCGTCAGCAGATCGGGGCGAAGCCCGTCGAAGACCGCGACGATGACGCGGTCGGCCGCGGGCTTGTCGTCATGTGCCATGGGATTTTGTCCAGCGGTGAGGAAAGGTCAGGCGGCGGCCGCAACGGTGGGAGCCGCCACGGGCACGAGATGGCAGGCGGCGAGCCGCCCGTCCAGAGTCGGGCGTAAGGTCGGCTCTTCTTCCCGGCAGCGCGCGACAGCTCGCGGGCAGCGCGGATGGAAGGCGCATCCGGCCGGGCGATCGACAGGGTTGGGCGGGTCGCCTTGCAGGACGATGCGCTCGCGCGTCCCGCGCAGCGGCGTCGGTACGGCGGAGACCAGCGCCTGAGTGTAGGGATGGGCCGGCGCATGGAACAGGGCTTCAGGCGGCCCCTGCTCGACGATGCGGCCGAGATACATCACCGCGACCTCGTCGGCGATCTGCCGGACGACCTTGAGATCATGGCTGATGAAGAGATAGGCCATGCCGAAGCGGGCCTGCAGATCCTGCAGGAGATTGATGACCTGGGCTGCGACCGAGACGTCGAGCGCCGAGATCGGCTCGTCGCAGACGAGCAGTTCGGGGCCGAGCACGAGCGCGCGGGCCAGCACGACGCGCTGGCGCTGCCCGCCGGAAAGCTCGTGCGGATAGCGCTGGAACAGGTCTGGTCGCAGGCCAACCGCCTCGAACAGCGCCAGCGCCTTCTCGCGGCGGGCAGCCGCATCGGCCTCGATGCCATGGATGGCCAGCGGCTCGATCACCTGTTCGCCGACGGGCAGGCGCCGGTCGAGCGCAGCCAGCGGGTCCTGATGCACCATCTGCATCCGCCGCCGCATGGTGCGCCAGGCCCGATCGCGCGTCGCGGTGACGGGCTCTCCGGCGAGTTCGATCCGCCCGCGCGTCGCCGGCAGCAGGCCGAGCACCAGCTTGGCGGTGGTGGATTTGCCGCAGCCGGATTCGCCGACGATGCCGAGCGTGCGGCCGGCCGCGAGCCTGAAGCTGACCCCGTCGACCGCGTGCAGCAGGCGGCGCTGGCCGCCGGACATGGCCACCGGATAGTGCCGCGCGAGATCGCTGACTTCGAGAAGATCGCTCACCGGGAGGCCTCCGCGAACGAGCCTGTGGCGAGGGGCGGTGGCAGCGGCACGCCGGGGAGCGTGATCGCTTCGTCGAGCCGCAGGCAGGCGGCCCGCTGGTCCTGCGCGGCGAGTACGAGCGAGGGAATTTCGGCGCCACAGCTTGGCAGCGCGATCGGGCAGCGCGGCGCAAACGCGCAGCCGGGCAGCATCGCATCGGGAGCGGGCACCGTGCCGGGGATCGGCGTCAGCCGGATGCGAGGTCCGTCGAGCGTCGGCAGGGCGGCGAGCAGGCCTTGCGTGTAGGGATGGCGCGGGCGCGTCAGCAGGTCCTGTGTCGCGGCCGTCTCGACAACGCGGCCGGCATACATCACGGCGACGCGGTCGCAGAGATCGGCCACGACGCCGATATCGTGCGAGATCAGCACCAGCCCCATGCCGGTGTCGCGGCGGATGTCGCGGATCAGGTCGAGGATCTGCGCCTGGATCGTCGCATCGAGCGCCGTGGTCGGCTCGTCCGCGACGAGCACGTCCGGCTCGCCGCCGAGTGCGAGCGCGATCATGACGCGCTGGTTCATGCCGCCGGAGAATTCGTGTGGGTATTGCCGCAGCCGGCGCGGCGCATCGGCGATGCCGACGCGGTCGAGCAGGCGCAGCGCCTCGGTGCGGGCAGCCTCGCCGCGCAGGCCGCGATGCAGGCGCAGCACCTCGCCGATCTGCGTTCCGATCCGCTGAACCGGATTGAGCGAGCTGGTCGGGTCCTGGAAGATCAGGCCGATGCGCCCGCCGCGGATGCCGGCGACCTCGCGCTCGGAAAGCTGTGTGATGTCCCGCCCCGACAGCAGCACCTCGCCGCTGGTCGTCACGCCGCGCCCGAGCAGGCGCAGCGCCGCGAGCCAGGTCACGCTCTTGCCGCAGCCGGATTCGCCGACGATGCCGAGTGCTTCGCCCGGTGCGAGCGTAAGGTCGATGCCGCGCACGACCGGCACGGGGCCGCCCTCACCCCGAAACGCCACGGTGAAATCCCGCAGGGCCAGCAGCGGGCGAGCGGAGCTGTCGATGCTTGTCGCCAGGCCGTGCGGCAGGGTGCCGTCGCTGCGATGAGCCGGGGAGGATGCCATCCGCGTGGCATACAGGTCGGCTGGTGACCGTCTTGTGACAGCCGCCTAGGTGTTGATCCGAGCTTTGGTGCAATCTTTCCATGGAATGGAGGGAGGCCCGCGAGCGGATCGCCCGTTCGCTCGAACAGATCGAGGGTGTCCGCAAGCTGGCGGCCAAGACGGCCTCCGAGCAACTGCAGGAGCTCAGCGCCGTCAAGGGAACGGTCGTGAAGATGCGCTGTCATACGCCCGGCGGCGTCATCGAGCCTGGCAAGAGCATCATGGAGATCGTCTCGCTGCAGGACGAGATCGTGATCGAGGCGCGGGTGCGGCCGCAGGACATCGACAAGATCAAGCACAGCCAGATCGCCGCGGTGAGGCTGACGGCACTCAACCAGCGCACGACGCCGATGGTCGACGGGCGGGTGATCTACATTTCCGCCGACGCCCTGCCCGACGACAAGACCCGTTCGCTGCCGGCGGAGCCCGACATCTATGTGGTCCGCGTCAGGCTGGAAAGCGCCAGCGTTGCCGGGGTTCACGGCTTCGAGCCGACGCCCGGCATGCCAGCCGATGTCTATATCCGCACGGCGGAGCGGACCTTCTTCGAATATCTCATGCAGCCGCTCAGGGACAGCATGGCCCGCGCCTTTCGCGAGAGTTAGAGGTTCGCGAATCGGGGCTGGTTCATCGTCCTCGCGATCCGTCGCCGACGCTCAGTGAGCGGCCATGTCGAGCGGCGGCTCGATGTCATCGGTGATCGGATTGATGAAAGGATTCTTCGCCCGGAAGGCCTCGAAATCGGCCCGCGCCGCGGCAAGCAAAGCAGGGTTCTCGATCACGTGGGCGGCGACGCCTGCCATCGCCTTCGCGGCCAGCGCGAGGCCCTTGTGAGCTGCCGGTGCGCGGCCCTGCGCGACGAGCTGCCAGGAATGGCCGGGCGTGCCGATCGCATAGCAGGCGGTGCGGCACTGCACGGTGGGCACCACCCAGCTCACCGTGCCGACATCGGTCGAGCCGACCGAATTGTCGTTGCCGGCGCCGAGCGGGTAGATCACGTCGCTGAGAGCCTCGCCGGGCTTCGGCTCGAGATCGAAGCGGGCATAGGAGGCGGCGATGTCCTCCTGGCTGAGCGTCGCCTGGAACCTGGCGGCGAAGGCGTGGTCGGCCGCGTCGAAGCCGGGCCCGCCGATCGCCTCGAGATTGGCCTGCATCGCCTGTTCGAGCGGCAGATTGCCGACGAGGTTCGCATCGCCGCTGAGCTGCCGGGCGACGACCTGCGTCTCGCTCATCAGGGCCGCGCCCTCGGCGATCTTCTTCACCCGAGCGACGAGTTCCCACATCTCGGCCAGATTGCGGGCGCGGATCAGGTGCCGCACCGTCGCCTTCGCCTGCACGACATTGGGAGCGATGCCGCCGGCGTCGATGACGGCATAATGCACGCGAGCCGTCGAGGGCATGTGCTCGCGCATGTAGTTGACGCCGATATTCATCAGCTCGACGGCATCGAGCGCGCTGCGCCCGAGATGCGGCGCGGCCGCGGCATGCGAGGCCCGGCCGGTGAAAGTGAACTCGACCTCGACGCAGGCAAGCGAGAAGGCGCGGTTGACGCCGTTGAAGGAAGCCGGATGCCAGCAGAGCGCGACATCGACATCGTCGAACAGCCCGGCGCGGACCATGAAGCCCTTCGACGAACCGCCTTCTTCCGCCGGGCAGCCATAATAGCGCACGCGCCCCTTGAGCCCCTGGGCGGCGAGCCAGTCCTTGACGGCAGCCGCCGCGAGCAGCGAAGCCGAGCCCAGCATGTTGTGGCCGCAGCCATGGCCGTTGTCGCTCGATTCCAGTGGCTGCGGCGTGGCGACGCCCTCGGCCTGGCTGAGGCCGGGCAGCGCATCGTACTCGCCCATGATCGCGATGACGGGGCCATCCTCGCCGGCCTCGCCGATCACGGCGGTGGGCAGGCCGGCGGCGCCCATCGTGACGCGGAAGCCTTCGGCCTTGAGCATGGCGCGGTGCTCGGCGGCGGAGCGGACCTCCTGATAGTTCAGCTCCGGCATGCCCCAGATCCGGTCCGACAGGGCGAAATAGGCTGGCGACTTCTCGTCGATGCGAGACCAGACATTCTTGCTGTTGGACATGGGTCTCTCCCGGGAGGTGATGTTTTTTGGGCAGCGTCCCGTTGCATGGCACCCTATCGCGCGCAAGGTCCGTTGTCGTTGTCGTTGCCGTCTGCTAGCGAGCCGCGCCGATCAGGCCCAGCCTTTCGCGGGCCCGCCAACGCCCGAGCATCAGGATGGCGACGATCGTCAAGGCGACCGCAAGCCCGATCCAGATGCCGATGCCGGCGAGCGGTGTCCAGAACCCGAGCGCGGCCGCCAGCGGCAGGCCGATGCCCCAATAGCCGAGCCCGGCGAAGATCATCGGCACGCGCGTGTCGCCGAGCCCGCGCAGGATGCTGGAGCCGACGACCTGCGCTCCGTCGGCGATCTGGAAGATCGCGGCATAGAGCAGGAAGGACATCGCCAGCGCCGCGACCTCGGGCGCGCCGGGCTTCGTGATGTCGAGGAAGGGGCCGACCAGGATTTGCGGCGCGAACAGCATCACCAGCGCCGTCAGCGCCATGAAGCTTAAGCCGAGCAGGATCGCCACGCCGCCGGCCCGCGCGATGCCGTCCCTGTCACCGGCGCCGAAGGCCCGCCCGACCCGCACCGTCGCAGCCTGGCCGATGCCCATCGGCACCATGAAGGTCAGCGAGGCGATCTGGATCGCGATTGCATGGGCGGCCAGCGATGTCGGGCCGAGCAGGCCCATCAGCAAGGCCGCACCATTGAAGATCACCACTTCGAAGGCCAGCGTCGTGCCGATCGGCAGCCCGAGCGTCCAGAAGGCGCGGAAGCGCTGCCAGTCCGGCACCCAGAACCGCCCGAACAGACGGAAACGCCGGAACCGACGATCGCGCGTCACGACCACGGCCATGCCCAGGAACATGAAGAGCGACGACAGCGTGGTCGCCAGTCCCGAGCCGGGCAGGCCCAGAGCCGGAAAGCCCAGCGCTCCGAACATCAGGCACCAATTGGCCAGCGCATTGAAGGCGAGCGCGATCACCACGACGACCGAAGCCGCGAACGGGCGCTGCAGCGCGGCCACGAAACCGCGCAGCACGAGATAGAAGAAGAACGGCAGCAGCCCCCATTGCAGCGTGCGTACGTAGGATGCGGCCGCGCGCGACAGCGCCGGATCCTGACCCATCCCGCTCAGGATCGCTTCGGCCTGCCACAGGAACAGCCACATCGGGCCGACGATCACCACCGCAGCCCAGAGGCCCTGCCGCACGGTGCGGCGCACCTCGCGCACCGCATGGCGGTTGCGCCCGAGTTCGATCGAGATCATCGGCGGAACGGCCGCCATCACGCCGATGCCGAAGATCAGCACGGCCATGTAGAGATTGGCGCCGAGCGCGCCGGCGGCCAGCGCCTCGGGGCTGAGATGCCCCATCATCACCACATCGGTCGCCGTCATCGCCGTCTGGGCAATGTTCGTCAGCACCATCGGCCAGCTCAGCGAGAGCATGGCTTTGGCTTCAGTGAGCCAGGGGCTCGCCTGTCGGGTCTGGAGCGCAACATCGGACATCGCGTGGCGTTCTAACCGGCTCGGAGGAGAGAAGACAGCCATCCTCATGCCGGGCCAGTCATCGAATTCATTAGGCCTGCTAATTGGTCCTAGTGAATCAAGGCGCCTAATCGAGGATTGGACAGGACGATAGGGTCCTCGCGAGCTGATGCAGCAAATGAGGGGCTGATGCCTTCAATCGACCGAAGACCGTCCCTATTGGCCTTTCTGCTGGGTGCCGTGGTCATGGCCTCGACGCCGGTGCTTGGCCAGCAGAGCCAAAAGGCCGAACCGCTCGTCATTCAGGATCAGGGCAGCTTCGCCGTCGGCGGTACAATCGCGACGGCGCCTGGCACCTTCGATCCGCTCAAGCCGCTCCAGCCGGCCGGCCAGACCTTCCACGGCGATCATCTTTACGCGTTCTATCAGGTGCCGGTGAACCCGCGCAGCCTGCCCATCGTGATGTGGCATGGCGCCGGGCAGTTCTCGAAGACCTGGGAGACGACGCCCGACGGGCGCGAGGGCTTCCAGAACATCTTCCTGCGCCGCCGCTTCGCGACCTATCTCATCGACCAGCCGCGTCGCGGCAACGCCGGCCGCAGCACGGTCGAGGCGACGATCAAGCCTGCGCCCGACGAGCAGTTCTGGTTCGGCCAGTTCCGCGTCGGCATCTGGCCGAACTATTTCGACGGCGTCCAGTTCGACCGCAAGCCGGAGACGCTGAACCAGTATTTCCGCGCGATGACCCCGAATACGGGGCCGTTCGACGCGAATCTGATCTCGAATGGCGTCTCGGCCCTGTTCGCTCGGATCGGGCCGGGCATCCTGATGACGCATTCGCAGAGCGGTGGGCCGGGCTGGCTGACAGCGATCAAGAGCCAGAACGTCAAGGCGATCGTCGCCTTCGAGCCGGGCAGCGGCTTCGTCTTCCCGGATAGCGAACTGCCCAAGCCGGTGCCGACCTCCTTCGACACGCTCGAAGGCGTGCCGGTCCCGATGTCGGACTTCATGGCCCTGACGAAGCTGCCGATCATCATCTTCTACGGCGACAACATTCCGTCCAAAGCCACCAATGTGCCGACGCAGGATGCCTGGCGTGGCCGGCTGGAAATGGCGCGGGTCTGGGCCGCCACGGTCAACAAGCATGGCGGGCAGGTCGCGGTCGTCCACCTGCCGGAGAGCGGCATCAAGGGAAACACGCATTTCCCGTTCTCGGACCTGAACAACGTCGAGATCGCCGACCAGGTCTCGAAATTCCTGAGCGAGAAGAAGCTCGACTGAGCCGTCCCGACCTTCGCGCCGACATGACGGCGATGGGCCGCGCCTGTCGCCATGATCCATCCGACAAGGGAGCAAGACCATGAGCACCTTCACCGGCGCGCTGATCGCCGCCACCTGCCTGTTCGCCGTGGGCCTGTCCATGCCTGCTCTTGCCCAGGCGCAGGCTCCGACGACGACCCAACCGGCTGCGCCGAAGCCCCCGTCACGAGCCCAACAGCTCATGGGGGACATCGCGCCGAAAATGGCGGAGCTGACCGACAACGTCCTGTTCGGCGACATCTGGGAGCGTCCCGGCCTCGCCAAACGCGACCGCAGCCTCGTCACGGTCAGCGCCCTGATCGCGATGAACCGTCCCGACCAGTTGCGCTCGCATCTGGCCCTGGCGCGCACCAACGGCGTGAAGGAAGAGGAAATCATCGAGGCGATTACGCAGCTCGCCTTCTACGCGGGATGGCCGAACGCCATCTCCGCCATCACCGTGGCCCGCGAAGTCTTCAGGCCGAAATGATGGCTCGCATCTTTGTTCCAATCCTCGCATTGTTCGCCTCGGCGATACCCGCGGCTGTGGCGCTGGCGCAGAATGCCCAGGACGTCGTTGTACAGCGCGCAGGTTCCCAGAAGCCGAGTATCGGCGCTGCGCAGAATTTCACGGGCGCCGTGCGTGTCGATGGGCGGTTTCAGGGCAGTGCGCCGGCACGGATCAGCGGCGGCACGGTAACCTTCGAGCCCGGCGCGCGGACAGCCTGGCATACGCATCCGCTCGGCCAGACCCTCATCGTCACGGCAGGCATCGGGCTGGTGCAGCACTGGGGCGGCGCGATCCAGGAAATCCGACCCGGCGACACCGTCTGGATTCCGCCGGGGGTGAAGCACTGGCATGGCGCCTCCGCCACGACCGGCATGACCCATGTCGCGATCTCGGAGGCACTCGACGGCAAGACTGTCGATTGGATGGAGCATGTCTCCGACGAACAGTACCGGCGCTAGGAACGAAGCGACTATGAAGATCCCCAAGCTCCCGGTCGCCGTCGCGGGCCTGTCGATGGCCGCAGTTCTCACGGTGGGCTGGCAGGTCCAGGCCGAGGCCACCCGGGCGACCTTTCCCGAGCTCGACAAGCTCGTGCACTACACCACCGTCCGGCGCGGCAACGTCACTGAACACATCATGACGACGCCGGCCGCGATCGAGGCCGTGAAGAACCGGCAGCCCATCGCGGCGGGCACGCATTTCGTCCTCGTCGACTACCGCGACGGCAAGCTGTTCCGCTACTTCGTGATGGAGAAGGGCCAGGGCTGGGGCGCGGATTACGACGAGCGCCGCCGCACCGGCGATTGGCAGTTCCAGTGGTTCTGGCCCGACAAGACGATCAACACAGCCGAGAACACTGCCCGCTGCCAGTCCTGCCACAGCAGCCAGTCGGGAGCGGAGTATCTCTTCACCGGCTCTCGCATTCCGCGCTTCAACGGCAAGCCGGTCGAATAGGCCCGGGGGAAACGTGATTTGAGCCGCATGTTTCTCTCCCGGCTATGGCTCGATGCCCTGGCCGCCGGCCTGCTGCTGCTGGGGTTCGCCTATTGGTGGCTGGGCAATGTCGTCCATGAGATCGCGGGAACGGCGATGTTCCTGCTCTTGATCGCGCACAACCTCTTCAACCGACGCTGGTATGGCAGCGTCGCGCGGACACGGCGCGAACCGCGCAGCATCTTCAATGTCGGCGTCACCTTCGCGCTCTTGATCGCCATGTTGGCCTTGCTGTTCACGAGCGTGCTGATCTCGAATGCGCTGTCGCCGTTCCTGCCGCCCTGGGGCGGCTTCACGGTGCGCCAGCTCCACACGCTCGCCGCCCACTGGGTTCTGGTGATCGTCGCGATCCATCTCGGTTTGCGCTGGCCGATGCTGATGGGCGTGGCGCGAAACCTGTTCCGGATCAGGCAGCCAAGCGCGCTGCGAACGCTGGTGCTGCGCATGATCGCCTTGGGCGTGGCGCTTCATGGCGTCTGGAGCGCCGCCGTGCTGGGGCTCGGCGGGAAACTCTCCATGCAGATGACGCTGGACTGGTGGAACTTCGAGGAATCCGTCTTGGGCTTCTTCGTTCATTGCGCTGCGGTCGCCGGGTTGGCGATGGTTCTGGCCTATTACGGACTGAAGCTTGTTCAGTTCGCCTTGCCGGCGAAGGACCGCAGGATGCGCAACGTCCCGGGCACGGAGCGGCATCAGTCGCGATAGCGCAACGCATCGATCAGCACCGACAGCGCGGGCGACGAGTGCCGGCGGCTCGGATAATACAGGTGATAGCCGGGGAAGGGAGCGCACCAGTCCTCGAGCACGCGCACGAGCCGCCCTTCACGAATATGCGGCAAGGCATGGTCCTCCGGCAGATAGGCGAGGCCGAGCCCGTCCAGTGCCGAGCTCAGGCGCATCGCAAGGCTGTTGAACACCAGTTGCCCTTCGCTGCGCACCTTGACCTCGCGGCCGTCCTTTTCCAGCCCCCAGGCGAACAATCCCCCATAGGTCGGCAAACGAGACGCGATGCAGTTGTGCGACGTCAGATCCTGCGGGGTCTCCGGAATGCCATACCGATCGAAATAGGCCGGCGAGCCGACGACGGCCATGCGCATCTCCGGTCCGATCCGGACCGCGATCATGTCCTTGGCAAGCTGCTCTCCAAGACGCACCCCCGCGTCGTAGCCCGCCGAGACGATATCGACGAGGCCATAGTCGACGATGATCTCGACCTTGATGTCGGGATGATCGGGCAGGAAGTTTCGCAGGGCGGGCTGCAGCGCGGAGATCGCCGCATGCTCGCCGGCCGTGATGCGGACTGTTCCCGCGGCCTTGCCGCGCAATTCGCCCAGTGCTGCAATCTCCGCCTCGATTTCCTCGAAGCGCGGCCCGACCGTCTCCAGCAGCCGGATGCCGGCCTCCGTCGGTGCCACGCTGCGCGTCGTCCGGGTGAGCAGCCGCAGCTTGAGCCGCTCCTCTAGCCCCTTAATGGTCTGGCTCAGCGCCGACTGCGAGACACCCAGCTTGGCACCGGCCTTGGTGAAGCTGCGCTCGCGCGCCACCATCGCGAAAGCGGCGAGATCGTTGAAGTTCGGATGTGCCATTGATTAGGGTGCCTTATGGGCTCTTGCCGATTACAGCTCCTAATCATCACAAGCGTCCAGCGTTAGGTACCCCTCATCGACATTCCCCAACGGATCGTGAGGTGGACTTATGCGGAAGCGGACACTCGGCACGCTCGCCGTCTCCGAAATCGGCTTCGGCACGATGAGCTTCTCTTCGACCTATGGCGCTGCCCCCGAACGCGAGGAGGCGATCCGCGTCATCCGTGGCGCGCACGAACGCGGCGTGACCTTCTTCGACACCGCCGAAGCCTACGGCCCCTGGACCAATGAAGAGCTGGTCGGCGCGGCGCTGGCGCCAATACGCGACCAGGTCGTGATCGCGACCAAGTTCGGCTGGAACATCGACGCGGTTACCGGCGAGCGCCGCTCGGGGCTCAACAGCCGGCCCGAGCATATCAAGCGTGTCGCAGACGCAATGCTAAGCCGGCTCGACACCGACCGGATCGACATCCTCTACCAGCACCGCGTCGATCCCGACGTGCCGATCGAGGATGTGGCCGGGGCGGTGAAGGCGCTGATCAAGGCGGGCAAGGTCATGCATTTTGGCCTGTCGGAGGCGGGCGCGGCGACGATCCGGCGCGCCCATGCCGTCCAGGCGGTCACCGCGATCCAGAGCGAATACTCACTGTGGACGCGAGACCCCGAGCCCGAAATCCTGCCTGTTTGCGAGGAGTTGGGGATCGGCTTCGTGCCGTGGAGCCCGCTTGGCGCCGGCTTCCTGACCGGCAAGATCGACGCTGCCACGGAGATCGCCGCTGGCGACTTCCGGGCGTCGTCACCGCGTTTCACCAGGGAAGCGCGCGAGGCCAATGAGGGCGTGGTCGATCTGCTCCGCCAGATCGCCGACGCGAAGGGAGCGACGCCGTCCCAGATCGCGCTCGCATGGCTTCTGGCGCGCAAGCCGTTCATCGTCCCGATCTTCGGCACCCGCAGGCTCGATCGCGTCGAGGAAAACCTGGCTGCGGCCGACGTCGTCCTCTCCGCGCAGGAACTCGGCGAGATCGAGACGGCCATCGGCCGCATCGACATCCAGGGCGCGCGGCTGCCCCAGGCGGTCCTGCAATTCTCCTATCGTTGAGTTCGACCGCCGGACGCTCCGGCGCCGTACCGGCATCGTGGGTTATCGATCGGGCAGGCAGGCGGATGCAGGCCCCTAACCCGGAGGGGGCAACCGTCAGCGTCATCTGGCTTCGGCCGACCCGCCCCTCCTTGTCAGTGGCCTCGATCTCGATCACATGCCGCCCCGGTGGGACAAGAACCGCGGGCACCTCGATGCCGCGTCCCGTGATGAAGGGCTTGACGCGCGCGGTGATGTCCAGGGAGGGCCGTCGACGATAGATCACGCGCACGCTCGCCGGATCCACCGCAACGCCGTTGCTTGGCAGGAAGCGCACGGCGAGGTGGAACGGACGTCCGCTTGTGCCGGTTCCCGGCGTGCCCAGCGTGTCGACGCCCGGTCCACGGGTGAGGTTCCGGACCGGGCTGCCGGCTGCATCCGGAGCCGGTAGCCCCGCCTCTTCAGGGGTGATGAGGTGGATCGGCTCGGCGGCATTGGCGGCGGCCAGAGCGAAGAGTGCAAGCGTGGCAGTCAGAAGACGCTGTGTGAGGGTCGTCTTGATCATGGGACGGTTCGCCTTGAGGTTCGCGCGGGCCGGGCACCGGGCCGGGCCGATCTCGCCAATCCGGAGCTGAGGCTCGTCAGAACTCCATCTTGCAGTCCCGGCCATAGGCATCCGGCAGGCCCTCGACGATCTTGCTGTCGACCCTGGTCACATAGCGGCCATCGGCCCGCTTCTCGGCAGAGGCGAGGTAATAGTCCTGGATCGGAAACTGGTTCGTTCCGACCTCGAAGCGCCCGCGCAGGGAGTCGAATTTCACGCTCCGCAGCGCGCGGATCAGGGCCGTCCGGTCGGCTATCTCGCCCTTGAGCGAGGCAACGGCGGCGTCGAGCCAGATCGCCGCGTCATAGGCGTGGGCGGCATAGTTCGCCGGCGTGTACTTGTACTCGGCCTCGAAGGCCTCGACGAAACGCCTGCTCGCAGGATTGTCGAGCCCTGGCGACCAGTTGGTGACGGAGCCGAGGCCGAGCGCCGCGTCCTGAAGCGCCGGCAGGTTGGTTTCGTCGATCGTATGGGCGGACAGCATCGGGAGGGTGATCCCGGCTTGGCGCCACTGCTTGACGAAGGTGACGCCGAGCCCGCCCGGCATGAAGACGAAGGCGGCGTCGGCGCCGGAGGTGGCGACCTTGGCGAGGTCGCTTGAGAAGTCCGGCTGGGTCAGCGGCACATAGATCTCGTCGACGATCGCGCCCTTGTATTCGCGCTTGAACCCGGCTGCGACATCCCCGCCCGCCTGGTAGCTGGGCGCCACGATGATGATCTTGCGGTAACCCTTCGCCGTGGCGTGGCGGCCCATGGCCTCGGCGTTCTGGTCGTTCTGATAGGCGGCCGAGAACAGATAGGGGCTGCAATTCTTGCCCGCGAGCGGGGAGGGGCCGGCATTGGTGCCGATGAACACCGTCTTGCCGTTGACCATATGGCGCGCCGTGGCCATCAGCATGTTCGAGAAGATGATCCCGACGATGGTGTCGACCTTGTCGCGCTCGATCAGATTCTGGACGCGCTGGATGCCGACCTCCGGCTTGAGCTCGTCGTCGACGACCAGGACCTCGGCCGGGATGCCGCCAATCTTGCCGCCGAGCTGCTTCACCGCGAACTGGAACCCATCCCGCGTATGCTGGCCGAGCACGGCGGGCGGGCCGGTCAATGTGGTGACGAGGCCGATCCTGATGGATTTCGCCGGTTCCGCCGCGGCGGGCGGCGCCATCCCGGCAAGCAGGGTAGCGGCGAGAGCGACGGTCTTCGGCAGGCTGCGCATGATGGTTCCCCTGATGTCGTTGGATGGTCGAGGCGGGTTCAGCCGATGCCGTAGCGGCCGGGCGCGATCGTGCCGGCTGGATCGAGCGCCGCCTTGATCGCGGCGCAACTGTCGCGGAAGGCGGGCATCGCCTGCTGCATGTGCAGGTCGTGATAGTCGAGCGGGGCCCGGCCGACGAAGATGCCGCGCTCGGCATAGGCGCTGGCGAGCGCCCGGTAGCAGGCGTCGGCCCGGGCATTCTCGTCCGCGTCCTCGCGATTGAAGGTGATGACATGAAGGCCGCGGGCGAAGCGGGCGCCGCAGACGCTGGTGATCATGTAGTCCATGCCATGCTCGGCGTAGATCCGTCGCGAGAGCTCCTGGCATTCATTGGCGACGCGGCCATCCATCGGCGTTCCCGGCAGGAACCAGAGATTGCCGCCGCCGGGCCGCCATTTCAGCAGCCCGAGTTCGCCGACGCCGGGAATGCAGGAGAGGGCGCTGGTGGCGACCTCGAGCCCATGAATGCCCAGCGCCTCCTCATGGGGGATGTATGTCGCCTTGCCGGAGCGTCCGAAGGCGGCGCGCACGCGCTCGATCTGCGGCTCCAGAGCGGCCATGCTCGGTCCGTAGAAGGCGCCCGACACGGTCCAGGAGCCGAGCCCGGCGGCCTCCCGCATCGAACGGCGTGCCTCGTCCGAGATCGAGCGCCGCCCGCCCGTGGCGGCATAGTCCGGGCTGACATGCTCGGCGCCGCACAGATAGATCTCGTTCGCCACCCGCAGCAGCGTCGGCACGAAGTTCGAGAGCTTCAACTGGCGGGTGATGTCGATGATCTCGGCCAGGTCGGCGTCGTCGGGATAGGTGAAGTGGAAGGAGCGGATCGCCGGAGGGCGCGGCAGCAGCCAGATGCCCATGCGCGTGACGATGCCGAAATTCGACTGCGCGAAGAGACCGTCGAGGATCGGGCCGAAGCTGTACTTGCTGACATGCCAGTTCGGCAGCGCCCCGCCGTCGAGCATGCCGTCGCCGGTGCGCAGCACCTCGCCATTTCCGAGCACGATCTCCATGCCGCAGGAGAAGCCGAAATGGTCGAAATAGGGGCCGTAGCCGGCGCCCTTGTCGAGCGCGTTGCCGAGCATGCCGCCCTGCGGCGGGCCGGAGGTGACGTCGACCATCAGCCTGTCGCCGCGCCGGACGAGCTCGTCATACATCGCCTGGTAGCTGACGCCGGGCTCGACGACGGCATAGGCCAGCGTCTCGTCGATCTCGACGATGCGGTTCATGCGGCGTCCGAGATCGACCACCACCTGGCCCGCGCGCACGGCGGAGCGGCTGCCCAGCCCGATATTGTTGCCGGTGCTGACCGGATAGAGCGCGACGCCGAAGCGGTTGGCGGCGTGCACCACGGCCTGCACCTCGGCCGTGCTGCCGGGATAGACGACGCCGGCCGGCAACCGATCGCCGCCCGGCATGGTGTTCTCGCCATAGCGGCGCAGCGTCTCCTCGCTGCGATTGATCCATTCCGGTCCGATCGCCTGGGCGAGCTCCGCAAAGAAGGCCTCGGAGATCGGTGTCGTCGTCGCGTTCATGGCGTCTTTCCTCGGCGGCTCACCAGAAGCCGGCATCGTCGTGCGTGGTTTGAGAGGGAACGGCCGCAGGCGGGGGCGGCTCGGCCGCCACGGGGCGCGGTCGCTCGGCCAGGGCGATGCCGGTGAGCGCTGGCGGAAGCGGCCCGCCGGTTGCCCAGTCGAGCAGTTCGACCGTGTGAACCATCGGCGGGCCGACATAGCGCCGCAGTTGCGTCAGGCAGCCGATATTGCCGGCGGCGACGAGATCAGGCCGCGTGCTCTCGATATGCCCTGCCTTGCGGCGACCGAGGGTCTCCGCCGTTTCCGGCTGCAGCAGGTTGTAGGTCCCGGCCGAGCCGCAGCAGAAATGCTTCTCCGGCACATCCGCGACCTCGAAGCCGGCCGCGCGCAGCAGGTCCCGCGGCGGTTTGGTGACGCGCTGGCCGTGCTGCATCGAGCAGGCGTCGTGATAGGTCACGCGCAGGCGCGGCGCCGCTCCTGCCCGCGGCAGCAGGCCGATGCCGGCGACGAATTCGGTCACGTCGCGGGTGATGGCGGAAATCCGCCGCGCATCGACGGCAAGCGGCGTGCGTGCCAGCAGATGGCCGTAATCCTTGACGGTGGTGCCGCAGCCGGATGCATTGACGATCACGGCGTCGAGGCCTGCGCCGTCGCTCTCCCTGATCCAGGACCGCACATTCGCCGATGCGGCGGCGATCGCTGCGTGCTCTCGGCCCATATGCAGTGTCAGCGAGCCACAGCACCCGGCGCCCTGCGCCACCACGACTTCGCAGCCATGGCGCGTCAGCAGCCTGATCGTCGCGGCATTGATGTTGCCGTCGAGCACCTGCTGGGCGCAGCCCGCGAGCAGCGCGACGCGGGCTTTGCGCCGGCCCTGCGCAGGGAAGATTTGGGGAGCCAGGATGTCGGGCGAGGCTGCCGGCGGGATCATCGCCAGCAGCGGACGCAAGGGCCGCGGGATCGCCCTGCCGAGCCCCCTGCCGAGCCGCCCGGCGAACAGCGCTGCCTGGAACAGGCGTGGGCGCGGCAGCACGAGGGCGAGAAGCGCTCGCAGAAGCCGTTGCGCGAGCGGGCGGCGATAGCTCGTCTCGACATGGATGCGGGCGCGGTCGATCAGATGGGCATAGTCGACTTTGGCCGCGCAGGTCGTCATGCAGGACAGGCACGACAGGCAGGTGTCGAGATGGGCGACCGTCTTGGCCGACGGCGCCACGCTTTGCTCGAGCATCTCGCGGATCAGGTCGATGCGCCCCCGCGGCGACTCGTTTTCGTCGCGGCTGAGCACATAGGTCGGGCAGGTACTGGTGCAGAATCCGTAATGGACGCAGGTGCCGAGAATGTCGGCAGCCTCCCGGATCGCGGGATCGCGCAACTGCTCCGCCGTGAAACTGGTCTGCATGCCCTCGCCCTTCCAGAGCAAGACGGTAGGGAAGGGGCGGAGGATCGTCTCGGCGTTGCGTGCAAAAAATTGCGGCTTTGAGTGCAAACCGTTCTGATGAAAAACTGTTACGGTATCGGTTGGTGAAGAGCGTGCTGCCTGACGGAGGGAGCCGTGGCGAGCATCTTATGGGGCACGGAAGGGGCGGAGCCGGGCCACGGCTTCGATTTCTGGCGCGAGACGGTCTGCCGTGCGGTGCTCAACGTCGAGACCGAGGCGCCCGACCCGGCGCAGAGCTTCGCCGGATCCCTCATTGGCCAAAGCTATGGCGACATCCGCGTCGCGAGCTTCCGCTCGACGGGCCATGACGTGGTCCGCACTGCGCGCCATATCGCCCGTGGCGCGGATGAGGGATTCCTCGTCAGCCTGCAGGAACAGGGCGACTGCCAGCTTTCGCAGGGCGAGGAGCGGCTGCTGCTGCGGCCCGGCGAAATCGGCCTCGTCGACAGTGCCCGGCCGTTCCGTTTGTCCTTCGTGCAGGAAGTCCGCCGCACGGTCGCGGTGCTGCCGCGTCGCGCCCTGCTGCTGAAGGCACCCTGGCTCGCTTCCGCCCATACGCGGCGGATCGCGCTCGACGCCCCGTTTGTCCATCTGGCCCGACAGCACCTCTCGATGCTGGGGCGGACGGACGAGGCGCTGGGCGAAACCGCAGCCAGCCTTCTCGCCGAGAACCTCTGCAACCTGATCGCATTGTCGACGGGCGGTTCGGCAGAAGCCGGGCGCGAGGATCGCCTGCTTGAGGCGATCCAAGCCTACTGCCGGCGCCGACTTTCGAGCCCCTCGCTCAGCCCGACCACGGCGGCGGCTCATTTCAACATCTCGGTGCGCACGCTGCATCTGCGTTTCGCCGGGATGGGACAGAGCTTTGGCGCCTGGCTTCGCATGAGCCGTCTCGAAGCCGCCCGGCGCGCGCTGCTTGACCCCAGGCGCAAGCATGAGAGCATCGCGACGATCGCTTATGGAATGGGTTTCAGCGAGCTTTCGGCGTTCAACCGTTCGTTTCAGCAAATATACGGCCAGACGCCATCGCAATTCCGGCGCAACGGCAACTGAACGGGATGCTGACCCGAGGGCGCGCACAGAACGCCGGGCTGTTCAGTTTTTTGCTCGCCATTGTTGACCACAACGGCGAGGCTTAACCCCTTGATATCAGCTAAGGTGCTGACAAACCACCACTCTGGTAGCTGAGTGGTGCCCAGGAGAGGACTCGAACCTCCACGCCCTTGCGAGCGCCAGCACCTGAAGCTGGTGCGTCTACCAATTCCGCCACCTGGGCAACGGCGGTTCGTTTACGGAGACGCCGCGGTACTGTCAACGCCTCCGGAGCGATTTGTTGGCTATCGTTCGATTTTCGTTGTGCGAAGTGGAGCCCCCGCCGCGGCAGCCGGTGCAGCGGCGGGAAATTCGCTCAGATTCACGCAGCGCGACGGGCACTGCCGTGCTGGGTGTCGAAGGCCTGCTGGCCCGCACCGACGCTTCCCGTCCCGTCGTGCCCGGTCTTGAACGCAGCGACGAGGTCGTTGAGCTGTCCGATGCGCGACGAGAGCGAGGCGGCCGAGGCCGCGCTCTGTTCGGAGAGCGCCGCGTTGGCTTGCGTCATCTCGTCGAGATGGGCGACGGCCTGGCTCATCTCGTCGATGCCGTTGGCCTGCTCGCCGGCGGCCGCCGAGATGTCGGCGATGGTCGCGGCGACCTTTCGGGAATGGCCGAGGATCTGGCTCAACTGGTCGCCGGCCTGGCGCACCAGCTTGACGCCCTCGCCGACCTCCATGTTCGACGACGAGATCAGGCCGGAAATGTCCTTGGCGGCGGCGCTCGAACGCTGCGCCAGGGTGCGCACCTCGGAGGCCACGACGGCAAAGCCCTTGCCGGCATCGCCGGCGCGGGCGGCTTCCACCGCCGCGTTCAGCGCCAGCAGGTTGGTCTGGAAGGCGATGTCGTCGATCACCCGGATGATGTCGGAGATCTTCTGCGAGGCGCTCTCGATCCGGGCCATGGCATCGACCGCCTGGCCCGCGATGACGCCGCCGCTTTGTGCCGCCTGCATCGCATCATTGGCGATCCCGGCGGCGTCCTTCGAGGCCTGGGCCGAGGCCTTGACGGAGGCCGCAAGCTCCTCGGTGGTCGCGGCAGTCTCCTCCAGGCTCGACGCCTGCTCCTCGGTGCGCTTCGACAGATCGTCGGCGCCCATATTGATCTCGCGGGCGGCGAGGCCGACATCGGCCGAGGTCACCTGGATCGTGCGCACGGTCGAGGACAGCCGATCGACGGTCTCGTTGATCGCGCCCTTGAGCTCGGCGAACTTGCCGCGATAGGCCGCATCGACCCGCACCGTCAGGTCGCCGCCGGCGACCGCCGACAAGGCCCGGGCGAACTCGCTCGTCGCCGAATCGACCACGGCGTTGATCTCGTTGATGCCGGCGACGAGCTTCTGCATCTGCTCGTCCGCCTGCTCGATCTGCAGCCGCGCCGAGAAATCGCCCGCAGCCGCGGCCGCCACGACCTCGCCGACGTCGGAGACGACCGCCTCCATCGACTGCGCTCGGGCAAGGCGCGCTGCTCCTGCAGCCTGTTCCTGCTGCTGCAGCAGCGCGACCTTTTCGCTGCTCTCGCGCAGCACCGCCACGGCCCGCGCCATCGCGCCGATCTCGTCGCTGCGCTTCGTATGCGGGACATCGACGCCGTTGTCGCCGGCGGTCAGCCGATCCATCACGCTGCCGAGGTCGAGCAGCGGCTTGATGATGGCGCGTCGGGAGAATGCCACCGCTGCTGCGATCGAGAGCCCCAGCAGCACCAGCAGGGCGATCGGCAGCAGGACGCGCAGCTTGCCGGCGAAGGCCGACGCTTCGGCCGAGGAGGCTTCTCCGACCTCCTCGTTGAAGCGGCTGAACTCCGACAGTTCCTCGACAAGGGCGGTGCGGTTGCGCCGGCTGGCCTCGCTGTTGCCCCAGGCATCGGCGGCGCGGCCGGACACTTCCTGGGCCAGGCGGGCGGTCTCGGCACGGGTCGCGGAGAAATCCGCGACCAGCTTGCTGATCTTGTCGGTCCGCTCGCGCTCGCTGGCGGGAACGGTCGCGAGGAAAACCTTCAGCCGCTCATCGACCCGGCTCAAGCCTTTTTCGATCGCCGTGGCGGCATTCTTCGCCTCGTTGGGGTTGCGCGCCATATAGGCTAGGCGGGAATCCTCACTGAGCTGATTGACGGCGACGTTGAGGCGCTCCGTGGCCAGCGCCATGTCGTCTTGATCCGCAACGCGGCTGTTCATCGTTTCCAGCGCGGAGATGCCGACGAGCGCGCCCGCAAGGGCGATTACGGCACCGATGGCGACAATGCCGATCAGACCGAGGATCTTGTCCCGAATTGACTTCATCATGCACCCCCGGCGTAGCCCATCAATCAATCTCGCGGGTTTTAAGGGCCATGCCTGAAGGTCACGTTAACCTTGCCCTGGACATAGAGGGAACATCGCTGAAATTTGAGGAAAATGGCGCAATTAAAGCGGTTTTCTGCTCTTTTTGGCGCCGTTGACTGCCCAACGGCTGGGCAGGCGGAGAGCGCCCCGGACACCTCGTGCCTGCCCTGCGGCAAACCGTCTTTCCAGAGCGGGGTGAAATGCTTTAGGAGCCTTCCAATATTCAGCGTCTGCGAGGCAAGCCGACCATGGCGATCGATCTGTCCCCTCCGAGCCAGCAGCTCGTCACGGTGTTCGGCGGCTCCGGCTTCGTCGGCCGTCATGTCGTGCGGGCGCTCGTGCAGCGCGGCTATCGCGTCCGCGTCGCGGTGCGCCGGCCCGATCTCGCCGGCTTCCTGCAGCCGCTCGGCACCGTCGGCCAGATCCATGCGGTCCAGGCCAATCTGCGCTATCCCGATTCGGTCGCAGCCGCCGTCAAGGGCGCGGATGCGGTCGTCAATCTCGTCGGCATCCTCCAGGAGGGCGGCCGCCAGACGTTCCCGGGCGTGCAGGCCAATGGCGCGCGCGCCGTCGCCCAGGCCTCAGCGGCAGCCGGCATCGGCCGCGTGGTGCATGTCTCGGCAATCGGCGCGACCAGCGATTCGCGCTCGCTCTATGCCCGCAGCAAGGCTGAAGGGGAGGCGGCGGTGCAGGCCGCGGTGCCCGGCGCCGTCGTGCTGCGCCCCTCCATCGTCTTCGGCCCGGAGGACGACTTCTTCAACCGCTTCGCCTCGCTGGCGCGCATGCTGCCGGTTCTGCCGCTCATCGGAGGCGGCGAGACCAAATTCCAGCCGGTCTTTGTCGGCGATGTCGCGGAAGCGGTCGCACGCGCGGTCGATGGCAGCGTCGCGGGCGGCCGTGTCTATGAACTCGGCGGGCCGGAGGTGAAGACCTTCCGCGAACTCGTCGCCTATATCTGCGAGGTGACGGATCGCAAGCCGCTGCTCGTTTCGCTGCCCTTCCCGCTGGCGCGGATCCAGGCGCGCCTTCTCGAAATCGTCAACACGCTGACGCTGGGGCTCCTGCCGGGCGCGCTGATGCTGACGCGCGATCAGGTGACCCTGCTCCAAAGCGACAATGTCGTGTCGGACGCAGCCGTCGCGGAGGGCCGCAGCTTCGAGGCACTCGGCATCGCCCCCGTCTCGGCCGAGGCGGTCGTGCCGTCCTATCTCTGGCGCTTCCGCAAGACCGGGCAGTTCGACACCGCCCGCGCCGGCTGACGCCGGCAGGACCAGGATAACGCGGCCATGCCGGAACTCGTCATTTATGACTGCGACGGCACGCTGATCGACACCGAGACGCTCTATGGCGAGGTCAGTCTCGCGGGCTGCCATGCGCTCGGTCTGACGAGCTGGACGCTCGACCACTATGTCGACCAGCTTGTCGGCATTCCGTGGTTGGACGGCATGAAGATCATCGAAACGGCGCATGGGCGGCCGCTGCCGGCGGATTTCGAGCAGAGGATCGAGGATGCGGTGGCGTTGCGGCTCGAATCCGAATTGCGAGCCCTGCCGGGTGTGCGCGAGGCGGTCGCTGCCATCGGAGGCCGCCGCTGCGTCGCATCCTCGACCAGCCTGGCGCCGCTGCGCCGCAACCTCGCGATTACCGGGCTGATCGACCTGTTCGATCCGCACATCTTCTCCGCCTCGCAGGTCGCGCGCGGCAAGCCCCATCCCGACGTCTTCCTGCACGCGGCTGCCGAGATGGGCACGCGGCCGCAAGACTGCCTCGTCATCGAGGATTCCGTGCCGGGCGTGCTGGCGGCACGAGCCGCTGGCATGCAGGTCGTCGGCTTCATCGGCGTCTCGCACGACAAGGCGCGCAGCGCGGCGCGCCTGACGGAGGCCGGAGCCCTCACGATCATCGACGACTTCGCGCGCTGGCCGGGCATCGTTGCGGGGCTGCGCATCTAGATCATCGGACCGGATATCATATCCGGTCCGATGATCTAGCCCTTTGGTTTTGCATCAGCTTTTCCCGAAAACCGCATTACACTTTTCGGGCCGATGCTTTGGACCTGACGCCTCAGAGCATGCTCGGCAGCACGCGGTCCGGCGGCTTGTGGCCGTCCATGAAGGTCTTGATGTTGACGATGACCTTCTCGCCCATGTCGGCGCGTCCCTCATGCGTAGCCGAGCCCATGTGCGGGAGCACCACGACGCGGTGATGGCGCGCGAGCTTGAGCAGCCGCGGATTGACGGCGGGTTCGCTCTCGAACACGTCGAGGCCGGCGCCTGCGAGTTCGCCGGCCTCCAGCATCCGCGACAGCGCCGTCTCGTCGACGATCTCGCCGCGCGCCGTGTTGACCAGGATCGCATCGGGCTTCATCAGCTTCAGGCGCCGGGCCGAGAGCAGGTGATAGGTCGCCGGCGTATGCGGGCAGTTGACCGAGACGATGTCCATCCGCGCCAGCATCTGGTCGAGCGAATCCCAATAGGTCGCGTCCAGCTTCTCCTCGATGCGGACATCGAGACGGCGGCGGTTATGGTAGTGGATCGAGAGGCCGAAGGCGGCGGCGCGGCGCGCCACGGCCTGGCCGATGCGCCCCATGCCGACGATGCCGAGTCGCTTGCCGGTGATGCGCCGCCCGAGCATCCAGGTCGGTGACCAGCCGGCCCATTCGTCGTCGGGAATGACGCGCGCGCCCTCGGCGATGCGCCGTGCGACGGCCAGGATCAGTGCGATCGTCATGTCGGCGGTGTCGTCGGTCAGGACGCCCGGCGTATTGGTCACGGTGATGCCGCGCTGCACGGCGCTGGTGACGTCGATATTGTCGACGCCATTGCCGAAATTCGCGATCAGCCTGAGCTGGTCGCCGGCCTGCGCGATCAGCGCGGCATCGATCTTGTCCGTAATCGTCGGCACCAGCACATCGGCGGTCTTGACCGCCTCGACCAGCGCGGCCTGGCTCATCGGCGTGTCGTCGACATTGAGACGCGCATCGAACAATTCGCGCATGCGCGTTTCGACCACGGCTGGCAGCTTGCGCGTGACGACGACCAGCGGCTTTTTCTTCGTCATGGACGGCTCCCCCTCCGCTTCCGTCGCGGCCGCCGCCTTTTGGCCTCAACCCCCCATTAACCGCGGGGCTTCAGGAATGAGGACGGCGTGATCGCTCGGCTTCGCCCGATCTCTAAGTGGCGTGGCGGCGGATGACAACATGGCCCTTCGCCGGGGGCTCGGTGCGATTGCGGCAGCAGTGGAATGGAGATCGGACGGATGGCGGGTTTGTCGAGATGTGGCGTTCTGGCCGGGCTGGCGCTGTTTGTGGCGCAGGCGGCGGGAACGGGCGCACAGGCTCAGGACCTCCAGGCGGGTTCGGTCACCGGGCTGCCCGTGCCGCGCTATGTCAGCCTGAAGACCGATCGCGTGAATCTGCGCGAGGGCCCGTCCAAGGAGCACCGCACCCGCTGGGTCTATCAGCGTGCCGGATTGCCGGTGGAGATCGTCGCGGAATTCGAGACATGGCGGCGTGTGCGCGATGCCGATGGCTCGGAAGGCTGGGTCCTGCACAGCCTGCTCTCGGGGCGGCGCACGGCGCTCATCGCGCCCTGGTCCAAGGTCAAGGACGAGACCTTCGCCTTGCGCAAGGAAGCCGATGAGGGCTCTGCCGTGGTGGCGCGGCTGCAGCCCGGTGTCATCGCCAATGTCGCCGCTTGCGCCAACTCCTGGTGCAGGATCAGCGTCGCGAACACGCAAGGGTTTCTCCGGCAGGACCGGCTCTGGGGCGTCTATCCCAACGAAAAGGTCGATTGAGGCGGCGGGGCAGGGGCAGGGGCAGGGGCCGGCGTCGCCGGCGACATCTTCCCGGGCCGCTCAGTTTGTTTGGTCGGGGCCCGTTGCGATCTTGCGCAAGCGCACGACGACATCGACGCGGGCGATCTCGTAACCCGCCGGTGGCTCCGGCAGGGCCGCGACATCGACGGCCTCGGCGGGAATGTCGATCACCGTGTTCTCGCCATCGACGACGAAATGATGGTGCTCGCTGCTGTCGGTGTCGAAGAAGGTCTTGGCCCCGTCGATCGCCAGTTCCCGGAGCAGCCCGGCCTGGGTGAACTGGTGCAGCGTGTTGTAGATCGTCGCCAGCGAGACCGGAATCTTCTCCTTCATCGCCTCTTCGTAGAGCATCTCGGCGCTGATGTGTCGGTCGCCCCGGGCGAACAGCACCCAGCCGAGCGAGACGCGCTGGCGCGTCGGGCGCAGGCCCACGCGCCGCAGCCGCTCGCGGATGTCGTGGAACGGGCAGCCCTTCCGCACGGTCGATCCATAGCCCTCGTTCTGGGAAATCAGATCGCTCATCGCTGCTGGTCCGGCCTCGCTTCGTGTGGCTGCGCGGGCGGTCCGCGCCCGCGCTTGATTAGATTTGATGTAAGGCTTCGGGGATGCGCTCGCAAGCTTCGCGCAGTCTATAGGGGCAACCGCACCTGAAACGGGTGTCGCCCGCGCCCTTTCGCTTCGAGGTGACGGCGTGTTAGGCACTGCATGAAGATCGCCGCCTTCAGGCGGCCGGAATGGAGCGGATCGGGTATGCAGCGGCAATCGTCTTTCAGCTACGAGGAGATCCTCGCTTGTGGTCGCGGGGAACTGTTCGGGCCGGGCAACGCGCAACTGCCGCTACCGCCGATGCTGATGTTCGACCGGATCAGTGAGATCGCCGAAGATGGCGGGCCCAACGGCAAGGGCTTCGTGCGCGCCGAATTCGACGTCAAGCCCGATCTCTGGTTCTTCGATTGCCATTTCAAGGGCGATCCGGTGATGCCGGGCTGCCTTGGTCTTGATGCGCTCTGGCAGCTCACCGGCTTCTTCCTCGGCTGGCTCGGCCTTCCCGGCCGCGGCCGTGCGCTCGGCGTCGGCGAGGTCAAATTCGCCGACCAGGTGCTGCCATCAGTGAAGCAGGTCGTCTACGGCGTCGAGTTCAAGCGCGTCTTCAAGTCCAAGCTCGTGCTCGGCATCGCCGATGGCTGGCTTGAGGCCGACGGCAAGCGCATCTACACGGTCAGTGACATGCGCGTCGGCCTGTTCAAGCCCGAAGCGGCCTGAGGAAAAGCGCAGGCGCGACCTTGCGCCCATGGTCCGCGCGGTCCATTTGCGCGGGAACGACAACGATATCGAAGCGCGCGAGCCGTGAAAGGCTCGCCAGCGCCCAATAACAGCCGGAGTCAAATGCATGAGACGCGTGGTGGTCACCGGGATGGGCATCGTCTCATCCATCGGCAACAATACGCAGGAAGTGCTTTCCTCCCTGCATGAGGCGAAGTCCGGCATCTCCTTCATGCCCGATTTCGCCGAGCACGGCTTCCGCAGCCAGGTCGCGGGCGTGCCCTCGCTCGACCCCTCGACCGTGCTGGATCGCCGCGCCATGCGCTTCCATGGCGGGGGCTCGGCCTGGAACCAGGTTGCGATGGAGCAGGCGATCGTCGATTCCGGGCTCGAGCCGGCCGAGATCAGCCACGAGCGCACCGGCATCATCATGGGCTCCGGCGGCCCGTCCACCCGCGCCCTGATCGACGCCTATGACAAGGCGCGCGAGAGCGGCTCCTCCAAGAAGGTCGGCCCCTTCGCCGTGCCGAAGGGCATGTCCTCGACCGCTTCGGCGACGCTGGCGACCTGGTTCAAGATCAAGGGCGTCAACTATTCGATCTCCTCGGCCTGCGCGACCTCCAACCACTGCATCGGCAATGCCTATGAGCTGATCCAGTGGGGCAAGCAGGACGTGATCTTCGCCGGCGGCTGCGAGGAGCTCGACTGGACGCTGTCGGTGCTGTTCGACGCCATGGGCGCGATGTCGACCGATTACAACGAGACCGCGGCGCGGGCCTCGCGCGCCTATGACGTCAACCGCGACGGCTTCGTCATCGCCGGCGGCGCGGGCGTCGTCGTGCTCGAGGAACTCGAGCACGCCAAAGCGCGTGGCGCCAGGATCTATGGCGAGATCGTCGGCTACGGCGCAACATCGGACGGCTACGACATGGTCGCCCCCTCGGGCGAAGGCGCGGTGCGCTGCATGCGGATGGCGCTGGAAGGCGTCAAGGCGAAGGTCGACTACATCAACCCGCACGGCACCTCGACCCCGGTCGGCGACGCCAAGGAGATCGAGGCGATCCGCGAGGTCTTCGGCGCCGGGGACAAGAGCCCGCCGATCTCGGCGACCAAGTCGCTCACGGGCCATTCGCTCGGTGCCACCGGCGTGCAGGAGGCGATCTACTCGCTGCTGATGCTGAACAACGACTTCATCTGCGAGAGCGCCCATATCGACGAACTCGACCCGGCCTTCGCCGACATGCCGATCGTGCGCAAGCGCATCGACAATGCCGGCTTGGCTTGCGTGCTCTCCAACTCCTTTGGCTTCGGCGGCACCAACGCCACCATCGTGATGAAGAAGCTCGAAGCCTGAGGAAGCGCAGATGCTGTTCATGGTGATCGAGCATTTCGACCAGGCGCGGGTGAAGGAGATCTACGCCCGTTTCCATGAGAAGGGCCGGATGGTCCCCGACGGCCTGACCTATGTCGATAGCTGGATCTCCGCCGATTTCGCGCGCTGCTTCCAGGTGATGCAGTGCGACGACGTTACGCTGCTGCAGGAATGGGTGCTGGCCTGGGGCGATCTCGCGCGCTTCGAGATCGTGCCGCTGGCGTCCTCGAAGGACACGGCTGCGGCGGTGAAGAAACACTTGTAGCGTGACGGGTGGCGTCTAGACGAGTATACGGGTCGTCTAGACGGAGGAGTCGAGATGGCTTTTCATATCCGCGATCCTGAAGCTGATCGTGCTGTGCGGGAACTGGCGGCGCGGAAAGGCGTCAGCCTGACCGATGCAGTTAAACAGGCTGTTCAGAACGAGCTTCTGCAAATGGACCAGAACGTTCCGTTCCTGGAGCGCATACGGGATTTGCAGCAGCGCGTAGCGGCTTATCCCAAAACCGGGCTGAAGGCCGACAAGGCGTTCTACGACGAGCTATCGGGCGACATCTAGCATGTATGTCGATGCCTCGGTCATTGTCGCTGTCCTTCTCGAAGAGGCGGGTTTCGAACAGTTCGGGAAACCGCTAACAGGTCATAGTCGGCGCTTTACCTCTCCGCTCGCGATCTACGAGGCGACGGTCGCCCTGGTTCGGGTGCGCGGCGTCGCGGTCGATGTAGCAAGGGTGACGGTGCTGCATTTCCTGGCGCGTGGCGCGATCAGCGTCGAGCCGCATGAGGCGGCGCATGCGGACGGCGCACTCGCGGCGTTTGATCGTTTCGGCAAAGGCCGGCACCCGGCTGCGCTGAACATGGGCGATTGCTTCGCTTATGCGGCTGCGCAACTTGCCGGAGCATCAATCCTTTTCAAAGGCAACGATTTCACCCAAACCGACTTGCCTTCTGCTCTGTCCGCCTCCTGACCAACGAACCGAACGGTCCCCATGCTCCCCCTCATGCACAACAAGCGCGGCCTCGTCATGGGCGTCGCCAACCAGAACTCGATCGCCTGGGGCATTGCCCGCACGCTGTACGCCCATGGCGCCGAGATGGCCTTCACCTACCAGGGCGATGCGCTCGGCAAGCGGGTGAAGCCGCTCGCCGAAAGCGTCGGCTCGAAACTCGTCCTGCCCTGCGATGTCGAGGACATCACGACGGTCGACGCGGCCTTCGCTGCGATCGACGAGGCCTGGGGCGGCGATCCCGAGCGCAACACGCTGGACTTCATCGTCCATGCCATCGGCTTTTCCGACAAGAACGAGCTCAAGGGGCTCTATGCCGACACCAGTCGAGACAACTTCTCGCGCACGATGGTGATCTCCTGCTTCTCCTTCACCGAAGCGGCGCAGCGGGCGGCGCAGCGCATGCCCAAGGGCGGCAGCATGATCACGCTGACCTATGGCGGCTCGACCCGGATCATGCCGAACTACAACGTGATGGGCGTGGCCAAGGCGGCGCTGGAGGCGAGCGTGCGCTATCTCGCCGGCGATTACGGACCGCGCGGTATCCGCGTCAACGCCCTCTCGCCCGGGCCGGTGCGGACGCTGGCGGGCGCCGGCATCTCGGATGCGCGCGCGATGTATTCCTGGCAGCGCGCCAATTCGCCTCTGCGGAAGTCCGTTTCGCTGGAGGAGATCGGCGGTTCGGCGCTATATTATCTCTCGGATCTTTCCGGTGGCGTCACCGGCGACATCCACCATGTCGATGCCGGCTACCACATCACCTCGATGCCCGCGCTCGACGGCCTGCGTGCCGCCGACGCCGGCAACGCCGAGTAGGGAACCGTAGGGCGCGCGCCGCGGTTCTCTGCTCAAGCAGGGAGAACGCGATGGTCACGGTCAGGTATGAAATCGTCGAGCATGATGGCGGCTGGGCCTACAAGGTCGGCGCGGCCTTGTCGGAAACCTTCCGGTCGCATGATGCCGCGCTGAAGGCGGCAACGTCGGCGGCCGCGCGCCAGACGCTTTCCGGCACCACTGACGGCATCGTCTATCAGGACGAGAAGGGCCAGTGGCATGAGGAATTGGCCGATGGCCGCGACCGCCCGGCGACGAGGGTGGTCGACCAGCCCTGATCTGGCCTATCGCGCGGTGAAGAACGTCAGAAGCACCTTCCCCTTCTCGCCAATCAGGCAGAGGAAGCGGCGCGGCTTGTCCGAGCGGTCGGTTCGGAGATAGGCCTCGCCCATGATGATCCGCGTGATCGGCGTATCCTCGACCTTGGTCTCGGCGGTGGCGACGGTGGCCCCGTCCTCATCGATATAGATGTCCTTGATCTCGGGCTCGCGGGCCGAGATCGTGTGCAGCGCAGCCGTCTTGCAGGATTTGATTTCCGGCGAAGCGGGCTTCTCGGATGGTGCGCCCGAGGTGGGCCCGGCGGTCTGCGCGAGCGCGGGAGCGGCGAAGAGGGCGATCAGCAGGATGGTGGTTGTCGTCAGGCGCGTCATGCGGTGCACTCGCGGTGTCGGGTGCAAGCTCAACGCGCGAAAGGCTGGGAGGTTCGACCCGTTGGCGCGTGCGAAGGCACGCACCAGCGAATCTTGCCCAACTGTCTCAGAGCCCCAGCTTCTTCTTGCGCTGGCCGAGCGTGCGCAGGCGCAGCGCGTTCAGCTTGATGAAGCCGGCCGCGTCGCGGTGGTCGTACGCCACGGCGCCTTCCTCGAAGGTGACAAGATCCTGGTCGTAGAGCGAATAGGGGCTCGAGCGGCCGACGACATGCACGCCTCCTTTGTACAGCTTCAGGCGCACTGTCCCGGCCACGAACTCCTGGCTCTTGTCGATCAGCGCCTGCAGCATCTCGCGCTCGGGTGAGAACCAGAAGCCGTTATAGATCAGCTCCGCATATTGCGGCATGATCTGGTCCTTGAGATGAGCCGCGCCGCGATCGAGCGTGATCGACTCGATGGCGCGATGGGCCGCATGCAGGATCGTGCCGCCCGGCGTCTCGTACATGCCGCGCGATTTCATCCCGACGAAGCGGTTCTCGACGAGGTCGAGCCGGCCGATGCCGTTGTCGCGACCGAGATCGTTGAGCTTCGCCAGCAGGGTCGCCGGCGACATCTTCACGCCGTCGATGGCGGTCGCGTCGCCGGTCTCGAAGTCGATCGTGATGTAGGTCGGCTTGTCCGGCGCATCCTCCGGCGAGATCGTGCGCGAATAGACATAGTCCGGCACTTCCTGCGCCGGATCTTCCAGCACCTTGCCCTCGGAGGAGGCGTGCAGGAGGTTCGCATCGACCGAGAACGGCGCCTCGCCGCGCTTGTCCTTGGCGATCGGAATCTGGTGCTGTTCGGCAAACGCGATGAGCTGCTCGCGCGAGCGCAGGTCCCATTCGCGCCAGGGCGCGATCACGACGACATCGGGCTTCAGGGCGTAGGCCGTCAGTTCGAAGCGAACCTGGTCGTTGCCCTTGCCGGTGGCGCCATGGGAGACGGCGTCGGCGCCGACCTTTTCGGCGATCTCGATCAGCTTCTTGCCGATCAGCGGACGGGCGATCGAGGTGCCCAGCAGATAGACGCCTTCATAGGCGGCGTTCGCCCGGAACATCGGGAAGACGTAGTCGCGCACGAATTCCTCGCGCAGATCCTCGATGAAGATGTTCTCCGGCTTGATGCCGAGCAGCAAGGCCTTGTCGCGCGCCGGGCCGAGTTCCTCGCCCTGGCCGAGATCGGCTGTGAAGGTGATGACCTCGCAAGCGTAGGTGATCTGCAGCCACTTCAGGATGATCGAGGTATCCAGGCCGCCGGAATAGGCGAGCACGACCTTCTTCACGCTTTTCTCGGTCATTTTGGTCATCTTCCTGCTGCTGCGCCAATCCGGCGTCGCGGGCCGCTTTTCGAACGCAATGGCGCACTATCCCAGCCCCGTAGGCGACGCAATCGGAACCTTCTGATCGATGTCGCGTCTTCGCGTGATGGATCGGTGTTGATGACGCCGGTCGGATGGCGCGCGGACACCCTTCGCATCTTGCGGTCGCGCATCGGGAGGCTCAGGCTCTGGATGCGCGACTTGAAACCTAGACCACCGAGTCGGAGGCTGAATGCCGAATCGTCCTGTTCTGGACTTCTGGTATGAGTTCGCATCGCCCTATTCGTTCCTGAGCGCGCTGAGGATCGAGCCGCTCGCCGAGGCTGCCGGGGTGAGTTTGCGCTGGCGCCCCTTTCTGCTGGGGCCGATCTTCGCAGCCCAGGGCTGGTCGACCTCGCCCTTCGTGCTCTTTCCGAGCAAGGGGCGGTATATGTGGCGCGATGTCGAACGCCGCGCCGGCCGCAACGGCCTCACCCTCGTCAAGCCAGAGACCTTCCCGCAGAACTCCCTGATCGCGGCCAGGCTCGCTCTGGCCGGGCGTGAGGCGGGCTGGCTGCCGGCCTTCTCCAAGGCGCTGTTTCGCGCCGGATTCGGCGAGGGTCGCAATATCGCCGAGGAGGCGGTGTTGAGCGCGGCGCTGAAGGAGGCCGGCGCCGATCCTGGCGTGGCCTTTCCCGCCTCGCGCAGCGAAGAGGTCAAGGGGCGGCTGCGGGCAGAGATCGAATACGCCAAATCGATCGGCATTTTCGGTGGGCCGACCTTCGTCACCGAGGATGGCGAGCTGTTCTGGGGTGACGATCGGCTCGAGGAAGCCCTGGACTGGTCCAGGCACGGTTGCTGACCGGCCACTGAACGGCCGGCGCCTCTACGCGCTGGCGCTGCCGCCGCCGGACGGCCTTGCCCATGGCCCGCGTGCGGCTGGGTCGATATGCGCGGCGGATTCCTCGACCATCGTCTGCAGGTCCTGCCGCTCGGAGATGCGGGGCGGGTGAGGCGGCATGGCCGGCATCCGTCCGCCGGCCGTCTGGACCAGCGCCTGCACGCGCTTGGTGACCGACGGATGCGTCGAGAACAGGTCTGCGAAGTCGTCGGGGTCGTTCTCGAAGCACATGTCCATCACGCCCGACGGCACGCCCTCGATGTCGGCACGCCCGGCGATCTTGAGCAGGGCCGAGATCATCGCATCCGGGTTCTTGGTCAGTTCGACGGCACCGGCATCGGCGAGATATTCCCGCGAGCGCGAGAGCGAGAGCCGGATCAGGATGGCCAGGAACCAGGACAGCGCGATCACGGCGAAGCCGATCAGGATCGCCAGCCCGCTGCCCTTCTTCGTATCGTCGGACGAGACCCGCAGGCGGCTCCGCGCCAGGCCTCGGAAAATGATCTCGCCGACGAGCGAGATGACGCCGGCGATGACGACCGCGATGATCATCAGCCTGACATCGCCGTTGCGGATATGGGTCAGCTCATGCGCGAGAACCGCCTCGACCTCGGCGTCGTTCAGTTGCGCGAGCAGGCCGCTCGTCACCGTCACCGTGAACTGCTTGTCGTTGACGCCGCTGGCGAAGGCGTTGAGCGCCTCGCTCTCGACGATGGCGAGCTTGGGCACGCTGAGGCCGCGCGAGATGCAGAGGTTCTCGAGCATGCGGTAGAGCTTGGGATTGTCCTCGCGCGACAGGCCCTGCGCGCCCGAAACGGCGCCGATCAGCCCGACATTGATGCGAAAGCCGATGAAGACCCAGGCGCCGGCCGCAAGCGTGGCGAATGGCAGCCAGGCCCAGAACTGCCGCCCGGCCTCGCCGAAGGCGGAGCGGCCGTGCGGCACGCCGCCATAGCCGTAGAATACGAGCAGCAGTCCCCCGACCGTCAGATAGACCAGCGCAAACAGTCCCGCGATCAGGAAGCCCGACCTGATCCGGTTGTTGCGCATATGGCTGTAGAGCCCGAAGGCTTGGCCCAGCATTGCCGCTGCCCCGTTCGCCGCTGCCCGTTAGCCGCTTTGGCCGGCCGTCAGAACTTCACGCTCGGCGCGACCTCGATCTGTCCTCGCACGGTCTCGCCGACATCGAAGAATTCGCGCTGGGTGAAGCCCATCTGGGGGGCGAAGAACACCGCCGGGAAAGCCTGGATCGCGGCGTTGAACTCGCTGACGGCATTGTTGAAGAAGCGCCGCGCGGCGGCGAGCTTGTCCTCGACATTGCCGAGATCGGCCTGAAGCTGCTGGAAGTTCGCGCTCGCCTTGAGGTCCGGATAGGCCTCGCTCAGCGCCAGAAGCCGGCCGACCGCGCCGGAGAGCTGCTGTTCGGCTGCGGCTTTGTCATGCACGGTCCCGGCACCCTGCGCAACGTTACGCGCGGCGATCACGGCATCGAGCGTGCTCTTTTCATGGGTGGCATAGCCCTTCACGGTCTCGACCAGATTGGGGATGAGATCGTGGCGCTGCTTGAGCTGCACGTCGATGTCGGCGAAGGCCTGGTTGACCCGCTGCCGCATCGCGACGAGCCCGTTATAGGTCATGACCAGATAGATGGCGACGGCGGCGATCAGCCCCAAGATAACCCAGCCCATGGCGTGCTCCTCAAGCGCAGGCGAAACCCGGCGCGCAACCTTGCATGAAGGGCGACGTTGGGGAAGCGGTGGCGGCGGCCGTCTTCCGCAGGCGTACCTTCAGGGCAAGGAACGCGGTGTTGTTTCCTCAATCCCCGCTATAGCGCTCTTCCCGCCATGGATCGCCGCGGTCATGGTAGCCGCGGACCTCCCAGAAGCCCGGCTGGTTGGCGAGCGTGAACTCGATCCGCTTCAGCCATTTCGCGCTCTTCCAGAAATACAGTTTCGGCAAGACCAGTCGCAGCGGCCCGCCGTGCTCGGTCGGGATCGGGCTGCCTTCCCAGCCATGGGCCAGGATGGCGTCCTCGCTGGCAAAATCCTCCAGCAAGAGGTTCGTGGTGTAGCCGTCATAGGAGTGCAGCACGACGAAGCCTGCCTCCTGCTTGGGCCGGGCGAGATCGAGCAGGGTGCGCGTCGACACGCCCTCCCAGCGGTTGTCGTAGCGCGACCAGGTCGTGACGCAGTGGATGTCGGAGACCTCGCTCGCCTGCTCCTGCGCCATCAGGTCCGTCCAGCGCCAGTGCAGCGGCTGTTCGACCGCGCCATCGATGTCGAGCGTCCAGCTTGCCAGCGGGATCTCGGGCTGCAGGCCAAGATCGAGCACCGGCCAGTCCTTGACCAGATGCTGGCCCGGCGGCAGCCGCTCGCTCTCCGGCCGGGCCACGCGTCCGGTCAGGAACTTGCCGGCCCGCGCCCAGGCCTGCTTGGTCCGGGTGAGCTTGGTGTCTGAGGGCGTGTCGGGTTCGTCGGTCATGATTAGCTCGGATTGATGTGAAGTTTCACATGACATGATATTATTGCCTACCGGTCGGAAAGCACGATCCTTCCGAAGGAGGAAGCCAGTGACCACGACTCGCGCCGTCAGAGCGGGCAATAGCCAGATGGTTGAAATCCCGGCTGAGATCGCTTTCGAAGATGGTCAGGAGCTGACCGTGACGCGCCACGGCGATATCGTCACGATCCATCCGAAGCGTAGCAGTATGGCGGAAGCAATCGCCAAGCTGCGTGCTATGCCAAAACCCGATCAGATCGAAGTCTACGAGCCGATCGAGATGCCCGTCCGTAAAGGGCTCTGACGTTTGCCGTTTTTGATCGATACCAACATTGCGATCCATGCTCGCGACGGGCATCAGAGCGTCCTGAACAGGTTTGCCGCCGCCGCCGATCAGATATTGTTGTCGGCGATCAGCCTGGCTGAATTGCAGCGCGGGTTCATGCCCGTGATGCACGAGCTTCGCTCAGACGCGCCCGGCTGGACGTGCTTCTGCCAGCGCTGACGATTGTCGCATTCGACGAAGCAGCGGCACTGATCTATGGCGAAATCCTTTCAATGCGAGGTTGGGTTCGCAGCCGCGACTTCGACCGCTTGATCGCAGCGCATGCGCTGAGCCTGCGAGCCACCCTCGTCACCAATAACGAACGCGACTTCCGCGACATTCCCGGCCTCGTGGTCGAAAACTGGCTGGCATAGGGCTGAGGGGGCCTTCTCCTCTTGCCCCGACACCGGTTTTCGCCTACATCGCGCCTGTCCGAAGGGCCGTGATCGATCACAGCCGGGGGCGGTCTTTCAGGCCGGCTCCCGTTTCGTGTTTGGGGCGGATCGTTCGGATGCGGATGTAAAACCGGCGGCCTTGCGCCGTTCGTCCCGCCCGGCGCCGTGATGCGCTGGCGTGGCGGCAAGCCTCGACGAGAGGTGCCGACGGGAACATCCGGCCTGCAACACCAACCCAATCGGGCGCTTGCCGGACATCCGCGGGATACGCGGCCGGCGTCAGGAGAATGCATGTCAGCCGTAGAAAGCTTTTCGGGCCGCGAGGATTTCGCCGCCCTTCTCGAGGAATCCTTCGGTCAGAACGAAGCCCTCGAAGGTTCCGTCATCAAGGGAATCGTCGTCGCCATCGAAAAAGACATGGCGATCATCGATGTCGGCCTGAAGACGGAAGGGCGCGTCGCGCTCAAGGAATTCAACGGCCCCGGCCGTGACCAGGACATCAAGGTCGGCGACGAGGTCGAGGTCTATCTGGACCGGATCGAGAACGCGCTCGGCGAAGCCGTCATCTCGCGCGACAAGGCTCGCCGCGAGGAGAGCTGGGTCAAGCTCGAGAAGGCTTTCGAGGCTCGCGAGAAGGTTTCCGGCGTTATCTTCAACACCGTCAAGGGCGGCTACACCGTCGATCTCGACGGCGCCGTGGCCTTCCTGCCGCGTTCCCAGGTCGACATCCGTCCGATCCGCGACGTCGGCCCGCTGATGGGCCAGCCGCAGCCCTTCGAGATCCTCAAGATGGATCGCCGCCGCGGCAACATCGTCGTGTCGCGTCGTACCGTCCTTGAAGAGACCCGCGCCGAGGCTCGTTCCGAGCTGGTCGCCTCGCTCGAAGAGGGCCAGGTCATCGACGGCGTCGTCAAGAACATCACCGAATACGGTGCGTTCGTTGACCTCGGCGGCATCGACGGCCTGCTCCATGTCACCGACATGGCCTGGCGTCGCGTCAACCATCCGTCCGAGGTTGTGACCATCGGCCAGACGGTCAAGGTCAAGATCATCAAGATCAACCAGGACACGCACCGCATCTCGCTCGGCATCAAGCAGTTGCTTGCCGATCCGTGGGATGGCATTGCGGCTCGTTATCCGGTTGGCGCGCGCCTCAAGGGTCGCGTCACCAACATCACGGACTACGGCGCGTTCGTCGAAGTGGAGCCGGGCATCGAAGGCCTCATCCACGTCTCCGAGATGTCCTGGACCAAGAAGAACGTCCACCCCGGCAAGATCGTCTCGACCTCCCAGGAAGTCGACGTCGCGATCCTCGAGGTCGATCAGGTCAAGCGCCGCATCTCGCTCGGCCTCAAGCAGACCCTGCGCAATCCGTGGGAAGTCTTCGCCGAGCAGCATCCGAGCGGTGCGGTCGTCGAGGGCGAGGTCAAGAACAAGACCGAGTTCGGCCTGTTCCTGGGTCTCGAAGGCGACATCGACGGCATGATCCATCTCTCGGATCTCGACTGGAACCGTCCGGGCGAGCAGGTTATCGAGGAATACAAGAAGGGCGACATGCTGCAGGCGGTCGTTCTCGATGTGGACGTCGAAAAGGAGCGTATCTCGCTCGGCCTGAAGCAGCTCGGCGGCGATCCCTTTGTGGATGCCGGCGAGTTCAAGAAGGGCCAGGTCGTCACCTGTGAGGTGATCGAGGTCAAGGAAGCCGGTCTGGACGTCAAGATCGCCGGCACCGACATGACCACCTTCGTCAAGCGCGCCGAGATCGCTCGCGATCGCGCCGAGCAGCGCCCCGAGCGCTTCGCGGCTGGCGAAAAGGTCGACGCCCGCGTCATCCTCTTCGACAAGAAGGCCCGCAAGATCCAGGTCTCGATCAAGGCCCTGGAAATGGCCGAGGAGAAGGAGGCGATGGCGCAGTACGGCTCCGCCGACTCCGGCGCCTCGCTCGGCGACATCCTGGGCGCCGCCCTCAAGAAGGCGACGACCGAGAAGAAGTGAGGTTTCGGCCGCGCAAGCGGCCGGATCATTCGAATGGCCCGCGCGGAGCAATCCGCGCGGGCTTTTGTTTCAGCTCACCCTGTCATTCCGGGGCGGCCCGCAGGGCCGAACCCGGAACCCACGACCGGGTGCGCCCTGACCACCGCGGCGGGTAAGCGCTCGCCCCGTCGTGGGTTCCGGGTTCTTCGCTGACGCGAAGCCCCGGAATGACAATCTGAATCTAGCCCGTGCTTCAGGAGACCACCATGACCACCGCGGCGATCGGCATCGATTTCGGTACCACCAACAGCGTCGTCGCGCTGGCCGATGCCAATGGCTCGGTGACGACGCGCTCCTTCGCGACGCGGCAAGGCGCAGTCGACGCTTATCGCTCGGCGCTGATGTTCTGGCGTGAGGGGCGCCCGCCGCAGACCTCCATCGCCCATGTCAGCGGTCCCGATGCGCTCGACATGGCATTGGGCATGACGACCGAGCACCGCTTCCTGCAGTCGCTCAAGACCCATCTTTCCAGCCGCGCCTTCCAGGAAACGCGGCTGTTCGGCAAGCTCTTCAAGCTGGAAGACCTGATCGGCGTCTTCCTGTCGGATCTCTCGATCGGCCTCGATGGCCTCGCCGATACGCCGCTGGTCTCCGGCAGGCCCGTCGTCTTCGCCGGCGAGCGTCCCGACGAGGAGTTGGCGCTCGGCCGGCTGAAGGCTTCCTATGCCAGGGCCGGCATGCCGCAGGTCGACTTCGCCTATGAGCCGCTCGGCGCCGCCTATTGGTACGCCCGCGACCTGAAACAGCCGCAGACCATGCTGGTCGCCGATTTCGGCGGCGGCACCAGCGACTTTTCGGTGATGCGCTTCGAGCCCGGCGGGGCCGGGCGGCTGGAGGCGATCCCGCTCTCCCATGCCGGCGTCGGCGTCGCCGGCGACACCTTCGACTACCGCATCATCGAGCATGCGGTCTCGCCCCGTCTCGGCAAGGGCACCGATTACCGCTCCTTCGAGAAGCTGCTGCCGATCCCGGCGCATTATCACGCCGCCTTCGCGCAATGGCACCGGCTTTCGCTGATGAAGAGCCGCGAGACCATGGCCGAGCTCAAGGCGCTGATCCGCGACGCGGTCGAGCCGGGCAAGCTCGAGGACCTGCTGACCGTGATCGAATACGATCTCGGCTACGAGCTTTACCGCGCCGTCTCCGCCGCCAAGATCGCGCTCTCGGGTGCGGATGAGACCGTGTTGCGCTTTAACCAGATGGATGTCGCGATCGAGCGCACCATCACCCGAGCCGATTTCGATGGCTGGATCGCAGGCGACGTCGGCGCGATCGAGACCGCGCTCGACAAGGCTCTGGTCGAGGCCAATGTCGCGTCGGGCGCGATCGAGGCGGTATTCATGACCGGCGGCACCTCGCATGTGCCGGCCGTGCGCGCCCTGTTCGATCGCCGTTTCGGCGCCGGCCGCATCCATATCGGCGATGCCTTCCGTTCGGTCGCGAGCGGTCTCGCCTTGCTGGCGCTCGACAGGACGCGCGCCTGCGTCGCGGCCTGAGCGTCGCGCTTCGCCTTGCTCCTGCTACGGTGCGAGGCTACACCACGGGCCCCGGAGCATGATGCCGAAAGCGGAACCGGTTTTCGGGCCTCATCATGATCTTTGGCTCTGAGCCGTCAGGAGCGCCTAGATGTCGTCCGATGCCGATCTGCTCGCCGACCGCCGCAGCCTGCGCCGCAAGGTCACGCTCTGGCGCCTTCTCGCAGTCGTGGGCGTTCTCGGCGCGGCCGTGGTCGCGGGCCTGGCCTGGACGGGGCGGACACCCGGCTCGATCTCGCAGGCCCATATCGCCCGCGTCACGATTTCCGGCTTCATCTCCGGCGACCGGCGCACGCTCGAACTGGTCAAGTCGCTTGAGGATAGCCGCGCCGCAGCGGTGGTGATCAGGGTCGACAGCCCCGGCGGAACCGTCAGCGGCTCCGAGGCGCTCTACGACGCACTTCGCAAGCTTGCCGCGAAGAAGCCGATGGTCACGGTCGTCGACGGCCTGGCGGCCTCGGGTGGCTACATCGCCGCGATCGGCTCCGACCGGATCGTCGCCCGCCAGACCTCGCTCGTCGGCTCGATCGGCGTTCTCTTCCAGATTCCGAATGTAGCGCAGTTGCTCGACACCGTCGGCGTCAAGGTCGAGTCTATCAAATCGAGCCCGCTCAAAGCCGCGCCGAGCGGCTTCGAGCCGACCTCGCCGGAGGCGCGCGCGGCGCTCCAGAGCGTCGTCGACGACAATTACGATTGGTTCAAGCGGTTGGTGCGCGAGCGCCGCAAGCTGGCCGAGCCCGAGATCGCGGTCGTCTCCGACGGGCGCGTCCATACCGGCCGGCAGGCCGCCACGCTCAAGCTGGTCGATGAGATCGGCGGTGAACCGGAGGCGATCGCCTGGCTCGAACGCGAGAAGGGTGTCGCGAAGGGTTTGCGCGTGCGCGACTGGCGCCGCCAGAGCGAATCCTCCTCCTACGGGCTGTGGAGCGCAGGCGAGGCGATGGCCCGTGCCGCCGGGCTCGACAGCCTCGCCGCGATCCTCGCCCGCGCCGCCGACCAACCGCTCGGTTTGCGGCTTGACGCGCCCATGGCGCTCTGGCAGCCTGCAATCGAAAAGTGATGTTGATACAAGCGGTTATATTGCAACGATGATTAAATCAGAACTCGTTCAACGCATCGCCGAGCGCAATGGCCATCTCTATCAGCGCGATATCGAGAATATAGTCACGGCGATCCTCGACGAGGTCGTCAAGGCGCTCTCGCGCGGCGACAGGGTCGAGCTCAGGGGCTTCGGTGCGTTCTCGCGCAAGGCGCGCTCCGCCCGTGTCGGCCGCAACCCCCGCACGGGCGACGCGGTCGAGGTCGAGGAGAAATTCGTTCCCGTCTTCAAGACGGGCAAGGAACTGCGCCTCAGGCTGAACGGCAAGGCGTGATCCCGGCAGCGACGGCCCTCATCCGGCGGCGTGCGGGTCATGCCTGCTCGCCTTGAGCCAAGGGCCCCGTCGGGGAAGCTGCCGAAAGGAACAGCGATGAAATCCTTCTTCAAGGCCCTTGTCCTGGTGCCGATCGCATTGGCGATCGTGCTGTTTGCTGTCGCCAACCGTGCACCGGTGCGGGTTTCGTTCGACCCGATCAGCCGTGATGCACCCGTTTTCACCTTCGACATCCCGCTTTTTGCCGTCGTCCTCGCCGCGATCGCGATCGGCGTGCTGATCGGCGGCCTGGCATCCTGGCTGGCCCAGGGCAAACACCGCAAGGCCGCCCGCCGCAACCGTCGCGAGGCCGAGACGCTGCGCTCGGAGACGCAGATGCTGCGCGCTGCGGTGCCGGATTCTGCCCTGCCAGCCCTCACCAACGGGCGTGGCTGATGCGGCTTTTCGCAGCCGACGACATCGATGCCGCGCTGACCTTTCCCGGACTGATCGACACCCTCGCCGAGGCCTTCCGGGGCGACGCGATCGTGCCGCCGCGCGCGCATCATCAGGTCGAGCGGCCCGGCGAGGAAGCGATCCTGCTGATCATGCCGGCCTGGAGCGCGCCCGATGCCGAGCATCCCTATATAGGGACCAAGATCGTCTCGGTCTTTTTCGGCAACGGTACGCGCAACCTGCCCGGCGTCATGGGCGCCTATCTGCTGATGAATGGTCGCACCGGCGCGCCGCTCGCCGTGATGGACGGCAATCGCCTGACATTGTGGCGCACGGCCGCAGCGTCCGCGCTGGCCTCGCGCTACATGGCGAATCCGGAAGCCTCGAAAATGCTGATGGTCGGTGCCGGCGGTCTCGCGCCGTTCCTGATCAAGGCGCATCGCTCGGTGCGTCCGCTGACCGACATCGCGATCTGGGCACGCCGCCCGGAGGCGGCCGAAGCCGTCGTCACCGAATTGGCGCAGGACGGAATCGAAGCGCGGGCGGTGACCGATCTGGAGGGCGAGGCCCGCACCGCCGACATCATTTCCTGCGCGACCAATGCGACGCAGCCGCTGATCCACGGCCGCTGGCTCAAGCGCGACGCCCATCTCGACCTTGTCGGCGCCTTCACGATGCAGATGCGGGAGGCGGATGCGGATGCGCTCGAACGCGCCCGCGTCGTCGTCGATTCCGAGAAGGCGATCGATGAAGGCGGAGACGTCGCGATCGGCATCGACGAGGGCAATTACTCCGCCGAGCGCATCGCCGGAACGCTGACCGACCTGTGCCATGGCCGGATCGCCGGGCGCTCGGAGGAGGGCGAGATCACCCTGTTCAAATCGGTCGGGGTTTCGCTCGAGGACCTGGCGGCCGCGATCGCCGTCTGGGAGAATCGCTCCCTCACCTGAGAGCTGTGCGCAGCTCCCAGGTGGGGAACCTTTGCCGGCGTCAGACGCGGACCGGCGCGCCGCCGAGCGCGCCGAGGAACCACAGCACCAGCACGACGACGAGGGCGAAGCCCAGCACGCCGCCGAGGCCGGCCGTGCCATAGGAGCGGTGTCCATAATAGCCGCCGCCGCCCAGAAGCAGCACGACCAGTAGAACGATGACCAGCGTGGACATGGCGAAAACCCTTTGATCTGCATCGGGACGTCTGTGCGACAGATGCAGAGGGAAACGCCGGGCTCGCGCCGCAGGTTCCGAGGGGCGGATCGACGGCGGGCCGTAATGTCGCCGAAGCCGTTCGCTATTCGGCCTTCGCCCCGATCTCCTTGATCAGGTCGCCCCATTTCTTCATTTCGGTCTGAAGGAAGGCACCGAGTTCGGCCGGCGTGCCGCCGACCGGCTCGGCCGCGAGCGTGTCCATCTTGGCGCGCAGCGCCGGGTCGGCGAGCCCCGCCTTGGTGTCGGCCTGGATCTTGTCGATGATCGCCTGCGGCGTCTTGCCCGGCGCAAACAGCGCAAACCATGAGGATACGTCGAAGCCCGGGACCGTCTCCGCGATCGGCGCGAATTCGGGCGCGGTCGCCGAGCGCTTGGCCGTGGTGATGCCGAGCCCACGGATCGAGCCTGCCCGCACATGCGGCAGCGCCTGGGTGATATTGTCGAAGATCAGGTCGATTCGCCCGCCGATCAGATCCTGCGTCGCCTGCGCCGTACCGCGATAGGGCACGTGAACCATCTTCGTGCCGGTCAGCTTCTGGAAATACTCGCCCGAGAGATGCACGGAGGTGCCGATGCCGGACGAGCCATAGGTGAGCTTGCCGGGATTGGCCTTGGCATAGGCGACCAGCTCCGCGACCGAATTGACCGGGAGCTGCTTGTTGACGACGAGCAGGTTCGGCACCAGCGCGACCATGATGATCGGCGTCAGGTCCTTGACCGGGTCGTAGTTGAGCTTGGCGTAGAGATACTGGTTGGTGGCCATGCCGACCGAGACGATCAGCAGAGTCTCGCCATTCGGCTCGGCCTTGGCGACGACATCCGTGCCGATATTGCCACCGGCGCCGGGCCGGTTCTCGACGACGAGATTGGTGCCCCATGTCTGGCCGAGTTTGTCGGCAACGAGCCGGCCGAGCACGTCCGTCGCTCCCGCCGGCGGGAAAGGCACGACCAGCTTCAACGTGCGGCCCTGCGGCCAGGGCGCCTGCGCGAAGCCTGTTCGCGGCGCAGCCAGCGCGACACTGAGGCCGCCGAGCAGGGCGCGGCGGTCGATCCTGAAATCCGTCATGGTCCGTTATCCTTCCCCGATCGTCCGAATCTTGATCGTCCGGCTCTGGTCCACGTTGAGGCTGCCGGCTCGCCGGCGCCTTGTCCATCGGCAAATCGTCGGTGCCGCGCTTGACCTTTGTCGCCGGTCGGGCCGATTCTGCCGCAATGTTCTCCCTGAATCGCCGAATCGCCGCCGCTTCCGTGCTCCTGATCGCAGCGCTTCTGCCCGCTGCGGCGCGGGCTCAATCGACTGCCGAGGAGGAAGCCAGGCGGCGCGCCGCCAATATCGCGGCCTTTCCCGAAGCCGCCCGCTCCCTCTTCGGCCAGAAGGCGGCGCCGGCCAGCATGCAGGCGCGCGCGATCGGCTCCTATGCCCGCGGCTGCCTTGCCGGCGCGACGGCGCTGCCGGTCGACGGGCCGAGCTGGCAGGTGATGCGGCTTAACCGCAACCGCAACTGGGGCCACCCGGTGCTGATCGATTATCTCGAAGAGTTCGCCCGCAACACGCCGAGGCTCAACGGCTGGCCGGGCCTGCTCGTCGGCGACATCTCGCAGCCGCGCGGCGGGCCAATGCTGACGGGTCATGCATCGCACCAGATCGGGCTCGATGCGGATCTCTGGCTGACGCCGATGCCGCGGACCCGCCTGGACGGCGACGCCCGCGAGAACATGTCCGCGGTCAACATGGCCCGGGCCGACTGGCGCGATGTCGATCCGAAGAACTGGACGCCGGCCCATACCAAGCTGATCAAGGCTGCGGCCAGCGAGCCCCGGGTCGAACGCATCTTCGTCAACCCGGCCCTGAAGGTCGCGCTCTGCCGCGAGGCCGGCGCGGACCGCTCATGGCTGAGCAAGGTCCGGCCGATGTGGGGCCACAACTACCATTTCCACATCCGCATGAGCTGCCCGGCGGGGATGGCGAGCTGCAGCGGCCAGGAGCCGCCGAATTTCGGCGATGGCTGCGGCGAGGAGCTCTCGGGCTGGATCGAGCGCCAGCACAAGGCGATATTCAATCCGCCGAAGCCCAGGCCGGGGCCCAAACCGAAGCCGAAGCCGCCGATGTCGGTCGATGCCCTGCCGGCCGAATGCAGGCAGGTGCTGGTGTCGCGTTGAGCGACTTTCAGCGGCGTGGCGGCGTGCCGCCCGCGCGATAGGCGAAGGGGTCGCGCTGCGGCGTGATCGCGGGCTGGGCCTGGTCGTAGCCCTCCTGATCGAGCACGCCGGTGCCCTCGTCGTCGCCGAGGATCATCTCTTCCGTCGGCGGCACCGAGCCCGGCAGCATCAGCGGGCCGCGCTGCTCGCTCGGCAGCGACTGCGGCTGGTACGCCCCGCCGGCGGGGCGGTTCGCACGCGGTGGATTGAGCGGCCGGTTGTCGTATTCCTCGAGGAAGCGGCGCTGGGCCTCCAGCCCTTGTCCCGCATGGTTGGCGACAGGGTAGGCGCCGGCGTTGGCGACCGCACCGGGCGGACGCATGCCGCCGCTCGGCTGGCGCAGCAGCCCGCCGCCCGCGACCATGGCCGGGGCGGTGTCGCGCAGCTTCGGCTGCGCCATCGAATAGGGCCGTGCCGGGTCCGGCGGCGGCAGGTTGTAGTTCGGCGTGTATTTGATGATGGGCTTGCAGATGTGGCGGCCCTTGGAATGGCGCGCCAGATCGATGTGGAAATGATCGTAGTGGAACATGTCCGCGCCCGGGCCGAGCACCGTCGAGAAATGCTCGCAGGCACCGACGAATATCTCGCGCAGAAAGTTCTGTTCCTCGGGCGAGCCGCGCCAGCCATCCTTGACCGTGACGTTGCGCCCGTCGTTCAGGCGGAAGGAGAACACGTCGACGGCGTTGCCATAGGCGTGCTCGGAGGTGCGGCTGGTGCCGCTGCCATTGTTCATGGCGCGGCAGGAATAGGAGCCGGCCCTGATCTCGATGACCTGGGCGCCGAGCACGTTCATCGCGGCCGGCTGCACCACTTCGGCCAGCCATTTGTCGGTGGTCGCGACCACGGGGCAGGACAGGGTGGCGCTGCTGGTCAGGCCGATGCCGCCATTGGCGAAGGCCGAGACCTTCAGCGGCTTCTCCATGCCGCAGGTGCCGGGGCCGTCGATCGGCTTGCCGCGCAGGCTGACATAGGAGGAGAGCTGCACCTGGCGCGAGGACAGGCAGGCGGCTTCCGCCTGGTCGCGCCAGGCGGCGCGCTGCGGTTTCTGGAATTTGCCGCAGCCGGCAAGGCCGGAGCCGAGCAAGCCGAGCGCGATGAGGGCGAGATGAACGCGTCGCATGACCGATCAAATGCGACCCGTTTCGTGAACGGTTTCTCAACCGGGTGAGCCCGCAACGACACAGCGAGATTAACTTTGGCGCTGCGGTTAACGACCGCTTAACGCGCGTCCCGGGCCTGTCCGAACGTCACCGGGTTCATCAGCGGCCGGGCAGGAGGGCGAATGACGGCGCCCGGTGGGCGCATTCCGGCATGATCGAAACATCACTGGTGTCAGGGGTTTCCTGCATGCGACAGAGCGGGAAGGGGTTCCCGCTTCCGCAAGAGGACATCGTTTCATGACCGGCAAGGCACGCTTCATTTTCCCGGTCCTGATGGCGGGCATCATGGCCTTCCTGATGACGGCGCTGGTGACCTGGCTCAATCTCGGCATGCCGTCCGATTTCGTTCGCCACTGGCTGGCGGCTTTCGCCATCGCCTGGCCCTGCGCCGCCGGCACGGCCTTCATCGCCATTCCCGTCGCCCGCCGCGCGACGGGGTTGATCGTCCGCGTTATCGGAGAGTGAGATGCAGAGCCTGCGCGACATCCTGAACCGCATCGAACGCGGCGAGACCACCTCTGCTGATGCCCTCGCCGTCAGCGCGGCGCTCATCGCGGAGCGTGAACCTCAGATCAAGGCTTTCGCCAGCCGGCCGGATGCGCTGCTGCCCGGCGAAGGGCCGCTCGCCGGCATCGCCTGCGGCGTCAAGGACATCATCGATACTGCCGACCTGCCGACGCGGATGGGCTCCTCGATCTATGAGGGCTGGCGGCCACGCGCCGATGCGCCGATCGTCATGGCGCTGAAGGCGGCCGGCGCGACCGTCGCCGGCAAGACCCATACGACGGCTTTCGCCTTTCTCGATCCGGCGCCGACGCATAATCCGCACGACCCGACGGCGAGCCCAGGCGGCTCGTCTGCGGGCTCGGCTGCAGCGGTCGCCGCCGGCATGATACCGCTCGCGCTGGGCACGCAGACGGGCGGATCGGTGATCCGGCCTGCCGCCTATTGCGGCGTCGCGGCGATCAAGCCCTCCTATGCGCTCCTGCCCACGGTCGGGGTGAAGCCCTTCTCCTGGTCGCTCGATACGCTCGGTCTGATGGCCGGAGGCGCTGACGATGTCGGTCTCGCATTGGCGGCGATCTCGGGCCGTCCGGAAATGGATGCCCCTGCCGCGAGCCTGTCGGGACTGCGCATCGGCATCCACCATCAGTCCTATGCCGGTGAGCCGGAGCCGGCTTCTGTTGTGGCGTTGCAGCGCTTCCAGGAACTTGCCGCGGGTGCGGGCGCGGTGCTCGTCCCGCATGAGGGCGCAGCCGCGCTGGCCGAGGCCTTCCACGCGCACGGTCCGCTGCAGGACTACGAGGCGACGCAGGCTCTCGCCTGGGAATACGCCGTTCATCGCGACGCCCTGCCGCCCAAGCTGCGTGCCTATCTCGACGCTGCGCGCGCCGCGACGCCGGAGCAGTATGACGAGGCGCGCCGCCTGTCGCGCCGGGGCCGTGACGCAGCCCGTGCCTTCTTCGCCGAGGTCGATGTCGTCGTGAGTTATGCCGCGCCCGGCGAGGCGCCCGATACGCTCGGATCGACCGGGGATTCCCGCTTCAACCGGCTCTGGACGCTGCTCGGCGTGCCCTGCGTGACGGTGCCGCTGACGCGTGGTCCGCGAGGCCTCCCGGCTACCATTCAGATCATTGCTGGATTCGGCAATGATCACCATGTCATTGCTGTGGCGAAGGGGTTGGAAAAGCTTGTCGGGGCAGGCGTATAGACGAAGTTATCCCCAAAACTCTTCAATGGTTTAACCCATGCTTAAGGATACTCTTGGCTCCGCCGTGATCGCGCCACGCTCTTGCCCCCTTGCGGCCGCTGCCAGTTCTGCTAGCGTTGTGTCAGGTCAATGACACAGGAGGATGTGATGAGCCTCACGCTACGTCTCGACCGATTGATCATGGGTGCGGCATTTGCGTTCATGATGCTGATCGTTTTGGGAGCGTTCTGACGGACGTCAGTCTCGAGTCGCAGAAGACCACTAGAGCCTTAAGGCACGCCGCTGGGACACCGTCCCGGCGGCGTTCGCTTTTCCGTGCCAGCCGCGTCTCCGTGCCAGCCGCGTCCTGCCGGGCGGCTCAACTTTCCGGGCAGGGCGTCTCGGTGACCTGCCAGGACATCATGTTGATGACGCGGCCGCATTGGGCGAGGCGTCTGCCCTGCGTGGTGCGAATGCAGGAGGCAGAGCCTTCGGCGATCTTGCGACCTTCGTTCCAGCAGAAGCAGAGCGGTTCGGGCGCCTGAGCCAGCCTCGGCGGCTCCAGTGCGATGGCGAGCTCGCCTGCATCGGCACTGGTTGTCGGCGAAGACAAAAAGGCGGCGAGCAACGCAGCCGACGCGGCGCTCCTCAACCCTGGGGTAGATCGGGAAAGCTTGCGTCTTGTCTCGCGGAGCCCGAGCGCAAAAGCGGTCATCGTTCACTCCCGCGGAACGGAAGGAGATATGCATCGGCAAGACGCCCAGTCTAGCACGCGTCGGTCCGTTAGCCCAGCGCCGCTATATTTGCAGATTATTGTTATATCGCAGGATCTTAGTTGGCTTGACCTTGCGAATGGAGCAGTGATGGGCCATATTCCCCGGAAGAGAGCCCAAGGGGGGCTCCGGGAGGAACCATGTCTCTGATTTCGCTCGCCCGTCGTGGTCGTGCCGTTGCTGTCGTCGCCGGCGCGCTTTTGCTGGTCCCGGTTATCGCCGAAGCACGCCCAGGCGGTGGCAAGGGTGGCTTTGGCAGCCGTGGCTCGCGCACTGAATCCGCGCCAGCCCCGACCAACACCGCGCCAAACGGCGCGCAGCCCTTCCAGCGTAGCGCGACGCCGTCGCCGACGCAGGCTGCTCCTGCCGCCGGCGCTGCTGCCGCAGCCCAGGCCGCCCGGCCCTCGATGGCACGCAACCTGATGATGGGGCTCGGCGCTGGCCTTCTGGGCGCCGGCCTGTTCGGCATGCTGTCGGGCTCGGGCTTCTTCAGCGGTCTCGCTTCGATGGCCGGCATGCTCGGCTTCCTGCTTCAGATCGCCCTGATCGGTGGCGCGATCTGGCTGGCGCTGCGCTTCTTCCGTCGCCGCTCTGGGCCTCAGCTCGCCGGCGCGGGTGCGCCGATGCCGCGCGAAACCTACCAGCCCCAGCCGAATGCTCGCATGGGCGCCATGGAAGCGGGCGCGACCGGTGGTGGTCTCGGCCGTCCGGCGGCTGCGCCGCAGACCACGCCGATCGAACTCGCAGGCGAGGATTTCAACGCCTTCGAGCGCCTGCTCGGCGAGGTCAACACGGCCTATTCGAACGAGGACGAGAAGGGCCTGCGCGAGCGCGTCACGCCCGAGATGTTCGGCTATTTCGACGAGGATCTCTCGGGCAATGCCCGCAAGGGCCTGGTCGACCGCGTCTCCGACGTGAAGCTGCTGCAGGGCGACCTCGCGGAAGCCTGGCGCGAGGATGATTTCGACTATGCGACCGTGGCGATGCGCTTCAGCCTGATCAACGCGCTTTATGAGCGTGCCAGCGGCAAGATCGTCGATGGCAACGCGACTGTCGCGCAGGAGGTCACGGAGCACTGGACCTTCGTCCGCTCGCGCGGTGCGGACTGGAAGCTCTCGGGCATCCAGCAGGCCGCCTGAGGCCGAGGCTCGATCGAAATGTTGGAAAACGGCCGGGGCGACCCGGCCGTTTTTCGTTGCGCGGTTTCGGGTGTCGCGGCGCTCCGATCCGTCCTATAGGCGAAGATCGCGGCGTCGGCAGGGGAGGGCGACGCCGCTGGCCTGATTTCGTCCCCGACTGCCGGAGTGTCTCCTCATGTCCGATATGCGTCTCGTCGTCGTCGGTGCTGCCGGGCGCATGGGCCGGATGCTGATCAAGGCGATCCATGAGGCGCCGGGCTGCACGCTCTCGGCCGCGATCGAGCGGCCCGGCTCGCCCCTGCTCGGACAGGATGCCGGCGTGCTGGCGGGCCTGCCGGCGAGCGGCGTGCTGGTCGGCGACGACGCGTTGCCGGCCTTCGCTGCGGCCGAGGGCGTGCTGGATTTCACCACGCCCGACTCCACGGTCGCCTTCGCCGCGCTCGCAGCCAAGGCGGGCATCGCCCATATCATCGGGACCACCGGCCTGGAGCCGCAGCATTTGGCGACGCTGGAAGAGGCCGCGCGTGATACGGCCATCATCCGCTCCGGCAATATGAGCCTCGGCGTCAACCTGCTCGCCGCGCTCGTCCGCAAGGTCGCCGCGACGCTGGGCACCGATTGGGACATCGAGATCGTCGAGATGCATCACCGCATGAAGGTCGATGCGCCCTCGGGCACGGCCGTCCTGCTCGGCGAGGCGGCGGCGCAGGGGCGGGCGGTCGATCTGGCGCAGCAGCGCGTCGCCGTCCGCGACGGTCATACCGGCGCGCGCGTGCCGGGCACGATCGGCTTCGCCACATTGCGCGGCGGCACCGTGGTCGGCGATCACAAGGTCATTTTCGCGGGCGCCGGCGAGCGGCTCGAACTCGCCCATATCGCCGAGGATCGCGGCCTCTTCGCGCAGGGCGCGGTCAAGGCGGCGCTCTGGGGCAGGGGGCGTCAGCCCGGCCTCTATTCGATGGCCGACGTGCTCGGCCTCGATTCCCTGTAAGGCCGCGCGATGACCCGGCTCGTCGTCGCGCCCGGCGTCACCCACTGGCCGGGCTATCTCGCGCCGGACGCGCAGGCCGCGCTGGTCGGCGATCTGCGCGAGGTGGCGCGGCTCGCGCCCTTCTTCCAGCCGCGCATGCCCAAGACCGGAAAGCCGTTTTCCGTTCGCATGACCAACTGCGGTTCGCTGGGCTGGGTCTCCGACGAGGCCGGCTACCGCTACCAGCCGCTGCATCCCGTCACGGGCGAGCCCTGGCCGCCGATGCCGGCTTTGCTGTCGCGGGCCTGGCAGGAACTGGCTGATTATCCCCATCCGCCCGAGGCCTGCCTGGTCAATTTCTACGAGGCCAGCGCGAAGATGGGTCTGCACCAGGACCGCGACGAGCAGGAGTTCGAGGCGCCGGTGCTGTCGATTTCGCTCGGCGACACCGCGGTCTTCCGGATCGGCGGCACGCAGCGCGGCGGCAAGACCGTTTCCCTGAAGCTCGCCTCCGGCGATGCGCTGCTCTTCGGCGGCGAGGCCCGGCTGGCCTATCACGGCATCGACCGCATCCTCGCAGGTTCCTCGGCCCTCTTGCCGCAGGGCGGGCGGATCAACCTGACGCTGAGGCGGGTGACGAAGCCCGCGCAATGACACCCGCCGTCAGCGCGGTGTGTCGGAGCCCGGCAGGCTCGGAAACGACCAGCCGAGCAGGATCGAGCCAGCTCGTAACCCGAAGCCGGCAGCAAGCCCGCCGATCATGACGGTCCAGGGCGCGAAGCCGAAATACGTCAGCAGCGCCGTCGCGGCCGCTCCGGCGGCGGCCGCGGTGACGTAGAAATCCCGACTCCAGAGCACCATGGCGCGGTCGCCGGCCAGGATGTCGCGCAGGATGCCGCCGAAGGAAGCCGTCATCGCGCCGAGCGCGATCGCCGACAGCAGCGGCACGTCGGCCGCGAGCGCCTTTTGCGTGCCGGAGACGGCAAAGAGGGCGAGCCCCGCGGCATCGGCCCAGATCAGCAGCCGTTTGGCGCTCCAGCCGTCGAGATGGCCGGGCCTTGCAAAGGCGATCGCCCAGGTGACGAGCGCGACGCCGGCGCAGATCACCACGCCGAGCGGCGCCTCGACCCACCAGACGGTTCGGTTCAGCAGGAGATCGCGCAGGGTGCCACCGCCGGCGCCGGTGACGCTGGCGAGCAGGATGAAACCGAACGGGTCCATGCCCTTCCGGGCGGCGACGAGGGCGCCGGTCAGCGCGAAGATGGCGACGCCGGCAGCCTCGATCACAGCTTAGTTGCCGTTCGGAGTTGTGTCTTCGCCGTTCGTAGCCTGCGGCTTCGGCGCACCGGCCGAAACGCCCACCAAAGCCGGGCGCAACACGCGCTCACCGATCTTGTAGCCTGCCTGCACGACCTTGGAGACGAGTCCCTTCCCGATCTCCGGATCGGGCGCCTCGAACATTGCCTGATGCATGTTCGGATCGAATTTTTCAGCCAACGGGTCGATCTTGCGCACGCCATGGCGTTCCATCGTCTTGACCAGATCGCGCTCGGTCAGTTCGACACCTTCGATCAGGGCCTTGAGAGCGGGCTCCTCGGTCGTGTGGGCGCTCTCGGGCAGGCTTTCGAGCGCGCGGCGCAGATTGTCGGCCGAGCCCAGCATGTCGCGCGCGAAGCTCGTCACGGCATAGGCCTTGGCGTCGCTGATCTCGCGTTCGGTGCGCCGGCGCAGATTCTCCATGTCGGCGAGCGTGCGCAGCAGCTTGTCCTTGAGGTCGTCGCGCTCGGCCTCGATCCTGGCGAAATTGGCCTGGATGATCTCCTCGGGCGACTGGGCGGTGGTCTCGTCGACGGCGGGCTCGGCGTTCGGGTTTTCCGTCGCAGGGTTCTGCGTCATCGCATCATCCAATCCATATCGAGAACCTTGCGCGAAAACGGTCGGACCGGCTTGCGCTGAAGCAAGGCTCTCAGCTTCTATCAAAGATCTGGTCGCGACATCGGCGCGCGCGACCGCGTTCCCGGCCGATATCGGGCTTATGCCGGCTTAAATCAAGCACGGGCCGGCACCTTGGCCTTGGCCGAAGGCCCCTTCTCGGCATCGGGGCCGAAGACGTCGAGCAGGGCCTTGCGGATCGTCAACTGCCGGGCGGTCGAGACGATCTTCGCATTGGTCAGGTCGGTGACGTAGAACACGTCGACCGCCTTCTCGCCGAAGGTCGCGATATGCGCCGAGGCGATGTTGAGGTTGAGCTTCCCGATCGCCGTGGTCAGGTCGTAGAGCAGGCCCGGCCGGTCGAGCCCGGCGACCTCAAGCACGGTGTGGCGGGCCGACAGCACATTGTCGATGATCACCTCCGGCACGACCTGGAAGGTCTGGCCACGCGCTGGCGGCGCGCGGCGCTGGGCGACGAGGTCGGCGATCTTGATCTCGCCCTTGAGGGCACGCTCGATCGCGGCCGCGATCCGCTCGGCCCGGCGCAACTCGTCGTCGTCGCGCTCGAAGGCGCGCGAGACCGAGATCGTGTCGAGCACCAGCCCATCGGTGGTCGTGAAGATCTGCGCATCGACGATGTTGCCGCCGGCCGCAGCGCAGGCGCCGGTGATGATCGCGAGCAGGCGCGGGTGGTCGGGGGCGAGGATGGTCAGCTCCGTCACGCCGCGGAACTGGTCGGTCTCGACCAGCGTCGCGGTGGTGCGGCCCTCCTCCTCCGCCCGGCGCAGGAAGCGCGCATGCTTTTCCTGCTGGGCCACGTCCACCTTGATCCAGTAGGCCGGATAGTGCCGGGCGAGATAGGCGTCGCGCGCCGCCTCGTCCCAGTCGGCGAGCCGCTCTTTCAGGCCGTCCTGCTTCTTTTCGACGCGCGCTTTGCGCTCGATCAGCGAATGGCCGCCCGCCAGCACGATTTCGGTCTCGTAGTAGAGCGTGCGCAGGAGCTGGCCCTTCCAGCCGTTCCAGACGCCCGGCCCGACCGCCTTGATGTCGGCGACGGTGAGCACCAGCAGCAGCTTCAGCCGCTCCAGCGTCTGCACCGTCGCAGCGAAGCTCTCGATCGTCTTGGGGTCGCCGAGATCGCGGCTCTGGGCCACGGTCGACATGTCCAGATGGTGCTCGACCAGCCAGGCGGCCGTCTCGGTCTGGCCCTCGGTCAGGCCGAAGCGCGGCCCGAGCTTGCGGGCGATGCGGGCGCCGGCGATCGAATGATCCTCGATCCGCCCCTTGGCGATGTCGTGCAGGAAGAGCGCGACATAGAGCGCGCGACGATTGGCGATCGTCGGCATGATCTCGTTGGCGAGCGGATGCTCGGACTGCAGAACGCCGGCATCGATCTCGGCCAGCACGCCGATGGTTCGGATCAGGTGCTCGTCGACGGTGTAGTGGTGATACATGTTGAACTGCATCATCGCCACGACGCGGCCGAAATCCGGCACGAACTTGCCGAGCAGCCCGGATTCGTTCATCCGCCGCAGCACCGCCTCCGGCGAGCGCCGTGCCGTCAGAATCTCCAGGAAGATGCGGTTGGCTTCGGGGTCGTTGCGCAGTTGCGGCGTCACCAGCCGCAGCGATTGCGTCACCAACCGGCTGGCATCGGGATGGATGGCGAGGTCGTCGCGGCTGGCGATCTCGTAGAGCCGCAGCAGGTTGACCGGGTCGCGCCGGAAAGCGTCCGGATCGATCACGTTCAGCCGCTGGCTCTTCAGCGTGAAATCGGGGTGGCCGAGCGCCCGCACGCGCTTGCGCTTGGCAAAGGAGCCAAGCAGGCGCGAAAGCGAAGCGCGAGGCTTCTGCTGGCGGGCCTCAAGCCCGGCGCAGACGATCGCGGTCAGGTCGCCGACATCCTTGGCGACGAGGAAATAGGCCTTCATGAAACGCTCGACCGGCGCCTGGCCGCTGCGCCCGGCATAGCCGATTGCGGAGGCCACCTGCCGTTGCAGGTCGAACGAAAGTCGTTCCTCAGCCCGGCCGGTGATGAAGTGCAGCCAGCAACGCACGCGCCAGAGGAATTCCTCCGAGCGCTGGAACATCAGCAATTCCTTGCGGTCGAACAGGCCGGCTGTGACCAACTCGCGCACATCGTTGACGCGGTAGGCGTATTTCGCGATCCAGAACAGCGTGTTGAGATCGCGCAGGCCGCCCTTGCCGTCCTTGACGTTGGGCTCCACGAGATAGCGCGAGGTGCCGGCGCGCCGGACGCGGGTTTCGCGCTCGGCGAGCTTGGCCTCCGTGAAGGCCGGCGCGGTGCCCTCGACCACCTCGGCGCCGAAGCGGCGCACCATGTCGTGAAACAGCAGCACCTCGCCCGCGACGAAGCGTGCCTCCAGCAGCGCCGTGCGGATCGTCATGTCGGCGCGCGCCTCGCGCACGCAGTCCTCGATCGAGCGCACCGAATGGCCGACCTTGAGCTTCAGATCCCAGAGCGGATAGAGCATGGCCTCGACCACGCTCTCGCCCCAGGCGGTCTGCTTGTGCGGGAACAGGAAGAGCAGGTCGACATCCGAACCCGGCGCCAGCGTGCCACGACCATAGCCACCGACCGCGATGACGGCGATGCGCTCTGACTGGGACGGATTCAGCGCAGGATAGAAATGCTCGGTCGCAGCGACATGCAGGCAGCCGACGACGCCGTCCATCACCGCTGACAGATGTCGCGCGCAGATCAGGCCATGGCGCGGGCGCTTGAGCAATTCGCGCGCCGATTCGTGCCCCTGGTCGAGGACTTGGCGCAGCCCGCCGACGAGAAGGCTGCGGATGTCGGCGGTGCTGCTGCCGCGCGCCTTGTCGAGCAGATGAGCGACGGCGCGCTGGGGGCTCTCCAGCACATGGTCGAGTTCGAGCACCGGCTGATCGGCGGCGGATGACACCAGGCCTGACCTCGATTGTTTGCGTCTGTCGGCGCGGGCGCCGTTGTCGCTGGTTAGCATGCGAGGGGGATTCGCAAAGCGCTTTAATTAGACACATTTGGTACGTGAAATATAATATTCAACAGGCAGAGATGTGCTGTTTGACATACAGAACGATCGGACCTACAAGTCGGATACGCGCCGATTTGAGCCACCTGCTTGCGGGCGCGAAACAAGTGCAGCTAAAGCGTGGGGTATGGGCGCCATCCTGCCGCCTGGTCCCTTCGCACATCGAAAGGGACCCCCGATGACCATCACCCGCCGTCTCGCCGTTGCCGGCCTTGCCGCCACTTCCTTCGCCCTCGCCACCACTCAGGTCTTCGCCCAGGCTCCCAAGGAGATCCGGGTCGATTACGCGACCTATAATCCGGTCAGCCTCGTGCTGAAGGACAGCGGCATCCTCGAAAAGGCGCTGGCTCCCGAGGGCATCACCATTCGCTGGGTCCTCTCTGCCGGCTCCAACAAGGCGCTCGAATTCCTCAATGCCGGTTCGATCGATTTCGGCTCGACCGCCGGCGCCGCCGCCCTGATCGGCAAGATCAACGGCAACCCGATCAAGTCGATCTATGTCTATTCCCGGCCGGAGTGGACCGCGCTCGTCACCGGCGCCAAGAGCGACATCACCAAGGTCTCCGATCTCAAGGGCAAGCGCGTCGCCGTCACGCGCGGCACCGATCCGCACATCTTCCTGGTCCGTGCGCTGGCCGAGGCCAAGCTGACCGAGAAGGACGTCAAGCTCGTCCTGCTGCAGCATGCCGATGGCCGCCTCGCGCTCGAGCGCGGCGATGTCGACGCCTGGGCGGGGCTCGACCCGCTGATGGCCGCCGCCGAGGTCGAGAGTGGCGCAAAGCTGTTCCATCGCAAGGCCGCCGACAACACCTGGGGCGTGCTGAATGTCCGCGAGGAGTTCGCCAAGGACAATCCGGCTCTCGTCCGCAAGGTTCTGGCGGCCTATGAGGAGGCGAGGGCCTATTCGCTGGCCAACCCGGCCGAGCTGAAGAAGACGCTGGTCGCCTACACCAAGCTCTCGGATGCCGTCATCGAGCGCCAGCTCACCCGCACCGAACTGACCCATTCGACGATCGGCCAGGCTCAGGCCGAGACGATCATCGCAGCCGGCCTCGCGCTCAAGGAGGCCGGCGTGCTGCCCGCGACGACCGATGTGAAGGCCGTGGTCGACGATCTACTCGACCGCCGCTTCGCCGCGACGAACTGAGACAGCCGGGCTGGATGAGCGCGCTCGGCATCGAGACGGCCGGCGTCGGCGAGGAGGGCGCTCCGGCCCGCCCGCGGCCGCGCCGCCGGATGCTCGCGCTCGCCGGCTTCGCCCTGCCGGTGCTTTTGGCGATCCTCTGGGAGATCGCGGTCAGGGCAGGGCTCGCCAATGGCCGGCTGATGCCGCCGCCCAGCGTCGTCGGCAAGACATTGTGGGGCCTTGCCGCGTCGGGGGAACTCCTGACCCATGCGACGGCGACGCTCTGGCGGGTCGCGGCGGGCTTCGGTCTCGGCGCGGCGGCGGGCACGCTGCTTGGCGCAGTCACCGGTGCGCTGCCGGTGGCGCGGGGTATCCTCGACCCGACGCTGCAGGCGCTGCGCGCGATCCCCTCGATCGCCTGGGTGCCGCTCTTCATCCTCTGGCTCGGCATCTTCGAAGCCTCGAAAGTCGCGTTGATCGCGGTCGGTGTGTTCTTCCCGGTCTATCTCGGCGTCGCCGCCGCGATCCAGGGCATCGACCGCAAGATCGTCGAGGTCGGCCGCGTCTTCCGTCTCGGCCGGCTGGCGATGGTGCGCCGCGTGCTCCTGCCGGCGATCCTGCCGGACTGGATCACGGCGCTGCGCTCTGGCTTAGGGCTCGGCTTCATGTTCGTGGTCGCGGCCGAGATCATGGGCGCGAGCGAGGGCCTCGGCTACCTCCTGGTGGACGGCCAGCAGCTCGGCCGCCCCGACACCATCATCGCGGCCATCATCAGCTTCGCCGTGCTCGGCAAGCTGGCAGACGGGCTGCTCGTCGCCCTGACGCGGCCGGTTCTCGCCTGGCAGGACACGGCGCGCGACAAACTCTAGAAAGTCCCCTCGATGCTGAGCTTCGAGACCCTGTCGAAAACCTATTCCGACGGCACGCAGGCCCTGTCGGCCATTACCGTCGATGTCGCCGCCGGCGAAATCCTGGCGCTGGTCGGCGGCTCCGGCTGCGGCAAGACCACGCTGCTGCGGCTGATCGCTGGGCTCGACCGACCGAGCGCCGGGCGTATTCTGCTCAATGGCGAGGCGATCACCGAGCCGCGCGCCGATGTCGGCGTCATCTTCCAGGAACCCCGCCTGTTCCCCTGGCTCTCGGTGGCCGAGAATGTCGGCTTCGGCCTGTCGCATCTCTCTGCCTTCGAGCGTGAGGGGCTGGTGACGAATGCCCTCGTCCGTGTCGGCCTCGCCGGCCATCAGGGGCGCTGGCCGCGCGAACTCTCCGGCGGCCAGCAGCAGCGCGTCGCGATCGCGCGCGCGCTGGTGACGCGGCCGAAGCTGCTCCTGATGGACGAGCCCTTCTCGGCGCTCGATGCCACCACCCGGGCGAGCCTGCATGGCCATCTCCTGGCGCTCTGGGCCGAGAGCCGCCCGACCATGGTGATGGTCACCCATGACGTCGAGGAGGCGGTGACGTTGGCCGACCGCATCATCGTGATGCAGCCCAAGCCCGGCCGCATCTTCGACGAGTTCGACAACCCGCTGCCGCGCCCGCGCGACCGGCTCTCGCCGGCCTTCGAGGCGGCGAAGCGCGAGGTGCTGCGCAGCCTCGACCGCTCGCTGCGCGACGAGGCCCCGCATCAGCAGAAGACAGCCGAGACCGCGGGGATGTGGTGGTGATTGTGGAAGGCGGCCTTCGCTTTGCGATGGCTTGCCGCCGCGCAAGCCTCTATCAGCCATCCTGACCGGCTCATCCGACACAAGGTGTAAGACCATGGACGTCACCGCTCTCCGCGCTCTCCAGGCCCCTTTGAAGGACGCCTACCGCACCGATCCCGGCGCCGCCGTCATCACGCTGAAGGCCAAGGGCGAACTCGACGACCAGCACATCGCCTGCAAGGTCGAGACCGGCCGCGCCATCGCGCTCGCAGGCCTGCACCCAGCCACCGGCGGCTCGGGCGCCGAGCTCTGCTCCGGCGACATGCTGCTGGAGGCGCTGGTCGCCTGCGCCGGCGTCACGCTGAAGGCGGTCGCGACCGCGCTTGAGATCGATCTCAAGAAGGGCATCGTCCATGCCGAGGGCGATCTCGACTTTCGCGGCACGCTCGGCGTGGCGAGGGATGCGGCCGTCGGCTTCAAGGCGATCCGGCTCTCCTTCGAGGTCGAGACCGATGCCCCGCAGGAGAAGCTCGACAGCCTGCTGAAGCTCACCGAGCGCTATTGCGTCGTGTTCCAGACGCTGAACGTCAAGCCGGAGCTGTCGGCACAGATGCAGCGGTCTGTCTGAGATTGCCGGCACCGCGCCATACTGCCGTCAAACGCCCGCTTAGAACTCCTGTGGTCGCAACCGAACAGGAGCCTCCATGCGTATCGTCCTGGCTTTCGCCGCACTGACCGTCTCCGCCGTCTCGGCCTTCGCCCAGCCTGCGGCCCCTGCCAGCTACGGCGCACGCCTGGAGGGGTTCGACTACGCCTTCCCCGTCAAGCTCCACCGCTTCCCGTCACAGCGGCAGGAGGTGGAGATGGCCTATCTCGACGTAGCGCCTTCCGGGCAGGCCAACGGCCGCACGGTCGTCCTGCTCCACGGCAAGAATTTCTGCGCGGGAACCTGGGAGAGCACGATCAAGCAGCTCAGCGAGGCCGGCTTCCGCGTCGTTGCGCCCGATCAGGTCGGCTTCTGCAAATCCACCAAGCCGGAGGCCTACCAGTTCAGCTTCCAGCAGCTCGCCGCGAACACGCATGGCCTGCTGCGCGGGCTCGGCATCGAGCGCGCCGTCGTTCTCGGCCACTCCATGGGCGGCATGCTCGCGGCGCGCTATGCGCTGATGTACCCACAAGCGGTCGAACGCCTGGTCATGGTCAACCCGATCGGGCTCGAGGACTGGCAGGAGAAGGGCGTGCCGTTCGCGGCGCTGGACGCGGCCTATCAGGGCGAGCTGAAGACCAGCTATGAGAGCATCCGGGCCTATCAGCAGCGCATCTACTACAACGGCGACTGGAAGCCCGAATACGACCGTTGGGTCAGGATGTCGGCGGGCATGTATGCGGGGCCGGGCAAGGAGATCGTCGCCTGGAACCAGGCCCAGACCTCGGACATGGTCTTCGGCCAGCCCGTCATCCACGAGTTTCCCAACATCAAGGTCGCGGCCACGCTGATGATCGGCGGCAAGGATCGGACTGCGCCGGGCGGAAATCGGGCAACGCCGGAGTTGCAGAAGCAACTGGGCCTCTACCCAGAACTCGGCCGGGCGGCGGCAAAGGCGATCCCGAAGGCGACGCTCGTCGAGTTCCCCGAGCTCGGCCACTCACCCCAGGTCGAGGCGCCCGACGAATTCCACAAGGCCTTGCTGGCCACGTTGAAATAGGCGGGCGGGGCGCTATTCGGCCGCGTTCTTCAGCGCCAGCCCCTCTGCGAAGGGCAGTGTCGGCTCGGCCTTCGCATCGTCGAAGTCGAGCGCGACGATCCGCTCGCCGCGGCTGGTGATCTTGCCGGCCGAGGTGCGGATGCCGGCGACGTCGTCCTGGGCCTGACGAAAATGCTGGTCGAGCTTCTCGGAACGCTCGCCCAGCCGCCTGACATCGGCGAGCAGCTTGCCGACCTCGCTCTGGATGACCTGCGCCTCCTCGCGCATGCGCGCGTCGCGCACCAGCGACTGCATGAGCTGGATCGCCAGCGCCAGCAGCGATGGCGAGACGATCATGATGCGGGCGCGATGCGCCTTCTGGATGACGTCGTCGAAATGCTCGTGCAGGTCGGCATAGATCGATTCCGAGGGCACGAAGAGCAGCGCCATGTCCTGCGTCTCGCCGGGCAGGAAATAGCGCTCGGCGATGTCCTTCACATGCACGCCGACATCGTTGCGCACGCGTGTCCCGGCTGCCTTCCTTGCATCCTCGCCGCGCGCTTCGCGAAGCTGCGTGAAGCTCTCCAGCGGGAACTTGGCGTCGATCACGAGGCCGCGCCCGTCACCCGGCAGGGTCACCATGCAGTCGGGCCGCCGGCCGTTCGAGAGCTGCGGCTGGAAGGAAAAGAAGGCGGCGGGCAGGCCGTCGCGGATAATTGCCTCCATCCGGCCCTGGCCATAGGCGCCGCGCGCCTGCTTGTTGGACAGCACGTCCTTGAGCGTCACGACCTCGGAGGTCAGGTCGGTCAGGTTTTTCTGGGCGGAATCGATCACGGCCAGCCGCTCCTGCAGCTTGCCGAGGCTCTCGCCGGTCTGGCGGACATTCTGTTCGAGGCCCTGTCCGACCTTGTGGCTCAACCCGTCCATCCGGTCCGCGACGAGGCGCGCCAGGTCGCCCTGCCGCGTCGAGAGGATCTCGGCCATGGACTGCATGCGCCCGGTCATTTCGGCCTGGAGACGGTTCATCTCGGCGACCTTGTCGTCCATTTCGCGGGTGCGCTCGGCCGCCATGGCTGCTTCGATGGCGCGCTCCCGGCTGCCGCGCCAGGAGGAGAATGTTGCGAGTACCAGTAGGGCAAGGCTCAGGGCGGCGAAGCCGAACGCGGCCTCGGCCCAGGTGACGGGACGGTCGAGCAGGATGAAGGCGATCTCTTTCATGGCGAGACCCTAGCCGATTCGGGTGAATGAATTCGAACGAAAGCGGAACAGTTTGACCGCCTGCGCGCAAGGGCTTATGTCGCCGGTTCGTCACAAAAAACCGCGCAGAAATCCCTTCATGGCCATACGCCCGCTCGTCATCCTGCCAGACGCCCAACTTCGCCTGGTCTCGACCCCGGTCGAGGAGATCACGCCCGAGATCCGCACGCTCGTCGCCGACATGTTCGAGACGATGTACGATGCGCCGGGCATCGGCCTTGCCGCCATCCAGATCGGCGTGCCCTGGCGCGTGGTGACGCTCGACGTCGCCAAGCGTGCCCAGAGTGACGATGAAGAAGGCGAGGGGGACGAGGATGCCGACGGCGGCCAGGAGAAGCGCGACGCGCAGCCGCGCAATCCGATGGCCTTCATCAACCCGGAGATCACCTGGTCTTCGGAGGAGCGCAGCGTCTACGAGGAAGGCTGCCTCTCGATCCCTGAATATTACGAGGAGGTCGAGCGCCCGGCTTCGGTCAAGGTCCGCTATACCGATCTCGAAGGCAAGCAGCAGGAGATCGAGGCCGACGGGCTGCTCGCCACCTGCCTGCAGCACGAAATCGACCATCTCAACGGTGTGCTGTTCATCGACCATCTCTCGCGCCTCAAGCGCGAGCGCGTCACCAAGCGTTTCGCCAAGCAGGCGAGGCGAGAGGCGTAACGCGGCGGCTATCGGTGTTTCCGCAGCCCTCATCCTGAGGAGCCGCGTCAGCGGCGTCTCGAAGGATGCTCCAGACGGTTCCGGAGCCTCCTGGAACATCCTTCGAGACGCGGCCCATGCCCGCTCCTCAGGATGAGGGCTCGAATGATTGTTTCGTCGGCGGGCAACGTCTGCCCCACTAAGGTAAAATCGAGCGTATGAGTTTGCGCGTCATCTTCATGGGCACCCCCGATTTTGCGGTGCCAACCCTCACCGAAATCATCGGCCAGGGCCACGAGGTCGTGAGCTGCTATACGCGTGCGCCGGCCCAGGCCGGGCGCGGGCTGGAGCTCAAGCCGTCGCCCGTGCAGAAGGCGGCCGAGCGCTTCGGCATTCCTGTCTTCACGCCCGCGACCCTGAAGACATCAGAGGCCGCCGAGCAGATCGCCTCCCATCAGGCCGACGTCGCCGTCGTTGTCGCCTATGGCATGATCCTGCCCCAGGCGATCCTCGACCTGCCGGAACTCGGCTGTCTCAACCTGCATGCCTCACTGTTGCCGCGCTGGCGCGGCGCGGCGCCGATCCAGCGCGCGGTCATGGCCGGCGATGCCGAGAGCGGCGTCTGCGTCATGAAGATGGAAGCCGGCCTCGACACCGGCCCGGTCGGCATGGTCGAGCGGTTGGAGATCGATCCCGACATGACGGCCGGCGAGCTGCATGATCGTCTGGCGCCGCTCGGCGCGGACCTGATGGTGCGTGCGCTCGCGGCGCTGGGCCGCGGAGCCTTGCGCTTCACGGCGCAGCCGGAGGAGGGCGTGACCTACGCCGCTAAGATCGGCAATGCCGAGGCGAAGCTGAACTGGGCCCGCCCGGCCAAGCAGGTGCATGATCTGGTGCGCGGGCTTGCGCCATTTCCCGGTGCTTTCGCCGAGGTCGATCTCGGCAAGGGGCCCGAGCGCCTCAAGATCCTGCGTACGGCGCTCGCCGGTGGCGCTGCCGAGCCGGGCATGCTCCTCGACGATGAGGGCACGGTTGCCTGCGCGGAAGGCGCCGTGAAGCTCTTGCAGGTCCAGCGGGCCGGCGGCAGGCCCGTCAGCGGAGCCGAGTTCCTCCGCGGAGCGAGGCTCGGCGCCGGCGGCATGCTCTGATGCCGCGCTACAAGCTCGTCATCGAATATGACGGTACGCCCTTCTCGGGCTGGCAGCGCCAACTCAACGGGCCCTCGGTGCAGCAGAGCGTCGAGGAGGCGGTCGAGGCCTTCTGCGGGCACGCCGTGCGGCTGCACTGCGCCGGGCGCACCGATGCCGGTGTCCACGCGACGCATCAGGTCGCCCATGTCGATCTCGACAAGGACTGGCGCACCGATGTGGTGCGCGATGCCAGCAATGCCCGCCTCAAGCGCCTGCCGGTCGCCGTCGTGAGCGCCGAAGCCGTGCCCGACGATTTCGACGCACGGATCTCGGCCAAGCGGCGCTACTATATCTACCGCATCATCGACCGGCGCGCCCAGCCCGCGCTCGACCGCGACCGGCTCTGGCATGTGCCGGTCAAGCTCGATCACGAGGCGATGGATCGTGCCGGTAAAGCCCTGCTCGGCCATCACGACTTCACCACCTTCCGCGCCGCCGAATGCCAGGCTAACAGCCCGATGCGGACGCTGGACCGGCTCGATGTCCGGCGCGAGGGCGACGAGATCGTGGTCTATGCCCATGCCCGCTCCTTCCTGCACCATCAGGTCCGCTCGATCGTCGGCTGCCTGAAGATGGTCGGCGCCGGGCGCTGGCCGGAGAACAAGCTGGGCAAGGTCCTGGCTGCGCAGGACCGCTCGCAATGCGCCGCGCTGGCGCCGCCCTGCGGGTTGTATCTGGCCGGCGTGGACTACTGAGCACGGACGAGACAGGCCCCGCGCGCTCAACTGGAAAAGCCTCCCGTCATTGCGAGCGCAGCGAAGCAATCCAGGGGGACGTCGAGCGAGCCGTTCTGGATTGCTTCGCTGCGCTCGCGATGACGGACCAGCGGCCTCGAAAGGCTGCTGGAATCAGAGCGGCAGCAATCCGAAGAGCCGCACGACGCTGTAATCCGCGATCACGCTCGCCAGCACGATCGGGGCGGCGATCCGGCTCTCCGCGCCGAAGGCGGCGCGCGCCACGCAGTAGCGCAGCCGCAGCACGATCGCGCCGAAGGCCAGCGCCTGCAGGCCGGCGAGGCTCGGATATGACCAGCCGATCGCGAAAACGGTGGCCGGGACGGCCATCAGGCTGGCCGAGACGATGCCGGCCCAGTTCCAGGCGATGACGAAGCTGGTGAAGCGTGGCGCGTGCGCGAGGTTGGGCGCGAGTCCGATCAGGAGGGCCGGCACGGCCAGCACGGCCAGAAGCTCGGCACCGATCACGGCCATGGTCAGGGCGGGGGAGGCGAACAATCCGGCGGAATTGGGCAGGCCGGCCAGAAGGCGGACGGCCGCCAGGATCGCGATCGTGGCGGGCAGCATCAGCGCGAAGGCGAGGAAAGAGCGCCAGAACCCGTCTCGCGTCAGGTCCAGTTCCTGGAGGGCCTCGGAGCCGCGCGTCATCAGGTGCCATGACCCGCGCAGCGACCGCGCCACATCGTCAGCAGCAAGCCTCATGGCTCCATTCCTTAGACTTTCGTCTAAGATGAATATTGGCGCGTCGGGCCCCCGCGTCAAGGGCCATGTTGCACTGCAAAATAGATACCGAGTAGCCGATGCGTGATCCGCTCCAGCGCCAGCAGGTCCGCAACCGCGACGCATTCATTGACCTGATGCATGGTCTGGCCGACAACGCCGTATTCGACGACGGGGCAGTAATTCTTGATGAAGCGCGCATCCGAGGTGCCGCCCGTGGTCGAGAGCGCCGGGCGCTTGCCGGTTTCGGCTTCAACCGCGTCGCTGACCATCGCGACGAAGGGGCCTGGCTGCGTCAGGAAGGCGACCGAATTGGTCGGGTCGAAGCTGATCTCGTAGCGCACGGTGTTGCCCGCCGCCTCGCGCAGGCGTCGCTCGATCTCCGCGGCCAGCGTCTCCGGCGTCCAGACATTGTTGAAGCGGATGTTGAACACGGCCTTCGCCAGGGCGGGCACGACATTTGTCGCCGGGTTGCCGACATCGAGCGTCGTCACTTCGAGATTGCTTGGATCGAAATGCTCGGTGCCCTGGTCCAGCGGCGTGGCGTCCAGCGCCGCCAGCAGCCGAACCATGCCGCGGATCGGGTTGTCGGCGAGATGCGGGTAGCCGACATGGCCCTGCTTGCCGTTGACCGTGAGGCGCCCCGTCAGCGAGCCGCGCCGCCCGATCTTGATCATGTCGCTCATCGCAGCCGGGTTGGTCGGCTCGCCGAGCAGGCAATGGTCGAAGCGCTCGCCGCGCGCATGCGCCCATTCCAGCAGCTTGACGGTGCCGTTGACGGCCGGGCCTTCCTCGTCGCCGGTGACGAGAAAGGCGATCGAACCCGGCGCCTCGGGGTTCTCGCGCCGGAAGCGCAGCGCGGCCGCCATCATCGCGGCGAGCCCGCCCTTCATGTCGCAGGCGCCGCGCCCATGCAGCACGCCGTCCACGACGGCGCCGCCGAAGGGATCGCGGCTCCATGCTGCCGCATCGCCGACCGGCACGACATCGGTATGGCCGGCGATGACGAAGACCGGCGCTTGCGTGCCGATCCGGGCGTAGAGATTCTCGATATCGGGCATATCGGGCGCGCTGAAGACGGGTCGCTCGACGCTGTAACCCTCATTCGAGAGCACGGCGCCGAGCAGCGCCAGTGCGCCGCCTTCATCGGGTGTCACCGACGGGCAGCGTATCAGCGCCTGTGTCAGCGCGACGGGGTCGAGGGGATCGAGGTCGGGGCGTGGGGCGGTGTCCATGCCCCCGCTTTAGCATCGGCGCCATCGGCCGCAAGCGGTTCCCCGCCTTGCACGGACGGCATCAGGCCGAGATCGACGAGCGCAAACAGCCAGGCGATCAGCGAGACCGTGTCGAGCGAGGGCGCCCAGGCATAGGGTAGCCATGGCTGGATCTGGCCCGGCAGGACGATCGCGCAGATCAGAACGATCCCGTAAACCGCGCTGCTGCCGCGATCGACGGCGCGCTTGGCCGCGAGTGCGGCCCATGGGAACAGCGCGAAGGCCTGGGCGAAGGCAACGGCCCGTCCCGCATCGTGCCCGAACAGCGCCGGTGCCGTCTGCTGGACGCCGAGCAGGGCGAGCGCCACCAGCGCACTCCCCAGCCAGAAGCGGCCGAGGCCGATACGTCCGTCAAAGTCGGTGAGCAGGCGGAAAAGGGACATCGATCAGGCTCCGATGTCTTCAATCTGGCATGCCCAGCCCGCGGCTGGAAGGATATGGTGAATAAAGGGTTAACGCGTCCGGATCGAGTTCGTCGCAGAAAAGGCTTGAACGCCGGGTCCCGCGCCGCTAGCTGCGGCGGCAGGTGTTGGCATTCCGCAGACGAGATTTGGGGCTTCAGACCAGATTTGGGCTTCGCGCGGTCTGGCCTCATTTCGGATTTGAGGGGCGCGCAGGTGCCCGAGCGAAGGTTTGCGACATGACCATCCGTTTCCATCGCGGCGATCTGCCTGACGGCTTCGACGCCGGCGCCAGCATCGCCATCGACACCGAGACGCTCGGGTTGAACCCGCATCGCGACCGGCTCTGCGTGGTCCAGCTCTCGCGCGGCGACGGCACGGCCGATGTCGTCCAGATCCCGAAGGGCGGTGAGCGCCCGGTCAACCTGATCCGGCTGCTGGAAGACCCGTCGGTCCTCAAGCTGTTCCATTTTGCGCGCTTCGACATCGCGGTGCTGCGCCAGGCCTTCGGCGTCGTCACCGGCCCGGTCTACTGCACCAAGATCGCCTCCAAGCTGACCCGCACCTACACCGACCGGCACGGGCTCAAGGACCTGGTCCGGGAACTGCTCGGCGTCGAACTCTCCAAGCAGCAGCAATCCTCCGATTGGGGGGCGGATACACTAAGCGAGGCCCAGCTCACCTATGCGGCCTCGGATGTGCTGCATCTGCACGCGCTGCATGCGCGGCTGGAGACGATGCTCGCCCGCGAAGGGCGTACCCATCTGGCGAAGGCCTGCTTCGAGTTCCTGCCCTCCCGCGCCGAGCTCGATCTGGCGGGCTGGCCCGAGAACGACATTTTTGCGCATACTTGACAAATTCCAAGCCGTTACTTGACAAATTCCAAGCCATCTTGCGTCAGTCTGGCTGTGGTTGACCGGTGCGAGGGCGCGCGCCGAATGACACGAAAAAGCCGCCAGCAACTGGCATTGCGCGGGACATGACTGTAGCGATGACAACCAATGACTGGGCCGCCCGCCCCGATGGGCGCGGGGAGCCAAGGAGCTTGGCCCGCCGTCAGGCGGCCTTCGGCGCCGCGCGCCGGCACACCATGCTCGTCCGCTTCCTGCGCCGCGCCATTCCCGTCGGCGCCGTCGTCGCGGTGCTGGCCCTGATCGTGGCGCCTTTCCTCAATCCGCTGCGCGGCGTCGCCAACATGTCGCTCGGCGCGGTCGGCATTTCCGGCGGCAAGGTGAAGATGGATACGCCTCGCCTCTCGGGCTATCGCAAGGACAATCGCCCCTATGAGGTCACGGCCGAGGCGGCGCTCCAGGAAATCCGCAACCCGACGCAGGTCGAACTGCAGGCGTTGACGGCCAGGCTGCAGATGGAGCGTGAGGGCTGGGTCACAGTCAACGCCAAGACTGGTCTGTTCGATACGCAGAAGGAAAAGCTGCGGCTCGTCGACGACGTGCGCGTCAAGACCGAAGCGGGCTATGATATCCGCATGAAGACCGCCGATGTCGATTTCAAAGGCGGCACGGTGGTCTCGAAGGAGCCGGTGAAGGTTAGCCTCGGCACGACAACCGTCGACGCCGATACGCTTGACGTGAAGGACAATGGCGCGCTGATCGCTTTCCAGGGCCGGGTCCGTGTCTATATTCCCAATGCGCCGGCCGGCACGATCGCGGGCCCCGAGCGGGAAGGCAGCACGCCGCAACTGGAACTGCTTCAGTCGGGGCGTTCCACGTCCGCTGGCGAGACGTCGTCGACGGGCAAGCAGCCGAGCGGGACGGGAGAGTGACAATGCAGGTAGCCATGAGCCTCTTCAGCTTCGTCCGCTTCGGCGCGGTCTCCCGGCAGGCCGCCATGCTCGCGGCGGTTGCGGGCGCCATCCTCGTCTGTCTGCCGCAGGACGGCTTCGCGCAGGGCCGTGGCCGCGGCGGTGCGGCAAGCTCTCCGCTCGGCGGCCTCGGCGGTGACAGCAAGGAACCGATCAAGATCGACGCCGACAAGCTCGACGTGCTCGACAAGGACAACCGCGCCGTGTTCAGCGGCAATGTCGTCGCCGTCCAGGGCGAGACCACGGTGCGTTGCTCGATCATGACCGTGTTCTACGAAGGGCGCAGCGGCGGGCAGAACGGGGCAGGAGCGGCACGCACCACGGCTGCGCCAGCGGCACCCGCTGCCCCCGGCGCGGCGCCGAGGCAGTCCAACGACTCATCGATCAAGCGCATCGAATGCAAGGGGCCGGTTACCGTCGTCTCGAAGACGCAGGCCGCGACCTCCGACAATGCGGTGTTCGACCGCGCCAACAACCAGGTCATCATGACCGGCAACGTCGCGCTGAACGACGGCCCCAACATCACGCGCGGCGAGAAGCTGACCTACAACACCGTCACCGGCATCGCCAATGTCGAGACGAACAAGGGCGGTCGCGTCCAGGGCTTCTTCGTGCCGAACGCCCCCGAGGCCGGCGCCAAGCCCGCTGCCGGCGCAACGCCTGCCAAACCGGCGACGCCCAGCAACTGAGCCGGTTCCGCACGCGCTTCGCGGGCATTCCGCCGACCTCCCTCCAGACCAGGCACAGCGCCCGCAGTGACAATCTCCGACATGCCGCAAACCGACACGGTGCCCGCTCGCGAAGTGCCGACGACCCAGCCGCGGGGTGCTGGCGTGTTCAGCCGCCTGTTCGGCCGATCCGGGCGAGGCGACGCAAGCGTCGTCGGCATCGGTTCCTCGGAAGCCGCCGCGATCGGCGGACCCGGCATCCTCGCGGTCAGCGGCCTGCGCAAGAGCTATGGCGGCCGCACGGTGGTGACCGATGCGAGCCTGCATCTGCGCCAGGGCGAGGCCGTCGGGCTGCTCGGCCCCAACGGCGCCGGCAAGACCACGATCTTCTACATGATCACCGGGCTGGTCGCCGCCGATCTCGGCACGATCTCGCTGGAGGGGAACGACATCACGCAGTTGCCAATGTACCAGCGCGCGCGGCTGGGCATCGGTTACCTGCCCCAGGAAGCCTCGATCTTTCGTGGCCTCAGCGTCGAGGACAACATCCGCGCCGTGCTCGAGGTGGTGGAGCCGGACCGCAAGGCCCGCGAGCGACAGCTCGACCAGTTGCTCGAGGAATTCACCATCGCGCGCCTGCGCAAGGCACCTTCGATCGCGCTGTCGGGCGGCGAGCGGCGGCGCTGCGAGATCGCGCGTGCGCTCGCCGGCAAGCCCTCCTTCATCCTGCTCGACGAGCCCTTCGCCGGCATTGACCCGATCGCGGTCGGCGACATCCAGGCGCTGGTGCGGCAGCTCACCGATCGCGGCATCGGCGTCCTGATCACGGATCATAATGTCCGCGAGACGCTGGGCCTCGTCGATCGCGCCTACATCATCCATTCCGGTCGCGTGCTGACCGAGGGCTCGCCGGCCGAGATCATCGCCAACCCCGACGTCCGCCGCGTCTATCTTGGCGAGGATTTCCGACTCTAGCGCTGCCGTGGATACAGCCGGTCGGCGATGTGTCCAGGGCCGGCATGATGACGGCGGGTCTGGCGATCACCGGCCGGTGCCGCCGAAGCGCGTCTGCGCGGCGGCAACGAAATCCCGACCTGCCACTTCCCTTGCATGTTGCAGTGCATTAATTTCCTCGCTCAATGACGAGGCAAGGCTTTGACGCGCCAGCCGGACGGCGCTAGTCTGCCCTTTAAGCAAGAAGTGTGCCGAAATGGCGCGCTGGCACGGAAGGGTCGATGCCGCAATGGCGATGATGCCTCGCATGGAGCTGCGCCAGGGCCAGTCCCTGGTCATGACGCCGCAGTTGCTGCAGGCGATCAAGCTTCTGCAATTGTCGCATCTCGAGCTGCAGAACTTCGTCGAGGGTGAACTTGAGCGCAATCCGCTGCTGGAGCGCGACGATGCCTCGGACGGCCCGTTCCAGGCCAACGGCGCCGACAATACCCATGCCGCCGACCCCGAGACCTATGCCCGTGCCGAAAGCTTGAACAGCCAGGAGGGCATGGAAAACCGGCTCGGCACCGGGCTCGACAACGTCTTCCAGGGTGAGCAGCCGAGCGTGGCGCGGCTGGATACCCGAGGCGCCGACAGCCTGCCCATCATCGGCGGCGCCTATGGCGGTTCCGGCGGCTCCTTCGAGGAGGGGCCGGACGGCTTCGAGAGCAGCCTGACGGTCGAGGCCTCGCTGCACGACCATCTCAGCACGCAGCTCGACCTCGCGGTGCATCTGCCGGCCGATCGCCTGATCGGCCGCCATCTGATCGATGCGGTGGACGATGCCGGCTATCTCGGCGAGCCGCTTCCCGACATCGCCGAGCGGCTGGGCGTCTCGGTCGCTCGTGTCGAGGGCGTCCTGCGCATCGTCCAGAGCTTCGATCCTTCGGGCGTAGCGGCGCGCGACGTCTGCGAATGTCTGTCGATCCAATTGCGCGACCGCGACCGCTTCGACCCCGCCATGCAGGCGCTCGTCGCCAATCTCCATCTCGTCGCCAAGCGCGATTTCACGGCGCTCAAGCGGCTCTGTGGCGTGGACGACGAGGACATCGCCGACATGGTCGCCGAGATCCGGCGGCTCGATCCCAAGCCCGGCCGTGGTTTCGGCGGCTCGACGGCCGAGACGGTGGTGCCCGATGTCTTCATCCGGGCCGCCCCAGACGGCTCCTGGCTGGTCGACCTGAACCCCGACACGCTGCCACGCGTGCTGATCAATCAGACCTACCACGCCAAGGTCTCGAAGGCCGCCCGCAAGGACGAGGACAAGGCCTTCATTGCCGAGTGCCTGCAGACGGCGAACTGGCTAACCCGGTCGCTGGAGCAGCGCGCCCGCACCATCCTCAAGGTGGCGAGCGAAATCGTGCGCCAGCAGGACGGGTTCTTCGCCCATGGTGTCGAGCATCTGCGCCCGCTCAACCTCAAGACAGTGGCCGATGCCATCGGCATGCATGAATCGACCGTCTCGCGCGTCACCTCGAACAAATATCTGATCTGCTCGCGTGGCGTCTTCGAGATGAAGTACTTCTTCTCGGCCGCGATAGCCGCCACCGGCTATGGCGAGGCCCATTCGGCGGAAGCCGTGCGCTTCCGCATCCGCCAGATGATCGACGACGAGGCGCCGGCCGATGTGTTGTCCGACGATGCGATCGTCGCGCGCCTCAAGGCCGGCGGCATCGACATCGCGCGCCGAACCGTCGCGAAGTACCGGGAATCCCTGCGAATCCCGTCGTCGATGGAGCGCCGGCGCGAGAAGGTCGCCATGGCGATGGGCAGCCGCTGAGCCAGGAGTGCGGCAGCACTGCATCTTTGGGCCATATCATTGACATACCCGGTACCCAGTTCTTAGCTCCTAGTGATGGCCGATCTCCCGGCCATGACTAACAAGGGGAAGCACTCCATGAGCTTGCGAATCTCCGGCAAGAACCTTGATGTCGGCGAGGCCCTGCGCGGGCAGGCCGAGGCCCGCGTGGCCGCTGCCCTCGGCAAATATTTCGAAGGTGGCTATCAGGGTCATGTCACCGTCGGAAAGGACGGCACGGCCTTCAAGACGGACGGTGTTCTGCATCTGTCATCGGGAATCACGCTTGAGGCCTCCGGCACGGCACATGATGCCTATGCCAGCCTCGACAAGATGGCGGAGCGCATCGAGAAGCGCCTGCGCCGCTACAAGCGGCGGCTCAAGGATCGCTCTGCCTCGGCCAATGGTCGCGAGCCGGGCGTCGAAATCCCCAGCTATGTGATTGCTGCTCCGGATCAGGAAATCGAGGAGATCGAGCTCGAAGCAGCCGGGGACAACCCCGTGATCGTCGCCGAATCCACGAAATCCCTGCATGTCAGGACTGTCGGCGACGCCGTCGCGGAGCTCGACCTCACCGGCGCGCCGGTGGTGATCTTCCGCCATGCTGGCAATGGCAGGATGAACGTCGTATACCGCCGCCGCGACGGCAACATCGGCTGGATCGATCCGCCGGCGTCGCTGTCGTAGGTCTGGCGGGATCCCGCGCGGGCCTCGAACCTTGACCCCGCCGCAACTCTCTCCAAACGCGGCACGGGACATGCATGGACTGGCGCATGACGCTGATCGATCTCCTGACTCCCGCGGCGGTGATTTCGCCGCTGCGGGCCAATGGCAAGAAGCAGGCGCTACAGGAACTGGCCCAGCACGCGGCGCTGGTGACAGGCCTGCCTGAGCGCGAGCTCTACGAGTCGCTGCTCCAGCGGGAACGCCTGGGCTCGACCGGCATCGGCGACGGCATCGCGATCCCTCACGGGCGCATGCCGGGCATCGACCGCCTGGTCGGCCTGTTCGCCCGCGCCGACAAGCCGCTCGACTTCGACGCCCTCGACGGCCAGCCGGTCGATATCATCTTCGTGCTGATCGCACCCGAAGGCGCCGGCGCCGATCATCTGAAGGCGCTGGCCCGCGTCGCCCGGGTGCTGCGCAACCCCTCGGTGCTCGAACAGATCCGCAATATCCGCGATCCCGCCGCGATCTACGCGGTTCTGGCCGAGTCGGCCGCCAAGGCGGCCTGATCCCGGCAAAGAGCCTCTTGCCCGATGCGCCGCAAGCGTGGCCGGTGCGACCCCATCGCAGTCTCTTGCATTTGACCAGATCGCAACATCGTCTATTCGATCCGGCGTCCCTCCTGCCCCCCGGGCCGGAGGGACGCCGTTCAATGCCGGAGTGCCGCTGATGGCCTATACCCATGTCGATCTCTTCCCGCTCGGCGAGGACAGGACGCCCTATCGCGCGCTCGGCCGCGAAGGCGTTTCGGTCGAGAGGATCGGCGACCGCGAGGTGCTGAGCGTGTCGCGCGAGGCGATCCGCAAGCTCAGCGAGCAGGCCTTCATCGACATCAACCATCTGCTGCGCCCGGGCCATCTCGCCCAGCTCCAGAAGATCCTCGACGACCCCGAGGCGACCTCGAACGACAAGTTCGTCGCCTATGATCTGCTCAAGAACGCCAACATCGCAGCCGGTGGCGTACTCCCGATGTGCCAGGACACCGGCACGGCGATCATCATGGGCAAGAAGGGCCGCATGGTCTGGACCGATGGCGAGGATGAGCAGGCCCTGGGCGAGGGCGTGGCCGACGCCTATTTCAAGCGCAACCTGCGCTATTCCCAGGTCGCGCCCCTGTCGATGTTCGAGGAGAAGAACACCGCGACCAACCTGCCGGCGCAGATCGACATCTATGCCGAGGGCAAGGGATACAGCGAGGATGCCTACAAATTCCTCTTCGTCGCCAAGGGCGGCGGCTCGGCCAACAAGACCTTCCTGTTCCAGGCAACGCCTTCGCTGCTGACGAAGGACCGGATGATGGCCTTCCTGAAGGAGAAGATCCTGACGCTGGGCACGGCCGCTTGCCCGCCCTATCACCTCGCCATCGTCATCGGCGGCACCTCGGCCGAGCAGAACCTCAAGACCGTCAAGCTCGCCTCGACGAAATATCTCGACGCGCTGCCGACCGAAGGCTCAGCCACCGGTCATGCCTTCCGCGACCTCGCCATGGAAGAGGAGGTCCACAAGCTGACGCAGGCGCTCGGCGTTGGCGCGCAGTTCGGTGGCAAGTATTTCTGCCACGACGTGCGCGTCATCCGCCTGCCGCGCCATGGCGCCTCGCTGCCGATCGGGCTCGGCGTTTCCTGCTCGGCCGACCGTCAGGCCAAGGGCAAGATCACCAAGGACGGCATCTTCCTCGAGGCGCTGGAGACCAACCCGGCCAAATACCTGCCCGAGGTCGAGGATGCCTCGCTCGGCGGCGACGTGGTCAAGGTCGACCTCAACCGGCCGATGAGCGAGATCCTCGCCACGCTGACGAAATATCCGGTGAAGACGCGGCTTTCGCTGACCGGCACCATCATCGTCGCCCGCGATTCCGCCCATGCCAAGATCCGCGAGCGGCTCGAAAGCGGGCAGGGCATGCCCGACTATCTGAAGAACCACCCGGTCTATTACGCCGGCCCGGCCAAGACGCCCGACGGCATGGCCTCGGGCTCGTTCGGGCCGACGACCGCCGGCCGCATGGACTCCTTCGTCGACCAGTTCCAGTCCTTCGGCGGCTCGATGGTGATGCTCGCCAAGGGCAACCGTTCCGCGGCGGTGCGGGAAGCCTGCAAGACGCATGGCGGCTTCTATCTCGGTTCGATCGGCGGCCCCGCCGCGCGCCTGGCGCAGGACTGCATCCGGAAGGTCGAGGTCCTGGAATATCCCGAACTCGGGATGGAGGCGGTCTGGCGCATCGAGGTCGAGGATTTCCCGGCCTTCATCGTCATCGACGACAAGGGCAACGACTTCTTCAAGGAGCTGAATCTCGGATGAGGTCGCTCACGCTTCCGGGCGTCGCGCTGTTGCTTTGTGCTGCTGCCGCTCCGGCTCTGGCGCAGAGCCGTCCCGCGACCTGTGCTCGTGACCTGCTGCAGAACGAGGCGGCGCTGCATCGTCAGCAGCGACTGCTGACGGGCGTCGCCAATGCCGACCAGGCGGCGCAGTGCAAGGTCTGGCGCGAGCATGTCGGCTTCCTCCAGAGTTCCCGTGCTGTCTTCGCGACGTGCCAGAGCGGCGCGCAGCGCGAGCAGAATGTCGCGACGATGGATTCAGACCTGGCGGACTACCGCGTGCTGCTCTCGAACCGCTGCGGCGACAAACGCTGAACGGCATGTCGTCATTGCGAGCGGAGCGAAGCAATCCAGCCTCACGCGCTGCCGCTCTGGATTGCTTCGCTCCACTCGCAATGACGGGGGGGCGCACAATGACGACCGGCCGCGGCCGAACCCGAATGGAGACGATCCTATGACCGATCAGCCGCAATCGCCCCTCGGCGTCGCCGTCGTCCCCGTGACCGCGTTCCAGCAGAACTGCTCGATCCTCTGGTGCACGCGCACGAAACAGGCCGCGATCGTCGATCCGGGCGGCGATGTCGCATTGATTCAAGGGGCGTTGAAGGAAATGGGTGTCACGCCGGCCGCGATCTGGCTGACCCATGGCCATCTCGACCATGCTGGCGGCGCGACCGAACTGGCGGAAGCGCTGTCGATTCCGATCATCGGACCGCATGAGGCGGACAAGTTCCTGCTCGACGACCTGCCCAGGTCGGGCCTGCGCTTCGACATTCTTGACATGAAGGCGGTCACGCCGTCGCGCTGGCTCGCCGAGGGCGACGAGGTCTCGGTCGGCGATGTCTCCTTCTCCGTCGCGCATGTGCCGGGCCATACGCCCGGCCACATCACCTTCTTCCAGAAGGATCTGCGCTTCCTGCTGGCGGGCGACACGGTCTTCGCAGGCTCCGTCGGCCGAACCGATTTTCCCTATGGCAGCCACGAGACGCTGATCGCCGGCATCAAGGCCAAGCTGTTGCCGCTGGGCGACGACGTGCAGTTCCTGCCCGGCCATGGCCCGGCCGGCACGCTGGGCGAGGAACGGTTGAACAATCCGTTCCTGCAGGGCTGAGCAGTGCAACGCCGCGAAAGCGGCCTCAACTGTTGTTGAAGCGCGAGATCAGGTTCTGGACGCGCCCCTCCCGGGGCGGCGGTGGCGGCGCCACGTGGGCGGGGCGTGGCGGCGGCGCGGGCCGGCGCGGCAGGTTCAGCTTCGAGCCAACGGTCATCGGGGTTCCGCCGAAGGTGATGTAATCGACATCGTGCCAGTCGGTGCCCGGCATGTTGCGCACCAAGAGCTTCAGGAAGGTGACGAGATGCATCTCCTGCGAGCGGTAATGCCCGTTCTTCTCGTGGACCCCGCGAATCCGGCCGTTCTCGACGCGCATCATGCCCGAGGCGAGCACGGGCGCGCCGCACATGAAGCTCGAATGGTGGAAGATGCCGTTCACATGCATGCCGGCATAGAGCACGTTCCGCGGGCTGAGCACGAAGGCAACCCAGCCGGTCGTCATGCCGCGCAGCGCATTCGACGGCCAGGTGCCGGTGTCGAGCAGCCTGTCATCGGCATTCGCGAACACGACCGAGCGTGACATCTTGCTGAGGATCATGTTCTGGACGATCGGCGACATGCGCGACCGCATCAGCCCGTTGTCGAACGAGACCTCGAACAGGGCACGGTAGATCAGGTCGTCGACATAGCGCACCGAGACTTCGGCCAGTTCCTTCCGGGCCGTCGGGTCGAGCTTGTCGAGATACTCCCAGAACGAGCACTGTTCCGAGGAGGCTGCCCAGTTGTTGTAGTGGTTCTTGAGTTCCTGCCCGCGGCGGTGGTGCTGGTCCAGCACTTCGAGCCAGTTCTCCTCCTGCATCAGCCGCACCGGGGCCGCGTCATGGCCCTTCATCGATCCTTTCGGGATGAGCTTGCTGATGGCGGCCTTGGCCTTGGCCCAGTTCTGCAGGCCGCGCAGCTCGGCGACGGCCGCCTCGTGCAGGTCCTGGATCGCCATGGCGCGGAAGGATTCGTGGTGGTCGATCTTGGTCTGCTTGTCGCTGAGCCAGCTATCGCACAGCGCGATGAGCGCGAGCAGGCCCTGCGTCCTCATCTTGCGCTCGTCGCGCGGGATGGTGGCATAACGCGGCAGGGCCGTGTCGATCTTCAGCAGGGTCTTGTTGATCCGACGCGCGAAACGCTTGGATGTATCTTTCCTGAAGAGTTCTGCGCCGCCCGCGCGCAGATAGGCCTTCCCCTTCGGCTCCGCCATCACGCCCTCCCCCGATTGCAGCCCCCATGATGAGGGCAGTCGAGGTTGACGCAAGGAGAGTTCTAGGATTGCCGAGATATATTTTCAGGGCTGGAAACGCCAACGGCCATGTCCGGAAGGGCGCGCGTACATCCGGCGTCACACTTCGGGCTCATGGCCGTCTTCTGCAGCGCTGGAGGACAGTGGAACGCCCTCGACATCGCCGTGATCCCAAGATGGTAGCGCCGTCTCGGGATTACAAGGGGCGGCGTCTCGACGCTCGTCCGGCTGCCGGCGCGAACGCCGACAGCCCTGAACGCTCCCCGGGCTTCCGTCAGCCGTCGAGAACACCCAGGAGGAAGTCCTGCTTGCCGATCTGGATGCCGTTCTTGCGCAGGATCGCGTAGGCGGTGGCGGCGTGGAAATAGAAGTTCGGCACCGCAAAGCGGGTGAGATAGACCTCGCCCGGCATCGTCACGGTGGCGCTCGGGCCGCGCGGGAAGGTGACCTCGCGTGTGACGCCTGCCTCGAAGGCTGCGTCGTCGATCCCCTCGACAAAGGCCAGCACCTTGGCGATGCGCGCCTTGAGTTCGTCGAAGCTCTTTTCCTCGTCGGGATGCTTCGGGTTCTCGCCGCCGGCGAGGCGCGCCGCGGCGTTCTTGGCGAAGTCGCAGGCGAGCTGGATCTGGCGGGAGAAGGGCAGCATGTCCGGTGCCAGCCGCGCGCTCAGCAGCACATCGGGCTGGATCTTGCGGGCGGCCGCCTGCTCGACGGTCTTGTCGAGGATGACGTCGAGCGCCTTCAGGGTCTGGACGAAGCCGTTGAGCGCGGCAGAACGGGCGGTGATGGGCATGGCGCTATCCTCGAACGAAAAACGGGCCCGGTGGGCCCGCTTACGCTCTCGATATAAGCCCTGCCGCGGCAATTGCAGCAGCAGGGTTCGATCAAACCTTGCCAGGATCAGTCCTTGGCGCGCTCGACATAGGAGCCGTCTTCCGTCATCACGACGATGCGCACGCCGGGGCCGATATGCGGCGGCACGGCGGTCCGCACGCCATTGACCAGGATCGCCGGCTTGTAGGAGGACGACGCCGTCTGCCCCTTGGTGACCGGCTCGGTCTCGGCGACCTCGACGACGACGCGCTGCGGCAGTTCGATAGAGACGGCCTTCTCCTCGAACACCGAGAGCGAGACCTTCATGCCTTCCTGGAGATAGGGAGCCATGTTGCCGACCACGTCGCCGTCGACATTGATCTGGTCGAAGGTCTCGGGGTTCATGAAGACGTACTGCTCGCCGTCCTGGTAGAGATAGGTGAAGTCGCGATCCTCGACATAGGCGCGCTCGACCTGCTCGGTCGTCTTGTAGCGCTGGGTCATCTTGGTGCCGTCATGGATCCGGCGCATGTCGATCTGCGTCGTCGGCGTGCCCTTGCCGGGAAAGAAGCTCTCGGCCGAGAGCACCGAGCAGAGATGCCCGTCGAGTTCGAGCACATTGCCCTTGCGAACGGAGGATGCGATGACCTTGACCACGTGACTTGTCCTTGAGCTTGCGCCGCGCCTGCGCGCCTTGTGCGAATTCGTTGCCGCGCAACTACCGCATCAGGGGCCGAAACGGAAGCCATCGAGCGGCGGAACGGACGGTCTTCGCTTGACTTTCCGTGATCGTAGATACAATTAAAGGGTGGATATCAGCTTCGACCCCGCCAAGAGCGAGCGGAATGCCCGTGAGCGGGACTTGCCGTTCGAGCGGGTCTACGAATTCGATTTCGACACTGCGGTGATCTGGCCGGATCTGCGGTTCGACTATCCCGAACCTCGCTTTATTGCCACGGGCCTGATTGGAGCACGCGTTCATGTCGTCTGCTACACGCCGACCGCGGAAGGCATCCGCATCATCAGTTTCCGAAAGGCCAATGACCGAGAGGTGGGGCGCTATGTCCGCGAAAGATCGTGAGGCCGCCCTAGCCCTGCCGCCCCTCACCGACGAGGAGGGCGAAGTCAGGGAGTTGACGGAGGCCGATTTCGCGCTGATGCGCCCGGCATCGGAGTTTCTGCCGAAAGAGTTCCTGGATGCCATGCGTCGTCGTCGCGGCGAGCGCGGCCCCCAGAAGGCCCCGACGAAGAAGCTCGTCTCCTTGCGTCTCGATCAGGATGTGCTGGAACGGGCCAAGGAGGGCGGTCCCGGCTGGCAGACCCGGATCAACGACATCCTGCGCGAAGCGCTGATCAAGCAGGCAGGCTGACCGTCGGTCATGACAGCAGGCCACCCGCCCTTCTGGCGGTCCGACATTCACGCCGACCGGCGCCCAGTGCTCATGGCGCGCGGTCGCATCAAGGCGGCGCTGCGGCGCTGGTTCGAGGCGCGCGACTTCTTCGAGGTCGAGACGGCGATCCTGCAGGTTTCGCCCGGCAATGAGACGCATCTGCACGGCTTTGCCACCACGCTGATCGACAATGCCGCGGAGCCGCATCCCTATTATCTGCACACCTCGCCGGAATTCGCAGCCAAGAAGCTGCTGGCGGCGGGCGAGACGCGGATTTTCGATTTCGCGCGCGTCTTCCGCAATCGCGAGCGGACCGCCCTGCATCACCCCGAGTTCACGATGCTGGAATGGTATCGCGCCGGAGAGGACTACGAGACGCTGATGCGCGACAGCGCAGCCTTGCTGGCAGAGGCGGCGCAGGCTGCCGGGACAAGCGTCCTGCGCTGGCGCGGCGTCGAGGCCGACCCTTTCGCCGAACCCGAGCGCCTGAGCCTGCAGGAAGCGTTCGGCCGGTATGCCGGCATCGATCTGCTCCGCACCGTGACGGCCGACAACGATGTCGATCGGGGCGGGCTCGCTGCCGATGCGATCGAGGCCGGCATCCGCGTTGCGCAGGACGACACCTGGTCCGACATCTTCAGCCGCATCCTGTCCGAGAGAGTCGAGCCGCATCTGGGTCGCGGACGCGCCACGATCCTGTGCGAATACCCGATTTCGGAGGCGGCGCTGGCGCGTCCCAAGCCCGGCGACAAGCGCGTGGCGGAACGTTTCGAGCTCTATGCCTGCGGCGTCGAACTGGCGAATGCCTTCGGTGAACTGACCGACCCGGCCGAGCAGCGCCGGCGTTTTGAGGCCGACATGGACGAGAAGGCGCGCATCTACGGCGAGCGCTATCCAATCGACGAGGACTTCCTCGCCGCGCTGGCGCAGATGCCGCAGGCGAGCGGGATCGCGCTCGGCTTCGACCGCCTCGTGATGCTCTGCACTGGCGCCCGCCGGATCGAGGACGTACTCTGGACGCCGGTCGCGGAACCGGGCAGGGGAGGGGCATGACCGTTCACCAGCCCCCCGGAGGCCAGCCGCTGCGCAGCATCGACGCGCTCGTCGAGGCCGGCCTCGTCGCGCCCCAGCGGCGCGAGGCGCTGCAGGCCGTGGCCGAGCGCTATGCGGTTTCGGTCACGCCGGCCATGGCCGAACTGATCGATCCGGCCGATGAAGCCGATCCGATCGCGCGCCAGTTCATCCCCGATCCGGCCGAACTCGTCACCCTGCCGCAGGAACTTGCCGATCCGATCGGCGACGATGCCCATTCGCCGGTCGAGGGCATCGTGCATCGCTACCCCGACCGCGCTTTGCTTAAGCTCGTCCATGCCTGCCCGGTCTATTGCCGCTTCTGCTTCCGTCGCGAGATGGTGGGCCCTGGCGGCGATGCACTCACCGGCGACAGGCTCGATGCGGCGCTGGCCTATCTCGCGGAGCATAAGGAGATCTGGGAGGTCATCATGACCGGCGGCGATCCGCTGATCCTCTCCGCGCGGCGCGTGCGCGAGGTCGCGAGGCGCCTCGCCGCGATTGCCCATATCAAGGTGGCGCGCTGGCATACCCGCGTGCCGATCGTCGACCCCGGCCGGATCACGGACGACTACGCAAAGGCCCTGCGGGTTCCCGGCAAGGCGAGCTACGTCGCTGTTCATGCCAACCATCCGCGCGAATTCACCCAAGCCGCATGCGCCGCGCTCGCAAGGCTCGCCGATGCCGGTCATGTTCTGATCAGCCAGAGCGTATTGCTCAAGGGCGTCAATGCCGATGTCGGGACGCTGTCCGCCCTGATGCGCGCCTTCGTCGAGAACCGGGTGAAGCCCTATTATCTCCACCATCCCGATCTCGCGCCCGGCACGGCGCGCTTCCGGCTTTCGCTGGAGGAAGGGCAGGCCCTCGTCAAAAGCCTGCGAGGCCATCTTTCCGGCCTGTGCCAGCCGACCTATATCCTCGACATCCCCGGCGGGGCGGGAAAGATCCCCGTCGGTCCCGCTTTCCTGTCGGCCTGCGAAGCGCCGGCTGGCGTGGTGCTGGCCGAGGATCGCCATGGTGAAATTCATCGCTATCCGCCAGGCTGAAGGCCGAGCGCCGGATGCTTTCCGTGGATAATGCTGTTAAACTAAGTCCACTGGACCAAGCTGAGGGGCTGTCATGGAAACGGTGAATATCCACGAGGCCAAGACCCATCTCTCGCGTCTGGTCGAGCGGGTCTCGAAAGGCGAAAGCGTCGTCATTGCCAAGGCAGGAAAGCCGATGGTGAAGCTCGTGCCACTCGATGACGGTGAAACTCGACCGGTGCGTCGAATCGGGTTCATGGATGGGGAAATCCAGGTGCCGGATGATTTCGACACGATGGGCGCCGACGTCATTCTGGACATGTTCGAAGGCCGTTCGTGAGGCTGTTACTGGACACGCACCTTCTGCTCTGGACAGCCGGCAAGTCGCAGATGCTGCCGAGAGAGGCGGTCGAATTGATCGGCGCTCCCGAGAACGAGATCAACTACAGCGTCGTTGGCCTTTGGGAGGTCGCGATCAAGAATGGGTTGGGGCGAAGCGACTTTTCGGTCGATCTGGCGTCGCTGCGCCGTCGCCTCCTCGATAACGGCTACCGCGAGATACCGGTCACCGGCGAACATGCACTGGCGATCGAAAGGCTTCCGGTGCTCCATAGAGACCCCTTCGACCGTCTCCTGGTTGCCCAGGCGACCGTCGAGGGAATGATATTGCTGACGGCCGATGCGACGCTGGCCAGCTATGGCCGGGCGGTACGCCGGGTCTGACGGAGGTCATGATGCAAGAGAAACTCCCGATCGCGATCGTCTCCGATCTCGCCTGCCCCTGGTGCTTCATCGGCAAGGCCAGGCTCGAGACAGCGCTCGCTCGTCACGGTCTGACCGAGCGCGTCGCCATCACCTGGCTGCCCTATGAGCTTAATCCGGACATGCCGGCCGAGGGCATGGACCGTACGCAGTATCTCGATGCGAAGTTCGGCGCCGGCAAGCGTCGCGAGATCGAGCTGCGCCTGTCTGAAGCCGCGCTCGAAAGCGGCGTCACCTTCAACTGGGCCGGCGTCACCAAGAGCGTCAACACCCGGATGGCGCATATGCTGGTCGCGGCGGCCTCGACCGTCCAGCGCGGCGGCGACATGAAGGCGGCCCTGTTCAAGGCCTATTGGCAGGACGGCCGCGACATCGGCGATCCCGAGACCCTGGTCCAGATCGCCGTCGAACAGGGCTTCGACGAGCAGGCGGCGCGCGACGAACTCGCCAATGGCGAATTGCGCGAGACCATCATCGGGCTCGAAACACATGCCGCCCAGGTCGGCGTCACCGGCGTGCCCTTCTTCATCGTCGACGGCAAGCTCGCGGTCTCCGGCGCACAGACGCCCGATGTCTGGGCCGAGGTCTTCGCGCAGGTGCTGCCCGACGCGGCCTGAGAGCGGGAAGACTTGCCACAGCGTTCGAATCATGGCCCATCGCCGCAGGCAGCGGAGGGGCGGTGATGCAGAAGATCAACGACATGCGTGATCGGCTGATCGTCGCCCTCGATGTGCCGACGATCTGGGACGCCTACCGCATCGTCTCGACGCTCGGCGACGGCGCGACCTTCTACAAGATCGGCTACCGGCTCGCCTTCGCCGGCGGGCTCGACCTCGCCCGGCAGCTCGCGGCAGAGGGCAAGAAGGTCTTTCTCGACCTGAAGCTGCACGACATCGGCAATACGGTGACCGAGGGCGTCGAAGCGCTGACCAAGCTCGGCGTCACCTTCCTCACCGTGCATGCCTACCCCCAGACCATGCGTGGCGCCGTCGAGGGCCGCGGCGATGCTGCGCTGAAGCTGCTCGCCGTCACGGCCCTGACCTCCTATGACGATGGCGATCTGCGCGATGCCGGCTACGGCCTCGCCGTGCGCGATCTGGTTCGGCTGCGGGCCGAGCAGGCCCGCACCAGTGGCATCGACGGCATCGTCTGCTCTGCCGCCGAGGCCGCGATTGTCCGTGACGTCATCGGCAGCGACATGGTCATCGTCACGCCCGGCATCCGCCCCGCCGACAGTGCCGTCGGCGACCAGAAGCGTACGCTGACGCCCGGCGAGGCGATCCGTGCCGGGGTCGATCACCTCGTCGTCGGGCGCCCCATCATCCGCGCAGCAGACCCGCGTGCAGCGGCGGCCGCGATCATGGACGAGATCGCAGCGGCCTCCTAAGCTTCGCCCCACCCGATTCAGCAGACGGATTGTGCTCATGCCCAAGGGATATGTCATCGGCCGCGCCAAGGTCACCGACGCGACCAAATGGGGCGCCTATGCCGCGAAGGCCTCCGAGGTCATGAAGATCTATGGCGGCACGCCGATCGTGCGCGGTGGCCAGATGACGGTGGGCGAGGGCGAGGGCCGCGCTCGCAACATCATCATCGAGTTCCCGGATTTCGCCTCGGCGCGGGCCTATGTGTTCTCGGCTGAATATGCCGAGGCCCGTAAGCTGCGCGAGGGGGCCGGCGAGATCGACCTCGTCGCGGTCGAGGGGGCCTGAGCATGGCGAAGGGCTACTGGATCGCTCGTCTCGATGTCGAGAACGACGAGGAATACGCCCGCTACCGCGCGTTGAACGCCGTCGCCTTCGCGAAGTACGGCGCGAAGTTCCTGGTTCGCGGCGGCGAGTACAAGCTCGCGCGCGGCGAGGGCCGCAAGCACAACGTCGTACTGGAGTTCAAGGACGAGGCGACGGCCCGCGCCTGCTACGCCTCGCCCGAATACCAGGAGGCGGTGAAGCACCTGGCCCAGGTCGGGCAGGTCGACCTCGTCATCATTGGCGGCTTCGACGGGGCCCAGCCCGGCGAGTAGGGCGGTCTTCGATGACGGTACAGAGGTTCAAGCCGCAGCGAGTGCCCATGGACCGGCTTCAGCAGGACAGCCTCACCGCCATCGGCGTCATCAGTGGCACGTCGATGGATGGCATCGACGTCTCGATCGTCACCAGCGACGGCCGCGATGCCGTCTCGTTCGGTGCCGGAAAATCCTATCCTTATCGAGAGACGACACGCCGGTCGCTCCAGGCACTGATCGCCGAGGCCGAGCGCGCGCTGACCGAGCCACTGGTTGAACTGGAGGCAGCAGTCAGCGCGGACCATCTCGCCGCGATCCGGCGCTTCATCGCGGATCACGACATCGACCCCGCCGATATCGACCTCGTCGGTCTCCATGGCCAGACCGTCTATCACCGGCCGCAGCAGCGCTTCACCCGCCAGTTGGTCGACGGGCCGGCGGTGGCGGCGGCGCTCGGTATCCCCACGGTCGATCGCTTCCGCTATGCCGATGTCGCGGCCGGCGGGGAGGGGGCTCCCTTTGCTCCGCTCTATCACCGCGCTTTGGCGCAGGGCATGGAACAGCCGGTGATGGTGCTGAACCTCGGCGGCGTCGGCAACGTCACCTATATCGACGGCGACACCGTCATCGCCTTCGACACCGGCCCTGCCAGCGCGATCCTCGACGATTTCGTGCTGCGCCGGCTCGGCCGTCCTTATGATGCGGATGGCGAACTGGCCGCGAGCGGCCGCATCCATGGCGAGCTCGTCGCCGCCTTCATGGACAATCCCTTCTTCGACCGGCCGGCGCCGAAATCGCTCGACCGCAATGATTTCCATCGCCGCGCCCAGATCGTCGAGCGACTGTCGGATGCTGATGGCGCGGCAACGCTCGCAGCCTTCACCGTCGAGAGCCTCGTCGCGGCGCTGCGCCATGTGCCGCGTGCGCCCCGGCGCTGGCTTGTCGGCGGCGGGGGCCGGCTCAATCGCCACTTCATGATGCGCCTGAGCGATCGGCTCGGCGTGCCGGTCGAACAGGTGGAGTCCGCAGGCTGGGATGGCGACGCGCTCGAGGCGCAGCTCTTCGCCTATCTCGCCATCCGATCGGTGAAGGGACTGCCGCTCAGCCTGCCCGGGACGACCGGCGTCCCGCAGCCGCTGACGGGCGGCAGGCTCAACCGCGCCGGCTGACGTCACAAAACTGTCGGCGCCCAGCGGCTATGGATGCTGGACGACAAAATCCTGCGATTCGAAAATCACTGGATTTGGCGCAAAACGAGCCGCGGAAGGCCCAAACAGGGCCGATCGACAGGCTCAAGCAGGGGCGAAGCCGCCTTGCGGGCGCGCCGACGGGATGCGCGTCGTCATTTTCTTGAAAAACCCCGTTGACATGGCTCGGTGGTGCCGCCTATAAACCGGCCATCGAGACGGCGCCGCCGCTGAGCGGCGCCTCTTCTGCGCTTCACTGGAACGCCAGGCCTTGTAGCCGACTAGCTCGGCGGCTTGCCTG